>JAABUJ010000095.1_pt1 | contig 198052 bp, 190 predicted proteins | sample 5559131 | NCBI WGS metagenome assembly JAABUJ01 (sample SAMN10711875, study PRJNA513366) | rock metagenome | isolation source: Antarctica rocks | place: Antarctica: Victoria Land, Mt New Zealand nord | collected 2016-01-07
GCTTTGGCCATCGTGGTGCCTTTCGTTGAAGATTGTGCTGCAAAAACAACCTTCGCCAGGAGCCACGGTGGCTGCCCTCTACCCTACGAGGACCGCGCCCCATACACCACGTCCCGGGACACGATCCAGAGGCCGACGAGCGGGTCCGTTCTTCGCTCGCGTCGCACGTCGGATTTCTCGACAATGAAATAGCCGAGATCGAGCGGCAGATCGACGAGACGATCAACGGAGATTCCGACCTTCGCAAACAGCGTGATCTCATTGAGTCCATCCCAGGTCTGCGACATCGCTCAGCAACCTCGATCACGGCCGAGTTTCCCCGCCTCGCCGAATATCGCGACGCCAAGGCGGTCGCCGCCCATGCCGGTTTATGTCCTGCGATCGAGCAATCCGGCATGAGCCTCGCGCGCAGTCATCTCAGCCGGTCTGGAAGCGCTAAGCTCCGCCGACTGCTCTATTTCCCGGCACTCGTCGCGATCAAATGGAACCCCGCGATCCGGTCATTCGCCGGTCGCCTCAAAGCTCGCGGAAAACGACCGATGGTCATCGTCGCCGCCGCCATGCGGAAGCTGCTGATCCTCGCGTACGGCGTCGTCAAGTCGGGCCGGCCCTTCGACCCGGCCTTGACGACGCAACACGGTATCTAGGAGGCCGTGCGGATGATTGCGTCGGCGACGTCGCGCACGCTCGGCGCGACGATGGCGGGTGCCGGTTCGAGCGGGTTGAGCGCCGTGCCGTGCCGCAAGACGAATGCGGCGCTCAAGCCGGCGTGGATGGCCCCGGCAACGTCCCAATCGTGGGCGGCCACGAGCATCAACTCCGCCGGTGCGGCGTTCAGGACGCGGGCGGCATACGCGTACGTTTCGGGCGCGGGTTTGAAGCGGCGCACTGGATCGACGCTGAGCACCTGGGCGAAAAACTCGTGCAGGTGCGCGTGTTCGAGTTGCGCGTGGGCGACGCTCTCCGTCGAGTTGGTCAGCACCGCCAGGCGGTAGCCTGCATCGCGGAGCCGACGTAGCCCTTCGCTGACATCACCGTGCGCGGGCAGCGCGCTCATGCCGGTCAAGATCCGGCGCTTGCGTTCCAGGTCGAGCGTCACGCCACGTTTCCGCGCGGTCATATCGAGAGCGACGCGCGCGATTTCACCGAACTCCGCGTACGAGCCGACGATCGTCGCGCTCATGGCCATTTGCAGTACTTGGGCGAACCACACGCGGCGGCTGCCTTTATCGCCGAACGCATCGGCGAACAGCGGATCGAGAGCGCTGAGGTCGAGGAGCGTTTCGTTGACGTCGAAGACGATCGTAGGTTGAACGGGCACGCTGCGCTATACCCGGATCGGCGTCCCGGACGCGCATCAACCGACGAGCGGGTTGAGATCGTTACAGCGAAACTTCGGCTCCGTCGAGATTGACGTAATGTGCTTTCGCCGTCCGATCGTGCGGCTGCACCACATCGACGGTGAGGCGATGTTTGCCCGGTTTCAGCTGCGGGCTCGCATACACTTCGCGGTGCGTTGCTTTATTCGGGGCGTAGAAATTTACGACGTACGCGACGTACCCGTCGAGCGAGACGACGCCGAGGCCCCCGCCACGACCGACCACGCCGTACAAGCGCACCGCCGTGCCGGCGAATTCCAGCGTCGCACGTTCGCCAGGACGAAACGTGCGCAAGCTGGAGCCGTGAAAGCGGCCATCGGCCCGCCCTGACACGACTTCCCAGTGCGCGGTGTGCACGAAGGCGTCAGAGCCGAGCTCGATCTTTTGCGCTTGGGCGGCGGTCGCCGGTGCCAGCGGCGCCAGGCTCGCACCTGCGATAATGGCTGCAAGCATCGCTCCCCGCCGTCTGTCCGAGGAACCTCGCGTAAACAAATTCATACTTCACCGCCGCACCTGAAACGTAGTGCTCGCTTACCGCGCGTGAAGGCGTCCGAACGCCTTTCGCTTGTAAAACGTGCGAGCGCGCTCGCACGCTGCGCGTAGTCACTCAGCATAACGAGTGATTGGCTTCGCGACAGCTTCGTTAGGGCACAATGCTGATAGGACTTTCGGCCCTTAGAAGCCGAGTTGCGGCAGTTCGTACCCGCGGACCGCGAGATTGCGATAGCGCGCGAGGGCGAACAGCGGGAAGAACGAGCGGTACCCGTGATAGCGTAAATAAAAGACGCGCGGAAATCCGACGGCGGTGTACCATGGCTCGTCCCACGAGCCGGCGGCGTTCTGAGCGTCGATCAGGAACGCGACGCCACGTTCGACTGCGGGGTGTGCCGCTTCGCCGGCGTTGAGCAGTCCGAGCAGCGCCCAGGCGGTTTGGCTCGCGGTGCTCTCCTTGGACGTTCCGCGACGGCGCGCATCGTACGTCGCTCCGTCCTCGCCCCAACCGCCGTCCGCGCGTTGCTGGCGCAAGAGGAATTCGACGGCGCGCCGGACCGTCTCCGAATTGCGCGCCGTCTCGCCGCAGGCCAGGAACGCGCCTAGAACCGACCACGTGCCGTAGACATAGTTCGTGCCCCAACGCCCGAACCACGAACCGTCGCTCTCTTGCGTACGGCGCAAAAAATCCAAGCCGCGCGCGACGCATGGATGATCCGTCGCGAATCCCATCTGCACGAGCATCCCGACGCAGCGAGCCGAAACGTCTTCGGTCGGCGGATCGAGGAGCGCACCGTGATCGGCGAACGGAATATGGTTGAGATAGACGTGTTCGCTCTCGGCATCGAATGCGCCCCAGCCGCCGTTCTGGCTCTGCATGCCGACGACCCATTCAGCGGCGCGCTGGAGCGCATAGCTATGGCGGTCCGGATCCTCGCGATGCAACGCCATGGCGACGACCGCCGTATCGTCGACGTCGGGATAGTAATCGTTCCAATATTGGAACGCCCAGCCGCCGGGGCGCACGTTCGAGCGACGATGAGACCAGTCGCCCGCGACGTCGAGCACTTGGCGCTCGACGAGCCAGGCATTGCCGCGGCGAGCGGCGGCGTGCGCCGGCGCGGTGCCGCTTTCGAGTAGCGCGTGGGCGACGAGCGACGTGTCCCAAATCGGCGAGACGCACGGCTGACAATACGCCTCGTCGTCGGTAAAGACGAGCAGGCGATCGATTGCGCCGCGGGCCGTGACGCGATCCGGGTGATCGTTTGCGTACCCGAGTGCGTCGAAAGCCATCAAGCTATTGGCCATCGCGGGGAAAATGCCGCCGAGTCCGTCTTCTCCATTGAGCCGCTCGGTCACGAAGCGAACCGCTTTCGCGATCGCACGACCGCGAACGAACGACGGCACGAACGGCTCGGCGATACGTAAGATATCGTCGAGTCCCAGAAACGAACGCCCGAGCGTGGAGAACGTGGCCGGCCGCATGTAGCCTTGTTCGAGTTCGGGATCGAGCACGAAGAGCTCGCGCACGTCGATGTTTTTAAGATTGCGCGCGCGCGGCCGAAGCGCCATGAGAATCAGCAACGGCACGATCACCGTGCGCGACCAATACGACACTTTATCGAGGTGGAATGGAAACCAAGCCGGGAGATGCATGATTTCCACCGGCATCACGGGTATCGCTCGCCACGGGACCTGCCCGAAGAGTGCGAGTGCGAAACGCGTGAAGACGTTGCAATGCGCGGCACCGCCGCGCTCGAGAATGCGTTCCCGGGCTCGCCGCATATGCGGTGCGTCCACGGCATCGCCGGCGAGCTTGAGGGCGAAGTAGGCTTTGACCGTCGCGCTAAGATCGGCTTCGCCGCGATGGTAGAGCGGCCAGCCGCCATCGACGTTTTGTATCCGGCGCAGGTAGACGGCGATCTTCGCTTCGATTTCTGGGTCGACTTCGTCGAGAAAGTGCCCGAGCATCACGTATTCGGCCGGAATCGTCGCGTCGGCCTCGAGTTCGAAAACCCAATGGCCGTCGGGCCGTTGTTGTGCGAGCAGCGCGCGTTCGACGTTCGCAATCGCGTCGTCGAGACCGCAGCTCTCGTTCACGTCGCTCGGAAGGATAGTGATCATTCGGTTGGCGTCTGCACTCCGTCCGGAAGAAACCCGCGGCATCCCGACGGGAATACCGTCCGGCTGGACGGTACAAGTGATACCACGCACGAGGTCCGTGCGTCAACGATGAAGCTTACGTTACGAACTTTGGGAAAGATGTCGGTATGGCCGTTCGAGGTTCGGGAGATGCGACGCGTCGCAGCGTCATCGCAGCGGCGGCGGATATCGTTGCCGTCGAGGGCGCCGGCCGATTGACCCTCGATGCCGTCGCGGAGCGCGTCGGACTCTCCAAAGGCGGCATCCTGCATCACTTCGCTACCAAAGAATCGCTGATTACCGCCATGCTCGACGAAGTCGTGGCAAATTTCGAAGTCGATTTGCAGCTTCACCTGCAAGGCGAGAGCGGGCCGGGAAGTTTCGCACGCGCGTTCCTGCGGGCGTGCCTCGATCCCGACGGAGCGCTGACGCGTACGTTGCGCGTGAGCGCCGGCATCTTAGCGGCCGTAGCGAGCGACCGCCGCTTGCTTTCGCCGCTGCGGCGACGCTACGACGTGTGGCGGGGCCGCCTGGAGAACGACGGCATCGATCCGGCGATTGCGGAACTCGTGCGCTCGGCGGCCGACGGGCTGTGGCTCGGCAACGTGCTCGAGCTCGGCACGGCGAGCGCCGCGCTGCGTCAGCGGGTCTTTGCGAAGCTGATCGAACTCACGCATCTGGTGACGCCCCCGGCGCCGGGTTTCTAACGCACGCCGCCCAGACCCACCACAGCAGCGCGAACTGCAACGGTAAACGACCGTATAATACCGCTGCCGGCGCGAGCTGCCCGAATTTCTGCGTATCGACGGCCATATAGATGTTGGCCGGAAACACGGCGATTAGAAGCGCGATCAGGCCCCACCCCGCCGGCCGGCGCGTCCGCGGCAGCATAACTCCGATACCGCCGAGCATCTCGCAGAGGCCGCTGATGAGCACGAGTTCGCGGTGCGCCGGAAGCAACGGCGGCACGATCGCTTCGTACGCGCCCGGGTTCTTGAAATGGAGGGCTCCGGTCGCAACGAAGAGGAGGCCTATCAGATACGGCTGGAGTTTACGCATGCCGACCTTTACGGGGCCGCGGTTCGGCGCCGCCTCTTTCGCAACGCCGCTGACGCGATGAGCGCGGATCGTACGGTCGTCCTCGAGCGTGACGCCGATGGTATCGCATGGCTGCGCATCGCGCGACCGCAGACGCGCAACGCGATGTCGGCTGCGATGTGGGAGCGCCTAAGCGCTCATCTCGCCGTCATCGCCGGGGACCGGGCGGTGCGCGGGCTGGTTATCTGCGGCACGGGCGATGCGTTCGTCTCTGGTGCGGATATCGCGGACTTTGCGACCTTTGCGGACGCCGCTGACGGTCTCGCGTACGAAGCGACCGTCGCCCGCGCGCTCGACGCGCTCGAACGGCTGCCGATCGTCACGATCGCCGCCATTGCGGGCGCGTGTACCGGCGGCGGCGCGATTCTCGCGTGCGCGTGCGATCTGCGTATCGGAGCGGCAAACGCTCGCGTCGGCCTCCCGATCGCGCGGACCGTCGGCAACATGACGACGGCCGCAAACGTCGCGCGACTTATAGCAGTCGTCGGCCGTTCGCGGGTGATGCGGTGGCTGTTGACCGCGCAACTCGACGCCGCCGAAGCGGCGCTCGCCGCCGGATTCTTTACTGAAGTCGTCGAGACGTTCGACGACGTCCTCGAGCGCTCGGCAGACGTCGCGCGCCGGATCGCGGCACACGCACCGTTGACGATCGCTGCAACGAAAGAACTCGCCCGGCGCATGCTGCACGCGAGCGTCGCCGGGGTCGAAGATCGCGATCTCATGGAACGCTGTTACGGCAGCGAAGACTTCGCCGAAGCCGTGCGCGCGTTCGCCGCCAAGCAGATCGGACAATTCATGGGGCGCTGACGTCGGCGATCGCGAGCGTGTAGAGCCACCAGCGCGGCCGCCTGCGCTGCGCCTTACGATCGAAATAGACGACCGCAGTTCGATCGTCGTCGAGACGGATTTCGTACCAATGGCGCGCTAGATAGCTGTCGCCTCGATCCTTCGTGGTCGACCGCCACCTCCGAAGCACGCTTGCGACGTGCAGCGTTTCCCGGCGTAGGCGAACGTCGTGGGCAACGGTGGCTCGCCTCGGCTCAGTGCGTTCGAAGCGACGAATGCCGGGCCCGGCAACAGCGGAGCGCTGACGAAGCAAGCGAGAGGCTTCTGCGCGGGCGGCATCCGCATGCTACTCGACCACGCGTGCGGTGAGCCAGCACGTCGCTCGCAGCGCGCCGCCGACGGGCGGTTCCCCCGCGACCACTTCGGGAGCGGCGAGGACGTCGATCTCGCCGCCGTACGTCTCGATGCGCATGCGCCAGAACGCGCGTTCGGTCGCCGGGTTGATGCGCGATTCGCAGGCGCGAATCGTGCCGCTGACGATCACTTGCGAGCGCGCTCTGCCGGTGTTGTCGCCGAAGAGCCCGATCGGGATGAACGATGTTGCCGCAAAGCCCGTCGGTTCGTCGCGCAGCGATTGCTGGTAGGCCGCTTCGTCGCTCCACCAGCGCACTTCGTGCGCGAAACCGGCGATTGCGAGCTCGGTACGGAAGGGCACTTCGCGCGCCGCAAGCGAGGCGTCGAAGTCCGGCACGCTCGCGGAAAACGGATACAGACTGTGTTCTTCGCCGTACGGCGACGCCCAGGCATACATCTCGCCTTCGAGTGCGAAATCGGGATTGCGGACGACGCCTTCGACGATCGCGTGCAGCCGCGCGTCTCCGGCAAAGTGGGGGTTGGCGCCCGCGAGTTCGCGGCGTTCGCCGTCGAGACGGTAGAGATTGACCCACAATTCCGCACCCGCACCCGGCGTCCACACGTGGTAATCGCCGTGCGGAGCCGCGATGACGGTCCCGCCGCCGAGGGCGCGTCGAAGGAGCGATTGAAGTTCGCTTGGCTCGAGCGTGAAGCCGACGGTGCGAAAATGATCCGACATCCGTCGGCGTACTTGGCCGCGCGGCCCCATTTTCTTGCGCCCGACCCTTTGTAGCGCCGGGCGCCGGAGCGCCGCGCGGACTCGTCGTACTTCCCCGGGTGGCCAAGAGCGATTCTCCCGGCGAGCGCGCGCGCGATCTTCGCGAGCGTCTCGAAAACGCCAATCGCGCGTATCACGTGTTCGACGCGCCGACGATCGATGACGCCACCTACGACGCACTACTGCGCGACTTGTCGGCGCTCGAGGCGGAATACCCCGAATTGGCAACGCCTGCCTCGCCGACGCAGCGCGTCGGCGGCGCGCCCGCGAACGACTTTGCGCCCTATCCTCACGCGACGCCGATGCTCTCGCTTTCCAACGCATTCGACGCCGGCGAATTGCGAGCGTTCGACGCGCGCATCTCGAAGCTCGCCGGCAGCGTGGCGCCGTACGTGTGCGAACTCAAGATCGACGGCCTCGCGCTGTCGCTGCGGTACGAAAACGGCCGCTTGCGCTCGGCGGGAACGCGCGGCGACGGCAGTGTCGGTGAAGAGGTGACCTCGGGCGTGCGCACGATCGACGCGATTCCGGCACGCCTCAGGGGCGCGCCCCTTCCGACGACGCTCGACGTTCGCGGCGAAGTCTATCTCAGGAAGACGGCGTTCGCGGCGCTCAATACGGCGCGTACCGCGGCGGGGCAGCCGCCGTTTGCAAACCCGCGCAATACCGCTGCGGGCGGCTTGCGTCAGAAAGACGCGCGCTTGACCGCAGCGCGAAAGCTTTCGTTTTTCGCCTACGCGTTCGGCGCCTATGCCGGCGACGAACCGCCGGCGACGCAGTGGGAGCTGCTCGCACGGGCGCGGACCCATGGTTTTCCCGTCGACGAGCACGCGACGCGCTGCGCCACGATCGACGACGTGATCGCGTTCTGCGAACGCTGGGAGCGCGAACGCGCGACACTCGATTACGAGATCGACGGCGTCGTCATCAAGGTCGACGAGATCGCGTTGCAGATCAAGCTCGGCTATGCGGGAAAAGACCCACGCTGGGCGACCGCTTTTAAATTCCGGGCGCTCGAAGCGCGCACGAAGCTGCTCGATATCCGCATCAACGTCAGTCGCGCCGGCAAACTCAATCCGTACGCCGTGCTCGAGCCCATCGGTATCGGCGGCGTGACCGTTAAGATGGCGACGTTGCACAACGAAGCGGACATCGTGCGCAAAGATATCCGCATTGGCGATACGGTGATCGTCCATCGCGCGGGCGACGTTATCCCCTACGTGGTCGGTCCCGTCCGCGAAGCGCGTGCGCCCGATGCGGCCGTCTATAAGCTGCCCGAGTCGTGCCCCGTCTGTCACTCCCGCGTCGACCGCCCGCCGGACGACGTCTTCACGTACTGCTCCAACGTGTCGTGTCCGGCACAGCTGCGCGAACGTTTGCGGCATTGGTGCTCGCGCGGCGCCATGGATATCGAAGGCGTCGGCGACGTGCTCGCGGCGCAACTGGTCGATGCGGGACTCTGCCGCAACGTCGCCGACCTCTACGACCTGCGAGCAGAAGAACTCGCGGCGCTTCCGCGGATGGGCGAAAAGACGGTCGGCAACGTGCTCGACGCGATCGCCGGTTCGAAATCGCGCGGGCTCGCGCGCGTACTCGCGGCGCTCGGCATCCGCTACGTCGGCGCGCAGAATGCGGCGCTGCTGGCGGGCGACTTCGGCACGATCGACGCGCTGCTGGCGGCGACACAGGACGCGCTCGTCGCGACCGACGGGATCGGCACGCAAATCGCCGAGAGCGTCGCATTTTTCTTCGCGCAACCGCCGAACGTGGCCGCGATCGAACGGCTGCGCGCGAGCGGACTCGATCTCACGGCACCGCTGCGCCCGCGCGAACCGGTCGGCGCGCTCCCCGGAAAGACGTTCGTGCTTACCGGAACGCTGCCGGCGCTTACGCGCGACGAAGCGAGCGAACTCATCGTGGCTGCGGGCGGAAAAGTCGCAAAGAGCGTGAGTGCGAAAACGGATTACGTCGTCGCGGGCGAGGAGGCCGGCAGCAAGCTCGTCAAGGCGCGAGCGCTCGGCTTACGCGTCGTCGACGAGCCGGGCTTGCGCGCGATTCTGGCGGCGCCGCGGGATGCGAACCCGTAACGCCGGCGGATGCCGAGCGTATCGGAGAGCAAAAGCGGACACCCGCGCGATCCTAGCCGGCAGGAGTGTTTCGCCGTGCGCGCGTACAACCGGACCCCGACAATTAAATTACTGTGGAGTGTAACTCATGCCGAATGATGCTTTCGGCCACTCGCAGCCCGACTCGCGCACCCTTCGTGCGTCCGAGGCTGCCGTGGCTACCCCCCCTGGATTCGCAACCCGGGCGATCCGGACTGGCCAAGACCCCTGCAATGCGACCGGCGCGACGATCGTGCCCGTCTATCAGACGGCGACGTTCACGCAAGCCGAGGTCGGCGTGCACAAAGGCTTCGACTACTCGCGTTCGGGCAACCCGACGCGGGCCGCGCTCGAAGCGCAGCTGGCCGATCTCGAAGGCGCGCGCTATGCGGCGGCCTTCGGGTCGGGCATGGCGGCCGCCAACGGTGCGTCCTTTAGTTTCCTGAAGTCGGGCGATCACATCGTCGCGACGAAGGATCTGTACGGCGGCACGCATCGCCTTTTCAGCGACGTCTTTCCCCGCTACGGCATCACGACGACCTACGTCGACATGTGCGATATCGCAGCGACGCGCGCGGCGATCCGGCCGAACACGAAACTGTTTTGGATCGAAACGCCGACCAACCCGCTGCTCAAGATCATCGACATCGCCGCGCTCGCCGCGCTCAAGCTTCCCGGGCAGATCGTCGCCGTCGATAACACGTTCGCGACGCCCTATTGGCAGAGCCCGCTAGCGCTCGGCGCCGATGTGGTCATGCACTCGACGACCAAGTATCTGGGAGGCCATAGCGACGTCGTCGGCGGTATCGTCATCAGCGACGATCTCGGTATTCACCAACAGGTCGCGTTCCAGCAGAACGCCGTGGGAGCGATTCCCGGTCCGTGGGATGCGTATCTCACGCTGCGGGGAGCTAAGACGCTCGCGCTGCGTATGCGCGAGCACGAACGTAACGCCCACGCCGTCGCACGCTTCCTCGAAGCGCGCGACGATATTTCGGCGGTGTATTACCCAGGTCTCGAGTCGCACCCGCAGCACGAACTTGCGAAAACGCAAATGCGCGGATTCGGCGGCATCGTGTCGCTGCGCGTCCGCGGCGGTAGCGAGCGCGCGCTCGCGCTCGCGCGTTCGACGAAGATCTTCAACCTCGCTACGTCGCTCGGCGGCGTCGAGTCGCTGGTCTGCAGCCCTTGGACGATGACGCACGGCAGCGTCCCGCCCGAACGCAAAGTCGAACTCGGACTCACCGGGGATCTGCTCCGGCTCTCCGTCGGCATCGAAGACGAAGCCGATCTCATCGCCGATCTCGCGCAGGCCCTCGACGCATCGCACGTCGCGGAGCGGAGCTTCGCTGTCGCGTAAGAGCCCTGTGGGGCTGCTAACGCAAGCGCGTCAGCAGCCCCGCGTTGTGCGGCGCTTCCACGTGCGGTAACGCTCGGCCGAGCGCCTCGTGCACGTCGCCCGCAACGACGCCGACGGGCCGCACGCGCGCCGCTTCGCGTCCCGCAAGCCCGTGCCAATACGCCGCGATGCGCGCGGCGTCGACGGGGGCGAGACCTTGCGCGAGCAGCGTCGCGATCATGCCGGTCAGCACGTCGCCCGTGCCTGCCGTCGCGAGCGCGCTCGTGCCCGTGACGTTGGCATGCGTCGTCGTGCCGTCGTCGATGAGGCTCGTGTTGCCTTTGAGCAGCGTCGTTACGCCGGTGCGCCGCACGAACGATCGCAGCCGCGCGATGCGCGTTCCCGGGGCGACGGTTCCCTCGCCCGAAAGCCGCGCGAACTCGCCCGCATGCGGGGTCAGCACGCACGCTTTGCCGCGCAAGATGTCGAGATGCTTGGCGAGGTGAAAGAGCGCGCTTGCGTCCGCCACGAACGGCCGCTCGAGTTTCGCGAGGAAGCCGCGCACGATCGCGCCGGTTGCGTCGGAGAGCCCCAGGCCCGGGCCGATGGCGACTGCCGTCGAGCGCTGCGTGAGATCGAGCAGCGCTTCGATCGCACCCGCAACGTCGCGTTCGTCGTAGCTGACGACGATTTCCTCGACGAGGTGCGCGCGCAGCGACGCTGCCGCGTTTGCGCCGCTCGCGACGGTCACGTAGCCGGCTCCGGCGCGCGCCGCGCCGCGCGCGCAGAGAACCGCCGCGCCGGGAAATTGGGCGGAGCCCGCGATAACGAGCGGCGCTCCCGAGAGACGCTTGTCGGATTGCTCCCCGCGCGCGGGCAACAGGGCCGCAAACTCGGCGTCGTCGAGGACCGCGTAGAGGTCGCCCGAGACGTGCGTGAGGTCGCCCCCCAGGCCGATGTCGCCGACGTAGAGCGTCCCCGTCCGTTCGCGCGCGGGCTCGAGCAGAAGGCCGAGCTTCGGAGCCCCGAGCATGACGGTCGTACGCGCGCGCACGCAATGCGCCGCGACGGCGCCCGTCGTCGCATCCGCGCCCGATGGAATATCGATCGCGAGCACCCGTCCGGCGTTCTGCGCGAGCGCCTCGATAACGGCGTGCATATCGGCTGCGGGTTCGCCGCGCGCGCCCGTGCCCAGCAGCGCGTCGAGGGCGAGATCGGCGCCGGCGAGCGCGGCCCGCGCGCCGTCCGCCGTCGTCGGGAACGGACGCGTCAGCACGCCGCTTCGACGCGCGCGATCCTCTGCGTCGCGGCGCCCCGCGCCCGGAGTCGCGCAGGGCAATGCATACACGATCCGGCGCACCGTAGCGGGCACGCCGGCAAACGCCGCGTACGCGTCGGCGCCGTTGTTCCCATTGCCGGCGAAAGCGACGAGCGTTCGCGCCTGCGGCGCGATGCACGCGATGGCCGCCGCGATCGCGTCGCCCGCCGCTCGCATTAGTGCCGTATCGCCGATGTGGGCGACCGCGGCTGCATCGGCGGTCCGCATCTGATCCGCAGTAACGACGCGCATCAATCGCTCTCGAGAACAACGACGGCCGCCGCCGTCGTCGCGGTATGCGTGATCGTGAGATGGATGCGCGTCACGTTACGACTGGCGGGCAGCCGTGCGTAGGGTTCCAGGAAGACCAGGATCGGTTTGCCGCTGCGTTCGTGTGAGACGCCGACGCGGTTCCATGGGATCGCGTGTCCGAACGCTTTTCGCGTCGCTTCCTTCGCGGCAAAAAAACCGGCGAGACGCTCGGCCCAGTGCCGCTTGCGCAGCGCATAGCGCATCTCTTCGGGGGTGTATACTTTGCGCGCGAACGCCGCGAGCTGCGTTTCGTCGAAGCGATACCGTTCGACTTCCGCGAGATCCGTTCCGATGCCGACGATCATACGAATGCCGTTCGCCGACCTGCCACAGGTTCCCGAGCGCTCCGAAGCAAAACATACGTCGTGGGGCAGATCAGCATCGTGCCGATCAACGCGATGGACGGCGACGTCTTGGAACGTTTGGCGCTCTGCCTCGAAGAGCGATTTCTGTTCACGTGCCGCGTCGAACGAACGGTGCGCATCCCACGGGCGACGCTCAACAGCGTGCGCAAGCAGATGTTTTTCAACACGCTCGTGGCACGGGTCGCCGCGACGGCACCGGCTCTCGACGGCCTGCGTCTGGCCGTAACGGATTTCGATCTTTATAAAACGTCGCATCAATTCGTGTTCGGCGATGCGAGTGAAGAGCAGCGCATCGCCGCCGTCTCGACGCACCGGCTGCGCAGCGAATTTTACGGCGAACGCGGCGACGCGAATCTCCTCTTTCAGCGAATGCTGAAAGAGGCCGTTCACGATCTCGGTCACGCGAACGGCCTCAAGCACTGCTTTAACGCCCGCTGCGCCATGTATTTCTCGAATTCTATTTACGATACCGATAATAAGCTCTCGCACTTCTGCGAGGCGTGCGAGAAACGCGTCCGCGCAAACCGCTAACGGCGCAGGACGCGAGCGTCGGCGAGGGCGACTATCCGTTCTCCGGCGGCACCGCGCACCACGAGCGAGCCGTCATCGTGGATGCGCAGCGCTTGCGCTTCGAACGGTGCCTCCGAGCCGTCGATGTGCAGGCGATAGGGTGTTCCCGCAAGCGCGGCGCGCGCTTCCCAGGCGCGAGCCACCGTGCGAGGTTCGGCGAGCTCGCCGAGCCGGCGACGATATGCCGCGAGGATCGCGGCGAGGAGCTCCTCTCGCGTGACGCTCGGCCTGCGATCGGAGAGAAACGCCGGCGGCGGCGCGATCGCTGCGAGCTCGGCGTTGGCTTCCGGCCGGCGCACGTTGACGCCCGTCCCGCAGCCGACGTACGCGCTGTCGCCGACGACACGAGAGATGCAGAGGATCCCCGAACACTTCCCGGCGCCCAGTAAGAGATCGTTCGGCCATTGCAACGCGACGCGAAGGCCCGTCGCCGCTTCGATGCCGTCGGCGACGCAGAGGCCGGTCCAGAACGGGACCGCCCAGAGCGCCGTCGCGGCTACCGGCTGCGGCAAAATCGTCGTAAAGAGCAGTGAGGAGCCGGGCGGTGCGATCCACGCCCGCTCGTGACGCCCGCGTCCGAGGCGTTGATAATCGGCGAGCAAGACGGCGCCGGCGTGTTGGGGCAAACCCAAAAGCGGCGCCGCATCGTCGTTGGTGCTATCGGTGTCTGCGCGCGCGCGGATGTCGAACACGACCAGGCCCTATCCGCCGCAGCAGCGTACGTATCGCGCCGCAATGGCAATGGAAAAAACGCTTATTCTCTGCAAAGCGGATGCAGTCGCACGCGGACTCACGGGTGAAGTGATCGCGCGCTTCGAGCGCCGCGGGTACGCGCTCGCCGCGATGAAGCTCCTGGTGTGCGATGAAGCACGAGCGAAGCAGCACTACGCAGAACACGAAGGCAAACCGTTCTTCGCCGGGCTCGTCGCGTATATCACGAGCGCGCCGATCGTCGCGCTCGTGATCGAGGGCTCGGATGCCATCGAAGGCTGCCGCGCCACGATCGGTGCGACAAATCCGATCAAGGCCGGCCCGGGCACGATCCGCGGGGATTACGCGCAGACGATCGGCCGAAACCTCGTGCACGGCAGCGACTCGGCCGAAAGTGCGAAGCGCGAAATCGCGATCTGGTTCGAGCCGAGCGAACTCCACGCCGCCGCCAACGATCTCGAACGGTGGCTCGTCGCGAACTGACGCGTTCCGCCGTTCCCGGTCTAGCGCCCGCCGAGCCGGCCGAGGATCCCCTGCAGTAAGCCTGGCGCGAGCTGCGTCAAGGCGCTCGGATTTTTGCCCAGGAACGAACTCGCCGCGCTTTGCAGCACGCTGGGATTGTTTTTCGCCATGTTTATCAGCATGCCGATGGCACCCGGGTCGCCCGCTGCGACGGCGGCTTGCGATACGCCCGCTTCTTGCGTCGCCGTATTGGCATCGCCCGCGTAGCTCGCGTGATTGGTAAAGCTCTGCAGCAGTTGCTGGCCGAGCCCGGAGAGCGTGGATCGATCCATGTTGGGCAGGCTCTGCGTGAGATGGTCGCCGAGTTGCCCCGCATCCATGTTCTGCACGTGATCGCTCGCCGCGCTCGCGGCGTCTTGCGGGTTCGCGCCCCCGAGCAACCCTTCGGCCATGTTTCCGACGTTGTCCATAAACGACATAGGCAGCCTCTCTTTCGCCGTGCGCGTTCAACGGGGGACATTTTTCCACATTCCAGAAGGCGCGTCGCCGTGATCGAATCATTGCGTGGCGGCGGGCGGCCGCTCATCGAGAGCATCCGCGCGCGCGAGGTCCTGGATTCGCGCGGCAACCCGACGGTCGCCGTGGCCGTCGCGACGAGTTTCGGTGCGGTCGAAGAAGCGATGGTGCCCTCCGGTGCGTCGACGGGCGCTCACGAAGCGGTCGAACTTCGCGACGGCGACCGCACGCGTTACGGCGGCAAAGGCGTACGCAAGGCCGTCGACGCCGTAAACGATTTGCTGGGGCCCGCGCTCGAAGGGCTCGACGCCACGGGACAACGCGAAATCGACGCGAGATTGATCGAACTCGACGGCACGCCGAACAAGCAGAATTTCGGCGCGAACGCGCTGCTCGGGATCTCGCTCGCGACCGCGCGAGCGGCCGCGACGAGCCTCGGGCTGCCGCTCTTTCGTTATCTCGGCGGGCCGACCGCCGGCACGCTTCCCGTGCCGATGATGAACGTCATCAACGGCGGCAAGCACGCCGCCGGTGCGCTGCAGTTTCAAGAGTGCATGATCGTGCCGCTCGGCGCACCGACGTTCGCCGAAGCCGTTCGCTACGGCGCCGAAACGTTTCACGCCCTCGGAGCGCTGTTGCACGAACGCCATCTCCCGACGCTCGTCGGCGACGAAGGCGGGTACGCCCCGCCGCTCGAGACCCTCGGCGCCGCGCTCGATCTTTTAATCGAAGCGATCTCGCGCGCGGGCTACGAACCAGGTAAAGATATCGCGCTCGCCGTGGATTCCGCGGCGACGGAATTCTACGCCGAGGGCGGTTACGTGCCGGAGATCAAGGGCGGCTCCGTGACGAGCGCCGCGCTCGTCGATTTCTACACCGATTTGAGCGCGCGCTATCCGATCGTCTCGATCGAAGACGGCTTGGCGGAAGACGATTGGGACGGCTGGCACGCGTTGACGCAACGGCTCGGTAAAACGGTGCAACTCGTCGGCGACGATCTCTTCGCGACCAACACCGTGCGCCTCGCGCGTGGTATCGCGGAAGAAACGGCCAACGCGATTCTCATTAAGGTCAATCAAATCGGTACGCTTACCGAAACGCTCGACGCGGTCGAGATGGCGCACAGAGCCGGCTATCGTTGCGTCATCTCGCATCGGTCCGGGGAGACGGGCGATACGACGATCGCCGATTTCGCAGTCGCAACCGGCGCCGGGCAGATCAAGACGGGCTCTCTCTCGCGCAGCGACCGGGTCGAAAAATATAACCGCCTCATGTCGATCGAATTACAGCTCGGCGACGTCGCGAACTACGCGGGCCGCGCCGCCTTCAAGGGATGGAAGAGCTGAAGGAAACCCTGGAGCGCAAAGGTTCGCGAACGATCGGCGACGCGGCGTTACGAACGCTCTTTACCGAGGCGCGTACCGCGCACGGTTTTCTCGACGTGCCGGTCGCGCGCGAACTGCTCGAGCGCATCGTCGAACTCGCCGAACTCGGGCCGACGAGCAACAACTCCCTACCGCTGCACGTCACCTTCATCGAGTCGCCCGAAGCCAAAGAGCGCTTGCGGCCGGCTCTTTCCGAAGGAAACGTCGAGAAGACAATGCGCGCCGTCACCGCGATTCTCGCAGCCGACGTCGCCTTTCATCTGCACCGACCGGAGCGCTTTCCCGATGCCGCGCGCTTTCGCGAGCGCTACGGCGGAGAGGGAGGATCGGCGGCCGCGCGCGCGCTGGCTACGACGAACGCGACGCTCCAGGGCGCGTATCTGATGTTGGCCGCGCGAGCGCTCGGCCTCGACGCCGGTCCGATGGGCGGCTTCGAGCGCAGCGCCGTCGACGCCGCGTTCTTCGCGGGGACGACGTACGAGTCGCTCTGGCTCTGTAATCTCGGGTACGCCGACCCGGCGCGAGAGCGCCCGCGGGGACCGCGCTTGACCGTGCCCGAGATCGCCACGTTCCTGTAGCTTGCCGCGCTATGGTAAAGTAGGCAGGGCCACGCGGCGGGCCCGCGCGAACCTCGCTCGTCCGTGGGCCTGTAGCTCAGCGGTAGAGCGGCCGGCTCATAACTGGTTGCGCGCTGGTTCGAATCCAGCCGGGCCCACCAGATCCACGGCGCCATAGTCTATCGGTTAGGACGCGGCCCTTTCAAGGCTGAGAGACGGGTTCGATTCCCGTTGGCGCTACCACGACTTCATCGTCATCGTACGAAGCCACGTCGGATGCAAGCGCAAGCGAAAGAGGCGAGCATGTACAAATTTATCCGCGTGTCGCAGCGGCGACGTGAATTGTCTCGTCAAGGGCGAGTTCGAGAACCTCAGCAGCAGCGACGGCCAGACCTTACAGGCGATGTTCGACGCCGGCTACGAGCTGGTGACGATGACGCCGCTCGAGACCGGCTTCGTCTTGCTCGCATTACGTAAGTAGGTCTCCCTGTGCGTCCGTCCGGGGCTTCCTACGGTTGAGCCGGTGGGTCGCTTGCGGGAAACGAGTCGGCCATTTCCTTATCGTATTCGCTGAGGGTGGGATCGTCGGCGGAAGTGACGTCGTCCGGGCTGGGGTCGCCCTCGGGCTTTGAAGCATCGCGTTCGTTCATACATCACCCATACCCAGGTGCGACAGCGGCGACCGGTTCGCGGTGCAGCGAGAACGATGCCGTGTCCGCCACGAATGCAAGAAAACGCGCGGCAGAATTTGGAACGTCGCGATCGGTCGCGGTCACCAGATGCCACGCGCGCGCCAACGGCGTGAGCGGCGTCGCGACCGTCTGCAGCGATCCGGCTCGCAATTCATTCTCGACGGCATCCCGCGAGGCGAGCGAGACGCCGAGTCCCGCGCGGACGCAGGCTTGGATCGCGCCGTTGGAATTGATCGTCAGCCGCGGCGGATCGATGCCGAGATGCCCCAGCAGATCCTCCGTCGCCGCGCGCGTTCCCGAGCCCGTCTCGCGGACGAGCCAGACCGCTTGTGCGAGCGACGTTGCGTCGAACCGGCGTTCCGCGGGCGCGATCACGACGAGTTCGTGCGCACGCGTGGCGACGGTGCGAAACGGTGAGCCCGCGGGCGGCCGCCCCGCCAAAACGAGATCGACTTCCCAATGTCCCAGGCGATCCCACACCCGCATGTGATTGCCGACTTCGAGTTCGACCTCGACATCGGGTTCGCGTTCGCGGAAACGCCGCAAGAGATCGGGGGCGAGATACTCGGCCGCCGTAGTTACCGCTGCGATTCGGAGGCGCCGCAGGTCGGCCTTGGTGACCTGGCGAGCGTACTGCGCCGCCTCGTCGATCAGCGCGAATATCTTTCGGCCGTACACGGCAACGGCTTCGCCCGCTTCGGTGAGTACGATGCCGCGCCCGCTGCGCGCGACCAGCGGTGCGCCGATTTCGCGTTGTAAGCCTGCTAATGCGGCCGAGACGGCGGGCTGCGAGATCACGAGCGCTTCGGCAGCTTCGCGGACGGAGCCGGTGCGAACGACCTCGAGATACATGCGTAGCTGGTTGAGCGATAACATAAAGCTACGGTTATGGATTGGCGCCGGAGTACCGGAACTCCGTCATACGAGACGTACCATGCACGACACATACATATGTAAAACGCCGATCGAGGGGAGTCTTCGTGCGCGAAACGCGGTCCGTCCCAGGCAGGCTAGGAAACCATAATCCGGCGATTATCGGTCCGCATGAAAACGGTATTTGACGGAACCCGACGCTTGCCTCATCGTTAATCGCATGGCGATTGCATCAGACGTTAAGAAAAACAGCCGTCTCGAAGCCGGCGTTACCCCGTATGCCGAGATGGGTTACTGGCAGCCGGATTACGAGCCCAAAGAAACCGACGTTCTCTGTGCGTTCCGGATCACGCCGCAGCCCGGTGTCGACCCCGTCGAAGCGGCGGCTGCCGTCGCGGGCGAATCGTCCACGGCGACGTGGACCATCGTCTGGACGGATCGGCTCACCGCATACGATCACTATCAGGCGCGCGCGTACAAGGTTGATCAGGTCCCGAATAACCCCGAACAATACATCGCGTACATCGCGTACGATATCGATCTCTTCGAAGAAGGGTCGATCGCGAACCTCACGTCGTCGATCATCGGAAACGTATTCGGCTTCAAGGCGCTCAAGGCACTGCGCTTGGAAGATATGCGCATCCCGGTCGCCTACGTCAAGACGTTCCAAGGTCCGGCGCACGGCATCGTAATGGAGCGCGAGTACCTCAATAAATTCGGCCGTCCGTTGCTCGGCGCGACGACGAAGCCGAAGCTGGGTCTCTCTGCGAAAAACTACGGGCGCGTCGTATACGAAGCCCTTCGCGGTGGCCTCGATTTTACCAAAGACGACGAAAACATCAACTCACAGCCGTTCATGCGCTGGCGCGATCGCTTCCTGTTCTGTATGGAAGGCGTCAATCGCGCGGAAGCCGCGAGCGGCGAGATCAAAGGCCACTATCTCAACGTGACGGCCGCCGACATGGAAGACATGTACGAGCGCGCAGAGTTTGCGAAGCAGATCGGCTCGGTCATCGTCATGATCGACCTCACGATCGGCTTTACCGCGATGCAGTCGATGGCGAAATGGTCTCGCAAGAACGGTATGATCTTGCATCTCCATCGCGCCGGTCACTCGACGTACACGCGTCAGAAATCGCACGGCGTCAGTTTCCGCGTCCTCGCGAAGTGGTGTCGCCTGCTCGGCGTCGACCACATCCATGCCGGTACCGTCGTCGGTAAGCTCGAGGGCGACCCGCTTACGACGAAGGGCTACTACGACATCCTGCGCCAGGATAAGAATGAAGTGAACCTCGCGCACGGCGTCTTCTTCGAACAAGAGTGGGCCTCCATGCCCGGCGTCTTCCCGGTCGCCTCGGGCGGCATCCACGCGGGTCAGATGCACCAGTTGCTCGACCTGCTCGGCGAAGATACGGTGCTGCAGTTCGGTGGCGGCACGATCGGCCACCCCGACGGCATCGCCGAAGGCGCCACGGCCAACCGCGTCGCACTCGAGGCGATCGTTCAGGCCCGTAACGAAGGCCGCGATTACTTGAGCGAGGGTCCGCAGATTCTCGAAGATCAGGCGAAGCACTGCAAGCCGCTCGCACGCGCGCTCGACATCTGGAAGGACATCTCGTTCAATTACGAATCGACCGACACGCCCGACGCCGTCGCGACGCCGTCGAATTAAGGGAGCGAAACGCACACATGAGACTCACGCAAGGCGCGTTCTCGTTCTTACCGGATTTCACGGACGAACAGATCGCAAAACAGGTCCAGTACGCCCTCGATAACGACTGGCCGATCTCGATTGAATACACCGACGACCCGCACCCGCGCAACTCGTATTGGGAGATGTACGGCCTGCCGAAATTCGACGTCAAAGATGCGGCCGGCATCATGGACGATATCCGCCAGGCGATCGCCGAGAATCCGAACTGCTACGTCAAGGTCAACGCGTACGACGCGCGACTGGGCCGCCAGACGACGGCCCTGTCGTTCATCGTCGGTCGTCCTGCCGTCGAGCCGGGATTCCGTCTCGATCGCATCGCCGGCCCGGATCGTCAGCAGAACTACTCCATCCATTCGTACGCGACGGAGAAGCCGGTCGGCGATCGGTATGCCGCACCGAGCAAGAACGGCACGAAGCACTAACCGTCTCGCACAGGATCCAACACGACGGGACCGGCGAGTTAGGCTCGCCGGTCCCGCTCTGCGTCTTACAGGAGTTCACGATGCCGAATCGCCGAATTACGTTCAGTAAGTTCATCATCGAAGACCAGCGTCGGCGGCTCGGGGCGGATCCCGATCTCACGGCCTTGCTCAACGATATCCAGACGGCGTGTAAGTACATTGCTTCGGCCGTTTCGCGCGGCGCGCTCAACGACCCGAGCGGCACCGTCGTTACTACGATCAACGTACAGGGCGAAGAGCAGAAGAAGCTCGACGTCATCTCGAACGAGATCATGATTCACGAGATCGAGTTCGGCGGCGGCGTGTGCGGCATGGTCTCGGAAGAGAACGACGAGCCGATCGGTATCCCGCCGAATCTGCCCAAAGGCCGGTATCTCGTCGTCTTCGATCCGCTCGACGGCTCGTCCAACATCGACGTCAACCTCACCGTCGGCACGATCTTTTCCGTTCTGCGTGCGCCCGACGGATGCACGAACCCCACCAAGGCCGATTTCTTACAGGCGGGCACGACGCAGGTCGCGGCCGGTTTCGCGCTCTACGGCGCGGCGTCGATGATCGTGCTCACGACCGGCAACGGCGTGCACTGCTTCACGCTCGATCGCGAGATCGGCGCGTACATCCTGACGCAATCGGATATGCGTATTCCCGAAGAGACGCGCGAGTTCGCGATCAATACGTCGAACCAGCGGCATTGGGAAGCGCCCGTCCGTCACTACGTCGAAGAATGCATAGCGGGTAAGGCGGGCGCGCGCGGTCAAGATTTCAACATGCGTTGGGTCGCCTCGCTGGTCGCGGAAGTCTTCCGCATCCTCGTGCGCGGCGGTCTCTTCATGTATCCGCGCGATACGAAGGACGCCTCACGTGAGGGCCGCTTGCGGCTGCTCTACGAAGCGAACCCGATGGCGATGATCGTGGAACAGGCCGGCGGCGCGGCGACGACGGGACGCGAACGCATCCTCGATATCGCGCCCAAAGAGATCCATCAGCGCGTGCCGCTCATCCTCGGCTCGCGCCGCGAAGTCGAACGCCTCTCGTCCTATCACGACCGTCACGACCGTGGCGAAAAACTCGTTTTCGAAACGCCGCTCTTCAACGAGCGTTCGTTGTTTCGAACCGTTACTCCATAGCAAAGGCAGATCATGTCGGCCAAATTTCCGATCATCGCCATTACGGGATCGTCCGGTGCCGGTACGACGACCGTAAAGACGACGTTTCAACAGATCTTTCGGCGCGAGCATATTTTGCCGACGATCGTCGAGGGCGACGCGTTCCATCGCTACGATCGCTTGGAGATGCGCGACCGGCTTGCGGAGGCGCAGAAGAGCGGTAACGCTCACTTCAGTCACTTCGGTCCTGAAGGAAATCTCTTCGAAGAGATCGAGGCGCTCTTCCGCGTGTACGGCGAAACGGGCACCGCGCGCATCCGTAAGTATCTGCACGACGACGCCGAAGCCGCTCCGTACGATCAGAAGCCCGGGACGTTCACGCCGTGGGAAGATCTCGAGCCGGGGTCCGAGCTGTTATTCTACGAAGGACTCCATGGCGGCATCGTTACCGAAAAGGTCAACGTCGCCCAATACGCCGACTTGCTCGTCGGCGTCGTGCCGACGATTAATCTCGAGTGGATTCAGAAGCTGCAACGCGATAAGACGACGCGCGGTCATTCGCAAGAAGCGATCGTCGATACGATCTTGCGCCGCATGCCGGACTACGTCAATTATATCGTGCCGCAGTTCACGCATACGCACATCAACTTCCAGCGCGTGCCGATCGTCGATACGTCAAACCCCTTCATCGCACGCACAATCCCGACCCTCGACGAAAGCATGCTCGTCATCCGCTTCGCGAACGCGAAGGGTATCGATTTTCCCTATCTGCTCTCGATGCTCCACGACTCGTTCATGTCGCGTCCCAACACGATCGTTTGTCCAGGCGGTAAAATGGGGCTCGCGATGCAGTTAATTTTCACGCCGATGATTTGGCAGCTCATGGACCGCAGAAAGCGTGCCTTTTAGCGGTACCTGGAGCGACTCCGATTAGGGGCTCGGCCGGCTCGCGAACGTCAGCGCGCTATGCTCGGCCTTTATGCGGGTGATGGCGTCGTCGAGGACCATGAAGCTCCCGAGCGTGCACGCGCAGTGTGGACTCGAGCAACGTCCGTTCTCATGCGCCACGATGGTATGGCGGCACTCGCAAACGATCAAAGCATCCATGTTGTGCAGTACCCAATGCTAAGTGCTTCAAACGGGCCCGGCGGCTTGCCGGCCGGTGCGTCCCCGAGCCATCGGGCGCAGCGCGTTACGGCTCCTCGGGCGCCGGCGCGGTCGTCGCTGAAGGAGCGCCTGCGGGCGTCTCGGCCGTGGCTCCGAGCAGACCGAAATCCCGCGCGATGCGGTCCGCTATCGACGACCCAGCCTCAACCACGGGCGCGCGGGCAACGCCGGTTTTCTTGCGCGCGAACACGTTGCTTATCAGTGACTTGAGACCGGGAATGAGCTCGTCGTGCGTACCGGCGGCCCGTTGTTCGACGGGCCGCCGCGCGGGCGCCGGCGCCGGCCGGATGAACGATTCCGTCGCCTTGGTCTTCGCCGGCGGAGGCGGCGCGGAGACCGCCGTCTTTAGCGGCTTTGGAAGGGGGGGCATCGCGCGATGGTCTGCGGGTTGCGGAGCTGCGGCTGCGACGGGCGGCGCTGGAACGGGCTCCGTCCATACGATCTCCCGCGCGACGTCGTTTTCTTGTGCGATGACGCAGGCCAGGAGTCGCTCCTGTTCGGCCCGTTCGCTCGCCGCATCGGCCTCGATGTGGCGTAGTTCGGCGATGCGCGATTCGATGTTCTCGCGCGTGCGGCGGCTGCTGTCGTGCAGACCCTTTTCGATGCCGACGCGCTCTGCGGAGATGCGCTCCGCTTCGCTCGCGAGCCGCTCCAGGAGCACCTCCGCTTCGTGCAGATCGGCGGCGGTGCGCTCGAGCGTTTCGCGCAATCCGGCGACCCCGCGCTCGGTATCGTCCCGTTCTTTTGTGAAGGCGGCCTCCACGTCGCGTTCCGCCGCGACTTGCAGCTCGAGTTCCGCCCGCAGGCGGCCGATCTCGGCTTCGCGAGCGCGCTCTTCGGCGGCGCGCGATTCGGCGGCGGAAGCTTCGTGCGTGGCGCGCGCTTCGGCAAGCCGCTCGTGCTCCGTGCGGTCGCCGTCGCTCGCGCCTTCGGCATCGGCGCGTCCGCTCGCCGCAAAGATCGCCGCCGCGCGGGAACCGAGCGCTTTCTGCTCGGCGTGCTGACGCCGCGTCCGAGCGAGCGCTTCGGCCACGCCGAGATCGTGCAGCCGACGTTCGATATCCGCCCGGCCGCGAACCGCGTCGATCTGGGCTTGACGCTGCTGCTTTGCGGCGCGTTCGGTTACCGTCAGATCCGCCCGAGCGGCATCGAGCGCCGCGCGTGTCGTCGCGATGACGCGTTCCCGTGCCGCTCGTTCGCCGGCGACGTTCTGCGCGGCAGTCGCGAGGTCGTGAAGCGTTCGTTCCACGAGCGCTGGGTCGTCGCGTTCAGTCATAGGCACGGGCGCCGTCATCGGGACGACCGTTCGTTATCCCCAAGCCCGCTCGCCGAAATCCGCCCGCTTCGCGCGCATTCGCCGCTGCGGAACGTTCGGCGAGACGCGTTCGCGTTGCGGCCATGTCCGCGGCGAGCTCGGCGGCGGAACCCGTCCGTTGCGAAACGATCGCCATATTGGCTGCAGCGCCTTGCAGTTCTGGCCTACGGAAGCTGCGTTCGGGTTGCGGACGTGCGATCTCGGCCTCGACCGCGACGGGTGGAGCGCCGAGCAGCACGCGCTGCGCGCCGATACGCGCCAACAGCGCAGCGAGCGGCGGTCCGGCCCGTGCCGCGAGATCGCGCCGTACCGGGCCGGCTTCGAAGGTGCGGTCGACGATCCGGTAGAGCACCAAACCCAGCGCGAGACTCGCGACGGCTGCGTTCGCAGCCGCGGTAACGATGCCGAACGGTCCCGCGAGCTGGCGGATCGCGAACGCCGAAACCGGCACGACGACGAGCGAAACGGCAAACGACGTACCGCCCAAGAGCCGTAACGGCGGAATCGAGAGCATGCGGCGGAGCGGAACGAGCGCGCCGCTCGCGACCACGATGCCGAAGAGCGCGATCGACCAGAGCGGATCGATGCGCAAGGCCCCCGGTGCGTGTGCGTTCGCGACGCTCGCGATGCCGGGGCCGAAGCGCAGCGCCGCCGCGCCCGCAACGAACGCCAGGGGCAGCCCGAAGCGATATGCGGGAAGATTCTGCGAACGCACCTCGGCTGCGACGATGCCCAGTGCGAAGGGGACCAGCGCCCCGATTCCCAGGCAATGCAGTCCGGTCGTCAGATCGAGCACGACGGCGAGGACGAGCAGCCCGGGGAAGAACGCGCGCGCGCGGGCCCATACGAATAGCAGCAGCGGAAACACGACGTAGCAGCGAGCGATGATGGCGAGCGCGCGAAAGCCGTCGTTGCCGAGCCCGTCTCCGGCAAAGATGACGTTGCGCCAGATGACATTGGAGGTCGGCCCGGGACCGCCCGCGAGGGCCGGCACGCCATAGAGCACCGCCAGCGGCGGAAGCGCGATCGCTAAGCCCAGCGCGGCCAGATACGAAGGATAAATGCGCGACAGGCGTTTGACGATGAAGCGCCCGACGTCGAAATGCGCGCGGCCGTTCTCCACACATGCGACGATCGCCGGATAGGCGAGCGTATATCCCGAGAGGATGAGAAACAGCGTCAAGCCCTGGCTCGCATCGGAGGCTAGCGCCGTCCAGACGCCGTTACCCGCAACCAGCGCCGGCGCAAGCCGGACGATCTCGTAGACGACGATCGCCGAGATGGCGAGCGCCCTCAGCCCGTCGATCGCGCCGCTGCGGCCGCGTAGCGTTTCGCGCGAGGGGCCCGCCTCGCCAACCACGATCTCGTCGGAAGTCCGGAGCGGCGACATCATATCGATTTACATCGGCGTTTCGGACGAAGAACGGAACTCGACGATCCGACACGCGCAAGCTTTCTCGGCCACCGCCGCCGAGGGCGGCAAACGAGCGGCGGGAAGCCCCGTGTAGGCGACGGCGACCCAGCCCGTGCGGCCGCGCAAAGCGCCGGCAAGCACGCGGACGCGGACTCGCACGAGATCGGAGGTGTCGGGATCGTAGGGTCCGGCTCCCATCGCGAGCGCGACGAGCGCGCTTCCCGTTGCCAGTCGCGTCGCAGCCTTATACGGCGTCGCGAGCGTCGGGAAGAAGTCGGAAAAGCCTTGGAAGCCGCCGGCAGCGCGGAGGACCGTGCCGGCAGGCACGTCGGGGACGAGCCGCGCGATCAGCGTGTACGCGACGAAGCGCGCATCGCGGCCATGGACCAAGGCGATGCGGCCCCCGGGGAGCACCCGAAGGACGCGTATGCGGACGCCGATCGGTTCGAAAACGACGTCTCCCGGCCGCTCCGCGTGGGTCGTGAAGTCGCGCGCGATGGAAGCGGCGGATGCCGTCAGCGCGGCCTCCGGTTCGTCGGAAACCAGCCACGGCGCGATATCGACGCGTCCGAAGGTGCCGGGCCGCAGGGCGAGCCACCCCGGCGCCGCCGCCGGCGCCGCGGCCGGCCGGGCGAGCGCGGCACCCGGCGTCCGCGAGAACGCTGCCGCAACGAGAACGGCGGTGCCGAAAGTGCGGGCGAGCTTGCCGAGCGTCATGGCGTGAGATTAGCGACGCTGAGCGCGGACCCCCGGTTCCAGTGCGTGCAAGGCTGGTGGCACGGCGCGGCGGGTCTACTCGGCGAGCGATCCGTAGATTTCGTGGCGTGCGGCTATCTGCTGGATTGTCGCCGCGCCGTCGCACGCGGCGAGATGGTGCTGCGCGAACGCGGCGACGAAGAACGGCTAGTCGCGCAGGCGGGCGAGGCGCACGAGAGCGCCTACTTGGCCACGCTCGCCGCGGCGGGCATCCGCGGGGACCATGCTCGGAGCAGCTCCGTGCCATCGACGCGCTCTGCCGTTTCGTCGAGACCGCGTCCCCGCTGCGGAGTGCGCCCGGCGTGTATCGGCAGCAGCTCGCGCTTAGTTAGTAGTTCGCGTGCGCGCGGACGTTCGCGAGCGGCTGCGCGAGGTCCGCGAGGAGCTCCGGCCCGACGATCGCAAACGGTGTCGTTCCATACGAGAGCAGGCGGTCGTGAAAATCGAGCAGCGATGCGCTCGCGCCGGCGCGGGCGCGATAGTCGGCCAGCAACGCTTCGAGCTGGTAACGCCCGACCGTATACGAGATGACGTAACCGGGATTGAGCGCGATGCCGTCGACGGCCGCCCTCGCCGCTTCGGGTGAGAAGCCGGTTTGTTTTGCGAAGAACTCCGCCGCTTCCGCGACGGTCATGGTCCCGCTTGCGAGTGCGGGGTCGACGATCGCGCGCGCCCCGCGGACGCGTTCCCACTGCGCGGTGTAGTAGCGGCCGTCGAGATCGTCGCCGTAGAGGCCGAGCGAAACGAAGAGCTCTTCACCATAGAACGCCCAGCCTTCGGCGAAGACGCCGCTGTCGGAGGTCTTACGGACGAAATCCGGATGGCGCCGCGCGATCGAAAGCTGCATGAAGTGGCCCGGCATCGCCTCGTGCGCCCCCGTCGAAAGGATGCGATCGCGATCGAAATCCAAATTTGCGTCGAGTCGCTTCGCCGCGTCTTCGAGCGACGTCGGCGGCGTGATGAAATAGAAGCCCGTCGAACCCGATCCGAAGAGCAACGGCGGATTCATCGACGCGCCGGGCGAGACGGGCTGTAAAAATTTCGGCGTCTCGACGACGTCGATCTTCCCGAGCCAAGCCGGCACGTCGACGACGTGATGCGTCGTGACGAAATCTTGCAGCTGCGCGATGCGCTCGCGATAGTAGCCGACAAGTGCGGGACCGCCCGGGGCGAGTCCGCCGCCGCTCTGCGGTCCGATCGGCGTATGCCGCTGCTGCGCGAGGTCCTCGACCCACGTCTGCACGGCCCAGCCGTGAGCGAGTTCGTCGTGCGCCATGCGTTCGACATCCGCACCCGCGAAGGGCAAGAGCTGTTCGTCGGCCAGTAGCGCGTCGTAGGCGGCGCGGCCCATCACGTAATTTTCCGGCCACGTCGCGTCGTGCGTCTCGATATACGACTTCGTGGACGCGATCGTCGCGAGTGCCGCATCGCGGGCACGCTCGAAGCGCGCGAACCGCTCCGCCGGGAGCTGCGCCTTCGCGGCGGCGCTGAGCGCGCCGCTGAAAAAGTCCGGAGCGCCTGCGAGCTGCTCCGCACCGACGACGCCTTGCAAGTGGCCGGGATGCGTGACTAGCTTTTGGGCCGCTGCGACGTAAGCCGGGGCAGCTTCGAGGCGCGTGATGACGTTGGTCCACGCCGTTTCGCTATCGGCCGCCGTCGCGCCGTTCGTTCCGGCGATCGGCAAATGTTGGAATTGTGTGAAGAGCGCGCCGACGATCGCCTGCGCTGGTGCCGCGTAATTTTTTTCGTACTCGCGATGCATCGTATAACGCCGCTCCAGGCCCGTCAGTCGCGCGCGCAGCAGCCGCGCGTCGTCGCGCTCGACGAGGGTCGTCGCGTCGCGCTCGATACCGTCGAGCCGCGTGCGCCAGGCGCGCACGAGCGCGAGGTCGCCCGAGTTCGCACTCGCCGACGGTGCATCGACGACGCCGTCGTACTGCACGAGACCGAGTTCGGTCGCGCCGAGCGGATGGCGTTTCGCCCATTCGTACGTCATGTCGCGCGCGAGGCTTTGCAGCCGTTCGTACGCGGCGGAACTCGCGCCGGCGGCGGGCGTCACGACGGCCGCTTGGGCTGCGCCCGCGGGGACTGCGACGAGTGCGAGTAGCGTAGCGAGGAAACGACGGAGCGAGGGTTCGTTCATCGGCGCGCCGTTCGAGGGTCGCTCGGAAGCGCCCTCGAACGTGCCCGGTCCCGGGCGATTAGCTCAGCTGGGAGAGCGGCACCTTTACACGGTGATGGTCGGCGGTTCGATCCCGTCATCGCCCATTTCGGTTACTTCGTTATTTCGCGTCGTAGCGACGACGACGTTTCGTAACGACCGGCTCGTGCGAATCGTCTGCGATCGGGCTCTTTCGACGTTCATGACGCGTGACAGACCGCGACCATTGCGTTCGTCGAGCGCTGCGCGCAAAAGCGACTTGGCGGCCCATGCCGATACATCGCCCGTCTCACTCCCCGCAAACGCTCCTACACCGCCCTAAATCGCGCCGCTTACGACGTTGGTTCGCCGCGAACGACCGTGCGCGCTAGGGAACGGCGAATGCATTCGAGGACCCCACGCGTGCCAAGGGCGAGTAACGGACGCTCGAATGCGACCGTTACCGTCCACGCGACGAAGACCGATATGCCGACGTAGGTCCAAAAGAACGTGCGGTCCCAATGCGGCTGCGTTTGCCAGGGATTCGGAATTCCCGAACACGGAAACCCCGTCTTCGAGCATTGCACGAGGATCGCGTCGTGCCAGAGGTAGAGGTTGTACGAGATCCCGGAGAGCCATACGAGCAGGGGGTTCGCAATGAGGTTGCGCCACCACGCCGCCGCAAACAGCGAGCCGAGCGCGAGTGCGCCGATCGTAAACGACACGACGAGCCGGTGATCGTTCTGCCACGACTGATGATCCTCGACGCGCAGCGTCTTCGTCACGCGGGAAAAATCGTCGAGTAACCAGGTGCCCGACGCGAACGCGGCTACGGCGAGCGCGGTGCCGTACGTGCGTACCCGCGCGTCGGCCGCGTGCTTCTGTAAACGCGTATAGCCGTACGCCGCGAGCATGCCGAGCCCGAAGAGATCGACCTGCCCGGGCAATTGACAGACCCAAAAAAAATCCTGATTGTGCGTCGAGACTTGCAGCCAGATGCGATACGATTCGCCGACGGCGAGCATAGCGAGATATGCCGGTATCGGCCAACGGCGCATCGCAGCGGCCAGCGCCGGAAACAGCACGTAGAACTGCACCTCGATGCCGAGGCTCCAGAACGCGGAGACGAACGCGAAGATACTCTCGTGCCAGAACGTATGGGCGAAGACAGCGTGTGAGACGAGTTGCGGTACGCGTGCCGCCTCGACGTCGCCGGGAAGAAAGAGTAAGAACGCAGCGATGCCGAGCGCGAGGTAATACGACGGCACGATCTTGATGAACCGTCGGTCGATGAAGTGTCCGAGCGTCGGTACGGCGCGTTCGCCGCGCGCCGCGCGCGCGTACGGCGTGAAGAGCACGAAGCCGCTGATGAAAAAAAAGAGTTCGACGCCGAGCGAGCCGGCGAGCACGACGGGCTCGAGTCCGATCGAAAACGGGCCGAGCCCCGCGGCCGGCCGGTATCCCGTGATAAATGAGTGCGTGATCACGACGAGCACGATCGCAAGGCCGCGTAGCCCGTCGAGCACGGCGAGATGCTCGCCATTCGTACGGGCGCTCGTGGACTGCGGCATGTTGCCTGCTACGACGGTACGATGCGATCGCACCTTTTGCCGCGGATACGCGCGCTCCGTCAACGCAGCCCGTCGTAGTTCCGGCGCTCGATCCAGTATGCGATGAGCTTGCGACGCGCTTCGAGCCCGGCTAGCGTGGCCGTCGCAACGGGGCCGCCGAAGCGCTGGTTCAGCGTGGCGTGCACGAGCCGGTGATCGACGGCGAATTGGCTACTCGCGCGTGCGACGAGGCCCCGTAACTCGCGGCGCAGATACTCGCGGCGCTCCGAGTGCGTTTCGATTTCCGCAGGTTGTGCGACGTCGGGTTGCGGCGGCACGCTGGCGCGCAGTTCGCCTTGCGGCGGCGCCGCGATAAAAGCGGCCGGATTGAACAACGGCCCGAAATCGAGCGTGTGGCTTTCGCGCGCCGTCGCGGCGATCGAAGCGTACAGCCCTTCGTCAGCCGCCCGCGCTACGCGATTCGCCCCGGAGATGGCGTCCGCGACCTCGTCGCGCTCGACCCTCGCGCGTAACGCTCGGCGCACGTCTTCGGCGATTCGGCTTGCGATGACACGCAGACGTGCGTCGTCGGGGAGGTAGACCAGCGCTTCGCGCTCGCGCCCGGCATCGGCACCGGTTCGAACGAAGCGCCCGCAAAACTGCCGAAAGTACAGTTCTGAAACGACGTTGCTTGCGAAGACGCCAACCCGCAAGCGCGGAATATCGACGCCTTCGGAAATCATGTGCACGGCCACGATCCACGGTGCCTTCGACTTCGCAAACGCCGCGATGCGCGGCGAAGCGTCGTCGAGATCGGAGACGACGAGTTCGGGCCGCACGCCCGTGCGCGCTTCGAGCAAGCCCGCAACGAAGCGTGCGTGCTCTTGATTCATCGCGGCGATCAACCCGCCCGCATCGGCATGGCCGTTCGCGCGCATCTCCATGAGGGCATGATGCGCTTTTGCGATGACGTCGCCGAGCCACGCGGGCTGCGTGAGCGCCGTGCGTAGACGTTCGCTTGCATATCTCTTCTCGATCGCTTCGTCGAAGGTGGCGCGCCGGATCTCGCCGTCGCGGCTGACCCACTCCGCTTCGCCGCCGTGAAGCGGAAAGACGAGCGCGCGACAGACGCCTTCGCCGAGCGCGCTCGCGTAATCGTACGTTGTCGAAGCGACGCATTCGCCAGCGGCGTATTCGACGAACGGGATCGCCGCGCCGTCGCTGCGGAACGGCGTACCGGATAGGGAAACGCGATGGCGCACGCGTCCGAAGGCATCGCGCAGCGCCTGGCCCCACGTCGCGTGTTCGCCCGCGTGATGGATCTCGTCGAGGACGACGAGCGTCGGCACGCGCGTCAGCGCGGCGAAGACGCTCGGCGCCGCGGCGACTTGCTGATACGTGATGACGGCACCGTCGAAATCTCTCGCGAGCGTGCCGTCGCCGTTACGAAAGCGGTGATCGAGTTGGATCAGGGCGCCCGCCATCGCGCGCGCGACCTGCGCTTTGAGATGCTCGCGCGGAACGACGACCACGACGCGCGCGACGGCGCCCTCGCGCAAGAGCGCGTGTGCGAGGCGGGTGGCGAAACGCGTCTTGCCGGCTCCCGGCGTTGCGACGACGAGGGCGTCGGGAGGCCGGCCCGCGTTCCAGACGTCGAACGCCTCGCGTTGCCACGCGCGCAGGGGAAGACGCCATTCGGGAAGAGCGGAGCGAAGCACGGGTAAGCGTCCTTCGCGCGGCTCGGGCGCGCTTCTTCGCAGGAATCTGTGACGCGGGGCTTCGGAGGTCGGCGCGGGAATGAGACTCGTTCGAAGGAGTCTTTTCATGGTCGATACCGCCGCTCTCCAGACCGTGACCTGCGATGTTGCCGACGGCATCGCCACGCTAACGCTCGCCAATCCCGACCGGCGGAACGCGCTTTCGCTCGCGACGATGCGCGAACTGCTCGGCGCATTCGAAGTTATCGGTGCGGACCGCGAGATCAAGGTCGTCGTCTTACGCGCCCTCGGCACCGTCTTTAGCGCCGGCCACGATTTGCGCGAGATGCAATGCGCCGGAGACGCGGGTGACGTCGCGGCATTTCGCGAGATCTTCGACGTCTGCGTACGCGTGATGAGCGCGATGCAGAGCATCCCGCAACCCGTCATCGCCGAAGTCGCCGGCATCGCGACCGCCGCAGGCGCTCAGCTCGTCGCGACGTGCGATCTCGCCCTCGCTGCCAGCGACGCGCGGTTCGCCACGCCCGGCGTCAAAATCGGCCTGTTCTGCACGACCCCGATGGTCGCGCTGACGCGCAGCATCGGCCGCAAGCGCGCGATGGAGATGCTGCTGACGGGCGACTTCATCGATGCCGCAACGGCGGCGGACTGGGGTTTGATCAATCGCGTCGTCGCGCCCGAAGCGCTGCGCGACGAGACGCGAGCGCTCGCCCGCAAGATTGCGGAGGCGAGCTCGTTCACCGTCGGTCTCGGCAAAGAGGCCTTCTACGCGCAGATCGATCTCGATCAGCCGAAAGCGTACGCGTACGCAAAAGAAGTCATGAGCGTGAACGCCATGGACGCCGATTCCCGTGAAGGGATCGGTGCGTTTCTCGATCGGCGCGCGCCGTTGTGGAAACGCTAACGTCGCGTTGGCGCGCGGCTTCGAAAAACTCGGACATTCTAAAGAACCGGTAAGACGAAGACGCAGCCGTGAAACTCACGACTGCGTCCGCTGATTCTTCTCGCTACGCGTAGCGTCGGCTGGAGAGATAGCGCTACTGGTTAGACGTCCGGATTTCGCCTCCGGAGTAACGCGCGGTTTCGCAACTGCGGCACTCGGCGGCCCTGCGGCTTGAAGTTTTTTAGCGCTCGACTCGAGTTGGCCGGTCCACTGCTCGGTCAAACGTGCCGCCGTATCGCGGCCTCCCAGGCCGAAGGCGAGACCGAGCGCGAGCGCGAGCGCCGCGACGAGACCGATGTAGAGCGTATTGACGACGACGGGGGCAACGTTAAGTTCGTTAAGCGCCGCGATGATCGCAAATGCCATGGCGGCTCCGTACGTGAGTCGCGAAAGCAAGCCCGCATTGCCGAGCCGAGCTTCGCTGACCGCGCCATGCACGATACCGCCCAGCAGTTTTCCCAGGAACGCCCCGACTCCGAGAATGATCACGGCCACGATGATGTTCGGAACGAACCCGAGGATCTGATTGATGATCTGCGAGACTTGCGGCATACCGAGCTGCTCGGCGGCCATCTCGATGAATACCAAGCGGATGACCCATTTTACGACTTCACCGAGAATGTCGCTCGCTTTGAGCTTGGAGCCGGTCTGCTCGAGGAAACCCGCAGCGCCAACGCGCGTGCTCACGGTATCGACGTGGACCGCGCGGCAGAGCTTGACGAAGAGATTCCCGACGATGCCGGCGACGATCCATCCGATGACGAGCAGCAGCAAGGCGCCGATGATGTTCGGGATCGCACCGAAAAGGTGGGCGAGTCCCGCGGTGAGACCCGTGATGAAGCCGGCGCTCCAATCGGTAACGGTGGCCATGAGGATCCTACTTTCTAACGACGGGTTTTGATATCGGGGCCGCTGCGGCGTCCCGAAGTCGTGGTGATGATCGGTTCTTTCTTACGGCGCATTAAAGCGAAAATTATTCCGAGCGCGATCAATGCTAGGAGCAGCCATACCCACCATGGGATGCCGTGGCGTTCTTCCGTTGCCGGAGCTGCGTTCGTTGCGGCGGCCGGGTCGGCGCTTGCGACCGAAGCCACGACTGGGGCTGCGACGGCGACTGCGGCAGCCGTAACGGGTACGGCTGCTGCTGCCGCAACGGCTCGATGGATTTGAATCGAGCGTGGGCTTGCAGCGTAGGCGACGGTCGCCCCGGCGGCCTCACTGATGAGCCGCAGCGGCACCATCACGTGACCGTTCGCGGCGAACGGCGCAACGGCGAGCGTCTGCGGTGTCCCCTCGACCGTTGCGCCGCGACTGCCGACACGAAGGTTCGCAAGCGTGTGACCGTTTTTGCGCGCGACGATGGAACCGGGCGCAGTATAGTCGACCGCTGCCCCGAGCTTCTCGAAGACGCCTCGAACCGGAACGAATGCCGTATTCGAACGCTCGAGGGCCGGTACGCTTACGGCCGAACCGTCGACGCTGATGGGCGGCGCCGCCGCGGTCTTTGCTTGTAACGACAAAGGTAGCGCGGCCAAAACTGCCACCGTAAGCGACGCGGTCGCGATGCATTTTGTTCGGTCGAACGCACTCGCGTTCGGCCCGAAACTTTGAGCCAGACAGCGCATAGCGCTCCTTCTAACAACGTGCTGAGAAGCAACCGATACCCAGCTTTTGTCATTTGATACTCGTTCAAAATAATAATTCACTAGACGTTATAATTATTTTGGTTGGGCCATAGCCTACGTGGGCACGTGACCCGATACTTGCGTAAGGAACGTTGCTCGTCTAACGACCGGCAGTAAAGCCTATGGTAAGCGGCTCGCTCGCCGAACGAGCGATCTAAGAAATCAGGAGGAGCTTCATGGCGGGACGAACCATCGGTGGTCTTTTTACGGACCAAGCTCGCGGGGAAACGGCACTTGCCGAATTACAGCGTGCGAATTTTAACAGCGCGCAGATCAGCGAAGTCGCAGACGACCACGAAAGCGTAGCGCCGAAAAAACTGGCTAACCCCTTGACCGACTTCTTCACGGACCACACAACGACGGGTTCGGAATTTCGCGATAATCTTACGGAACTTGCGATGTCCGAAGGTGACGCGCACTACTTCGAAGATGGAGTCGCGCGGGGTGGTGCGCTCGTTACGGTAAAAGCGGACGAGCGCGCTTCCGAGGCGGTGGCTATCCTTCAGAATAACGGAGCGGATCTGGGCTCGCAAGGACGCGCACCGAAGACGCCGCCCGTGACCGCCGGCGCGTCGCCAGGTTCCGGGAAAGTGCCCGGCGCGAGCGACGTCATCGGGGAACAGACCTTGAAGCTCAAAGCCGAGCGTCTCGCAATCGAGAAGGTCCGGGTTGCCAGTGGCGACGTGAGGATTCGCAAGGAAGTCGTCAGTCGCCAAGAGACGATCGACGTTCCCGTTTCGCACGACGAACTCGTGATCGAACGACGCGCGGTTACGGACGGAACGGTCGGCGGGACGATCGGATCCGGTGAGAAGATCACGGTTCCGCTTTCGCGCGATGAAGTGAAGATCGACAAGCGCACCGTCGTCACCGAGGAGGTCGAGATCGGCAAGCGCGACGTCACCGATACCAAACACGTGTCTGAAAGCGTACGCCATGAAGAGCTCGTCGTCGATGGAGACGTAAAGGGAAAGCCCCCGGTAAGGTAGACTTTTCCATGGTCCCAACGCGTTGCCGCGCGATACGATAGCGCGGCAACGCGCACCACGCGTGAAAGAACTGTAGGTGAATCGTGGCTACGCACGTGCATAAGTCGATAACGCACACCCTGAACGTACGTCTCGTGCGGCGCCTCACCCGCATCGCGTATCATGAAGAGTTGAGTCGCAGTTCGATTATCGAGCACGCCGTCAAGTCGCTTTTCGGATTGCATCCGACGGACAAGACGCTCGCCGATGAAGTACGTGCTGCCGGCGGCGTTAAGCGCCGAAGATGACCGGAGGCGCTTCTCCGAGCGTGGGCGCGCAGCGGTCGCCGCCGGTGCCGGACGTAGCGGCGAACCCGACGCCCTTGCTCGAACTCGACGGCGTGACCGTGTTACGCCGCGGCCGCGCGGTGCTCGCGGACTTTTCGCTGACGGTCGGCGCGCACGAACGCATCGCGATCGTCGGCCCCAACGGCGCCGGGAAATCGACGCTGCTCAAACTGATTACGCGCGAGTGTTACCCGGTGCCGAACGATGCGACGATCTGCCGCATCTTCGGCCGGGAGCTGTGGAACGTGCGCGAGCTGCGGACGCAGCTCGGTATCGTCACGAACGATCTCGCGGCGGCCCTAGAACCGCACGAGACGGTGCGCGACATCGTGCTCAGCGGCTACTTCAGCGCCTTTTCGCTCGAACGTGAGAACGAGGTGGCGGCCGACATGGAACGCGCGGCGCGGGAAGCGCTCGGAAGGCTCGGCGCCGCGCACCTCGCCGAGCGCGAACTCGGGACGCTTTCGTCGGGCGAGGCGCGGCGCGCACTGATCGCGCGCGCGCTCGTGCACCGGCCGCTCGCGCTCATTTTCGACGAACCGACGACATCGCTCGATTTCGTCGCACAGCGCGACGTGCGCGGTACGATGAGGGCGCTCGCAAAGGACGGTGTCGGCATCGTGCTCGTGACTCACGACCTCGCGGATATCGTACCGGAGATCGACCGCGTCGTCTTGATTCGCGACGGTCGCATCGTGCGCGACGGTCCGAAATCCGAGACGCTAGTTCCCCAGGCCTTGCGCGACCTCTTCGATGCCGAGGTCGATCTGCAAGAGCGCGACGGCTGGTTTCGCGTCGCCTAACGCCCTTACGGTAAACGAGGAGTTACGTGCGGAGGCGTTTCGAGCGACGCGTAGAGACCCGCGAGGCGCGGTGAGACGAGCGCATGCAGGCGCTCCGGTTCGGCGAGAAAGGCATCGTGCCCGTGATCGGAGACGAGTTCTTCGTAGACGCTGTCGGCACCGCAGCGTGCGAAGCGCTCGGCGGCTTCGCGCACGTACCGCGGTAGGAAGAGCCAGTCGCTCGAGATGCCCACAAACGTGAAGGCCGGATGCGGGTTCGTCAGCGGTCGTGCGCGCGTATCGAAGAGATCCATCGCGCGCGTGAGCGTGAGATATGCCGCGGGCTCCATGCGCGCCGCAAAGATCGCGCCCTGGTGATCGAGATAGCCTTCGACGTCGTAGCGCTCCGTCGCGACCCGCGTCGGGTCCCCGCCTTTGCGATCGAAGCGGCGCGCGAAACGCTGCGCGAGCAGCGCTTCGGATTTGTACGTCAGCATCGCGATCTTGCGCGCGAGCGCGATGCCTTCCGCCGGGGTCCGCGCGATGTTGATCGCCTCGCGGGCGATCGCATTGAGCGCGATGCCCATCGCGGCGAAATGATCGTACGCACCGATGACGATCGCGCGGTCGACGTCCTGCGGCGCTTCGAGCGCCCACGCGAGCGTCTGCATCCCGCCGAGCGATCCGCCGACGACCGCCGCAAAGCGTGTGTGTCCGAGCGTCGCGAGCGCCCGCCGTTGCGCGCGCACCATGTCGCCCACGGTAACGACCGGAAAACGTGCGCCGTACGGCGCAGCGTCGGGAGCGATGGACCCAGGCCCCGTCGACCCGTAACAGCTCCCCAGTGCGTTGACACCGACGATTGCGAGCGCGTTCGTATCGAGTAAGTTGCCCGGGCCCGCTAAGCCGCCCCACCACTCCAAGACGCGCGCTGTCCCCGTCAACGCATGGTTGACGAGGACGACGTTGGCGCCGTCGGCCCGCGGCGTGCCGTAGACCGAAACGCGCTGCGTGACGGCGGCGAGCGTTTCACCGCAGTCGAGTGCCAGCGCGCCGATCGAGACGTCGTGCTCGAACGCCGGCTCCGTATTCGTCGTTAAACGCTCATGGAGTCGTTGTGAGACTCGTCTCGCGCGGAAAGACGGTGTCGCGCGCGCCCGCGAGCGCTTGCTCGAGGTCGGCGATAATGTCGCGCGCATCCTCGATGCCGATCGATAGCCGGATCATGTCTTCGGTGACGCCGGCTTCGATTTGCGAGACGACGTTGAGCTGCGAGTGCGTGGTCGTCGAGGGATGGATCACGAGCGATTTCGCATCGCCGACGTTGGCCAACAGCGAAAAGAGCTTGAGCCGGTCGATCAATGCCTTGGCCGCCGGCGCCCCGCCCTTGACGCCGAACGTGAGGATCGCCCCCGCGCCCTTGGGCAGATACTTCTTCGCGCGCGCGTACGAATGATGGTCGGATACGCTTGGGTAGGAGACCCACGTTACGTCGGCGTGCTTCTGCAAATATTCCGCGACGGCGAGCGCGTTGCTCGAGTGGCGCTCCATCCGCAGGCCGAGCGTTTCGAGCCCCTGCAGCAGCAGCCACGAATTGAACGGCGAGATCGCGGCCCCGAGGTCGCGCAGCAACTGCACGCGCGCCTTGATGATGTACGCGAGATTACCGAACGAATTGACGTAACGGATGCCGTGATACGAGGGATCGGGCTCGGTCAATTCGGGAAATTTCCCCGACGCCGCCCAATCGAAGTTGCCCCCGTCCACGAGCAGGCCGCCGATCGACGTCCCGTGCCCGCCGATGAACTTCGTCGCCGAATGCACGATGATATTCGCGCCCCATTCGAAGGGCCGGACCAAGTATGGCGTAGCGAGCGTGCTATCGACGATGAGTGGAATTTTCGCATCGTGCGCGACCTTCGCGACGGCTTCGATATCAAGCACGTCGACGCGCGGGTTGCCGATCGTCTCGGCGAAGATCGCCTTGGTGTTTTCGCGAATTGCAGCTTTGAAGTTGTCGGTCTTCATCGGGTCGACGAGCGTGATCTCGATGCCGAATTTCGGCATCGTGTGCACGAACGCGCTATGCGTGCCGCCGTAGAGCGACGCCGAGGCGACGACGTGATCGCCCGCGCGCGCGATATTCATGATCGAAAAAATATTTGCGGCTTGACCGCTCGCGAGCGCGAGCGCTCCGACGCCGCCTTCGAGTGCGGTGATGCGCTGTTCGAGCACGTCGCTCGTCGGGTTCATGATGCGCGTGTAGATGTTGCCGAACTCTTGCAGCGCGAAGAGGCGCGCGGCGTGTTCGGCATCGTCGAACATATACGACGTCGTTTGATAGATCGGGACCGCTCGGGATTTCGTGTGCGGATCGCCCGCGTGGCCGCCGTGAATGGCGGTCGTGTCGAATTGATACTGGCTCTCGGACATGCTCTCTTCTCCTACGCGGTCGCGGCGACGGCGGTCGCTTCTGATGACGCCGCAGCACTCGTCGCCGTTCGAACGAGCGCCGGCACGACGATATCCTCCCAGAGCGGAATGATGCTCGCGGGAATCACTTGCCGCTGCGCGAGCGGCACTTCCATCGCGATCGCCGTATCGTAATCGATGCGCTCCGTAATGACGGCCGGTAAGCCCTCCAGGGGCTCCGTCGCGATGCCGTAGGCGACGAGCGCTTCGCGCGCCGGACGGACGTCGCCGAGCGTCGCGAGCCGCAAGACGCGCCGCAACGCAATGGTCGCCTCTACCGTATCGCTACGTACCGGTGCGAGCTGCGCATCGGCCGGTTTGACGCCGGCATTCCGACCCGCGGCGATGCGCCGCAGCACGGCCACGACGTCGCCGACGACGGACGAAGCGGTCGGATCGCTGCCGGCGCCCGTACCTGCGAAGGTGAGCGAGCCCGAATTGCGGCCGGTCACGCGGATGCAGTTCTGTGGCCCGATCGGCTGCGCGAAGGGATGCTCCGCGGGAACGTACGCCGGGGTGACGAGCGACGCGTCGACGCGCGCGCACCCGATGAGTTTGAGGCGCCAGCCGGCGCGTTTGGCGAGCGAATGATCGTCGCGCGAGAGCGTCGTGATGCCGGTGCGGCGGATCTCGCTCGTGACGAGGCCCCGGCGGAAGGCGAGCTGTGCGAGAATCGCGAGCTTGTGCGCAGCGTCGATGCCTTCGACGTCGTTCGTCGGATCGGTTTCCGCGAAGCCCAGGCGCTGCGCTTGCGCGAGGGCGCTCGCATAGGTCGCGCCTCCGAACATTTCGGAAAGAATGAAGTTCGTCGTGCCGTTGAGGACGCCGCCGACTTCGAGAATCTCTTCGCCCGCGAGCGATTCGGCAATCGTGCGAACGATCGGTATCGCTCCGCCGACGGCGGCTTCGTAGGCGATCGTCACGCCGCGGGCCGCCGCGAGGGCCCGCAGCTCGGGGCCGCGCGTGGCGAGCAGATCTTTGTTTGCGGTAACGACATGCTTGCCCGACTCGAGGGCTCGCGTCACGAGAGCGGCTGCGATTCCGGTGCCGCCGATGCACTCGATGACGACGTCGATCGTCGGATCGTCGACGAGCGCGCGCGCGTCTTCCGTAAAGAGGTCGAGCGGAATCTCGGCGGGACGCGGCTTGGCCAGCGACCGCACCGCGATACCGGCGAGCCAGTAGTCGACGGCGCTGCGCGCCGGAACCGAAGACGTCGAGTTGACGAGGAGTCGCGCGACACCGCTACCAACGGTGCCGCAGCCCAGAAGGGCAATGCGAACGTCCGCTTGGGCGTCGGTGCGATCCGCGTGCGCTGGTTGAGTGAGCGACAAGCGATTCCACCTGGGTCCGGCAGTTAAGTGGGCCAACTATACCGAACCCGCCGGTCGTGCGTCAAGCACGGAATATTTTGCGCCTGCCTTCGGGCGGTGCGTTGCACGTCGCAGGGCCGCGGGTCGGCTCGCCGATTCTCTTCCTGCACGGCGTCGGTGGCGGGGCGTGGTCGTGGGCGCCACAGCGCGCCGCGCTCGCGCAGCAGCGCCGCATCTATACGTGGGAGGCGCGCGGGCACGGCGTCGCGGCGGCGGTCGCCGATGCCGGTCTCGGCGACTATTACGTCGATGCGCTCGAGGCGCTCGAGGCGGTCGCGGCCGCGGACGGTCCGGCTTTCGTCGCCGGTCACTCGATGGGCGGTCTGCTCGCGCTCGCGCTCGCCGCCGACCGAGCCGCGAGCGTGCGCGGGCTCGTGCTCGTCGATCCGGTCTACGCGCCCGCCGGCGGTACGCATCTCGACGGCGCCTTCGCGACACTCGCGCGAAAGCTGTTCGCGCCGCTGATCGTTTCGATGAAGCGTGACGGCGCCGCCGCACGGGCGCTCGCGCGCTGGGTATTCGCAGCCTCCTTCGTCGATCGCGCCGCTCTGGAGCGCGCGTGGCTCCAGCAGCGCACGCAGGTCCCGATCGAGTATCCGAAGATGATGTACGAGGCCTTCGATGGGCCGACGAACTTTTGCAATCGCGCGTTCGCGCGTGAAGTCGACGTTCCGACGCTGCTCGTCGAACCGCTCGCCGATCGGCACCCGCGCTTCCCCGAGCTCGTGCGCGAACTCGAACGCTTGGGCGAACGGTTCGCGTATCATCCCATCGCTGGAGGACACTATCTTCAACTCGACCGTTCGGCCGCCCGCGTCACGCGCGCGATCGACGATTTTTTAAGCCGATGGTCGCCATGAGCGCGCCGCGGCGCTATCGTACCATCCTGACGGCGATCCTCGCCCTCGCGCTGCTAGCATCGCTTTACGTCGCGATCGTGCGCGAACGTAACGAACTCGCGTCCCGCCGCGTCGAGATCGCCATGGACTACGGCGATTTCGCCGCGCTGGCGCAATCGTACGGTTACGATAAAACGAATTTTTTGGTAGCGTTGCGCCGCGCCGGCTTGACGTCGCTTGCGATTTCTGAAGAACTCGGCGGCAACATCAATAGCGGCTCGACGGCGATCGAGATTCCCGGACAAGCCCTCATCTCGCAGACGCGGCTCGGAACGCTGCGCGATCCGACGCTCGCGGCGCTTGCGGCGAAGGGGGAACTCTCGGCCGACGAGATTTACTTGATCGTCTTCGATGCAGCCGAAGTCGGCCGGTATCGCACGGCGTTCGCCGCCCACCTCGGGCCGCACGCCGTTCGCACGCTTCACTTAGCGAACCCCACGATACTCGCGATTCGTTCGCAGAACGAGTACTTCTCCAGCCTCGCACTGGGATTTCCCGCGCAGCCGCTGGCCCTCGCGCGAGCGCTCCATCTCCTATTCGTGCCGCGCTTGCAGAACGACGAACGCTTTGCGGCGCCGCAGATCGAGCGCATCTTCGCGAGTATCAAGCGCGGCGAACGTCCTTCGACGGTAATCTTCTTCGGGCAACGTAACGAAGTGCTCGGCTTTCCCGATCATCTCCGCGAGGCGGCGACGGCTTTTCGGCGGAGCGGCCTCAATTTCGGCTCGATCGAAACGTACGATAAGAATCAGGTTCAGAAAGGCAACGACGAACTCGCGCTGCTGGCGATCGCGCGTACGACGCGCGTGCAGGCGATCTCCAAAGCCGAACTCGATAAACTGGATTTCAATACGGTCGTCGCGCGGTATCTGCTCGGCGTTCGGGAACGCAACGTGCGCGTCGTGTACGTGCGGCCCTTCTTGCACGAGCAGAACGGCCTGTCGCTCCAGCAGACCAACATCGAGCTCGTGCGTCAGATCGCCGCGGGGCTGCGCGTGCGCGGCTTCACGCTCGGCCGGGCGACGCCGGTACCGGGATTCCGCATCAATCCGCTGGTCGTGTTCCTGGCGTCGCTCGCCGTGCCGGCGATCGTCGTCCTGCTGTTCGAAGCGTTCGGCCGGCGCCGCGCTCAGATTGCCTACGTCGCCTTCGCGCTCGACGCGCTGCTGGTTTTGGGCGGCTACGTCTCGCATCACGATCTCATCGCGCGAAAAATGCTCGCGCTCGGCGGCGCGATCGCTTTCGCGACGATGGGCTTCGTCGCCGTCCCGCGTTCGTTTACGTTACCGCCGCCCGAGACGCTGCTTGGAAGCGTGCTTGCGGGATTGCGAACCGTCGGTGTCGCGACGGCGTTCGCGCTTGGGGGTGCGATCGTGGTCATCGGCCTCGTCAGCACGCCCGCCTTGATGGAAGAGATCGACCGGTTCACGGGCGTCAAAGCCGTGATCGTCGTTCCGCCCGCACTCGCGCTCGCGCTCTACATCTATACGCGCCGCTTCGGTAACGAACCGCCGAGCCCGCGCTCGAGTGCGCTCTCGCCGGTCCTAGTCTATCAACTCGGCGTATTCGTCGTGCTCGCCGGTGCCGCGTTTATATACGTTTCGCGCAGCGGCAACCAAAGCGACGTGTCGCCGTCTGCCTTCGAACTGGCGCTGCGGTCCAATCTCACTTCGATCTTAGGCGTTCGGCCGCGTTTTAAAGAGTTCGCGATCGGATTCCCGCTCATGATGCTCTTACCGGCCTTGCGCTCCGAACACAAGCGCGCGTTCGGATGGGTCTTCGCGCTCGCGATCGCGATCGGGACGTCCGACGTCGTCGATACGTTCTCGCACGTGCACACGCCGCTGGTCGCATCGCTCACGCGCGTCTTTAACGGTGCCGTCATCGGCATCGTGCTCGGCGTCGTCGCGATCGCGCTCTATCGCGCGATCGACGCCCGCGTTCGCGCCGGCGTCTCGCGTCGCCGCCTGCGCGCGTCGTAGTGCGGTTTCTCCTCAGCGGGTATTACGGCTTCGACAACCTCGGCGACGATGCGCTGCTGGCGATCATCGTCGCACAGTTGCGCACGCGCTATCCGCATGCGACGATCGATGCGCTGTCCGCAACGCCCGACGTAACGGCGCACGAACTCGGTATCGCGGCGACGCCGCGCTGGGACCAAAGCGCCATCCGCGACGCCGTCGCGGAGGCCGACGTGGTGCTTTCCGGCGGTGGCGGGCTCTTGCAGAACGGCACGAGCTTGAAGAGCCTGCTCTATTACGCCGGCATCGTGCGCACGGCGATTCGCGCGAACAAAAAGACGATGGTCTTCGCCCAATCGATCGGTCCGCTCGATTTTTGGGGCAAACAGACGGTGCGCGAATGCTGCAAGGGATTACACGCGGCGACCGTGCGCGACGAACGTTCGCGCGAACTCTTCGCGCCGCTGGTTCCCGCGACGCGCGTCGAACGCTCGGCCGACCCCGTGTTTCTCTACGATCTGCCGGAGACGCCGCTCGACCTCACGGCGGCGGGCCTGGGCCCCGAGAGCGATCCGCTGGTGATCGTCTGCGTCCGCAAGACCGCGCATCAGAACGACGGCGTCGCGGCGATCGCAGCCGCAATCGATCGGCTCGCGGCGCGTTACGGGGCGCGCGTCGCCTTCGTGCCATTCGGTGGAACTCCCGACGCGGAAGCGTCGACGCTGATCATCCGCAAGTGCAAATCGCAGCCGATGCTCGTCGCGCTCGAGGGACTCGATGCGGTCGCGACCGCAATCGCGCAAGCAAGACTCGTCATCGGCGTACGGCTCCACGCGCTGATTCTCGCGATCCGTTTGGGCATCCCGTTCCTGGCGGTACCGTACGATCCGAAGGTGACGGGGCTTCTCGACGACGTCGCCTATCCGCTGGAACCGCTTTGGATGCCCGGGCAGCGCGTCGACGCGGCCCAGATCGAGCGCAGCGTCGATGCGGCCTGGCTGCGACGCGACGAAGTCGCCGCGCATCTCACCCTCGCGGCGGTCGAACAGCGAGCGCTCGCCGAGCGCAATTTTACAGTTCTCGACGCGCTCGTGCGTTAGACGCGAAGGCGCAACCATCGCGCCGCGCAATGTATCGTGCGCGATATAATCGCTCGTAAAGGATATCGATGAACGTTTTGTATACGGCGGAAGCCGCGTCGACCGGCGGCCGCGATGGCGGCGTCCGCACCTCCGATGGCTCGCTCGATCTGCAGCTCGCCGTGCAGAAAGAACTCGGCGGCCCGGGCGGCCCGAAGTCCAATCCCGAAGATCTCTTCGCCGCCGGATACGCGGCGTGTTTCCATAGCGCGCTCAAGCTCGCGGCCGGGAAGCTGCACGTTCCGGCGCGCGATTCGCAAGTTACCGCGCGCGTCGGCATCGGCCCCGAAGGCGAGAGCTTCGCGCTCGAAGTCGATATGCAGGTCGCGCTTCCGGGCGTCGAGGCCGCGAAGGCCGAAGAACTCGTGCGTGCCGCCCATTCGCTCTGCCCCTACTCCAAAGCGACGCGGGGCAACATCGCCGTCCGGCTCGCGGTCGTCGGCGACGACGGAGCCGTCCGCGCGCTCGCGTAGAACGCCTCCGCGCGAACTCGAAGAGCAGCTGTGCTTCGCGCTCTATGCGACCGCGAATGCGATGTCGCGCGCGTACGCACCGCTGCTCGCGCCCTTCGGACTGACCTACGTTCAGTATCTCGTCCTGCTGGTGCTCTGGGAGGGCGACGGACTCTCCGTCGGCGAGCTCGGCGAGCGGCTCTTCCTTACTTCTGCCACGTTGACGCCCGTGCTTAAGCGCCTGGAACGCGCGGAGTTCCTCACCCGGCGGCGCGGAACCGATGACGAGCGCGAAGTGCGCTTGGCATTGACCGCGCGCGGCCTGGCGCTCGAGCCCGCAATGAGCGCCGTTCCGGAAGCGGTGTTCTGTAAGACGGCGCTCTCGGCGAGCGCCGTCGCAGCGCTGCGCGGGAAGCTTCGTACGCTGCATCGCAATTTGGCCGCAGGCCTGGGGTAAGGGCAACGTCCGGTTCGGCGAGAACCTTCTCCGTCCCATGTCCTCGAACGACACACTCGCGACCGACTACCGGTCCACCCTGAACCTTCCCGCGACCGCGTTTCCGATGCGCGGCGAGCTGCCGAAAAAAGAACCCGAGCGCGTCGCTTGGTGGAGAGAACACGGCGTCTACGAGCGGCGTTTGGCGGCCAATGCCGGGAACTCGCAGTGGATCCTTCACGACGGTCCGCCTTACGCCAACGGCGATTTGCACATGGGTCATTTCGTGAACCGCGTCCTCAAGGACGTCTTCGTCAAAGTGCATCTCCTCGACGGATATGAGGCGAACTTCGTCCCCGGCTGGGATATGCACGGATTGCCGATCGAATTCGAAACCCTCAAACATCTCGGCCTCGATTTCAAAACGATCGATCCGATCGAGCTCCGCGCCAAGTGCCGCGAACGCGCGCTCTATTGGCTCGACCGGCAGCGCTCGACGATCTTGCGCATGGGGGTGCTCGGCGATTACGCGCACCCGTATCGCACGATCGATAAAGAGTTCGAAGCGACGATCGTCGAGACGCTCGCCGATCTCGCGGATGCCGGGCAGCTCTATAAGGGGCTGCGCGCCACGCTCTGGTGCGTGCACGACGAAACGGCGCTCGCCGAAGCCGAGATCGAATACAAGGATCGGATATCGCCGTCGATCTACGTACGCTTCAGCGCGAGCGACCGACAGCGCGTCGACTTGCTGCAGCGCTTCGGCACCGTCGCGCCGCTCGATTCGGCTCCGCTGTCGATCGTCATCTGGACGACCACGCCATGGACGCTGCCGGCTAACGTCGCGATCGCGCTCAAACCGTCGGCTCGGTACGACCTTAGAGAAATCGTCTACTCCGACGGATCGCGCGAATACGTGATCGTCGCCGAAGAGCGCTTCCCGGCGCTGCGCGCACAGCTCGCGAGCTACGCGAACGCTCACGGACTCGAAGTTGCGAGCGCGAACGAACGCGGCGTCGCGCATGGCCACGAACTCGTCGGCGCCTCGGTGCGGCATCCGTTTCTCGAGCGCGACTCACTCGTCGTCGGCGCCGATTACGTCGAACTGGAAACGGGCACGGGTGCGGTCCATACGGCGCCCGGCCACGGCGCAGACGACTTCGAGACGGGCGTGCGCTTCGGCTTGCCGATCGTCAATCCGGTCGACGGTTCGGGCCGCTTCATGGCGGAAGCGGGCCCGTACGCCGGGCTCGAGATCTTCGAAGCCAACGACACGATCATTGCGGATCTCGCGGCGAGCGGCGCACTCGTTGCCAAAGCGCCGTACGAACATTCGTATCCGCATTGCTGGCGCTGTAAGAATCCGGTCATCTTCCGCTCGACGGCACAGTGGTTCATCGCGATGGACGTCAACCGTCTGCGCAAACGCATCGAAGACCACATCCCCGAGGTCGGCTGGTATCCCGCGTGGGGCGAACACCGGATGCAGCAGACGATCGAAAATCATCCGGAGTGGTGCGTCTCGCGTCAGCGAACCTGGGGTACGCCCATTCCCGCGTTGGTCTGCCGGACGTGCGGCGAGACGATCCTCGATCCCGACGTCGCGCGCAACGTCGCGCGCATCTTCCGCGAACGCGGCAGGCCGGACGCCAATGCATCGGATCTGTGGTGGACCGAACCCGTCGAGGCCTTTCTGCCCGAGAATTTCGCCTGTGCGACTTGCAACGGGCGCACGTTCGACAAGGAACGAAATATCGTCGATATTTGGTTCGAATCCGGCGTGACGCACCGTGCGGTCCTGCGACAACGAGGCATGCATTGGCCGGCCGATCTCTACCTCGAAGGCAGCGATCAGTATCGCGGCTGGTTCCGCAGCAATCTCATCACCGCCGTGGCGACGGCCGGTGCGCCGCCGTACAAGAACGTCGTTTCGACCGGTTGGGTGGTCGATGCCGACGGCCGCGCGATGCACAAATCTACTGGAAATTATATCGGTGCCGAGGACGGCATGGCGACGTACGGCGCCGACGTGCTGCGCCTTTGGGTCGCTTCCGTGGAATTTACGGCGGACATGCGCCTCGGCGACGGACTGCTCAAATCGATCGGCAGCGTCTATCGCAACTTGCGCAATCGCTTACGCATGCTGCTGGGACTCATCGGCGATATCGAGCCCGCGCACCTCGTCGCGCGCGAGGACCTCGAACCGATAGACCGGCTCGCGCTCGCACGGCTCGACGACGTCGCGTATCGCGTCGTCGAGCACTACAAGGCCTACCGACTGCACGACGTCTTTCTCGCGCTCGTGGATTTCGACACCGCGGATCTCTCGAGTTTCTACGTCGACGTGCTCAAGGATCCACTCTACTCCGGCGCGCGCGGCGGCAAGCGTCGCCGCTCGGCGCAAACCGCGATCTTCACGATCCTCGAAGCGCTCTGCGCGCTCTTCGCGCCGTTGCTTTCTTTTACGGCCGAAGAGGCGTGGCAATACGTTCCGGAGGCACTGCGCGCGGGCCGCGCGAGCGTGTTCGATCTGGCGTTACCGCACGGCAGCGCACGCGGGACGGCGGAAGCGGCGGAATTAGAGCTCTGGGAAACGCTCAAGCGCCTACGCACGATCGTCGCGGCGAGCGACGGCGAGCGCGATTTCGCACTGGCCGCACGCGTGTATGCGGGCGCGGAGGTGCACTCGCAACTCGCAGCGCTCGGCGATTCGCTGCGCGAAGCGCTCGTCGTTTCCGCACTGACGCTCCATGCCGACGCCGCGCTCGCCGCGAACGACGCACGGGTCGAATTGAGTGCGGCGCCGGGGGCGAAATGCCCGCGCTGCCGTAAGACGCTGCCGCCCTCGGGCGATGCGTTGCATCCGACGCTGTGTGGACCGTGCGCCGAAACGGTCCGTTCCTACGATCCCTAGCACGTCGTTTCGTTGACGGCAATAGAAAAACGGAGTGCATGGCAGGATGCACTCCGTTTGCGTGTGCCCGATCGCTGGTTAGCGTTTCGCCTTGCGGGCCGGAGCTTTTTTGGCGGCCGCCTTGCGCGCGGGAGCGGCCGCGGTTTTCTTCTTCGCGGCGGGGGCTTTCTTCGCGGCGGCCTTGCGCGCCGGTGCGGCTTTCGAAGCGGCTTTCTTCGCGCTTCCGCCGCGTTTGGGAGCGCCGACGGCTTCCTTCAAAGGCTTGCCGGGTATGAATTTGAGCACGCGTTTGGCGGGCACGTTCACCGGCTCGCCGGTCTGCGGATTGCGCGCGACGCGCGCCGCGCGATCGCGAATTTTGAATTGCCCGAACGGCGTCAATTGAACCTTGTCGCCCGACTTTAGGACCTCCGTCATCTTGTCGAGGATGGACTCGACCATTTCGGCGACCTGTTTGCGCGGGATTTCGAAATCATCCGCGAGTTCTCTCACGAGTTCGTTTTTTGTCATGGGCCCTTTCGATTTCGGCATCGGTCCGGCAGTTCGAACCGCGTTCGGCACATTATAGTATGCTTCGTTCCCTAAAGCACGAAATCTAAAGAAAATTCTACGATTTTCCGCCAAAATGTGCAATATGTGGGCACGATGCGCCATATGGCGTTCGTGCCGGCATGCTTTTCGTTCGCAACGTCCGACCGCATCGCGGTCGTCGCTCCGCATCCTGACGACGAAGTCCTCGGGTGCGGGGCGCTGCTCGCCGCGGCCGCTCAAGCGGGCGTGCCCGTGAGCGTCGCCTATATCACCGATGGCTCGCAGAGCCACCCGGCGTCGCGCCGCTTCCCGCCGCAACGCATCCGCGTGATTCGCGAACGCGAAGCGCTCGCCGCACTGGCGTCGTGCGGGTTCGCTGCGACGACGGCGACGTTTTTTCGCGTGCCCGACGGGTGCTGCGAGACGCTCGCAGCGCACGACCGACCGGACGTGCTCGCGCGTCTCGCTGCGGCGTTTGCGGCGTTCGAGCCGACGATCGTGCTGGCACCGTGGCGCCGCGATCCGCACCCGGACCATCGCGCGGTCGCCCGGCTCGCGCGCACTGCGTTCGTGCGGCTCGTCGCGGCCGCGCCGCTTCCCGCAAGGCCGCGCTACGTCGAGTATCCGGTGTGGCTCCAGGAGCGTGGGAACGCAAGTGAGTTGCCGCGGGATGATGAAGTGCGGCGGCTCGCCTTCGCTTTTGGTGCCGCTCTGGGAGAACGTAAGCGTGCCGCCCTGAACGCGCATCGATCGCAAACCGGCGCGTTGATCGACGACGATCCGCAGGCGTTCCGGCTCTCCGAGGCGATGTTCGAACGCGCGTGTGCGTCGCCGGAATCGTTTTACGAGGCGTGCGATGTGTGAGGAGTCGCTCGGCGCCGCATACTTCGCAGCGATTTACGAGCGCAACGACGACCCGTGGGGTTTCGCGACGAGTCCGTACGAGCGCGCGAAATACGATGCGACGATCGCCGCCCTTCCGGCACCGCGCTACGCGCGAGCGCTCGAAATCGGCTGTTCGATCGGGGTGCTGACGGCGCGGCTCGCCGCACGCTGCGACGAAGTGTTGGCGATCGACCTCGACGTGCGCGCGCTCGCCCTAGCGCGCGAGCGTTGCGCGGCGCTCGCCAACGTGCGCTTCGAACGTCGGACGTTTCCGGGCGATGCGGTGGCGGGGCGCTTCGATCTCGTCGTCGTCTCCGAAGTCGCGTACTACTGGTCCGATACCGATCTCGCCCTCGCTCGCGATCGCATCGTCGCAAGCGCCCCCGGCGGGACGATCGAACTCGTGCATTTCACCCCGGTCGTGCGGGATTACGCGCGGACGGGCGACTTCGTTCACGAAACGTTTCTCGGGGATTCGCGCTTCGAACACCTGAGCGGTTCCCGCGCCGACCGCTATCGTATCGATCTCTTGCGGGTCCGATGAACGACGCGTTCGCGGGGGTGCCGCCGCTGGGGCCCGAGGTCGCATTGACGGTCGCGATTCCGGCTCGCAACGAAGAAAGCGCGATCGCCGCAACGTTGACTGCGCTCGCCCGCCAGCGCAATGGCGACGGCACGGCACTCGCGTACGGACGTTACGATGCGATCGTCTTCGCCAACGATTGTGATGACGCGACCGTCGCACGCGCGTGCGCGGTCGCTAGCGCACATCCGGGTTTCGCCTTGCACGTCGTCACGGGATCGTTACCGCCCGCCGCCGCACACGTCGGAACCGCGCGCAAGTTCGTGATGGATGCGGCCGCCGAACGCTTCCAACGGGCCGGTCGGCCGCGCGGCACGATCGCCACGACGGATGCCGACACGATCGTCGACGGACGTTGGGTCGCCGAAACGCTGGCCGAAGCGCGGCACGCGGATGCCGTCATGGGCCGAATCATGCTCGCACCGCACGAACGCGACCGGCTCTCCGGCAGGGCGCGCCGCTTGTACCTTCAGGACATGGCGTACCGCCGGATCGTCGGCGAACTCGAAGCGCTCGGGGATCCTGTCGCCTGCGATCCGTTGCCGCGGCACGGCCAGCATTACGGTGCGAGCTTTGCGGTCTCGGCAGCGGCGTACGCGCGCGCCGGCGGGCTTCCGCCGCGGCCGGTGCTCGAAGATCTCGCGCTCTTCGAAGCCCTGCAGCGCATCGACGCGCGCGTCCGCCATAGCATGCGCGTCCGCGTTACGACGTCGGCGCGGACGCTCGCCCGGGTGGAAGGCGGTTTCGCGACGTTTCTGGGCGAGCTGCGCGCGTGCGGCGAACGAGGCGATGAATGGCTCGTCGAAGCCGCCGCTCTCACGCTCGCGCGAATCGATGCGCGGGCGGCGTTACGGCAGTTGTGGCTCGGGTCGGCGTCGGCGGGCGATCTCGACCGCGTTACGGCCACGTATGCGATGTCGCGTTACCGGTTCCGGCGGCTCTTCGAGCGGGCCGAGCCGTTCGGCGCCAACGCTCAGCGCTTCGAAGCCTGTGCGTCCGAAGCGTTCGCGCGCGTCGCGCCGGAACCGCTGTCGTCTGCGCTCGCCGCGCTGCGCTGCGCGCTTGCGGCCGCGAAAGCGAAACGTCCGACGCGGGCGATTACGGCGTCCGGGGCGGGCTGACGCAAATACATTTCCAGGTCGCGCACGAGGCGCACGAAAGGCAACGGTTCGAGTAAGCCGCGCGCGCCGACCGCGCGCATCGCGCGCTCGATGACCTCGAGGGCGGCGCGTTCGATCGCGATGCGGGCGCCGTCGGCCGTTTCGACGACGTCCTCGGCGGCGCGCTGCCGCGCGGCGTCGGAATGAACGTCAGGGGCGCGGGCCGCGGCATCGTAGGCCGACCACGCATCGGCCCCGGCATCGAGCCAATGCTGCGCCGTGCGCAGCGCGACGCGCATTTCGCCCAGCCGCATGCTCTGCACGAGATCGCCGTCGCGGCCGCGCTCTGCGAGATAGCGCGCCGTCTCGTAGACGAGCCGTTCGATTCCGCCGGTTTGTACGGCGGTAAAGCGAATCGCGCCACCGAAAAACCACGGCTGGCGCACGTAGTCTCCCGGGCCGCCGACGAGGCGCTCCGCATCGAGGGCTACGCCGTCGAACGCGACGAGATAGCTCTGGGAATCGTGCATTCCGTGCGGCTGCCACGCGCTCGCGTCGATCGCCGGCGCGACAGCATCCATGGGGACGAGGCACATTTGCAACGAGCCGTCGGGCCAGGCGGCCGTTACGATCGGACGCGTGACGAACGCCGCTCCCGACGCCCACGATTTCGCGCCGGCTAAGCCGAAGCGCGCGCCGTCGGCGACGATGCGCACCGGTTCGTCATCTTGGGTATTCCAAACGCCGAAGAGGCGCCCGTGCGCGACGTCGTCGTGCGCGGTTTCGCGCTGCGCCGCCGTGCCGAAACGCCCGACGAGCTGAAGCGCGTTGACGTGCCCTTCGTAGATGCGGCCGACGCTCAAATCGACGTAACCCGCGCGACGCAGCGCCGCGAGTTCGCCCCGGCGGCCGGCTAGCGGTACGCCGTCGCCGTCGCATTGCGCCGCGGCGATGAGTTGTGGATCGATCTTCACCGCCGCATCGTACCCACGCGAGATTCGGAAACACCGCGTCGACCTCGCCGTAATCCCGCCCATCCAAACTGCCGTACATGGACGGAATACAACTCATGGCGACGGCAATGCATGCCGCGAAAGCACGGCTCGACGTTTCCGCCTCGAATCTTGCGAACGTCTCGAGCGCCGGTTTCCGTAAGCGCGTGAGCCGCGCTACGCTGACCGGCGCGGGGCTCGTCGTTTCGAGCGCGGTGGACGCGCAGCAAGGGCCGCTGCGCCGCACGGGTCGCTTGCTCGATCTCGCCACGGCCGGTGCCGGCGGTTTCTTCGTACGCGACGCGTCGGGCGGGGTCGCGCTCGCCCGCTCCGGCTCGTTCGCACGGGCAGCGTCGGGGGCCCTGACCGATGATCGCGGCAACGTACTCCAGGGTAGGCACGGCGCGATCGTCGTCTCTGCGGATGCGACGATCGACGCGCGCGGCGTCGTTCGCGAAGCGGGTAACGCGGTGGATCGCGTACGCCTGGAGCCGGGGACGACCGTGCAGAGCGGTTTTCTCGAAGGCGCCAACGTCGATAGCGTCGGGGAGATGGTCGACGTGCTGACGGCGCAACGCGCTTTCGAAACCGCGCAGAAGACGCTCTCCGCGATCGACGAGGAACGGCAGAAAGAGAGCAACGACGTCGTGCGGGTGAAGTCGTGAACCGCGCGATGTACGCGGCCGCCAGCGGCATGGCGGCACAGCAGCAGAACCTCGACGTCGTTGCCGATAACCTCGCCAACGCCGACGTCGCCGGCTTCAAGAGCGCGCAGGCGACGTTCGCTGCAATCGGCGGCAACGCGCAACTCGGCACGGCCGCCACGGGCATCCGCGAGATCTTCGCGCAGGGCAAGCTCATGAAATCGGGCGGTCCGTTCGACGTCGCGATCGACGGCGCCGGATTCTTCGGCGTGTCGCGCGACGGTGAGACGGCGTATACGCGCGCGGGCGCCTACACGCGCGCGAACGACGGCTCGTTACGCAATGCCGACGGCTGGACGCTCGCGGGCGTCCGCATCCCAAAAAACGCGAGCGACGTCGCGGTCGCGGCCGACGGCCGCGTTACGGTCCGGGTCGACGGCCGCGCTGCGGTAGATGCCGGCCGTATCCGACTCACCGCCTTCGATGCGCCCGAGAAATTGCGGCCGGTCGGCTCGGCCATCTTCGCGGCGACGCACGAATCGGGTGCGCCGCACGGGCTCGCCGCCGGCGGCGAACGTGAACCGAAAATCACATTCGGGTCGCTCGAAAAATCCAACGTCTCCATCGTCGAGTCGATGCTGGCGATACTCGCCGCGCAACGCGCTTATGAAGCCAATTCGAATGGAGTGCAGGCTGCCGATGAAATGCTGCGCATCGCCAACAACATCCATCGCTCCTAACGTGCCGCCGCTCCCGCACGTCGTGCGGCCAAGTACGTCCCGTGAGGTCGCGGCCGCCTTCGATGCGTTGCTCTTGGGCGAAGCGTTCAAGCCGCTCGCGAAAGCGCTGGGCTTCTACGGCGACGCGGTCGTCGGGCTCGCCGTGCAGACGCTCGCGCGCAACGAACGCGGCGGTCTTACCGATCGGCTCGAACGGGCGATCGAAGCGGCGTCGCAGCCACGTTCGTCCGCAGATCTGCCACGATGACGCCGGCCGAGCGCGATGTGACGATTCGCGATTTGTATCCGCTCGTTCGCGCGCTCGCGCGCCGGGTCGCCCGCGTCACGGGCGGCGCGGATTGCGACGATCTCGCGGGCGATGGCGCCATCGGTCTCATCCGTGCCGTCGATAGCTTCGATGCCGGCCGCGGCACGTCGCTCGAAACGTATGCGCGCCGGTTGATCGTCGGGGCGATGCTCAACGGCTTGCGGCGACTCGATCCCGTGTCGGAACGCGTGCGGCGAACGCTGCGTCGCGCCGAAGAACGGCGTTACGCGCTTGCCCAGGAGCGCGGTACGTTACCGGCGTTCAACGAGCTCAAGCGAAGCGACGACCGCATCCGGCGCGCGCGCGTCGCCGCGTTCCGCCAAGCGGCGCTCTCACTCGATGCTCCGGTCAAAGGCGGCCACGATCCGCTCGCCGATTGGGCGACGGAGCCGGGCGCGCGCGCGAGCGACCGCGCCAAACGCGCGGCATTACTCGAGGCCGTGGCACTCTTACCCGAACGGCAGCGGCGCATCGTCGCGCTTCATTACGGCTCGGAGATGAGTCTGCACGCGATCGGTACGACGATGCGCGTTTCGCCGCAACGCGTCTCTCAGTTGCACGTCAGCGCGCTCGCGCGCCTCCGGCACGCGGTTCCCCCGGCATGAGCGCGCGCGTCGACCCCGATACCCAAGGCGCGCTCGTAACGGCGACGACGCAATTCGGGAATGTGCCCGCGGTCGCGCCGCTCGGGTTCGATAACGACGATCAATTCGGCGGCCCGGCCTTACCGAGCGATCACCCGGCCTGGCTCAAAGATGCGGTGTCGCTCTCACAACGTGCGCGCGCGCTCGTTGCGAAGCTCAAGCCCGTCGTCGTGCACGTCGTCGGCGTCTGGGAGCACCGCCTGCGTTCGATCGTGGTCGGAGGCCGCAAGATGACGGTCGATCCGAGCGGATCGTACCGCATGGACTAGCTCGCAGCGAGCGTCGCCGCGATGACCTGCGCGATGCGGGAACTGCCGCCTTGCGACGCCGCGAGGACTTCATCGTGCGAGACGTCGGTCTGCGGTCCGATGGCGTTGGTGATGAGCGAGAGCCCGAGAACTTCGAGGCCGAGGGCTCGTGCCATAATCGTTTCCAGGACCGTCGACATGCCGACGGCATCGGCACCGAGCCGGCGTAGCGCTTCGGATTCGGCGGGTGTCTCGTACTGCGGACCGCGAACGCCGGCGTACACGCCTTCGCGCAACCACGCGTCGCCGCTAGCCTTACGCGCGAGGGTTCGTAAATGCGGCGCGTAGGCATCCACCATATTGACGAACGGGTCGCCCTGCGAGGCATCGATGGGCGAATGGCCGGTGAGGTTGATGTGGTCGGCGACGAGCATCACGTCGCCCGCCGCGTACGTCGCGTTGAGCCCCCCGGCCGCATTGGTCAGAACGATCGTCGTCGCGCCCGCAGCCGCGGCGAGCCGGACCAGGTACGTTACGTCGCGTGCCGGCCGTCCCTCATAGAGATGGATGCGGCCCGCGAACGCGACGACGCGCTTGCCGGCCCAACGGCCGGCGAGCGCGATTCCCGGATGCCCGGCGATGTCGGTGCTCGGCGCGTCCAGCCGCTCGTAGGAAATGTCCGTGCCGTCGATGGCCTCGCGTACGCCTGCCGACAAACCGCTCCCGAGCACGATTGCAACTTCGATCGCTCCGCCCGCGCGTCGCACGAGCCGCCCTGCCGCCCGGTGCAGATGCCGAGTGCTAATGCGTCCCCGCCGTCGCAGCCGGCGTCGCCGTCAAGAGATTTCGTCCGGTCATCGCGCTCGGTACCGGGAGATCGAGTAACGGCAACAGCGTCGGCGCGATGTCGCCGAGTTTTCCGTCGGTCAGCGTCCCGACATGCGGCACGCGCGAGACGATCACGAACGGGACGGGATTGGTGGTATGCGCGGTCAGCGCGTTGCCCGTGGGGTCGAGTTTTTCTTCGGCATTGCCGTGGTCGGCGGTGATCGCGAGAATGCCGTCGGCGTCGAGCACCGCTCGTTCGAGGCGCCCGAGCGCGACGTCGAGCGTTTCCAAACTCGAGACCGTGGCTTCCATCACTCCCGTATGTCCGACCATATCGGCGTTGGCATAATTCATGACGATCAGGTCGTGCAAGCCGTCGCGGATATCTTCCGTTGCGGCGCTCGTGATTTCGCTCGCGCGCATTTCAGGCGCCAGATCGTAGGTAGCGACGTTGCGGTTCGAAGGTACGAGCACGCGATCTTCGCCTACGAATTCCGATTCGCGGCCGCCATTGAAGAAATACGTCACGTGGGCGAACTTTTCGGTCTCCGCGAGCCGGAGTTGCGAAAGCCCGGCCCGCGCGGCGATCTCGCCGAACGTTTCGGCTTGCGGCCGCGGCCCGAAGAGAACCGGGTTGGTCATATCTTCTTCGTATTTCGTCATCGTCGCGAAGAAGAGCCGCTCGTAGGCATGCGCGGCGAACTCGTGAAAGCCGGGCTGCGTGAACGAAAGCGTAAGTTCGCGTGCGCGGTCGGGCCGGAAGTTGAAGAAGATGACGGCGTCGCCGTCCCGCACCGGGCGGGCGTCGCCGACGATCGTCGGTGCGATGAATTCGTCCGTCTCGCCGCGCGCGTAGGCCGCGGCGAGCGCATCGCTCGCGTTCGCCGCGCGATGCTCGGCATGACCTTCCGCGAGCATGCGATACGCCTTCTCGACGCGCTCCCAGCGCTTGTCACGATCCATCGCATAGAAACGCCCCGCGATGCTCGCGATGGCTCCCGGCAAGCCGGCTCCTGCGAGATGCGTTTCGAGCCGATCGAGATACGTCTGCAGCGACGTCGGCGGGACGTCGCGACCATCGCCGAAGACGTGCAGCGCGAGTGGGACCTCGGCGTGCGCCACGGCATCGATCAGTGCGAAGAGGTGGTCGATGGAGCTATGCACGCGCCCGTCGGAAAGCAGTCCCATGACGTGAACGCGGCCGCCCGAGGCGCGGGCGTGCGCGAGCGCGGCGGCGAGGGTCGCGTTCGCCGCAAACGTTCCGTCGGCGAGCGATTGGTTGATGACGACGACGCCCTGCGGTACCACGCGGCCGCTGCCGATATTGATGTGTCCGACTTCGCTATTGCCCATCACGCCGGGCGGTAAGCCGACCTCTTTACCGCTGGCTTCCAGCAGCGCGTGTGGATACGTGGCGAGCAGACGCCGCCAATTCGGCAACTCCGCCGATGCGATCGCGTTTCCGTAGACTTCGTCGCGATGACCCCAGCCGTCGAGAATCGCGATGACGAGCGGACCCTTGCGCGCGCGTGCCACTACGCGCGCGCTCGCAAACGTGCGGCGTCGACGATGACCCCGAAGGCGGCCGCCGTGAGGCTCGCGCCGCCGATGAGGCCGCCGTCGATCTGCGCTTGCGCGAGCAGCGCCGCGGCGTTGTCGGCCTTCATGCTGCCTCCGTACAGGATGCGGGCTCGGGCGAGCGCCGGGACGCTCGCGCGAATCGTGGCGATCACGTCGCCGGCATTTGCCGGATCGTCGTTGAGCCCCGTTCCGATCGCCCAAATCGGTTCGTAGGCGACGACGCAGCGCGCGACATCCTCCGCCGCGACGCCCTCGAAGGCGGCCTGCGTCTGCAGCGTCACTTTTTCGTGGGTTTCACCGCGCCCGTGTTCGTTCGCCGTTTCGCCCACGGCGACGATCGGCGTCATGCCGTACGCGAGCGCCGAGCGGACTTTGCGGTTGACGGCGGCGTCGGTTTCGTTCGAGTACGCGCGCCGTTCGGAATGTCCTAAAATGACGTACGACACGCCGAGTTCGCCGAGCATCGGCGCGCTGATTTCGCCGGTAAACGGCCCGTGGGAGTAATCGTGCATCGTTTGAGCCCCGAGCGCGATGCGCGAACTTCCGATTTCGTCACGCGCGGCGGCGAGCGCCGTGAACGGCGGCGCGATCGCAACGTCGACGTCGCCGGGAAGCGAGAGCGCGACGAGTTCGCGCACGAGCGCGCGCGTCTCCGCGATCGTCTTGTGCATCTTCCAATTTCCGGCGATGAGCGGCCGGCGCGCGGCCGCACCGGCGTTCACCTCGGCGCGCTTCGCGCGCGTGCGGCGCGTTCTAACGCGGCGACGCCGGGCAGCGTCTTGCCCTCGAGGAACTCGAGCGTCGCGCCGCCGCCGGTCGAGACGTGCGTCATCGCTTTGGCAAAGCCGAGTTCGTGGGCGGCGGCCGCGGCGTCGCCGCCGCCCACGACCGTCGTCGCGCCGCTTTCGGTCGCAGCCGCAATCGCTTCACCGATCGTGCGCGTTCCGTGCTGATACGCCGGCTTCTCGTAGACGCCCATCGGCCCGTTAAACACGATCGTTTTCGCAGCGCGCAGCACGGTCGCATACGCCGCCGCGCTCGCCGGCCCGATATCCAAAATCATGCGTTGCCCGATATCGGCGAGGGCGACCGTCCGCGCCTGCTCGTCCGCGGCAAACGAAGTCGATACGACCGCGTCGGTCGGGAGATGAAGCGGAACGCCTTTGCTCTTCGCAAGCGCGATGATTTCGGTCGCCGGTCCCAGATCGCCGTCTTTAAGACTCGTGCCGACGTCGATGCCCTGGGCTGCGAGGAACGTGTTCGCCATGCCGCCGCCGATGACGAACGCGTCGACGCGTTCGATGAGATTGGTGAAGACGCCGACTTTGTCCTTAACCTTCGCACCGCCGATCGCACAGACGAACGGTGTCTTGGGCGCGTTCGTGAGCGCCGCGAGCGCCGTGAGTTCCGCTTCCATTAGGAACCCCGCCGCGGCGGGCAGATATTGGGCGATGCCTTCGGTCGAGGCGTGCGCGCGATGTGCGGTACCGAACGCGTCGTTGACGTAGATGTCGCCCAACGCCGCGAGCGCCTTTGCGAAGGACGGATCGTTCCGCTCTTCCTCCGCGTGAAAGCGGACGTTTTCGAGCAGCACGATGTCGCCGTCGCTCGTGCCGGCGACGGCCGTTTCCGCAACGGGCCCGATACAGTCGTGTGCGAAGGCGACGTCGACGCCCAGCCGCTTGGAGAGCTCCGCTGCGACCGGACGCAAGGAGAGCGCCGGGTCCGCTTTTCCATCGGGACGTCCGAGATGCGAGAGCACGATGGTGCGCGCGCCCTGCTCGTGCAGGTAACGCAGGGTTTCGAGCGCCGCGACGATGCGCGTATCGTCACCGACCGCGCCGTCTTTGAGCGGAACGTTGAGATCTTCGCGCACGACGACGCGCTTGCCGCGCACGTCGAGATCGCGCAGCGTTCGAAACTGCACCGGCGCCCTAGACGCTTGCCGGAAGCTTCGAGAGTACCATCGCCGTGACGTCGGCGAGGCGGCACGAGTAGCCCCACTCGTTATCGTACCAGGCTGCGAGCTGGATCAGATCGCCGTTGGCGTTGTTGAGCTGCGAGTCGACGATCGAACTATACGACGAACGCTTGAAATCCATCGACACCAGATCCTCGTCGCTGTAGCCGACGATTCCCTTGAGGTCCCCCTCTTGCGACGCACCCTTCAAGATTGCATTGAGCTCGTCTTTGGTCGTTTCTTTTTTGACGACGGCGACGAGATAGATCATCGACACGGTCGGCGTCGGTACGCGCAGCGCGAAGCCGTCGAACGTGCCTTTGATCTCCGGAATCGTTAGGTACAGTGCCTTCGCGGCACCGGTCGACGTCGGCACGATATTGGTCGCGGCATTGCGCGCCCGGCGCAGATCCTTGTGCGGCGCGTCGAGGATGTTCTGATCGTTGGTATAGGAGTGAACCGTCGTCATGAAGCCCTTCACCCACCCCAGGTGATCGACGATCGGCTTAACCGCCGTGGCGAGGCAATTCGTCGTGCACGAGGCGTTGGAGATGATGTGATGCTTCTCGGGATCGTAATCGCCGGCGTTGACGCCGAGCACGAGCGTGATGTCCTCGCCCTTGGCGGGCGCCGAAATGATGACTTTCTTCGCGCCGCCGCCGTCGATGTGAGCGCGCGCCTTTGCCGCATCGGTGAAGAGTCCGGTCGATTCGATGACGACGTCGACGCCTTGGGTCTTCCACGGAATCTTGCCGGGATCGCGTTCGGCGAACACCTTGATCGCTTTACCGTCGATCGAAATTCCGTCGGGCGTCGTTCGAACGTCGCCCGCGAAGGTGCCGTAATTGGAATCGTATTTGAAGAGATGCGCGCATTCGGCGGGGCTCGTCAAGTCGTTGACGGCGGCGACTTCTACGCCCGGGTGCCGCTCCAGCAACGCCTTGGTGAAATTCCGGCCGATTCGGCCGAACCCATTGATACCGATTCGCAAAGACGTCTCCTCGTGTTGACTATTATCCGGTGATAGAACGGCGCTGGGGACCAACCGTTACCCGACGGTCCGCTACGAGCCCTTTTTTCCGTATGCGCGCGGATTATGCGTGCGTCGCAAGCTGGCGGCTCAGCCGCACGAGCGCCGCGATGCGCCCGTTGATCGTCGACTTTTTGGCCGGCGGGTCGCAGCGGCGGCCGAGTTCGACGAGCGTTTCGGTCGGATAGGCGAGTCGCAATTCCGCCGCCTCGCGCAGCGCCTTCGAGAGATTGCGCAAGCCGTACGCGTCGGCCAGATACGCGATCGCTTCGCGCTGCGAAGCGGCGGCGCTCATCGCGCGATCGACGTTGGCAGCCTCCGTATTGACCAAACGGTGGATACGATTCTTGGTCTCTTTAAGCGCGCGAACGTCTTGGAGATGGAGGACGGCGTGCGACGCACCGATCGACGCGAGCAACTCCGTGATCGCCTCGATATCTTTGAAGTAGACGATGCGGCGACCGGCGCGCGAGGCGAGTTTCGGCTGGAGTCCCTCCGCGCGCAGGACGCTTGCGAGTCGCTCCGCGAGGGCCTCCGTCGGCGGAACGAACTCGATGTGATACCCGCGCGCGGGCGAGGCGAGGGAGCCGCACCCCAGGAACGCGCCGCGCACTTCCATGCGCCGGTCGCAGCGGGCCGTGGGCTTACGGGGCAACGCGCGCTCGGGTCCGTCGATTTCGAAGGTCGGGAACCGGCTCAGGCGTGTCCCGGCAACTTTGCGGATCGCATGGGCCTTGCGGTCCCCGAGCAACGACCACGCGAGGCGCGCGAGTGCGAGGCGCTGGGTGCGAAAGACGTGCGTGCGCGCATCGCTACCGTAAAGGAACAGCGCGTCCCGTAACGCCGACCGGCAATGCGCCGCGTCGATGTCTTGGCGCGCGAGTGCGTCCTTCGCATCCGCCGAAAGCGTCGCCGCCCTCCCCGACGTTCGCTTTACCCGAGCCAGTCGGCCGGTTCGTCCTTGCGTTCGGCGAGCACTTCGTACATGACGGTATCCTTGAGCGCGGGCGTCACTTTTTCGGGCACGTACAACACGCGAACGGTCACGAATTTTCGCGCGTAATGCAGCTCGATGACGTCGCCGATCTTGACGTCGTAGCCGGGTTTGAGCGGCTTTTCACCGAGCCTGATCCGCCCGTTGACGAGCGCTTCGTGCGCCTCGCTGCGCCGCTTCGCCAGGCGCGTGACCTTGAGATATTTATCGATTCTCACGAACGGTTCGGCACCAAAACGGTGAGCTTGGGAAAATTGCGCTCGTAGAACGCGGCGTCGCGCGTGACGAGCCGGCCCACGGCGCGCGCGTGCGCGCCGACCACGAAATCCGCGACGTAGCGGACCTGCACCTTACCCATCATTCCTTACAGCATATCTCCCGGCTCCGATGGCGGGAAGCACTGGCGACGCGCTAATCCGGACGCCCCGGCACCGGTACGACGCAGGTACCGCGCGCCCGGCACACGACCGCGGGCTCGAAAAGGACGATCGCCGAGCTCGGCGAGAGATCGGGACGCGCCGCGATGACGCGGCGGGCCTCGAAGACCATCGCGCGCGAACGGGTGCCTCGGTTCACGATCCAGCCTTCGGCCTCGATGTAGTCGCCCGCGTGAACGGGGGCGAGAAACTCGACGGATTCGTATGCGGCGAACAGACCCTCGTCCCCGGAGTCGCGGATACATAACTCCGTCGCGACGTCCCCGAAGAGGCCCAGGAGCCGCGCACCGTCGACGAGATCGCCCCCGTAGTGCGCGTCGTGCGCGGACATGCGCACGCGGATACGCGCAGAGTCGCTCATGCGTTCACGGCGCCTACGCCGCCGTCTTCGCGAGTTGCCAGAGCGCTTCGAGCTCGTCGATCGTCATATCGCCGAGCTTGCGGCCCGACGTCGCCGCACGCCGTTCCATAAAGGTAAAGCGCTTGTAGAACTTGTCGTTCGCATCGCGCATCGCGCCTTCGGCATCGACGCCGAGCGCGCGGGCGAGGTTGACGACCGTAAAGATGACGTCGCCCAGTTCCTCGCGGATCGCACGCGGGTCGTTGTCGCGACGCGCTGCTTCGAGTTCGGCGACTTCCTCGACGAGCTTTTCGCGGATACCGTCGATGTGCGGCCAATCGAAGCCCACGCGCGCCGCTTTGTCCTGCATTTTCTGTCCGCGCTGCAGTGCGCCGAGGCCGCGCGGGATGCCGTCGAGCCGGCTCGTTCGTTTCGCGGCGGAGGGCTCGACCGCTTTGAGCTGCTCCCAATTCTGCCATACGTCGGCGACGCTGCTGACGGCAGCGTCGCCGAAGACGTGCGGATGACGGCGGATCATTTTATTGGAAAGTCCGTCGACGACGTCGGCGATCGAAAACTTGCCCCGCTCCATCGCGAGTTGCGCGTGAAAGACGATCTGGAGCAGCAGATCGCCGAGCTCTTCGCACAGATCGCCGTCGCTATGCGCCTCGATCGCGTCGGCGACCTCGTAGGTCTCTTCGATGAGATACGGTACGAGCGATTCGTGCGTCTGTTCGCGGTCCCACGGACACGTGCTGCGCAGGCGGGCCATCACTTCGATGAGATCGGGCCATGCGTAATGGGCCGACGCCGGCGGTAGCGGCACGAGCGGCATCGCGATCGCCGCCGAGAGTGTGGCGCGCGGCATGCCGGGTACGAGTTCGCTCTGCATACCCGCGCGCTCGAGCGCGCGTAAGAGTAGCGGTAAACCGGGAAAGTCGGAGAGCGGATTGCCCAGAACGCCGATCGCGAGGTCCCGCCCGTCGAGCGTCGCGACGAAGGCTTCGATCGCATCCCGCGAGCCGCGCACGAAGAGTGCGGCATCGGGGACGCGGTCGCGAACGAGCGTGACGCCTTCGCTTTCGATGAATAGCGCGAGTTCCGGCGGCGCGAGCAACGTCACGGCGCGGCCGACAGCCCGCAGCGCTTCGAGGCTGCCGAGCGTCAGGAGATCGGGGTCGCCCGGCCCGAGCCCGACGATGCGGATGAATGCTGCCATACGCGCTGCGACGTTCGGTTCGCCACGACTGGGCGTGGGTCTTACGGAGCCTTGCTACCGGCGTCGCTCGGCGTGGCGCCAGCCGACGCTGCGGCGCTCGGCGCTGCGGCAGCCGAAGCCGCGGGTGCGGCGGCCGACGCGTCCGTCGACGGAGCCGCCGCCGGAACGGGCGGTAGCGCGTCCTTAAGCTTGTCGTCGTAAATTTCGATCTTCGCTTTGCTGCGGAGGCCGGCCAGAAACTGCGGAATCTGCTGCTGGTCCTGCTGTTGGGTCAGCAAGGTCCTGATCTTCTCACCGCTGTTTGCCAGGGTCGCCACGGTCGCGGGTTTTTTCTCTTCGGCTTCGATGATGTGGTAACCGAACGGCGATTTTACCGGCGGTCCGACGACGCCGATCTTCTGCGAAAACGCAGCCGCTTGGAACGCCGGCACCATCTGGCCCTTGCCGAAGAAACCGAGTTCTCCGCCCTTATCCTTGCTCGACGGATCGGTCGAATATTGCTTGGCGAGGTCTTCGAACTTCGCCCCGCCCTTGAGCTTGGCTTCGACTTCCTGGGCCTTGCCTGCATCTGCGACGAGGATGTGGCGCGCGCGAACCTGTTCTGCGGTGTCCAGCGTCGCGTGGTTCTTATCCAGGTAGGCCTTCGTCTCGGCGTCAGAAACCTTGACGTTGGCGCTCACGGCCTTCTCGACGACGATCTGCTGCCGCAGGATACGGCGGACGTCGTCTTCGCTCAGGTTCTGCGCCTTGAGAATCTGCGCGAATTGACCGGGCGGGTACTTCGATTTAATTTCGTCTTCTTTTTTGGTCACGTCGGCGTCGGAGATATCGACGTGATTGTCCTTGGCGTATTGGTCGATCAGCGCGCTCTGCACGAGTTGGTTGAAGATCGCTTTGCCCTGCGGACCCGCTTCGAGCTTGGCATCGTAATCGGCGCGCGAGATCTTTTCGCTGTTGACGGTGGCGACGTCGCCGGTCGACGCCTGACCCGCACAGCCGGCCATGGTCGAGCCGAGCAAAGCGGCGGCCCAAAGGGCCAGAACGCGGTTGGACATGAAAACTCCCAGACGGACATAAAAGCGCGGAGCCTCGCCGGCCCCGCAAACTCTCGGTGTTTCGCACCTTTCCGGTCGCCGCTCCTGCCGCGACCGGACTTGGATCCGGCGACGTCGCATGTTCGCTCTATGAAAACTCTTCTCGTCGCCGCTGCGCTCGTCGCGTCGCTCGCAACGGCGACGTCACCCGCGCGGGCCGACGAAGGCATGTGGACCTTCGACGCTTTTCCCGCCGCCAAGGTCGCCGCCGCCTACGGCGTCACGCCGTCGCGAGCGTTCCTCGATCACGTCCGGGCCAGTTCGGTCCGCATCGCGGGCGGCTGCTCGGCTTCGTTCGTGTCCGCCCACGGGCTCGTCATGACGAACCATCACTGCGCCGTCGCGTGCGTCGGCCAGCTTTCGACCGAGAAGCAAAACTACGTCGAAACGGGCTTTTACGCCAAAGGGACCGAGGACGAGGTCAAATGTCCGGGCTTCGAACTCGACCGTCTCGATCGCATCGAGGACGTGACGGCCGCTGTCCGCAGCGCCACGGCGGGCAAGAGCGGCCGGGCGCTCGTCGATGCGATGCAGGCGAAAAACGCCGCCCTCACCGGCAGTTGCGCGGCGCGGGAAGACGTGCGCTGCGACGTCGTGAACCTCTATCACGGCGGCGTGTATAAGCTCTACCACTATCGCCGCTACACCGACGTGCGGCTCGCATTCGTACCGGAGTACGGCGTCGCCCAATTCGGCGGGGACCCGGATAATTTCAACTTCCCCCGCTTCGATTTCGACCTCGCGCTGTTGCGCGCGTATGATAAGGGCGCCGCGGCCGAAACGCCCGAGTACCTGCATTGGAGCAAGAACGGTTCCAAAGCCGGCGACGTCGTTTTCGTTGCAGGAAATCCCGGTTCGACGGAGCGGCTTCTCACCGTGGCGCAACTCGCCGATCTGCGCGATCGTGTGTTCCCGCAGCTGCTGCCGTACCTCTCCGAGGAGCGTGGACTGCTCGAACGATATCAAACCGAAGGTAGCGAACAGCGGCGTCAGACGAACGAAACGCTCTTCGGACTCGAAAACAGCTACAAGGCGATTACGGGTCAGGAACGAGCGCTGCTCGATCCGGCGTTTTTCGGAAAAAAGATTGCGGAAGAAGCGGCACTGCGCCGCGGCTTTGCAAAACAGCCGGCGCTCGCCAAGCGAATCGATGCCGATTTCGCGACGATCGCGCGCACGCAGACGATCTCCGATCGGCTCGCGAATCGTCAAAACTATATCGGCAGCGGTCCGCGACTGGCGACATTTCGGTGGGCGCGCGAACTCGTGCGTATGCCGGTCGAGAAGGTGAAGTCCTCCGGCGCGCGGCTGCCCGAATACAGCGACGCGCAACTCGTCACGCTGCCGCATCGGCTGTTCGCGCCGATTCCGACGTACGCCGGTCCCGACGAATTGTTGCTCGCATTTTTCGCAAAAAAAATGCGCGAAGATCTCGGCACCGACGATCCGTTCGTGCGGAGGGTGCTCGGCACGAAATCGCCGGCAATGTGGGCGCACGATCTGGTTACGGGAACCAAGCTCGGCGATCCCGCCGTCCGTAAAGCGCTGTACGACGGGGGACAAGCCGCGCTCGATGCATCCACCGATCCGATGATCCGTTTCGCCGCGGATACCGACGCCGGGGCGCGTGCCGTGCGCAAGACCTTCGAAGACGAGGTGCAAGCGCCGCAAACCGAAGCCGGCGAAGACATCGCCAAGGCGCGCTTTGCGGTCACGGGAACCTCGGTCGATCCGGATGCGACCTTCACGCTGCGCTTGAGCTACGGGACGGTCGCCGGATTTACCGATGCCAACGGCAACGCGGTCGCACCCTATTCGACGATCGGCGGGCTCTACGGCCGCGCGACCGGCAGCGAACCCTACGTCTTACCGCCGTCCTGGCTCGACGCCAAAGCGACGATCGATCCGAAGACGCCGCTGAATCTCTCGACCACCAACGACATCATCGGCGGCAATTCTGGCAGCCCGCTCGTCAACACGAAGGGAGAAATCGTCGGGCTCATCTTCGACGGTAACATCTTCTCACTCGGCGGCGCATTCGGCTACGATCCCACATTCAATCGCGCCATCGCCGTCGATAGCCGCGCGATGCTGGCGGGATTGCGCGCCGTCTATCACGCCGACCGTCTCGCAAACGAAATCGTCCCTGCCGAGACGCCGAAGTAGGCCGATCCCCTAGAGCGCTTCGAGCAGCGCCCGCAGTAGCGGTAAGTGTTCGGCGGGTTTGCGATCGGGCAGGTCGATCGCGATTTTGCCGTCGCCGAAGCGGAAGCGATTCTTCGTGAGGGATTGCAGGCGTGGAATCGTCGTCGGTGCGAGTTCGAAGGCGCTTCCGACACCGAGCGTGAGTCGCGTCGAATCGATGATAACGCGGGTCACGCCCTTTTCGATCGCCTTCGTTCGCAACTTCGTCACTTCGACGAGATTGAAAAGCGGCGGCGGCAACGCCCCGAAGCGATCGCGCAAACCTTCGGCGATCTCGTCGACCGTAGCTTCGCTGCGGGCGTTGGCGAGCTGCTGGTAGGCCGCGATCTTCTGCGACACCTGGGGAATGTAGTCGTTCGGTATGTAGGCGTCGAGTTTGACGTCGATGACGGCTTCGCGCTTCTCGAGGATGCCTTCGTGCGAACCCTTGCGCTCCGCGATCGCTTCGGCGAGCAGTTCGCAGTACGTCTCGAAACCGACGGCTCCGATGAAGCCCGATTGCGCGGCCCCCAAAAGATTACCGGCACCCCGAATTTCGAGATCGCGCATCGCGACTTGTAGGCCACTGCCGAGATGCGTGAACTCGCGAATCGCTTCGAGCCGGGCCTTCGCATCTTCGCTCAGCGCTTTGTGCGCCTGATAGAGCAGATATGCGTAAGCTTGATGGTTCGAACGGCCGACCCGGCCGCGCAGCTGGTACAACTGCGCGAGTCCGAACTTATCGGCGTCGTTGACGATGATGGTGTTGACGTTGGGAATATCGATCCCGTTTTCGATGATCGTCGTAGCGACGAGAATATCGAGCTCGCCGTCGACGAACTTGCTCATGACGGGCTCGAGCTCGCTCTCCCCCATCTGACCGTGGCCGACCGCGATGCGGGCCTTGGGTACGAGTTGTCCGAGCGCCCGCGCCACGCCGTAGATCGATTCGACCCGGTTGTGCAAGTAATACACCTGGCCGCCGCGATCGAGTTCGTGTACGATGGCCTTCTGCACGATGACGTCGGAGGCGGGCACGACCACCGTCTTGATCGACATGCGGTTTTTCGGCGCGGTTTGAATCAGCGAGAGGTCGCGCACGCCGAGCAGCGACATGTGCAGCGTCCGCGGAATCGGCGTCGCGGAAAGCGTCAACACGTCGACGCTGGCCTTCATCTGTTTCAAGCGCTCTTTGTGCATGACGCCGAAGCGCTGCTCTTCGTCGACGACGATGAGGCCGAGATCCTTGAAGACCACGTCTTTCTGCAGGAGCCGGTGCGTGCCGACCACGACGTCGACCTTGCCGTCGGCGAGATCCTTGAGCGTCTGCTGCTGCTCCTTCTTGGTCTTGAAACGCGAAAGCTCTTCGATACGCACCGGAAAACTTGCGAAGCGAGCGGTGAACGTCCGGTAGTGCTGCGCTGCCAGCAGGGTCGTCGGCACGAGCACCGCGACTTGGCGTTTATCGGCGATAGCTTTGAACGTCGCGCGCACGGCGACTTCGGTCTTGCCGTAACCCACGTCGCCGCAGACGACGCGATCCATCGGCCGCGTGCGCTCCATATCGCCCTTCGCGTCGTCGATGGCTTTCTGCTGATCGGGCGTGGTCTCGTAGGGGAACGATTCTTCGAGTTCGGCTTGCCACGGCGTGTCGGCTCCGAAGGCGTGGCCGGGCGCGACCTCGCGCTCCGCGTAGAGCCCGACGAGGCCGTCGGCAATCTTGGCCAGGCTTTCCGAGACGCGCGTCTTGGTCCGGGCCCAATCCGCGCCGCCCATTTTAGAAAGCTTCGGTGCCGAACCTTCGCTCGCGCCGTACTTCGTCACCTGATGCATCTGCGTGACCGGCACGAGCATGCGATCCGTCCCGGCATACGTGAGATCGAGATAGTCCTGCGTCGCGCCGAGAATCGTCTCGGTGCGTAGGCCCAAATACTGTCCGATGCCGTGCACGGCGTGGACGACGTAGTCGCCGACTTTGAGGTCGCCGAGCGTGACCGGCACGCCCTCCTTGATCGCGCGCAATTTGACGCGCTTGGGTGGCTGACCGTAGATCTCGCGATCGCCGAGAACGTGCAGGCGCAGACCCGGAATCGCGAAGCCCGATTCGATGTTGCCTTGATCGACGAACACTACGCCGCCGCGGGTCATGCCCGGAGCGCTGCCGACGAACGAAGCGACGCCGTTCTCGCGCAGGTGCAGCATCGTCGCGCTGCGTTCGACCGTGAGGTTTGCCGCCCGCAGCATTTCGGAGAGGCGCGACGCGCCCGAGGCGACGCAGGCGACGGTTTCGCCGGCTGCGATCCACGTCTTCACCTGTTCGATGAACATCGTCAGTTGGCGGTTAAAGTGTTCGACGGGCCGGGTTTCGAGAACGAACGTTTCGAGCGTGTGCGGGAGCCACGGCGTCGGCTCTGCTTCGATCGCTCCCGGTACTACGAGCGCGGGGCGCGACGCGAACGTCGCGGCGAGCGTCGCGAGCGTCGGCTGTGGTGCGACGACGTCGGCGAGCAGCGCTTCGCCGACCGCTTCTTCGTCCACGGAGAGCTCGCCCGATTCGATCGCGGCGAGGAGGACCCGATCCTCGCGGGTGCGTTCTTCTTCGAGCCCGCGCTCGATCGTCGCGAGCATGGCCGGCTCTTCGAGCACGACGATGCCGTCGCTCGAAAGGTAATCGAGCAGCGTCTCCCGTTCGTCGTAGGCCAGCGGCAGCCACGCCTCGGGCAATTCCGAGCCGCTACCGATGTAGGACCGCGCGGCGGAAATCGTCGCAGGCGTTCCGGTGACGCCCGCGAGCACGCGTTCGCGCAGCGCTTCGTCGCGCGAAATTTCACTCCAAGGTACGATGTCCAGTTTGGCGAGTGTATCGCTGCTGCGTTGCGAGGTGAGATCGAAGCTCCGGATCGATTCGATGTCGTCGCCGAAGAATTCGATGCGGGCGGGCGCCGCGGCGGTCGCGGCCCAGCAATCGACGATCCCGCCGCGCACTGCGAATTCACCGGCCGCCGCGACGACGTCCGTACGGTGGTAGCCGACGTCGAAGAGCCGCTCTTGCAAATCCTCGAATCCGATATCGTCCCCGACCGCGAGTTCGAACGAGCGTTCCGCAAAGATGGCGTGCGGCATCACGTACTGCCGCAACGCGGCGACGGGCGCGACGAAAATCGCGGGCCGTTTCGCCGCAAGGTCGGCAAATAGGGTCATGCGCGCGCTGCGCTCCGAAGGCGACTCGATCACGCCGACGCTCTCTTCGCGCGGCCGCACGAGCGTAACGTCGAGCGAGCCGCCTTCGGCCGCGCCCGTTCCGCCTCCCAAATAATACGTGAGGTCGGCGAACGTACGCTCCGCGATATCGGCCGTCGGTACGACGACGAACAGCGGCACGCGCAGCGCGCGAAAGATACCGGCGATTAGATACGGCCGCGCCGCCTGCGTCGTTTCGTGCAGGGCGAACGCCCCGCGATGCGTGCGTAGGCGTTCCAGTAATCCCGCGAGGGGACGGCTCGAACTCGGCAGGGCGCGAACGAGCGATGGGGCGAGCGTAGCGATAAGAGCCTCAGGTCGGAAGCGAGGGCGGCGCCTCGGTTCGACCGGCGACGGTCGACCGAGGTTGCACCGCGCCTACTTCAACAAGAGCGGTAGGACGACGCGCGCCGTCCGGCCGTCGGCGGAGCTCGCCGTAAACGTGACGTCGTACTGGCGGTTCTTGAACGCATTGGGGACTGCCGGCACGTACCCCTCCAGGGTGAAGATGCCGGGCGCCGCCCGCGCGATCGCGATCGTGGAGCCGAACGTTTCGGCCCCGACCGAAACGACCGCATCGCTCGTGAGCACGCGGACCCGGATCGTCCCGGGCGTGACCAGCGTCGCGGCGCTGAGATCGATCTCCGAGATCGCCGGGGGGTTGGGGCCGGGGAACGGGGTCACGTCGGGCGAGGGCGTCGCCTTATACACGAAGCCGTAAGCCGGCGTCGCGGCCGGTAGCGCGCGCGGCGCAGGACTCGCTGACGGCGCAGGGCCCGATGTCGCTGCGGCCGAGGGCCCCGGTTCCGGCGTGGGGGCTGCAGTCGCCGGCGCGGCGAGCAGCGTCGCGACGAGCAACGGACCGAGAACTGCGCCGATCACGATGCCAGCGTCACGGGAACGCGGACCGTCGCTTTGCGCCCGTCGGGACCGGTCGCGATGAATTCGAGCTCGACGCTCATCCCGGCCGCGATGAACGGAATCTTCGGCAAAACGCTCGTCGCTTCGAAATCGCCCGCGGCGATCAACGGTACGATGCCTTCCCGGCCGTTGCTCCGGCTCACGACCTTCACGACATCCGGGCTCGTTTCGACTTTGATCCGGATCGGCGCGTGCGAGCGCAGCTTCTTCTCGTTAAGGTAAACAGCGAAGATCTGCGGCTGGCCCGCAGCGAGATGGCTCGGCTGCCTCGGAACGAAGCGATATCCGTACGGCGCTGACGTGGGCGTCGGCGACACGTGCGCCGGCGTCGGCGTCGGCGTCGGCGTCGGCGTGACGGGGGTTACGACCGGCGCCGGAGTTGCGGAAGGAAGCGCCGAGGCGCCGCTCGTCGGCGTTGCGACGGGGGCCGGAGTGGCCGCTTGCGCGACGAAGGCGAAGGCGAGGGTGAAGGCTGCGATCACGTCGGCACGATGTCTTTCTGATGTCGGCCAGCCGGCCAAAATTCGGCTAGGGCGATGGCGAGCGGGGCGATGGCGATGGCTGCAGCGAGCTGCGCTGCGCCGCCGGTCAACGTTCCCGACGCATCGGGTAGGTAACGCACGACTGCGAGGATCGTCGCGCTCCAGAGAGCGACCGCTGCCGGGCCGCTGCCTCCCGCGAGCGCACAGGGAACGAGCCAGAGGGCGTACCACGGATAGTCGTTGGGCAGGGTGAGGAGCGCGGCGATACCCAGCCACGCATACCCGCGCGTTTCACCACAAGTCAAAGCCCGCACCCCCCAAGCAAGGGCGGCGGCGCCGAACGCCAAGGCTGGTCCCAAGCCGAGCAGGCCTTGCGCCGAAACGGTCGGTTCGTAGCGGCCGTGCGCGCGGACCGCGCCGAGCGCCGGGAGCAACGGCGGCAGCGTCAGCAGGGCGGCGAGGGCGAGTCCTGCGAGCGTCGCGGCGATGGCGGCGATCCCACCGTCTCGTCGCGTGCGCCACGCCTCGAGCCCGAACCCGACGGCGAATCCCGCTCCGGTTGCTTTGAGCACCGGTAAGAGACCCGCGAGGACGCCCCCAGCGCGCACGTAGCCGAAGCGTGCGAGCGCCGCCGCCGCCGCGAATCCGAGCGCGACGAACGCGTCGTTATGTCCCTCGGCGACGCCCCATAAAACGACCGGATTGAGCCCGTAGGCGGCCAGAACGAGCGAGCGCCGCCGCGCTGCTGCGGCGCCGAGTGCGATGTCCAGGAGCGCGACGCTTGCCAGAAACGCGCAAGCCGCCGCAAGGCGCAGCGTCGTCAGCGTCGCTCCGACGCCGTGCTGGCCCGAGAAACGCACCGCTGCGCGCGAGAGCGCGAGCATCCCGGGCCCGTAGATATCGACCGGAAACGGACCGCGCCACTGCCACCGTGCCGCGGCAACGAAGGGATCATGAAACGTCGCAGGCACGCTTGCGTACGGATCGAGCCCGCGCTCCGCCAGCGCCCCGTAGGCCGCATACGCATAGACGTCGCTGGAAAAGACGAAGGGCCACGCCGCGGCTCCGAGCAGACCAAGCACCGCTCCCGCGACGATACCGTAGCGGTCGATGGGCAGCGGCCGGCGCGCGACGCGCGCGAGCGCGATGCCAAGGAGCAGCGCCGACGCGGCGATGCCGGCGGCGAGCCACGCGAATGCGGCCGTGCCATACGCGGCCCACGCGGTCGCGACGACGAGGGGCTGCGCGAAATCGACGGCGAGCCGCGCGGGATGCTGGCGGGCGAGCAGCGCCGCTCCGTACGCGCTCGCGCCGAGCGGAGACGCAACGAGCGCCAGAGCGGCGCCGCGCCGCAGGTTCACTCGCTGCGGGTTTGGCGCGCCGCGTCCCGGCGCGCCGCGCCGAGCGCGAGCAGGATCCACCACAGATCGCCGACCTTGGGATAGAACACCAGCAGATCGGCGGTCTGGTGGAGTGCGAAGCCGATGCTCGCGCCGAAGGCGGCGAGGACGAACGGATCGTCGTGCGGCCCGCGCGCAAAGACGGCGATCGAGGCGACGACGAGTGCCGCAGTCGCGAGGGCCAGCGGAATGCCGCCTTCGACGAGGGCTTGCAGGTAGAGGCTGTTGGCGTGGGTGTGCAGCTTGGGAAATCCGACGAGTCCGAGTTCGCGTTCGAAGTTGCCGGCTCCGATGCCGAAGATCGGGTGCGCCCGCCAGAGCGCGAAGGCGGCGTGCCAAAGCTGCGAACGGGTCCCGACGCTGCCGGCGTTTTTCGATTCGTCTAAGGTAGAGAAATGGCCGATCAGCGCCAGACCGGCGGCGCTCGAATGCGAGACGCCGAAACCCCATGCGCCGATCACGGCGAGTCCGAGAACGGCGCTGACGGCGACGAGGACGTAGTCGCCGCGCACTAAGCGCCGCGGCGCGAAGGCGACGACCGTCGCGAGTCCCGCCGCGACTGCGGCCAGCCCGGCGCGCGAAATCGTGAGCACTTCGGCCGCCACCCCGAGTGCCAGCGCGATACGGGCGAGCTGCGCGCGGGGCCGCAGGCACAGCAATGCGACCGCGAAGCAGAGCGCGATGCCGAGGTAACCCGCGAGTTGATTGGGGCCTTCGAGCGGTCCCGCGATGCGCGGAATCGGGCGATCGCGAAACCACATTCCCGACGGTGCGCCGTAGAGTTCTTGGAGCAACGCGAGGATGGCGACGGCGATCGCGGTGCCGCATATCGCGAGCGGCACGCCGCGCAGGGCGCGGTCGGCGCGCGCGGCGACGACGACGGTTGCGAAGAGCGCGACGTATTCCAGTGCCTTGAGCGTCTCGCGCACCGCCGCACCGCGATAGAGCGCGGCTGCGATCGAGAGTGCCGTCGCAAGCGCGACGAAGACGCCGGCAACGAGCAGCGTACGCGCGACCGGCGCACGCAGCGCGCCGACTCCGCTTTTCCGCAACGTGAGACCCACGATCGAGGCAACCAACGCGACCTTTTCGAAGGTGATCGTGGTCGGTCCGATATCGCGTGCCAGCGCGAACGGTACGCAGATCACCAGTGCGACGATGCAGTAGGCGGGCCGCAGACGCACGAGCGCCACGACGACGCCGAACAACGCAGCGAAGGCGACGATTCCGAAAGCATCGAGCGCAACGGTGTGCGCGTGCGGGTCGATGACCGGATGCGTGAGCACGTCGCGGGCTTCGCGTCACGACGTGCGAATCCCAGGGCGCGTGAGGACAGACCGATGACCCAAGGGGACATGCGGCGCGCGATCGCCCGCAAACGCGATGGCGCCGCGCTCGAAGGAAGGCAGTGGCGCGAAATCGTCGCCGGCGCCTGCGCGGGCACGTTCGACGAAGCATCGCTCGCGGCGTTGCTCATGGCGTGCGTCATTCGCGGCCTGGGCGACGCCGAAACGTACGCGCTGACGGACGCCTTCGTCGCGAGCGGCGAAACGCTCCGAGCGCCCGATCCGCGGACGGTCGACAAGCATAGCTCGGGCGGCGTCGGCGATACGGTTTCGTTGATCGTCGTACCGCTGGTCGCTGCGTGCGGCGTGCCCGTTGCGAAACTGTCGGGGCGCGCGCTCGGCCACACCGGCGGAACGCTCGATAAGCTCGAGGCGCTCCCGGGCCTCCGCACCGATTTGGAACCGGAACGCTTTTTCGATATCGTAGCGCGCGCCGGCTGCGCGATCGCCGCCCAGAGCGCGCGGCTGGTGCCCGCCGATAAGCTCTTCTACGACCTGCGCGATCGGACGTCGACCGTGCCGTCGGCCGGTTTGATCGCGGCCTCGATCGTGGCGAAGAAGATCGCGGGCGGCGCGCACGGCATCGTCTTCGATGTGAAATGCGGCAGCGGCGCGTTCGTTCGAGAGCCGGCCGAGGCGCTCGAACTCGCGCACCAGCTCGTGGCGCTCGCCCGCCGGTTCGGCCGCCGCGCGAGCGCGCTCGTCAGCGATATGGAGCAGCCGCTGGGGCCCGCAATCGGCACGGGACTCGAAGTGCGCGAAGCGCGCGATTTTTTACGCGGAACGCGCCGGGATCCGCGCCTGCTCGCGCTGTGCGACCAGCTCGCGGCGGCGATGCTCGCGGTCGCCGAAGCCGGGGAAGAGCCGCCGGGCGATCGGGCGCGCGCTGCCCGGGCGCTCGCGAGCGGCAGTGCGTACGAGTGTTTCGAACGCATGCTCGCGGCGCAGGGCGCGAAACCCGGAGCGCTCGATCGACTCGAACTCCACGGGACGAAAGCGATCGTGCGGGCCGAGCGCTCCGGGTACGTCGCGACGATCGCGCCGGTGCCTCTGGGCGAACGGGCGCGCGAGTTCGTCGCGGCCTTCGGGCCGCTGGCGGGGATCGTCGTCGAGGCGCGCGCGGGCGACGCCGTCCGCGCGGGCGACCCGCTCGCGACCGTGTACGGGACGACCGACGTCGCTGACGAAATAGTACGGTGCTTTACGATCGAGGACGCCGCGCCCGTCGCGCGGCCGTTGCTCTACGGCGAGATCGGGGCGTTCTCCACGGCGCGGCCGGCGTCGGCGTAAACCGGCAGCGGCGCACGCACGGTACTCGGATCGCTGCGTTCCACGCTCGAAAGCAGATACAGTGGCCGCGCTTTTACTTGATCGTAGATGCGGCCCAGATACTCTCCCGCGATGCCGATCGTCACGAGCTGAACGCCGCCGAGGAACAGGATAACGACCATGATGGACGTGTAGCCGGGCTCGTTGAGTCCGAGCAGCTTGAGCACGAGGACGACCGCGGCATACAAGAACGCGGCGACGCTGACGAAGAAGCCGAGATACGTCGCGAAACGTAGCGGGATCTCCGAAAACGACGTGATGCCGTCGATTGCGAACTTGAGCATCTTCGAGAACGGGTACTTCGTCTCGCCCGAGGTGCGCGCGTCGCGTTCGTATTCGACGCCGATCTGCTGGTAGCCGACCCAGCTCACGAGTCCGCGCAAGAAGCGATGCTTCTCGCGGGTCTGTCCCAGCGCGTCGACGACGCGGCGGCTCATCAGGCGAAAGTCACCCGTATCGACTGGGATCGAGACGTTGGTCAAGCGCCGGATCGTGCGATAGAAGAGCTTCGCCGTGAGCAGTTTGAAGAAGCTTTCGCCTTTACGCGTTTTTCTCGTCGCATAGACGACGTCGTAGCCGTCGCGCCACTTCTGCACGAACGCTTCGATCAGCTCGGGCGGATCTTGCAGGTCGCCGTCCATCAACACGACGGCGTCGCCGCGGGCCGTGTCCAGTCCCGCGGTCGCCGCGATCTGGTGACCGAAATTCCGCGAAAGGTCGACGATGACGAGATGCGGCTCGACGGCCTGCGCACGGCGCAGCGAACCGAGGGTGGCGTCGCGCGAACCGTCGTTGACCGCTACGATCTCATACGTATCGGTGCGGCACACCCGCTCCATGATCGCGGTGACGCGGCGGATCAGTTCGGCGACGTTGCCTTCTTCGTTGTACAGCGGGACGACGACGCTGATGAGACTCATGCGAGCTCCGTTCGGACGGCCTGCCAAAACAGGGGGAAGAGCAATTCGTGGTGTCCGGTGAACGCAAAGCCGCGCCCGTTCGTACCCACGTGCGGCCGGCGGACGACGTTGGTTTGCGGGCGGTATTGGCGGACGAAGTCGAAGTCGGCCGTCGTGCAGTCGCCGCGCGCTCCGAGGTTACGAGCGACGCTTACCGCCTTGAGAAACGCCTCGGGCAGCAGCACCGCCGAACCGAAATTGAGGTAGACCCCGCCGTCGAGGAGGTCGGCGACGACGGAGCATAGGGTTCGAAAATCCAGGAGCGCGGCTTCGCCCAGAGCCGCGCCGTCGGCTTGCGGATGAGCGTGCACGATATCGGTTCCGATGGCGACGCTCACGCAGAGCGGGACCTCGCGCTCGGCACACGTCGCCAGCACCGAACTCGCGGCGTTGGGGGCCCGGGCGGCGAGCAACGCATCGCCGAGCGCGCGGCCGATGCCGCAACTGCCACGTTCGGAGATCGCGGTCAGGATGAATCCCGCGGTCTCTCCCGACATGCCGAAGGATCCGTCTTGCAACGCCACATCTACATCTTCGGACGTTTTGCCGACGAGGGCCAGTTCCGTATCGTGTATCGTCACCGAACCGTTGGATGCAACCGCCGTTACGAGGCCGTCGCGAACGAGATCGCACAGCATCCCGGAGAGGCCGACCTTGATAACGTGGCCGCCCATGCCCAGGAGCACGGGCCGGCCCGCGCGGATTGCGACGGCCGTGCGGCTGACGAGCTCGCGCAAGCCTGCTCCAGCCAGGATGTTCGGGAGCGCGTCGAACCACGTTCGAAACGATGCATCGACGGGGACCGTTCGGCCGCCGTCGGAACTCTGAACTTTGGAAGGGCGAGCTTCGAGTGAGGTCACGCGCAAACGCTGTAGGTCGATCGGCCGGTATGCCACTCGTCGGCGGTTCCACCAGCCGGGAACGAGCCCTTGTCGCCTTTGCCGCATTGCTCGCGCTGGGGATCGGTGGTTGTGCCCAGCGCCGGACCGAGCGCGTGACGACGGCGGTGGTGACCGTCCCATCCGCGGCCGCCGAGCGGGCCGCCGATGCGCCCACCGTGCTGGCCCTCGCGCCGGCGCCGGCCGGCTCCCGGCGAGCGGCAGCGACGGCGGCGCCCGCGACGCCGGCTTCCGTCGCCCCGGCCGCTGGGCCCGCGGCGTCGGCGGCGCCGGCCGCGCAGATCCTATCCGTGAACACCTCGCCGAGCGTCGTCCATGCCGGAGAAAACGTCAGCTGGGACGTCCGCACGACGACCGATATCGTGGCCGTGACGGCGCACGTATCGGCCTATACGATCCCACTGCAGCGCACCGCCCCCGGGCGCTTCGCGTTGAACTTCACCGTGCCGTCCAACGTCCCGGCGTTTTTCCACGGCACCTACAATCTCGACGTCACGGGGGAGAGCAGCGGCGGCGCGACCGCAAAGCGGACCGTTTCGATGACGTTTCAATGACCGACGTGCGGACCGATCACGCCCGTCACGCGCGGACCAACGTTCCCGAAGTGATCTACGCGGCTTCGAAGACGCGCGAACAGATCGAGCGCATCGCGCGCGAGCTCTATGCGGTCGCCGAGTTCGCACTCGCGACGCGGGTCGAGCGCGAGGACGGCGAGGCGCTCGCCGCGCTCCTGCCCGACGCGCGCTATTTCGCGACCGCGAAGGTCTTGCGTTGCGGGGCGCTGCCGCGTACCGGGCATCGTATCGGCGTGGCCTGCGCGGGGACGTCGGATCTCGCCGTCGCCGAAGAAGCGGCGCGGACGCTCGACGCCTTCGGACACGACGTCGTCGAGCGTTACGACGTCGGCGTCGCGGGCATCCATCGCACGCTCGATTCGCGCGACGCACTCGATGCGTGCCGCGTGCTCGTCGTCGTCGCGGGCATGGAAGGCGCCCTGCCGTCGGTCATCGCGGGTCTCGTACGGCCGCCGGTGGTCGCCGTGCCGACGTCGGTCGGGTACGGCGCCTCGTTCGGCGGCCTCGCAGCGCTGCTCGCGATGCTCAATTCGTGCGCGCCCGGCATCAGCGTCGTCAACATCGACAACGGCTTCGGCGCGGCGTGCGTCGCGCACAAGATCGTTAGTTCAGATCCGCCCAGCGCGTAACGCTATCTTCGATCTTCGCGCGCGGCCGATCGACGGTATGCGGTTCGACGATGCCGCCCGAGCGATCGCGTTCGACCGACGCGTACGTCCCGCGCGTATATTGATATTTGAGTTTCCCGTTGACGCCGAGTGAAATAGTGGCGCTGAAGCGGCGCGCGTCGACGCGCTGCATACGGCTCTCCGCAGGGCTATAGTTACTGCGGTCCGTTGCGACGTAGACGTCGTCGCTCGGCGGCGTATTCGAGGGAACCGTTACCTCGAGCGTTACCGTCGCGCTCCCCGCAACGTTCGCGCCGCCCGGCGCCGTCGCCGCAGCGGGCGCCGCGACGCTCGTACGCGCGCTCTTCGGCGCGGCGACGACGTACGGCCGCGGCACGTCCGCGATCGCGATTTCGTTCGGCACGCGCGGCGCTTCGAGCGCGATTTCACGCACGTCGCGTCCGCCCGGTTCCAGGGTTACGAGCACGACGCTTCCGAGCGTCGCGCCCTTGGGTATCGCCGTACCGGGACGAAGCCGGATCGCATCGCCGGTCGTGAAGATGACGTAGCGCGCGTCGATTGCGAGAATCTGACCGCGCGCGTGCAGTTCCGCGACGTCGCTTTCGGCCGTCGGCGCGGCGCTCGGAACGCTCCGTGCGGACGCCGTGCCGGCGGCGGCAAGGGTAGCCGCGCAAACGGCGGTTGCGAAGCGACGCGCGATCACGGTGAGATTGCGAACGTGTACTGCGGGGAGAAGTAGCGGCCGCTCCAACCGAACGTGTACGCTCGACCGACTTCGATGCGAATCGTCCGCGTCAGCCGGCGTGTGATATCGAGGCTCGCCGTCAACGGCGGACGGCCGTAGCCGAACGACTGCGGAAAATCGCGCGTATGCGTCAGCGTCACCTGCGTACGGTCTTCGCTGGACCGGCCCGAGAACGTAGCTTCGAGGTGATACGTGCGATACGTGCTGAGCCCGGCGAATGCAAAAAAGCCTGGGAACGGCGTACCGTCGGGCGAGAAATAGGGCCGGTTGCGATCGGGGAGGTTGAGCGCGCGAGCTGCGGTCGCAACATCGCGATAGCGGTTCGCCGTTTGCCCGAAAGCTGCGCTCGCGTAAAGCCCGACGCCGCGAGCGAAGCGCCGGCCGCCGGAGAACGTGAGGATGCCGGCCGACGACTGATGCGGATAGTCGTAGGCCGTCAGGCTGTAATCGTAGCGGGCGCTCAGATTCGTCCCCGCAAGCGTCACGCCCGGCGGCGCGACGTACCCGCCGAGCGACGTATGGTAGTCGTTCGGGTACGGAAAGCCGAAGAGGTTGTGATCGTAGCCGTACGCGCTGCGCAGTTGATAGCTGAAGTATCGCCCGACGTCGTGCGGGATGGTGCTCGCGCCGAACTCGATGCCGTTGCTCGAATCGAATTCACTGGCGTTGAGCGATACGATGGACAGCGGGCCCGTCGCTTGCAGGCGGTACTGCAACAAGGTGACCGGGTCGTTTGCGAACGTATGCGTTGCGCTGACGGTCTGCTGGACGCCCGGCCGCACCTGTTGGAATGCCAGAAGATCGAAGCGACGATTGCGCAGCGGCACGAAAGACGTCACCGCGTACGCGCGCGCGCGATCCACGAGCCGCGTATCGACGGCGAACGTCACGCCGTTCTGCGTTTCGTAGCGCAGGTGTGCCGCCGTGAGCGAATTCGTCGATCCGAACAAGTTGTACGGCTGGTCGAACGAGGCGCCCGGGCCCGCCGTCTGCGCGATGTTTTGATTCGTGACCAGCGTGTAGAGATACGTCGGCAACCGTAGTGCGGGACCCGCGCTCGTCGGGAAGTCCGCAGGAGTCATACGGACGCCGGCCGACGGAATGACGATGGCATGTCGCGAGCGGATATACGGGCGCCGGTCGTCGAGATCGACGTCGTCGAAGGTGCCCGGCGGCGCCGGCCCTTCGCTCGCCGCCGCCATGTCGTCGCCCTCGAGTACGAACGTCGCGGGCAGCGGATCCTCGCGCATCAGGTACGCGCGATCCGATCCGAGATCGAGCCGGTACGCCGCACCGCGCAACGCGTCACCGCGACCGCTGACGCGCACGTCGCCCGAAGCCGTCAACCGCTTCCCGACGACGTCGTAACGCAGCGCGTTCGCTTCGATCGTGCGGGCTCCGATCCGCACGACGACGTGTCCGTTTCCGGTCAGGAGCGTTTGGTTCGCATACGGATAAAAGCCGACCGCATCGGCGCGGATATCGACCCGCAAGCCCGACTCGCGCGCGTCCGCTGCTGCCGTCCCGGCGACGGCGAAAAACGTGACCGCGACGATCGGGCCGAGCCGCATCTCGCTACGGTTTTTTCGGCGGCACGACGAAGGGCACGGGATTGAACGGCGTCGGAATCGGCGCGCCGAAATCCGGCACGAATTGGTCCGCATCGCCCCAGCTATACACGATGTCGTTTTTCGATTTCACGTCGGCATTGACGACGACGAAGGAACGCGGCGGGACTTCCAGTCCGTTTTGGCCGCGTTCGGCCGAGCGCCACGAACCGCGCGTGTAGCGGTAGAGAAAGCGCGTGCCCGAGGCGAAGGGGCGCGAAACCCGGTAGTGGAGCGCGTCGATGCGATTCATGCGGATCGCGGTCGCACTCCAGCCGCTCGTGTCCGTCGCCACGTAGACGGGATCGGTGAACGGCGTTTTCGATGGAGTTTCGACGGTAAACGTAACGAGCACGGGCTTGCCGTTGAGACCTTCGCCGCCGCGCAAGTCTGGATTTGGCGCCGGCGTCGAGAGTGCGACCGCGAAACGCTTGATATCCTCGTACCGCGCTTCGTCGGGCAATTTGTGGGACGAGAGCGCGAGTTCGACGACTCGCCCGGAAGCGCTATCGAACGTCGCGCGGGCGTAGGTGCGCGTCGTCGCCGCGAGGGTGGTCGGACCGCCCGTCGCCGCGTCGTCGATCTTGACGCTTGGATCGAGGCGAAACCCGTCGCCCGTCGTGAAGAAAACGAAACCGCTGCGATCGTCGAGCAGTTGTCCCGAAAATTTAACGAGCGTCCCGGCCGGTGCGGGCGTGGCCGTCGCGGTCAACGGCGGCGGCGTCTGCCCGCTTGCGGCAGCCGCCGGCGTCGGGACTGCGGCGCGGGCAGCCCTCGAAGGCGGCGCACCGGTTGCGAGAACGAGCGCGCCTGCCGCGAGCAGCGCTGCGGCGTAGCGGTATCCAAGCGATATCATTTGGTGAGCGCGAACGAGAAGCGCGGGCTCCAGCGTTCGTATCCTCCAAAGTTAAAGAAATACGAGCGGCCGAGATCGACGGTCAACTGTCGATTGATACGATAGCGTAGATCGATGTCGGCTTGATACGGCGTGGCGCCATAATTCGCGAAGGTGACGGCATCGCCGACGGTTTGCGGCGGCCCCGGCACCGCGCGCGGAAAATCGCGATTCTCGCGTAATGCGACGTTGAGCGTGAGCACGTCCGTCGGCGTGAAGACCGCCTGCTGTATGAACGAACGGCTCGTGCCGAAGCCGCGGAAGGCGAGGTATTCGGGGAACGACGCTCCGGTGTACGGATTGAACGCCGTCGAACCCGCATACGCGAACGCTTGCTGGGCGCCGTAGAAATCGCCGGTATTCGAAATCGTGTAGGACGCCAGGAGCGTCAGGCGCCGTGGATCGACGATCTTCGTCAGCGCGATTCCTTCGCTCTGCGTATCGACGAAGTGTGGCAGCGAGAAGAACTGACGCTGTTTATCGAACGACGCCGTCGCGTAGAGATCGCGGCCCCGATGTGCCGGATCGGCTGCGACCACGATCGATTTGCTCGCGACGTTGATGCCGACCGCCTTGTTGAAGAGCGTCGTATACGTCGCGCCGCGAAACGTCGTAAGGGGGGTCGTGGTGTTCTTCGCGGCGCCGACCGACGAGCGCAATTGAAAGGTGAACGGTAACTTCGCCAGCGGATGGCGGAAGCCGATCCACGCGAGTTGCTGCTGCGAAGGATGGTCGCCGATCCAATTGTGCGTCGGGTCGCCGTAGTAATAATTGCGCCCGAATGTCGTCGAGTCTGCGAACGTTCCGGGCCGCGCGAGCAGGCTGTCGTAATAATTTTGGGTCGTAAACTGCACGTACGAGTGCGGCAGGCTGCCCGTGATCTGCAACGTGCCATAGGCCGTCGCCGAAAGCGGACGGGAGAAGGCATGCTGGAACGCCGTTTCCTGGAGGGCGAGCTGCACTTGCAAGCCGGGCGAAAGCCGGTCGAAGGCGAGGAAATTATACTGCTTGAGCGGCCGCGTCAGCGGGTTCGCGGAGAAAACGAAATAACTCGATTCACCGACCTGGTGCTGTTCGAACGCGGGAAACACGTTGTTGAGCGGATCGTAGCGCAGGTGTAGCGTGGACAGCGCATGGGCGCCGCCCGCGAAATCGAGCGGTCCGTCGACGTACGCGCCGGGCAGGGCGTTCTGGGCGAAGTTTGGATTGGGGGAGAACGTCAAGAAGTACGCGGGAAAGGGCAGGCTCGTCAGCCCGAAATTGAGCGTCGCGGGCGTGAAGCGCACGCTTTGCTTGGGGTCGATCGTGGCGTGTTTGGCTGTGAGGAACACGCGCTCGCCCGCAAGATCGGGCAAGAAGAACGTGTCGCCCGGCATCTCCCGTCCCAGCAGCGGATGCGCGTAATCGCCCGCAGCGAACGTCCAGCGATCGGGTTCGGTCACCACCGGCACGAAGTAGGCGCGGTCGAAATCGAGATAATTTGCGAAGGCGGCGCCGGCGATCTCCCGCCCGTTCGCGCGCACCGTGACGTTGCCCGCGACGACGAAGCGATTGAGGCGCAAATCCATGGCGAACGTGTTGCCGGTGACCCGCGTTCCGTCGCCGAGGGTCACGGCGACGTGCCCGTCGGCACCGATGATGAAGCGATTACTGTAGAAGGCGATGCGGTCGGCGAAGAGGCCGAAAGCCGCGAGCCGGCGACCGGCCGGCGCCGCGACCGGTGAGGCGGCGCCGCCGCCGGGCGTCGGGGTTACGGCCGGAACCGCGAGCGGCTCGACGAGCGCCGGGCTCGCCACGGCGCCGGGCGCCGGAACTCCCGGCGGCGTTTGGCCCGCCGTTGCTTGCGCGCACGCCAGCGGCGCCCGAACGCCGACTACGGTGAAGAAGAGCAGCGCGGCGGTTGCCGCCAGGGTTAGGCGAGAGAACAACGGGCTTGGGCTCCGCAATGCTGGGCGAGAGGGCGGCGGGAGGCTTCACATGGCTTAGTGAGAAGCGTTTTCGCCATGTCACGATGCATCGTCATCGTTCTCGATTCGGCCGGTATCGGAGCTCTTCCGGACGCGGAGTCTTTCGGAGACGCTCCGGGCGCCAACACGATCGGAAACGTTGCCGAGCGCGTTGGCGGCCTCGCGCTGCCGCATTTGGAACGGCTCGGCCTCGGCTGCCTGACCGCGATTCGCGGCGTTCCGGCAACGGCATCGCCCGAGAGCTTCGCCGCCCGGCTCGCCGGGACGTCCCGCGGGAAAGACACGATCACGGGCCACTGGGAAATGGCGGGTATCCACACGGACGTTCCGTTTCCCACGTTCCCCGCCGGCTTTCCCCCCGCGGTGGTCGACGCATTCGCGGCGATCTGCGGATCGCGGCCGCTCGGCAATGTGGCGGCTTCGGGGACGGAGATCATCGAGCGGCTGGGCGCCGAACACGTGCGCGGCGGGGCGCCCATCCTCTATACCTCGGCCGATAGCGTTTTTCAGGTCGCCGCTCACGAAGAGGTGGTCCCCGTCGCGACGCTCTACGCGTGGTGCGAAGCGGCGCGCGCGATGCTCGTGCCGCCGAACGAGGTCAATCGCGTGATCGCGCGTCCGTTCGCCGGCCATCCGGGAGCCTTCGAGCGGACGGTGAATCGTCGCGATTACGCACTGGACCCCCCTGCTAATCTGCTCGATTCCCTCGCGCTTGCCGATGTTGGGGTATATGCCGTCGGAAAGATCGGCGACATCTTCAACCAACGCGGCGTTCGTGCGAGCTACCGCGTCGTCGATAACGAAGATGCGCTGGCCCGTACCTTCGAGTTGGTACGCTCCATCGATTCGGGATTCGTATTCGTGAATTTAAATGACTTCGACACGAAGTTCGGTCATCGTCGTGACGCGCGCGGGTATGCCGCCGCGCTCGAGCGTTTCGATCGGCACGTTCCGGCGCTCGAAGCTGCGCTGCGACCCGGAGACGTCGCGATCCTCAGTGCCGATCACGGCTGCGACCCCACGGCCCCCGGCAGCGATCATACCCGCGAGTACGTTCCGTACGTCGAAATCGGCGAACGGCGGGGCTGCGGCGGCACGATCGCGGGCCTGCACCTCGTGGGCGACCGCGTCCGCGAGCTCGTGACCGCGGGCCCCGTGGGCCGTTCGTGACGCCGCAGACCGACACGCTCGCCGCCCAGCGTCGCCGCCCGCGTCTCGTCGTCGCGCCGCGTCGCCGAGCCGTCCCGCAAACGTGGCACGCCGTCAAGCGGGCTATGGATATCGCGATCGCGGGAACGGCGCTCGTGGTTTCGTTGCCGGTCGTCGCCGTTGCCGCGCTCGGGATCGTGTGCGTGTCGCCGGGCTCGCCGTTCTTCTTTCAGGAGCGGGTGGGTAAGGACGGTCGCCGTTTCCAGCTCGGTAAGCTCCGCACGATGGTCGACGGGGCGCACCTCTATCACGACGATATGCACGCATTGAACGAGGCCGACGGGCCCGTGCTCAAAATCCGCAACGACCCGCGCCTCCATCCGCTCGGAAAGGTGCTGCGCCGGACGAGTATCGATGAGTTGCCCAATCTCATCAACGTTTTGCGCGGCGAAATGTCGATCGTCGGTCCGCGTCCGCCGTTGCCGACCGAGGTCGCGCGCTACGACGATTTCGCCCGCCGTCGTTTGAGCGTAAAGCCGGGGATCACATGTCTCTGGCAGATCTCGGGCCGCTCGAATCTTTCGTTCGACGAGTGGATGCGCTTGGACAATCGCTACATCGACACGTGGTCGCCGCTGGTCGATCTCTGGATCGTCGCCAAGACGATTCCGGCCGTCCTTGGGGGCGAGGGCGCTCATTAGCGCCATACAAACGTGACGCCGCGCCTGCGAGCGATTCCGAGCGCCGCCCCCAACTACGTCGCATTGGCCCGGTCGACGGTTCTCGTTATGGCGGCGACGCTCGCCTCGGCGATCCTGGGCTTCGGCCGCGAAGTCGTCAACGCTAAGTTTTATGGGACGTCGGCTGCGATGGATGCGTTTCTCGCGGCGGCGACGATTCCGACGATTCTCTTCGGCGTCTTTAACGGAGCCCTCGTCAGCGCGCTGGTACCGGTGTTCTCCGAATACGTCGCTCGCGGCGAGGACGAGTCGGCCTGGCGGCTCGGGAGCACCATCTTCAACACGATCGCGATCGCCCTGACGTTGCTCGCGCTGCTCGGCTGGCTGCTCGCGCCGGCGTACGTACCGCTGGTCGCGCACGGCTTCCCTCCGGCGCAACTTCGCGACACCGTCCAGATGACGCGGTGGCTGATGCCGAGCGTCGTAGCGACGAGTCTCGCCGGCGTCGTGAGCGCGATGCTCAACGCGCGCCATCGCTTCTCCGCGTCGGCGATACAAGGAATCGCGATCAACATCGTGACGATCGGTACCGTGCTGTGGGTCGAGCGCCGGCTCGGCATCTACGCCCTCGTGTTGGGCACGGCGCTGGGGCTCTCGGCGCAACTCTTGGTCCAACTGCCCGCGATGCTTCGCCTGCGGATGTACCGGCCGGTCCTCGATCTGCACCACCCGGGGTTGGCGAAGATCTGGCTGATGCTCGGACCCATCGTCGTCGGCTCGGCGGCGGGCCAGCTCGCGATCTTCTTCGATCGTCACTTCGCCTCGACGCTGACGCCCGGCTATATCGCTGGTATGAATTATGCGACCAAACTCGTCGGCTTTCCGCAGCAGATTTTTGCCGCCGCGATAGCAACCGTCATCTTCCCGCTGCTGGCTTCGCAATTCGCCAGCTCCAATAAAGCGGGCATCAAGCGCAGCGTCGTTATGGGGCTGCGGCTGGTGAACTTCATCACGGTGCCGTCGGTCGTCGGGCTCATCGCCCTCGGGCATCCGATCGTCGGCGTCCTCTTTCAACGCGGCGCCTTTCGCGCGAGCGCGACCGACCTGTGCGCCGGGCTCTTGCCGTACTCCGCGATCGGGCTCGTCGGGCTCGCCGCTTCGATCGTGCTGACGCGCTGCTGTTTTGCCTGCAAGGAAACACGCTGGACGGTCGCTATTTCCGTGTTCACCGTCGTGCTCAACGTCGTGCTGTCGGTCATCTGGCTCGGCCCGCTCGGAGCGCGTGGCTTACTGCTTGCGAACTCGGTGAGTCAATGGATTCAAGCCGGATTGCTCTTCGCACTCGTCTGGCGGCTCGTCAACGGACTGGACTGGAAGACCGTCGTGTGGTCCGCCGCTCGCATCGCGCTGTGTTCGATCGTAATGGGCTCGGCGCTGTTCTGGATCGCCGCGCTCGGGGCACCGGTCGCGACGTCGTTCGGAGCGCGGACGTGGTATCTCGTCGGCCAAGTCTCTATCGGAGCGTTCGTGTTCGTGGGAGCGGCGCGATTGCTCGGGGTAGAAGAACTCGCCATCTCGTTTCGACTGATCATGCGAAAGTTCGAGGGTCGCGTACCGAGCCCGCCGGAAAACCGCGAGGTCCCGATTGCCTAAGATCATGACGAACGTTCAACGTTTTACGCGCAGCGAGTTCGTGCGGCATGGGTTCGTGGTGTTCGTCGCGACGTCGCTCATCAACGTCTTCGGCTACGCGTACCACTTCGCGATCAGCCGTAAGGTCGGCGTGGAACAGTACGGCGTCCTCTCCGCCCTCAACTCCGTGCTGATGATCAGCACCGTTTTCTCGGGCATCGTCGCAACCGTCGTCGTGAAGTACGCCGCCGAATTTCGAGCGACCGACGACCGCGCGCATCTGGCCGCACTGGTTCGGCGGCTGACGATCTACGGTTCGATCGCCGCCGCCATCGTCGTCGTCCTGGGGGCGCTGGCTGCCGGGGTCATCGCGTCGTACTTGAAGATCGCGAGTATCCCCGCGGTCGTGTTGACGACGGCCATCATCGGAATCACGATCGCCACACCCGCCTTGCGAGCCGTCTTCCAGGGGATCGAGGATTTCAATGCGTTCGCCATTTCGACGTGTTTGGAATCGCTCTTTAAATTGCTCGTCGGCGTCGGGCTGGTCTACGCGGGGTACGGCGTCGTCGGCGCGTTCCTGGGCTGGGCCGTCGGCAGCGTCATCGCGGTGGTCTATACGGCGGTCGTCCTCCTGCGCCGCTTCCGCCGCGTCCCCGACGCCGTGCTCTACATCGACATGCGGCGGCTGGTCAAAACGATGGCGGGCATCTCGGCTGCAACCGTACTGCTCACGAGCATCGCGAACGTCGACGTTTTGATCGTCAAGCATTTCGCGGACCCGACGACGGCCGGACTGTACGGCGCCCTCGCGCTCTCGGGCAAGATTTTATTTTTCTTAGTCGGGTTCGTGCCGACCGTGGTGTTGCCGAAGGCTACCCGTCAGGCTCTCGCCGGCGAATCCCCGGTCGGCGTCTTCGTGCAGGCGGTCGCCGTCATCGCGGTCATGTCCGGCGCCGGTTTGGTCGTGTATTATTTCTTTCCGGCCTTCGTCATTACGGCGCTCGCTGGAGCGTCGTTCGCGCCCGCCGCGCCGTACGTTTTCGCTTACGGATTCGCGATGGTGCTGCTTGCGGCGCTCAACGTCGTCGTCATGTATAAGATCGGCATCCATCGTTTCGACTTCGTGGTGCCGCTCGCGGCGTGCGCGGTCGGCGAGATCGTCGGATTATCGCTGCATCACCGCTCGCTCGGGGACGTCATCGCCGTCTTGATCGCCGGCAACGGTATCGCGCTTGCGGCGAGTGCGTACCGCGTCAACGCGCCGCTGCGCGTTCGAACGGGCGTTACCGCGAGCGACGCTGCCGCGTAGCCCGGGCGCGCGCGACGATCTCGGCGGTTCCCGGCGATTCGAGCGCCGCGACGATACGCTCGGCGGCATCCCCGTCGCCGAAGAGCGGCGGGTGGGTCGGCGGGCGAACGGGCTCTTCGGCCAGGGCTTGAGCGATCGACTCGGTGTGTGCGCCGACCAAGCGATTCCAGCCGGCTTCGACAGTATTGGTCCATTCGGTGGAGTCGCGAAGCGTCACGCAGGGGACGCCCGCGAAATACGCTTCGCGCTGCACGCCGCCCGAATCCGTAACGACGCTCCGCGCACCGCATTCGAGGGCGACCATCTCGCGATAGCCGACCGGATCGATGGCCGTTACGGGCGGCGGTAAGGAAATTCCGAAGGCCTTCAGCCGCGCGCCGGTGCGCGGATGCAAAGGAAAAATGATGCGTCGCGGAGCGTGCTCGAACCCGGCGACGAGCGCGCGCAGGCGTTCGGCGTCGTCGGTGTTTTCCGCCCGATGCAGCGTGAGCAGATCGTAGGGCTCGCTCGCCAGCATGGAGAGCGCGGGCGCGAGCGAGGCCCGCGCCGTCGGGCGCGCCCGCTCGAAGATGTCGAACATCACATCGCCGCACACGTGGACGTGATCGACCACGCCTTCGCGGGCCAGACGTTGCCGGGCCGCTTCATCGGTGACGAGCGCGATATCCGAAATGTGATCGGCAACAATCCGGTTGATTTCTTCGGGCATGGTACGGTCGTAGGAGCGCATCCCGCCCTCGATGTGCGCCAGCGGCAAGAGCCGTTGCTTCGCGACGAGCGCGCCCGCGAGCGTGCTGGTCGTGTCGCCGCGTACGAGCACGATATCGGGGTCGAGCCTCGCCAGCGCCTCGGCGAGCGCGCGCACGATTTCGGCGGTTTGCGCGCTCTGTTCGAGTGATCCGACGCCGAGATTGAGCTCCGGCTCCGGGATGTCGAGTTCTGCGAAAAATCGGTCCGACATACGGGCGTCGTAATGCTGACCCGTGTGGATCAGCGTCTCTTCGTGCCGCTTGCGAATCGCTTTCGATAAGACGGCAACTTGCACAAATTCCGGTCGCGCGCCGACGACTGAGACGATTCTCACAAACTTTCGTTTCTGTGAAGGGAAGCCACGCTCCGTTCTCCGTCGTCGCGAGCTCGTTCCCTCGTTATGTATCCGAGGGGACCCTCGGCAAGACGTTATAAGTTGGGACTACCACGCCGAAGGTGTGGGTACAGAAAGTTGCAGGCTGATTCGTTCATGGTTGAAGCTCTGGTGACCGTGCCGCTGGTGGCGCCACAGATTGGTGAGGAAGAGATCGCCGCCGTTACGGCGGTCTTACGCTCGGGTCAACTGGCGCAAGGGCCGGTGGTCGCGGCGTTCGAACGCGAGTTTGCGAGCGCCATGGGCGTCGCGCACGCCGTCGCGATGAATTCGGGAACGGCTGCGAATCATGCCGCCCTCGAGGCATTGGGCATCGGTGACGGGGATGAAGTGCTCTGCACGCCCTTTACGTTTGCCGCCACGGCGACGCCGATCGTGATGCAGCGCGCCGTGCCGCGCTTCGTCGATATCGACGGCCGCACGTTCGACGTCGATCCGGCGGCGGCTCTGGCCGCGGCGACGGCGAAGACGAAGGCGGCGGTCCTCGTCGATCTCTTCGGTTTGCCGATCGATCCGGCCGGCGCGCAGGCGCTGCGCGCGCGCGGAATCGCGCTCGTCGAAGACGCATGCCAAGCGGTCGGCGCGACACGCTCCGGGCGCACGGCGGGGAGCATCGGCGAGGCGGCGTCGTTTTCGTTTTACGCAACGAAGAATTTGATGACGGGCGAGGGCGGCATGATGGTCACGGATCGCGACGATATCGCGGCCGCGGCGCGGCGCTTCCGTCACCACGGCCAAGGCGACCGCTACGAATATCTCTCGCTCGGCTACAACTATAGAATGACCGATCTTGCGGCCGCCATCGGACGCGTCCAGCTCGGGCGGCTCGCCGCGATCACCGAGGCGCGTCGCGCGAATGCCTCATTTTATGACGAAAACCTCGCCGACATCTCCGGGGTGCTCACCCCGGTCGTTCCGGCAGGGGCCCTCCACGCGTACCATCAGTACTCGGTCCTGATCGACCCCGCCGCGACCGCGAACGGCGCCGACCGCGATGCGGTGCGAGCGGCTCTTGCCGCGCACGACGTCGGCAGCGGCATCTATTACCCAACGCCGCTGCACCTCCATCCCCTCTTCGCACGCTACGGCTATGGCCCCGGTGATTTTCCCGTGGCCGAGCGCGTGGCGCGCCAGATCGTGGCGCTGCCGATCCATCCGGCGCTCGACCGTACGCAACTCGCGTGGACCGTTCGCTGCCTGCGCGAAGCCGTCGGAGCGGCAGTCTGATGCGCGCCATTCGGGTCGGCGTCGTCGGCTTCGGGTCCATCGGTCGCCATCACGCGCGCAATTTGCGGGCGATGCCGGATGTCGAACTCGTCGGCGTTGCGGAAACGTCGCCCGTCGCACGCCTCGCGGCGTTGACCGCCGGCTTCCCGACCTTCGACGGCGTGGCTTCCTTGATCGATGCCGGACTCGATGCCGCGGTTATAAGCGTGCCGACCGGCGCGCATGAAGATGTCGCACAGCCGTTCATCGATCATTCGATCGCGCTCCTCGTCGAAAAACCGCTGGCTCACTCGATGGATGCCGCGAAGCGCCTGATGGCGCGCTGCGCCGGCGCGGGCGTGCCGCTCATGGTCGGTTACGTCGAACGCTACAATCCGGCGATGGAAACCGTCCGCGATTTCGTGGCCGGCGGAAGTCTCGGCCGGCTCATCAGCATGTCGGCGCGGCGAGTCGGCATTCTGCCGCCGCGCATTCGCGATGCCAACGTCCTGATCGATATCGGCGTCCACGATATCGATATGGCGGCATTCATTACGGGCGCGCGTCTCAATCTTCTTTCGGCGCAGGGCGGGATGGCGGTTCTCGAAGACCGTCTCGATTTCGCGACGTTGCTGCTCGACGCCGACGGCTGCATCGTATCGATCGAAGCGAACTGGATCACGCCCGTAAAAATTCGCGAGCTCAGCATTACCGGAACGCGCGGGTATTGCCGCGTCGATTACATCACGCAGGAAGCGTGGTTCGCACCGGGTCAGCATTTCGAACCGACGGGCGATTACGAAGAACTCGTCGATCAGTATAAGGCCGGTACGCTGATCGCGCTTCCGGTGTCCAAACGCGAACCGCTGGCGCGCGAACTCGAAGTGTTCGTCGCCGGAGTTCGCGGCGGCGTCCTTCCCGATCCCGGCATCGCGCTCGCTTCGCTGCGCATCGCCGAGGAAGCCTCGGCGTTCATCGATCGCGCCCTGCCGCGCATCTCCGTCGCGCAACGGGCCTGAGCGGCGAAGCGATGGGCGACATTGCGGCCGACGCGTTCGTGCACGAAACCGCGCTCGTCGAAAGCGACGTCTCGATCGGGGCACGGACGCGCGTCTGGCATCACGCCCACGTGCGGACGCGCGCGCGCCTGGGGGCGCGCTGCATCGTCGGCAAGGGGGCCTTCGTCGATTTCGACGTGACGATCGGCGACGATTCGAAGCTGCAGAACTACGCCTGCGTGTATCACGGCGTAACGCTCGGCCGCGGCGTCTTCATCGGCCCCCACGCGGTGTTCGCCAACGACATGCTCCCGCGCGCGACCGATCCTTCGTTCGCGCCGCTGCGCGACGGGGATTGGACGGTCGGCGAAACAAAGGTCGACGACGGTGCGGCGATCGGCGCGAACGCGACGATCCTGCCCGGTATTCACGTCGGTACGTGGGCCATGGTCGGCGCGGGCGCCGTCGTCACGCGCGACGTCGCGCCCTACGCGCTCGTCGTCGGATCGCCGGCCCGCCGCATCGGCTGGGTCTGTGCGTGCGGCGCACGTCTCGCCGATGACGCCCGGACGTGTGGGCGGTGCGGAGAGTTGCCGCACGATCATCCGTTGCGAGCGCGCGCCGGGGTCGCTTAACGCCCGCGCTACGCGGGACGATTGGCGGGGGGGGAACTCGGCGGCGATGCGCTTGCGTTCGTTACGCCGCGCGTAAACGAACGGAACGACGTCTCGCGCACGAAGGCTAGTAAGGCGGCGCCGAGTCCGACGAAGCCGACGAGCGCCGTGACGGCCCAACCGACGACCGGCAGCGTTTGCGCCGCCGTCACGACGACGAGACCGAGCGCGAGCGCCGTGAAGGGCGTCGGGGTCGTATGCGGCCAGATCACTTCGTACAAACGCCGGCCGATCAGCAGCGCGACCGCCGCAAAACCGATCCATAAGCCGCCGAACAGTGCGGCGATCTCCAGCGGAATGAGCGGAAGGCCGATAATGCTGAGCAGCAGCAACACGGCGACCGGAATCGCCGCCACGAGCGTCACGGCCCCGGTCGCCGCGGAAAGCCCGGGGTGCCGTTCGACGCGGTCCAGTGCGATGCGCGCGCGCAACGGAAAGAGCAAAAAGGCGAGCACGACGACGACGTCCCACGCGAACTTATTGAGCAAGCCGCGATTCTGTGCCATGAAGTCGCCGCTGCCGGTGCCGCTCCAGGGCACGTACGCATCGAGCGACTCGCCGCCGAACGCGTCGACGACCCGGCCGCCGACGCTGCAGCCGTCGCGCTGTTCGAAGCTTCCGAAAAAGGTTCGCACGCTGCCGCCGATCGTCGCTCCGTCTTCGCACGTCACGTTTCCGTACACGATATCGAGATCGCCGCGAATGTCGTCGCTGGCGTCGATCGTTACGTCACTGAACCAAACGGTTCGACCGTGGCTGTAGGTTTTCGCTGACGCGAAAGTTATCGTAGCCGCCAGGATGGCGATCAGTGCGGCGACGACGAACACGCCCCGCCGGCGTCGCGCGGTCACCACGATTCGGGTCCGCCTAGCGCGGAGGTCCGGCGGGAGCGGGAGATCGCGTAGAGCGCGACGACGCCGCCGGCAACGACGAGATCGAGCGCGAGCAGGGCTCCCATCGCAGCGGTCACGTCGAAGGTATGGTTTCCGAAGAGACGCGCCGTTGCGGCCGCCAGCGCCGCCGCCATCTGCGCGAAGCGGCCGCACATTGCGAAAATCGTCCCCAGCATCGCGCGCGCCGCGGCGCCGCCGAAGACGAGAAACGCGCCGATCGCGGCCCATGCGAAGACGACATACGTGGCGAGTACGGCGAACGGGCGGCTGCGCCGCGCACGCGGAACCGGAAGCGCGCGCACCTCCGCCATCACCTTGAAACTGAAATTCGGTGCCAGCTCCGGTTCGCGGGCGGTGAGCAGCAACGCGTCGACGGAGCGTAACTCCGCAACGACCGCGGTACAATTCGTACAGCCGGTAAGATGCTGCGCGACGCGCGCGGTTGCGACGGGGCCCAATTCTCCATCGACGTACGCGGAAAGCTGTGCTTCAGAGGACGAGCAGAGCATGCGGCCCTCCGATGGTGGCGCGTTTGAGCGGCAGTGCGCCGATCGCTTCGCCTTCTCGCTCCCGCATGCGTTGCGCGAGTGCGAGCTTCCCGCGATGGATGAGCGTCTTGACGTTGCCGAGAGACAGTCCCATCGTCTCCGCGATCGTTTGATATTCCATGTTGTCGTAATAGCGCAGCGACAGAACGGTGCGCGTGCGTTCCGGCAGCTCGGCGAGGGCAGCGCGGACGTCGCTCTCGGCTTCGGAACGCAAGATACCGCCTGCGGGATCGGCGCTCGGCGACGTATCGGGCAAGACGTTCTCCACCGTACGGTCTTCGCCGAGTTCTTGCGTCGGCGGGCGCCGCAGCGTTTTTCCCAGATACGTCCGGACGACGTTGCGCGCGATGTGGTAGATCCACGTCGAAAACTTACCGAGCGCGGGATTGAACGTCCCGAGATGGGCGTAGGCGCGCATAAACGTTTCCTGCGCTAGATCGGCGATGTCGGCCGGACCGCGAACGCTCGCACCGATAAATTTCGTGATGCCCCTCTTGTAACGGTCGACTAGAGCGGAGAAGCGCTCGCGCTCGCCGTCTAGAATAAGCCGGACCAACTCTTCGTCGGTCTGCTCGACGATCGTCATCCTCCTCCGCTTCTTTCTTGCCCGCGCTCTACCCCGGCCGCCCCGGAAAGTTGCAGCGCGGCGCTGAATCGCCCGGCCTATGGAATTGCGCATCGATCCCGCTGCGATCGGCGAAGCCCGCCGGCTCGCGCGCGCCATTACCGCGCCGATCGGCGCTTTCATCGACGCGCATTCCACCGTCGCCGTGGAGCGCTCCGTCCTCCGGCTGCTCGGCGTCGACGGGGTAGGACGCGACGATATCCCGGTGCCCAATCTCGTGCTCGAGCGTTTAGGCGCCCGCGTCCGTTCCGGTGTGGCGCGGGCGCTCGGCGCCCTCGTTGCCGAAACCGGCCGTACGCCCGACGACGTCGCGAGCGCCGTCGCCGCAGGCTCCCTCGACGTCGCGCTCGGCGATGCCACGCCCGAGGCCGCCGCGCGAGCCGCGCTCGAGCGCTACGTGCGCGGCGCGCTCGTGCGCATCGACGTCGCTCGCTCGGAACGCGAACGGCGCCTCGAGCGCATGCCGCAGCTTCGCGCGCCGTTACTCTACGTCATCGTCGCGAGCGGCAACATCTACGAGGACCGCACGGCGGCCATCGCCGCGGCGGAGGCGGGCGCCCAAATCATCGCGGTGATTCGCTCGACCGGGCAATCGCTCTTGGACTTCGTGCCCTTCGGCGCGACGACCGAAGGCTTCGGCGGAACGTACGCGACGCAAGAGAACTTTCGCATCATGCGCGAAGCGCTCGACGCCGTTTCGGAGCGTCTGGGGCGCCACGTGATGCTCACCAATTACGCGAGCGGACTCTGCATGCCGGAGATCGCGACGATGGCGGCGCTCGAGCGGCTCGACATGCTCCTCAACGATTCCATGTACGGGATCCTCTTCCGCGACATCAACATGAAGCGCACGTTCGTCGATCAGCACTTTTCGCGACTGCTCAACGCGCGAGCGGGTATCGTCATCAATACGGGTGAGGATAATTATCTCACGACGGCCGACGCCGTCGAGCAAGCTCCGGCCGTGCTCGCATCGCAATTCATCAACGAAGCCTTCGCACATCGCGCCGGCATGGCGGACGACCGCATCGGTCTCGGCGACGCGTACGAAATCGATCCCGCGCTCGAGGACGGCTTTCTGTTCGCCGTCGCCCAGGCGCAACTCGCACGCCAATGTTTCCCGGACGCGCCGCTGAAGTACATGCCGCCGACCAAACACATGACGGGCGACGTCTTTAAAGGACATCTCATGGATGCGATGTTCAACCTGACGTCGGTCATGACGCATCAGACGATCCATCTGTGCGGCATGCTTACCGAAGCGATCCATACGCCGTTTCTCGGCGACCGTGCGCTCGCGCTCGAGAACGCGCAGTACGTCATGAACACCGCGCGGCACTTCGGCGACGACATCGAATTCAAACGCGGCGGGATCGCCGAACGGCGCGCGCAGATCGTTTTGCGCGAAACGCTCTCGCTGCTCGAACGGGTCGCACGCGACGGCTTGATGGCTTCGATCGGCGCGAAGGTTTTCGCCGACGTGCGACGATCGCCGGACGGCGGGCGCGGCTTCGACGGCGTCTTCGAACGTGCCGCCGGCTATTGGAACCCGTTCGCCGATGCGCTCGCGACGGGGCCGCCGCCGCTCGTGCGCGCGTGAGTACGTTCGTCAAACCGTACGGCGACACGCGCGACGACGGCAAGATGCAACTCTCGTTCACCTTGCCGATCGAATGGAGCGAAAGCGCCGACGAAGCGGCCCGCGCGCTCGTCGCTAAGATGGGTTTCAAGGAAGTCGCCGTTGCGGAAGGGCGGCGCATCGCGTCGGGATTCTCGTTCTTCGTCGTCTACGCGAGTACGGGGGTCGGCGTCGATATCGAAACGATCGCGGCGCGGCAAAAGACGCGCGCACTCTCGATGGACGAGATCGACGCACTCGTGCTCGCGCGCGTCGGGCGCAAGATTCGCGTCGCGGGCGCCTGCATCGGCACGGACGCCCACACGGTCGGTATCGATGCGATCCTCAATATGAAAGGCTACAAGGGCGACTACGGTCTCGAGCGTTACAAGGCGTTCGAAACGTTCAATCTCGGCAGCCAGGTGTCGGTCGAGGAACTCGCCCGCTTCGCAAAAGAGCAGCGCATCGACGCGCTGCTGGCGTCGCAAATCGTCACGCAGAAAGGCAGCGATATCGCGAACTTCACGGCGCTCGCGGAACTCTTGGAAGCCGAAGGCGTTCGCGACGATATCTTGCTCGTCGCCGGCGGTCCGCGGATGACGGGGCTGCTCGCCGCCGAGCTCGGGTACGACGCGGGCTTCGGGCGCGGCACCCGGCCGAGCGAGGTCGCGACGTTCGTGGCGTTGCAGATGGCCGAACGCGTACTCGCGTGACGGCGCGCGCGCGCACGCTAGCGCTTGCGGTCTGCGGTACCGCGTTCTTGGCCGCTGCGCCCGCGCGCATCGTCGTGCCGACGGCCGGTGGTGCTGCGTGGACGAGTGAAAATATCGCGAAGCTCGACGGCGATCTCGCCGCGATGCTCGGGACCGCTCCGGCGCTCCGCGGCGCGCACTACGGCATCTTGGCAGTCGACACCGCGGGCGGTCGCGTGCTCTTCGCGCGGGCACCCGATGACGAGTTTCAACCCGCGAGCACCCTCAAGCTGCTCGTGGGCAGCGCCGCGCTCGAGCTGCTCTCGCCGCAGTTTCGCTTTCGCAGCGCCTTTCGCATCGCGCCCGGTGCCTTCGTCGACGTGGTTCTGGGCGGCGATCCGTTCCTGACGGCGGACGATTTTGCGGCCGCAGCGCGTACGGTCGCGAGTACGCCCGCCGGCCGGGATCCGGTCGCGCCGTTGCAGACGGTGCTCGTCGATGCGACGCATTTCGACGAGCGGCCCTATCCCGACGGGTGGACGTGGGACGATTTCGGGCAAGCGTACGCTCCGCGCGTCTCGGCGGCAGCGCTCGAAGAGAACTTGGTGCATCTCGTGGTCACGCCGGCCGGAGCGGCGGGCGAACCCGCGATCGTTCGTTCGCAGTCCATCGCAGAGGTCGCCGACGGTCGCGCTCCAGCATCGTGCGCCGGGGCTCCCGGACGCGTGCCGGTCGTGATCGCGAGGGCGACCACGGGTGCCGCCGGCTCCGCCGATACCCTCGACGTCACGCTCGATTCGAGCGGCTGCAGCGAGGTCGTCGGCTCGGTGCCGCTGGGCGCGCAGCCGGAAGCGCTCGATATCGCGGTTGCGGACCCGGTCGCGTACGCGCGCGAGACGGCGCTCGCGGCGCTGCGCACCGCGGGCGTTCCGCTTGCGGGCACCGGCAGTTTTACGGAGCACGATCGAGGCCAGTCCACGGCGGCGTGGACGCACGAATCGCAACCGCTGCGAGATTTTCTGGGACCGCGCTTCTGGATTCCAAGCGATAATCTGGTGGGCGAACTGCTCCTCAAAGAACTCGGCTTCGCGAGCGCCGGGGCGCCCGGAACGACGGCGAACGGTATCGCCTACGAAAAAGTATGGCTCCGTAGCATCGGCGTCGATCCGGCGACCGTCACGCTCGCCGACGGCTGCGGGATGTCGCAATACGATCGCATTACGCCGCGCGATCTCGTCGCGATCCTGCAACACGATTGGAACGGCCCCAACCGTCAGATCGTCCTGGATTCGCTGCCCGTCGGCGGCGTGCGCGGAACGATCGAAGGGATCGCGGATACCGCCGCGGCCGGGCGCGTCTTTGCGAAAACGGGCAGCATGATGCACGTGCGCGGGCTCGCCGGATATCTCGCGACGCTGCGGCACGGCGCGGTGACTTTCGCATTCGACGTAGACGATTGGAACGGCACGTATCCGGCGCTCGCGGCTCTGCGCGCGCGCGTACTCGCGCGCATCGTTCGCGACTGATGCTCGGCGCGCGCTTCGAAAGCGAAATTCGCGAGCAGCCTGCCGTCTGGCGGCGGCTCGCGGGCGCGGCGCACGCCGCCGCATTCGCCGACGCCGTGCGCGCTCGCGAGATCGTACTCGTCGGCAGCGGCAGTTCGCTGTTCGTCGCGATGCTCGCGGCGCTGGCGCTGCGGCGGCGCGGGATCCCGGCGGCGGCGCTAGCGGCGACGGAAGCGAATTTCGAACGCGGCGTGTATTGCGGGCGCACGGTCGTCGCGCTCTCGCAGAGCGGCCGGTCCGCCGACATCTTGCGTGCGATCGAACTGCTCGAACCCGAGCGCCTGATCGCGCTGACGAACGATTCGTCCGCTCCGCTCGCCGCTCGCGCGCATCTCGTTATCGACATCGCTGCCGGGCCCGAGCGTGCCGTTCCGGCAACCAAAAGCGTGACGGCGATGGTCGCCGTGGCGCTGTGGGGCGCGGCGCTCGCACGGGGGCCCTCGGAGCGTTCTTCCGCGACGCTCGCGGCGATGGCCGATGCGGTCGAGGCGTGGCTGGCGGGCCCCGGCGTCGCGCGGCTCGCCGGCCTCGCCGCGGAGATCGCGCGGCGCGGCAGCGTCGCCGTCGTCGGCGCGGGGTATGGCGTCCCGATTGCGCTCGAGATCGCCCTCAAGCTTAAGGAGTCGAGTTACGTGCACGCAGAGGGTTTTGCGGCCGGCGAGTTTCGGCACGGGAGCGCGGCGATGCTCGACGTTTCGACGACGCTGATCGGCATCGTCGATGAAGCCTCCCGCCGCGTCGTGCGCCGGCCCCTCGAGGAGGCGTCGAACACCGGCTCCCTGCGCGCGACGATCGGCGGCGCAATCGACGGCATCCCCGCGCACGGGGCCGCGGGTGCGGCGGCTTTCAATACGTTGGCTTGGCTCGTCGCGGGGCAGGTCTTGGCGCTCGAAGTCGGACGCGCCCGGGGAATCGACGGCGACGCGCCGCGCGGTCTCACGAAATTCGTCTCCTGAAGGCCGGACGGCAAGCGCCGCGCACGAGCGTGCCGAAGCCACGCCGGATGCTTCACGTCACCGCGCCGCAGTCGTCGCCCCAAGCCGCCACCGCGCCCGTCGCGCCGCACGATGACGGGCCGCCGCCGGCGCTACTGGACTTCATGGTGACGCAGTGGGCCCCGCGCGAGACGGCGAGCGCGCCGTTACCGGAAGCCGCGCGTTTCCGCAGCCGGCGCGAGCGTCTCTCGGCGCAGTTTCCCGGCGAGTTACTGATCGTTGCGACCGGCCACGCGAAGACGCGGGCGAACGATACCACCTACCGCTTCCGGCCCGGGACCGATTTTTATTACCTGACCGGAAACGTCGAGGCCGACTGCGTGCTCGTGCTGCGGCCCGAGGGGACGGGACACGTCGCGATCGCGTACGTCGAGTCCAATGCGGGCAAGAGCGATGCGACGTTCTTTACCGACCGGGCGAAAGGCGAACTCTGGGTCGGTCCCCGGCTGGGCGTCCCGGAGAGTGCGGCGCGCTACGGCCTCGAAGCGCGGCCCCTCTCCGAGTTCGAAGCCGATCTCGCGCGGTTTTCGGACGGCGCGGCGCGCGCGCGCGTGTTGCGCGGCATCGATCCGCAACTCGACGCGCGCTGGCCGGCGGCCGATGCTGCGTGCGACGTCGCTTTCGCAAACGCACTCTCGGAGCTGCGTCTGATTAAGGACGCGTACGAGATCGGCGAACTCGAGAAGGCGATCGCCGCGACGAAACAGGGCTTCGACGACGTGTTGCGCGGCTTGTCGACGGCCAGCACCGAGCGGTACGTCGAAGGCATCTTCAATTTGCGCGCGCGCGTCGAAGGCAACGACGTCGGCTACGGCACGATCGCGGCGAGCGGACGGCATGCGTGCACGCTGCATTGGACGGCCAACGACGGCGAACTGCACGCAGGCGATCTCTTGCTGCTCGATGCCGGCGTCGAGGCCCACTCGCTCTACACGGCCGACGTCACGCGGACCGTGCCGCTCGACCGCCGGTTCTCGCGCGAGCAGCGCGAGATCTACGAACTCGTGCTCGCCGCGCAAGACGCGGGCTTTGCGGCCTGCCGTCCCGGCAACGATTTCATGGCGCCAAACGCCGCCGCGATGGACGTGCTCGCCCACGGTCTCGAGCGTTTGGGCATCCTGCCGATGCCGGCGGCAGAAGCGCTCGCGGAGAGCAATCAATTTTACAAACGTTACTCGCTGCACAACGTCAGCCACATGCTGGGCCTCGACGTCCACGATTGCGCCCAGGCCCGGGCGCAGACGTATAAATACGGCAAGCTCGAAGCGGGGATGGTGCTGACCGTCGAGCCCGGCCTGTATCTGCAGCCCGACGACCTCACGGTGCCCGAACGCTACCGTGGGATCGGCGTACGCATCGAAGACGACATCGTCATCACGGCCGACGGTTATCGCAATCTCAGCGCGGCCTTACCGCGCGCGGCGGCCGCCGTCGAGGCGTGGGTCGCGGCACTGCGACCGTAGCGCGAGAGCGCGCGTCGTCGCTTAAAAAAGAATCGCATCATGTCGCTTTCCAAGGGAGTCACGTTGGCAAAGAAAACGGCGCTCATCACCGGTATCACGGGGCAAGACGGCTCGTATCTCGCCGAGCTCTTGCTCGCTGAGGGGTATCGCGTGGTCGGCATGACGCGCCGCACGAGCACGGAAGTGCACGAACGCATCGAGCATCTCGTCGATCGCGTCGAGATCGTCTCGGGCGATCTGCTCGACCAAAGCTCAATGACGAAGCTCGTTACCGATATCCGTCCCTGCGAAGTCTACAATCTCGCCGCGCAGTCGTTCGTGCCGACGTCGTGGACGCAGCCCGTGCTCACCGGGGAATTCACCGCCCTCGGCGTGACGCGCGTGCTCGAGGCGATCCGCCAAGTGGATCCGGCGATCCGTTTCTATCAAGCGTCGAGTTCGGAGATGTTCGGCAAGGTTCAAGAAACGCCGCAGCGTGAGGAAACGCCGTTCTATCCGCGTAGTCCCTACGGTGTCGCAAAAGTCTACGGGCATTGGATCACGGTCAATTATCGCGAGTCGTACGACATGTTCGCCGTCAGCGGCATTCTGTTCAATCACGAAAGCGAACGGCGCGGAAAAGAATTCGTGACCCGCAAGATTACCGACGGCGTCGCGCGCATCAAACACGGTCTGCAAGCCAAACTCGCGCTCGGCAACCTCGACGCCAAACGCGATTGGGGCTTCGCGGGCGATTACGTGCTCGCGATGTATCGGATGCTCCAGCACGACGTTCCCGACGACTACGTCGTCGCGACGGGTCGCACGCATACGGTGCGCGAGTTCTGCCGCCTCGCATTCGGTGCCGTCGACCTCGATTATACGAAGTACGTCGTCGAAGACGCGCGCTTCATGCGCCCCGCCGAAGTCGATCTGCTGATCGGCGATCCGTCCAAAGCCAAACGCATCCTTGGCTGGACGCCCGAAACGACGTTCGAGCAGCTCGTGGAGCGAATGGTGCGCGCCGATGTCGAGCGACTGCGCGCGACCGTTTTGGCCTAAGGTGCGCGCACTCGTTACCGGCGGCAACGGCTTCGTCGGCCGGCATCTCTGCGCGGAACTGCGTGCCCGCGGTGCCGGCGTCGTGGTGGCGGGACGCACGATCGACGGCGCTCACGTCGATCTCCCGCTCGATCTCGGCGATCTGGACAACGTGCGCGGCGTCGTCGAAGTGGCCCGCGCGGACGTCATCTTCCATCTGGCGGCGCAGGCGTTCGTGCCCGCCGCGACGAGCGATCCGCTGCCGACGTACGATACGAACGTCACCGGTACGGCGCGGCTCATCGAGGCGATCCGCGGTTTGCCGGCTGCCGTCCGGCCGCGCTTGCTCTACGTCAGCTCGGGCGAAGTCTATGGCGCGCACGACGTCGCGGACCTGCCGCTACGGGAGACGGCGCAGACGCGTCCCGCGACGCCCTATGCTGCGAGCAAACTTGCAGCGGAAGCGATCGTCGGCGCTTCGGCCCGAACGTATGGCCTTTGGGCGGTCGTCACGCGCGCGTTCAATCACATCGGCCCGGGGCAAAGCGAGAGCTTCGTCGTCGCCGCCTTCGCTCGGCGCCTCGCGACGATCGCGGCCGGCGGTGATCCCTTGTTTCCCGTCGGTAATTTAACGGCAGAGCGCGATTTTCTCGACGTGCGGGACGTCGTTCGCGCGTACGCGGATTTGGCCGAGCGCGGCGTGCCGGGCGAAATCTATAACGTGTGCAGCGGGGTCCCGACGAAGATTCAGGACGTGCTGCGCGAGCTGGTCATGGCGGCGCGCGTCGGCGTCGAAATTCGCGAAGATCCCGCTCTGCTGCGTCCGGTGGACGTTCCGGTCTACTACGGCGATCCCGCAAAGTTGATCGCTACGACCGGCTGGGAGCGCGAGTACGCGCTGGCCCGCTCGTTGCGCGATGTCTACGTGTCGGTACGCGGCGCGACGACGGGCCCGTGACTGCGGCGTATTTCGAATCGATCGGCGGTGCGAGCGGAAACATGATCCTCGGCGCGCTGCTCGACGCGGGCGCCGACGCAGACGCGCTCGAGCGCGCGCTGCGTACCATTCCCGTCGCCGGCTGGTCGCTCGAACGCAGCGCGGTACGCAAACGCGAACTCGCCGCGACATACTTCGATTTCATCGTTGCGGGTGAAGATCATCACCCGTCCGTCGGAAGCGAGGAGCCCGACGTTCACGGGCGGCATCTCCGCGACGTTCTCGATATCCTCGAAGCAAGCGCGCTGACGCCGAAACAGAAAACGCGCGCGCGCGCCATTTACGTGCGGCTCGGCGAAGCGGAAGCGAAGGTTCACGGCACGACTGTGGACGCGATTCACTTTCACGAAGTCGGCGCGACCGATGCGATTCTCGACGTCGCGGGAGCGTGCGTCGCGCTCGATCTGCTCGGCATCGATGCGGTGTTCTGTTCGGCGTTTCCGCTCGGTCACGGCACGATCGCGATGCGCCACGGCCGGTATCCCAATCCCCCGCCCGCGACTGCGGAACTGCTGCGCGGCGCGCCGACCTACGACGCCGGTATCGCGGGCGAAATGGTGACGACGACGGGAGCGGCGATCCTGACGACGCTCGCCGAGCGCCCCGGGCGGCGGCCGGCGATGGAGGCGGCGATCATCGGCTACGGCGCCGGTCGCGCCGATTTCGCGATACCGAACGTGCTGCGCGTTTCGGTCGGTCCGCTGGTCCTGGCGGGTGCCGCGTGCGTTACGGACGCACCGGGTGATGAAATCGTCGTCTGTGAAGCGACGATCGACGACATGGCGCCGCAACATTACGAACTGGCGGTGGAACGGGTGCTCGCGGCCGGGGCGTTCGACGTTTGGCTAGCGCCCGTGACGATGAAGAAAATGCGTCCGGCGGTGCTGTTCGGCGCCGTTGCGGCGCCTTCAGACGAAGCTGCCGTCGCCCGTGCGATGCTCGAGCAGACCAGTACCCTGGGCGTCCGGGTGCGCCGGGAGCGGCGCTACACGGTACCGCGCGAGATCGTCGCGGTTGAAACTCCGCTCGGAACGGTACGCGTTAAGACGGCTATCGTGGACGGCCGCTCGCGCCAGACGCTCGAGTACGACGACGTGGTCCGCATCGCGCGGGAACGCGAGCGACCCATCGCCGAGATTGCCGCTCGCCTTCAGGAGTACGTGTTGCCCGCATGATCGTCGTTTCCCAATCGCTCGCCGCCAAAGAAGCGCGCCTGCGGGAGCTCGTGCGCTCCCTGGGAAGCGTCGTCGTGGCATTCTCGGGCGGGGTCGATTCCGCGCTCGTGCTCGCGATTGCGACCGAAGAGCTCGGCGAGCGGGCCTACGGCGTGACCGGAAAGTCCGAGAGTCTCGCAAGCGACGAATTGGAGGGCGCGGTCGCCTTCGCGCGATCGCGCGACGCCGTGCACGATATCGTCGTGACGCAGGAGCTCGCCAACCCCGCGTATGCGGCCAATCCGGCGAATCGGTGCTATTACTGCAAGACCGAGCTATACGGAAAACTTTCCCAGATCGCGCGCGAACGCGGCGCGGCCTGCGTCATCGACGGATTCAACCTCGACGATGCGGCCGATTATCGTCCCGGCCGCAAAGCCGCGGGCGAGTACGGCGTGCGCAGTCCGCTCGCCGAGTGCGGTTTCGCGAAGGACGACGTGCGAGCCCTCGCGCGCGAACGCGGGCTCGACGTGTGGGATAAGCCGGCCCTGGCGTGTCTCTCGTCGCGCTTTCCCTACGGCACTCCGATAACGCTCGAACTCTTACGGCGCGTCGAAGCCGCCGAACGCGCGATCCGCGCGGCCGGCGTTCGCTCGTGCCGCGTGCGTCACCACGGCGACGTGGCGCGCATCGAGGTTCCTCTCGCGGAGCTCGTTGCGCTCGTGACGCCCGGCGTGCGGGAGCAGATCGTCGCCGGCGTGCGCGCCGCCGGGTACCGGTACGTCGCTCTGGATCTCGGCGGCTACGTCTCCGGAAATCTGAACGGTCCGCTGCATGGAGCGTGAACCCGGAGCGTGGCGTAACGTCTTTTTCAAGAATCGCGGGACGCTGCTCGCGTTGCCCGCCATCTCGCTCGCGCTCTTGGGCAAGCCGAAGGGCAGTTCGATCGCGCTCGGCGTTCCCATCGCATGTGCGGGGGAAGCGCTGCGCTGTTGGGCGGTCGGATACTCCGGCGTGACGACGCGGGCCGACCACGTTACGGCTCCGGCGCTGACGACGGCGGGGCCGTACGCGTACGTTCGCAACCCGCTCTACGTCGGCAACTTCATTACGGCGGTCGGCTTTACGATCGCGTTCACCGGCGGCCTCCGCGGCCCCGAACGCCTCGCGCTCGCGGCGCTAGGCCTCGGGACGATGGCCGGCATCTATGCCGCGATCGTGCCGCTCGAGGAAGCGTACCTGCGGGAAACCTTCGGGCCCCAGTTCGACGAGTATGTCGCGCGCGTTCCGCGCCTGATTCCGCGCGTTCGCGCCGCGCAGCCGCAAGCCGGGGCCTACGACCCGGACGCGATCGCGCGGGCCGAAACGCGGACGTTCGTGACCTTCGCCGCGATGCTCGCGGCCCTCGCCGTCCGGGCCCGCGCGACGGCCGACTGACATGGCGGACGCGCACGCCCACCCGCACGCGCACGGCGGCACGGGCGGCGCCGTGCCGCTGCGCGTGGCCTTCGTCGTCACGCTCGGGATCGCGCTGCTCGAATGCGCCGGCGGATATGCCGCGCGTAGCGTCGCGCTCTTGGCCGATTCGGCCTACGTCTTCATGGACGCCGTAGCCCTGGGTATCGCGGTCGCCGTCCAGATTCAAGCGCGCCGCCCGGCCACGCAGCGGCGCAGCTTCGGGTACGCGCGCCTGGAAGCGCTCGCGGCACGCGCCAACGGCGGCTTGTTGCTGGGGTCGTACTCGTCATCGCGCTCGAAGCGGCGCGCCGCTTCGGCGCAGCGCAAACGCCGGAGGGCGGCCTGATGGCTGGCATCGCCGGGGTGGGCTTCGTTACCAACGTCGGGCTCGGGCTCGCCCTCGTCCGTGGCGCGCGCCGCGATCTCAACGTCAAAGCGGCGCTCTATCACGTCGCCGGCGATGCGGTCGGTGCGGCTGCGGTCGTGCTCGGCGGGCTCGTGGTCCTGGCAACGCGCGCGACGTGGATCGATCCCGCGCTCTCCCTCGCCGTCGCAACGCTGATCGTCGTCGGCGTCGTACGCATCGTACGCGAAGCGACCGACGTGCTGCTCGAAAGCGCTCCGGCGCACGCCAGCATCCCGGCGGTGCGCGAGCAGATGCAGGCGTTGCCGGGCGTCGTCGACGTGCACGATCTCCACGTTCGGACGATCGGCAGCGGCTCGCACGTGCTGACCGCGCACGTACTACTCGCCGACGCGCGTATCAGCGAAGCCTCGGCAATTCTGCGCGCGCTCGAAGAGCGCGTCCGCGACGCGTTCGGAATCGAGCATGTCACCATTTTAGTTCGAATGCGTGGCCTGCGCTGCGGACGAGCGCATCGTCTGCACGCAGACCGAGCGGCGCGTTCCGTTCTAGGGGCGTTTGCGCCGTTCTACGAAAGAGAAGTTATGAAATCGAAGACCGTCGTCATCGGCACCGCCCGGACGCCGTTCGGCAAGCTTGGCGGCGCGCTCGCTTCGCTCTCCGCGACGACGCTCGGCGGCGAGGCCATCCGGGCCGCCGTCGAACGCTCCAAGATCGAGCCGGCGGAGATCGATCACGTGATCATGGGCAACGTCATCCAAGGTGGTAACGGCCAGGCGCCGGCGCGGCAGGCGATGTTCAAGGCGGGCTTATCGAAGACGACGACGTTCGAAACGATCAACAAGGTGTGCGCGTCGGGGTTGGTCGCAATCGCGCAAGCCGCGCGCTTGATCAACGCCGACGAGAAATCCGTTGCCGTCGCCGGCGGAATGGAATCGATGTCCAACGCACCGTACGCGGCGCTGCAGGCGCGTTTCGGGTATCGCTTCGGCGACGGCGCGCTCGTGGACTTGATGAATTACGATGCGCTGCTGGATCCGTTCTCGGGTTGGACGATGGCGCAGGCCCAGACTCGCGTCAACGCCGATCTCGGCATCACGCGCGACGTTCAAGACGAATTCGCCGCGATCTCCCATCAGCGCGCCGCCGCGGCCACCGCCGACGGGACGCTGGCGCGCGAAATCGCGCCGCTGCGCGTCGCGACCAAAGCGAAGGGCAAACTCGTTGTCGATGCGCTGCCCGAGGCGGCGCGCGCGCGCGTACCCGTCACCGCCGGCGGCTCGAGCGGCGCGTCGAACAAGCTCTTTCACGCCCCGCCGGAGAACATGCAGGCGCAGCTCGCGCGCTACAACGCGTACGTGACGGGCGATGCTCCGGCAACGCTCGTCGACAAAGACGAACCGATTCGCGCCGAGACGACCGTCGCCGGGCTCGCGAAGCTCGCGCCGCTCGATCGCGATGGGACGGTCACCGCAGGCAACGCGCCGGGTGTCAACGACGGCGCCGCGGCCGTCGTGCTGGCGAGCGAAGAGTACGCGCGCGCGCACGGTCTCGAAGCGCTCGCGACGATCGTCGATCACGCCGATGCATCGTGGGATCCCGCGTATCTCGCGCTCACGCCCGCGATGGCGTCGCAGATCGTCCTCGAGCGTAACGGCCTGCGGCCGAGCGATATCGCGATCTGGGAGATCAACGAAGCGTTTGCGGCCGTCGCGTGGAGTACGGCGAATCTGCTCGGGCTCGATCCGCGCGCGCTCAACCTGCACGGCGGTGCGGTCGCCTTTGGGCACCCGGTCGGCGCATCGGGTGCGCGCATCGTCGCTTCGGTCGTTCACCAATTGCGCGCGCGCGGCGGCGGCTACGGCATCGCTGCGATCTGCAGCGGCGGCGGTCAGGGCGACGCGCTACTCGTCAAGGTCGGTTAAGTCGTGAAGCTTCTCGTCGTGGGCGCGGGGCAGATGGGCGCGGGCATCGCGCAGGTCGCCGCCACCGCCGGCGACGAGGTGACGTTGCTCGATCGCGACGAGGCGACCGCGCGGCGCGGCCTCGCCGCGATCGGCAAGCAGCTCGAGCGCGGCGTCGAAAAAGGCCGCATCGCGGCCGCTCAGCGGGACGCCGCGCTCGCCGCGATTTCGCCGCAGGGTTCGTGGATGGATTTCGACGTCGACGTCGCGATCGAAGCGGCGACCGAAACCGAAGCGCTCAAGTTCGATCTGTTCGCCCGACTCGACGCGCATACGCCGGTGGCGGCGATCCTCGCGAGCAACACGTCGTCGATATCGATCACGAAGCTCGCCGCCGCGACGACGCGACCCGAGCGCGTGATCGGCATGCACTACATGAATCCCGTGCCCGTGATGGCACTGGTCGAAATCATTCGCGGCATCGCGACGTCCCCGGCGACCTTCGAGACGATCCGCGCGCTCGCGCTTCGCCATGGGAAGACGCCCGTCGAAGTCCGGAACTATCCCGGCTTCGTGTCCAACCGCATCCTCTGTCCGATGCTTAACGAAGCGATCTTCGCGCTCTTCGAAGGCGTCGGCACCGTGGAAGCGATCGATACGGTCATGAAGCTCGGCATGAACCATCCGATGGGCCCCCTCGAGCTCGCCGATTTCATCGGGCTCGATACGCTCGCGTCGATTCTCGACGTGCTCTACGACGGGCTCGGCGATTCGAAATACCGCGCCTGTCCGCTGCTGCGCGAATACGTCGCGGCCGGCTGGTTCGGGCGTAAGAGCGGCCTCGGGTTTTACGATTGGCGCGGCGGTGCGCGTGCGGCGCGCGCGGATCTGGGGCCGAGCGGCGTTCCGGCGTTCGCGCTCGGCCCGGCGTGATCGCGGCAGAAGCCCCCGCTCTCTTCGACGTTACGTCCGAACAGCGCGAGATCGGTAATCTCGCCCGCGAGATCGCCGAGCGCGAGATCGCACCGCATATCGCGGCGTGGGATCGCGAGCATCGCTTTCCGCGCGAGCTGATTACGAAGCTCAACGCCGTCGGTTTGATGGGCATCGTCGTACCCGAGCGCTACGGCGGCGCCGGCGCCGATTACGTTTCCTACGCACTCGCCGTCGAAGAGCTCGCGCGCGTCGATGCGGGGACCGCCGTGACGCTCTCCGTGCACGCGATGATCGCCTCGGCGATCGCGCGTCTGGGCACCGAAGAACAAAAGGAGCGTTACTTGCCGCGCCTCGCCGTCGGCGACGTCATCGCGGGTTTCGCGCTCACGGAACCTGGGGCCGGTTCCGACGCGGCCGCACTTTCCAGTACGGCCCGCCGCGATGGTGACGATTACATGTTGTACGGCCGTAAACAATGGTGCACGAACGGCAGCTTCGCGGGCGTGACGATGGGCATGTTCCGCACGGGAGCGTCCGGCGCGAAGGGCGTATCGGCGTTTCTCATCGAGCGCGATACGCCCGGGTACGTCGTCGAAAAAGTCACGGAAAAACTCGGCATCCATACGAGCAACACGTGCGATATCGTCTTCGAAGGCGTGCGCGTTCCGGCAAGCGCCATGCTCGGCGGCGAAGGCACCGGCTTCACGATGGCACTTAGCGCCTTGACGGCCGGTCGCATCGGCATCGCGGCCCAGGCGACCGGCATTCTCGCGGCATGTCTCGATGCGTCGGTCGCGTTCGCGCGCGATCGCGAAGCCTTCGGCCGGCCGATCGCGGCCTACGAAGCGATCTCGTTCAAGATCGCGCAGATGGCGACGGATCTCGATGCTTCGCGGCTGCTGGTCTATCGCGCGGCGTCGCTCTGCGACCGCGGGCTGCCGTTCGCAATCGAAGCGAGTAAGGCGAAGCTCTTCGCCTCGACCGCAGCCCGCAAACACGCCACCGAAGCGGTGCAGATCCACGGCGGCTACGGCTACACGACGGAATTTCCGGTGGAGCGCTACTACCGCGATGCGAAGATCACCGAAATCTACGAAGGCACGAGCGAGATCCAGCAGATGATCATCGGCCGGTCGCTGCTGGGACGGTACGACTGATTCGCCGGACCTTCGCGACGCTGATTCTCGGGCTGTCGTGCGCGCTCGCCACCTCTTCGGATTCGTTCGCGCAAGGCGGCCCGCTCGCCGTCGATCCGTCGCTGTTCGCGGGCCTGCATTGGCGCTCCATCGGCCCCTATCGCGGCGGTCGCGCCGTTGCGGTGAGCGGCGTTTCCGGCGACGCGCGCACGTTCTATTTCGGTGCGGTCGGCGGCGGCGTTTGGAAGACGGAAAACGCCGGGGTGACGTGGCGCCCCGTCATGGACGCGCAGCCGGTCGCTTCGATCGGCGCGCTCGCCGTCGCGCCGAGCGACCCGTCCACCGTGTACGCCGGCAGCGGCGAGGCCGACATGCGCTCGGATATTACGCACGGCAACGGCGTGTATCGATCGACCGATGCGGGAGCGTCGTGGACGCACGTGGGGCTCGACGATTCGCGCCAGATCGGGCGCATCCTGATCGCGCCGCACGATCCGGAGACGCTGCTCGTGGCGGCGCTCGGTCACGCCTACGGGCCGAGCGCCATGCGCGGCGTGTACCGCTCGATCGACGGCGGAGCGACGTGGACGCGCACGCTCTTCCGCGACGCCGATACGGGCGCGATCGAGCTGGCGAGCGATCCGGCCATGCACGAGGTCTACGCCTCGCTCTGGCAAACGCGGCGGCCGCCGTGGAGCGTCTATCCGCCGTCCAACGGCCCGGGTTCGGGACTGTACCGTTCGCACGATGGCGGTCTGACGTGGCGCGCCGTACGCGGCAGGGGTCTTCCGCAAACGGGGCTCGGAAAGATCGGACTCGCCGTCGCGCCGAGCGATCCCAAACGCGTGTACGCTCTCGTCGACGCGAAGGCGGGCGGCTTGTATCGCAGCGACGATGCGGGCGCGTCGTGGCGATTGGTCGACACCGACAAACGGCTGTGGGAGCGCGGCTGGTATTTTTCGCACGTCGCCGTCGATCCGAAGGATGCCGATAGCGTGTACGTCTCCGATACGGCGTTCTATCATTCGTCCGACGGCGGCGCGCACTTCAGCGCGCTCAAAGGCTCGCCCGACGGCGACGACTTCCATCAATTGTGGATCGACCCGGCCGATGCGACGCGCATGATACTCGGGAGCGATCAGGGCGCTTCGGTAAGCGTCGACGGCGCACGCACGTGGAGCACCTGGTTCAATCAGCCGACGGGCCAGTTCTATCACGTCGCGACCGACGACGCGTTTCCGTACAACCTCTACGGCGCGCAGCAGGATAGCGGCGCGGTGCAGATCGTCTCGCGTAGCGATCGTCGTGGCATCCAAGAGCGCGATTGGCGTGCGCTCGGGGCCGGCGGCGAGAGCGGCGAAATCGCACCGGATCCCGGCGATCGCAACACGGCGTACGGAACGGTCGGCGGCGGTAGCGACGCGGTCGTGCGCGAGGATCTGCGCACGAATCAAGCGCGTACGATTTCGCCCACGCTGTGCTTGCCGGGAACGTGGCGCTCGGAGTGGACGCAGCCCGTCGTCTTCGGTGCCGACGGTGCGCTCTATGCGACGAACCAGCGCGTCTTCCGCTCGCGCGATCGCGGCGAAACGTGGGCGGCGATCAGCGGCGATCTCTCGCGCCCGCGCGCCGGCGTACCCGCGACGCTCGACGCGCCGACGGCCGCCGACGCCGCCGGCCCCGAACCCCGCGGCGTCGTCTACGCACTCGCGCCATCGCCGCTCGACGCCGGGATGCTTTGGGCCGGGACGGACGATGGGCTCGTCTGGGTGACGACCGACGGCGCCCGGACGTGGCGCGACGTGACGCCGCGCAACTTTACCCCGTGGAGCCACGTCGACGCGATCGAAGCGTCGCGCTTCGACGCGCGCACCGCATACGTCGCGCTCGATCGGCATCGGCTCGACGACGACCGGCCCTCCGTATACGTCACGCACGACGGCGGTGCGACGTGGCGCGACCTGCACGCGGGCATTCCCGACGGCAGCTTCGTCAACGCCGTCCGCGAGGATCGCGAGCGCCGCGGTTTACTGTATGCCGGAACCGAAACCGGCGTCTACGTTTCGTTCGACGACGGTGCCGCGTGGCAATCGCTGCGCGCGAACATGCCGCAGGTTTCGGTGCGCGATATCGCGGTGCACGGCGACAATCTCGCGCTCGCGACGCACGGCCGCGGTTTCTGGATTCTCGACGACGTCGAACCGCTGCGCGAACTCGCGGCGGGCGCGGGGGCGGGCGCGGACGCCGCGCGTCTGTTCGCTCCGCAGGACGCGATCCGCATGCGCGCGGGAAATGACGAGGCCGAAGCGACGCCGCCCGAAGTGCCGCTCGGTGAAAACCGCCCGAACGGTGCGTTCCTCGATTACGTCGTGCCGTCACATTTTTCCGGCGCGATCGGGCTGCGTATCGCCGATGCGACGGGCGCCGTCGTGCGGACGTGGTCGAGCGACGTGCCGTCGCAAGCGATCGATCCGGTCACCGTGCCGTTTCCGGCGTATTGGATCGACGCACCCCAAGCGCTCGCGGCGCAGCCGGGGATGCACCGTTTCGTATGGGATCTCCACCTCGATCGGTCCGACGGCGCGCTCGCGCCGCCGGGACGATACGACGTGACGTTGACGGCCGGCGGCCGAGGCGACGTCCGCTCCTTCGTCCTCCGGCGCGATCCGCGCGTCGCCGCAAGCGACGCGGATCTGGTCGCGCAGGCATCGCTCGCACGCAGCGTCGACGTAGCCCGGCAACGGCTGCGCGTACGCGCCGCGGCTCTCGCTACGTCGCACGAGCGGCGCGCGCGCAAGGAGCTCGTCGCCGCGCGCGAACGCTTACGGTCGCTCAACGAATTGGAACGGTCGCTCGAAAGCGCGGATACCGCTCCGACGGCGACGGAACGCGCCGCCTGGCTGCGGCTCCAAGGGACGCATTTGCCGTGACTTCAGGTGAAGCGAGCGAGACCGCCGGTGTAGCCGACGCCGAGCATAAGCGCGAACGCGCGCGCTTGAGGAAAGCCGTCGGCAAGTTTGGTTGGAAGCTGATCGGTCGCGGGACGGTCGAAATCAAGATCGAACGCGAGCTGCGCTTCGGACCGCGCAGCGCCCTCGTGCGTGGGCGCGTACCGATCCCCGCGCCCGATCCGCCGAGCGTCGAAGAAGCGGGACGCGCGCTCGCGCCCATCGTCGACCCGGTCGTCGCTCAATTCCGTCACGCGATGGAGCGAGCCGTCGTAAAGATTCTGAGCGAACCCGACGACGTCGAGAAACGGCATGTCTTCGAAGCGCACTCGTTTTTTAGCGCGCTCGAGGAGGCTCGCCGGGGCCTGCTGCGGGCGTATGCCGATCTCGAAAATCAGCGCGTCGACGAACGGGTCGAAGCCGATCTCGGCTTACACTTCTACATCCAAAGCTTCTCGCGCGAGAAACGCGCGTTGTCGTATTTCGTCGGGCCCACCAATAGCGGCAAGACGCACGCGGCAATCGAGCTCCTGCGCGAAGCGCACAGCGGTATGTATCTCGCGCCGCTGCGCCTGCTCGCGCTCGAAGTGCACGAACGTCTAGAAGCGCTCGGCGTTCCGGCTTCACTGGTCACGGGCGAAGAGCGGATACTCAATGCCGAAGCGCGGCACGTCAGTTCGACGGTCGAGATGGTGGATCTGGGACGACGGGTCGACGTCGCCGTCGTCGACGAAGCCCAGATGCTGCAAGACGAACAGCGCGGCTGGGCGTGGACGCTCGCGATCGCGGGCGTGCGCGCGAAGACCGTCGTCATGTGCGGTTCCGAAGACGGCTTGCATGCGGCGCAGCGGCTCGCCGCGCGGCTTGGCGTGACCCTCGACGTGCGCCGGTTCGAACGGAAGAATCCGCTGCGCGTCGTCGACGCGGTTCCGCTCGAAGGGGTACGCCGCGGCGACGCGCTCGTCGCGTTCACGCGCAATGCCGTGGTCGGACTGCAGGCCCAGATCGCCAAGGGCGGCCATACGACCGCGGCGATTTACGGCTCGCTCTCGCCCGCCGTTCGCCGGCGCGAAGCCGAGCGCTTCCGCTCCGGCGCGGCCGACGTGCTCGTCGCGACCGATGCAATCGGTTTAGGACTGAATCTTCCAATCCGGCGCTTGATCTTCGCGGCCGTGGAAAAATACGACGGCGTTGCGACCCGGATGCTTCGGCCCGCGGAAGTCCGGCAGATTGCCGGCCGCGCCGGCCGGTACGGTCTCCATGAGGAAGGACTCGTCACGGCGCTCGAACGCCGGGACGTGCCGGTCCTTCGTTTGGCACTGGAACGATTCGACGGACCGGCGCCCGACGAACCGATTTGGATTTCGCCCACCGACGACCATCTGCGCCGGTTGGGCGCGATCGTGGGGACGTCCCGCGTGAGCCGCCTGTTGCAGTTTTTTCAAACGCGCGTGCTGCGCGGCGATGCGAGCGACGTGCGCATCGCGGACCTTTCCGGGCCGATCGACGTCGCTACGGCGCTCGAAACGTCGGAGCGCTTTGCGGAACTGCCGTTCGAGGTGCGCTGCGCGTACAGCCGCGCGCCCGTAACGACGCGCGGCTGTAGTCTTGCCATACTGACGCGCTGGGGCGAGCGTCATGCGGCCGAGGGAATCGTCGACGGATTCGAACTCACGATGCATCTCGCGACGCGCGACCGGCTCTTGCTCTACGAAGACCGCTCGCGCCTCGCGACGCTCTATTTGTGGCTCGCGCAGCGCTTCCCCGACGTGTACGTCAACGCGACCGCGATCGTGCGCGAGCGCGAACGGATCGACGACGACATCCACGTGGCGCTGCGTGCGCAAGGCGCGGGCACCAAACGCCCGCGCACGGAGCACCAGCCGGTGCGCAAAGGTGCGCCGAAGTTCAACAAACGCCGTTTACCGAAAACGAAGCGTTAGCGAGAGGGCCGAGGGATTCGTCTCCGGAGCGGAAATTTGCCTCGGGTACCGCTCGAAGATGGAGATCCACGACCCGTGAAACTCATGGAGTACCAGGGCAAAGAGCTCTTCCGGCGCTTCGGTATTACGACCCCGTGCGGCGTGCATGCGACGACCGCCGCCGACGTTGCGACGTTCGTCACGAGCAACCCCGGCTCGTGGGTCATTAAAAGCCAAGTGATGATGGGTGGTCGCGGTAAAGCCGGCGGCATCAAGTTCGCCGACGACGCGGCGACGAGTGCCGCGCACGCGCGCGAACTGATCGGCAAGGTGCTCAAAAACGAGCAGAACCCCGATGGTGAGGAAGTCCGCTCGCTGCTCGTCGAGGAGAAGGTCGCGATCGAGAGCGAGGCTTACGTCTCCATCACGATCGACCGCGCGACGAAGCGGCCGGTCATCATCGTCAGCTCGCAGGGCGGCATGGATGTCGAAGAAGTCGCCGAGCATCATCCCGAAGCGATCAGCAAATATTGGATCGACCCCGCGATCGGCTTCCAGCCGTTCGAAGCGCGCCAGCTGGCGTTTGCGGCGAAGCTTCCCACGGGCTATCACAAAGCGTTTCCGAGCGTTCTCGCTGGACTCTACGCGCTCTTTATGGAGTATGGCGCGAACCTCGTGGAAATCAATCCCCTGGTGTTGACGACGTCGGGCGCCGTGATCGCGAGCGACGCGAAAGTCGAACTCGACGACAACGGTCTCTTCAAGCACCCCGAGCTCGGCGCGTGGCGTAACGACGGCCCGGCCGACGAAGATCAGGCCGCCGCGGTCGCGATCGGGCTTGGGATGTCGAACTACGCGAAGCTCGACGGCGATATCGGCGTGATTGCCAACGGCGCCGGCCTCGGTATGGGCACGATGGACGCGATCCGAATCGCGGGTGGTTCGGCTGCGAACTTTCTCGATATCGGTGGCGGCGCGCAGGCCGAACTCGTCAAGAAGAGCTACGCGCTCGTCACGGGCGATCCCAAGGTCAAGGCGATGTTCATCAATATTTTCGGCGGCATCACGCGCGGCGATCAAGTCGCGCGCGGCATCGTCGAGGCGTTAAAAGGCGACGATTTGCGCAAGGTGCCGCTGGTCGTCCGCTTGACGGGAACGAACGAGAAAGAAGGCCGCGAGATCCTCGCGGCGGCCGGCATGAGCCCGGTCGAAACGATGGACGAAGGTGCGCGCCGCGCCGTCGCGCTTGCGAAGGGGTAACGCGTATGGCGATCTATCTCGATAAGAATTCAAAAGTCATCGTCCAGGGCATCACGGGCCGCGAAGGCCTCTTCCATACGAAGCGCATGCTCGCGTACGGCACGAACATCGTCGGCGGTGTGACGCCGGGCAAAGGCGGCTCGAAGATCGAGAGCGGCCAGCCCGTCTTCAATACGGTCAAAGATGCCGTCGACGTGACGGGCGCGACCCACACGATCATCTTCGTGCCGCCGCCCTTCGCGGCGGACGCCCTGTACGAAGCATACGACGCCGGCATCTCTCTTGCGGTCGCGATCACCGAAGGCATACCCGCCCACGATATGCTCAAGCTCGTCGCGACGACCAAAAGCATGCGGATCATCGGCCCGAATTGTCCGGGTTTGGTGTCCCCGGGCAAGGCTCTGGTCGGCATCATGCCCGGACACGTCTTCAAAGAGGGGCGCATCGGCATGATCTCGCGCTCGGGAACTTTGACGTACGAAATCGTCGATATGCTGAGCAAAGCGGGCCTCGGCCAATCGACCTGTGTCGGCATCGGCGGCGATCCGATCATCGGGACGACGTTCGTCGATTGCCTCGAAGCTTTCGCTAGCGATCCGGAGACCGACGCCGTCGTCGTGTGCGGCGAGATCGGCGGTTCGGATGAAGAAGACGCCGCCGCCTTCATCAAGGCGCATCTGCCGACCAAACCCGCGGTCGCATTCGTCGGCGGCCGTTCCGCCCCTAAAGGCAAGCGTCTGGGACACGCGGGCGCGATCATCTCGGGGAATTTCGGAACGCCCGAAAGTAAACTTGCTGCCTTCGCAGCGGCCGGCGTTCCCGTCGCCGACCGCCCCTCGGAGATTGCGAACCTTCTTCAAGAGCGGTTAGCGGCGCACGTCTGATATCGGGCCGCGCGATTTGCTAGTTTTCGGTTAAGAATCGAGACTCGGCGCGTACTGCCTTCTTTGTCAATCCAGGAAAATAAAGCGGCTCTTCGAAGGGTCGCTCTGTTCTCGGAATCCGTCGGCCTTGGGCCGTGCGGACTATCGCGATATCCAAACCCCGTTTCTCCAAAGGAGACAGCATGCTGAAACGTCGTTTCACGCATCCGCTAGTCGCCATTCTGCTTCTCGTCTCGTTGCTTCTCCAGGGAACATTGGTTCTGGCGGGCACGACGGGATCGCTCAGTGGAACCGTTCTAGACGCGAGTTCGCAGCCGGTCGCCTCAGCGAAGGTCACCGCAACGAGCCCGTCCCAGACGGTCACGGCTACGACGGATGGCGGCGGCCATTTCACCTTCGCTTCGCTCGCTCCCGATACGTATACCGTCTCGGTCGAAAAGCAAGGGTACGATCCCATCGCACAGGCGGGCGTCAATATTTTCGCCGACCAGCAACAGAGCCTCAGCCTCGCGACGCGTAAATCGCTTAAAGAGATCGGGCGCGTCACCTCACGCGCAGTAACCGATCTCGTCAAGCCCGGTACGACGGCAGACGTGTATTCGGTCAACGCACTCCAGCAGTCGAAGTTCTCAGGACTCGGCGGCGGCGGCGGCCTCAATAACGCGTACTCGGCAATCGCGTCGGTTCCGGGCGCCTACGTGCCAACGAATCAAGCCGGCTACTTCCAAACCATCCACATCCGCGGCGGCGACTACGATCAAGTCGGATACGAAGTGGACGGCGTGCCGGTAAATCGCTCGTTCGACAACTATCCGTCGGGCACGGCATCGTCGCTCGGCCAACAGGAACTCCAGGTCTACACCGGTGCCGCTCCGGCGAACGCCGAGGGTCAGGGCCTTTCGGGCTTCATCAATCAGGTCATCCGCACCGGAACGAACCCCGGATTCGTCAACGCCGATGTCGGCATCGGCGGACCCGCGTTCTACCACAAAGCGAACTTCGAGTTCGGTGGCGCGACGCCGGATCGGAACTTCTCGTATTACGTCGGTCTCGGCGGGTACAATCAGGATTTCCGGTACATCAATCAGGGGAACGGCCAGCAGTTCGCAGCCAACGGCGCCGGTTTCATCGGCGCTCCGCTGGGCTCGAATCTCAGCGCTGCGGGGCTCGGCGCGTTCTGCGCCGATCCGACGCGGGCCAACAGCTATTTCTCGTGTTACGCGAACGGCGTGACGGCTCCGGCCGGGTACACGACGACGTCGAGTGAATTTGGTTCTGCCTCCACGATCAACGATCGCGACACGGTCGTCAACGTCCATTTCGGCCTCCCCCACAAAAAGGACGGCTCGAAAGACGACATTCAGTTTCTATATCTGAACAACTTCCTGCGCACGCAGTTCTTCTCATCGGGCGGCGACCTCTCGAACGTCGCGACGCAGCAGCCCACCCAGACGCTCAATTACGTCGATTCGATCGCCCTCAACTTGACCCCCGGTCAGGTGCTGCCGGCGAACTATCAATCGCTCACGTCGACGTATTATTTCCCGAGTTCGTCACAGGAACGGCCGGCGGGTTCGCCGATCGCTCTCGACAACCGGGATTCGTATCAGAACAATCAGTCGATCTTCAAGGCGCAGTATCAGAAGAACTTCAGTTCTCAAGCATACATGCGTCTCTACGGCTACCTCGATTACTCGAATTGGCTGATCAACGGACCGAACTTCGCGAATTTCGCGGGAGTCGGCATCGGCGGCATCAGCCGCGACTACGAACTCTCGAGCCACACGCAAGGCTTGAGCGCGACCTTCGCGGATCAGATCAACGCGCAGAATCTCGTCCAGCTCCAAGGTTCGTTCACGACGTCGTCAACGCTGCGCGACAATAATCGCCAGATCAACGATACCGGCGGCTTCCGCAGCCGCTTCGCAACGGTCGTCGATTCGACAAATCCGACGAGCGGTCTCTGCTACAAAGTCGCAGCCGACGCCACCACGGGTAATCCGACCGGGGCGACCCCGGCACTGTGCAGCCCGCAGGCGGGCGCGGGCCGCGCGACGTATGCGACGCTGCCGCAAGCGGTGAGCGGTAAGATTCCGTTCGCCAATTCGATCGGCTCGATCCAATGCGGTGCCGGGCCGTGCGAATACTACGTCGTCGAAAACGGTCAGCAGGCCACGTACAATAGCGTACGGCCGCGTTTCTACGGCGTTTCGCTCACCGATACGTTCAAGCCCAACGATAAGCTGCTCTTGAACCTCGGCATCCGGTACGACTCGTTCGCGTTCCAGGGCTCCGATACGACGGGCACGGCTGCGCGTACGCTGTTCTTCAACGCGTTCAATACCGACAATTGCACCGACGGCAAAAATGGGTTGTTCGCGAAGACGGGCCTCACCAATGCCGCGACGGGCAAACCGCTCGCGCTCACCGATGCGTGTACGGTTGCAGGCGCCGGCTTCACCGCCCCGGGCCTGCTGAACGCCTCTGCGCAGCAGCAGCAATACCCCGTGTTCCAACCGCGCTTCGGCGCGACGTACACGGTCAATCCCGATACGGTCTTACGCGCCAGCTACGGCCGGTACGCGCAGGCTCCGAACACCGCGTACGAACAGTACAACTACTTGCAGCAGGACTCGCCCTCGCAGCTCGGCTCGTCGTTCTACAAGTACGGTTTTCGGTCGCCCAGTCACTCGGTGCGGCCCGAAGTCTCCAACAATTACGACTTCTCGCTCGAGCACCACTTCAAGGGTACGGACCTTTCGTTCAAGCTCACGCCATTCTATCGCTTCACGCAGAACCAGATCCAAAACTTCTTCCTCGACCAAGCGTCGGGTTTCGTTTCGGGTCTCAATGCGGATCGCCTGACGGCGCGCGGCTTCGAATTCCAAATGAACAAAGGCGATTTCGGTCGCAACGGCCTCGCGGGCCAACTGAGCTTCACGTACACCAACGCGTACGCGCAGTACAATAAGTTCGCCGGCGGGTCGTCGGTGTTCGACGGCATCAACACCGACATCCAGAACTACAACGGCTTCACCAGGGCCTGCGCCGTCGCCGGCAACAAGGGCTGCCCCGGTGCCACGGCTTCGGCCAACGCCGTTCCGTGTTTCGCGGCAGACGGTACGCCGGATCCGCGCTGCGTCGCGGGTTCGATCGCGAACCCGTACTACAACGCACCAATCCAAGGACTGGTCGATACCAACGGCAAGTATCAGCCCTTCACGTTGATCACCGGCCCCATCGGCGCCTCGGCCAACTCCTATCTCGTGCCCTACGTCGCGACGATGATCCTCAACTATAAGAAAGACAAGTTCGCGATCACGCCTTCACTCCAGTTCACGGGCGGCCAGCGTTACGGCGTACCTGAAACGAGTGCCGGTATCGATCCGACGCAAGGGTGCGGCGCGCTTGCCGGCACGACTGCGAACGATCCTCGGTACCAGTACGGTGCCGCCGGTGGCGCGCCGTACGACGCCGCGTCGTGTGCCGGACTCCTCGCCGCGATCCCCAATCCGTTGACGAAGCGCTTCGACGGTATCGGCGAATTCGTAAATCCGAGTCAGCTCGTTGCGAACATGCAGCTCTCGTATGAAGCGTCGAAGAACATTACCTTCGTCGCTACGTTTGCGAACATTCTCAACAACTGCTTCGGCGGGTCGAAGACGCCATGGGCCACGGGCGGTAGTAACGTCTGCTCGTACGGTCTCGTTTCGGCCGGGAATTCCGCACCGTACTACGGCAATGTCTACAATCCGAAGTCGGTCGTAGATCCAGTGATCTCGTCGCCTTATCAGCGTTCTTACGGAGCTTTCAATACCAACAGTAACTCCACGAAGAACCCGTTCAGCGTGTACGTCGACGCGAAGATCAAACTCTAAGCGTACGGTACGTTTCCAGGAGAAGGCTCTCGCAGCGTGCGAGGGCCTTTTCTTTTTATACGGTACAGACCGGGACGATGCGATTCGGATTTCAATGCGAAGAATGTGAGGAGGCGGTTTGGCCCGCGACCACGCGGGCGGAACTGCAATGGTTGAAAAATCGCGAGCACGTCGTACGGGAGGTCGCGCGGCACGTGCAAGCCGGTCTGGATACCTGGATTAACGAAGGGCTCGATTTTTTGGAACGGCATAGCGGCCACAGCGTTATTCTGAGCCGGCGTTCGTAAAGGATGACAAAAGGGACCTCGCAGGCAGCGAGGTCCTCTCGGTCTCGCGGCTTTCGCCTAACGTGGAATGTTCAAATGCTGACCCGGAACGACGGTCGCCGATGAGAGCGCGTTGGCCGACATGATGTTGTCGACGGTATCTTGCACGTTTTCTCCGGCGGCGGTATAGCGGTCGGCGATGGTCCACAGGCTCTCGCCGCGGACGACCGTCGTGGACGTAAAGTGTTCGGGAGCGGCCGCGTAGAGCCGCGACTGCGAAAGGGCGGGGATCGCAATTAGCGCGCTCAAGGCCGCCAGCGAGATTGCCGGCAGCAGCGTCATTTTCCGTTTCCGCTTCATCTGACTTTGCGCCCCTCTCTGGGTCGAGACGGCTGAGTTCCCACATATAGGGCCAAACAGCCGTTCGTCCACCATATTTTACCGCTCGGGCCGTTATCATGTCAATGCTTCGTCGAACATGTGTTTGCAGGAAGCGTTTTATATGTTAACCTCGTTACTAATCGCGGCGCGCTGCCTGTGCCGCATTCGATCGATGAGGACCGAGCATGGAAGAACGCGCCCCGACGGAGCGGCAGGCCCGCATTCTCGACGTAATCCGCAGCTTTACCGAAGAGCGTGGCTATCCGCCGTCGGTTCGGGAAATCGGCGAGCGGGTCGGCCTTTCGTCCTCCTCGACGGTGCAATCGCATTTACGCTCGCTCGAGAAGCGGGGGCTGATCCATCGCGATCCGACGAAGCCTCGCGCCTTGACGACCACGACGGCGCGAGGAGCGGACGCCGCTGCGGCTCCGGATGCGAGACGTCCGGAGTTCGGCGTCCTGCCGATCGTCGGGAAAGTAGCGGCGGGCGTCCCCATAACGGCCTTGGAGAACCTCGAAGGCGATTTCATCCTACCCGCGGAGTTCGCGCGCCGAGACGGCACGTTTATCCTCCGCGTGCAAGGTGAATCGATGATCGAAGCCGCGATCCTCGATGGCGATCTCATCGTCGTTTCGCCCCAGCCGGACGCGGCCAACGGCGAGATCGTCGTGGCGATGGTCGAAGGCGAAGCGACCGTCAAACGATTCTTTCGCGAGAGCGGCCGGATCCGGCTCCAGCCTGAAAATCGCACGATGGAGCCCATCTATGCGGACGACGTGACGGTTCTGGGCAAAGTCGGCGCGGTTTTTCGTAAGCTGTAGGCGACGCTCGCTCGCTCGAGCCGGGTGATCCGGCCCGGCGCGCGAATGTCGGTTCCCCGTGTTCGCTTCGTTCGCCGCCCGCGTGGTGCCGCGTATTCGTGCCATTGCCGAGTCGCCCGAAATGGCCGCAATCCGGCGTGGCTTGCCGATCAGTTTCATCGGGCTCGGGCTCGGCCTGCTGGCCTTCATGGCGCTCCGGCCCGGTGGAACGCTGCTCGAACGCTTCGCGCATTCGTTCGCGGCGGCGTTTGGCGTGATGTCTGCGTTGCTCGTCGTCGTGCTCGCTTACGATCTCGCGCCGCGCCGCGGTGTGCCGTCCGCGCTCGCCGTTGCAGTCGCTGCGAGTGCTTTCACCCTGTCGCTGCCCTACGCGCACGCGGCCTCGTTCGAGTCGCTCGCAAAGGTACTCGGATCGAGCGGCTTGTTTCTCGCGATCGGCATCGCGCTCGTTACGGTGCTCGTGCTGCGGCTCGCGCGCCAAGCGCTCGGAGCACGTAGCGGCGCGTTCGTCGGCGCCGTTATCGTCATCGGGACGGCGGCGGCGCTGCTGGGCCTGGGCATCTCGCTCACGGCCGCACTGAGCGCGCTGATCGCGCCGCTCGGCAATCTCGGCGACAGTCTTTACGCGCTCTTACTCATCACGCTCGTCGAGACGCTGCTCTGGACGATCGGCATTCACGGCCCGGCGCTGCTGGCGGCCGTGGTGCTCCCGGTCTACATCAATCTGCAAGTGCAGAACACCGAAGCGATCGCGCACGGCGAACCGTTGCCCCATATCGTCACCGTCTCGATGTTTCTCTTCATCTTTCCCGGCGGCGCGGGAGCGACGTTTCCGCTCGTGCTTCTGCTCCTGCGCAGCCGCGTCAAACGCGTGCGTACGATCGCGTATGCGACGCTCTTACCGTCGGTCGCCAATGCGAACGAGCCGTTGATGTTCGGGCTGCCGCTCGTGCTCAATCCGACGCTCGGCGTACCGTTCGTGTTCGCGCCGCTCGCGCTCGCGGTCGTGTCGTACTATGCGATGGCGCTCGGCTTCGTCGCGCGGCCGGCGTACTACATTCCATCGACCGTGCCGTTACCGATCGGCGCATTTTTGGCGACGAAAGACTGGCGCTCCGTCGTGCTCGTCGCGCTCAACGTCGCCATCGCTTTAGCGGTGTACGCGCCGTTCGTGGCGCGGTACGAACGTCAGGAACGCGAACGCGAGCGTAAAGCCCGCGAGATCGCGGCATGATCGTTCCGCTTCTCGAGCGCTTCGCCGTCGCTCCGGCGATCGCGGAGGCCGCCCGGCGCGCCGTGGCTCGCTGCACCGCGGGAACGTCACCCGCCGCGCTCGCGACGGCGCACGCTCGCGCCAACGTCCTGCGCGCGTTTTACGATGAGGGCGTTTCCGAAAGCGATCTCGGCGGCTCGTTCGGTTACGGCTACGACGATGCGGCGCGCGCGCATTACGAATCGCTGCTCGCGCGAATCTTCGGCGCGGATCGGGCGCTCGCGCGGCTTTCACTCGTCAGTGGAACGCATGCGATCGTCGCCGCGATCGACGCCTGTCTCCCGCACCACGGCCGCTTGCTATCGGCGACCGGCCGCCCGTACGATACGCTGCGCAATGCGCTCGTGGATGCGCCGCACGCGCTCGCGCGCCGCGGCGTTCGCTACGACGAAATCGCTTTCGAGGAAGAAACGGGAAACGTCGATCTCGGCGCGCTCGCGCGCGCTTGCGAACGCGGCGTCGACGTCGTCTTCATCCAACGCTCGCGCGGCTATGCGTCGCGGCGCGCGCTTTCCGCGATCGAGTGCGGGACGATCGCAAAAGTGGTGCGCAGCGTCGCATCGGACGCCTTCGTCCTGGTCGATAATTGTTACGGCGAGCTCGTCGACGCGACCGAACCTACGCACCACGGCGTCGACGCCGTGATGGGCTCCCTCATCAAGAATCTGGGCGGCGCGCTCGCCCCGGGCGGCGGCTATGTGATCGGGCGAGCCGAGGTCGTCGAACGCGTCGCCGCCCGCCATTACGCTCCCGGGCTCGGAACGGCCGTGGGCCCGACGCTCGGCTTCGGCCGGGCGCTGCTGCAGGGACTTTTCAACGCTCCGTCGGTCGTTGCGGAGTGCCTCGCGGGGCTCGATCTCGCCAGCGCGCTCTTCGCTGAACTGCGCGAGCGCGTCGATCCCGTGGCCCTCGCCGAGCGCCACGATATCGTGCAGGCGATCGGCCTCGGCTCCGCCGCGCGGACGATCGCGTTCGCGCGCGGGCTGCAGCGCGCGATGCCGGTCAACGCGCGCTTCGCGCCCGAACCCGGCAGCGTGCCGGGTTATCGCGACCCCGTGATCATGTCCGGGGGCGCCTTCGTCAACGGGGCGACGATCGAACTTTCGTGTGACGCACCCCTCCGGCCACCGTTCGAGGTCTATCTGCAGGGGGGCACGAGCCGCGAGCACGTGCTCCTCGGCGCGATGTTTGCGGCTGAATCGCTCCTCAAAGAAAGCAAATGAGGCTCACCGCAGAAGTGGAGGCAACATGTGCTGGAACGCCCAACCGTGAGCGAACTCAACGAATCCGTCGCGAAGAACGCTGAGGTCCCATACCGCCGCCGCTACGTGCGCGTCTCCGTCGCGACGATCATTTCGTATACCCGCGATGGCGACGACGTGTCAAAAGTCGGTTATTCGAGCGATTTAGGCGGCGGCGGTGTCCGCTTGGCCACCGATGAAGATCTGCCGCTCGGGTCGGTCCTCATGCTGCGGTTTCCACTGCCGACGGCGGGACGCGAAGTCGTGGTCCGCGGACGGATCGTCCTATCGTTTTATAACGCCGAAGATCAACGTTTTATGCACGGGATCGCTTTTACGTCGATCGATCCGCGCGATCAAGAAGAGATCATCCGGTACGTCGCTTCCGAAGTTCAGCGCCAAGCGCTCGAAGGCGACGAAGAGGAACTACCGGCGGACTAGCGCGCCGGCCCGGCTTCAGCGGGGGCGGCCGGAACCCATGAAGCCGAAGAAAAAATAACGGTTGCCGTCCGACGTCTCGATCACGATGCGGGTATCCTCGAGCAGGGCGCGAGCGATCGTCTTACCCTTCATTTCGTCGAGGATCCAACGGGTCTGTTCGAATTCGGCTTCCCGAAGCGAATCGGCGTCGATCTCTTGAAGGTCGATACCTTCGAGATCTTTGAGGAGAGCGTCGATCTTGCCGAAGTCGCCGGGGTTGGTCTCGGTCCCGATTGCCATCTCTCCTTTCTTCGCGAACGCACCGGGCACGCGCCTGGCGGTTCGGTTTTCATTCACCGGGGAAGTTGCGCCCGCCTGGGCTAACGTCATCTCAGAAATGATTTGCACGCAGTAATGTACGTTCTCGAAGTATTGAGTGGGCCGCTCGACGGTAAAACGTGGACGTTCGAACGCGAGATCACGATCGGCCGCGACGACGCCGTTGCTGTAGCTTGCATTACCCTTGATCGGTACATTTCCCGCCGACACGCACAGGTGCGCGGAGATGGTGATATGCTCGTCCTCGCCGACCTCGCGAGCCGCAACGGCACGCGCAAAGATGGCGAGCCGATCACATCCGATACGGCGATCGTTCCGGGCGAGCGTTTTATGATCGGCCGGACGTTGCTCCGCGTTAATCGCGCGTAACGTGCAGACGGTTCGGACGCCGGGCTCCGCACGTGCGGTGTCGCGCACGTTACGCCGGCCGGTCGGATTCGTACCGACGATGGGCGCCTTGCACGCGGGACATCTCGCGCTCGTGGAGCGGGCACGGCGCGAAAATGCCTCGGTCGTCGCGTCGATCTTCGTAAATCCGCTGCAATTCGGTCCGAACGAAGACTTCGAAAGATATCCCCGCGCGTTCGCTCGCGATACGGAATCGCTCGAAGCGTGCGGCGTCGATTTGCTATACGCTCCGACGGTCGAACGGATGTATCTTCCCGATTTTTCAACGTCGGTCGCGATCGGACCGGTCGGCGATACCTTCGAAGGTTCGCGGCGGCCCGGCCATTTCACCGGCGTCGCGACCGTCGTCGCAAAGTTGCTGCACGCCATCGAGCCGACGTCGCTCTATCTCGGACAAAAAGACGCGCAACAAACGGCCGTGCTGCGTGCGATGATCCGCGATCTCGATATGGCGACCAACGTCGTCGTGGCGGCGACCGTGCGCGAAGCCGACGGGCTCGCGCTCTCGAGCCGCAACGTGTATCTCACGCCGGTGGAACGCGCGGCGGCGCCGAGCATCTATCGCGCGCTGTGCGCGATCGCGCGCGCGATCGACGGCGGCGCGCGCGATGCCGCGGCGGTGCTCGCGGCGGGCGGTGCGCTGCTCGAGGCGCCGCTCGTCTGGGACTATCTCGCGATCGTCGATCCGGTCACGTTCGAGGCCTGCGACCGCGTCGTCGCACCGGCGCTCGCGCTCGGCGTCGCGCGCGCCGGTGCGACGCGGCTTTTGGATAACGTTCCGATCGCAGGCCCCGGCGGCGTGCTGCCCATCGTCACGCCCGAGCGCGGCGCGGAGCCGATCGCCGACCGCGCGGCGCGCTGATGCGCATCGTCCTCGGCGTTGCGGGCGGGATTGCGGCCTATAAAGCCGCCGCGCTCTGCAGCACGCTCGTGCAACGCGGCGACGAGGTCGACGTCGTGCTGACCGACGGCGCGCGACGCTTCATCGCTCCGCTCACGTTCGCCGCCCTCACCCGCCGGCCGGTTCTCGAGGGCCTCTGGGACGCCCCGGAAACCATTCCGCACATCGCGCTCGCGCGAAGGGCCGACGCTATCGCGATCGTGCCGGCGACGGCGAACGTCATCGCGAAACTCGCGCTCGGCATCGCCGACGATTTGCTGGGAAACATCGCCCTGGCGGGGCGCGGACCGCTCGTCGTGGCTCCAGCGATGAACTCCGCCATGTACGAGCATCCCGCGACGCAAGGACATCTCGCGACGCTTGCGGCGCGCGGCGTAACGATCGTCGCGCCGGGCACGGGCTTTCTCGCCGAACGCGAGAGCGGCATCGGGCGGCTGGCCGATCCCCAGGCGATTCTGGACGCGCTCGACGCGGCATGCGGGCGGGGCCGCGATCTCGCCGGCGAACGCGTACTGATCACGGCGGGTCCGACGCGCGAAGCGCTCGATCCGGTTCGCTTCCTCTCCAATGCGTCCACCGGAACGATGGGAATCGAACTCGCGCGTGCCGCGCTGCGGCGCGGCGCCGACGTCGATCTGGTGCTCGGTCCGACGCTCGTGCTGCCGCCGCCGGGCGTGCGGCTCGCGCGCGTCACGTCCGCCCGCGAGATGTACGATGCGGCGCTGGGCTGGGCGCCCGGCGCCACGATTGCGATCGCGAGCGCGGCGGTCTCGGATTTCCGGCCCGTGCGATCGTACGGGCGTAAAGTAAAAAAAGACGACGCGGATCTGACGCTCGCGCTCGAGCGCACGCCCGATATTCTCATGGCACTCGCCCAAGCGTCGCCCGGCACGTTTCTCGTCGGGTTTGCCGCGGAGACGCACGACGCAGAAGAGTACGCGCGCGAAAAATTGCGCGCGAAGGGGCTCGCTGCGATCGCCGTCAACGACGTTGCAGCGCCGGACGTCGGGTTCGGCACGGGCGATAACGAACTCGTGCTGCTCTGGCCGGGCGACGGCCGCGAAGCGCTCGGCCGCGCGCCGAAAACCGAGCTCGCACATAGACTCTGGGACGCGCTCGTGCGCGTTCGCGCGCTACCGGGCAGGCGAGTCTAACGATGCTGCTCGCGGTCGACGTCGGGAATACCGACACGAAACTCGGATTTTTCAGCGTCCCCGACGCCGGCGGCGGCGCGTTCGAACTCACGAAGACGTGGCGCGTGCAAACGGCGCGCGCCCGAACCGCCGACGAATTCGGCGTGCTCTTCGCGACGCTCTTCGGCTTTACGGGGTTGCCGATCCACGCGGTGAAATCGATCGTCGTCTCCAGCGTCGTACCGCAGATCGATCGCGCGCTCGCCGAGGGCTGCCGCCGCTACTTCGGATGCGAACCAGCGTTCTTCACGGCCGCGGAGCAAACGCTGATCGACGTAACGACGGAGCAGCCCAAGGAACTCGGCGCCGATCTTCTTGCGGCGGCCATCGCTGCGAAAGCACGCCACGGTACGCCGGCGGTCGTCGTCGGGTTCGGCACCGCGACCACGTTCGGCGCGGTTTCGCGCGAAGGCGAGTACCTCGGTGCGGCGCTGGCACCGGGCATTCGCATCTCGATCGATGCGCTAGTCGAGCGGACCGCAAAATTGCCGCAAGTCGCTCTCGAAGCGCCCAACGGTCCGATCGGCCGCGATACGGTCTCGGCGCTGCAGGCGGGTTTGGTCTACGGCTTCGTCGGCCAGACCGAAGCCCTCGTCGCGCGCATGCGCCACGCAATCGGCGAAGACGCGCGCGTGGTCGCGACGGGCGGGCTCGCCGACGTCATCGCCAAGCACACGACGCTCATCGACGTCGTCGAGCCCCACTTGGTCCTCCACGGGCTCGCGCTGTGGTTCGTCTCGCGGCGCGCGTAACGCACCTGACGCGCGCCGCAGTCGTCGCCGGCGCCTTGGCGCTGCTCGCGCCGCCGCCGCTCGATGCCGCGGTACGCAGCGCGAAGCCGCCGCCCGCGACGGCCGACGTTTCGGCCCTCGACCTCATCGAACTGCAGATTTCGTATACGACGATTCTCGCGCGCTATTACGAGCCAATCCGGGCGCGTACGCTCGTCGCCGGCGCGCGGACCGGCATCGCGGCGGAATTAGCAGCGCGCGGCCTACGCGACGTGCGTTTACCGAACGTCCCGGCGCAGGTCGATTTCGGCCGGGGCGGCGATCTCGTCGATACGATGGTGGTCGGCAGCATCGCCCGTTACGGCTCGCGCATCGACGGGCACCGGCTGGTCGCAGCGGCCGTCGGCGGCGAACTTGCGGCGTTGCACGACCCGTACTCGGTCATGTTCCGGCCGCAACAGTTCAAGCGCTTCACGTCGTTTCTCGGGAACGCGAGCTTCGGCGGCATCGGAGCGGCATTGACCTACGATGCCGCTCGCGGTCGCGCGCCGATCGACCGGGTTATCGCGGGCGGTCCGGCTGCGCTTGCCGGCGTACGCGCGGGCGACGTCCTGACGGCGATCGACGGCCGCCCGCTCGCAACGCGCGACGCGGCGAGCGTCGGGGCTGCGCTGCGCGGCACGATCGGCACGACGGTCCGCGTCACGGTCGAGCGTGACGGCACGCTGCAGACGTTCGCGATCGTGCGCGCCGCCGTGCGCGATCCCGAAGTGCGCGCGCGGCTCTTCGGGACCGTTGGCTATCTCGCGCTCGCCCGTTTCGGCGACCGGGCCGGCGCCGAACTTGGCGCTGCGCTTGCCGAGCAGCGGGCGCGCGGGGCGCTTGCGTTCGTGCTCGATCTGCGCGGCAACGGCGGCGGTTACGGCGATGAGGCGACGGCGGTCGCGGCGTTGTTTCTCGATGGCCCGGTGTTCGCGACGCGCGAGCGTGGCGGCGCGCCTCGGATCGCGCTGGCGCACCGAAAACTGCCCTTCGCGGAGCGGCTCGCGGTGCTCGTCGACGGCGATTCGGCGTCGGCCTCAGAGATCGTCGCGGGGGCGGTTCAGGACGACGGGATCGGCCCGATCGTCGGCCGGCGGACCTTCGGGAAGGGGCTCGTGCAATCGGTCTTCCCGCTTCCCGACGGTAGCGCGTTCAAGCTCACGACGGCGCGCTATACGACGCCCAAAGGGCGCGATATCGATCGCGTCGGCATCGTGCCCGACGTCGCGGTCAACGAGCCCGCGGGTGCCGTGCGCGGCGATCCCGCGACGGACCCGCAGCTTGCCGCCGCGCTCGCGGCGGTTGCGTCCGCGCCGGCAACGGCGAGCGCCGCACCGGCCCCCACCCCGAGCGCCTCGCCATAGCGGGGCGGCGGGAGCCTGCGGTTCCGCGTGTGGTATACTCCGGGATCGTGAACCGTCTCGCTCCGCCGCTTCGTATCGGCCCGCACGAGATCTGGCCGCCCGTGGTGCTCGCGCCGATGTCGGGCGTGACCAATCGTACCCTGCGCGCGCTCTACAAGCCCTTCGGCTTCGGACTCACGGTAACGGAATTCGTCTCGTCCAACGCCCTGCAATACGGCGCCAAGCGAACGATGGAGATGATCGATCAGCACGGGGTCGAGCGGCCCGTCTCGACGCAGCTCTGGGGCAACGATCCCGCGCTCATGGCGCACGCGGCGAAAGTCGTGCGCGAATGCGGTGCCGATATCGTCGACATCAATTTCGGCTGCCCGGCTCCGAAAGTGACGAAAACGGAAGGCGGTAGCGCCTGTCTGCGCGACGTCGCTCGCTGCGAGGCCATCATGGCGGCCGTGGTTGAGGCCGTCGATTGTCCGGTAACGATGAAGATGCGTCTCGGTTGGACCGAATCCGAGCTCGTCTACGTGGACGTTGCCAAACGCGCGGAAGCCGTCGGTATCCGCGCGCTGACGTTGCACGCGCGCACCGCCAAACAATTCTATCGGGGCAGCGCGGACTGGACGCACATCGCGCGGCTCAAAGCGGCCGTCGGCATTCCGGTGATCGGCAACGGCGATCTCGCCGAACCCCATGAGGCGCTGCGGCGCATGCGCGAGAGCGGCGTCGACGGCATCATGCTCGGCCGCGCGATCCTGGGCAATCCGTGGCTGGCGCGCGGCGTCCGCGAACTGCTCGAAGGACGTCCCGTGACGCCGCTGCCGCCGGCGTCCGAGCGCCTGCGCTTCGCGACGCAGCATTACCGCACGATGGTCGACGAGTGGGGGGAAGCGCGCGCGGTGCCGCAGATGCGCAAGCATCTCGGCTACTATCTCAAAGGCTTCGACGGCGCGAGCCAGTTGCGCGAACGGCTGATGCGCACGCTGACCGCTGCCGAGACGCTCGGCATCGTCGAAGCGACGATCGAACGGCTCGCGTTCACCGAAGCGGTCGCGGCGTGAGGGCGCGCGATACGGACGATCTCTACGGCGCCCCCGACGGTCGCGCGCTCTACGACGAGACGTACGAGAACTATAAGTCGTTCGTGAACCCGCCGCTCGCGCGCGTCATGAAGCTCTCGGGTTCGCCCGTCGAAGTGCGCGCGCTCGGTTCGACGATCTGGGACCAGAACGGCAAAGCGTATCTGGATTTCGCGGGCGGGTACGGCGTGTTCACGCTCGGCCATTCGCATCCGCGCGTGATCGCGGCCGTTCGCGCGCAGCTCGATCGCATGTCGCTCTCGGGCAAGACGATGTTCGCACCGCTACTGGGCCGGCTCGCGCGCGAGCTTGCGGCGCTCACGCCCGGCGACCTCTCGATTTCGTTTTTCGCCAATAGTGGCACGGAAGCGGTAGAAGGCGCGCTCAAGCTCGCGCGCGCCGCAACAAAACGCGTGAAGTTCGTCGCGACGACCAACGCCTATCACGGCAAGACGATCGGGGCGCTGGCGGCGAGCGGTCGCGAAGCCTACAAGACGCCGTTCGGGCCGCTGCTCGCGGACGTCGTGCACGTGCCGTACGGTGATGCTTCGATCCTTAACGAAGCGCTGATCGATGCGGCGGCCTTTATCGTCGAACCGGTACAAGGCGAAGGCGGCGTCGTCGTCCCGCCGCTCGGGTATTTACGTGCGGCGCGCGCGGCGTGCGACGCCTCGGGCGCGCTCCTGGTCGCCGACGAAGTGCAGACCGGCCTCGGCCGGTGCGGCGTGCTCTTCGCGTGCGAGCGCGACGGCATCGTGCCCGACGTCATGACGCTCGCCAAGGGCCTCTCCGGCGGCATCATGCCGATCGGTGCGTTCGTCGCGCGGCCGAGCGTGTGGCAGGCGGCGTACGCGAAAGCTCCGCTGATCCACACGTCGACGTTCGGCGGAAACCCGCTGGCGTGCGCCGCCGCACTCGCGGCGCTCGACGTGTTGCGGGACGAAGGCCTCGTCGAAAACGCGCGCGCGCGCGGAGAACAGCTTCTGGCGGGCGTTCGCGCCGTCGCTAGCGACTACCCGAGCGTCGTGCGCGAAGCGCGCGGACTCGGCTTGCTCGTCGGAATGGAATTGCGCAGCGAAGGGTACGCGGGCACGATCGTTCCCGAGATGCTCAAGGCGGGCGTCACGACCGCGTGGACGCTCAACGCCCAGCGCGTCATCCGCCTCGAACCGCCGCTGGTCGTAACGGCCGCCGAGATCGAGCGCGGGCTGGCGGCGCTGCGCGGCGGCGTCCACGCCGCCCACTACAAACTCGGCGTTCTTCCCGAGAGCGCGACGTAACGGCATGCCTTCGGTCAACATTGCGATTTCCGTCGACGCACCGGCGCGCGAGGTGTACGAACTCGCGAAAGATCAAGAGCGCTTCCCCGAGTTCATGCCCGATGTCGAACTCGTAACGGTGCTCGAACGTCACGCCGGACGTACGATCTCGAAATGGAAGACGCTCGTCGAAGAAGCGCCGATCGAATGGATCGAGGAAGACCTCTTCGACGATGCGGCGCTGCGCGTCGATTACAAGTTGCTCGAGGGCGATCTCGATAAGTTCGAAGGTGCGTGGACGTTCGAAGAGCGCGACGGCGCGACGTTCGTCTCACTCGACGTCGACTACGATTTCGGCGTCCCGACCCTCGCGGAATTGATCGGTCCGACGCTGCACAAAAAAGTGCTCGAGAATAGCGAGATGATGCTCGCCGCTCTCAAGGGCGAGGCGGAGAGCGCGTCGCTGCGGCGCAAGAGCGCTTAAGCGCTTCCCGTTATCGGAACGGCAACACCAGTGCGACGACCGTGAGGACCGCCCATGCGATGCCGAATACGGCGGGAACCGCGCGGGCGAAAAGCATGGTGTTGCGCTGATCGGGGTCGCCACATGACGTCGGTGAGGTGCGCGTTCTCTTGCATCAGGTGAACTTGGCGCGCATTCCATTCGAGAATGATTTTGAAGCTGGCGTCGACCCCGGGCCATGCCCCAATGGGCGTTGGAGTTACTCATCGCCATGGTTAACGCGATCGTGCAACAGTCCGATTTCGAAGCGCGTCTCTTCCCGTATGAACGCGAGACGTCGAACGTCATCGACCGGCACGTCGGCATGTTGGGTCGTCAGCGCTTGCCCCTGGTTCCACGCAGACGCAATGCGATCGAGGCGACGGCATAGATCGCGATCAAGAAATACGCGATGAGGACGAGCCGCGTTTGCGGCAGGACGATGCCCAAGTGAATCTCGCGTAGTTGTACGAAGATCCCCACGACCGCGACGATGAAGAGCAGCGCGCTCAGGGAATTTCGGTATAAAACGGAACGGATCACGCGGCGGTCTTCGCGGCCCGAGCCACAGAGAACCTGGCCGCCTGCACGTCGAAGGAGCCGAACGTGAAGTTTGCCTTCGTCATTCACCCGACGTCGCTCGAGGACGTCGTGCGCTACGAACCGGGCGCCGTCGGTAAAGGCCGTCCGATCATCGAGAAGATCATGGAATGGATGCCCGCCTACGCGGCGGTCCACGTGACCGGCGTCCGCACGCCCGACGGACGCGAAACCGAGGGCTGGTTCGTCGCCGCGAACTACATGCCCGAGCAGTTACTGGGCTTACCGCGTGAAACCGTCTATCGCAAGATTCTCGACGCGATCGAGATTGGCGCGAATCTCGGTGCGGAGATCGTCGGCCTGGGTGCGTTTACGGGCGTCGTCGGCGACGCCGGCGTGACGCTCGCGAGCCGGTCGCCGATTCCGGTCACGACCGGAAATTCGCTGACGATCGCGGCGGGCATGGCGAGCCTCTTGCGGGGCGCGCGGGAGATGGACGTCGAGCTCGCGGGGGCGACGGCCGTCGTTATCGGCGCGACGGGTTCGATCGGCTCGGCTTGCGTCGAATTGCTCGCGCCCCACGTAGCCGAAGTCGTGCTCGTCGCGCGCAATCGCACGCGCCTGGAAAATCTCGAAGCGCAGCTGCGCGAACGCGTCGCGTGCAAACTTTCGATCGAGACCGACGTTCGCGCCGCCGTGCCGCGCGCGCAACTGGTCCTCACTGCGACGACGTCCACCCAGGAACTCATCGAGCCCGAAGATCTTCGCACGGGCGCGGTCGTTTGCGAACTCTCGCTGCCGCACGATGTCGGCCGGCGGGTGGCCCTCGAGCGGCCCGACGTCCTGGTTACGGAGGGCGGGAACGTGCGGGTTCCCGGGACGCCGCGCTTCGGCCGCGTGCGGGAACCCGGACGCGACTTCGACCTCGGTCTACCGCCACAAACGGCGCTCGCGTGCATGTCCGAGACGATGATCCTCGCCCTGGAAAACCGGCGCGCGAATTACACGCTCGGACGCGGCATCGATCTCGAAAAAGTGCGCGAGATCGAGGCGCTCGCCACGGGCGCGGGCTTCGAACTCGCGGGGATGCGGGCGTTCGATGCGGAGATCACGCCGCAAAAAATTGCGGAGATCAAGGCTGCGGCGCGCGAACGCCGTGCGGTCGCCGCCCGCTGATGCGCGTCGCCGGCGTGGACGTCCCGTGAAACGCGTCGTTTCGGTTTCGCTCGGCTCGTCGTCCCGCGATCATCGCGCGCGCGTCCGCCTGCTCGACGAGGAGTTCGAAATCGAACGCGTCGGCATGGACGGGTCGCTCGAGCGCGCGACGCAGAAGCTGCACGAGCTCGATGGGACGGTCGATGCGATCGGCCTCGGCGGCATCGACGTGTACCTCTACGCCGGCACGAAGCGCTTCGCTTTGCGCGACGGCTTGCGGCTGCTCGACGCCGTCAAGACGACGCCCGTCGTCGACGGCAGCGGTTTGAAGAACACGCTCGAACGCGAAGCGGTGCGTTATCTGCGCGACGAGCTCGGCGTCGCGCTCCAAGGAACGAACGTGCTGATGGTCAGCGCGCTGGATCGCTTCGGCATGGCGCAAGCCTTCGTCGATGCCGGCGCCGAAGTGCTGTTCGGCGACTTCATCTTCGCGCTCGATATCGACAAGCCGGTGCGCGGACTGGCGGAATTCGAAGCGCTGGCCGAACGCTATCTGCCCGACGCCTGTAAGCTACCGTTCCAGTTCTTTTATCCGACCGGCAAGAAACAGGACCGCGCGCCGCAGCCGAAATATCCGGAGTATTACGGGGCGGCGTCGATCGTGGCCGGCGACTATCACTTCATGCGGCAGTTCATGCCGGATCGGCTCGACGGCAAACTCGTGTTGACCAATACGCTGACCGTGCGCGACGTCGGCGAACTGCGCGCGCGCGGCGTCGCTCGCCTGGTGACGACGACGCCGGATTTTGACGGCCGATCCTTCGGCACCAACGTCGTCGAAGCGGCGCTGGTCGCGCTGCTGGGCAAACGCTGGGCCGACGTGACGACGGAGGATTATGCGACGCTCCTTGCGCGGCTCGATCTGCGGCCGCGCGTCGTCGACCTTTCGGCCTCTCCGACGCATTGAACGCGATCGTCCGGCGGCTGCAGGCGCGTCAGCCCGTCGCATCGTCGCGGGCGGCCGGCGGCCCCGCCCTGCGCCGTTCGCTCGGACTCGCCGGTCTGATCGGCGTCGGCCTCGGTACGATGCTCGGCGGCATTTTCACGACGATCGGCGTGGGCACGCTCGCCGCGGGACCGGGCGTCATCGCGTCGTTCGCGCTCTCCGGGCTCGCGTGCGTCTTCGTCTCGCTCTGTTATGCCGAACTCGCATCGATGGTCCCGATTGCGGGGAGCGCGTATACGTACGCCTATGCCACGCTCGGTGAATTCGTGGCGTGGATCATCGGCTGGGATCTCATTCTCGAATACGGCATCAGCGTGGCGCCGGTCGCGGCGTCGTGGTCGGGCTACGTGCAATCGTTCCTTCAGAGCTATAACGTTTCGCTACCGGCCTGGGCGACGGTCGCACATCTGGCCTTCGGCCCGCACGGAATCGATGTCGCGCACACGCACATCGACCTCTTGGCGAGCGCGGTCGTCGTCGTCGTTACCGTCCTGATCGCGATCGGTATTCGCGAGTCGGCGTCGGTCAATACGACGCTCGTCGTCGTTCAGATCTTTGCGGTCGTCGTGTTCGTCGCGGTTCTCGCAGGCGCCATCCATCCCGCGAATTTCACGCCGCCGTTTCCGCATGGCTTGCACGGTGTCGTCAGCGGTGCCGCACTCGTCTTCTTCGCGTACATCGGTTTCGATACGGTGACGGTGGCATCGGAGGAAGCGCGCCGGCCCGAACGCGACGTGCCGCTCGCGGTGCTCGGCTCCCTCGCGATCGGGGCGGTCCTCTACGTCGCGATTGCCGTCGTCACGGTCGGTGTCGTGCCGTGGGCGCATATCGATAAGGATGCGGGGATGGCCGATGCGGTCCGTCGCGCGGGCGGCAATCCGGTGCTCGGCGGCATACTTACCGCGGGCGCTATCGCCGGCACGACGACCGTGATGCTGACGTCGCTGCTCGGGCAGGTGCGCATCTTCTACTGCATGGCGCGCGATAAGATGCTGCCGCCGCTGGTCGCGAAGATCGATCCGCGCACGCGTACGCCGCTCGTGACGACGGTAACGACGGGCGCGATCGTCGCCGTGCTCGCGGGCATCGTGCCGCTCGATGTGCTGCTCTCGCTCGTGAACATCGGCACGCTCTCGGCCTTCTCGATCGTGTGCGCGGGCGTGCTCGTGCTGCGCTATTCCGATCCCGGTGCGCGCCGGCCGTTTCGCGCGCCGCTTTCGCCGATCGTGCCGCTGCTCGGGCTCGGCCTGTGTCTCTATCTGATGATCGGCGGACTATCGGGCGGCACGTGGGTGCGATTCGTCGTGTGGTTTCTCGTCGGCGTCGGCGTCTACGCGGCCTACGGATACCGACATTCGCTCCTGCGTCCCGGAGGCGCAGCCGACGTGCCGGACATCGTCGAGGCGTAGCGGCACGACGTGGCGCGACGCCTGCCGCGCGTACTGGGGCTCTTCGACGTGTCGGTGCTGGCGTCGGCGGCGATGGGTCCGGCGTATAGTCTCGCCGCGACGATGGGTCCGATGGTCGCAGCCGCCGGTTCGTACGCGACACTCGCGCTCGCGCTCATCGCGGCGATCGTCCTCTGCATCGCGCTTGCCTTCGCGCGCCTCTCACGCGCGTTGCCGAACGCCGGCTCGTCGTTCACCTGGATCGCGCGTGGCTTCGGCGTGCGTGCGGGTGCGTACGCGGCGTGGCTCTTGCTGCTCTCTAATTACTTCGCCACGATGGCAACGGCGCTGCCCGCGGCGACCTATACGCTCGCACTCGTCGCGCCCGCGCAGGCGTCGTCACCGCTGTGGAACGCGCTCGTCGGCTGCGGGTGGATTGCGGCGAGCACCGCGCTGCTCTCGCGTGGATTGCGGCCGACGGCGGCTACGACCGCGCTCTTTCTCGTCACGGAACTCGTCGTCGTCGTGGTGAGTTAGCTCGCCGCGCTCGCCGCCCATCCGGCCCCCGAGCAGCTGGCCGCGCCGGCTCCTGCGCTGGCGAACCCGTTCGTCGGGATCGTAACTGCGATGGTTCTCGGCATTTGGATGACCGACGGGTGGGAAGTGTCCGCCTCCGCAGCGGAAGAAGCGCGCGGTTCCGCCGGAATGCCGGGGCGCGGCGGCATCGTCGGGCTCGTCGTTACGACGCTCGTCCTGCTCTTTGCAATGAGCGCGTATCTGCACGTCGGCAGCGTCGCGGGTTTCGCAGCGAATCAGACCGACGCGATGGCATACGTGGCGACGCGCCTCGGCGGCGGCGCGTGGCGGCTCGCGATCGTCGCGACGGTCCTGGTCTCGACGGCGGCGACGCTCTGGACGACGCTGCTGTACCTCTCGCGCAGCGTGTATGCGATGGGCCGCGACGGCGCGTTGCCGCGCGCGTGCGGCGACCTCGATGCGCGCGGTCTACCGCGCAATGCGTTGCTGCTCGTTTTCGCAAGCGTCACGCTTTTTACGCTCTCGACGGGTCTCTGGCCCACGGCTGCGAGCGCGCTCGCTCTCGTGTTGAGCGGTACGTCGATCTTTCTCGGCGCGCTCTTCTGCCTCTCGGCGCTCGCGGCCGTGCGGCTCCTTCCGGCAAAGGCCGGCGAAGGCAGGGTGCCGACGCTGGCCGTGCCCGTCTTCGGCGCGGTCGCACTCGCCCTCGTGATCGGCATCGCGGTGGTGCAGTCCGACGCAACGACACGCGCGATCGAACTTGGAGGTCTGGCTCTGGGTTTGCCGTTCGCTTTCTGGCGCAGCCGCAGCATGCGCGCGAGCGGGCTCGGCGGCGTTTCTTAGCCGAGATAGCGTTTCATCGCCGGCGCAAGTACTGGGACGCCAAGGGACTCCGACCGACTTTCCCCGCCGTGGCCAGCCACTTGGATTCGGCGCACGATACGACCAGCATGGACGCCATCGCCAAACAATAGGTGTCGTCCAGGCGCGTGCGCCGCGGGTCGAGGTGGTGAAAACGTACGAGAAAGCCGAGCGCTTGGCCACGGATGCGCGCGAGCGCTGCCGAGTCGTGATGGGTGCGTGCTTCGCCCGCAACGTAGAGTAGGGTGCCGCCCGTCAGGGCGAGATCGTCGTTGAGACGTTGGAGCGTTGCATTATTTGCGTGAGCTGCTTCCGGCCGCCCGGCGAGATTGAGCGTGAGGGCGAATAACGTCTGATTCGCGAGAGTGCTCGCGCTCCAACGATCGCCGTCGTACACGGTGTACGCGGAAACGAGCGAAAAGAAATAGGCGGTCGACAAGAGGTTGGGTGCGAAGCCTCGTGACGCGACGTACGTGCGATAATCGCGTAAGAGGTCGCGCATGATGCCGTGCGCGCGAGCCCGGTACGCCGGCGGCACGCCGTGCGTCAGATCGTCGATCGCGGGCGAATTCGCGTGCGGTGTAAACGTCAGTAGCCCCACGGCCGACGTCGTCATAGATACCCAACGCTCGTTCGCGCTCGGCGGGAACCCTACGGCGCCGCCGCCTCCTGAAAAACTCGGCATACTCGGGCGGCTGCGCGCGATCGTCCCTTGCTGGAGCCGGTCGCTATCGTCGTACATCCGCAGCATGTCGCCAGTCGTGTTGCCGGCCTTGTCGTAGCCGTACGCGCAACGGCGTAGAGCGTGAACAGCACGACCGCGAGTGCCAGCGGTGCGAAACGAACGCTGGCATACGTCAGATCGAAGAACGTCGCGCTCGTGAAGAACGCCCATTTCGAGATCGTGAACGCGAGCGGGTAGGAGGTCTGCGCCCAATTCAAGTCGATCGACATCGTCGCGCGGTGCGCGTAGGCGATCGCAAACCACGGCACCGCGAGGAACACTCCGGTTGCGGCGGCAACCGCAAAGCGCCGCGCCACGGGCGAAAGCCGCAACCGCTCTAGGAGCGCGACGTACGCGACGTGGGCGACGACGACGTACGCGAAGAGCAAGTACGTGTAGAGTCCCAACGTGACGGCGAGCGCGTACAGCACCCACGCGCGCAGCGAGGTGTCGACGCGGAGCGCGCGCAGCAGCGCGAGACTCGCTGCCAGGATCGTCACGGTGAGCAGCCGTACTCGCGCGTCTGATAACTGTAGAGCACGTGGAAGGGCGATACCGCGAGCAGCGCCGTCATCACGAGCGCGCCCGTGCGCGACGCGAAGAGCTCCCGCGCGCAGAAGAATCCCAGCGGCAACGCCAGGAGGCTCAAGAGCACCGGCAATATGCGCATGCGAACCGGATCGAAACCGACCGTGCGCATCCACACGGATTGCAGCGTGTAGAAGACCGGTGGGTGTTGGGGATCTTCGATCGCGAGCGATGCGACGGTCGCCGAAATCCCTCGATCCGGGGCGGGGCGCATCAGCCGTTGCAGATCTCCGAAGGTGCGCGTACGGCCGTCGAAAACGGCGATCACGTCGGCTAACAGGTAGCCCGCCGTACGTACCGACGTTATGGCTTCGTCCTGATAATACGTTTTGTGCGTTACGTTGCTGAAGCGCGCCCAGATCCCGACGGCGATGGCGAGGACGGTGAGGGCGACCACGGCCTTTGCGGCAAAACGCGGTCGTCCGCCGGTCGATGGCTTGTGCGTCACTAGGGCTACGTTCGAACGGCCGCAAGGTCTCTCCCGGGGCGCTTTAGAGGGCGATGTTGCCGCCCGGGACGAACCCTGCACTCCGGTGCGGGCTCACCGCTTCCTTTTCGTACTGCCAGGCCGAGCGGCGGGGTAGCGCCGTCCCAGGGGAGATTCGTGAACGACAAAGAGCTCGTGCTCACCCAAGAAGGTCTCCAAAAACTCGAGGAAGAGCTCGACGAGCTCAAGACCGTCCATCGCCGCGACGTCAGCGAGCGCATTCGTACGGCCAAAGAGTTTGGCGACATCTCCGAAAACGCGGAATACGAAGACGCTAAACAAGAGCAGGCCTTCGTCGAAGGGCGTATCATCAAAGTCGAACAGATGATCCGCAACGCCCGCATCATCGATGCTTCGGAGTACGATCAGAGCGAAGTGCATCTCGGCGCGTCGGTGAAGGTCAAAGAGACGAAAACCGGTTCGGCGCACGAATTCACGATCGTCGGTTCGACCGAGGCCGATCCGACCAATGCGCGACTCTCGAACGAATCGCCGCTGGGCATGGCGCTACTCGGCAAGAAAAAGGGCGAGACCGTCGAGGTGACCACGCCGCGCGGCTTGGCATCGTATAAAATCGAAGCGATCGGTTCGACGAAAAAAAAGGCCGCGAAGAAAGCTTCGTGATGGGCGGCCCGCTCGAAAAGTCCGCGAGCGACGCAAGCGAAGTCGGACGGCGCGAAGCGGAACTCCAAGCGGCGAGGCGTGGCAACCTCGCCGCTTTGCGCGAGCGCGGCGCCGATCCGTTCCGGGCGACGCGCTACGACGTCACCGCGACGGCCGCCGAGCTTGCAGAACGCTTCGCATCGCTGCAGCCCGAGGCCGAGACATCGGCGGAGCGCTGGGCGCTTGCGGGCCGTTTGCTCGCGTTGCGAAAACAGGGCAAAAAAGTCTTTTTTGCCGACCTCTGGGATCGCAGCGGCAAGCTCCAGCTCTACGTGCGTCAGGATACGGTGGGAGAAGCGGCCTTCGACCTGTTCGATCGGCTGGATATCGGCGATATCGTCGGCGCGAAGGGTTCGCTGTTTCGCAGCAAGAGCGGCGAACTGACGCTGCGCGTCGAGTCGTTCGAGGTGCTGACCAAAGCGCTGGTTCCGCTGCCCGATAAGCATCACGGCTTGCAGGACGTCGAAAAACGTTACCGCCAGCGCTACGTCGATCTCATCGTGAACGAGAACGTACGGCGCGTCTTTCTCGCGCGCTCGAAGATCGTCGCGGAGATGCGTCGCTTCTGCGACGCACGTGGCTTCATCGAATGCGAGACGCCGACGATGCTCCACGTCGCCGGCGGCGCCGCCGCGCGCCCGTTTCGCACGCATCATAACGCGCTCGATCTGCAGCTCGACTTGCGCATCGCGACCGAGCTCAATCTCAAACGCCTCATCGTCGGCGGCCTCGAACGCGTCTACGAGATCGGCCGTATCTTCCGCAACGAAGGCATCGATACGACGCACAATCCCGAGTTTACGATGCTCGAATTATACGCGGCGTATTGGTCGGTGCACGAGATGATGGATTTTAACGAGGAACTCTTCGCGCATCTCGTCCAGGCGGTTCATGGGACGACCGACATCACGTTCGGCGACCGGCGGATTTCGTTTGCGCGGCCGTTTCGCCGCGTCGCTTACTTCGAAGCGATGAAGCAGTGGGGCGGACTCGAACGCGCGACGCTGCTCGATCCGGCGGGTGCGCAAGGCGTGCTGCGGGGATTCGGCCTTGCGCCCTCGCAAACGCACGGCCAGGCGCTCGACAAAATTTTCGAGCGCATCGTGGAGCCGCAGCTGGTCGATCCGACGTTCGTCTACGATTATCCGGTATTGCTCTCGCCGCTCGCCAAGCGCAAAGCGGACGATGCCGAGCTCGTGGAGCGTTACGAAATGTTCGGCGCGAATTTCGAACTCTCGAACGCGTTTACCGAACTCAACGATCCCGACGATCAGCGCGCGCGTTTCGAAGCGCAGATCGTCGAACGCAAGAAAGGCGACGACGAAGTGCCACCGCCGGATTGGGATTTCGTCACCGCGCTCGAATACGGTATGCCGCCGACCGCGGGCATCGGTATCGGCGTCGATCGCATCATCATGTTGCTGACGGACAACCAGTCGATCCGCGAAGTCATTCTCTTTCCGCTGCAACGGCCGCTCGCATAAGGTCGCGCCGAGGTCCGACGGTGAAACAAAGTCGTCGCGCGGTGCGTCACAGTGGCGCATCTCAAACCCCCCAGCATAGGAGTCTCCATGGACCTGAACAGCTCGTATCCGCGCAGTGTGAAAGCTACGATCGCGGGCGTCGTGATGCTCGCTCGCACGGCCGATAAGGCGAAAGCGAAAGCGCACGGCAACATCGGCGAATACCATTACAACTGTCCGATGGACGCCGGAGTGTTCTCGTTTCTCGGGATCGACCACGAGAAGTTTTTAGACACCGTGACGCACGCCAAAGACGACCGCGATATCGAAGCGTTCGTAGCCCCGTACGCGGCGAAAAAGACGGCGGCGGAAATCGCGGAGTGGAACGCCGGATTCCTAAAGCAGGCGCCCGCGCCCGGCAGCGACGGCGAGAAATATTTTTTCGACCTCCGTTCGCAACTCGCACCCGATCGCACCGACATCACGGTGTGGGCCGACCTGCTCGACCTCGACGAACGGCGCGACGTCCCGCGTAAGACGGCCGCGTAGCCGGCCGAGCCGCGATCGATACGGCGCGCGCGACGTACCGCGTCGTCATCGAATATGACGGCACGGATTTCTGCGGCTTCCAATTCCAGCCGGCGCTGCGGACGATCGCGGGCGAGATCGAAGCCGCGCTCTCACGGCTCTTCGATATGCCGATCAAGGTCACGGTCGCCGGGCGGACCGACTCCGGCGTGCATGCCAGCGGCCAGGTCGTCTCGTTCGTCGCCCACGACCGCTTCCCGATCGATCGTCTCTCGATCGCGCTCAATACGATCTTGCCGCCCGACGTATCCGCGCGCGATGCGGCCCGCGTGGAAGATCGCTTCTCGGCGCGCCTCTCCGCGCTGGAACGGCGCTATCGGTACGTCGTGCTCAATCGCCGCGATCCTTCGGCGCTCGTACGGCGCTTCGTCCATCACGAGCATCGCGCGCTCGATCTGATGCGCATGCGCGCGGGCGCCCGCCATCTCGTCGGCGAGCACGATTTCGTTACGTTCTGCGGCGTGCTGCCCGATCGCGGCGGAACCGTACGCACGGTCGATGCGCTCGATATCGAGGCGGACGGGGAGCGCATCACGCTAGCGATCCGCGGAAAGAGCTTTCTGCATCGCATGGTCCGCATCGTTGCGGGGACGCTGCTCGATGTCGGTGCGGGCGGCAGCGAGCCCGCAGACGTCGCCGAGATGCTCGCCGCGCGCGATCGCCGCGTCGCGGGTCCCACCGCCCCCGCGGCGGGCCTCACGCTCGTCGAAGTGCTCTATCCCGGCTTTTCGTCGCTCAGTCATCGTAACGGTTGACTAAGATTTTGATCTGTGCGTTTTTCGAGCTGCGCAAGAACGTGATGTTGACGTGCTGACGGCCGAACGCGAAGGCGAAGACGTAATCGAACGATTCGGCGCCGTCACCGGGTTCGCGGACGAAGCGTTCGAAGCGCCCCATGAAATCTTGCACGGCGGTACACGGTGCGACGTCGCGAAAGAAATTACGCCCGAGAACGCGATCTTTCGGGAGCCGCGCCAGTCGCGATTCATAGCTATTGTAGTGTTCGATGTTTCCGCCGTGATCCACCGAAATCAGGCCGAACGGTAACTCATCGACCTCTCGGTCCGAGAGCTCGAAAAGATGTTTGGGGTCGAACATGGGATGGGCGTTGCTTACCTGCATAGGAACGGTTCCCTGTTGAGGGCCCGGCCCTCGCTGCGAGCTCTCGGCTCGGACGATATCGATCGTCTTTGCGCTGACGGCCGCGTCGAAACCATCGCGCGCCGCAGCGTCGTTCCCCTCGACGGGGCGACCGTCGTGATCGTCATGGACGGCTACTTCCGGATCTTCCGGCATGCGGCATTCGTGCGCGACGTGACGCTCGGGCTCGCCGCCTGCGGCGACGTGCTCGCGCCGGGAGCGGCGTTCGGCGACCGGGCAGCCGAGACGGGCGCGGAAGCGCTTTGCGAGGGCCGCGTGCTGCTGGTCGGACCCGACGCGTGGCACCGCTGTGCGGCGCTCGAGCCCGAGCTGAACCTCAAGCTGGCGGCGTCCGTCGGCCGGCGCATCACGCGACTGCAAAAAAAACTAGAAGAGTTCAGCCGCGGCGGCGTCGAGGGACGCGTCGCCTCGGCGCTGCTGGAGCTCGCCCTTGACTACGGCACTCCGGTGGCGGGCGGTATCAAGCTCGATGTCCCGCTTTCGCAGGAGGATCTGGCGCGGCTGGCCGGGACCACCCGCGAAACCTGTTCGTCGATGGTGGCCGAGTTCGCCCGGCGCGGGTTCGTACGCGGCGGGCGCGTGCGCGGCATGGTCGTCGCGGATTCCGCCGGCCTCGCCGAGATCGCCCGTTTCGATTGACAGGGGGGCGCGCGTTCCGGTAAGATTCGGGGGTTGTCCCGGCCGATCTCGGCCCATTTTTGCTCGTCTCCCGTCATAAGGCCCCTTGCAGATGCGCACCTATCAACAGAAAACGGCAGAAACCCAGCACGATTGGTACGTGGTCGACGCCACGGGCCAGCGTCTCGGCGTGCTCGCCGTCCGCATCGCGAAGGCCCTCTCCGGCAAGCATAAACCGACCTGGACCCGCCACATCGATGACGGCGACCACGTCGTCGTGGTCAACGCCGATAAGATCGAACTCGGCGGCGATAAGTGGAACCAGAAGGTCTATCACCGCCACAGCGGCTTTCCCGGCGGCCTCCGCACCGAGACGGCGCAAGACGTCCTGCAAAAATATCCCGAGCGCCTCATCGAGCGCGCGGTTCGCGGTATGTTGCCGACGAACCGCATGCGCGACGTCCAGCTGCGCCGCCTCAAAGTTTATGCCGGCGCGGAGCACGCGCACGCCCCGCAGCAGCCGAAGGAGCTCATGTAATTCGTGGAATCCACTGAAAATTTCGGCGGCACCGGTCGCCGTAAACGCGCCGTCGCTCGCGTGAAGCTCACGCTCGGCCAAGGCGTCATTACGATCAATAAGCGTCCCGTCGACGAATATTTCCCGCGCCCGACCCTCCTAATGATCGTGCGTCAGGCGCTGGAAGTCACGCAGACGACGTCGCGTTTCGACGTCAGCGTCAAAACCGAGGGCGGAGGCGTTGCGGGCCAAGCCGGAGCCGTGCGTCACGGGATTGCCCGCGCACTCGTGGAGATGGACGAGTCGCTGCGCGAATCGCTGCGCAAGAACGGCCTGCTCACGCGCGATCCACGCGAAAAAGAATCGAAGAAGTACGGTCGTAAACGCGCTCGTAAACGTTTCCAGTTCTCGAAGCGCTAAACGTCAACTCTGTTTTAACGAAAGAACCGGTGCCGGTGGCGCCGGTTTTTTCGTTTAATCGGGGCTGCCTTGCAGCTCCGACATGACCTCCGCGGTCGCACGCTCGCGCGACACGGGCGACGCCGTCAGATCGGCAGTTACGCCGCGACGGTCGGCAACGCTGCGGTTCTGGCTCAACTTCCATTTGCCGATCGAGCGCGTCACGGCGATCTCGATGCCCACGATGCCGCGGAGTTGGCCCGCGATGAACGCCTCCGGCGCGTCGGTCACGGCCCAGCGTTCTTCGCGGATGCGTTCGTGAACGTTGGTAAGCTCCGTCACGAGCTCGTGGAGGCGCTCCGGATCGTCGTACGTCTGCCCGCTGCCGTAGAGGTGGACGACGACGTAATTCCAGGTCGGCACGACTTTGCCGGTCTCGCGCTTCGTTTCATACGCCGAGGGCGAGATATACGCATCGGGTCCGCTAAAGATGGCGAGTACGTCCGTGCCGCTCTGGATCTCCCGCCACTGCGGATTGGCGCGGGCGAGGTGACCGTGGAGCGTTCCGAGCGTTTGCCCTTCTGAGGCGGCGCCCATGCAGACGTAGAGCAGCGGTACGTGGTTGGCCATCAGCCCGGCAGGACCGCAGGTAACGAGCGTTGCGAGCGGATTGGCTTCGATCGCCGCGCGCACCAGAGCGGGGTCGTCGACAGCGAAGTGCGGCGGGACGTACATCGTGCGCGACGTTTCGTTCTGCTAAGGCGCGTCGCCCGTTTAGGCGACCGTGATGGGATCCGGAAGGATGGCGTAGGTCGTCACGAGCTCTTCGCGACCTTTGATGCGCGTAGCTAAACGATGGATCGGGCGGGAGAGGGTGCCTGCCGCCGCGATCGTCGCTTCGTCGCAGTAAATCGCTCCCGCCGGCGCCGCGCTCTGGAGACCGTTGGCGAGATTGACGGCATCGCCGATGACCGTATAATCCATTCGCTGCGCGCTCCCGAAATGTCCGGCGACGACGTCGCCTGTGGCCAGGCCGACCGAAATTTGCAACGGATAATCGAGCTTGGGTCCGAGCCCGGCAACGACTTCGTGCAGACGGATAGCGGCGGCGACCGCCCGGCCCGCGTCGTCGTCGCGCATGCGTGGCGTTCCGAATACCGCCATCAAGCCGTCCCCGTAGAATTTGTCGAGCATCCCGTCGTTTTCGAACACGATCTTCACGGCTTCGTCGAAATACGTGTTGAGAATTTCGACGACGCGTTCGGGTAGAAGCCGTGTGGCAAGGGAAGTAAAACCGCGAATGTCGGCAAAAAACATCGTCGCACGCTTACGCTCGCCGCCGAGGCGGATCGAACTCGGATCCTCCATTAACGACTTAACGATATGCGGAGCGAGGTAGCGTGAGAAGGACGCGGCAACTTGCGTCGCTTTCTCGACCTGCGCTTCGTGGGCGACTTCGAGGCGGCGTTGCTTGGTCACATCCGTAACTACCATCGCGACGCCTTTGCCTTCGGGACTTTCGAGCGGCGAGAGTCGCATCTCGAGCGTCAATAGCGTACCGTCGGTGCGCGTCGCTTCGACTTCGGCGCGCAGTTGAACGCCGCCGCTGCAGAAGAACGTTTCGAGCAGCTCCGGAAATTCCGGGATGACGGCGGCGAGCGTGGATGCCGCCTTACCGAGCATGTTCGCGCTCGGCATTCCGAACGTTGTTTCGGCGCCGCGATTGAACGTCGTGATCTCGCGGGCTGGAGAAAGCGTGATAACGCCGCTTGCGATCGCTTCGAGAATGCGCGTTTGAAATTGCTGCAGCGCCGAAATGCCTTCCAGACGCGCCCGGTCGCGTTCGAAGAATCGTGCTTCTTCGGTTTTGGGATCGAGGCGTTTGGCGAGCGTGTCGATGGCGGCTAGCGCCCCGCCATCGTGCGTCAGCGCCGGGTTGGCGCGTAGCGCCGCGAGTGCGTCGCTAACGGCGCTGCGATCGCGCCGACCGTTTCCTGCGCCGGCCGTCATAGATTGGCGCAGCGAAGGTCGAAGCTGCCGTCACTGGGCGTGGGGTTGCCCGCATGTACGACGCGCATGGCAAGGATCTCGGTGCCGGAAGGACGCGAGATCGAAGGAAGGGTCGCGAACGTTAAGAGCGGAGAGCGTGCGAAGTGCATGGTTCACTTCTTTGTTCGGCGCGGCACGGACGAAACGTTAATCAGTCGGCAATGCGCCGGCTTTGCGACGGCTATCGCCGGGCTCTATCGTATCGGGCATGGACGTCCTACCGACTCTCCTGACCCGCGCCGCCTTCGATGCACGCGAACGGCTCTCGGCCTTGTCGCGCAGCGCGGCCATCGCGAACGCCACGCCGGGGTCTTCCGCGGCTGCAGGCACGATGGCGGCGGCCGCGCGCGAAGCGATTTTCGCCGACGCGCTGCTCGCAGCGATGCACGCGCGGCTCGAAGCGCTCAAGATCGTCGCGAAGTGACGGCGGCTTCACAGATGTGACGGCGCTCTCTATTTCCGATAGACGGCCGTTCATGCCGAAAGCTGAAACACTATCGAACGAGCGCCTCGCAATAGCGGGGCGTTCGTTGTCGTCGAGAGCGTTGCGCAGACGGCATGGTTCCGCGCCGAACGATGTAGCGTTTCTGTCGCGAGACGTTCATAAGTCGGCATCTTGGCGCTCACGAGCCGGCGGTAGCATCACGGCATGAGTGAGTTCGATATCTTGCGGTCGGCGGCGGCCGGCATGGACGCGCAGCGGTCCGCCCTCGATCTCGCGGCGCGCAACGTCGCCGCCGCCGAAGCGACCCCGAACGCCGGCGGCTTCGCGCGCCTCGTTCCACGTTTTGCGATCGCAGCGTCGCCAAATGCGGCCGCGAGCGGTCCCGACGCATACGAGCCGCCCGATACCGATGCCGATACCGACGATGCCGGCGCCACGCTGCCCGTGCGGTATCTCGGTTCGAGCGCGCAGCGCGGCGTCGACGTCGACGCGGTGACCGAAATGGTCTCGGTGCTCGGTGCGCAGCGCGCGTACGAAGCCAATGCCTCCGTGTTCGATCTTGCAAAACGGCTCGCGGAACGTACGCTCGACGTCGGACGGCTCTCGTGACCGTGTCGACGCTCGCGCCCGCTCCGGAAATCGACGCTCCCGACACCGCAGTAGCGGTGCCCGCGCCGCATCCGGCCGGGGCGGCGGCGTTTTCCGGTGCATTAAGCGACGCGTTCGCCGCCGCAGGCGCGCAGCTCGAACGCGCCGACGTTGCCGAACGCGCCTTCGCCGCCGGCCGAGGCGGTCTGCAAGAGATGGTCATCGAACGCGCGCAAGCCGACATCGCCGTATCGATCGCGAGTGCCGTTGCGAGCCGTACGGCGCAATCGCTGACGACCATTCTCGGCATGCAAAATTAGAGCGATGGCTGCCCTCCTCGATCGCTGGAAGACCTATCCGTCGCCGGTGCGTATCGCGGCGTTCATCGCCGTGGTGCTCGTCGCCGGGGCCCTCGCAGTCGTCAGTCTCGCGCAACGCGACCGGCGCGTCGTCCTCTTCGCAGCGCCGCTGCGCTCGGAGCAGGTAACGGAGGTCGTCGAACGGCTCGCGGAGTGGAACGTTCCCTTCATCGCCGTGACGGATAACGTCCACGTCGATGCGTACCGCCGTAATGCTGTACTGCTGAAGTTATCGCTCGCGGGCGTTCCCCACGTCCATCTCGCCTCGTCGGCCGAAGCGTTCGCGAAGGCGGGACCACTGACGCCGCAGTCGGTCCTGGACGCGCAGCAGCGCGACGGCCTCGCCGGCGACCTCGCGAGCGGGTTGCGAGGGCTCGCCGGAGTCGCCGACGCGCAAGTCATCATCGCGCCCGCTCGCGACGGTGCGTTCGCCGACCAGACGTCGCACGACGCGACGGCGTCGGTACGCCTCGCACTGCGGCCGGGCGCGACGCTCGGTCGCGACGCACTCGAAGGCGTGCGCCAATTCGTTGCCGCTGGCGTGCCGGGCCTCGCGGCGAAGCGCGTCGCGATCCTCGACGACCGGGGTCTGGCTCTGGGCGATCGTTGGGGATCGGGTGGCGATGAGGCGCAAGCGTTCCGAGAGTCGCTGCAGTCCGCACTCGACGTGGCTCTGGGTGCCGGTGCGACGATCGTGCGCGTTCGGGTCAGTTACGATCCCCGCATTCGCGAAGTGCACGACGTCGTGCGCAAACCGCTCGGAAGCCGTCCCATCGCGACGACGAGCGCGGACGAACGCTTCAAGAGCCCGAGCAAGACCTATGCGAAGAGCACGACATCGGTCGATCGTGGCAGCGAAACGCAAGACGAACGCATCGAGACCCCGGGTGGCCGCATGGAACGAATTTCGGTCGCGGTCGCCGTTGATCAAGCGCGCCGGCTGGATCTCGGAAAGATCCGGTCGCTCGCTGCGGCGACTCTCGGCCTCGTTCCCGCTCGAGGCGACTCGGTGACGGTGCAGGATATCGCGTTCCCGCACCTAGCGGTGGCCGCGATGCCGACGCCCCTTGCGACCGCGCTCGGCTTTGCTGCGACCTTGCTGCCCTCGCTGGTCGTCGCGCTGCGCTGTTGGTCGGGCTGCGTATTCGGTGCGACGCCGGTCGCGCGCGTCTGCGAGGCGCTCGTGCAACGTCTGGCGATCGTGCGAACGACGCAAGCCGTCGTGGCCTTCGCGCCGTCACACGTACGCGGTGCGCTTGCCAACGAGCCGCCGCACACGGCCGCGGCCATCATCAGCGCGTTACCGGCGGCGACGGCGACGGCGGTTCTCGACATGTATCCGCCCGAAGAACGTGCGGCCATCGTGCGACGCATGTCGCGCGCGGCCGCCCGTGGTTCCCGATTACGAAACGGTGCTGCGCCGTGGATGACCGCTTCGTTGCACTCGCGACGTACATCCGAGCCACGCCTGCGAGCACGCCACCCGCAACGGGCCAACCGGAAAGCGTGCCGCTCTCGCTGCAAGCGAAGATCGAAACGCTAAACGGCGTAGCGCAATCGAACGTCGTCGCGGCGAGGGTCGATTTCGCGCACGCCGATATCGTGCACGACTTGACGTTGATGCGGTTGGCGGCTCTCGAGGGATTCGAACGCGCGACGCGCCGGCTGATAGCGGATCTCGCGCACGACGTCTTAGCGCGCGAGCTCGCCCTCGCGCCGGCCGATATCGAGGCGCTGGTCGCGCGGGCGCTCGCGGCATGGAGCGACCACGAACCGATCGCTCTCGCCGTCGCCCCGGCCGATCGCGAACGCGTGCGCGCTCCGTTGCCGATTCGGACCGATCCAACCCTCGCCTCGGGCGACCTCACCGTCTTCGTTCGCGACGGCGCGTTCGAATCGCCGTTCGGCTTCCGGCTCGCCGACGCTCTGGAACGCAACGCGTTGCACGGTGCGGCATGATCGCACGCCCGGTGGGCTGCGTGGTGCGGACCCTCGGCGACACGATCCTCGCAGCGTTGCCGGGCGCGCGCATCGGCGATGGCGTGCGCGTTCGTCGCGCCGACGGCACGCTGCTCGACGGCGAAGTGGCCGCCGTGGAACGCGGGCGTGTCGCCATCGCGCCAATGGGCGCGTTGACGGGCGTCGCGGTGCGACCGCGTCGCCATCGACGCAGAGGCGCTCGCCGTACCCGTTGGGATCGGGGCGCTCGGCCGCGGGTTCGATGCAGCGGGGCGGCCGATCGACGGCGGGGAGCCGCCGGCTCGAGCGACGGCGATCGTCGATCGGTCGAGCGCACCCGTCCCCGGGGACCGGCAACCGATACGCGCTGTCTTTTGGACCGGTATCCGCGCGATCGACGGGTTGCTCGCGATCGGACGCGGCGCGCGGGTCGGGCTCTTTGGGGCGCCCGGCGCGGGAAAGACGACGTTGCTCGAGACGATCGCTGCCGGAGCGCGGGGAGACGCCGTCGTGATCGCGCTCGTCGGCGAGCGCGGCCGTGAAGCACAAGCGTGGCTCGCGCGCCGCGATCGGCGCACGACGATCGTCTGCGCGACGAGCGATCGCAGCGCTGCGGAGCGCGTACGCGCGGCCGACGTCGCGATGACGCAAGCGGAGTATTTGCGCGCGCGCACGTGGTGCTGATCGTCGATAGCCTCGCACGCAATACGGCAGCCTTACGCGAGCAGCGCGTCGCGCTCGGCGAACCCGTCGGGCGCGGCGGCTACCCGCCCACCGTCTGGGCCGAACTCGCGCGCTACCTCGAGCGTGCCGGCAATGCCGCTTCGGGCTCCATCACGCTGCTCGCGACGGTGCTTTCGGACGGAGCCGACGACCGGGAACCGCTCTCCGATGCGGCGCGCTCGCTCTTAGACGGCCACATCGTGCTCTCGAGCGCGCTCGCACGGGCGCAGCATTTCCCGGCGATCGATGTCGTCGGGAGCACGAGCCGCACGATGTCGGACGTCGTTTCGGCCGGGCACGCGCACGACGCGACCGCCGTCCGCGCCGCGCTAGCGCGGCTCTCGGAGACCGGTGAAGCGCGCGCGTTGGGACTCGCGAACTACGCCGATCCGGCATTTGCGGCCGCGGTCGAAGCGGAAGGCGCGCTGCAGGCGTTTTTGCGTCAGAGCGGCAGCGCCGAACCGAGCGCGACCTTACGTGGACTCCATTCGTCGCGGCGCTCGTGGAGCGCCATTCGTGAACGTTGTCGCCGACCTTCGCGCCGTGCAAAGCCGCATCGACGAAATTGCAGGCGTCGCTGCCAACGCAACGCTTGCCTCGGCGCCGCCGTCGCCCGCGCGAATGCGGGCGACCGGAGGCGGGCCACCTGGGACGGGAGGGCAAGCGTTCGGGTCGCTCGTTGCCGGTGCGTACGAGGCGCTCGCGCGGCGTAGCGCTGGCGCCGCGGGCGTTTCCCCGGCCCTCGTCGGCGCAGTCATGCAGGTCGAATCGGGCTTCGATCCGCGCGCGACGTCCGCCGCCGGAGCCGCCGGGCTCATGCAGCTGATGCCCGCCACGGCAGAATCGCTCGGGGTCGCGGACCCGTACGACCCGGCGCAGAACGTGCGGGGGGGTGCGGCGTATCTCCACGGGCTTCTCGAACGATTTCACGGTGCCGTGCCGCTGGCTGCCGCGGCATATAACGCGGGACCCGGCGCCGTCGAGCGCTACGGCGGCATTCCGCCGTATGCCGAAACGCGAGCGTATGTGGACCGCGTCATGGCTGCATATCGCGCGCGCGGCGGTCTGTAGTGTTGCCTGCCTCAGCGGTGCCGGAGACTTCTTGTCCTCGGTAGCGAGCGCGCGTGCCGACGTGCCGGATATTCGCGTCGTTCTCAATCGCTATCAACGCGCGATCGCAGATCCCGGCGTTGCGGAAATCGCTCATCAGCAAAGCGTCGGAACCATCGCGGGCGCAGGTCTCGCGGGCGCCTTTCGCACGTGGCTCGATCGCGACCGCGAACGGACGGAGCAAAACCTCGGTCCGAGATCGGAGCGCACGTTGCGCATCGGCGACCGCATCTGGTACGCCGATGCCGATGGCGACGTGCGCGAATTCACCGGCATTCTCGCACGACGTCTGCGCACCGAACGCTTCATCGACTCCGGTGAATTTGCGAAGTCGCCCGAACGCTGCATCTCGCGCGGCGCAACGATCGTGGCGGGGCACGCGGCCGACGCGATCGACGTCACGGCGCCCGCCGGGGAAACCGAGACGCTCTACCTCGACGCTGTTTCGGGATTACCGATGCGTTTGGCGTACGACGATGACGATGGGCGCACGACGATCGACTTCTCGGATTGGCGCGACGTGGGGGGCCATCGTTTCCCGTTTCGCAGCGTCGTCTCCAACGGCGATCGGGCGTACGATACGACACAAGTGACGACGGCCGTCGATATCGCCGCACCCGTCGATGCGACAGTTTTCGCGCCGCTCGTGTCCCGACGCATCGACATGAGCGCACCCGAATCGCTGGCGCTCGAAACGTACGAAGGGCACCTGTACGCTCCGGTACGCATCGGCACGCATCGCTATCAATTTTTGATCGATACCGGCGCGCAGAATATTCTCATCGATAAGCGCGTCGCGCGCGAACTCGGACTTCATGCGAGCGGATCCCTCGAAGCGAGCGGCGCCGCTCGCACCGGCGGCTTACAGCTCGCGAAGGTCGACGATATCGAAATCGGTCACGGCCATCTGCGCGATATCGTCGCGACGACGATCGATCTCGGCGCATCGACGGCGGGTGCGTTTCGCATCGACGGAATCCTCGGCTATCCGTTCTTCGCGTCGGCAACGGTGCGCCTGGATCCGGCCAAGAAAACGATGACCTTCGGTCCCCCGGGCTCGTTCGCGCCGACGGGCGAGCGGATCGCCGTCGAACTCGATCGCGCGTTCCCCGAGGCGCGCGTGCGGCTAAACGCGACCATCGAAGCACCGTTCATCGTCGATACCGGCAACGCCGCCGAAGTGCTGCTCTATAAGCCATTCGTCGATCGGCATCCCGGAATCGTACCGTTCACATTGACGAGCCGGCACAGTTACGGCATCGGCGGAGCGACCGTGTCGTACCGCAGCACCCTCGACCAAATCGAGTTCGGCGGCGTGCCGATCTATCACGCCGAGACCGACGTCATGCAGGCCACGAAAGGCGCCTTCGCCGACCGCTTCGACGCCGGTAACCTCGGGCTCGGTCTTCTGAAAAACTTTACGATTACTTTCGATCTCGCCAATGCCGCAATGTATCTCGAGCGCGGTGAATCTTTCGACGACGGGCGCACGCGCACATAGTTCGATAACATTTCGGCTACGCGCACGTCGCCGCGCACGCGTACCGTAACGGCATACTCTGAACCCGGAGAATTGCCGTGAACGAGACCTCGCCGAAGCTCGCCGTCATTGCGACGCGCATGCCGTATATCGATCGCCGCTCGCTCTCGGAGGCATGGTTCTCTGCGCTGCACCTCGCGTCGGACGGTCCGCCGGTCGCCGCAGCTCGCGACCGCCGCAACGTGACGGTCGCTGCTGCACCATCGCGGCACGCGCAGGCCGAACCGGAGAAAGCGATCCCAACCGCGCGAACGGCCCGGCAGCCGCGCGCGCGAACGGAAACCGCTTCGCGTCCCAGTGCCGAGATCGCGACGCGCCGCACGTACGATGCACGCGTCGCCGCCGCGGCCCGAGCGTCGTACGCGCGCGCACGGAGTTATCCGCCGTTCCGCACCGCGCTGACGCTCGATGCGAACGGCGAACGCGTTCAGTTGCTCTTACGCCGGGAAGGCGCGATACTGCACGTCGTCGCGCTCTGTCGACCGGAGATTGCGGCGACGGTGCGTCGCGCGCTCGCCTGCGCGGACGCACACGTCCGTATGCGCGGTGAAGCGATTCGCTCGTCGGTCGAGATCGTGCTGCCCGGCGCGGTGACAGCGTGATCGATCCTGCCATGTCCGCAGGCCTCGGACGCATCGCCGAACGCGAACGCGACGTGCTGCACGCCTTCGATCCCGGCTTCGTGCCCGAGCGCGACGATGTCGCGCGGGTGCCGCAGGTCGTCCCAAACGCCGATCCGCTCGGTGTCGTCGTCCCGCAAGGCGCGTACGTCGTAACGCCCGATGCGGCGGGCCGGCTGACGTATTCACGCGACGGTGCCTTCACATTTGCCGGCGGCGAACTCCGTGCCAGCGATGGTCGTCCCGTGCTAGGCTTTGCGGTCGGGGACCGTACGAAGCTCGTGCCGCTGCGAGCCGATCCCTACGATGTCGCTCTCGGGCGCGTGGCCGGCGCCCGCGTCGCGGCCGATGGAACGTTCGGCTACGAGCGCACGTCCGTCGACCCGCGCACGGGCGACCGCCGCTCCGAACGTATCGCAGTCGGACGGATCGCTCTGGGCCGCTTTCCGGCCGGCAGTCAGCCGGAACGTCTGGACGGCAGTCACGTCGCCCCGCCGCCCGGAGCCCGTCCGCAGATCGGCGTTCCGGCCGACGGCAGCTTCGCACCGTTGACGACCTTCGCGCGCGATCTCGGCCGCGTGAATATCGTCGCGGGGCTCGATAAATTGCGCGAGGCGTACGTCGCCTTCGAAGCGTTGCGGGCGGCCAATCATACGCGCGGCGCCGTCGAAAAACGACGATGGATCTCGTCAAGTGATCGCGGCACTCGCCTTCGATACGCCGGCCGTGCTCGACGACGGCCGGGCGATCCGGCGCCCGTCGTTCGTTCCGCGCTCCACCCTACCGCTCTCCGCTGCGTGTCTCGTAGCCAACGGCGTGCGCGAAACGCTCTCGCGCCTGTTCGCTACCGACCTCGACGTCGACCTCATCGAGCCCGTGATGCCGCTGCATGTCGAGCGGCGCATGCTGCTGGAAAGCGCGACGACCGTACGCGTTCGCGGTCGCCTGTGCGACGGCTTCGTGATCGTTCGGGCCGTCGATCAGCGGCGCATCATCGCGCTCGCGTTCGGCGAAAGCGAACGGCCGGAGCCCGGACCACTCTCGGAGATCGAACGCACGACGGTCGAATGCGTGGTCATGGCACTCGTCCCGCTGTGTAACGCCCTGTGCGGCACGCTCGGACCGGTCTCTGCCGAAACCAACGATCGCGCGGCGTGCGATCTCGTCACGTATTTCGAAGCTCGCGCGACGGGCACGGTGCCTTTAGCGATCGGATTTGCCGTAACGAACGACCCGGCCGGAGACGTTACGGCGCGCCTCACGCTCGAGGATCTCGCCGATGTCGAAATCGGAGGATCCGTCGAATTCGGCACGGCGGCGCTCGGCGTCCCGGCCTTTTCGCGGCTCGCGACCGGCGCGACGCTCGTGCTCGAGACGCCGCTCGGGGCGCCCGGCACGCTGCGTTTCGGCAATGTCGTTTTCGCGCGCGGTACCTGCGGCGTCAGCGAGGGTCGTAGCGCCATCAGCTTAGATTTCGACGTCGCGGCGGCGCGCGGTCCGTCGGGGGCGAGCCGATGAACGATGGCCGTAATCTCGATCTGCTCATGAACGTCTCGCTCGGTGTCAGTGCGGAACTGGGCCGTTGTACGATGCGCGTCAGCGACGTGCTCAAACTCGGTAAGGGTTCGATCGTCGAACTCGATCGGCTCGCAGGCAGCCCCATCGACGTCCTGGTCAATCAGCGGCTCGTCGCCCGAGGCGAAATCGTCGCGGTCGACGACCGCTTCGGCGTCCGCGTCACCGAAGTCGTCGCGCGCAAAGGTCCGCGGACGTAGGGGTGGAGCCACTCCTCTCGCTTTCGCAGCACGGGTCGCACACGGGCTTACCGCTCGACGTGCTCGCGAGTTTGACGCTCATCGGCATCGCTCCATTCGTTCTCGTGATGACGACATCGTTCGTCCGCATCGTCGTCGTCCTCTCGCTGGTTCGCTCCGCGATCGGCGCCTCGTCGCTGCCTCCCAATGCCGTGCTGACGGGCCTCGCGTTAATATTGACCTTCGCGATCATGACGCCGACGCTCGAGCGCATGTCGCACGACGCATTGGAGCCCTACAGCCGCGGCGCGATCTCGCAAACGGTCATGCTGGGACGTGCCTTCGCCCCGCTCCGCGCCTTCATGCTGCGTCAGACGCACGCCAAAGATTTGGCCATGTTCGCGCGCATGGCGCACCTCGCAGGCGTGCGCCCGAGCGACGCTCCGCCGGCGGTGCTCGTGCCGGCTTTCGTCGTCGGCGAATTGCGCAGCGCCTTCGCGATCGGGTTCGCGCTCTATTTGCCCTTCGTCGCAATCGATCTGGCCGTCGCCTCCATCCTCATGGGCCTCGGCATGTTCATGCTCAGTCCCCCCATCGTCTCGCTGCCGTGCAAGCTGTTGCTGTTCGTCATGATCGACGGCTGGGCGCTGGTCTGCGGCGGTGTCGTCTCGAGCTTTCGTTAGCGGAGCACGTCGCGCGTGCGCGAATAAGGCGTGCGGTGAAAATCGGCGACCTTTTAGCGCATCGGCGCCCCTGTATTTCCTTCGAATTCTTTCCGCCCAAGACCGACGAAGGCGTCGAAAATCTCATGCGGACGGTCAAGTCCTTACGCATTCTCAATCCGGGTTTCGTTTCGGTGACGTACGGTGCCGGTGGCTCGAACCGTGCGCGCACGCTCGAAGTCGTCAAGCGAATCAAACGCGAACTTGAGATCGAGCCGATGGCGCACCTCACGTGCGTCGGGAGCACGCGCGACGATATGCGCGCGCTGCTGCGCGAGCTCGCCGCGGACGGCGTCGAAAACATCATGGCGCTGCGCGGCGATCCGCCGCAGGGCGAAGCTCGCTTCACGGCAGCCGAGGGCGGCTTTCGCTACGCGAGCGAGCTGATCGAAATGCTCGCAAGGGAATATACCTTCGGCATCGGGGGGGCCGCGTATCCCGAAATCCATCCCGAAGCGGCCGACGAAGAGGCCGACGTTCGCGTAGCGGTCGCGAAAATCGCCGCCGGCGCGAGTTTTCTCGTCACGCAGTTCTTTTTCGAAAACGAAGCGTACTTCGCGTACGTCGAGCGGCTACGGGCCGCGGGTGTCGACGTGCCCGTCCTCCCGGGAATCATGCCGATTACAAACTATGCGGGCGTGGCGCGCATGCTGAAGATGAACGGCGGCCGGATGCCGCAACGGCTACTCGCCGAACTCGAAGCGCGCGTCGACGAACCCGAAGCGGTCGCCGAGCTCGGCGTCGCATTCACCGCGCTGCAGTGCCGCGACTTGCTCGCCGGCGGCGCTCCGGGGCTCCACTTCTATACGCTCAACCGGTCGACCGCAACGCGGGCCGTGGTGTCGGCTCTCATCGCTTCGGGTGCCATTGCGGATGCAGCGCTCTCGGGTGCCGCGACATCGTAGAGCGGACATGATCTCGTAACGTAGCGGGCCGCGTGCCGTCACATCGGCAGACTACCATCGCGCTATGGCTGCCCTCGCCGGAATTTTGCGTGAAACGCTTGTGGTTACCGCGGTCCTGTGCCTGACGGTGCTCGCCGTCGCGACGGGGATCGGTACGCTCGTCGCCGTCGTCCAGGCCGCGACGCAGGTGCAAGAACAGACGCTGACCCTCTTACCGAAGATGCTCGCCGTCGGCGCGATGGTCGCGATTTTCGGCGCGTACGCGCTGACGCGCTGCGGCAGCCTCTTCACCGAAGCGATTCGCCTCGTGCCGGCGATCGTCGGCGGGACGCCGTGACTGACGGCGCGCTGCTCGTATTCGCGCGCTGTGCGGGTTTCGTCTTTCGCGCACCCGGGTTCTCGCATCCCGACGTGCCGCCGCCGGTGCGCGCGGGTTTCGCCTACGTACTCTCGCTCGCACTGGGCGGCACGTATGCAGCGCACGTGCGCGTCGGTGCGGGCGCGTTGCCGTTGGCGCTCGCGAGCGAAGCGCTCGTCGGCGCCGCCATCGGCATCGCGGCGTCGATGTTGTACGACGGCGCGTTTGCCGGCGGCCGCGCGCTCGACGATTACGTCGGCATCAAGTCGAGCGTGCCGAGCGCGAACGTTGCGGCAGGCGCCGGCTTCGGACGCTTATGGTCGCTCGCGTTTACGACGGGATTTTTCGTCCTCGGCGGCTATCGCATCGCGCTCGTCGCGTTCGCCGATTCGCTGCAGACGTTGCCGCCGGGGGTACTTGCGAACGCACGCGATCTCAACACGTTCGCCGTCGCTTTGCCGCAGACGCTCCTGCGCGCGTCGTTCTTCGTCGCCGGTCCCGCAATCGCGATCGCGCTCGTCGCCCAAGTCGGCCTCGCGGTCGTCGCGCGGCTGGTGCCACGCTTCTCGACCTTTACGCTCGCCTTTCCGGTCGTTTTCGCGTGCGTCTTGCTCGCGACGGTCGCCGCGCTACCGATCGTTCTCGGCGCCGCGAGCCGGCCGTGGATGGATCTCTCGGCCCTGCGAGCGCGCTGAAGTGAGCGAAGAAAAATCGTTCGAAGCCAGTCCGTCGCGTCTTGCCAAAGCCAAACGCGATGGCGATCTCCTGCGCTCGACCGATATCAACGTCGTCGGGTCGATCGCCTGCGCGTCGGTCGCCTCTTCGGTCTCTTGGGAACGCTCGGCGGTGCGGCGCGCGCCGCGTTCGAGCACGCCGTCCTGCCGCGAGGATTTTCGCCCTGGCCCTACGATCGCGTGTTGCGCGCTCGGCGTCGGAACCGCCGCAACGCTCGGAGCGCTGGCCGCCACGTTCGCACAAGCGCGCACCGTCGTGGTGAAATTCCCAGCACCGAAATTCGAAAAGCTCAATCCAGTCGCGGGCGTCAAGAAGATGTTTTCGCGCGATGCGGTTATCGGCGGAGCGAAGGCGCTCGTAGTCTCGCTCGCCGTTCTCGCGGCGGCGATCGCTCCGGCACGCGCAACGTTTGCGGCGAGCGGCGCGTTCTCGTCGCCCGCGGAATTGGCGGCGCTCGTGGTTCGCGCGTTGCGCGGCATCGTCGTCAGCGCGCTCGCAATTGCGGCACTCTTCGCCGTCCTCGACGTGGCGCTCGAGCGCGCGAAGTGGAAGAAGCGTCTGCGCATGAGCTTCGTCGAGCTCAAGCAAGATCATAAACAGAGCGAAGGGGATCCGCTCGTGCGCGGCCGTCGGCGGCAAGCGCACCGGGCGCTCGTCCGCGGTTCGATCGCCCGCGTACGCGAAGCCGCATTCGTCGTTACCAATCCGACGCACATCGCGGTCGCCCTCGAATACCGGCCGCCGGAAATCGCCGTGCCGCGCGTGCTCGTCCGCGCGATCGACGCCGGTGCGCTCGAGGTCAAACGGCGCGCTCGCGAACTGCACGTGCCGATCGTGGAAAACGTACCGCTCGCGCGAGCCTTACTTGCAGCGACCGATGTCGGAGATTTCATCCCGGCCGAAGTCTACGACGCCGTCGCGGCGATCGTCGCCGCGCTCGTGCGCGAGAAGGCCATCGCGTGAATACCAATACGATCACCTACGCCTTCGCCGCCATCGTCCTATCGATCGTCGGCATCTTGGTCGTGCCGTTGCCGCCGATCGTGCTCGACGCTCTGCTCGCGATCAACATCGTCGGCTCCGGCATCGTGCTGCTGCTCGCCATCACGATCAGCGAGCCGCTCGAATTTGCCGCCTTCGCGCCGGCGCTCTTGATCGCCACGCTCTTCCGGCTCTCGCTCGACGTCTCCGCAACGCGCTTGATCCTCACGCAGGGGCACGTCGGCGGCGGAGTCGGCGAGATCATTCCGGCCTTCGGCGAACTAGTCGTTCACGGGAATCTCGTCGTCGGCTTGATCGTCTTCGCGATTCTGATCACGATCCAATTCATCGTGATCGCGTCGGGATCGCAACGCGTCGCCGAAGTCGCGGCGCGCTTCACGCTCGATGCGATGCCGGGCAAACAGATGGCGATCGATGCCGAAGTGCATGCCGGCACCCTCGATGCCGAGGGCACACCCGGAAGCGATTAAACGTGCAGCGTGAAGCGGATTTTTATGGCGCGATGGATGGGGCCGGAAAATTCGTCAAGGGCGACGCGATCGCGGCGCTAGTCATCGTCGCGCTCAATCTGCTCGGCGGCGTCGTCGTCGGCATCGCCTATCACGGCATGGACGCTCTCGAAGCGCTCAACACGTTCGCGATCCTCTCGATCGGCAACGCGCTGGTTACGACGCTCCCGGCTTTCTTGCTCTCGACCTCAATGGGTTTGATGGTAACGCGAGCCAGCGGCAACGGTTCGCTCGGCGTCGATATCGCGACGCAGGTCCTCGAGCGCCCGGGCGTGCTCTCGGCGGCCGCCGTCTTCGCCGTCGCGCTCGCGTTCGTGCCGGCTTTGCCGCACGCGCTTTTCGGGGCGCTCGCCGCCGCGTTGTTCGGCGGGGCCCGCTTCGGTCGCCGCCTGCACCGCGCCGCCGACGCGGCGTCTGCGGCGGCCCACGATGCGGCGCGCCGCGCCGCGATCCGGCGGCCCGAAATGGCGCTCGGCCTCATCGGTGTCGATGCGCTCGCCATCGATGTCGGTCTCGAACTCGGCGCACTGCTGGTTCCGCCGCTCGCCGACGCGCTGCTCGATCGCATCGGCGAAGTACGCCGTGCCATCGCAGCCGATATCGGAATCGTGATGCCGGGCGTGCGGCTGCGCGACGATCTTTCGCGCGATGGGGCGACGTACGCGATTCGCGTGCGCGACGTGCTCGCGGGCGAAGGGCGGTTGCGCTTGGACCGCGTGCTCGCCGTCGCCGACGAAGCGATTCTCGCGCGCCTCGAGGGCGAACGCGTTCGGGAGCCTGTGTATGGTCTCGCGGCGGTGTGGATCGCGCCCGAGCAGCGAGAGCATGCGAGCGCGAACGGTGCGCTCGTGTTCGATCCGATTTCTATCGTCGGTTCGCATCTCGCCGAAATCGTGCGCACGCATGCGAGCGCCTTACTCGGGCGCCAAGAATTACAAACGCTGCTGGAACACCTGCGGACGTCGGTGCCGACGCTCGTGCGCGAAATCGGAACGGAACCGCTTACCACCGCGACGGTCCATCGCGTTTTCGAATTGCTGCTGCACGAGCGCGTCTGGCCGCGCGATGCGATCGCGCTGCTCGAAGCGCTCGTCGATGCGGCGACGACGACGCGCGAACCGGGCGAACTCGCCGAAGCCGTTCGGCGCCGCATCGTACCGCAGCATATTCGCCGCCGGAGTCTCGCGGCGCTCGAGCCGCTGATCATCGACCCGGCGTTCGAAAGCGAGCTTCATGCGTGGCTGGTCGACGGCACGCTCGCACCGCAGCCCCAGACCGCCGTGCACCTTCGCAACGTCGTCGCGGATTACGCACGCGCCGTCCCGCGCGAACGCGCGGCGCTGGTCTGCACGGCTGCGTTACGCGCGCCGCTTGCCGATTTCGTGCGGCGTTTCGGCACGACGCTCGACGTCTTCGCCTACGGCGAACTACCCCCCGAACTCGAACTCCGGCCGGCGATGGTCCTAGCGCCACCCGCAGGCGCCGGTGAACTGGTCGCGCGCTAGCTGTTCGTGCAGCTCGCGCAGCGTCCGGTGATCGTGAGGGCGCAATCGACATTGCTGAAGCCCTCGCGGCTGGCGATAGAGCGGGCCAGCTCGCCGATGCCTTCGGCATGAATGTCCGTGAGTTCGCGGCACGTCGAGCACAGAAGATGATGGTGTTTGACCAGGGTGGTTTCGTAGCGGGCGGCGCTTCCCGCAAAGGAAAAGGCCTGAACCAAACCGATTTCACGAAGGATATCGAGCGTGCGGTAGATCGTCCCGAGGCTCACCGAGGGCATCTCGTCGCGCACGCGCTCGAGAATCGTCTCCGCCGAAAGGTGCGTTCCGGTTCCGAGGGCGCGCAACACGGCGGCGCGCTGCTTCGTGAGACGGTAGCGCGATTGCAGCAACCCGGCGTCGACGGACTTGACATCCATGCGGGTCGGCTCCCTCAAATCGGCTCCCTCAAATCGGCTCCCTCGAAGCGGTTTGACGGGGTGGAATGACCCTGCTACAATACGTTGGTTCTCCCCTTCCTTAGGGTCTTTTTATTCGTATGTGGCTTCGACTCAAACCCTGGGTGACGGGCGTCTTTCTCGTTGGAATCGTGGCATGGTGCCTCTTTTTAGTGTTGCCGATCCAAAATAAGATCAAGTTGGGCTTGGATCTTCAGGGCGGCGTGCGCGTTCTGCTCCAACTCCAGACGAGCAAAGAGGTGCCGCAGATCACGCGGCAAGTTCAAAACGAGGTGCAGCAGGTCATCGACGCCCGCATCAACGGGCTCGGCGTGTCCGAACCGCAGATCACGGCGGTCGGCAACGACCGGATCCTCGTGGAACTCCCCAACGTCAAGAATCCCGACGAAGCCGTCCGGTCGCTCAAAGACGTCGCGAAACTCGACTTCAAAATCATTCCGGCCGCCGTCAACGAGCGCGTCGCGCGCGATAAAAAATACGCGAACGATCCGAACGGCGCGTACAAGGATAGCGGCGCGATCGTATACAGCGGTAACGAACTCAAGCGCGCGTCTTCGTCGCCCGACCAAGGCGGCGGCTGGAAGATCGATTTCGAAACGAAAGATCCCGCCAAGTTCGGCCGCATGACGCAAGCCAATATCGGCAAGCTGCTCGGCTTCTTTCTCGATCAAAAGTTCGTGTCCGCAGCGACGATTCAGAGCGTCATCACGGATCAAGGGCAGATCACGGGCCAGTTCGCCGAAGAAGAAACGATTCGCATCGCAAACGACCTCAACGCCGGTGCGTTGCCCGTGCCGGTCAAAATCGTCGAGAACGATACGGTCGGGCCGGTGCTCGGTAAGATCGACCTTGAGAAATCGTTATATGCTTCGATGGCCGGGCTCGGGCTCGTGCTCGTCTTCATGTTCGTCGTGTACCGTTTGCCGGGATTCCTCGCCGACTTGGCGCTGGTCGTCTACGTCTTGATGCTGCTCGGATTGCTAGCGGGCGTGCACGCCGTCCTGACGTTGCCCGGCATCGCGGGCTTCGTGCTCTCGATCGGTATGGCCGTCGACGCCAACGTGCTGATCTTCGAGCGGCTCAAGGAAGAAATCTGGGCCGGTAAGTCGCTTCGCTCGGCGGTGCAGGTCGGCTTTAAGCGCGCCTTTACCGCGGTCTTCGATAGTCACTTCACGACCGTCGTGGGCGCGGGTGTCCTCTTCATGCTGGGCACGGGTACCGTGAAAGGCTTCGCCTACACGCTGTTTTGGGGAACGCTCTTCTCGCTTTTTACGGCGACGTTCGTCACCCGATATTTCGTGGATCTCGTCGTCGATAACGGCGTGGCAGAGAATCCAAAGGTCTACGGAGCCTAGCCGATGTTCTTTCGCCGCTTGAACTGGAACGTCGTCGGCTGGTTCCGAACCGTATCATACATCTCGTACGCCATCATCTTCGCGGGCGTCCTCGCGTTGCTCTGGCATGCCACGCACGCGCCGGGCGGCGGTTTTCAGCCTTCGCACGCGCTTCGTTTGGGACTGTCGTTTACCGGCGGCACCGACGTCAAGGTCAAGTACGCGAGACCGCAAAGCGTCGCCGCGATTCAGAAAGCGCTCGCGACGATCGGCGTCAGCGATGCGCGCGTCAATACGCTCGGTAATGCGAGCGATGCGCAGCCGAACGAGCGCTTCACGATCGAGACGCAGACCGATTTTGGCGACAATACGCCGCGCGTGTGGTCGGCGCTCGCGACGGTAGGCGCCGTCGACCGCGCGCAGTCGGAGATCGCGGCCGTCGGTCCGTCGCTCGGTAAAGAATATCTGATTAAAGCGGCGGAAGCGCTCGTCATCGCGATTTCGATTCAGTTCGTTTTCATCGCGTTCCGTTTCGGCTGGAATTACATCTTCGGTCTGGTCGTCGTCATCGCGCTCGTGCGCGACGCGGCGATGATGATCGGTATCTACGCACTCGCCGATCGTCGTGCCGACGACGCGTTCCTCGCGGCGGTCCTGACCGTCATCGGATACTCGGTCATGGATACGATCGTGATTCTGGACCGGATTCGCGAGAACGTTAAAGTCATGGCCGGCGAACCGTATGCGAAGATCGTCAACACCTCGATTCTGCAGACGATGACGCGCTCGGTCAATACGCTCGCCACGGTCATCGTGACGCTCGTTGCGCTCGTCGTGTTCGGCGGGGCGAGCTTGCAGAATTTTGCCTTCGCGTTACTCGTCGGTATCTGTTCCGGCGGCTATCACTCGATCTTCTACTCCGCGCCGCTCGTCAACGTGTTGCGCGAACGCCAACTTCGCTCGGCAACCTCCCGCCGCGACATCGAACGTGCGAACGCGGGCGAGCGTCCCCGAACGGTCGCCGACGCGCGCGCCCAAGCCGTCCGCGGCGTCCCCCGCGAGGAAGTCATCGCCGCGCGTAAAGAGCGTCGCAAGAAAGCGACGGGCCGCCCGAGTGCGAACACGCCGATAAAATATCGCCGCAAGCGCGTTCTGCCGGCGACCGCGACGGCTGCCGAAGCGGCGGCGTTCGCAGCCGAGCCGCAATACGAAGACATCATCGAGGACGAGCACGGTCACGAAGTGGTGCTCGACCAAAGCGAACACGAACACGAACACGAGCCAGAACTCGCGCGGTACGACGCCAAGCCGTACGAACTCGATCCGCTCGACGCGCAGAACGCGGGCGTTCACGACGACGACCTCGCGCTCGGGCACGAGGAAATTCATCTGAACCTCGACGATGCCGAAACCGACGCCAAAGCCGAACACCCCGCCGTCAGACGCGACTAACGGCGCGCGGAAGCTTCCGCGGCCCACCGCATCAGAAGCCGCTTTCGAGCGGCTTCTCGCGCATTTCGACGAGCTGGATCCCATCGCCGGCAACGCCGCGGCGTCGCGGACGACACCGCCCGCTTCGGACGAAGCAGCGCATCGGCCGCACGACGCGGCGCGGCAATCATCAGATGCGTCGCGGCAACCGCACGCGAACGTGCCGCAACGGGGTGCGGCGCGAGACCCGGCGCAAGGCGTGCACGCCGCAACGTCGCAGCAGCAACGCGCACGGCAAACGAACGACACGCCGTCCGGCTTCATCGACGCGCTCTTCGCGAACCGAGCGGCGTATTTGGTTCGGGATCGTTACGCCTCGATCGGCGAGGCCGACGACTTCTACACGAAGATCGTCGGTGTAAGCTTCGAGGGTCGCCAGGATACGGTGGCCGGACTGCTGCCGGGCCTGGCGCTCGAACTCGTGCGCGAGCCCGCCAACGACTTCGATCCCAACGCGATCGCGGTGCGGTACGGGGCTCTCGCGCTCGGTTACATCCGCCGCGAGATCGCGCGCCGAATTGCGCCGAATATCGACGGCGGCCAGCGTTACGCGGCGACCGTCGGCAGTATCACCGGCGGCGGCGAACGCAACGTCGGCGTGAACATCCACGTGCGCCGCGAGCACTCGCAACGCTCCGGCGCAGCGCGCGCGTCCGAGGGCCGGGCGACGGTGTCGCACGATGCCGTTTGCGCGGCATTGATCGGCGAGCGGCCGTTGCGGGAGGCGCAGCGCATCGTGCTCGGCACGATAGCGGCCGGCCGCAGTACGCTTGCGATCCTCGGTACGGGTCGCGGAAAATCGCTCTGTTTTCAGTTGCCGGCCGCGGAGCGGGCGCTCGCGCACAGCGAGAAGACGATCGTGTTCTATCCATTGCGTGCGCTGGCGAACGATCAATACGATGCAATGCAGCGGCGGCTCGGTTCGTTCGGCCTGCGCGTCCTTCGCGCGAATGGGTCGATCGAAGCGGGCGAGCGCGCCGAACTCGAGGCAGCGCTCGCCAACGGCGAGTGGGACGTCGTGCTTGCCACACCCGAGTTCGCAACGTATCACCGGGAGGCGTTTCTGCGGCCGTTCAACCGCCCCGATTTCGTCGTCGTCGACGAAGCGCACCATCTCTTCGAATCGAAACATCGGCCCGCGTACGGGACGCTCGGCGACCTGATTCGCGACTTCGGCACGCCGCAAGTTCTCGCGCTCACGGCGACCGCCAACGACGACGCCTTTCGCGAGATCCGCCGCGCGCTCGCCATCGATTCGTGGACGATCGATCCGACGGTGCGCGAGAATCTACACGTCGTCGATGCGCGCAACGCGAGCGATAAAAACGTCTATCTGGCGCGCGAACTCGCAAGCGACGGCAAAGCGATCGTCTATTGCAACTCGCGCACCGAGGCCACGAAGCTCGCCGAACGTTTACGCGGACGGTACGGTCCGAGCGTCGCCTTCTACCACGCGGGCATCCCGAGCCCCGAACGCGCGCAAATCGAAGATCTGTTTCGAAACGGCGACATCCGGCTCATCGTCGCGACGTCCGCGTTCGGCGAAGGTATCGATTTGCCCGACGTGCGCGATGTCGTCCTCTATCACCTGAATTTCGATTTTACCGGCTTCAATCAGATGGCCGGTCGGGCCGGGCGCGACGGTATCGACGCGCGCATCCACCTGTTGTACGGCGATAACGATCGGCGCATCAACGACTACATCATCGCGCGCAGCGCCCCGTCGCTGGAAACCTTACGCGAACTCTATCGCGGCATGCGCGGGCTCGCAGCGCACGACGTGCTCCGCATGGGGTACGACGATCTCGCCCGTACGCTCGATCTCAACATGACCGACGGCGCGACGGTCGGCGCGGCGGTGCGCATTTTCGTCGAAGGCGGCCTCGCCGAAGCCGGCCTCGACGACGACGGCCGTTTCGTCCGATTTCTCGACGTCGCGCACAAAGTCGATCTCACGGCGATCGCACGATTCGCCGAAGGTCAGGCCGAACGTGAGGCCTTCGAGCGCTTTTGCGAACTCGCGCTGAAAGCCGATGCTGCGACGCTCGAGCAGATCATCAACCGGCCGATCTATCCCAACGGCGTGCCGCTGCGCGCGTAAAGTCGAGAATCGTGGCCTACGGCTTGCCGAGCCGCTGGAGCAGCGACGCGAGCTCGGCGGGCAGTTCCACCGGAATATTGTGCCCCACGTTCTTGAGCGTCACCAGCGTACTACCCGGAATCGCTCCGGAGACGTCGCGCCGTAAGCGCTGCGGCGGCACGAGTGGGTCGCGCTCGCCCGCGACGACGAGCGTCGGCAGCGCGATCGTGCCGATGCGATCGGAGAAATCTTCGAGCCGCCCACGATCGTACCAGTCGAACCACGCTTCGCGTGATGCGAGTAGCGCATCGTCGACAAGGTGGAGGAGCGCATCGGGAGCGATCTCGCGGAACATCGCCGCGCGTAGAAAGCGGTCGATGCGCGTGCGCGAGCCGAACGCGTCGTCGGCGCGCGCGCGATGGTCGGGCCGGGGCGTAACGCCACGCGCCGAGCCCGGTGCGACGAGCACGAGCCGCGCCAGATTCGGCGGCGGCTCGAGCGCGACGTATTGCGCGATCTTCCCGCCCATCGAATGCGCGACGACTTCGACCGAATTGCCGAGCGTTGCGAGCGCCGCGCGCAGATCGCTTGCGTAGCCCGCGAGATCGTACCCGCTCTTCGGCCGATCCGAGAGCCCGCAGCCCGAAAGTCGAGCAGATGCGAGGTGAACGCGGCCGGATCGAGTTTCTCGACGACGTCGTAGAACATGCGCCGCGAACTGATCCAACCGTGTGCGAAGAGCAGTCGCCGCGGCCCCGTGCCGCGCGTTTCTAAGGCCAGCGACAGATCGCCGTTTGGAAGATAGCGCACGACTGACGATTGTCGCATACGTTGCGCTTTCCGCTCGTCCCTCAGGCGACGACCTTCGTCAGACCGGCCGCTCCGACGGCTTTGTAAAACGCATTATCGGTCTCGGAAATACTCGGTGCCCACGTGTCGATCTGCGCGTGCGAGACCGGAAAGTGGACCGTAGGCCCGTAGGCGTCGCTATAATCTGCGTCTGCGAACGGCGCGTAATCGTCCGTCTCGCGGTGCGCGAGGATGGTCGCGGCCACGGCGTTGCGAGCCGCCAGCGCGTCGGTTCGGACCTCGGCGGAAAGGCGTCCATCTTCCGAAAGCGTTTGGTAGAGCGCGATCGCGGGTCGATCTGCGCGCCACGGCAGCGCCTTGCCTTCCGGGAAGCGAACCATTCCGTCAATTGCGCGCGCGTCTTCGCGGATCGCCGTGCGCGTGGCGCGGTCGCTTCGCACCTCGGCGATTAGCGCGCTATCGAGCGTCGCAACGCTCTGCTCCAGTTTTGCCGTCTTTTCGGGCGCCAGATCGATGACGTCGAACGCGGCGGCCGGTGCGAAACTCGCGCTCCGAACGCCGTACGTGGTGTTCATGGTATCTTCGACGATGCTGCGCGCCATCGCGGGAGCGTCACCGAGATGCCTTGCGATATCGTGGGCGACGCCCGTGGGGACGCCCGGCGCGAGCATCGTCTCCGGGGACGCCGCGAGATACGCGACGCCGGCGTGCGAGAGCGCGGATGAAAAGGCGACCGTGGCCATCAAGCATTGATTCGCGACGACGCCGTCGACGTGCCGGCCGGCATCTTCAGGATGTGCTTTCGCGTGCGCCGCGACGCCGTCGGAGATCGCGCCCGCGATGTCGTCCTCGCGCATAATTCCCGTCTTGCTGTGCGTCGATTGCATGCCGCCGCCGTCGCCGCCGCCGTGATCGATGAGATCCAGCCACGTCGCTTTAGCCTCGGACTTTTCCGCATTATCCAGGACGTGTGAAACGAACGTCGCGAGATCTTTACGTGCGGACATGTCGTGCGGCGGATAAATCGCGACGTTGCTCGCAAAGGCGCCGTCGGCGATCGTGTACGATTCGGTGCGCAGGACGTGCGCCGGATCGAAGCCGCGTCGTGCCGTCGTATCTTCGACCGTGAATTCGATCGACCGGTCGTCTTTGCTCGTCTGCAGTGCCTGCGCGATCGTCGCCGCCTGCACTTCATCGAGATTATTATCGCCATCGCGATACATGCCGAACTCGAGCGCTCGGGAAGGGTGCTCCGTAGAAACCGAACCGACCATGCTATCTCCTTGCAGAATACTCTCGACGGCGATATCACGACGGGAAGTTCGAGCGGCTAGGGCGGAGCATGTCTCGCTCGGTCGGCGCGCGTACAGGTTTGCGTACCCGACAGCTAAGTAACGCTATCGCGCTCGGCTTGCCGGCGTTCGCGACCTGCATACTCGCGAACGTGTGCGGTTCGCATGGCAGCGAAAGGCGGATTGCCAGTTGCAGAGACGCAATGGTCACGCCGACGCGTATTGTGACTTCGGGGAATTCACATGATCGACGTGGCCCAATCGTTACGCGAACGTGACTTTGGCTAATTGAGCCACTCGAAAGCAGCAGCGTGTCTACGCGCCGACCGTGATCGTCTCTTCGCGGACTACTAATTTCCGAACGCCACGTGGGTTCATCTGCGAACCACGAACCCGATCGAATCGATCTTCGCGCCGATTCGTTCTCGCACAGACGCCATGAAGCGCTTACGTACGGCCGAGTTTGCAACGGCAGTCACCCACGCGCTCAGCATGAAGCTCGCGCCAACATGGCGCCGTTTACGCGGCTACCGCGATCTCGCCGATTTCGTCAGAGAACCCGTTGCGTTGAAACGCGCTGCACGAGATAATCACACTACACCACGAGTTGCATCGCCGCACGTTTCCCCGCAAATTGAAAACGACCTCACGTCCTTGCGTCCAAGAGCGTAGCGCGGCGGTTTGCGGCGCGCGCAATCTTACACGTGCGGGTACTCCGCGGTTGTTTGGGCCGGGCTCTCGCGACGCGAAACTTGCCGTCGGTCGCGGCCAGCACGTCGCCGGACAGTGCCGGGATACTCGTACCGGAGGACATGGCACCAGTACGGTAAATTTTTTCGCGCGACGACAGTCTCGACGTACATCAGTCTCGACGTACATCGACGCCCGCCGGCGTCGAACGACCGACGGAGAATGGAGAATACCGATGAATTCAGTAGCCGCGTGGCGGGCGACGGGCGCGGTGGCGCTCATGGTCGGTCTCCTCGGTGACACAACTGCGTTTGCCGCCGATGCGAAGGCCGGCGGCGACGTGTCGAGCGCGAAGGTCGCCTTTCTCATGCCGGACGAGGGTTCGACCCGTTACGAGGAGCACGACCGTCCGGGCTTCGTCGCCGAGATGAAGAAGCTGTGCGCGGGCTGTACGGTGCTCTACCAGAACGCCGACGGCGACGCGTCGAAGCAGCAGCAGCAGTTCAACTCGGTCATTTCGCAGGGCGCGAAGGCGATCGTCATAGACCCCGTCGATTCGACGGCGGCGGCGTCGCTCGTCAAGCAGGCACAGAGCCAGGGTGTGAAAGTCATCGCCTACGACCGGCCGATCCCGTCCGCAAAAGCCGACTACTACGTGTCCTTCAACAACGAGCAGATCGGTAAGACGATCGCGGAGTCGTTAGTTAAAGACCTTAAAGCGAAGCACGTGTCGCCGAGCGCCGGCGGGGTGCTCGAAGTCAACGGCTCGCCGACCGACGCGGCGGCCGGCCTGATTAAGAAGGGCATCCACGAGGGGCTGGCCGGCAGCGGTTTTACGACCCTCGCCGAGTACGACACTCCGAACTGGGAACCCGCCAAGGCTCAGCAGTGGGTCGGCGGTCAGGTGTCGCGTTTCGGCAAGAAGATCGTCGGCGTCGTCGCCGCGAACGACGGCACCGGTGGCGCGGCGATTGCGGCCCTGAAGGCCGCGGGCGTCAACCCGGTCCCGCCGGTTACCGGCAACGACGCGACCATTGCCGGGCTGCAACTCATCATCGCGGGCGATCAGTACAACACGATCTCCAAGCCGAGCGAAATCGTGGCTGCCGCGGCGGCAAATGTCGCGGTCAGCCTGCTTCAAGGCAAGCCGCCGAAGGCCGACACGAACCTGTTCGGGACGTCGACGCGGCTATTCACGCCGGCCCTCGTCACCGACGCCAACCTTAAGGCCGAGATCATCGAAAAGCGAGTCAACGGCAAGCCGATTCAGACGCCGGCTCAGCTTTGTACCGGCCGTTATGCCGCCGGCTGCACGAAACTCGGCATCGCCTCATAATTCGACCGTGCGCGCGCGGCCGACGTCTCGCGCAGCTTTAGAACGCGGGAGAAGAAGCTCGCATACATGACGGACACATTACAGCGATCGGCACCTTCAGGCGAGGTGGTACTCAGCCTGCGCGGCATCTCGAAACATTTTGGCGCGGTTTCGGCGCTGACGGATATCGATCTCGACGTCCACGCCGGTGAAGTCGTCGCCTCGTCGGTGATAACGGCGCGGGAAAGTCGACGTTGGTAAAGGTGCTCGCTGGCGTTCATCAGCCGAGCGCGGGCACGATGTCGTTCCAGGGCCGAGCGGTCACAGCCGCCGACCCAAGCGCCTCGCTCTCGCTCGGCATCGCCACCGTGTTTCAAGACCTCGCGCTCTGCGAAAACCTCGACGTGGTCGCCAATATCTTCCTCGGTCAGGAAATCAGCCCACTGCGGATGGACGAGGTCGCGATGGAGAACCGCGCCTGGACGCTGCTCCGCGAGTTGTCCGCCCGCATCCCCAGCGTCCGTATTCCGGTCGCCTCGCTATCGGGCGGTCAACGGCAGACCGATCGCCCGGTCACTGCTGCTCGATCCTAAGATGATCATTCTCGACGAACCGACCGCCGCGCTCGGCGTCGCGCAGACGGCCGAAGTCCTCAATCTGATCGAACGGGTCCGGGACCGCGGCCTCGGCGTCGTGATGATCAGCCACAACATGGAGGACGTCCGCGCGGTCGCAGATCGGATCGTCGTCCTGCGCCTCGGACGCAACAACGGCGTCTTCTACCCCGACACCTCCAGCGAAGAGCTGATCGGCGCCATCACCGGAGCTTCCGACAATTCCGTCTCGCGCCGGTCGGGGCGACGGCAGGCGCAAGCCGGTCTTACGCAAGGAGAGCAGTAGTGCCCGACGTGATTGAGAGCGACGTCCCGGCCCAGCCGCTACTGGACCGCAGCGACGAGCGGGTCAAACACGGAACCAGCATGGGAGACAGACTGGCCGCCTTTTTGGGCCGCGTGCGTTCCGGCGACCTCGGGGCACTGCCGGTCGTCGTCGGCCTAGCCGTCATCTGGACCGTCTTCCAGAGCCTCAACTCCGTCTTTCTCTCGAGCAACAACCTCGTGAACCTGCTCTTCGACTGCTCGACGGTCGGCGTGATTTCGCTCGGCATCGTGTGCGTGCTGATGGTCGGCGAGATCGACCTGTCGGTCGGTTCGGTCAGCGGCTTCGCCTCGGGGCTGCTCGGCGTTCTCTGGGTCAACGCGGGCTGGCCGGTGGCGCTCGCCGTGATCGCCGCGCTGGCAGCGGGTGCCGCGATCGGCGGCTTGTACGCACTGTTGTACAACCGGTTCGGAATGCCCAGCTTCGTCATCACCCTGGCCGGTCTGCTCGCCGTCCTCGGCCTTCAGCTCTACATCCTGGGACAGGGCGGGTCGGTGAACCTGCCCTACGGTTCTTGGATGGTGAACTTCGGTCAACAATACTGTATGCCGCACGTCGTCGCGTACGTCGTCGCGGCGCTCGTGGCGATCGGGCTGTTCGCATCCGGCTATCGTACCGCTGCCCGCCGTCGCGCCGCCGGGCTGTCTTCGAGTTCGCTGACCGAACTGCTCGTCCGCGCCGGCCTGATCCTGGTCGCGCTCGAACTGATCGTCGCTTACCTTAACCGCGACCGCGGCGTGCCGTGGATGTTCGGGCTCTTCGCCGCACTCGTCGTTGTGATGAATTACGCGCTGACCCGGACGCAATGGGGCCGTTCCATGACGGCCGTCGGAGGCAACCGCGAGGCGGCGCGCCGCGCCGGTATCGGCGTCGGGCGCATCTATGCAAGCGCGTTCATCGTGTGCTCGATGCTGGCCGCGCTCGGCGGCCTGCTCGCCGCCGCGCGCCTTGCATCCGCGAGCCAGCAGGCCGGTACGGGCGACGTCAATCTGAACGCTATCTCAGCGGCCGTGATCGGCGGCACGAGTCTGTTCGGTGGCCGTGGTAACGCATATTCGGCGTTGCTGGGCATCATCGTCATCCAGTCGATCGCGAGCGGCCTCACGCTGCTCGACCTGTCGTCGTCGCTGCGCTACATGATCACCGGTGCGGTACTTGCCATCGCCGTCATCGTCGACTCCCTGGCGCGGAAGTCCCGCGTTTCCCACGGTCGCGCCTGACCGTCGATCGCTCAGAGCGAGCAGAAGGACTGATATGCCGAACCGCGCCGCCGTGATGACCGCCCTCAACGAGATCAAGATCGAGGACAGGGCAATACCCGAACCCGGCCTTGGTGAGGCCGTGGTGCGTATCGAATCCGTCGGTGTGTGCGGCTCCGACCACTCGTACTTCGTGCGCGGCCGGATCGGCGACTACGTCGTGAAGGGGCCGATCGTCCTCGGCCACGAGGTGTCCGGCGTGGTCGAAAAGGTCGGCGCCGCGGTGACCAACGTCGCGCCGGGCGAGCGCGTCGCTATCGAGCCCGGTACGCCGTGCCGGAACTGCCGCGAATGCCGGCTCGGCCGCTACCACCTGTGCCCCGATCTTATCTTCCTCGCAACCCCGCCGTACGATGGCGCGCTGCTCGAGCACATGCTGATCGACTCACGCAACCTCTTCCCCATTCCCGACGGGATGACGTTCGACCAGGCCGCGCTGCTCGAGCCCCTATCGGTCGGAATATGGGCTTGCAAACGCGCAAGCCTCATGCCCGGCGACGACGTGCTCGTGACGGGCGCGGGCCCCGTCGGCCTCGTGTCGGCCTCCGCGGCGCGTGCGTTCGGCGCCCGCACGGTGACGGTGACCGACATCTCGGACTTTCGGCTCGCGCTCGCCGCGTCCATGGGCTTCGCGACCGAGCGCAGCGACGCCGCGTCAGATGCGGACTTCGATGTGCTGATCGAGTGTTCGGGTGCGCCGGGCGTGCTCGCTGCCGGCATGCGTCGCCTGCGGCCGGCCGGCCGCGCCGCGATGGTCGGCATGTCCAAGGAAGAATTGATCGGGCTCCCGCTCTCGCAGCTCAACCCGAACGAGGTGACGCTCGGCACGGTTAACCGCTATAACAACACGTGGCCGATCGCGATCGAACTCGTCGCCTCGGGTCGCGTCGACGTCAACCCGTTGATCACGCACCATTTTACGCTCGACGAGACGGCCGAGGCCCTGACGCTGGCCGAGCGCGTCCAGAACTCCGTCAAGGCGATCGTCCACCCGCAGCAACGCTAGTTCTGCGTCGCGCCGACTGCGCTTCACGCGCTCACGGCACCCTCACGCCGCTTGCGGCACGTCACGCCAGGGGAGGAACGATGGCGCTCTTCGACAGCTTCCGACTGACCGGCAAAGTCGCACTCGTCACCGGCGGTCGCACTGGGATCGGCTTGAGCCTTGCTCGCGCGCTCGCCGAAGCGGGGGCCGGCGTCGTTATCGCCGCGCGCGACGTCGACGGCTGTCGCGCGGCGGCCGAGGAAATTACCGCCGCCGGAGGCACTGCGCTGGGCGCGCCGCTCGACGTGACGAATCGCGACGAGATCGAAGCGCTGGTGCGCGATGTGGGCGCACGGCTCGGGCCGATCGACATCTTGGTCAACAACGCGGGCGTCTGTTACGATCGCGCGGCCATCGACGTGCCCGACGAGGAATGGCATCGCGTCTTCGACGTCAACGTACACGGACTGTGGTACTGCTCGCAAATCATCGGACGGACGATGGTCGAGCGTCGAACGGGCGTTATCGTCAACATCGGTTCGATGTCGGCGCACATCGTCAATCGGCCGCAGTTTCAAGCGGGGTACAACGCCTCGAAGGCCGCCGTCCACCATTTGACGCGTTCGCTCGCTGCGGAGTGGGCGCCGTTTAACGTGCGGGTCAACGCGATCGCGCCGGGCTATATCGCGACGGCGATGGCGCCCGTCGACGATCCAAAATTCCGCCGTTACTGGATCGAAGACACCCCGATGCTGCGCGCGGGCCAGCCCGAAGAACTCGGTCCGACCGTCGTCTATCTCGCGTCGGACGCCTCGAGTTTCATGACGGGCGCGATCCTCGTCGCCGACGGGGGCTACAGCTTGTGGTGACGCACGCGCCGTGCCGACACACGGCGCCTGCTACACGGGTACGAGCGGCTTCGAAGCGGGCCGATCGGCCCGATCCGGTTCGGGTACGTAGAGGCAATTGGGGGCCGCACGACCGAGTACAGTACTGCGAGAACCGCGGTAGCCTAACCGCATGAGGAGCGAATACGATGGACGAAAAGTCATCTGCCACGCGCGACGCAGCGAAAGCGGCGACGTCGAAAATGCGCGAAATTTTCGAGCAGGTCAAAGTGCCTGGTTTTAATTTTGACGCCTTCATTGAAGCGCGCCAAGCCGATATCGATGCGATGTCGAGCGCGACGGCCGTCGCGTTTTCCGGCGCGCAGTCGCTGACCGAAAAACAGGCCGAACTTCTTAAATCGGCGCTTGGCGAGATCAACAACGCCGTCAAAGCTCGGGCCGCTACCGCGGGTGAGAACGGCCTTCGTGATATGGTAAAACGCGAAAGCGATATGGTCCAAAATACGCTGTCGCGCACGGTCGAGGGCATGAAAGAAATGGCCGAAGCCGCGCAAAAATCGCAATCCGAGATGTACGAGATCACGCTCGACCGAGTGCGCAGCAACGCTGAACAGCTGCGCTCGATGTTCTCTCGCGAGAAAGAGTAGCGCCGAATCGGTTTGCGAACTCGGTGACCAGTCGGTTCCTAGACCGGCTGCTCCTGCGCCCGGCGCACCTGCGCCGCGAGAGTTGCGGCGACGGGGTTGTATTGCCAGAACAGCGTCGCGCCCTCCGAGCGCTCGATGACGAACCCCGTCGACTTGGCGAGTTTCGCGAAGGCGGTATTCTGCGAGAGCGAGAGGGCGATGAGACGGTGCGTACCGCGCCGGCGTATCTCTGCGGTCAGCGCCTCGATCAAGGCGCGGCCGACGCCGCGTTTGCGCGCATCGTGTGCGACGACGATGGCAAGTTCGGCGGTCCACCCGTCGATCGCGACGGCGTGCACCGATCCGAGTGGGACGCCGTCGTCGAGGGCGATGAAACCGATGGTATCGCTGCGCTCCTCGACGTACCGGTGCAGCTCTGCGGGATCGAAGTGGTCGACGACGTGGAAGAACCGGCAGTACCGGTCTTCATCGGTGGTGCGCTCCAAAATGTTGCGGTAAGCGGCTTCGTCGCTGGGCCGGATCGGTCGGACGCTGATGGCCATGGTCGGTTATCGGTTCCTAACCCAGATATAGTGCGGATAGATGCATTTCGCCTTTACTCTCAAGAGGGATCAAAGCCTGCTAGTTTGTTTCTCTGGCAAGCGTGCTTACGCATGGACCCAATTTGGAAAAGCAAAAGTCATGAAGAATCCTCAAGCAATTGCGCTCGGAGCGGCGATTCTTGCCGTAAGCATGGGCGGGCTTGCCACGTCGCAGTCGATGCCGGCGTCGACGGCCGCAACGCCCGACCCCAAGGCATCACCGCTGCTTCCCGACGATATTTTCGTACGTGCCGTCCAACGCTCGAACGACAACGAAATCGCGGCATCGCGGTACGTTCTCAAGACGACCAAAGCCGCACCCGTCCGCGACTTTGCAACGATGATGGTGCAGGACCATTCCAGAGCAGAAGTTTCGTTGCAGACGACCTCGCGCAACGCCCACGTCGCCCTTCCGCAGAGCGAACGCGCGATGACGATGGAGCCGGCGTCCTTTAAGACAGCGACGGGGCCATCGCTCGATCGCGAGTATTTCGTGCAGCAGGTCGCCGCGCATAAAGACGCGCTGAAGGTCTTGACGGCGTACGCGAGCAAGGGCCCGAACCCGATTTTAAAGGCCTATGCGAGCGATCAAGTGTCGATCGTGCAGTCGCATCTCGATACGGCCGAAAACGCGTTGGCGATGATGCCGGCGAAGCGCCCGATTGCGAGTGCGAGCGTGGCGCCAATCCCGCCGGGCGGAAACGAAGCCGCGGGCAGTAAAAACGGCGGTCAAATCGTCCCCAATCCGTCGGCTTCGCCGGTCACGTCGGCATCGGCAGCGGCGTCGAGTTCGCCGAACCCGCAACCGTCGTTGCCGATACCCGGTACGCCGGGCCCGCTCGTCAGCGCGTCTCCGCGCCCATAGCCCACATAGCAGGCTCGATGTAACAAAGCGCAAGGCGCGTACCGCAGGGTACGCGCCTTCTGCGTTATCGGGCCTCGAGCGTCGCCGCCCGCTCTACACGCCGCGGCAGACCGGAAGCGTGGTAAACCCGGTGACGGGATCCGTGTGCTTGAGCACCACCTGCACGGCCGGTGGCAACGAGGCGACATCGGTACCTTCGGGCGGCGGTTGAACCGGAACGCCGTTATGCCCGTTGAGCGCCTCGTCGTGCGCGAACGGGTTCTGTCGTTCGCCCGGATAGACGAACGGCCAGGGAAACGGTGCGACGGAGACCGTGCCGTCGCGTGTTACGACCTTCGCGAGCACTTGCTGCACGACCGTACCGTCGCGCCGGTAGCTCAGATGGCCCGGTTCCAGAAAGACGTCGCCGCACGGGGCGTTGGCTACGTCGCCGGCGTTTCCGGTCCCTGACGTCCCGGTACCGCTCCCCGTCCCGCCAAGGCCCCCCGTGCCAGTGCCGGGGCCGGCCCCGGTGCCGCTGCCGCCGTTTTGGACGCCTGAGGCCCTGCCGTCGGCGAGCGAGCGCGCCGGAGGATGCGATACCGCCGCATGGGTGCGCGGGCGCGGTTTGGCGCGAGCGATCGCCTTACGCGCGGCCGCCCCGCCCAGTTTCTTCGTCGGCAGAGCAGCCGCTTTCGCGGCCGGAGCGCGCACGACGACCCTCGGGGCCAGCGTGTAATGCGGCTGCGGCGTCGGTGTAATTCTCGGCGTCGGCGTCGGTTTGGGCGTGGGGACGGGCGTCGGTGGCGGCGTCGGGACGGGAGTCGGTGCGGGCGTCCGTTTCGAGATCGTGACGATCTGCGTGACCACGCGCTCTTCGGCGACCGAACGGTCGTGACGCGGCCATAGTCCGGCGATTATTTCATGGATCGCGATGGCGATGGCGAGCGCGACGAGCGCGCGTTGCCGAAAGCCGCGATCCCGGATGTCGACGATATCGATTCGGGGTCGCCTCCATCCGGTGCGAACCGGTTCTTACTGCGGGTAGTAGCCGTGGATGCGATAGAAACGCTGGCGGTACGCGGCCTGCCGGCGTGCGCGGGTGGCATCTTCCTCACGCTTGAGGCGCTTCTTGTGGTTGTAATTCAGGACCAGAACGCCGCCCGCGACCGCCGCCGCGCCCCCCAGGATGATATTGCGCGTGCTGGCTTTGCCGTCCGCCAAGGCCGGCGAAGCGAGCGGGCCGGCCGCCATGGTGGCAGCAAGTGCCGCCGCGATAAAGGTGTTTTTAATGTGGACTCTTTCTTCCCGGCGGCTTGCTTGCTGATACATCAGACAAGCGGTGTCAGGAATGTATCTAGGTAACGAAGGGAAGCCCTCCGATGATTCTATCGTCCGAGGACGTGCGGTTTCGCACGCTTGCCCGTCGCTTCGAGGCGGAAGTTTCGTCGCGTGAGCGCAGGGTGGGCGAGAGCGAAGGGCGCACGTCGCGATGCAGGCGGCCGCAACGCGCCCGAGGAGGCACAACTGCACATCGAATCGCTGATCCGCGCGATCCCCGATTTTCCGATTCCCGGCATTTTGTTTCGCGATATCACACCGCTGCTTAAAGACGCGGGCGGTTTTCGTGCGGCAATCGACCGGTTCGTCCAACGCTACAAATCGGAACGGGTCGATCTGGTGGTGGCCATGGAAGCCCGGGGCTACATCTTCGGAGCGCCGCTCGCGTATGCGCTCGGCGCCGGTTTCGTTCCCGTGCGAAAGCCCGGGAAACTGCCCGCTACGACCTTTGTGGAATCGTACGCCTTGGAATACGGCACCAATACGCTCGAGATTCACGACGACGCGGTCGGAAACGGCCAGCGGGTCCTCGTCGTGGACGATTTGCTCGCGACCGGGGGGACGGCGGCTGCGACCGCCCGGCTTCTCGCTAAGCTCGGCGCGGACGTCGTCGGGTTCGGCTTCCTGATCGAACTGGCCGCACTGCGCGGTCGCGAGGCGCTCGCCGGTCACGAGGTGACGACGTTCGTCTCGTATTAGTGCCGCTTGGGAGCGCCTTTCAAATTCCCCCCGTCTATGGCATTATAGGCGGTAATCCATTATGCCGACCGTTCACTTCCACGAACTCGTAGCCAAGATACAATCGTACGATCCGACGATGGAAGGGTCGTGGCTGCAATCGGTCTACGAGCTTGCCGACGCCGCGCACGACGGCCAGCTCCGTGCGAGCGGCGAAGATTACATCGAACACCCCGTCGCCGTCGCGCGCATTCTCGCCGATATGGAGATGGATCGCGCCACGATCGCCGCGGCGATCTTGCACGACGTGGTCGAAGATACGGTCGTTACGAGCGATGAAGTGTCGGCGAAGTTCGGCCCGGAAATCGCGCAGCTGGTCGAAGGCGTTACGAAGCTCACGCGCATTCCGTATCAGTCGAAAGAAGACGCGCAAGTTGAAAATTTGCGCAAGATGTTCATGGCGATGGCCCAAGATATCCGGGTCATCATCATCAAGCTCGCCGACCGGCTGCATAACATGCGTACCCTCGGGAGCTTGCCGCCGGCCAAACAGCAGACGATCGCGCGCGAGACGATCGAGATCTACTCCCCGATCGCCCATCGCCTCGGCATCTGGAAGGTCAAGTGGGATCTCGAGGATCTGTGCTTACGCTATCTCGATTCCGAGATGTACCGCGAGATCGCCGAGCGCGTTGCGAAAAAACGCGGCGAACGCGAAGCGGCGGTCACGAGCGTCGTGGCGCTGCTGCGAACGCACTTCGACAAATTGGCGATCGTCGCCGACGTAACGGGCCGCCCGAAACACTTTTATTCGATCTACACGAAGATGAAGAAGGGCCGCGATTTCTCGACGATCTACGATCTCACCGCCGTGCGCGTGATCGTGGAATCGGTCAAAGATTGCTACGGCGCGCTAGGAACCGTGCATAGCATTTGGAAGCCGATTCCCGGCCGCTTCAAAGACTACATCGCGATGCCCAAGCCCAACATGTATCAGTCGCTGCATACGACGGTCGTCGGGCCCGGCGGCGATCCGCTCGAGATTCAAATTCGCACGCTCGAGATGCACCGCACGAGCGAGTACGGTATCGCGGCGCATTGGCGCTACAAAGAAGGCGGCAAGAACGACGCGTTCGAGCATAAGCTCACGTGGCTGCGGTCGTTGCTCGAGTGGCAGAACGACATGCGCGATTCGCGCGCGTTCATGGAGAATCTCAAGCTCGATCTTTTCGAGAATCAGGTCTTCATCTTCTCGCCGAAAGGCGACGTGTTTCCGTTGCCGTCGGCGGCGACGCCGCTGGATTTCGCGTATCACGTACATACCGATATCGGCAATCATTGCGTCGGGACCAAAGTCAACGGCAAGATCGTGCCGCTGGATTACCAGCTCAAGAACGGCGATATCTGCGAGGTGCTCGTCAATAAGAGTTCGCGGCCGTCGCTGGATTGGATTTCGATCGTTCGCACGTCGGGTGCGAAGCACAAGATCAAGCAGTGGTTCCGCAAGGATCGTAAAGACGAGAACGTGCTGGTCGGTCAAGAGAGCGTCGAACGGGAACTGAGCCGCGAACACATGCGCGTCGATCTCGCGCGCGGCGAGACGATCGCCAAGGTCGCCAAGCGCATGAACTATTCGAGCGCAACGGATCTCTTCGCGGCGATCGGGTTCGGTGATGCGTCGGCGGTTTCGGTCGTTACGAAACTCAAAGACGAAGCTAAAACCAGTAACCTCATCGATCTCAGCGCCGTGCAGCGCGTACCCGCCCGGCGTATCGCGCGAAATTCGAGCGGCATCCGTATCGCCGGCGTCGACGACGTGCTCGTGCGCCTATCGAAGTGCTGCAGTCCCGTCCCCGGCGATCCGATCATGGGGTACGTGACGATCGGCAAGGGCGTCTCCGTGCATCGGGCCGATTGTCCCAACGTCGCTTACATGTCGGCGACGCCGGAACGCATCTTGCAGGCGTCGTGGGCCGATTCCGAATCCGCCACGCACTCTGTCGATGTCGAAGTCGAAGCGATGGATCGCGCGGGCCTCCTGCAAGACGTGATGGGCGTGTGCGCCGAGTATAAAACGTCGGCATCGTCGGTGACCGCTCGCGTCAAACGCGATAGCGCGCTGATCAGCCTCACCCTACAGATCAACAACCTCGATCACCTACATAAGGTCCTCGAAAAGCTGCGCACCCTGCGCGACGTGCGCAACGTTTATCGCGTGACCAAACGCGAAGCGCGCGCGAGCGGCTAGCTCGCGGATGGGGCGCGCGTGATCGTTCCCGGGACGAAAGACGTGGTGCCCGGCGAGCATCGAGAACACACGACGGTGACCGTGTTTTGCGGCGGAGGCGTCTCGCGGCCGCTCGCCTCCGCGGCAGATATCAGCGACGTCCTCGCACACGAGCCCGATGCTTTCGTGTGGCTCGACGTGGTCGGCGCCGACGCCCAAGACTTCGCGCTGATCCAAGAGGAATTCGGCATGCATCCGCTCGCGATCGAAGATGCGATCAACTCCCATCAGCGCCCGAAAATCGAAGCGTACGGCGAGACGTGGTTCGCCGTGGTGTACGCGGCGACGCGACACGATGAGGAGCTCGCGCTACACGAAGTCGCGATCTTCATCGGGCGGCGCCTCGCCGTCACCATACGCTCCGAGCCCGCGTATTCGATCGTCGAATTCCGGCGCCGCTGGTCGCATCAGCGCGCTCCCGGTCGCATCGACGGTGGCGCGTTTCTGCACACGCTGCTCGATACGATCGTCGACGGCTTCACGCCGATTGGCGAAGCGTTCGAGGATCACGTCGAACGGCTCGAAGCAGCGTTGCTCGGCGAAGAAGCGCGCACGCGCGAAGTTCTGCTCGAAATCTTTGCGATGAAAAAAAATCTCGCGACGTTCCGGCGCGCGGTCGTGCCCCTGCGCGATATCCTGACGCCGATCATGCGCGGCGATCTCGTGCTCTTCTCGGGCGAGGCCGACGAGCTGCCGTACTATCGCGACGTGTACGATCACGTCGCGCTCGTTTCGGAGCAGCTCGACGCCGCGCGAGATCTGATCAACAACGCGCGCGACACCCATATCGCGCTGGCTTCAAACCGTCAGAACGAAGTTTCCAAGCAGCTCACGATCGTCGCGACCATATTTTTGCCGCTGACTTTCGTCAACGGGGTTTTTCGGACAGAACTTCGGCTTTTTGGTCGCGCATATCACGAGCGAGCCGTCGTTTTGGTGGCTCGGCGTCGGCAGCGAGGTCGCGGCCTTGGTCGCACTCGTCGGGTATTTCCGCTTCAAGCACTGGTTTTAGGGCGCTAGACGCCGACGGGTTCACGCGCCGTCGCGACGCGGGCGAGCGGCTTGCGAAAGCCGGCCGGAGGCTTCGCACGGAAACGCGGCTCGACGTGCGTCGCGACCCAGAGATAGAGCGTCGGGACGACCAGCAGCGAGAGGGCCGTCGAGCTGATGAGGCCGCCGATGACCACGGTGCCCAGCGGCGCCTGCGTCGAACTGCCGGCTTCGATGCCCAGTGCGAGCGGTAACATGCCGCCGATCGTCGCGAGCGTCGTCATCAAGATCGGCCGCAAGCGCCGCGGGCCCGCTTGGAGTAAGGCTTCGCGTGGATCGAGGCCGTCGCGGCGGAGCTGCTTCGTAAACTCGATGACGAGAATCGCGTTTTTGACCGCGATGCCGACGAGCATGAGCGAACCGATGAAGGCCGTCAAGCCGAACGCGCGATGCGTCAGTACGAGGGAGAGCGTGATGCCGACGAGCGCGAGGGGTACCGCGATCATAATCACGAGCGGATCGAGAAATGATTCGAACTGCGAGGCGAGCAGCATATAAATCAACGCTATCGCAAGGATCACGACGAGCCCGAGCGCCCCGAACGTGTTGTTATTTTGCGCGATCTCCGGGCCGAATTGCCAGCGGTATCCCGCGGGCAGCGGATAGGTGTCCATAATCTTCTGCGCTGCGGCGATCACGAGGCCGAGCGGTTGGCCTTGCACGGGCGCATTGATATCGATGCGGCGCTGTTTATCTTGACGCGAAATCTGCGACGGGCCGGTCCCCTCGACGATCGTTGCGACTGCGGCAAGCGGGATGCTCGCGAGTGACTGTGAGGACCGCACGGGCGTCGTAGTCGCCGACGCCGCGGAGAGCGTACTCGGCGGGACGAGCGGCAACTCCGCAAGCGAGCTCAGCGAGCGACGCTGCGCCGGTGCGGCTTGTACGAAAATCGGATATTGGATGCCGTTGATTTGATAGTACGACGCCACGGTGCCGCTCGTCGCAGTCGCGATATCGGCGGCAATATCGCCCGTGGAATAGCCGAGTTGTGCCGCCTTACGCCGATCGATCCGAACGTCGATTTCGGGCGCACTCGCCGTGATGTTCGTATCGGGCCGGATGACGCCCGCAATGACGGCGAGTTTCGGCAAGGCGGCTTGTGCGAGGTCGTACAGCTTGCGAATATCGGGACCGTAAATTTGAACCGTCAATGCGTCGGAGCCTTGCGCGATCTGCTGCTGCAAAATGTCGATCGTGCGCCCGCCCACGACCGTGCCGGCGAGTGCGCGCCGTAGCGCCCGATATTGCGCGCGGCGGATGGCGCCGGGTGAACCGGGCAGCGGTTGCGCGGTCGGCGTTGCAGAGGGAGCGACGGGCCGCCGCGACCGGCCGCCGAGGCGCACTTGCCACTCCGAGACGAATCTTCCGGCTGCGTCGCCCGTAAGCCCGGGCTGGAGGGTCACTGAAAGTGACGATTGATTGGTTATCGGCCGCGAACCGCCCGGACCGAAGCCGGACCCGACCGTGGTACCGACGTTGACGACGCGAGGATCGCCGCGGAATGCGGCTTCCACGAGACGCGATACGCGATCGGTATATGCAAGCGAAGAACCGTTGGGTGTCCGCAGGTTGAAGCGCGCGAAGCGTGAGTCTGAGGCCGGAAACACTTCGGTCTGCACGACCCCAAGATTGAGGGCGAGAATCGTCGCGCCGAGCAGCAGCGCCCCCGTGCCGATTACCGGCGCAGGACGATCGATCGTCCACGCGAGCGCAGCTCGGTAGCGGCGCTCGAAGCGTTCGTACTGATGGTCGAACGCGCGCGCGAAGCGTCCGCCCGCGTGCGCTTCTTGCGGCTTGAGCACGAAGCTCGAGAGCATCGGCACCGTCGTGACTGCAACGAGCAGTGAGATCGCAACGCCGGTCATCACCGTGAGCGCGAAGGGTCCGAAGATGAGCCCCTGCAACCCCGGAATGAGCAGTAACGGCACGAAAACCGTCACGACCGTGATCGTCGAGGAGAAGACGGCTGAAAATATTTGCGACGTTGCGTTGCGCGCGGCATCGAGTGGCGCTTCGCCTTCGTCGAGGTGTCTGAAAATATTCTCGATGACGACGACTGCGTCGTCGACGATGAGGCCGATCGCGAGCGCGAGGCCGCCGAGCGTCATCGTGTTGAGCGTCTGATGCGTGATGTACGCCGCGAAGAGCGTGCCCAGTACCGAGACCGGCAGCGACACCGAAACGATGAGCGTCGAACGCCACGAATGCAGGAAGAGGAGGATGATCAGTACCGCGAGCACCGCGCCGAGCATCGCCGTATGCTCGAGTGCGTTGATCGCATCGAGAATGAAGTCGCGCTGTTCGAAGACCGCCCCGAACGCGATGGATGGATACTGCTTTTTGACGGCAGTGATCTTCGCGTTGATGCCGTCGGCGACGGCGACGATATTCGCATCGGGCTGCGCGGTGACGATCATCGAGACGGCGGGCGTGCCGTCGATCCGCGAAAAGACGCGCTGTTCTTCGATGCTGTCGGAAATGGTCGCGATATCGCGGAGATACACCGGAGCGCCGTTGCGGACCGTCACGACGGCATCGCCGATTTCATCTGCGGACTTATAGAGTGCGTTGGTTCGAATGCCGAATTCACGCGGCCCTATCGAAACCAGCCCGGCTGGAAAATCGACGTTCTCATTGGCGATCTTTTTGATGATATCGCTGTTGGTGAGGCCATAGCCCGCGAGTTTCGTTTGATCCGGCGCGACCATGATCGCACGGATCTGTCCGCCATCGACCTGAACGCTTCCGACGCCGGGCACCGCCGAAAACTCGTCGGAGAGCAAGTTTGTGAAGAGATCGTTGAGGTCGCGCTGCGTGCGAGTCGAATCGGTGACGTAGAAGCGTGCGACGGGTGCGGCGTTGAAGTCGGCCTTAGCGATCTGCGGCTCTTGTAGATTCGGATCGTTCGGCAACTGCGCGCGCGCGCGAGCGACCTGCTGTTCGATATCGTTGACCGCGACGTTGATATCGGTGCCGAACTTGAACTGCGCGCGGACGGAGGATTGGCCTTGGAACGAATTGGATTGCAAGTAGTCGATGCCGGCGACGCGGGCGACCGCGTTTTCGATCGGGCGCGTGACGGTCGATTCCATCGTTTCCGGCGAGACGTTGCCGTAATTGACGGTCACGCTTACGACGGGCGGTTGAAATGACGGCAGCAGATCGACCGGCAGACGTGGCAGCGCGAAGATTCCGAGCACCACGATGGCCATTGCCAGCATCGCGACGGAGACCCGCCGGGTGACCGCGAAGCGAGCTATCGGCACCGGCGGCCGTCAGGGGCGACGTAGGTCAGGGCAGGCTCCTCGCGTGCATAGGTCGTGCCGCGTCGCGGCCCACAAAGTGTGCCAGGTCAGGCTGTGACTCATCTTGGAGAGGATCCTTCGGTTGCCTGTTACCCTTGCCGATGGTTACGACGGCGTGATATCATTGCCGAGTTTCCCGGCAGGATGATCTTGCCGGTTTGCTCGTGCGGGGCGACCCGAGCACGGCCCACTGCCCGAGCCGCCCTGCGGCATGGGCCGTTCGTCCGATTGTGGACGACGTCCGAAGAGGGATCGATTCATGACGACCGACTACGAAGTGACGTACATCGTACGCCCGAATCTCGAAGAAGCCGAAGTCGATACGAAAGTTGACGCGATTTCCGCCGCACTCGCCGCAGATGGCGCCGAGGTCGGCGAAATCGAGAAGATGGGCAAGCGCCGCTTGGCCTACGAGATCAACGATCTTCGGGAAGGCTACTACGTCGTCATGAAGTTCAAGAGCGAAGCCGCCCAAGCCAAAGAGCTCGAGCGCCAGCTTCGCCTGAACGAAGACGTGATGCGCCAGCTCCTGATCAATCTCACCGCGGACGCCTAACTCGGGACGCCCGCTCCACGAACCGCTTTCGGGAGGTACGGCAGCATGGCTGGAAGTTACAATCGCATCACCCTGGTCGGCAATCTCACGCGCGACCCAGAAATCCGCTACGTCGACGGCGGCGGTAAGGCCGTCACGAAATTTGCCCTCGCGATCAACCGCAAGACCAAAGGCGGCGACGAGACGATGTTCATCGATATCGTCGCATGGGATCGCCTCGGCGAAATTTGCAATCAGTATCTGAAGAAGGGCATGTCGGCACTCGTCGAAGGCCGGCTCGTTCTTCGGGACTACACGAATAAAGACGGCGAGAAACGCAAAGCCGTCGAGGTCGTGGCGAGCGATATGCAGATGCTCGATTCCAAGGGCCGCGGCACTGGTGAGTCCGCCGGCGGATCCTATAACGGCGGCGGCGCTAATCGCGGCGCGGCGCCGGCTGCCGTCGGCGGCGGCGGCGGCGGCGGCTTGGACGAAGAGAGCATGGACGACGAGATTCCTTTCTAACTTTCTAATCTTTCTAACGGGAAATAAAAGTGTTAAGTTAAGATACGAGAGGGATCTGTAGCAAACCCTTATCCTGCAAGGGAAAGCGCTTCTTTACGCCGACGAACTTAACTTAACTTCGCGATTGCACAGTTGTAAGGTATCGAGGTCACCCTCGGCGACCTTTTCGACCGGGCCGACTGCGAACGACCTGCCGATGTACAGGGTCGAGAGGCAGAAGCAAATCCGATGACTCGATGCCGAGGCGCTGCAGATTGTACTCGTACAACGCCCACCGCTCGTCGTAAGCGCGCAGCGTCTCAGACATCTCGTCGAGCTGTGCCTGCATGGCTGCCTGTCGCTCGTCGGTCGATCGCCTCGGTTAGATCTCTCGCGTCGCATCTGCCCGTGTCGCCTCTTTCCCCGTTCGGAAAGCTTCGCGGATCGCTAGCTGCCCCCAAAGCGCAACTCGGGAGTACCCGGCAAAAGCCTTTATCTCGGACCACGTGAAGGCGCCGTCATGCTGTCCGTTCCGATACGATTCGATTCGTGCACGATGCTCTTCACGATGGCGGGCGTCATGCGCCTTTTGACGACGGTTTTTCGCGAACGGTTCATAAGGGTTCTCCGAGATTCGGATCATCGGGAAACACCCGACGTAGCTCGCCTTCGCCGACCGAGACGTCGTCATCAATATCAAGCGCGGCGCGCGCGTTTCGCAACGTCGTCTCCTGACTTCGCACCCAGTTGTCGGCGTTTGCTTTTCCGTTTGCTGACGCTTCGCTAGCGCGTTCCAACGCAGCGACGGTTTCGGACTCAATGCGTAACAGGCTCGCCCGACTGCTGGCGTCATTCTTCCGGCGCATGTAATAGCCCAGCCGCCTAGACACGAAACGGCTGTGGAGCAGGGGCTCTCGGCGATGTTCGACCCGCACTGGCCGTGAGCGGTCGTATGCGTCATCGTCAGCCGGTTCTTGAGGAATGCCGCTCGTTCGATCTCCGGCAACGAACGCACCTGGTCGGCGATGACGCCATACACTTCGTCCTTGGCGATGAGGTCGCGCATTTCCGATGCCATGTCCGAAGCGGAACGCAGGTCGTACGCCGCGTTATCCGCGATTCTGCGACGGCCCATCCATTGCGCTATCTCAACCTGCGACAGCCCACCGCGCTGCGCCAAGACGTTCAATAAACGTCGAAAGTCGTGCGTAGCCGCCCGGCGGCGAGACCCTTGTCTGGAACGGAGACGGCCTCAACGGCAAGCCGCTGGAAATCGAGACCCCCGAAATCGACGTTTTAGTCGGAGGTCCGTCGTGCCAGGGATTCTCCCCGCTCGGCCGGATGAACGACTGGAACTATACCGATCCACGCAACAAACTGTGGCAGCACTACGCGCGCGTCCTTGATGTCGTACGCCCGAAGATATTCGTCCTCGAGAACGTTGCCGAATTGCTGAAATCCGTGGAATTCGAGGGCTTGCGCTATCACGTGGATCTGCTCGGCTATAACGTCTAGTACGCCGTCCTCAACGCATCGTTCTACGGCGTGCCGCAAGCGCGCAGGCGCGCAATCGTCATCGGCAGCCGAATCAGCAAGGCGACGTTGCCGCCATCGGTCGTCGAGCGCCGGCGAACCATCCGCAGCCCGTAAATCGGCCGACGTGCCCGTTCGTCGAAAATACCGGCCACTTCCTCAACATCGTGGATCAACACTGGAGTTGCCCCCATTAAACCGGACACGCAGCGAGTTGTAAATTGGCGTTGATAAACTCGCGGGGTGAGAGCATCTTTAGGGATCGGTGCGGATGTCAGCTGTTGTAGTCCTCGAACCAAGAATCGAGCTGATTGATGACGGTCACCGCGTTTGGTCGAGGATTGCAGCAGACGTAATCTCTTTTAGCAAACGGCGTATCGATCCTATAAGCCTTTGTCTGCCGACGATCTTGACTGAGGCCGGGTTGCACCAGCCCTGCGGTGAGCGCTGTCACTCAGTAACGAACGTGAGCCTGATCGCGTCCTCGCCGATAGCATTGGTGTCAACAAGGCGGAGCGGCGTTCGGGCACCGGCGAAGAACGATTTGCCGCGGCCAAGAACAAACGGGCGAAAGTAGAGATGATACTCGTCGATAAGACCGAGGTCAGTAAGACTCGCCGCCAGGTCGGGCCCGGCAACGTCGATGACGCCGTCGACCTCCGCCTTCAGCCGGCGAGCGAAGCCTTCGAGATCCTCGCCGACAAGCGTGGCGTTGGCGCCGACCGACGTTAGCGAGTGTGATGCAACCCATTTCGGTTGCGCCCGCCACGCCGCCGCGAATTCGTGCTCGCTCGCGTCCCATTCCGGTCGATCCTCATCCCAATAGCGCATCACCTCGTACATGCGACGACCGTACAGACTGCCCGCGAGGTCGCGGACGTGGTCGATCCAATAACGAAAGAGCGCAATGCCTGGCGGCGAATGAAGCGGCGGCTCCAGCTCGCCGTCAACGCCAGCAACGTAACCATCGAGAGACTGCATCATTCCAAAGACAACCTTTCCCATGTTCCCGCACCTCCGACCAGGCTGTCGTTTCAATACCGAACTCACCAGCAACGTTCAATCAACTTGGAGTTTCCCACATTAAACCGGACACGCAGCGAGTTGTAAATTGGCGTTGATAAACTCGCGGGGTGAGAGCATCTTTAGGGATCGGTGCGGATGTGAGCTGTTGTAGTCCTCGAACCAAGAATCGAGCTGATTGATGACGGTCACCGCGTTTGGTCGAGGATTACAGCAGACGTAATCTCTCTTAAACGTTTTGACGAACGACTCGGCCATGCCGTTCGATTCGGGACTGCGGATTGGAGTAAAGCGAGGCATGAGTCCGAGGGCGAGAGCGAAGTCGATCGTTTCGGAAGCCGTATAACAGCTCCCGTTGTCGGCTAAGTATTCGACTCGATGCGGCGCTCGATAATCACCGAAACGACGTTCAACGGCGACAAGCATCATGTCGCGAACCATTTCGCCGGTAACGCCAGCCGTCGACGCCGTCCATGTAATAGCTTCTCGATCGCAAGTGTCGAGGGTGAACGCAACGCGAACAACTTCACCGTTCCAGCCCGCAATTTCAAAGCCGTCAGAGCACCAGCGCATGTTGGAGCGAAGGGTCCGAACCGCACCGTCGTGAGCTTTTTCGATTCGCTTTCCCGTATGGCGTTGAAGTAGAAGCCCATGTAGCTTCATGATGCGGAAGATCCGTTTGTGGTTGACTCGCGGATCGCCGGCGGCGGCAAAACGGCGGTTCAAAAGAGCCGTGATGCGGCGGTAGCCATACGTTGGCCGCGAGTCGACGAATTCACGGATAAGCGGCAAGAGATCTACATCAAAAAACTTTGTGTACACGTCCCGTTTTCGACGATCCGCCGATAATCGCTCGACAAGGTTCGATCGAGCTACGCCGAGCGTATTGGCGACCGCCTTCACGGCGTATCTTCCGGTGGCAATGACGGTAATTGCAAGATCAGTTTTTTTTCGTGGGCTATCTGCACAGCGTCGCGAAGAATCTCGTTCTCCATCGTCTTCTTACCGAGGACTCGCTGCAACTCGCGAACCTGCCGTTTGAGTTCGCGCACTTCCGCTATGCTGACGACCTCGTCGTCGGCTCGAATGGCTTCGCGGCTTCCGTCGGCCATACGGCGCCTCCACGTGAAGAGCTGGCTCGGTGATATTCCGTATTTTCGAGCCACGTAAGAGACCGACATTCCGGGGCGATTGGATTCTTCGACCAGCCGAATCTTCTCTTGAACGGACCATCGTCGACGACGCTCCGGCCCTGTCAGGCCTCGGCTCGCGGGGCGTTTGTCATAGTCGTATTCATAGGCGTATGCCTATGCCTTCAGTCTATGCTGGGTGTCCGGTCGAAATGGGGGCTGCTCCAAACACCTCACGTGGGTAGGCGTTGCCGAGGCGTTCAACGGCAAGTCGTTCGACCTGGCGAAGTACGGGCCCACACTCGACTACTTCGCATGGAGTTCGGCTTCCCGACCTACGGTCTGCAACTCGAAGTGCGCACGACACGTACCGCAGTACGCGTCAGAAAGCTTTAATCCAAGGAGTATGTCCTTCGAACTCGCATGGTTACAAGCACACAGAGCCTGAAATTTCTAATGCTGGCGATGAACGACTTGAGCGTCTTCCATTGTTCCAAACAAAATACGCTCGAATTGTCCCATCTCTGTTGGCATGCGATTTCGCATCGCTTTCATCGAAAGAGATGGGTCATGCTTCAAATCGGTCAATGGAAGCGCAAGCCACAGAGGTGCGTCCGTCGCGTACGTCCTCTTCAGTTTCTTTGCCAACATCGAGTAGAGGTCGCGAACGGATTCTTCTGGGTCGAACCCGTAAGCCGTACTATCCGCTCCTACATTGGTTGATATGCCATCGCCGACGCCGTATGTGGCTCCTAGCGACGCCAAGTACGGAGTGTTCGTCTTGTCAACTTTAAGTAGAGACTTCCGCTGCACCGTCTCGAAATCGATACTTCGTAGCAGCTTTACGATTTCATCCGCGGCTTCGCGCGACCTATTCGTCGGCGGCGCTGTCGGCAATCGAACGGATACATGTCTCCCTTGAATTTCAGCAAAATAGGCACTGTCCGACATCTCCAACCACCGCAAATGCTGATTTACCTTGTCAATGGCGCCAAAATACTTGGGTGACTCGGAAGCTTTTACCTGACCAACTTCGACGAACACGTGGGAACCGTCTTCTAGTTCTATGCGGAGGTCCGGCTCCGGTGGCTTGCAATTCACAATGTTTCTTACGTTAACGTCTAGCCCGGTGGAAACGGCGAGATGGCCAAAAGCGATAACTTCGCTCATCTCCTTAGGATGATTGATATCAGTCGCGTCATCGTTGCGAAGGCGTACTTTATGGTCTCCCAGCGGTATGCTCATATAACGGAGATTCAGGAATCGTTCCCGAAGTCGTCCCTGTTCCGAATGCTTATCTCCATTCAAGAAATCCAAGATTCTGTAGTTGTCACGAAGAGTCCGGGGGAGTGGCGACTTCTCACCGACCAAAAAGTCAACGATGCGGCCGGCTACGGTAAGCACCGTCGAACCATCGATCTCGTAATTCGAGATCGATGGCGGTTTGGTTTCATCCTCCATCCGACCGCCGACGGGGCCGCCGGATGCAAGTGAAAACGATAGGGACGCATGTGCTTCATCTGCCTGATGCAGCGTAGCGCTCTTGCCATCGAGTTCCAGCGTGGTCTGACGCCCAGGTCCGAATCTCTTTACATCGGGTAGCCTCCCACGCACGGCACGTACCAGTTGTCCAAGCCAAACGTCTCTCGTCATCCGGCTTATTTCTTGCAAAGTGAGCATAGTGCCCGCCAACAAGCCGACTGCGCCAGCGCCGTAGTTAATTATTTATCACCAAAAAGTCGCGCCTTTTTGGAAGAAATGCGTCGAGGACCCCGTACGCCTCCCGAACTGTCCCAGGTGGGTTGACCGGCTTCGTCGCTCATCATGCTTACGCAGAATTGCAGCTCTCATAGCTCGCGCCCGCAGTCCGGGAAAAGACGTCTTGCCTCGCAAAACCTCGACTCATGCCATGCGCGAGAAAGGTCGTCCTCTCTGGGCGCGCAACCGCGTTGCCGTTGCCGTTGCCGTGAATCCGAGGGGCACCTTACGAGGGACACGCCGTCGATGGTACGATGCCGTTAGATGATGAACAATACTTAACTCACTTCATTGCACAGTCCCGTTTTAACCTTTCTAACTTCCTAATGGCAATAAATTCGTTGACCTAACTTAGGCGATATCGCACAACGCAAGCGCCCGCAGCGCGGTGAAGATACTTTCCCGGCGCGTTTAACACGAATTTTCGTTTGCGGCTTGTTGATGGCGATACATGGTCGACGGCCGCTTAATCGACGCCTCGGAGATGCTAGAGAACGAGACGAGTTGATGCGGGCGTATGGTCGCCGACAATCGCCGTTGCGCACTTTACTGTTTGCTCGCTGTAAAATTTCCGAGCTTTACGCCGCCTTGCCAAACACTTCCGGAAAACGATCCGGCGTCCGGGGAGAAGCGGTTTACGCGTATCTCTCCACTTGAAGTCGAACCCGCGCAATTCGTTTCCCGGTATCTAACGATCTGCCGCGCGACGCCGAGCGCGATTGCCGCATGCAACGTAGTCCGGCGCTCGCATGGCGTGGCAGATCGATCCGCGACGCTGTCTTTACGCGTATCGAGCACGAGCGTCCCGCTATCGGACAGAACGGCGTCCCCGGACCAAACGATCGTACCGACCAGGCGGTTCGCTTCGTCGATTTGCCAGGCACCCTGCAGCCTGGAGTAGTCCCCGCGCTTAACAGGCGTTACCCGAGCCGTCGGCACGGCCGTTGCGTTGGGCGTAGCCGTCGCCCGAGGCGTAACTGCAGCCGTAGGCGTCGCTGCAGCCATCGCTGTAGCTGCAGCCGTCGGTAAAGCCGCCGCAATCGCCGTTGGTTGGGGTAGGGCCGCGTGCACCGTGCCGAGCGCCGGCTTCGTGGCGGCGACCGTCCGCGGTTTCGATAGCGCAAGCGGAGGCGGGGAGCCGTGCCGCCATGCGGCGATCGCAAAGCCTATCGCAAGCCCGGCCAGAGCGGTCACGAGCGCTACGAGTCCCGCCGAACGCGCGAATCGGTTCGACGAAACCTGGCCCCGGACCGCGGCTGCCGGTGATTGGAGCGGTGGCTGCGGCGATGCAACTGCGGAGGGCGTTTGGACGGGCAACCGTGCTTTCTCGCGCGGCGGAAGAACCGGCTCGGGCTCCGGCGAGCGCCGGAGCGAAGCGCTATGGAACGGTATGGGCGGGCTCGCGGCCATGGTGCCGGAGACGGCCTGGATCGCTTGCTCGAGCGTCGGAACCTGCTCGATCGGCTTATTACAAGCCGCAAGTAAAATCTCGGCGAGGCCGCTCGCGGCGTTGTTCGAAAGCAAGGTGCGGAACAATTCAGATTGGCCCTTCGACGTAAAGTCGTGAGCGCGAAATAGCAGATTATCGCCGTTGTCAAAGTGCGTCCATAGCGAACGATCCGCGGACAGTGCGACTAGCGCCGTGTATATGACGATCGACGAGAAACGGTCGAGGCGGCTATCGAAAGGCGCGCTTCGCCGCTCGGGGTGCTGATAGTTGCGGTGCCCATACTCCGCCTGAGGTTGGTCCGCGATGGCCGGTAGGAACATCGCGTCGTAGTCGATGAGGCGCAACTTGCCCTGCGATACGAGAATATTGCCATGCTGCAAGTCTCCATGGGCAATACCGAGCGCTTCAAGGGAGCGCACGACCGCCCGAAAGTTCGTTGCCAGCGCCAGCATCGCATCGCCATCGTCGCAGCGGCTCTCAATTTCTGCGTTGAGCGCACGGCCCGGGACCCACTCCATAATGACCGCCGGCCACTTCGCGCCAGCGGCGATAATTGCTTCCGGTAGGTACTGCGTTCGGCACAGCGCGTCGATGCGCACGTAACGAAGTAATTCGCCGATGGCGGCGTAACGCCGCTGGAGGTCGTCATATCCGCGCTTAAAGCAGCGGAATGCCACGTCGCCGCTCCCCGTTTCGAAGTGGAACGTCGTCGAGAACGTGCCCGCATACACTTTCGGCAATCCGTCGAAGCTCATTTCCAGCGTGCCGCTTCGCAACTCTGTACTGCTTAGCGAGGTCGGGTTCACGATCGCTTCACAATAATCGCGCGCGTCGGGCCAGGGTTGGCGTCTCATGAGTTGGTCCTGCCCACGCCGACCGGCCAGCTATCATCGGATCGGAAACATAATGGCACCACCGGAAGCGCGGCCGTCTGTTTTCGACGGCGTGACTCCAAACGTCGGCGATCACGTGCTCGCTTAGGCAGCGCTTCAATACGGCCTTGGCTAGGACAGTTGCGCCGGGCAGCTACAGAGAGTGCGTGTCCCGTTGGGTTCGCGGACACAGGATCGTTACCCGATTCAGACGTCCCGATTCGAAAAGTGCCGATACATGTCGTCGCGAACGAGCGATACGTCGCGTGCATCAGACATCTGCGCGAAAACACAGCGATCGTCGGAAGAGAAGCCGAGCCCTTGGGCAAACTCCATGTCATGAGCGAGCCGCGTCCTCTTCTCGTCTGGTCGGATGTCATTTGACCATTCTGTTATCTCGGCTCGGTCTGGGTCGAGGAAGCAGCACGGCAGCTTGGTGTTCCGACGCGTTGGCTTCCGTTCGAGTTGCACCCCGATACGCCGTTGGAGGGAGCGCCAAAGCCCTTTAGCGATGAACAATGGCCCCAGGTCGAGCGTCGCCTGCGCATGCTCGCGCGGCAGGTCGGCGTCCCGATCGAGCCGCCTCGCCGCAACGTCAACTCCCGACTCGCTCTCGAGGCCGGTGAACTCGTGCGCGCTCGCGCCGGCCACGAGTCGTCTGCCGCCCTTCATCACGCCCTTTCCCGCGCATTCTTTGTCGACGGCGCCGATATCGCCGACATCCCGATCGTCGCGACGCACGCCGCGCCCTTCGGCGTAAGCGAAGACGACATTCGCGGGGCGTGGACGTCGCATGCATATGCCGGCGCGGTCGACGCCTCGATGCTCGCGGCGCGCGCTGCCGGCGTGACCGGCGTCCCGGCATTCGGCTGGGCCGGGTCGCACGCGGTAAGCGGGATGATGGAACCGCAGCGCGTCGTCGCAATGCTGGAAGGCACGGCCCGCTGACGCATCGCGATTGTGAGGGCCAAGAATTTACGAAACGGCTTACGCTGACTGCCGCATCGTGAATGCGTCGGCCATTTCATCTTGCTCGCTTCGCCGAACTCCGAGCGATTGCGCAATGTCGCGCCATTCGCGAACGACGTCTGCGATGCGTCCGACGATCGACGTCGCCTGCGTGCCTTTGATCCGGAAAAACGGCGCGACGGATCGCACGAGATCGAGATCGAGCGCATTGTCGCTTTCATCGATGTTTAAACAGAGGCCGGACGACCCCGGAACCGGATTCATGTCATAGGCCTCGGAAAGTCGCCAACCGGCGTTCGGCGTCAGTAAAAAGCCGTGATTGCGAAGATGGTCGTCTGTGTTGGACACCATGACGTTGAAGACGATACGGGACCAGAGTTCGATGAGGTCTTCCCGCGGCGCAGCACCCTGCGACATGATGATCTCGGCAATTTCGAGATAGCTTGCGCCAGTGGTCGCGTCGGCGCCATCCTCGTGTCCCGTGAGTGTCATCGCCGAGGCAAAATGGATGCGTTCTCCCGACGTACGACGATCGAAGCGCCGCACTAAGAACGTATGCGCGGTGCTTGCGAATGAACGCGCATCGCAGGCCGGTACGCGTAGACCGCAACGCTCGGCGAGCCGCGCCACGACGAGTTCCCATGCGCCGACATCGTAACGATCCTTGGCGCTCGGGAATTTTGCGATCCAGAGATTACCCTGGCCATCGACGACGGTAGCCTTTGGTCGCGCCCCGCCAAGTGACGCACCGGGAGCCAGTAGCAAGCGAAGCCATTCGTCCGCCGCCGGATCATCGTTATTCGTATCATCTTCGAGAGCGCGGCTCGCGGCCTCGAGTTCGCGTAGCCGAACGAACGGCGGTGCAGCGCTGCCGTCGTGGTCGTCGAGAAACGGGCCGTCGGGCGTCAGTTTGTACCGCAGCGCTCCAGATCGAAACGAGTCGTGGACGCCGAGCAGATAATCCGAGTGCCCGAGGCGGGCGTTTCGAGGGACCAAGCCCGCGCGCTTGTTGCGATCGAATCGCCGCCGAATGAGCGTTTCTCCCCAACGATCGGGACTCGAATCCTTAAAGACGCCGAACATCGTGCGTCCATCTTTGGGAAATTGCGACCCCGGAAAAAGCCCCAAGTCAGGGTCGAGCGTGTGTTTCGAAAGGGCGTTATCGATAAGCGCATCGTCATCGAATGTGAAATCGAACAATTCACTCGTTCGTCCGGCGCGTACGCGCAGTGCCCCGAGCCGTCTCGGCAGTTTGCCCGGGCCCCAATCTCGGTAGACTTCGATCACGCCTTCTATCGCGATTCGTTCTTCGCTCGTGCGACGTGGGGAAGGGCCGCGTCTTGGAGATCGCGGCCGAGGGTATCGACCTGCGCGACCGCATCGAGATCGCTGTCGAGTCCGAGGACGTGCAAGACCGCGGCATACGCGCCGATTGTGACGCCCATGCCGCCGTTCTCAACGTTGCGCAGTGTCATTACCGACATACCTGCTCGCTCTGCGACGAGTTTTGCCGAAAGCCGCCGGCGGAGCCGGGCCGTGCGGATTCGTTCACCCAGACGTGAAAGCCGACGTTCCATCGGCGGAAGCAGCCGAGCGATGCGCTTTGCCATGCCGTTATTTTATCATCTTCTGGGCATTCAAGCTAGAATAATGGCACTATTATTAAAGTCGCTCGATGGGGCGGGGCACCCGCGCGCCGCTAGCGCGCGGCAGCTGCGCCGGCGACGGCGATTCCGACGCGCAACGCGAGTCGTTCTTCGTTGTAATCGCCGAGCCAAGCGCGAGCAGCATTTTGCGTTTCAGGCAAATAGCGGAACAGCTGCACGTTGAAGAACTCGTCTCTCACACGAGCGTTGAACGATTCAATCCACGCATTCTGCGCAGGCTTGCCGGGTTCGATGAAATGCAATTGGACTCCA
>JAABUJ010000096.1_pt1 | contig 197358 bp, 192 predicted proteins | sample 5559131 | NCBI WGS metagenome assembly JAABUJ01 (sample SAMN10711875, study PRJNA513366) | rock metagenome | isolation source: Antarctica rocks | place: Antarctica: Victoria Land, Mt New Zealand nord | collected 2016-01-07
GCGTCGAAGCGATCAACACCGGCTGGATGCAAGCGCGCGTCGCCGAGTCGTCGTACCGCGCACAGCAAGAGATCGAACGCGGTTCGGCGGTCGTCGTCGGCGTCAACGCGTTCGTCGAACCGGGCGCCGCCGGCGCGCAGATGGATCTGCAGAAGATCGATGCCTCGATCGAGCGCGATCAAGTCGCGCGAGTCGCGAAATACCGCGCGGCGCGCGACGCGGCTGCCGTCGAGGCCCGCCTCGCCGAGATCCACAGCGCCGCGAGCGAAACCGAGAATCTGATGCCCTGCTTCTTGGAAGCCGTCGACGCCGGAGCGACGCTCGGCGAGATCTGCGACGTCCTGCGCGCCGTCTTCGGTACGCACGTCGCGGAGGCGATCGCATGAGCGACGCGACGCGGCGGCTGCCGCCGGCCAACGGTTGGACGATCGACCACGTGGCGCTCGTCGTCGCCGATCTCGCAGCGACGATCGCTCTCTACACCCAAACGCTCGGCTTCGCGCAGCTCTACCGCGAGACGGTCCTGGATCAAGGCATCGAAGCGGTCGGCATCGCGACGGGGGATTCGGTCATCGAACTTTTGCGACCGCTCGAAGAAGCGTCGGCGATCGCGAAATTCCGCGGCGATGCGCCCACGAAGATGCACCATATCGCCTACCGCGTGACCGATATCGTCACCGAGCTCGCGCGACTGCAACATGAAGGCATACGGTTGATCGACCGAACGCCGCGGCGTGGAGCACACGGAAACACGATCGCGTTTCTCCATCCTAAGAGTACCGGCGGCGTGCTTACCGAGCTCTGTCAGCGCGAGGATTGAGGATGGGCTACGGCTTGGACGATGCGGAACGACGCGACGATGCCGATCTCGCGGAGCGCGTCTCGCGCGACGGGGATGCCCCGAGCGATGAAGAGATCGCGATCCGGCGCTACATGCTGTATTTCATGCTGCCGCTGTGGATGCTCCCGGGCATCGCCGATTGGTATTTCCATCGTAAGACGGACATCGAGCACACCTCGGGCACGCACGAATCCCTAACCCATCAGCTCATGATGGGTGCCATCGGCGTCCCGATCCTCTGCGCGCTCCTCTTCGATATCAACGCGCTCGTGCTCGCGATCATGATCGCCGGTTATGCGACCCACGAAGGCGTGTCGTATTGGGACGTGCGCTATGCGAACAAACGCCGCGAGGTGCCGGCAATCGAACAGCACACCCACAGTTTCCTCGAGATGCTGCCCTTTATGGGTGCCTCGTTCGCCATCTGCCTCAAGCCTCGGCAATTCGCGGCGATCTTCGGTCGCGGCGACGAAGCGCCGCGCTGGCGCTTCGAGCACAAGCGCCCGGCCTTGACGCCGCGCTACATAGCGACGGTCCTCGCCGCCGTGACCGTCTGCATCGCGCTACCGTACGCCGAAGAGTTCGTGCGATGTTACCGCGTCGACCGAACGCTGCGTCCGCATGACGAATCGTCCTAACGCAGCCGAACGTCGATCTGCGTCTCGAAAGTTCGGTCCCACGGTAACGTGATCGTCAGGCCTGCGTCGCGATATTGCGGGTAAATGTTCGCGAGCAGATCGAGCGCGTAGGGCCACAGCGCGGCGCGATTCTGTGCGCCCGCTTCGCGCGCCACAGCGGGCAGCAGGAGCGACGTATCGATATCGCGCGCGCGTAACGTTTCGTTGATCTGAGGGCGCACGAATTGATGGAATGCGTAATCGTCGATATACCGATCGAGCATGAATTGCGCGTGCGCGCGCGCATCGTAACGCCCCGCGCGGCGGCCGGCGCCGACGGCGATCGCTTCGGGCAGCGCAGTCCCGATCGTATTGGCATCGGTATTCCAGGACGCGAACGCATCGATCTTACCGGCGAGTCCCCGCGCGATGAGCGCTTGAGTCAGCGCGCGCTGTTCTTCACCAGGGTTGCCGTGCAAGAACGTGAGGTCCGCTACGGCGACGCTGGTTCCGCGCGCGACGTCGGCTGCGATGCGATCTTCGAACGCGCTTTCATCGGAGGGCATCGTCTCGGCGACGCGCACGTACAGTGCGATATCGGCGGATCCGAGCGCGGCGCGACGCGCTCCGCATGCACCGATGATTTGCGAAATCGTCGTTTCGATCGGCACGTACTCGAGTTGATCGTTGACCGCGCCGCCATCGGGCCTCGAGTAATCGAGCGATACGGTCGGCGTCCAGCCGACGTTGCCTGCGAAGGCGCGCGCCAGCATGACCATGCCGAGTTCGTCGGCGCCGGGTTCGATCGACGCCCGGTCGCCCAGCCCGAACGCGCGCGCCGTCGCCTTGAGTTTCGCGACATCGCGCAGATGAAGACCCGTCGGACCTGCGTCGTCCTGACCGATCACGATGCGATCGATCCCACCTTCCGCCGCCATCTGCAACGCCCACTCGTCGACGTCGCGGTTCCGTGTCCGGGTCGAGAGATACGCGTCGAGCGTCGCGGGACCGATGAGTTCGCGCAAGTGGGCCGCTTTGCGCCGCTGCTCGCCCGTTTGCGGCGGATCGGGCAGATTCGCATACGCCTGCAGGTCGTCGACGGTCTGGCCCGCGGCATAGTAGTCGGCGGCCGGCCCCAGCCGCGGGACCCCGGTCGGCGCCAGGCGCATGATCGTCCCGAACACGCCGACGAACCCAATGCCGCGCTCGGCTTTGAGGGCGGCTAGATCCCGCAGCCGCACGTAGGCCTCGCCGGCGGCGATGCCTGGGATGCGCGAGGCGACGAGGCCGCCGTAGGCGACCATATCGCTCGAAGCCACGAGTGCGCCGACGCCGCTGGTCGCAGGCCCGCGCAGCCAGCGCGCGATCGCTTCGGGATCGCCCGAACGTAAATACGTTCCGAGCGCAGCCCGTGACGGCGTGCGCAGCGGTTGACCCGCGATGAGCCCGAGCGCGACCGGCAACTGAAACGTGACGGGCCGGTCATCGAGCGGTACGAAAGCTACCGCAGGCCCGGGTTCTGCACCATTCGCGTTCGCCCAAGCGCCGGCGAGGAGCGACGCGACGGCAAAGGCACCAGTCAAGTGCGCGCGCTTACGCACTGCGGAAGGTCTCTACGCGAGTTCGACGAGCAGATCGCCCGCCGCGATACGCGCACCGACGGGCGTCAAAATGGCCGCAACGGTCCCGTCGGCCGGCGCGTGAACGATCGTCTGCATTTTCATCGCCTCGATCGTCAACAGCGCCTCGCCTTTCCGAATTTTGCGGCCTTCCGATGCCGCAACTTTGACGATCTGCCCCGGCATCGGTGCGCCGACGTGTTTGCTATTGGCGGGCTCCGCTTTGCGGGGAGGCGCCTTGACGCCGGTAAGCCGCCGGTCGACGACGGTCACGGTGCGCGGTTGACCGTTGAGTTCGAAATAAACGGTGCGCTGGCCGCTTTCGTCGGGTTCCCCGAGCGCCGCATAGCGCACGAACAGCGTCTTGCCGCGCTCGATCTCGATCGCGATCTCTTGCCCGACGTTCATACCGTAAAAGAACACGGGCGTGGCGAGATTATCGACGTTGCCGTACGTCGCCTGATGCTTCGCAAACTCGCCATAGACCGCCGGATACATCAGATACGAAGCAAAATCACGGTCGGTCAGCTCGCGGCCGATGACGCCTTCGGCTTCGACGCGGGCGCCCGCGAGATCGAGCGGCGCGAGCGACGCACCGAGGCGCTCCGTCAGCGGCACCGCGCCTTTGAGCACTTTCGCTTGCAGCGCGTGGGGAAAACCGCCGGGCGGCTGACCGAGATCGCCGTGAAAGAACTCGACGACCGATTGCGGGAACGCGACGTCGTGCGCCGGATCCTCGACTTGCGCCTCGGTAAGGTCGCTCGAGACCATGAAGAGCGCCATATCGCCCACGATTTTCGAACTGGGCGTGACCTTGACGATATCGCCAAACATGCGATTGACCGCAGCGTAGGTCTTGGTAATCGTCGGCCAACGGTCGCCGAGCCCCATCGCCTGCGCCTGCTCGCGCAGGTTCGTATACTGGCCGCCCGGCATCTCGTGCTCGTACACGTCGGACGAGCCCGAGCGCATCTCGCTTTCGAAAGGCCGGTAGAAGCGGCGGACCGCTTCCCAATATGTCGAAATCTCCCGGATCGCATCGGCGTCGAGCATCGTATCGCGCGGTCCGTTCCGTAGCGCGGCCGCGATCGTGCCGAGATTGGGTTGCGAGGTGAGGCCGCTCATCGCATCGATCGCCGCATCGACCGCATCGACCCCCGCCTCGACCGCCGCGAGCACGCTCGCGCCGCTGTTGCCGCTCGTATCGTGCGTATGGAAGTGTATGGGAATCGCGATCTCAGTTTTGAGAGCGCCGACGAGCACCCGGGCCGCTTCGGGCTTGAGGAGACCCGCCATATCCTTGATGCCGAGCACGTGCGCGCCCGTCTTCTCGAGTTCTTTTGCGAGCGTAACGTAATACTTCAAATCGTATTTGGCGCGCTTTGGATCGAGGATGTCGCCCGTGTAGCACATCGCGGCTTCGCACAGTTTGCCGCTCTCGAGCACCGCGTCGATCGAGACGCGCATATTCTCGATCCAATTCAGCGAATCGAAGATGCGAAAGACGTCGATCCCGGCTTCCGCCGCTTGCGCGATGAAAAAGCGTACGACGTTATCGGGGTAGCTCGTGTATCCGACCGCGTTCGCACCGCGCACGAGCATCTGCAGCAGCACGTTGGGAACGGCGCGGCGGATCGCGCGCAAACGCCACCACGGATCTTCCTTGAGAAAGCGCATCGCAACGTCGAACGTCGCGCCGCCCCAGCATTCGAGCGAGAAGAGATTGGGCAGACGCTGCGCGTAGGCCGGTGCGATGCGCACGATATCGCGCGTGCGCATCCGGGTCGCGAGCAGCGACTGATGGGCGTCGCGCATCGTCGTGTCGGTGACGAGCACGCGACGTTCGGCGAGCATCCACGCCGCAAACGCTTCGGCCCCGAGCGCGTCGAGCCGATCGCGCGTGCCCTCCGCGAGCGGGGCCTGCCAACCCGACGGCGGTACCGGTTCCGTACGGGCTTCCGCGGGGACACGCCCTTTGACTTCCGGACTACCGTTGACGATCGTTTCACCGATGAACGCGAGGACGCGCGAGGCACGATCGCGGTAGCGCCGCATGTCGATGAGACCTACGTGTTCATCGAGAAAACGCGTGGTCACCGTGCCTTCGACGAACTCCCGGTGTTCGAGCAGCGCATCGAGAAACGGTACGTTCGTCTTCACGCCGCGAATGCGAAACTCGCGCAGGGCGCGCAGCATGCGGGCGCGCGTTTCGTCGAACTCAGGCGCCCACACGGTCACTTTTTCGAGCAGCGAATCGTAGAACGGCGTGACCACCGCGCCCGCGTATGCGGTGCCGCCGTCGAGCCGGACGCCGAAACCGGTGGCCGGGCGATAAGCGACGATCTGCCCGTACGTCGGCGTGAACCCGTTTTCCGGATCTTCGGTCGTGATGCGGCATTGCATCGCATAGCCGCGTACCGCGATGCCGGCTTGCTCGGGAACGCCGCTTTCCGCGTTCCCGATCGCGGCTCCGGCCGCGATACGGATCTGCGCTTTGACGAGGTCGATGCCGGTGACCAGTTCCGTGACCGTGTGCTCGACCTGAATGCGCGGATTGACTTCGATGAAGTAGTATTTCTCGTCGTCGAGATCGACGAGAAACTCCACCGTGCCGGCATTATCGTAGCGGATCGCGCGCGCGAGCGCTAGGGCGGCGGCCGTCACCCCTTCGCGCACGTGCGCCGCGAGATTGCGCGCGGGGGCTTCTTCGACCACCTTTTGATGGCGGCGTTGCACCGTGCAGTCGCGTTCGCCCAGGTGAACGACCGTTCCCAACGAGTCGCCGATGATTTGAACTTCGATGTGCTTCGCGCGACCGACGTATTTTTCGACATAGAGTTCGTCGTTGCCGAAAGCCGCGAGCGCTTCTTCCCGCGCCGTGTCGATCTGTTCGGCAAACGAGGCCGCATCGCGCAGCACCCGCATGCCGCGGCCCCCGCCGCCCCAGCTCGCCTTGAGCATGACCGGAAAGCCGACTGCGGCCGCCGCAGCGCCGGCCGCCGTCGCATCGCGCGGCAACGCCGCGCTCGCCGGCATGACCGGAACGTTCGCTTCGGTCGCGAGCGTCCGTGCGGACACTTTATTTCCAAAACGACGCATCGTTTCCGAAGCCGGACCGACGAAGATGATACCCGCAGCCCGTACGGCATCGGCGAAGTCCGGGTTCTCCGATAGGAAACCGTAGCCGGGGTGAATGGCATCGACCTTCGCTTCGACCGCGATGCGTACGACGTCCTCGATATCGAGGTAGGCCTGGACGGGCGAGCGGCCTTCGCCGACGAGGTAGCTCTCGTCGGCTTTGAAGCGATGAAGCGCGAAGCGATCCTCGCGCGAATAGATCGCGACCGTCGCGATGCCGAGCTCGGTCGCCGCGCGCAGCACGCGGATCGCGATCTCGCCGCGATTCGCTACGAGCAGACGTTTGATTCGAAGCGATAAGGCGGCGGTCATCGACACGGTGCTTTAGAGAAGCGCGCGCAAGAACCCGCCCGCGGCGGAGAGGCGCGCGCGCGCTCCCGCGGCGTCGAGGCCGCAGCATTCGATCGCGATTGCGATCTTGACGCTGCCTTGCGCCTCGTCGAGCAACGCGCTCGCACGGACTTCGTCGACGCCGGCGATTTCGCAAACGAGGCGCAGCGCGCGCGAGCGCAGTTTTGCGTTGGTCGCAACGACGTCGACCATCGCGTTATCGTAGACGCGGCCTAGGCGAATCATCACACCGGTCGAGAGCGTATTGAGTACGAGCTTCTGTGCGGTGCCGGCTTTGAGACGCGTGGAGCCGGCGAGCGGTTCCGCACCGGTCTCCGTCACGATCGCGATTTCGGATTCGCGCGCCACGCGCGATGCCGCCACACTGGTCACGCCGACGGTCAAGGCGCCCAAGAGCCGGGCAGCCGCGAGCGCGGCGGCGACGTACGGCGCGCCGCCGCTGGCGGAAATTCCGACGACGGCGTCGCCCGGGCGAACGCATTCGCGCATTACGGCGGCGCCCGCCGCGCCGTCGTCTTCAGCGCCCTCGATCGCGCGTACGAGCGCGTCGACGCCGCCGGCGACGTGCGCGACGACGAGACCCGGCGGGGTGCCGAAGGTCGGCGGGCATTCGGCGGCATCGAGCATCGCGAGTCGTCCCGACGTGCCGGCGCCGACGTAGTGCAGCGTCCCGCCGTCGCGCAGACGCGCCGCGATCGCATCGACGGCGCGCGCGAGCGCGGGCGTGGCCGCAGCGACCGAATCGGCCGCGTCGCGTTGCTCGCGTGCCAACAGCGCGACGAGATCGCCCGTCGCCAGGATGTCCAGCCCGCGCGTTCGCGGATTACGCGCTTCGGTCGCGGCGAGCGGGCCGCCCGCTCCGCGGGTGGGAACCTCGCTCACGCCGTGCGCGCGGCGTCGGCGAAGACGAGTGCGGCGCGCGCCGGCTCGTCGCGCAGGCGCACGACGCGTGTGCCCGGCGTCTCGTTGATCACGCGCGTTTCGAGTAAGAACGAAAGCAGCGAGTTTTCGCGCAGCAGACCGCCTGCGAACACGATCGAGGGTGAAGCGTCGACGAGTTCGGTTTGCGTGATGGCGGCGCGCACGAGGTCGCCCAGTTCCAGTGCCGCGGCTTGCACGATCTTCGTGCTCGCGCGATTGCCCTTATCGGCGAACGCGATGACGGCCGGCGCCAGGGAGGCGATGCGTGCGACGTCGAGCGGCGTCCCGTAGATCGCCGCCAGCAGCGCTTCGCGATCGTCGACGCCGAGCGAACGGGCCACGAGCGCCACCGTCTCGTCTTCGCGCGCCCGGCCGTCGTACCGGCGCGCGAGCAGACGGGCCGCTGCCATACCGATTGCGAAGGCCGATCCTTCATCACCTAACAAATACCCGGCGCCGCCGACGCGCGCGCGGCGTTCGCCGTGCTCGGCGTACGCGACGCTGCCCGTACCGGCGATGACGACGACGCCGGGGCCTTCCGGCACGGCCGCGCGCAGCGCCACCCGCGTATCGTCCTCGACGGCCACGTGCGCCGTCGCCGGGAACGCCGAACGCAGCGCTGCCAAGAGCGGATCGCGAACGGCGGCCCGTCCCGCGCCGGCCGCCGCGACGAACACGGCCGACGGGCTGCGGTCCCCCGCCGCCGCGCGTACCGTCGCGACGATCGCGGCCGCCGCGGCCGCGACGCCGAGCGACGACGCATTTGCGGGGCCGCCGCGGACGCTCTGCTGGTAGACGCCGTCGACGGCCGCGGCGGCGACCGTCGCGGTTCCGCCGGCATCGACGCCGATTGCGAGAAAACTCATGCGCCGTCGTTCGGCGCGCATTCCGCGCGAATCTTCGCAAGCAGCGCTTCGAGGTCCCTGGGAACGATCGCCCCGAGGATCGTCGCCCGCGAGGCACCCGTCGCACGCGGCAGATTCGCCGGCCGGCCGCGCAGCGTTTCGTACCCGAGCACCGCGAAAGCGATCGCTTCCTTCGCATCGGAATCGACCCCGAGGTCGTTCGAACGTACGATCGCGAACCCAGCCGGCTCGAGGCGTTCGGCGAGCATACGCATCAGCGACGCATTGTGCGCTCCGCCGCCGCTCACCGCGAGCGTTCCGCCCGCGGGGCCGTAGGCTTCCAGACTATCGGCGATCGTAGCGACCGTATACGCGCACAGCGTCGCGCAGCCGTTGGGAAGCGTGAGCTTATCGATGATGTCGGCTTGAGCGTCCAAAAGCTGCGGACCGAAACGTTCGCGACCGGTCGATTTCGGCGGCGGCTGCACGAGATAAAACGCTTCGCGACCGATCAATTCGCGCAAGGCATGCCGATCGACGCGGCCCGCAGCGGCGTACGCGCCGCCGCGATCGAATCGTTCGCGGCCATCGGTTCGGCGCCAAACGAATTCATCGATGAGGACGTTACCGGGCCCCGTATCCCACGCGTTCGCCTCGCTCGGGGGCGCGCCGCGGCGCAACACGGTAACGTTGGCCATACCGCCGATATTGAGTGCGACGACGTTGCGCTCGTGCGCGGCGAACAGCAGGGCGTCGACGTAGGGCACCAGGGGCGCGCCGTTTCCACCGGCGGCGCAATCGGCCTGGCGAAAATCGAAGACCACGGTGGCGCCGAGCGCGTCGCGCAGGAGGTACGGATCGCCGATCTGCACCGTTTCGCGGGCCTCGCCGCGATGATAGAGCGTCAGACCGTGCGTCGCCGCGAAATCGACGGGCGCGCCGCCGGCGACGCGCAGCGCCGCCGTAGCGAAACATGCTCCGAGTTCGCGCTCGAGCGCCGCAACGAGCGCCGGCGACGGTGCGTTCGGCGGCAACGCCGCATCGAGCCGCGCCCGCGTCTCGGTCGAAAACGGCACCGTTTCGAACGCGATCACGTCGAGTGCGTAACCGTCGCCGAGCGGCCGAAGCTCCACGAGCGCCGCATCGATACCGTCGAGCGACGTACCCGACATCAAGCCGATGGCACGCACCTAGCGGTCCTCCGCGACGGCAGCGTCGCAGACCGCCGCGCGCACGTCGCGCAGATCGCGCCGCCCGTAATACACGGCATTGGTCAACAGCACGACGCAGAGATCGCGCGTCGGATCGGCCCAGACGCACGTTCCGGTGAACCCGGTGTGTCCGAACGTCGTCATCGCCATCGCCCGTCCGCACGAGTTCGCGTCGCTCGTTTTGAGCGCCCAGCCGTACCCCGGCGGAGAACGGCATCGTCACCATGCTCTCCGATCGCCGCGCACGCGAGATCGCGCGGCAACACGGGCGCGCCCGCGCGGCCCGTAGCTGCGCCGAGAAACACATCGGCGAGCCGGCACACGTCGTACGCCGTCCCGAAAAGCCCGGCGTGTCCGGCGACGCCGTTCATCAAATGCGCCTTTTCGTCGTGCACCGCGCCACGCACGCGGCCTCGCCACGCATCGCGCTCGGTCGCGGGAAACGCGGCCGCATCGTCATTTCGCGGGCGATACGCCGTCGCTGCGCAGCCCGCCCGTAGCGCGCACGCACGCAGCACCGTCGCAAGTCCGCGGCCACGCGCGCGGGCGAGCACGGTGCCTAGAACGATAAACCCGAGATCGCTGTATACGACGCGTTCGCCGGGGGCTGCGACGAGGGCGCGCTCGCGCGCGTAACGCTCGACGTTTTCGCCGAAGAGCGTTCGATAATCGGCGCCCGACTGAAGACCCGCGGTATGGGCCAGCAGCATCGCAAGCGTTATCGGCGCGTGCGCGCTCCCGCGCCATTCCGGAACGAACGGGGCGAGCGGTGCGTCCAGTTCGAGCGCGCCATCGGCGACTGCGGCAAGTGCGGCGGTCGCGACGAACACTTTCGTCAGCGACGCGAGATCGAAGGACGTGAGCACGGTCGTTGCCCGCGCATCGGGCGCGTCGTCGAGCGTGCCGTACGCGCGCTCGAACAGGCCGCGTCCGGCGCGTTCGACGCGGACCACCGCGGAGGTATAGCGGTGCCCGATGCCCGCTCGCACGGCGGCATCGAGTGCGCTCGCAGAGGCCTCGATCATCGCACGGGAGACGGCACTGCCACGGGTAGCGTGCCGCTCGGTTCCGAGCGGCCGCATAGCACGTCGGCGAGCGCTTCGATCGACGATTCCTCATCGCCGAAGCTGCAGAGCACGCCGCGGGCCCGCGCGAGCCCGTCGATATCGAACGGTTCTCGCGCCGAAATCGCGACGGCGTGCGGCGCGATCTCCAGCAGCGCGGAGATCGCTTCTCGCTGGGCGGGATGCAGGTGCGCGCGACGCGCCACGACGACGACGTTGCGCGCGCCCTGCATCGACACCACGTCGAGCAGCATCTCGCGCATCGCACGATCGGGCTCGAGCGGCACGCGCAAGAGTTCGCTGCGCATCCGCCGTCGTCGCAGCGCTAGGCTCAGCGAGGGCCGCTCGCCGTCGCTTGCGGCGATGCCGTCGTCCGCGGCGCCTTCGAACGAGACGACCGTGACGGCCGCTGCGAGATCGAGCCGGGCGTCGCCTGCGACGCGCGTGACGGCGCGCGTCGCGATTTCGCGTGCGACGTCGCTTCCGTCCGCGACGCTCCGCGCCGAACTCTCGCTCGCGAGCGCGCGGCGCAACGCGCGAACGCGAGCCGCCGCTTCGGCGAGCCGTTGGTAAGGGAGCGAACCCTCAGCGACCGCCGTCACGATCGCGTCGCGCGCTTTACGCGCGAGCACGAGATCGTGGCTGACGATGCAGCAATCGGCGCCGGCCGCGAGCGCGAGTACCGCCGCACGAACCGTTCCGACGTTCGCGGCCACGGCATCCATCTGAAGGCAATCGGTAAAGCACACGCCCCCGAAGCCGAGGCCGTCGCGCAGCAGCGTCGTCAAGACGAGCGGCGAAAGCGTTGCCGGGCGGTCCGCATCGATCGCCGAGACGACGATATGCGCGCTCATGACGGCGCGAGCTCCGGCCGCGAAGGCCGCCGCAAACGGCACGAGTTCCCGCGCGCGCAGGTCGCCGAGAGAGGCCGCGATCGTCGGCAGAATCGCATGAGAATCGAGCGCGGTCGCCCCGTGTCCCGGAAAATGCTTCGGTGCCGTAGCGATTCCGTTCGCCTCCAGCCCCCGCACGAGCGCCGCGCCGAGCGCGGCGACGGCGTGCGGCTCGTCGCCGAGCGCGCGCGTCCCGATCACCGTGCTGCCCCCTTCGAGTGCGAGGTCGAGCACGGGCGCGAAGTCCACGTTCGCGCCGATGGCACGCAGGTCGTCGGCGAGCCGCGCTCCGGCGCGGAAGGCCAGCGCCGCATCGCGGGTCGCGCCGAGCGCCATCATCGACGGCAGCGCGTTCCGGTCGAAACGCAGACGCGCGACGCGACCGCCCTCTTGATCGACGCACACGAGGGCCGGAACGTCGCCGCCGGCCGCCGCGCGCAGCGCCGCAACGAACGTCCGCGTCTTCTCGAGCGTCGAAACGTTGCGCGCGAAAAGAACGAACGCCCCGGGCGCGAGTGCGCTCAGGTCCTCGCGCGTCGCGGCATCGACTTCATCGCCGGGAACGCCGACGCACAGCGTTTCGCCGGCCAGCCGCGCGACATCGTCCACCCGCTAGTGCAGGTGAATGATTTGGGCGACGAACGTCGCCGCGCGCTGGCTCAGCATGACGTTGACGTGCGCGCCTTTCTTGATATCGGTGATGCCGCGAAATGAATTGTTACGGCCCTGGAAATCCGTGCTCGGCAGCACCACGACATCGTACGTCGTCGGACCGGCCTTGACGCTGAAATGGCTGGTCCGGTAGTCGACGGAGACGACCTCGCCCTCGATCGACCCGGCGTCTTTCGTGCGAACCTGAGATTTGTCGGCCTTGCCGGCGTCTTCGTCCCCATCCCCAACGAACGCTAAGGCAAGCAGGCTCGTGCCCGGCGAGGCCGCGACGGCGTGGGGAGCAGCGACGAAACTCGCGCCGAGGATTGCGAAGGCGAAGACGAACCGTGACATGACGCTCCTCTAACGTAAGCACTTAAGAACTACGTTCCTCTCTTAATGGCCACCATCGGGAGTGCAGGGTTGCAGCGCGGCCCGATATGCCGCGTCGGCCGCAGCTCCCAGCTCCGTAAGGTCCGCGACGCCCTTCTCGGAGGCGAGTTCGCCGAGCGTCGCTCGTTCGCGCCCCAAGAGCCCGGCGAGCGCGACCCGATCGCCGCGCACGCACGCTCGCGCGACGCCGGAAAGCGCCCGAACCCGGCGCACCGCCCCATCGTCGAGCGGCCGTCCTGCGAGGACCAAACGCAGGGCGACGAAGGCTTCATCGGCCGCTCGCACGCCGACCGATTCGAGCGCGCGATAGAATGGCACCGCGGCCGGATCGTCGGAACGATCCGCGAGCAACGCTGCGACGACCTCGGCCTTGGAGACCGGTTCCCCGAGAAGGTAGCCATCGACGACTTCGAACTCCATCGTATGCGTTTCGCCGCGGGCGTACTTTCGGTCTCTTTCGCTACGCTCGGCGGCAGCGCGACTGCGGCGCTTCCCGCACAGACGACGCCCGGCACGTCGCTCGACGCGCTCCTGGAGCGCGCGCGCCGTGCGAGCGGCTCACCGTATCGCTACCATGTCGTCAGCCACTCGCACGAAGCGCGCCAAGGCCGCGTCCTCGACGTGACGACGGACAGCGAAGGCGTTAAATATCGCACGCGAACCTGCTCCAAGACGCTGTGTTCGGGGTCCTACTTCGACGGCGAACGCACCTTCGATACGAACATCAACGATACCGCGCTGCCGCGGGCGACGGGTACCGACGGATTGCCGGCGTCGCTGCGCGCGATCGTTTCGTATGCCTTCACCGCGCCGGATTTCCGCGCATCCGGCGGCCGGATCGTCGAGCGCGAGGCCGTTCGGCGGGCAGGCCGCACGTATCGACGTCTGTCGATCGTTCCGCTTCACGGCACGCTTCTCGATGCGCTCGTGGATCCGGCGACCGGACTCATCGATGCCGTCGTGTCGGACGAACGCAAGTACGTTTTCGACTTGAAAGATCAACGGCCCGTCGACGCAAAGCTGATCTTGCCGTTTTCCATCTCGCTCAACGGTTCGGAGATCGAGCGTTTCGAGTCGCGTGCGATCGCGAACGTTCCGCTCGAGGCGCCGCCCGGCTTGATCCCGACGATCGTGCCGAACGCGGCACCGCTCGCGATGACCAAACTCGAGCGCCCAAGCGACCAGCCCGTCGTTCCTTGTGCGATCGGGGGACAAATCGCGACATGCCTGCTCGACACCGGCAACTCGGGGCTTTCGATGAGTTTGGAATTCGCCGAGAAGCTCGGCCTAGAACCGCACGGGCGCGCCCTCGATATCAGCGGCGTCGGACGTTACGTAACCGGCATCGTCGAAGCCCCGGCATTGACCGTTGGACCCGCGACGTACCCCCCGGCACGATACGTCGTGCTCCACGATTTGCATCAGTACGGATACGACGTCGTTCTCGGCACGGACGTATTCGCGCGCGCGCGCATTACGCTCGCGTACGGTAGACGCACCGTCACCTTCGCGCCCGAATCCGCCGCCGGCGCGGCCGGCGGCGGCATCGCGCTCGGATTCGAAAATTTCGTTCCGACGCTTCCGTTGCGAATCGGCGAACACGTCGTCACGCTGGCCGTCGATACGGGCGACGAGTCGACGATCAATCTCGCCTACGAATACTACGAAGCGCATCCGGCACTTTTCAAACCCAGCGGCACCGTCGCCGTGGCCGGCATCGGCGGCGCGAGCGACGAACTTACGGGCGAACTCACGCACGTCCGCGTCGGCGATTACGACGTCCTGCGCCCGCGCATCGGTGCGACGAGACGGATGCCGGCGACGGCGCGTGGCCACATCGGCAGCGGTTTGTTGCGCCATTTCGACGTCACGTTCGACTATCGTCGCAGTCGTCTCGAACTCGCGCCGCGTGCGGACGACGCGAGCGTTCACACGGCTCCTTAACAAATTCATGCGGAAAAACACATCTTCGTAAACGGATCCTTACATAGCTTTTCGCATGCAATGATAGCGCTCACTATAGCGCCACCGACACGTTTTTCTCCAACATTACGAGAGACAGACGACCGATTCGGCGTTGTATGCAGTCCTTACCACGCCCCTTTACTAGAGCGCGAATCTTGCACGTTGCGGCGCTCCTGGGCACCGCTACGCTCGCCGCTTGTTCCGGGGGCGGCGGCTCCATACCGCCCGCATTGAGCACGTTACCGAACGCTGCAGCGAATACGATATCGATCGATTCGCGGAAGCCGCGAACCACAGGGCAAGGACCGACTGCAGCGCCTTCGGCCACAGCTTCGCCCGCTTCGCCGGTGTCGTCTGGCGCAACGGCGTCGCCCGCGCCGTCCGCAACGCCCGCGCCGACAACGTCGTTCGCGCCGACTGCGTCGCCGGCGCCAACTGCGTCGCCGGCGCCAACCGCGTCGCCGGCCAGCTCGACCTACATCGTGCCGGCCAACACGCAGCCCTTCCCCAATAGCCCTTTCGATAATACGGTAAGCTCGCCGCAAATCAGCTCAAATAGCGCGCAGTATATTACGAGCGTCCTCGCCGGCTATAAATACGATTTCGGACAAATGCAATTCTCGACCGCGACGAGCGGCCCGACCGACCAAGACGTGCCCGTCTACACCTCACATAACAGCGACGTGCACTACACTATTCACTGCATGTACTATTCGAATTGCCCCCTGGAAGGCCACGATGTCGCGATTCCGAAAGACGCGCTTCCGGCCGGAAATCTCGGCTATACGTCCTTTACCGACGACGGCCACGACGATCAACATATGGCGATTCGCAACCTCGATACGCAGGTCGAGACCGATATGTGGCTCACCCCGCAGCCGAACAATACCGGCGGCACGCTCAATATCGGTTACGGCGGCTCGTTCCCGTTCTCGAGCGGCGGCATCGGGCAAGGCGGCGCGACCGCGGCCGGTTTCGCACTCTCACAAGGCCTCGTTCGTCCCGTCGATTTAGTAGCCGGACATATTCCGACGGCACTCTTCCTCGTAACCCCGTGCGAGAACGGTCATATCGCACCGGCGACTGGCAACGACAACGTCACGGCGAACCCGAACTGTCCGCCGATCGGCGCGCACGTCTGGCTCGACTCGACGCCGTCGGAAATCTCCGCGTCGGGCGCGTCACCGGACTTCAAAGTAATCCTGAGCGCGATGCACGAGTATGGCGGATTTATCGGCGACCAGTGCAGCTCGTGCATGCTCGGTGTCTCCCTCGAAGGCGGCCTTGCGTACACCGCGTTCGGCAAGCAGAACCCGTGGGCACAGATTGCGGCGATGCATCCCGGCGAAACCATGTCGGCGCCGGCGGGCGGAGTCGCGCAATATCACATCTCGATATCGACGGGGAATATCGATCTCAGCGTCCACCTGCACGTCATTAACTAAGCGGTTCTGGACCGTCACGACCGGGATATTCGCGACGCGAGTATCCCGGTCTTTTTTTGCGCCGTGTCCGACAGCATCTAGCCCACTAGCACGGCAACTCTCGAGTAGCCAAGTTCGATCGATACGCGCTGCTCCGAACATTCGGTACGTCGTCCATCGGACGAGCTCCTCGAGGCGCTACCGTTTGAAACCTTTGATACGAGTGAGTTTTCGCATTCTTACCGCACTGCAGCGTTATTGTATGTGCATCTTTGCTTTTCAAATTGCGTGCGATGACAGCGCTCACCATTGCTTTGCTTTGCAGTTTTTAGCGCGCTGGTACGCATGTTTCGTCCGATTACTACGGTATGCGTACCTCGCCTATCATCTCTCACCGCGCGCGGCTTTCCGTTATCGCAGCGCTCCTTACGGCCACCCTCAGCGCCTGCTCAGGTGGTGGCGCGACAGCGCCACTCGGAAGTGCCGCGACACCGGCAAACGGCATCGCTCAATCGCTTTTGAACGACGCCGTACTCGCTTCGCCGGCGGGATACGTGCAACTGGTCGATATCCCGGCGCCGAAAACGGGTTACTTGAAGTCGTTTTCTCCGCCTACGACCGACACCGTGCTCTTCCACGACGACTTCAACTCCGGCGTTGCGACGGGCTGGAGTATCGCGCAGGGCACGTGGAGCGTACCTCCCTCCACCTACGAATACGCCGCGACGGGAGCGCAGAATCTGGCCTTGGCCGGCAGTAGTACGTGGACCAACTACGGCGTCGAGGCGTACTTTCGACCGGAGAACAGTTCGGGTTCACGACGCGGCACGGTACTCATCGCGCGCGCGATCGACGCGAACCATTATTATCAGGTTGAGTTCGCAAATGAGAGCGACGGCAATCATTGGGAGATTTGGCGTAACGATGGCGGTAACTGGAAGAACCTTGCAAGCGGCAAGTACCCGTACGTCGACGATCACCAATATCTCGTACAGCTGAAAGTTTTCGGTTCGAACATCAGCGTCTCGATCGCCGATAACTACAATCGCCAGTTCAGCAACGTCGCGAGCGTGACGGATTCGACATATACGCATGGCCGCATCGGCCTGCGAGTATGGGGCGGCGCGACGTCGCGCTTAGATGACGTGCGCGTGTGGACGCCGTCGGCATCGACGCCTGCACCGCCGGCGGCACCGATCGCAGTAGCAGCCGCCACGGCATCTCCGGCACCGACGAAGGCCCCTACTCCCGCGCCAACAGCAGCAGCGTACGTTCTTCCCGCCGGCGGCAAGCCGTTTCCAAACGGGCCGGCCAACCCGTTCAACGTGGCGGTCAGCAATCCACAGATCGACGCGAATAGCGCGACGCTCGTTCGCTCGACGTTATCGACCTCTTCGTATGGAACGGATTTCCACTCTCTGGGACAAGTTCAGGTTTCGACGCATGCGCTCTCACAAGGGCCGACCGATAGTCAGACGACGACGTACCTAGGACACAACAGCGATCCTGCTTACACGATCCACTGCATGGATTTCTCGAACTGTCCGCTTGAAGGTCACACGGTTCACATTCCGGTCGGTGCGATTCCCGGCGGAAATCTCGGGTTCACGAACTTCACAGATACGGGTCACGACGACCAGCATATGGCGATCCGCAACGACGACACGCAAGAGGAAACCGATATGTGGCTGGCGCCGCTTCCGAGCGGCCACGGCGGCACGCTCAATATCGGGTACGGGGGGTTGTTCCCCTATTCCAGCGGCGGCGCGGGCCAAGGCGGCGCGACGGCTGCAGGCTTCGCTCTCGCCCAAGGCCACATCCGTCCCGTCGATCTCACTGCCGGGCGCATTCCATACGCGATCTTCATGTCGACACCGTGCGAGAACGGGCACGTCTATCCGGCAATCGGCGACGACGGCGAGCACATCGGCGGGTGCCCGCCGATCGGTTCCCACCTTTGGCTCGACTCGACGCCGGCCGAGATCGCCGCGAGCGGTGCAAATCGGTACTGGAAGGTCGTCATGAATGGCCTTCACGAGTTCGGCGGATACATCGGCGATCACGCCTCCGCGAACTTAAGTGTAGCGCCCGAAGGCGGCGTCGCCTATCAGGCGTTCGGCGCGACTAATCCTTGGGCAAGCATCATCGCCTCCGATTTCCCGAGCGAGACGACGTCGGGATCTCAAGGGGAGTACCATCTCTCGATCAATACGGGGAACATCGATCTCTCGGTGCACCTTCACGTTATCGACAACTAAAGCTTAGCGGTTCCCCAAAGAAAGGACTTGCGGTAGACGCGGGTCCTTTCTGATTTACCCCGGCCTTACTACACGTCCGTACGGTGCATCGGAATGGCCTTATGGAAAGCGCCGGCGAAACGACGGCAACGGTTGCAGAACGCGTCGAGATCGGATCGTGACGTTGCCGAGCGAACCGCGGCGTACGTCGAAAGGAGCGCGATGCCGCGAGCGTGGCCATTGCACCGAACATTTTCTCCTTACGAGCCAATCGAATTTGGACGAAAAAATCATCGACGCTCGCGACAAATCGCCGGTCGTTTGCGTTATAAGCGATTAACGTAAATGTATCCTTACACTTACGCAGGCACGCAGCAGCAGCGCCCTCCATCTCGCTTTGGTCGGGAAGGAAAGCGCACGTGAGATGCGACCGATGGCACGTCGTATGCAAATCATGCCGTTTACGTTTGCCCGCGCGCGACTACCCCTGCTCGCCGCGCTTTTAACTTCAACGCTCGTCGCTTGCTCCAGCGGCAACGTCACGCCGTCGACCGGCGGCGTGACGACAACGAACCCTCCAGCGCGTTTGCTTTCTAACAACGCGGTCATCGCATCGCCGCCAGGGTACCCCCACCTGGTCACGACCACCGCGCCGAAAACGCTCTCCGCGAAGTCGTTCTCTCCGCCCAGCACGGACGTCGAACTGTTCCACGACAATTTTTATTCGGGCGTCGCAACGGGTTGGAGCGTGGCGCAAGGCGCGTGGACCGTACCTGCGGGCACCGGCGAATACACGGGAACGACGTCGGGCAACGCGGTTTTCGCCGGCGACGATGCATGGACGAATTACGGCGTCGAGGCTTATTTTCGGCCCGAGAATAGCTCCGGTTCTCGCCGCGGGATGGTGCTCATCGCCCATGCAATCGATGCGAACCACTTCTATCAAATCGAGTTCGCTAATGAGAGCGACGGCAATCGTTGGGAACTGTGGCGTAACGACGGCGGTAATTATGTGAGCCTCGGTAGCGGTACGTATCCGTACGTCGACGACCATCAATATCTCGTGCAGCTCAAAACGTTCGGATCGAATATCAGCGTTTCGATCGCCGATGGCTACAATCGCGAGTTCGTCAACGTGGCGAGCGTAACCGACAGCACCTATACGCACGGTCGCATCGGTCTTCGCTTGTGGGGCGGCGCGACGTCGCGTTTCGACGACGTTCGCGTGTGGACGACGTCATCTGCGGCACCGGCACCGAGTTCGACATCGGCGCCTGCAAGCTCCGGTTCCATCGCGCCTCCGGGCACGCAGCCGTTCCCGAGCGGTCCGTTCAACGTTCCGGTGAACTCGCCGCAATTCGATTCCAACAGCTCGACGTATATCTCGAGCGCGTTAGCCGGAAATTCCTACAACCTCGGAATGATGCAGTTCGGCGTCAATGCGACGGGACCGACCGACAGCTCCGTGCCGGTCTATACCGCGCACAACAGCGATCCCCATTATCGCGTGCATTGCCGCTATTTTTCTAACTGTCCGCTCGAGGGGGCCGACATCGCGATTCCGGCCGGCGCGCTGCCTGCCGGGCATCTCGGCTACACGTCCTTCACGGACGACGGCGTGCACGACCAGCACATGGCGATTCGCAATGTCGATACGCAGACGGAGACCGACATGTGGTTGGCGCCGGAGCCTAGCGGCAACGGCGGTACGCTCGAGATCGGGTACGGCGGCTCGTTGCCGTTCTCGAGCCAAGGCGTCGGCGGAGCTGGCGCGACCGCATCCGGCTTCTCTCTAACGCAGGGCCGCGTTCGCGCCGTCGATCTTATAGCCGGACATCTTCCGACGGCGCTCTTCCTCGTCACGCCATGTGAAAACGGACATGTTGCGCCCGCGATCGCTGACGACGGCGGACGTAGCTGGGGCTGTCCGCCGCTCGGCGCTCACGTGTGGCTCGATTCCTCTTCTGGGGACATCGCGTCGTCGGGTGCTTCGCCGGACGTGCAAGTCATCCTAAACGCCATGCACGAGTATGGGGGATTTATCGGCGATCGCTGCAGCTCGTGTACCCTCGGCATCGCCCTCGAAGGCGGCCTCGCGTACAGCGCATTCGCCTTACAGAATCCTTGGATCCAGATTGCGGCGATGCATCCGGGTGAAGAAACGGCTGCGCCGCCCGGAGGAGACCTCGAATATCACATCGCGGTTTCCAGCGGAAACATCGACCTCCGCTCGCATCTCCACGTTATCCGCTAAACCGCATCCATACGAAATGAAAGTTTTGACGCTTCGCCGCACTCGCGCGTCAACCGCACGAAGGCGATCCCGCGCGAGAAAAAAACCCTCGATTCGTAAGGGTTTTATGGCTCCCGAAGTTGGACTCGAACCAACGACCCGCTGATTAACAGTCAGCTGCTCTACCAACTGAGCTATTCGGGAACGAACCGTGACGGCCGGTCTGCGGCGTTCGCGCGTGCCGTGCGGCAACCTCCCTGGCACGCCATCGCCGAACGCCGCGGCGTCCCCTTCGAATGGTCGTTCGTTCTCGACGCGATGCAGCGCGAACGCGCTCGACCCGTGACGATCGATACGACGCCTGGCCACAGCCAATTCTTACGCAACATGCATACGGGGCTCGCTGCCGGCCGCGGCGGGGCCGCCAAGTCGGCGCCCTTTTCGCCGCCGCCGGAACGATCGCGATCGCGGCATTCATGTCACCGTCGCGCGCCGAGCGCGAACGCACGCGGACCGTAACGGGCGTGCGTGCCGGCGCCGTCGCTAACTTCACCGGCATCACCGCTACACACGAACCTGCGGAGCGGCCGGACTTGACGTTCGATCCACTTGTTCTCGCCCGACGAAGCCGTCCGCTAAACGACGTTATGGACCGGGTCGGTACCGGCGGCTCGGCTTCCGCCCGAGCCGTGGCCCGCTGCCCCGACGCAATAGTTTCAAATATCTAATGGCCAATACTAAAGGTTTACAAGTCGGAGCCGACGACCGTTAATAACGGATTGCCCGAGTCAGGGGAGTCTTGCTCGTACGATGGTCGGAGAATATGGAAACACGGCTTCTTAGGTCGAATTCTTCGGCTCTGCTGCGACCCCGGCAGATACCGGCGGGCGCGCCGCGCCGGGCCGGGGCAACGCTGCTCGTTTTACTGGTTGGCACGTCGGCCGGGGCGGCGAATGCGGCCTCCATTCTGGGACAAGCGGCGCCCGCTGCGCCCGCGGCCGATTTCGGCGCCCCTCCCTCGGGCGAGATTCCGATCCTCTTTAACGACCACACCGTGTACGCCACGCCGGATCTGCTCAAACGGAGCCGCGTTCTCGCAGCGCTGGTCAAAGGCGGGCACGTCTACGTACCGCTGCGCAGCATGTTCGAACAGATGGGCGCCAACGTGTCGGCGTCCGCCGATGGCAAGACCATTACCGCTGCCAAGACCGGCGCGAGCGTTTCGGTCACGGTCGGCAAGAGCGAAGTCGTCATCGACGGCGAGTCGCGGCCGCTCGACGTGCCGCCCACCGTTTACAAAGGCATCGTTCTCGTGCCGGTGCGCGTAATTTCCGAGGCGCTCGGCGCGTACGTTCAGTGGGTACCGAGCAGGCGCGTCGTCGTCGTCCGCTATAATCCCGCGGCGCCCCTGCCCCCCGTCGTGCCGACCGCAGTGCCCACCGTCGCGCCGACCGTCGCGCCGACCGTCCCCACCCCGGCACCCACCGCGACGCCCGCACAACGGTCGTACCAAGGCTTCGTGCAAGGCGCACTCGCCGGGCCTAAAAACTACAACGAATTCTCGGCCGGCCAGTTTTGTCTGGAATCGTACGTGCTCAGTGCAGCGTACGCGTTCAAAGACTCACCGTTCGCCGTCAAAGTCGATTATCGCAACGACGCCTACGTCACGAGCGATAACCTGACGGACGCGCTCGACAACCACTATACGCGCTTCTCCACCATCGACGGCGGAACCGCATTTACGCCGGTCTTTCTCGCGAGGCAAAGCTCCCTGGATGCCCGCTTGGAATACCAAGTCGCGGCACCCCGGATCTACGTTGGAGTGAGTTACCGGCACGCGGCCAACAATTACGGCTATCCGCAACTCAACGCCCTCGGATTCGGAATCGAAAAGTTGCCGGATCTCCGCTCGGGGATCAACTTCTTCGGCTCTGCGTTCTACTATCCGACCGCGAGCGGCACGTATACGGTCAACGCTGCGGCGAGTCCGAACGTGGGTCAATCGTATCGGCAGCAGTACGGTATCGTGAAGTACGATATCGGGCTCGCACTCGTGCCCGCACGTTTCCCAGTCTATCTCTATGGTGGTTTCAACGGCGATCGCTATGCCGCTAAAGGGAACGCACCGATCGGTCAGACGCATGACGGTCCATACATCGGCCTCGGCGTGAAATTTTAGGTAGTCGGGAGAATCATAACCATGCTCGAGATCCCGCGCTTCTTCCACGCCTGGCGGCTCGCACCGCTCGTCGCCCTCGCGCCTCTGGCCGGGTGCGGGGGGGGCGGCTGCGGCAATTGCACGGTACCGCCCTTTCACACCGGGACGCTTCCGGGCGGGGCGGCGACTCCGGTCCCCACCGTGCCACCCGTTGCGACGCCGACCCCGATCGGCGCGACGCCATCGCCAACACCCACTCCGACGCCAACACCTACTCCGACGCCAACACCCACTCCGACGCCAACACCTACTCCGACGCCAACACCCACTCCGACGCCAACACCTACTCCGACGCCAACACCCACTCCGACGCCAACACCCACTCCGACGCCGACGCCGACACCGATCGCGCCCCTGTCGTGCAACCAAGGCGCCGCGTCGATCGTACTCGGCCCCGCGCTCGCGCCGTTCGCACTGCTGGCCGGCTCGGCGATCTCAAATGTCGGCAATACGCTCGTAACGTTCGCTCCCGGCGCCGTGACCGCCGGCGTCAACGACGATCTTATCGGCGTCTCGCCGGGCACCGCCGTGACCGGCTTCTATCCGCCGGGAACGGACGCGAACGGTCCGGGCGCGATCTATGCCGCCGGTTTCAATCCGAATACGGCGATCCCCCTGGCCGCTGAAAACGCCTTGACCGTCGCCTACAACACCGCCGCCGGACGCCCGGCGACGGCCACCGTGGCGGGCGACCTCTCCCAAGCGAGCGTCCCGGGGTTCCCAACGGGCACGTTGCCTGCAGGCGTCTACAAATCGACGTCGTCTCTGACGATCGCGGCGGGAAACCTAACGCTGGACGGAGGGGGAAATCCGCAAAGCGTCTTCATCTTCCAAATGGGAAGCACGCTCACGACGACGCTCAACGGCGGAGCCAGCGGTAACGTGATCTTGGCGAACGGTGCGAGCGCCTGCAACATCTATTGGCAGGTCGGCAGCTCCGCAACCCTTGGCGGCACGACGTTCTACGGCAATGTATTCTCCTTCTCGTCGGTCACCATCAATGCTGCGACGTTTACCGGCCGAGCCTTAGCGGGAGGTCCGACGCTCGGCAATGGCGCGGTCTCGATCCCGTTGGTAGGCGGCTCGCTGATTACGAACCCTGGCGGCCAGTAAGGCGACTCGTGAGCGGGGCTAACGCCGGCCCCGCTCCGGCACGCTTACCACTCCCGCAGGGGCGACTCCCGATAGCGCTCTACGAGATCCTGCGGGTCCGCGAAGACGGCCGCTCCAGCCAGGTCCGCGGCACTCCAACCGCCGCAACGAAGGGCGATCGCCGTTACCGATGCCGCGTCCGCGGCGACGATGTCGTAGGGAGTGTCGCCGATCATGACGGCATCCGACGCCGGTACGGCGGCACGTTGGAGCGCAGCTACGATGATATCGGGCGCGGGCTTGGTACGCGCCGCGTCGTCTGCGGTCACCGTCACGTCGATGAGATCGTCTACCCGCGCCGCCCGCAGCAGCGTATCGACTTCCTCTGCCGAGGCGCCGGTGGCGACGACGACGCGCGCGCCCCGCTGACGCAGCCATTCCACAAGATCGCGCGCACCCGGCGTAGGTGTAAGGTCGCGAGCGTACCGTTGGAGTAAAATCTCGCGACGCCGTCGCGAGATCGTCTTGCCCGGCTCCTCGTCTTCATCCAGTCCCGCAACCGACCGCAGGAGCCGATCGCCGCCGAGGCCGATCGAACGCCGAATGGTCGTGAAATCGACATCGCGGCCGGCTTCGGCGAGCGCATCGCTCCATGAACGCGCTTGTGCGTCGTTACTAGCCAGCAGCGTTCCATCGACGTCTAAGAGAGCGGCGCGAATCATAGACATCGCGTACCCAAATGGGACGCATCGAGCCGGCGTTCCATCCCGTTCCCGTGGAGTTCGATTTTCCGCATGGCCTCGAGCGCGCAAAGCGTCTTCCGTAATCGCAGCTTTCGTCTGTTCTTTGCGGGCCAGGCCTTCGGCTATGTCGGGGACGGCTTGCGGCTCATCGCCATTCCCTTACTCGTGTACCATCTTACGGGGTCTGCGCTATCGGTCGGCGTGACGTACGCGCTCGAACTCGGCCCCTTCGCGCTCTTCGGCCTCGTCGGCGGTTCGCTCGCGGACCGGCTCGATCGAAAATCGCTCATGATCGGCTGCGACATCGTGCGTTTCGCGGTCATGGCGCTCTTCGCGGTCGCGTATGCGCGCGGGTCCCTCTCGCTCGGTATGCTGTACGTCGGCATCGTGCTGCTGTCGATCGCGGCGGCCGTCTTTATCGGCGGCCAAGCATCTTCGATTCCGTACCTCGTCGGCAAAGAGCGCGCTACGCAAGCCATCTCGGCGATGCTCGCCGCAGAACAGATGTCGCAAACCATTCTTCCGCCGGTGGGTGGGGCGTTGTTCGCCCTCGTCGGGCCGCTGCCGGCACTTGCGACAAATGCGCTAACGTATCTGGTTTCGCAAGGATCGCTCGCCGTTATCGAAACGCTCGGCCCCGAGCGGCCGAGCGGACTTCCGGAACTGCGCGACATCGCAAGCGACGTCGGAATCGGCTTTTCGTATATGTGGCGCGACGTAACGATGCGCTGCCTTTCGGGCATCTCGTTGCTCTTCAACTTCTTCGGGCTCATGACGGGCGCGGTCTTCATTCCCTATCTGAAGCGCGATTTCGGGGCGAGCGATGCGATCGTCGGCTACGCCCTCGGCATCGGCGCGGTCGGAGCGCTGGCCGGCTCGTTTCTCGCGGGCCGGATCCCGCGTTCGTGGCCGTTCGGAAGGATCCTGATCGTGGCGTACGCGCTCGACGGCGTCCTCTTTCTTCCGGTCGCCCTGACGCACTCGCTTCCGGTAGCGCTGGTATTCTTCGCCCTGACCGACGCGTGCGTACTCTTCGAGGTCGCACAAATCGTCGGTTGGCGCATGCGCGTGACGCCCGAAGACATGGTCGGCCGCGTTTTTGGCGCCGTCCGTCTCGTCGTCCTCACCGGAACCGTGCCAGGGGCGCTCATCGGCGGGGTGCTCGCCGACCGCTACGGCGCGCGGACGCCGATTCTGTTTTCCGCGTTCGGCTATCTAGCGATGGCGCTCGCCGTGGCGGCGTTTCCGGCGATCCGGCGCGAACGCCGGTAAACGATGCTGACGCATCGCGCGGCGGCTTTAGAAAAGGAGACCGCTGCGCGTTGCAGCGGTCTCCCTCGATGGAACGGGACGGCTCCTCCGAGTTTAGGAGCGCGCGGTCGTACTGAGTTCGCGCTCGACGCTGCCGGCCAGGCCGGCTGCCGATCGCAACGCCTCGGCCTTGTCCGTCTTCTCCCACGGCAGATCGAGATCGGTACGGCCGAAGTGGCCGTACGAAGCGGTCTGCTTGTAAATCGGACGGCGCAGATCGAGGTGATGGATGATCGCCGCCGGACGGAGATCGAAGTGCGCGAGAACCAGCGCCGCGATTTTCTCCTCGGAAATCTTCGCGGTACCGAAGGTTTCCACGAGCACCGACATCGGTTCCGCGACGCCGATCGCATACGCGACCTGCAACTCGCAGCGATCCGCAAGACCCGCAGCGACGACGTTCTTGGCCACGTAGCGTGCGGCATACGCGGCGGATCGATCGACCTTGGTCGGGTCCTTTCCCGAGAAGGCACCGCCGCCATGACGGGCCATCCCGCCATAGGTATCGGCGATGATTTTACGGCCGGTGAGCCCCGCGTCGCCCATCGGTCCGCCGATGACGAAGCGGCCCGTGGGGTTCACGAAGATGCGCAGACGCGCATCCCGCATGTGCGCCGGCACGACGCGATCGATAACGCGCGCGGTGACATCTTCGCGGATTTGTTCGAGGGAGACATCGGGATCGTGCTGCGTCGAGATGACGACTGCATCGACGCGCACGGGCGTATCCCCGTCGTACTCGATGGTAACCTGCGATTTGCCGTCGGGGCGGAGGTATGGGAGCTCGCCGCTTTTTCGCACGCTCGCGAGTTTGCGCGTGAGATCGTGAGCCAGCACGATCGGCAACGGCATGAGCGAATCCGTCTCGCGGCACGCGTACCCGAACATCATACCCTGGTCGCCCGCCCCCGTTAGTTCGAAGGCGTCGTGATTTCCGCCGCGCGTTTCGAGCGATTCGTCGACGCCGAGCGCGATATCGGGCGATTGTTCGTCGAGCGATACGTTGACGCCGCACGTCGCCGCGTCGAAACCGACGGCCGAGTTGTTGTAGCCGATGTCGGCGATCGTTTGGCGGACGAGCTTCGGGATATCGACGTACGTCGAGGTCGTGACCTCACCCGCGATGTGCACCTGACCCGTGATAACGAACGACTCGCAGGCGACGCGCCCCTTCGGATCGTCCTTAAGAATCGCGTCGAGCACGGCATCGGAGATTTGGTCGGCGATCTTATCGGGATGGCCCTCGGTTACCGACTCCGACGTGAAGAGTCTGCGATATGCCAATTAGGTTCCCTCCGACCAGGAGACCATGTACTTCGCCTGCTCGGCCGTCGGCGTATCGATGTCGATCTTCATCGCGGCGAGTTTGAGCTTGGCGACTTCTTCATCGATGTGCGTGGGAACCGGATACACTTTTTTCTCGAGCGACTTATAGTTTTGAGCGAGGTAGCCCGCAGCCATCGCTTGATTTGCGAACGACATATCCATCACCGACGGCGGGTGCCCTTCGGCGGCCGAAAGGTTGATGAGACGGCCTTCCGCGAGCACGCGAACGGTCTTTCCGTTCTTGAGCGTGTGCGCGTCGACGAACGGGCGCGGCTGCGCTTTGCCGACGGTGAGGGCGCCGAGTGCGTCGAGATCGAGTTCGTCGTTGAAGTGGCCGGAATTGCAGACGATGGCGCCATCCTTCATCGAGTCGAAGTGTTCGCCCGCGATGACGTGGTAGTTGCCGGTGACCGTGATGAAGATATCGCCCACCTTGGCGGCTTGAGCGATCGGCATCACGAGGAAACCGTCCATCGCTGCCTCGAGCGCCTTGAGCGGATCGATCTCGGTGACGATGACGCTCGCGCCGAGCCCTTTGGCGCGCGAGGCGACGCCGCGACCGCACCAGCCGTATCCGGCAACGACGACGGTGTGACCGGCGAAGAGGACGTTGGTCGCGCGAACGATACCGTCGATCGTGGATTGTCCGGTACCGTAGCGATTATCGAACATGTGCTTGGTGAGCGCGTCGTTGACCGCGATCACCGGGAACGGCAGCACGCCTTCCTTTTCCATCGCGTGCAAACGGATGACGCCCGTCGTCGTCTCTTCGCAGCCGCCGATCATCTCCGCCAGGAGATGGTTGTGCTTGGTGTAGATCGTCGTGACGAGGTCGCAGCCGTCGTCCATCGTCATGTGGGGCTTGGTCGCGACGACGGATTCGATGTGCTTATAATACGTGGCGTTGTCTTCGCCTTTGATCGCATGCGTCGCAATCTCGTAATGCTCGGAGAGCGCCGCCGCGACGTCGTCTTGGGTCGAGAGCGGATTGGAGGCGCAGAGTTCGATTTCGGCACCGCCGGCCTGAAGTGCGAGCACGAGGTTTGCGGTCTCGGTCGTCACGTGGAGGCACGCGCCGATGCGAACACCGGCAAGCGGTTTTTCTTTTGCGAAGCGCTCTTTGATCTGCGCGAGGACGGGCATGAACGTGGCGGCCCATTCGATCTTCGAACGGCCTTGATCGGCGAGGCTCCGGTCTTTGACATCCCCGAGCTGCTTGTCGATGAGTTGCAAGTAAACGACTCCTTTGATGTTGTCGTATGCTGGTAAGCTCTCGCTGATCTTTGAAACAATCTAAAGCGATGGACGGGAGACTTCGCCGCGCGCGGGCCGAACACCTAAGGCGTGGAGATGGAGACGTACTTGGAATCGCTCGCGGCGGCGAGCCCGACGCCGGGCGGCGGGAGCGCTGCCGCATTCGTCGCAGCTGCGGGTGCGGCCTTAGTCGCAATGGTGGCGCGGATCGTTCGCGATGCCCCGAAATACGCGCCGCAGCGCGAAGCCGCCGCAGCGATCGTCGAGAAAGCCGATAAGCTGCGCGTGCGAGCCCTCGCCGCGCGTCTCGAAGACGAAGCCGCCTATGCAGCCGTCGTCGCGGCATTGAGCTTACCGAAGGCGTCGGGGGAAGAAAAGGCGGTCCGAACGGCGGCACTGCAAGCCGCGCTCACGGGCGCAGCCGCCGCGCCACTCGACGCTGCGGAGATCGCGAAGCTGGTCGCCGTACTCGCCGACCGCGCCGTCTCGCTCGGCAACGCGAATCTCATCGCCGATCTCGGCACTGCCGCCGAATTCGCGCAAGCGGCGCTCAACTCGGCCGCCTACAACGTGCGGGGCAATCATACGTATATGAAAGACCGCGTCGTCATCGCCCAACAGGAGCGCGAACTCGTGCGCCTCGAGCGCGAGACGACGCAACTCGTCAAACGCGTTCGCTTCGAAGTCTCTCACGCGTTTGCGACCGCATGATCACGCGCGCGCGAATGGGAGTGCGCGGACGCAGCGTGACGAACGGTTGCGTCTGGACCGGTGCCGCATCGACGAGCTCGAGCCGGACGCGCCGCGCGATCGTCGCGATCGCGAGCATACCTTCCATCCAGGCGAACGGCTCGCCGATGCAGCGCCGGTTGCCCCCGCCGAACGGAAAGTACGCGAACTTTTCGGCGGGCTGCTCCCCGGTGAAACGTTCGGGGTCGAAGCGCTCGGGCTCGCGCCAGAAGCGCGGATTGCGATGCGTGACGTATTGCGACATGATGACGACGTCGTTCTTCGCTACCCGCTGCGTGCCGAGCGTCGTCGCTTCGAGCGCACGTCGCGCGGTGATCCACGCCGGCGGATAGAGCCGCAGCGTCTCGGCAAAGAGTGCGCGCACGTAATCGAGCCGCGGCAAATCGTCGACCGTCGGATCGCGGTCGCCGAGCACCGCCGCGAGGTGCGCGTGCAACGTCGCTTCGACGTGTGGATGGCGTTGTAAGAGATAGAACGTCCAGGCGATGGCGTTGGCGGTCGTTTCGTGGCCGGCGAGGAGAATCGTCAGCGCTTCGTCGCGGATCTGCCGATCGTCCATACCGGCATCGCTTTCGTCGCGGCTGGCGAGCAGCATCGAAAGCAAATCGCCGGAATCGCGGCCCGACGCGCGATGTTCGTCCAGCATGCGGTACACGATCGCATCGAGATTCTTACGGACCTTTTTAAAGCGCAGGGTCCTTGGGACGGGTAAGTTGTCGAATATCTCCGAGAACGGGCGCATCGCAAACGGGAACGTTTCGAGCGCCGTATCGAGCGCTGCGCCGATCGTCGCCATATCGCTCGAGAGATCGGATCCGAAGAGCGCCTTGGCCACGATTTCAAGTGCCAGCTGCCGCGCCTCGCGATCGACGTCGATCGTCTCGCCCTCGAGCCACGATGAGGCCCGCCCCGACGCCGCAGCGACCATCACGTCGGCGCACGCATCGATCCGCTTCTTATGAAAGGCCGGCTGCATGAGCCGCCGGTGAAGCAGATGTTCGGGCTGCTTTGCGGTCAAGAGCCCCTGGCCCAGAAGCAGCGACAGGCGCTCCGTACCGCGGCCCTTCTTATAAGAGCCGGCCTTCGTCACGAAGACTTCTTCGAGCAAGGCGGGCTCGTCGATAAAATAGATGCTGCCGAACGGATTTCGAAAACGCACGAGGGGACCGTGCACGCGGGCGATCTCGAGGAAGAACGCCGGCAGCGTTGCGAACGGACGGCGCGCGATCGCCCAGCCTGGTAAGGTCGGGATCATTTTTCGAAAAAGATGCGGCGTGCGAACCAGACGATGGCGGCGCCCAAGACCGCAACGCCGAGAATAAACACGACGGCATCGAGTACGATCACGCCGTTAGGCGAGGCTGACTGGAACATAGGCGCTCGCTTCGCCCGCGCGCCGTCCGCCTCCGTCGAAAGGTCGCGCGTGCGGCGTCGGCGGAGGTACGGTGCATGCCGAACATCTCTCGCGCGAACGCGCTCGGTGCGACCAGCGCCCTGATCCTCTCGCCGGTGCTCTACGCACGGCTCGCCCAGGCGGCCGCGAAGGCGGATCCCGCCGACATCAAGCTGCTCGACGCGGCCATTGCCGCCGAACGTGCCGCGCTCAAGACGTACGCCGATGCCACCGCGATAAGCGTGCTGACGCCGAGCGTCCTTGCGGTACTCAAGAGCTTCATGGCCGATCATCAAGCGCATCTCGATGCGTTAACGGCCGCGGTCACGCAAAGCGGCTCTACGGTGGCCCCGGAGACCGCCGCCGCGGTTGCGACGCCGGCCCTCGCAACCGAAGCCGACGTTCTCGCACTCGCATATACGACCGAACGTCTCGTGGCGAGCACGTATCTCGATTCGATCGCGAAATTCAAGAATCGCGATTTCGCGACGACCGCCGCTTCGATCATGGGCGTCGACGCAACGCACGTCGCGCTGCTGGCAGAAGCGCTGAAGCGAAACCCGGCTTACCCGACCAGCTTCATCACGGCGTAGTCGCCGGGAGCACCAATTCGAGAAAGCCCGCGATATCGTCGCGGTCGACCTCCATGCCGACCCCGCGCGCGTTGTAGCGAACGTCGTGAAAATCCGAGCCGGCGGTCATCACGAGCCCGAAGTGGGCTGCGAGGTCGCGGTAGTGCGCGACCTGGCTCGGTTCGTGCGTCGGATAGAACACTTCGATCCCGGCGAGCCCAGCTACGACGAGCTGGTCGACGATCGCTTCATCTTTGAGGCGTCCCGGATGCGCGAGCACCGCGACCCCGCCGGACCGCGCGATCAGTTCCACCGCTTGGTGCGGCCCCATATACGTGGACGGGACGTAGCCGGGCTTGCCCGAGGTCAATAGATTGCGAAACGCGCTTTCGATATCGGCGACGAGGCCCTTACGAATAAGCGCGCGCGCGACGTGCGGCCGCCCGATGGTGCTCGCGGCGTGGCCGCATTCGGCGCGGACGTCGTTCATCGCGATATCGTACCCGGCGCGGCGCAATTGCGCGACCATCTGCTCCGCACGCGCTTCGCGCTCGCTGCGGTTGCCGGCGATCGCTTCTTCGATCTCGACCGCATCGACCGGAAAGCCGTAGCCGAGCACGTGCACTTCCTGACCGCGATAGGTCGTGTTGAGTTCGATGCCGGTCACGACGGTGGCGGCGCCGACCGCGGCTTCGAACTTGCCGTAGGCGCCGAGCGAATCGTGATCGGTCACCGAGAAAATGCCGACGCCGCGCTTCTGCATGGCGGCAGCGAGCTCGGCGGGCGAAAGCGTTCCATCGCTCTCGAGCGTATGGGAATGAAAGTCGACCAGCACGCCGCGCGTTACGTCCGCGCGCGCGCTTTCGCCTTCTTGCCCTTCATAAAGTACACCAGCACGCGCTTCTCCTCACGGAACCCGACGAGGCTACGCTGCTGAGCGGGATCGCGCAGCGCTTCGAGCGCGTACTCGACCAGTTCGTCCGCCGCACCGTCATCTTCGAAGACATCGTCGGACGCCGGATTCTCGACGAGCCGATCGCCGAAGCGATGAGCGAGGACGGCCACGAGCACGTGCAATTCTTCACGCGTGAGGCTGCGGACGTCGCGCGTGATGCGGACGAAACTCAACCCCGCGTCGCTCTCGCACCGGACATCGACGGTGTCGGGCTCGTCGCGGCCGCTAAGAAAGAGCGCGCGCACGTGATCGTTCACGCTCTCGCGAACCGCCGTTACCGCCGCGCGGTCCAGCGCCGACGCAATACCGAACGAAAGCGTCAGCGTGCCGTCGGTCGGGTGAGAGACGATCGTGGCGATCTCCGGGAAGCGTACCAAGAGCGTGACGATGAGGCCGACGGCGTCGGAGGTTTCGTTGGGAACGCGGCCTTTGGTGGTGGGGCGCATGAGCCTCGTCGGACGGATCGGGGGAGTGAGCGATGCCGGCCGCGGGGCCGGGCGGGCTCTGTTCGAACCCGCGCCCGTCGTCCCTTGAAGGGGTGCGGAGGTGGCCTGAGCGGGCCGGGAACGTCCCGCTCCTCCGAGAACGCAGCAACGGTATGACACTCCGGCGCCTCGTGCTGGGCGTTCCCCTCGCGAGTCTGGTTGCGGTCCTGGCGCACGTTGCGGGCTTCGGCTTCGCCCATGTGCCGGGCGGCGACCATGCGACCGCTCTGTTGAGCGCAATCGCAGCGGCTCTCGTAGCCCTGCTCGCCGCGGGATTCGTTCGCGCAGCCGTCGCGGGCGCCCCGGAGCCGACCGCGACGAACGGTGCCGGCAACAAGAGCGCTCTGGCGTTGGCTGCCCTCGCGGCCGTCGCGTTCGCCGCGATCGAGATCGCCGAGGGGCACAGCATCCTCGCCGGTGTCAGGCCGTTACTCGCCCTCGTTCCGCTCGCTTTCGTCGTCGCGGCCGTCGCACGACGCGCCGGCGGTTTTGCGCGACGGGTGGGCGCTCGCGTCGCGGCCGTTTACCTGCGCCGCCTCCGCGCCCGCAGCATGGCAACCTTCGTCGAACGCATGCGCGCACGCGCTCGGGCGTACGGCATCGTCGCGTGCGGACGCGCCCCGCCCCGTTTCGCTTAGCCCTTTCTTTAGGCCGCACCGCTGGTGCGGTGAGCTTTGCGACTCCGAGGAGCCTTCATGCGCCCAATCTTTGCGGCCGCCGTTGCCGCGTTCATCTGTACGTCCGTCCCCGCCCGGGCCGATACCGCAGGCCTGGTGCGCGGCACGGCCACCTTCGCGGGGAAGCCGGCGCCGGGCGTCGCCGTAACGCTGCGCGGCGAGGCCACTTCGCTCGCCGCAACGACCGACGCCGCCGGGGCGTTTATCTTCGCCCGCGTTCCCTTCGGGCGCTACACGTTGACCGCACAGCGCAGCGGGACGCCGGGTTTCTCGCAGCCCGTCGACGTCGCAAGCGACGCGGTGGTCAGCGTGAACGTCGAGTTGCAGCTCAAGGAGATCGGCCGGGCCCGAACCGGCTTTACGCGCGGCCCCGGCGCAACGCCCGTCTCGGTCAACTCGATCGATCGCGCGCAGATCGCGGCGCTGCCGGACAATCAAAGCCTCAATAGCCTGATTCAAACCGTTCCCGGCGTCGTGCGCTTCTCGTATAACGAACCGGTCGCGCACGGATTCCACGGGCTCACCTACGAGCTCGACGGCGTCCCCGTTCCGCAGGGAACGACGTCGAACTTTAGTGAGATCGTCGATCCGCGCTCGATCGATTCGCTCGAAGTTTTTACGGGCGCCTTTCCCGCCGAGTTCGGCGGCTCGCGGCAGGGTGCAGTCGTCAACATCCTCAGCCATCGCGTTACGGATCTGACGGCCGCACGCGAGGGGACGTTTACGCTCGGCGGCGGCTCCTACGGCGGCGCGCAAGCCTCGCTTTCTCAGTCGTTACGCGCCGGAAACACGCGCGTCTTCTTCAACGCGAACCTCGCGCGCTCCAATCGCGGCATCGACTCGCCGACGTTCGACCCGGTGCACGACGATTCCAACCAAAGCAATCAGTTCGTCCGCACGATCACCAACGTCGGAAAAAACGACTCTTTCGCCTTCGACGTATCCAATAGCGTTTCGACCTATCAGATTCCGATCAATACGAGCGCGAATCCGAACGATCCCGTCGTCGTTCCGAGCGCGACGTCGGACGTTCAGCGCGAGTACGATCGCTTCATCAATCTCGTCTATACGAATAACGCCGCAAGCGGAAAGGCCTATACGCAGATCGCGCCGTGGTATCGCTCCGCGCGCGTCGCCTACGATGGCGATATCCCGAATACTCTCGCCGGCACGCTCGCGAATGCCGCTGGAACCACCACGCCGCTCGACGGCTTGCGTCAGGATCGGCGGGCCGAGTACCTCGGGCTTCGCGCCAACCATTTTCACGTCTACGGAGCGCATTCGCTCAAGCTCGGTATCGATGAATCGGTTGAGAATTTTCGCGGTGACGAGCAGATTGCGTTTCTCGACGGCATCGGGAACCGCCAGAATTTTTTCGATAATTCCCGTCAACGCGGCACGCTCTTGGGCGCGTACCTGCAAGACAAATGGACGCCGACGCGTTCCTTCTCCTTACTCGCCGGCCTGCGCTACGATCGCTCGACGGGGTACGTCTCCGGCGGCCAACTGAGTCCGCGACTCGAAATCAACGCTCAAGTCGGTCGGCAAGACATCCTTCACGCGTATTACGGCCGCCTCTATGCCGCGCCGTTTCTCGAGGATACCCGTCGTGCGGCCGTTATCGTCGGTGGCGCGAATGCGTCGCCGACCTACTCGCTCGCCCCGGAACGTGACTCCTATTACGAAGTCGGGCTCGCGCACGCGCTCACGGCCAACTCCCGAGCGACCGTCAATTTTTGGAAACGCGACGTCCGCAACGTTCTCGATACGACGCAGCTCGCTCAGACGCCGATCGAAGCGGTCTTCAATAATACGATCGGGATCGCCAAGGGCGTCGAAGCGCGAGTCGACGCGCGTTTTCGCAACGGCGATTCGGTCCTATTGTCGACGCAACTCTCGTCCTCGCGTGCGGGTGGCATTTCGGGAAGCACGTTTCTGTTCGCACCGGATAGCAACCCAAACGACGTCACCCTCAATCCCGAAGATCACGATCAAACCTTCACGGCGCTCTTCGCTTATACGAAACGCCTCGGGCGCGATGGCAGCTTCTTCGCTTCGCTCGAACCGCAATACGGGACCGGCTACCCGGTCGAATTCCAGAACGGGCCCGGGCGCCTTCCGCCACATCTCACGCTCGACGCCTCCATCGGACGCGATGCCGCCCGCGGTGCTCACCCCGGCGTTGGCGTCGTCGCAACGTTTCGCAACTTGACGAACGCGAAGTACCTGATCAAAGTCAACAACGGATTCAACACCACGCAGTGGGGCGAAGGCTTCCGGGCGGATCTTCGCCTGACCGCACCGCTCTAGCGATAACGGCGGCTAGGGGAGCACCCGCTCGTCCGGGCTCGGCATACTTTGAAGCCGGGGCAGGCCCGTCCCGGCTCCCCAGGGGTTTTCTGCGCTTCGGCCCCCAATACGAACAGCCGATGGGCGTTCCCAGACCTTCGCTCGAGCCGCCAACCCCCGAACAATCGGCGTTCCTCGAACGGGCGATGACGCAGTACGGCAAGGCGACCTACAACTTCGCTTTCCGGCTCACCGGCAACGAGGCCGACGCGCGCGACCTTACGCAGGATGCCTTCGTCCGCGTTTACCGGGCTTGGCGATCGTTCCAGCCCGGGACATCGTTTCTGTCCTGGATTTACCGAATCGTAACGAACTTGTACCGAGATGAACTTCGGCGGCGAAAAGGACGTTTCCATGAAGAGCTACCCGAAGACAACGCACCACAAGAGTTCGGCGGCCAGCGACCCCTCGCAACCAATCCAATCGACGATTATGTAGATCGGCAGCTCGGCGAACCGCTTTCCAAAGCACTCGCCGGGCTCTCGACCGAACAGCGGCAGGTCGTCATTCTAGCGGATATCGAGGAATATAGTTACCAGGAGATTGCGGAGATCATGGGGTGCTCGATCGGCACCGTCCGGTCGCGTTTACACCGCGCGCGGGCTCTTCTCCGCCGCCTCGTCGAGCGAGCACAGCAACAACAACAAAGATGATGGAACACTTTTCGACCGACTTTCTCGTGGACTACGCCCACGGAGAACTGAGCCCCAAGGACGACGCGCTCGCGCACGCCCACCTTGCCGATTGCGCCGCCTGCCGGGACGAATACGACGCTGAAGTTTCGCTCGGTGAGATGCTTCGTTCGAGTGCCGTCGCCGAGGAGCGCGAGCTGCCGGCCTTCGTCAAGGCAGCCGTTTGGGAGCAGATCCGGGCAGCTCGGCCGAGCCCGCTCGCTCGCTTTACCGCCTTGCTACGGCCCGCGGTCGCCGTGCCGGCCGGGGCGCTGATCGTCGCTCTGGCGTTCGTCGCATCGCCGCTCGCGCATCGCGGCGACGCGCATCCGACGATTGCCGCCTCGTACTATCTGCAATCCCACGCGATACAATCTGCGCAATCCGCGCTGTCGGAACGCTCGAGTACCGTTTCGGACGCTTTCGATTCCGGGTACCCCGCAACCGGCGCGCTAAGTGGCGGCCGTTAAGGCTCTCCCCGGTCTCGCCATCCTTGCCGCGGCGCTCGGTTCTCCGGGTGCCACGCTCGCCGCTGTCCCAGACGCCACCACGCTCTTACGCGAAAGCCTCGACGCACCGAAATCCGTATCGTACATCGGCCAGCTTCAAACGGTGCGTTTCAGCTCGAGTCGAGCGATCGCCACGATCACGAAAGTCGAGCATCGCGCTCCCGGATCGACGCGACGCTGGTACGTCGCGCCCGAAGCGCTCTACGGCGATTACATCGTCGATCGCGCCGGTGCGACGTATCAGTTCGATACTAAACACAGCAAAGTGATCGTGTCGCATAATGCGACGCCCGAAAACGCGGTCGCCTCGGCCGGCAGCTTCGACCGCGTCCTCGCAAATTACCGGGCGCTCGTCGAAGGCTCGGAAACGGTTGCGGATCGTGCGACGGTGTCGATCGTGTTGGTCAATAAATTCACGGGCGAACGCGCGTTGCGCGTCTGGCTCGATAAAGAGACGCATCTGGTTTTGAAGAAAGAAGAATATCACGCGAACGGTTCCGTCGCATCGCAAACGCGTTTCGATGCGTTGCGCTACACCGCTGAAATTCCAGAGGGTATTTTTTCTACCGACGTCCCGAGCGGCTACACTCAAATCGCCGGTCAAGATGCCGCGATGATGGATAGCGATATCGACCGGGTCGTCGCGCAAGCCGGCTTCAAGCCGGTCGAGCCGCAAAATTTGCCACAGGGCTTCTCGATGACTAGCGGCGACGTCCGCGACGTCAACGGCGTGAAGACGCTGCATCTGCTCTACTCGGACGGCCTTCGGTCGATCTCGTTATTCGAGAATGCGACCGGCGCCGCTGCCGATTTCGGCTCGCTGCGACCGACCACGGTCGCCCTCGACGGCCACGACGGTCAATACGTCGAAGATGGCCCGACGACGCTCTTGACGTGGAAAGAGCACGGTCTTTACTTCGCGCTCGTCGGCGACCTCATGCGCAACGAATTGATCCAGATCGCCAAGAGCATCGTCCCCTAGCGTTTCGACCCCATCTTTGGATCGGGTTTCTTGCCGCCCGCGACTGCGTCGAGGGCTTTGGTGAGATCGCCCTCGGGCACTTCACCGTCGCGGATCGCGGCAACGTTGCCGTCGGCCCCGATGAGGACGAGCGTCGGAAATCCGCCCTCCAGATATTTCCGCGCGACGTCGAGATTCGGATCGAACGCGATCGGATACGTCGCTTTGAATTGCGTCATGAACGCGATCACGTCGGCCTGAGATTCGGGCTGCGTTTGATCAATGCCGTAGGGACTGCCGGCGACCGAGACGAGGTTTACTCGGCCTTTGTACTTCGCATAAAGTCGATCGAGCACGGGCACCTCGCGCTGACAGTGCGGGCACCACGATGCAAAGACTTCGAGCAACGTCGGTTTACCGGCCGACGCTGCGAGATCGAACGGGCCGTTCGTCGTCGCGACTGCGAATAACGGCGCTTTTTGTCCGACGGCCAACGTCGCGGAAATCGGCGCATCGGAGGCGGCTTTGGGAACGCGTGAGGCGAGCACCACCGCGACGATAATGAGAATCGCCATGACCGCGACCGATACGATCACGACCGCTCGCCTCCGGCTCGCGAGGATCCGGCGCGACGCGGCGCTCTGAATGATTTCACGGCGTTCGGTACGGTTCATGAGTCGCTACACTTCGGCTTTGGCGTGCGAACTACCGCTCGTTCCGAGCAACGGGTCGAGCGCGAACGAGCCTGGAGCCCACAGCGCGATCGCCGCGGCCACGAGGCCGAGTGCGACGTCGGCGGCGACGTGGCCCCACGAGGGCGGCGTGCGGACCGACGAGCCGAAGCAGCCGCAGTCCGCCGAAATGCGCCGGACGACGAGCGACGCGACCGCGCCCGCGAAGACGATGAACTGCGCGCTCACGAGCCAGGCTGCGAGGCGCGTGAAGAGCCCGACCATGAGATATCCGCCGAGCATGATCTCGACGTACGGCAACGCGACGGCGAGCGGTGCGACGAGCGCCGCGGGAACGATGCGATAGCCCGCTACGAACGTGGCGGTCAAGGCCGGACCGTCGTGCGCTTTGAGCCCGCCGGCGACGACGAGCAGACCGCCGACGAAGAGACGCAGCGCGAAGATCAGATACGCCATGCGTCGATGGCGTCCGCAATCGCACGCTGCCCTGGCGGAATGGTTAAGGCGTCGGCGATATCGTGGCGCGCCGGCGGCGCATCGTGTACGCGGATCGTTTCGGCAACTGCCGCAGCCAGCGTCTCGATGTCGTAGCCGCCCTCGAGGCAGTACGCGATGCGCCCGCGGGCGTAGGTTGCGGCGGTCTCGCAGAGAAGCGCCGCGAGCGCACGCGAGGCCACGACGGCGTCCACGCCGAGGTCGCCGACCGGATCGCCGGCCGCGAAATCGTAGCCGGCACTCACGACGATCATATCGGGACGCACGCGCGCCGCGACGGCGGGCAGCAGGCGCTGCCACGTCGCGACGAACGCTTCGGTGCCGTAGGCATGCGGCGGCAACGGCATGTTGACGACCGCGCCGCTGGGATCGAAGCGCTGCTCGTTCGCGCCGCCGGTCCCGGGATACGCCGGGAACGCGTGCGTCGAGACGAACGAAACTCCGGACCCGGCGGAGGCCTGCGTGCCGTTCCCATGGTGGTAATCGAAATCGACGACCAGCGCCCGGCCGCCGTGCGTTTCGACGAACGCGCGCGCCGCTACGGCGGCATTTCCGAACACGCAGAACCCCATGCCCCGGGCCGGTTCGGCATGGTGCCCGGGTGGACGAACCAGCGCGAAGGCGGCGCCGTCGGTTGCGACGGCGCACTCCATCGCCGCGAGCGCACCGCCCGCCGCGCGCCGCGCGACGGCGAGCGACGACCCGTCGATGACGGTATCACCCGTCGAGAGATAGCCGGCCGTGTCGCCGAGCCGCGCGACGTCGCGCTTCACCCGTTCGAGATAGGCATGCGGGTGGACACGTTCGAGTTCGGCATCGGTCGCATCGCGCGCGGCGTACCGCTTATCGAATAGGCCCACCTGCGCGAGATGCGCGGCGACGCGCGCGACGCGATCGGGCGATTCCGGATGATCGATATCGCGCAGATGCTCCGTATAGAGATCGTCGTACACGACGTTCATCGCTTCGCTGCCTTAATGCGGTTTCGCGGTTTTTTGCGGATGCGGCACCGTTTTGGCATGCGCCGTTGCGCCGCCGAGTCCCGCGATGGCCTTGTCGACTTCCCCGGCGAGCGGCGAGCCGGGCTTGACAAAGGCGCGAAAACGCGTGTACGCAACGCGGGCCTGATCGCGATCGCCGTTGCTCGCCGAGCACTTACCGTACACGAAGAGCAACTGCGGATTCTGCTTCATGAAGTCCGGCGCGTTCTTATCGATCGCCGTGAACACTTGCGTGCATTCCTTAAAATTGCGCAACTGCAGATCGGCGGTTCCCATGCCCGCGAGCGCTTGCGGCGTGCGCGCTATCTCGAACGAACGCCGAAACGCATCGCGCGCTTCGCCATATTGGGCGCCCTGCGCCTTGATCTGCCCGAGCGTGGCCCAGGCCGTCGGATCGTTCGGAACGACTTCCGTTAGGCGCTTGAAGTAGGCCGCACCGTCACTTTTCTTATTCTGCGAAAATGCGAGTTCGCCGAGACGCTGCAGCGCGTCGGGATTGTTGCGCTTGGGGCCCAGCGCCGTCTTCCACTCGCCTTCGGCGGCCGCTTGATCCTTGCCGATGGCGATGAGATAGTCGCCGTACGCGATATGGACCGCCGGCACGGCGCCGTACGACGTTTGCGCGCGCTTGAGTACCGCGAGCGCTTGATCGTTCATCTTCTCGTCGCGATAGATTTGATATTCTTGAATCAGCACGGCGGCTTTCGCTTCGTCCGTAGGTTCGATCGCGAGCAGACGTTCGAACGTATCGACGGCGCCTTTGACGTCGTGAGCGCCGGCATACACGGTCGCGCGCCCTAGCAGCGCGTCGGGATATTTCGGATCGATCGCGAGCGCGCGGTCGAAGACTTGGCCCGCCAGCGCCAGCGCCTTTTGCGAAATGTACGACCGCGCTTCGAGCACGACCGGCTGCGGATCTTTGGGGTCCAGTTTCGCCGCCGCTTCGAACTGGGTGCGCGCGTCGTCGAATTTGCCGACTTGCCCGAGAACGAGCCCGTAGTTTTCGAATACGCGCTTATCGGATGGATTGAACGTCGTCGCACGTTTCGCGACGCGCTGCGCGTCGGCGGGACGATTGGTACGCAGATAGAGGTTGGTCAGGGTCAGCAGAATCTGCGCGTTCGTCGGCTCTTGCGTCGTCGCATTCTCGAAATCGTCGGTGGCCTCTTTGATGCGCCCCAGCGCTTCGTTCGCGATGCCGTCGAGGTAGTAGACTTGCGCGTTTTTCGTGCCGCCCGAAAGCAGGCGCTGCGTGAGCCCGAGAGCCTGCTGGGCCTTGCCCGCCGCGAGATAGTACCCGGCCAACTCTTGGAGCGATTCCTTGTCGGCCGGGTTCGCTTTAATCTTCGCTTCGAGCCGGGGAACGGCGATTTCGGGCGGTTCGGGCGACGCCGTCGGTAAGGGCGCGGGCGACGCCGCGCCGGCACTTGCGGCCGGCGTGGGGGCGCCCTTCTTCGGCGCGCCGTACGCGCTCATCGCGGTGCCGACGGAAACGGCGACTGCGAGGGCGGCGGCGACGGCGTGGCGGGTTACGATCTTCAAACGATTGTCTTTCGGAGGTTAGGCGTGAACGGCGGCGTTCGCGCGGATTTGTTTGGTCAATTCGGGGACGATCTCGAACAGGTTCCCGACGACGAGCAGGTCGGCGAACTCGCCGATCGGTACGCTGCCGTCCTTATTGATGGCAACGATGGTCGAAGCCGTGCGCATGCCGACTTTATGTTGGATCGCTCCGGAGATACCGACGGCGATGTAGAGATTCGGACTGATCGTCTTGCCGGTTTGGCCGACTTGATGAGCGTGACCGATCCATCCCGCATCGACGGCCGCCCGCGACGCGCCCACCGATCCGCCGAGCGCATCGGCGAGATCTTTGAGGATCGTCGTGAAGGGTTCGGGGCCGCCGAGGCCACGTCCGCCCGAGACGACCGTCGACGCTTCTTCGACGGCCAGTTCTCCTGCCGCTTCCGAGACGACTTCCTCGACCTTGACGCGGTACGTCTTTCCCGCGGGCTTCGCGAGCTGCACGATGTCACCCGGGCCGGCAACCGGCGCAGCTTTGAACGAATTCGGTCGCACGGCCGCAATGCCGAACTCACCCTTGAAGGCGCACGTCGTCACGAGCGTGCCGCCGAGTTTGGGGGAAACGCAGCCGACCTTGCCGCCCTCGACGACGATATCGATGACGTCGGCGGTTTGACCGCAATCCAGGCGCGCCGCGAGCCGGCTGCCGACGTCGCGGCCGATCATCGTGTGCGGCACGAGGATCAGGGACGGACCGACGGCTTTGGCCGCCGCTTCCATATAGTCGACGGACGGATCGACCATGAACGACTCGATCTCCGGATCTTCGGAGACGTGAATCGTATCGAAGGCGTAGGTTTTAACGGCTTCGGCTGCGGCCATCGCACCGTTGCCGAGCACGACGGCGTGCAGCGCGCCGCCGAGAGCGTTCGCAAGGTCTTTGGCTTTGGTCGCCATCTCGTAGGAGACGCGCCGCGGCTGACCGCCGGTATGTTCGATGAAAACGATGACGTCGCGCATCAGACCAGTTTTCTCTCACGCAAAAATTCGACGATTTTTTGGGCACCGGCTACGGCGTCGGCCGCCGCGAACACTTCGCCTTTGCCGCGCAGGGCCGGCGTCGTCGTATTCGTGAGTTCGGTGCGCGCGCCGGCCTGGCCGGCCGGTTTTTCGACGCCCGCCTCGGCGAGGGTTTGTAGCGCGATCGTCTTTTTCTTCGCGCCCATGATGCCCTTAAGCGACGGATAACGCGGCTGGTTGATCGACTTCGTCACGCTGACGAGCAGCGGTAGATCGGCGCTTACGCGCGCGAAGCCGTTATCCATCTCGCGTTCGGCTTTCAGCGACGTGCCGTCGACGTCGAGCTTGCGCACGTAGGTGATCCCGGGAACGCCGAGATATTCGGCGAGCGCGCCCGGCAGCTCGCCCGTAATCGAATCGGTCGACTGCGTCCCGCACAACACGAGGTCGAAGCCTTTGCCTTTGATCGCCTGCGCAAGGACGTACGCGGTGGCCCAGACGTCGGACCCTTCCGCCGCCGCGTCGGAGATCATGAGCGCGTCGTCGGCGCCCATCGCGAGCGCCTTGCGCACGATTTCCTTGCCGGATTCCGGTGCCATGCTAACGACGGTCACCGTCGTATCGCCGCCGATTTTATCTTTGAGCTGAAGCGCCGCTTCGAGCGCGTACTCATCGAAGGGATTGAGCACGGTCTCGACGCCCGTGCGGACGAGCCGCTTCGTGGCGGGATCGATGCGCTTATCGGCACTGGTATCCGGCACAAGCTTTACGGTGACGACGATCTTCAAATCGCTAGCGAGCCTCCGAGGTCGGTGAGAACGGCAAACTCGTTGCGTTTAAGTTTTCACCGCCACCGGCCCTGCCGCTAAGGAAGTTCTTGTCAGTAGGCCGCAGCGCGCCACGCTGCGGGCGCTATGGTGTGAGCTGTTGCACGGCGGTCCGCACGATCGTGAGCGTGCTCGGCAGTCCCGGAACCGCAATCGCCGGAGTAAAACTGGCGGCGGCGACGACTTGCACGTACGTGTCGACGTGATTGTTCGTGCCGGTGCACGTCGGCGTCACCGCGTAGCGCGTCCCGGGGGCATTCTCGCACGTAAAGAACGTCGTGACGTCGCTTGCGGTCGGCTTCATCAGCGTGACCTGTTTGGCATCGGCCTGCGCGGCCGCGATGATGCCCGCCGTATCGAGGTACGTTGCCGGAATCGACGCCGTCGACCCCTGCGCGCCATATTGCACGCCCGCTCGGGCCCCGTTGCCCACTTCGATTCCGTCGTACATGTACGTGCCGACTTCGATCGTACCGACGGCGAGCAAAGCCAGTAACGGTGCCATCAAGGCGAGTTCGACGCTGGCGGACCCGCGCTCGCAGCGCCGCAGGTTCTTCATTCGGCGAGCGACGCGTGCGTGGGCGTGAGCGCAGCCGAAACGCTACTCAATCCCGGGCCGAGTGCCGGATTGATCGTCAGAATTTTATTGCCGTTGATATTGATACCGCCGATAACGATCTCCGCATAATTATCGAGCTTACCGTTACTTAGGAAAAACGATGACGGCGCGTAGTACAATCCATTCCACGTCGTCGGCGTGCCATTGCCGGTAAAACCCGACGTATTGGCGGGCGGCTGAAAGTATGCGACGCCCGCGGCCGGACCCGTCGTCGGCGCGGTCACAACCGGCGGATTGCTCACACTTCCGCTTACCTTGAACGCTCCATCGACATTGACGATCGTGACGCCGGTTCCCGAGATCGTCGCCGAAATGCCGCCGTAGATGTAGTAGATCCCGGGATTGAAAACCGTGGCCTGCGTGATGCCGCCGGTAACGTAAAGGTACCCGGGATTAGCGGGTGCCGTTAAGGTGGCAGCATCGGAGACGGCGCCCGCGGGCGCCGTCGTCGGTAGCACCTGCGACCTTAAATAAGCGCAGCCCGAGATGCGCAGGCACGGATCGGCGACCGGCGTCGGGATGTGGGTGATCGGTCCCGTGTAGCTGATGATCGGCGGCGTACTTCCGTACCACGCCAAGCCCGTCGCCGTGAACGTTCCACCGACGGAGACGGGACCGTTAGCCGCGACGCTGCAATCGATCGCATCGACCGAGCCCGCGTTAAGCGTAAGGTACGAATTTCTATTAACCTGAAAGAAGCAGGCCGGGTCGTTATCGCGCGTATGGTTTGCGACGGCGCGCGCGGTCACGATTTGACCGCTTTGTCCCAAGATGCTCGCGAAGAAGCTCGGCTGCGTTTTCGAGACGATAACTTCCACCGCGCTCTGATCCGTCGTATGGGAGCCCGAAAGCGGCGGATTATTGACGGTCACCGTAACGACGCCGGCTCCGCCGTCGTCCGCGAAGCCGTTGGTTCCGGCGTCGCGTTGCGCCGCGGCCTTCACCTCGGGCGGCGCTGGCAGACCCGGGGTGCTCGAATAATACGTTCGGATGCTTCCGGCAACGGCAGCGCTATCGGCCGCAGATTGCTCGAGACGCTGCTGATAGCGCCAGTACCCGAGATCGACGGCGAGCGCGATCATGCTAAGGAGAGCGACCATGCCGAAAGCCAGGAGCGGCAACATCTGACCGCGCTCGCACGAGCGGCCGTGCCGGCCGCGCAAGGAACAAGCATCCAACGCTTTCACTTAAACTCCTCGCACCGCGCTGCATATCGCTCGACACACTTTTCGATAGCCTTCGGCAAACACGCCGCGGGCCCTAAGCCGACGCTGCAATGCGCCAAAGATGTGAGACGGCTCACGGCGGAAGCGCTCGCCGTGCCGAAGCTACTGTGAGATGACCATCTGGGAGGTGCTCTTGAGCGTCTGCGCCGGAAGCGGCAGCGCAACGAACGAAAAATTGTAAGCGAGTTGAACGTTCACGTAGCAGCCCGGATCGTAACAGTCCAATCCGTTGACTTGCTGCCACGCGATCGCGGGAGCGGGAACGAGCTGCGTAGGATCGATTCCGGTCACCCGAGCGAGAATATACGCCTTGATCGCCGCTTCACAATTGGTTTTACTGGTCTTACAGGCGGCCGCGTTGACGACGGCATACCGCGTTCCCACGCGAGCGGCCTGAGCGACGAGGTCGTAGGCGAATAGCGCGCGACCGAACTCGATGACGCCGAAGATAAGCGTAAGGACGAGCGTTGCGGCAAGCGCGAACTCCACGAGGACCTGCCCGCGCTCGCCGGCGCGTGGTCGCGTTCGAACGCGTGAAGATGCAACCGCCATACGGACCTCATCGGCCGCCGCCACGCGAATACGACTGTTGCGGTCTCTCGGGCGACGAAGAAGTGTGACGGTATCACTCCCGGCAGCAGATCCTAAGAGCGCGAGCCGTCGTGAACGAACCTAACACTATGGGAGAGTCGACGACTAAGAGGATGCGACGTAACATACGCAACGTATGCGAGCGCTTCGTCGACTTATGGCGGGACGAAGACGCCTCGGTCATTGCGGAGTACGCGCTCGTCTTTACGTTCTTCACCATCGTCTCGGTCGTGGCGGTGACCGCCGTGAGCCAGACGGCAAACGTTCAAGTCGATACCGACGAAAGCAATTTTTCCAACTCGATGGTGGTCGGAAATTGATTCAGTCGCGCGGCGCTGTTACGGTCGAAACCGCGATCGTCATGTCGGCACTACTCACGTTTATGCTCGGGGCGATCCAGTTCGGCGTCGTAGGATTTTTGCAACTGACCGTGGACGCAGGTAGCTTTCTCAACGCTCACCAGACCGTCATCGGGACGATCGATCCCGACCCGAAAGATGCGACGCATAAAGTGTTCCCGCAAATTCAAGTCGCGGACATCGCGAACCCCGTCGTATCCCCAGCGCCGTCGCCCAACGTCTACGTGGACTACGGATACAACGATCCGAACCCGACGGTACAATCGGCCTCCGCTTCCGATCGGCATGGTGGCGCATCCATGCTACAGCCATATTTGCTGCAAGCCACGATAACGAAGACGCCGTTCACGGCTTTTGGTCGGCCACTCACCGTAGCGAGCACCGCGACCGAAGCGCAGTGGTTCGAGACCGGGCCGCATTGGGACATCAGCAATCAGCAGTACGGAGGCAACTGCACAGCTTCAAATTATTGCGCCGACCCCTACGTCGATGGCACCAATACGCCGCCTTACTACATTTCCTCCGGCTACATACTGCATTGCCAGGCCGACCAGATAAACTGGACCGTTTGTCCCAACAGCACGAACGACTTCTTGGCGCTCGGCCTCGGCAGCAACCTCGACGTGTTCAACTGGAGCAATCCGCAGCCGGGCATCTCTGGGCCGGCGAATTCTTATGCAGCGGGCGGCGCGACGGGAACCTTCCAAACGATGGCGTGCCATCAACGCTACTTCGCGCAGCTCGCGCAATTCTTCCAATCCAATCAATGGTTGTATAAATTAGAACAGGACTACACGGTTGGCTCCCCTCCAAATGCCAAGAACATCCCAGCTCAGAACGTCGGCGTACAAAATTTTAAAAACTGGAACGCCTATCCGACGGGTTCGTCGCCTGGAGGCAAAGCGAAGCAAGCGATTCAAACGATCTACTCATGGGACGTCGAGCACGGCTCGAATCCGCCGTCAAACTTCGCGTTCGGCCTCAATCCGCTCACGCCGACCGTAGGCTGCTGATGCAACACGGACAACGCGGGCAAGTCTTGCCGCTGTGGATCGTCGCGATCCTGACGGCCTTTGCGTTTACGTTTCTCTCGCTCAACTATGGCAATCAGATCCGCATGCAGATTCGCGCGCAGAACGCCGCGGACGCTGCGGCGCAGGCGCTCCTTGCGATTCAGACCGAGCGTTGGAACATGATGACTACGATGCTCTACGCATCGAGCGTGGAAGAGTATCGCATCCGGCACATTCTCGACGGCATTCTCCTTACGGAGAACGGCGCCGGCGGCTGCGATTCGAATTTCTCTAAGTTCGACAACTATAACTCGACTTCGTGCAATTTCGCCTACTATCGCCTCATTTTAGAGTATCAGAAGGCTGTGAACCGATACACGAACGATGTAATGCTCGTCAATGACGTTACGACGCCGGCGACGATCGACAATTGGACGGCTGACGCAAACCAACTCTTCGCACACCTCAAAGCCCGCTGCAACACGTCGAGCACGACGATTCCGAACAACGACGGCGGCGATTGCGGGTTTCAATATACGCTGAACGGAACGGCGACGCGGAGCGCGCAGACTACGAAATACGGGCTCGATGCGACGGGCAACGACGCCTACGTCGTGCTCGTGCCCACGCAGGGCCACAAGACGACGCTGTACGGCGTTGATACGGAAAACGCGAAATACTTCGCGCCGCCGATGGTCGACGTGGTGGTGTGTACCAAAGTGCAGCCGCTGATACCGACGTTTTGGGGGCTCGGAGCGAAACCGTATTACGCCGTCGGGCGAGCGGGCGCCACGGCACAAATTTTCGAGAACGACTGGCTGCAGCCCGGTCAACTCATCGATCCGGCGCGTGCGTCCAAAACAAAATTTCAGCCCGTCGAGCAGTACGCTCAGGTCAATTTTAGCGGGAACTACGACTGGTACGGCACGGATTTCGGCGGCAATACGTTCAAAATTGTAACGTACACCGATCCGGCGACTGGGAAACAACAGTCCGGCTACTCAGCGCAACTTAAAACGAACGAACTGAGCGCATTCGCCGCATGGTGGAGCTCCATCCCGATCGACCCACGCGACTTCGATAAAGCTCCGGTCGACCTGACGAAGACGTGCCCGGCGTGATACGCTCGCACGCTTCGCGCGGCCAAGCGATCTTCGAAACGACGCTCGTCATACCGCTCTTCGTCCTCGCATTCTTTGCGCTTCTATGGGCGATGCGAGATTCATCGCTATCGGAACGCGTGCAGCTGGGCGTGCGCTATACGGGCATGATTCAATCGCTGGCCGATCCGTATGCGTCGTTCTCGCTCTACACGGCGTACGCAACGATCGACAACAACTCGCCCGCCGCCGCGCAACCATGCTACGCGGGTTCGAAAAGCACCGTTACGCAAGGGCATGCGAGCTTCTGGCAGCCGAGCAACATGGCTTCGTCGATTCCCAGTTGTGCCTTGTCGATCATCGACAAGCCCGAGAAATACTCGATGCCCGTCTTGCTGCGCAACAACTTTGCGGCGCTGTCAGCGCAGTTGAACGTCGACGGGCTGCAGACTGCGATTCTCGGCACAGCGACGAACGTCCAAGCGTCGCAGAACTTTTTCCGGTCACCCGACGTCGGAACGCTCTTGCTGTGTACGACGCTCGGCGACGCCGTGAAATTGAGTCTCGAGGCGCAAAACGACACGACGACGTCGACCCGGGCGGCAGCGCCGCTACCGCTCAACGTGGCCCCCAACGACGTCATCAACGGCAACGGCAACGGCAACGGTAACGGTAACGGCGACGGCGACGGAAACGGCAACGGCAACGGACACCGCAACAACTCGGCCGACTGCTCGGCGCCGACGACGGCACAATTCACGCCGCCGACGGCACCGTACTAGGAGCGTTCTGGGACGACCGGGAGTCGAACCCGGATGCTCTCGCGAGCGGCAAATTTTAAGTCTGCTGTGTCTACCGATTCCACCATCATCCCGCAGCCCGAGCGCTCTTCGCCTTCGGCGGACCGGCTCACTTCGTCCGAGGCATGCCCGCCGGCTCGAGCAAAAAGCCTAAAAGCAGGTCGTTTGCTTCGACCAGGCCCGCGTCGGCTCCGAGTGCCCGAAGCGCTTCCGAGAGTACGAGCGATCCGCCGACGATGATATCCGCGCGCTGGGCGAGCATGCCCGGGAGCGCGCGCCGCTGCTCCACATCGAGGTCTAGAAGCCGCTCGATCGTCGCATCGACGGCGGCTCGTTCCAGCGTCGTGCCGGAAACCGCGTCGACGTGCGACTTCGCAATGACGGCCGCGAGCGTCTGCGGCGTCCCGGCGACGCAGCGCACCTGCGTGACGGGCGTCAACTCGCGCAGCGGCGCGACGGCGGCACGAATCGCGCCGCGCGCCTGTGCAGCGGCGGCACGCGCCGCGGCACCGGGCGAGGCCCCCAAAAGGGCGGGAAAGCGCTCCGCGACGCGGACCGAGCCAAGCTCGAGCGAACGCGCATCGAAAAGCGTCCCATCGACCCCGACGGCACACTCCGTGCTGCCGCCGCCGATATCGAGCACCGCTACGCGGGCGCCGTCGCGCGGCGCGCCCGCCGTCGCACCGCGAAAACTCGCCGCCGCCTCCGCCGTCCCCGACAGGACCACGAGCGGAACGCCGGCGACCGCGAGTATGCGCGCACCGAAGACGCCGGCATTCGTAGCGCGGCGCACGGCGCTCGTGGCGATGCAAGCGAGTGCGGCATCGTGCGCGTGCGCGACCGTGACGAACGTGACGACCGCATCGAGCGTGCGTTCCATCGCAGCGGGCGACAGCGGACCGTCGTCGCGCAAGCCCTCACCGAGCCGCGTTCCGATCTGACGATGCTCGAGTTGCTCGACCCGACCGTCGCCGCACTCGCGCACGACCAGGACGCGAATCGTATTGGTACCGAGCGAGATGACGGCGCGCGTCGCCTCGCTTCGCTTCAGTAGCGCTTACTCGCCGACGCTTCGCGCGTGCGCTGGATGCGTTCGAGAAAGTGATCGTAATTTTGATTCGCGATGCCGGCGAAGAGCGTATCGATGATCGTCAGCTGCGCGATGCGGCTCGACGTCGCATCGGAGCCGAACGCCGTCTCCTTGGCTGCGGTGAAGAGTTTGATATTCGCGACCTTCGTGATCGGAGACGTCGCGCGGTGCGTGATGCAGATCGTCGTCGCGCCGGCATTTTGCGCGTTCTCCATCGCGTCGCAGACGTCGCGGGAGGCGCCGGTATGCGAGATGCCGAGCACGACATCGCCGATGGTCAACAGCGACGACGACATCGCCATCAGATCGCTATCGCTAAGCCACACGGCGGCAATTCCGAGCTTCATGAACTTATGATACGCATCGAGCGCGAGCGGGGCGCTTCCGCCGATCCCGTACACCTCGACGCGCCGCGCCCGGGCGAGGGCTTGGACGGCCTGGTCGAGTTCCTCGTCGGAGAGCACTTCGATCGTATCTTTGAGAGCCTGCGCGTTGGCTTGGAATATCTTCGTCTTGAGCGCCGGGAGCGAATCGCTCGACTCGATCGCTTCGTAGACCGTCTCCGTCGGGCCGACGAGATCGCGCGCGAGCATGATCTTAAATTCCTGGTAGCCTTTGTAGCCGATTTTCTGGCAGAGGCGGACCACCGTGGATTCGCTCGTCTGCGTGCGTTCGGCGAGCTCCGTCACCGTGAGATAGATGAGCTCTTCGGCGTGCTTCAGGATGAAATCGGCGACGCGTTGCTCGGCCGTCCGTAAGGAACTGTACGTTCCTTGAATCCGGATGAAGCATCCGGGAACGTTGACCGGCTCGATTCGGGCGTCGGGTGACGTCTTCACGTCGCTGTCATTCTACGTGGCGTCGGTGCGCGCCTCGAAGAGCCGTGCGCGCCTTTTCTTGCGAATGAAGTGCCGTTCTGCAGGCGGGGCTTGATCCGCCGGCGCCCATTCCTGCGTCGCTTTGAGATAGGCGCCCATCCGCGCTTCGAACGCTTCGTCGAAGAACGCGCCGGGCTGCGCGTCGGAGGCGGCAGCCGGGATGGTCGCCGGAGCGGGGTCTACGGCGAGCGCCGCGATGCCGTGACGTCCCTGCCGGTCGACCGCGAGTTCGAGGGGCTTGCGTTTCGCGAGGCTCCCGGCATACGCGGCGCGGTTGGCGATCAGTTCGAGTGCGGGAACGGTCGCGAGCGAACCGTCCTCGAGGCGCACGGTCGCCCCATGGTGATGGATGTTGATGACGGTACCGCGGACGGTCGTCAACGCACGTGGGCCGTGCCGCCGCGCACGTAGATCAATACTTCGTGCGGCCCGACGAGCCGTAGCTTTTCGTGAATCTCCGGAATGGCGCCCGCGGCACTGCTCAAGCGTTCGATCGTCTGCAATTGCTCTGCCTTGCGTTGACGCAAAGCCACGATATCGGCACGGGTCGCCGCGAGCTCGTTCGCGACGGCGACGTTTTTCGCCACGATACCTGCGAATTGCATCCCCACAACCCCGAGCACGCAGGCGAGCGCGATGACGAACCCGAGCCGGCCTGCCAGACGGAGGATGCGTGCGGGCCCCGGCTGGCTCACGGCAGCGCGCTCGCCACATGCGCGGGCGTCGCATCTTGGAGCGAACCGATGCGGCGAAACTTCTCGTAGCGCGCATCGCGCAACTCGCGCGCCGGGCGATGTTCGAGCGCACCGAGCTCGGCGTCGATCGTATCGAGCACGCATGTGATGAAGCCCACGGGGTCGCGATGCGCGCCGCCGAGAGGCTCGGGGACGATGCGATCGACGATGCCGAAGCGCGCGAGATCTTCACTCGTCAGCTTGAGGTGTTCGGCGGCTTCGGGAGCACGCGCCGCATCGCCCCATAAGATCGCCGCGCAGCCTTCGGGCGACGCCACGCTATACACGGCATTTTCGGCCATAATGACGGTATCGGCAAGCGCGATCGCGAGCGCACCGCCGGACCCGCCCTCCCCGACGATCGTCGCGACGACCGGGACGTCGACTTTCGCAAGCGCCGTCAAACACGACGCGATCGCTTCGGACTGCGCGTGTTCTTCCGATGCGATGCCGGGATCGGCGCCCGACGTATCGACGAACGTCACGATCGGCAAGCCGAAGCGCGACGCGAGTTCCATGAGTCGCTTGGCCTTGCGATATCCTTCGGGTGAGACCATGCCGAAATTCCGGCGGATATTCTCTTTGGTGTCGCGCCCCTTCTGCTGCGCGAGCACCATCACGCGCCGCCCGCGCAAGCGCGCGAAGCCGCCGACCAGCGCCTGATCGTCGCGATAGTGCCGGTCGCCATGGAGTTCGTCGACGCGATCGAACGCCGCGAGGTAGTCGTTCGAAAGCGGCCGCTTGGGATGGCGCGCCATGTTGACGCGCTCCCACGGCGTGAGCTTGCCGAAAAGATCGTGCAGCAAGGCGCGATACTTCTCTTCGAGCCCGGCTATATCGCCCGTGTTCGACAGGCCGCGCGCACGTAACGCTTCGATGCGCGCTTCCAGTTCGGCCAGCGGGCCCTGCTCGCGTTCGACGATGACGTTCATCTAGAACGCGAACTCCGGAACGGCTTTGAGAGCGGGCGCGATGCGCTTGCGATCGACGGCATAATCGAGCGTTCGAACGAGCGTTTCGCGCAGCGCATCGCGCCTGACGACCATATCGATATGACCCTTTTCGAGCAAGAACTCGGCCGTCTGAAAATTATCCGGTAATTTCTGACGCAAGGTCTGTTCGATCACGCGACGCCCCGCGAAGCCGATCGACGCACGGGCTTCTGCGATGATGATATCGCCTTGAAACGCGAACGATGCCGAAACGCCGCCGGTCGTCGGATCGGTTAACACCGTCACGTAAAGGTTGCCGTCGGACATGAAACGTTCGACCGCGAGCGTCGTCTTGGCCATCTGCATGAGCGCGAGCATGCCTTCTTCCATGCGCGCGCCGCCGCTGGCTGTAAAGACGACGCACGGCAGCCGGCGCCGCCGCGCTTCTTCGAAAAGATGCGCGATGCGTTCCCCGACGACGGTGCCCATCGTACCGCCCCGAAAATTGAAGTCCATCACGCCGAGCGCGACCGGGAAGCCGTCGAGCGTTGCGAAGCCGGTAACGACCGCTTCGGAAAGCTTCGATTTTTCACGATCGGCTTCGAGCTTTGCCACGTACGGGCGCTTATCGACCCACTGGAGCGGATCGCCAGGAACGAGTTCGGTTCCGATCTCAACGAAATCGCCGTCGACGAGCATGTTGATGCGATCGTAGGCATGCATGCGGAAATGGTACGTGCACTTCGGGCAGACCGAGAAATTGGCTTCGAGATCTTTCCGATACAGCATCTCGCCGCAGGACGGACATTTCACCCAGAGCGCGGCATCGGCCGCCGGTGCGCCGACCTCGCGGATGCGTCGCAGCCAATCGGGAATCGGCATCAGGTGCTCTCGGATTTGCGCGCGACCAGCGACGGATTCTGCGGCGCAGCCTTGCCTTTGGGCACGACCCGGCCTCCGTACAATCGGCGCAACTGCTTGAGATAATTTGCGATCTCTTTCCCGTTGAGTTTCGATTCACCGACGACACGATCGGTAAAAACGTACGGTACTTCGACGAATTTTCCGTAGCGCGCCTTGGCCGCGACTTCGAGCCCGATCTTAAAGCCGATCGGATCGAGCGCGATCCCTTCGAGTGCCTCGCGCTTGACGAGCAGAAAGCCGCTCGTGATATCGCGCAGCGGCGTCAGCGGCCAGGCCATCGCACATGCGACGATCGACGTGAGCTTGCGTTTGAGCGGCCAGTTCGTGATACCGCCGCCCTTGACGTAGCGGCTGCCCACCGCGAGGCCGTAACGCCCCGAGGCGAGGGCTGCGACCATTTGCGGAACGATTTTCGGATCGTGGCTGAGATCGGCGTCCATACATCCGAGCGCGACCGATTCCGGACGTGCGAAATTCCAGCCGTCGATAACGCCGCTGGAGAGTCCCATCTTTCCCGGCCGATGCAGGCAGCGTACCGGGAACCGGTCAGTCAGGCCGTCCACGATCGCACCGGTTCCGTCGGGCGAATTGTCGTCAACGACGATGAGTTCGCCGTCGAGATTGTGCGCGCTGAAGATGTGCGCGAGGTCGGTGACGAGCTTTTCGATGCCGCCGGCTTCGTTGTACGTCGGGATGACGATACTGAACTTCACGTTCGAGCGATCCGGACCAAAGTCATATGCGCTCTTAATACGCCAGCGCCGCGTTCTCTCATGCTCGCGCCCGCACGCGAGCGTTAAAGATCGCCGCTCGCGTAACGCAGTGCGGCCGTCGCGACTAAGCCCGCCGTCTCGGTGCGCAAGATGCGGCTGCCGAGGGAGACGAGTCGCGCGCCGGCAGCTTCGGCGGCGCGCGTCTCGTCCCCCGAAAAACCGCCTTCGGGGCCGATGACGACCAGAACGCGCCGCGCCGCGCCGAGCAGCGCCGGTAAGCGTTCGCGCAACGGAATCGGGGCGGCGAGTTCCCACGGCACGAGCACCAGCTCGTACGCCCGAAACGCTGCGAGCAAGGCCGCGAAATCCAGCGGCGCAGCGACGTCGGGGACGTCGGCCCGGCCGCACTGCTGCGCGGCGCTTTTGGCAAGCCGGCGCCAGCGTTCGATTTTGCCCGCGCGTTCGCCGTCGCCGACGGTGCGTTCGGCGCTGAAGGGCAGGATGCGTGCGATGCCGAGCTCCGTCGCCTTCTCGACGACGTAGTCCATCTTCTGCCCCTTCGGAATGCCTTGTGCGAGCGAAATCTCGAGCACCGCGCGGGCGGGCGCCGCGAGCTCCGCCCTCAGCGAGGCACTCGCGACCGGGCCGTCGACGACGAGCGACGCGGCGAAAATGCGGCCGCCCGAATCGACGATTTCCAGCGAATCGCCCGGGGTGCCGCGTAAAACGACGAGGATCTTGCGCGCGTCGTCGCCGGGTAGGCGCACGAGGTCCCCCGGCGCATGAACGCCGGAGACGAAGAACCGTCTGGCGCTAATCGGGCCGGAACGCGTCCTTGACGCGTTCGAAGAACGTCGGGTGCTCGGCCTGATCGCCCGCGATCTGCGCGTATTCCTCGAGCAGCTCGCGCTCGCGCCGCGAAAGTTTCGTCGGCACCACGACGTGCACGCTCGCGAGCAAATCGCCGCGCGCCGCACCGCGCACGGTCGGCATCCCTTTGCCGCGCAAGCGGTACGTCGCGCCGCTCTGCGTGCCGGCCGCGATCACGCACGGCAATTCGCCGTCGAACGAGTCGATCTCCAGCGTCGCCCCGAGCGCGGCTTGCGTGAACGTAATGGGGATGTCGACGTACAGGTCGCTGCCATCACGCCGGAAGCGGCGGTTCGGCGCGACGCTCAGATAGACGTAGAGGTCGCCCGCCGGGCCGCCGCGCGCTCCGCCTTCGCCGCTGCCCGTAACGCGAATGCGACTGCCGTCGTCGACGCCGGCCGGAATCTTTACCGTCAGCGTGCGGTTACGCTCCACCCGGCCACGGCCGTGACACGTCTCGCAGGGGGTCGGCACGACCGTGCCTTCACCGTTGCACTTCGTGCACGTCGTTTGCGTGACAAATTGACCGAGTGGGGTTTGCCGCGTCGCGCGCATGGCCCCTGTCCCGGCGCAGCGGTCGCAGCGCATGACGAGCGTGCCGGGTTTGGCGCCCGTGCCGGTGCACGTCTCGCACTGGCCGAGGTGATTGAACGAAAGTTCGCGCTCCGCGCCGCGATACGCGTCTTCGAGGGTGATCTGCAGATCGTAACGCAGATCCGCGCCGCGCTGCGGGCCCGCCGGGCGCTGCTGCGCACCGCCCTGCCGAGCGCCGAAAAACATATCGAAAATGTCGCCGAAGCCTTCGCCGCTGCTGAAACCGCCAAAGTCGCCGGTCGCGCCGTTGGCGCCGCTGGGAACGCTGCCGTAGCGATCGTAGTGCTGGCGCTTTTGCGTATCGCCGAGGATTTCGTAGGCCTCGTTGATCTCTTTGAAGCGCGCTTCCGCCGTCGATTTATCTTCGGCGACGTCGGGATGGTATTTGCGCGCGAGACCGCGGTAAGCGCGCTTGATATCCGACTCGGAGGCGTCTTTTTTGACGCCGAGTACGGTGTAAAAATCGGTCGGCACGGTCCCCTAACGAAGTTCGGTATCGGCGAGATGGCGGTTGAGCGATTGTGCGGTACCCGTCGCGAGCGCGAGGAGACGCGCGTACGGCATACGCCGCGGCCCGAGGATGGCGAGCAGCCCGACCGTCTCGTCGCCGAAACGGTACGGGACCGTCACGATGCTGCACTCGGTGATATCGTCGCTGCCGAGTTCGTGACCGATCTTGATGCTGGGCCCATCGGTCGTCATCGCATCGGCGACGAGATCGTAGAGCACTTTCTGCTCCTCGATGATCCGCAAGATCGAGCGCAGCTTGCGCAGATCTTGAAATTCCGGCTGATCGAGCAGATGCTGCGCACCGCTGGACGTAACGGTCGGCGGTACGTCGGCCCGCGCCGCGTCGGCAAACGCGCGGGCGAGCACGCCCGAGAATTCCCCCGGCAGGCGTGCCTCCGCGACGACCCGCTCGAGATCCACGGCCGCGATAGCGCGCAGCGTCTTGCCGCTCAGGGCTGCGTTGAGACGATTGGAGAGTGCCGTCAGGTCGTCGGCTTCGACGCTCGGGTGCTCGAACGAATGATGCGCCGCTACGCCGAGCGACGTGACGACGATCGCGAGGCCGCTGCGTTCGGAAAGCCAGATGAGCTGCACGTGGCGAAACGTTTGCGAATCCCGAGCCGGCGCTACCACGAAGGCGACGTTGCGCGAAAGCTGGCCGAGCAGGCGCGTCGTATGTTCGATGACGCCGTCGAGTTCGCGGCTCGCCGCTCGAAATTCGTTCTGTATGCGGCGCTGCTCGTCGTTCTGCAGCGGTTCGGGACGCATGAGCTGATCGACGTAGGTTCGATAACCGGCATCCGATGGGATGCGTCCCGCCGACGTGTGCGGCTGGACGAGATAGCCCCCCGCTTCGAGCTCCGCCATTTCGTTGCGGATCGTCGCCGAGCTCACGCCGAGGTTATATTTTTGCGTGAGCGTATTCGAACCGACCGGCTCCGCCGTCGCCACGTACTCGTAGACGACCGTCGCAAGGATAAAGGCTTTACGCTTATCGAGTTCGGGACGAATCGGTTTGGCGTCGGACATCTATATCTTAGCAGTCATGGCGCGGGAGTGCCAGCATTACCGCCGAGCGTACTCGATTTGGCCTGCGGGGTCAAGTCGGGGGGCGGTCCGGTGCCTGCGAGCGGGGCGACCGCGTCGCGCAGTTCCGGCCAATCGATCTGGCCGACGGAGACGTGCGTGACGGTCCCGTCGCCCTTAAGAACGAGCGTGACCGGGATCGCCGTGACGGTGTAGAGGTCGGTGATCCGGTGCTCGTCGTCTTCGATCGGGATCGCCTCGATGCGATGCGCCGTAAGGTACGCTTGCGCCACGCCGGGGGGTTCGGCGGAGATCGCCAGCAACGGCACGCGCGTTCCGAAGGCATCGTGCATGCGGGCGAAGGCTTCGAGCACGGCAGCGCACGGTTGGCACCACGTCGCCCAGAAGTTCACGACGACCGGCGCTCCGACGTAATCGCGCAGATGTGCGACGCCCGCCGGCGTGCGAAAGGCGAAATCCGGCGGACGCCGCTCGAATGCAATCGCCCGCAGTCCGGTCGCCGGCGCTTCCGCTTTGCGCCGCGCATCGACCCGTGCGGCCGTCGCGGTTAGCTCGAAAACGCAGAGCGCCGCAAGAAGCGTCCGTGTCAGTATTGCGTCGCGCATGATCACGCTACGTTCGCATCGCGCAAATGAGTTCCGTGTTGCAAGCTTCTCGCAGGGAGCTCACGTCCATACCTCAGAAGCGGGGCGAATGACTACGAACGCTACGCCGTCCGACCAAATTGAATCGCTCTCGACGGAAACTCGCCGCTTCGAACCGGACGCCGCGTTCGCAGCACGAGCCAACGCGCGAGCCGGCATCCACGACGAGGCCGAACGCGATTATCTTTCGTTCTGGCAATCGTGGGCCGATAAGCTGACGTGGATGAAGCCGTACGACACGGTGCTCGAGTGGAACGAGCCCTTCGCGAAGTGGTTCGTCGGCGGCAAGCTCAACGTATCGGTCAACTGTCTGGACCGCCACGTCGCTGCCGGCCGCGGGAACCGGATCGCCTATTATTTCGAAGGGGAACCCGGCGACCGGCGCACCGTTACGTATCAGGAACTCCTCGCCGACGTGTGCCGCTTCGCCAACGGCTTGCGCAAGATCGGCGTTCGCAAAGGCGACCGCGTTGCGATCTACATGCCGATGGTCTATGAGTTGCCCGTCGCGCTGCTCGCGTGCGCGCGGATCGGTGCCGCGCATTCCGTCGTTTTCGGTGGCTTCCCGGCCGATTCGATCGTCGATCGCGTCAAGGAAGCCGAATGTGTGGCGCTCGTTACGACGGACGCCGGTTGGCGGCGCGGTAAGAAAGTGCCGCTCAAAGCGACCGTCGATGAAGCGCTCGAGCGGGCCCCGTCGATCAAGCACTGTATCGTTTCAAAACGCGTCGGCGATCCGGTGCCGATGCAGGCTGGCCGCGATATTTGGTGGGACGATCTCGTGCGCGACGAACCCACGACGTGCGAGCCCGAAGCGATGGATTCGGAAGACTTGCTTTTTTTGCTCTACACGAGCGGAACGACCGCCAAGCCTAAGGGCATCATGCACACGACCGCGGGCTATCTCACCGGCGTGACCGCGACGTCGAAGCTCGTGTTCGATCTCAAGGACGAAGACGTGTTTTGGTGCACGGCCGATATCGGTTGGGTGACGGGACACTCGTATGCCGTGTACGGTCCGCTCGCGCTCGGCGCGACCAACGTGCTCTACGAAGGGACGCCGGATTTCCCCGATAAGGACCGCTTCTGGGAGATCGTCGAGCGCTATAAGGTAACGATTCTCTATACCGCCCCGACGGCGATCCGCGCGTTCATGGGCTGGGGCCTCGAGCACGTTAAGAAACATGATCTTTCGTCGCTGCGATTGCTCGGCAGTGTGGGCGAACCGATCAATCCCGAGGCCTGGATGTGGTACCACGAGCACATCGGCGGCGGAACGTGTCCCGTCGTCGATACGTGGTGGCAGACGGAGACGGGCTCGATCATGATCGCGCCGCTGCCCGGCGTCACGACGCTCAAACCGGGCAGCGCGACGCGCGCGTTCCCCGGCATCGAAGCCGACATCGTCGATGAGGAAGGGAAGACGGTGCCTCCCGGCGGCGGCGGCTACATCGTGATCCGGCGGCCGTGGCCCTCGATGACGCGGGGCATTTACGGCGACCCGGACCGCTTTGCGGCGACGTACTGGTCGAAGTTTCCCGGCCTCTATCTCGCCGGCGACGGCTGTCATCGGGATGCGGAAGGCGACTTCTGGTTCATGGGCCGCATCGACGACGTGATGAACGTCAGCGGCCATCGCATTTCGACCGCGGAAGTCGAAAGCGCGCTCGTCGATCATCCCGCCGTCGCCGAAGCCGCCGTCGTTGGGAAAAACGACGACCTTACGGGCCAGGCGATCGTATGTTTCGTCTCGCTGCGCAGCGGTGTCGAAGCGTCGCCGAAACTTAACGACGAACTGCGCAAACACGTCGCCACGAAGCTCGGCAAATTCACGATGCCGAAGCAGCTCACGTTCACGCAAGAGCTACCGAAAACGCGCAGCGGAAAAATCATGCGTCGCCTGCTGCGCGATATCGCCGAAGGCCGTACGCTCGGCGATACGACGACGCTCGCCGACAGCAGCGTCGTCCTCGATCTACAGGAGCGAGCGAAAGCCGCGGCGGGCAGCAGCGAGTAGGCGGTTAGCGGCCTAGAGGCAATGGCGGGTACGAGATCGCGATCTCGTACCCGCCATTGCCTACCGCTCGAAAAACGAGCGCAATTCGGCCAGATCTTCGACGCGCTTCGCGGGCGGGAGCGCCGCGATAATCGCGCCGCCGTAGCGCATCGAAGTCGCGCGTCCGTCGAGTAAGACCACGACGCCGCGGTCGGTCTTGGCGCGGATGAGCCGTCCGAATCCCTGTTTAAGCCGCACGATCGCCGATGGAATCATGAATTCTTCAAACGACGATTTTCCGGCGGCTTCGAGCGCGGCGAGCCGCGCTGCCACGATCGGATCGCCCGGCGACGGAAAAGGCAGCCGGTCAATTATCACGCACGAGAGCCCATCGCCGACGACGTCGATGCCTTCCCAGAACGTAGCCGTCGCGAAGAGTACGGCATTGCGCGTATCGCGGAACCACTGCAGCAGATGCGCGCGCGGCATCTCGCCTTGCAGCTTGGTCGGATACGCAATCCGTTCGCGCACGAGCGCGTAGACTTCGTGCAAGCGCGCGTACGACGTAAAGAGCACGAACGCACGTCCGCGCGTTACGTCGAGAATCTCTTCGATGAGCGGTGCGACGCGACGCGCGAAACGAACGTCTTTGGGATTGCAATCCGGCGGCGCGACGAAGAGCCGCGCCTGCGCGCGATAATCGAAGGGCGACGGCGCGACGTACTCTTGCGCTTCGTCCACGCCGAGCGCAGTACGCAGGAACGTAAACGAACGTCCGGTCGCAATCGTGGCGCTCGTGAGCACGACGCTCTGCGTGCGCGCGAACAACGCAGCGCGCAGGTACGCGGCGACATCGAAGGGCGCGGAATTGACTTGGTAACGGCCTTCACCGTCGGTGCGTTCGACCCACGTGATCGCTTCGTCGTCGGGTAGCGCCGTACGATCGATCGTCGCGATGTGCGCGAGCACGCCGCGCATCACGAGATCGCGGCGCCGCTCCGCCTCCGCGATGTTTTCCGGCGGCCGCTTGAGCGCGGCCTGCCAATTCGCGTAGAGCCAGTTTTCGAGCCGATAGAACGAAGTCTGCAGCGTCCCGAGAGCCGCGAGCGCGGCGTCGTTGGCGGCGAGCGGATAGCGATCCCCCGGCACGCGCGCCAGCGTCTGCGCGAGCCCGCGCATCGCCGCGTCGAGCTCCACATCGTAGGCGGCCGGCACGTGATAGTTCTTATGCACGCGGCGCATCATGCGATTGACGCTGGAAGCCGAAAGCGTCGCCGTGAGCGCCGTGGACGCCCACCGTTCGCAGTGGTGCGCTTCGTCGAGAATCGCGTAATCGTAAGGCGGCAGGAGCGAGCCGCCCATCGCGAGATCGAGAAAGAAAAGTGCGTGATTGACGACGACGATATCGGCGTACTTCGCCGCGTCGCGATGCTTGAAAAACCAGCAGTCGCGAAAACGTTCGCAATACTCGCCGACGCAATCGTCGGCGTCGGCATCGAGCGCCTCCCATTCGAGCCCGGGCGGAGCGAACGGCAATTCGCTGCGATCGCCCGTCGACGTTCGGTCGGCCCACTCCCACATCGCATCCATCGTCCCGCTTTGCGCGATGAGGCGTTCGGTGCGCAAGCGATCGAGCTTCGCGACGCAGAGATAATGATTGCGGCCCTTGATCAATTCGACGCGCGCCGGTATGCCCAGGGCGGCGATGACGAGCGGAATATCTTTGCGAACGAGTTGTTCTTGCAGCGCGATGGTCGCGGTCGAAACGACGACTTTCTTCCCGCTACGCAGCGCCGGAACGAGATAGGCGAGCGATTTCCCGACGCCCGTGCCGGCTTCGACGATCGTGTGCGTGGCTTCGAGAAAGCCGCGTTCGATGATTTGCGACATGCGCACCTGGCCCGCTCGCGCTTCGAATCCGGGCAGGGCGCGCGCGAGCGCGCCGCCCGGTGCGAAGACGTTCTCGATGGATTCGACGGCGCTCACGGATGGGGAGCTGCCGGCGGCGGAAGATATTCCGCCTCCGACACGACGCCCGTCGCGTTATCGACGACCACGGGTTCGGCCATGGGCCGCCGCATCGCAAAGAGGACGAGGCCCGCGGCGAAACCGCTCGCGAGGCCGCCCAGGTGTCCCGCCTTGGAAATGAACGGTATTGCAAACGTGAACGCGAGGTTGATGAGGAGGATCGGCAACGTTTGCGAGATCAACGCGCGGCCGGAGCGACCCATCCGCACGCCGATGGCAAGCAACGCACCAAAGAGTCCGAAGATCGCGCCGCTCGCGCCCACCGTGACGTCGTGCGGAGCGAAATACGCGACGGCATAGCCGCCGCCGACGAGTGCGATCGCGTATACGGCGAGCATGCGCCACGGCCCGAGCAGCGCCTCGACGAAGCGGCCGAGTTGATAGAGCGCGAACATATTGAGCGCGATGTGGGCGATGCCGCCATGCAAGAAACCACCCGTGACGACGCGCCACCACTGGCCGTATTGCGTGACGAGGACGCCCAGCAGCGCGCCGTGTTCGAGCAGACTTCGATTGCTGTTAAAATCGGTACCGCTCGTGACTTCCCACACGTAGGCGACGACGTTGATCAGCACGAGCGCCGTCGTAACGGAGAACCGCGACACGAGTTACGTCCGCGGCCCGTACTTAAGGGCGCTGCCGGTATTAAAAAGCACGACGGGCCCGGCAAATGCCGTGCCGCGCGCGAGCAAAACGCGCAGGGCCGCGAGGGCCGCACCGCCTTCTTCACCCGCGTCGATGCCTTCGCTTCCGCGCATCACGAGCATATCGCTCGCCATCTCGGCCTCATCGACAGCGACCGCGCTGCCGCCGGAATCGCGAATCGCGCGCAGCATCAAGCGATCGCCGAGCGCGGCCGGCACGCGTAAGCCCCATGCGGCCGTATGCGCGTCGTTCCAGCGTTCCGCGTAGTTCTCGCCGCGTTCGAACGCGCGCACGATCGGCGCACAATCCGCGGCCTGCACGCTGATCATCAGCGGCCGTTCCGCGCCGATCCAGCCCGCTTCTTCGAGTTCGTCGAAGGCCTTCCACATGCCGACGAGCCCCGTTCCGCCGCCGGTCGGATAGACAATCGCGCCCGGCACGCCGCCGAGTTCCTCGACGAGCTCGTAGCCCATCGTCTTCTTCCCTTCGATCCGATACGGTTCGCGCAACGTCGCGAGGTTGAACGCTCCGGTTTCGGCTGCGAAGGCGCTAGCGAGTCGTCCCGCATCGTCGATGAGCCCGTCGACGAGTTCGACCCGCGCCCCGTACGTGCGGCATTCTTCGATCAGGATCGCTGGTGTGTCGCGCGGCAGAAACACGGTCACCGGCATCTGCGCGCGCGCGCCGTACGCCGCGAGTGCGCCGCCGGCATTGCCCGCGCTCGGCGCGACTAGTGCCGGTGCGCCGAGTTTCTTCGCGCGCGTCACGGCGGCGGACATGCCGCGCGACTTGAACGAGCCCGTCGGATTGCGCGATTCGTCCTTGATGTAGAGCGGCACCGTCAGCGCCAGTTCGCGTTCCAGCCGCGCCGCGTGAACGAGCGGCGTGCCGCCTTCGCCGAGGGTGACGGGCTCCTCGCCGTCGTCGAGCGGCAGCGCTTCGCGATAGCGCCACATCGAGGGTGCGCGTGCGGCGACGGTCGCACGGTCGAGTGCGATGCCCGCGTAACGCACGAGCAGCGGCGCGCCATCGTGCGGGCAGACGGTTGCGAGGAGCGATGCGTCGAAGCGATGCGCGTCGTCGCGCGAGCAAGCCAAGTGATCGGGACGCATCAGGCCGGAAGGACCGTCACCATTCGCGCAAGTTCCAACGAAATCGCATGCGGCACAGAATCGACGCGCACCGTGAGCGGGCCTCCGAGCGGCGCTTTCTCGACCACGACGACATCGGCGCCGGGCCGTAAGCCGATCTTTCCGAGATACCGCAACATTTCCGAGAGTTCTTCGGTCACGCCGTGAACCGTGGCCGAAGCGCCCGATTCGAGCTGCGCGAGCGGTACGCCGGGACGCTCGGGGTCGCTCAGATCGGTCGGCGGAATCGGATGCCCGTGCGGACAGACTTTCGGATCGCCGAGGACGGCGATCAGCCGCTCTTCGACGCGCGCTGAAATCGCATGTTCGAGGCGGCACGCCTCATCGTGAACCTCGTCCCACGGCATGCCGAGCACTTGGGTCAACAAGCACTCCGCGAGGCGGTGGCGCCGCAGCACGCGAACCGCGACGCCGAGGCCGCTCTGCGTCAGCTTCGCTTCGCCGCGCGCCTTGTGCTCGACGTAGCCGTCGGCGCTGAGCTTCTTGAGCATCCCCGAGACCGAGGCTGCCGCGACGCCGAGTTCCGCCGCTAGTCCTGACGTGGTAACGCCCGGGCCCTCCCGCTCGAGACGATAGATCGCCTCGAGATATTCCTCGGTCGATTCCTCGAAATGCGTGTGTCCCGGCATAGCACCTTAAACCTTCGCTATCGGGGGTTCGTTTCCAGGCTTTTCACGGCGGCGGCGAGTTCGGCGTGGAGCGCGCGCTTGCGTTCGGGGGCGGCGAAGCTCGCGTCGATGGCGTTACGCGCGAAGCGGACGAGCCGTTCGCCGCCGCACAGCGCCGCGACGATCTCATACTCGCGCTCGAGCGTCGTCGAGAAAAGTTCCGGATCGTCGGCGTCGATCGTGCACACGACGCCACTGCGATCGAGTGCGTCGATTGGGTGGGGAGCGCCGGCCGGGACGGCACCGGTCAGCCGATTCGAGGTCGGACAGAGTTCGAGGGCGATGCGGCGCTCCGCGAGCAGGGCCACGACCGCAGGTTCTTCAAGGGCGCGGACGCCGTGCCCGATGCGTTCGGCCCCAAGCACCTCGATGGCCGCCCGGACGCTCGCCGGACCCGCCGCCTCGCCCGCGTGAGCGACGGCGTGCAAACCGCTCGCGCGCGCGAAGGCGAACGGTTCGGCGTACAGCTCGGGCGGAAAGTTGGCCTCGTCGCCGCCGAGGCCTATGCCGATAACGCCGAGATCCGCCCGGGCGAGCCGGACCGCCAGACGCGCCGTCTCGAAGGCGCGCTCGACCCCGAAATTGCGCGTCAGATCGCAGATCAGCGTGACTTCCAGGCCGGCGCTCGCGCGCGCGTCGTCGAGCGCGCTTCGAATCGCGGCCACGGTCTCCAAGACGTCGAGATCGCGGTGAAAGTACGTCCAGACCGACGGAGAGATGAAAATTTCGGCGTACCGCACGCGCTGTGCGACCGCGCCTGCCGCGTAGTCGCGCGCGAGCCGCGCGTAGTCTTCGGGTTGCTGAAGCGTCTTGCAGACTTCCGCGAAGGTGAGTAAGAAGTCGCGGAACGTCGCGAAGGCGTAGGTCGCCTCCAAAGGCCCCGTCGCGCGGGCACTATCGACGCCCCGCCGCACGGCGAGCTCGCGAAAGGATTCGGCCCGCAACGTGCCTTCGAGATGGCAGTGGAGCTGCGTTTTGGGCAACGCCCGGATGAAATCGGAAACGGACACCGCGCGCCGGTGCTGGAGTGCCGCCGACTTTTCCTGCGTTGACACATGTGCGCCGAGCAACGTATACTCCATCAGCGCCGCGGGGTGGAGCAGTCCGGTAGCTCGTCGGGCTCATAACCCGAAGGTCACAGGTTCAAATCCTGTCCCCGCAACCATTAAAGGCTCGTTTTTTTCCTGAAAACGAGCCTTTTTCGTTAGCGCGGTGCTGTCGTGGCACGAACGTGGCACTAAGTCGCGGAACGCCCCCGAGATCGTGTTTCCGAGCGCTTCGTTCACGCGTTCTGCCGCGTCGCGTTGCAGCGACTCGACGTGCTGCACGTAAACTCGAGCCGTGATGCCGATCGACGAATGCCCTAGCATTTCCGAGACGCTCTTCAGCGGCACGCCGCGTTCGACGGCTAGGGTGCCGTACGTGTGGCGCAAGTCGTGAAGGCGGACCCGCACGCCCACGCGCAACGCAAGTCGCGCGAAGCGCTTTGAGAAAACCTTGGGATCCAGCGGCGAACCGTTGATCGTCGCGAAGACCGGAGCCGATCCCCTGACCGCTCCAGCGCTTGCGTACAGATTGAGCTCGGTCCGCTCCGCGTGCTGGCGCCGTAAGACGTCGACGACGGAGTCAGGGATCGGAATTGTACGAACCGAACTTGCCGTTTTCGCCGACTTGTACCGGATCTCGTCGCCCACTCGTTATCTCGTCGCCCACTCGTTCGATCGACCGCGCGACCGTAAGTGTGCGGCTTTCGAAATCGATGTCGGACCAGCGCAATCCGAGCGCTTCCCCACGGCGAAGACCCGTCGCGACGAGCAGCGCGATCGGCGCTTGAAGATCGGTTCCCTCCGCTTCGCGAAGAAGCGTTGCAATCTCGGCGAGGGTTGCCGTCTGCATTTCGCGATGCGCTGCGCGTGGAGATTTTACCGCTTTCTCACGAGCGGGGTTCGTCGGTATAATGCGTTCCTCGACGGCTTGCGCGAGAATCATGCGCAAGGTCGCGAGGATGTGCCCCACGGAGATCGCCGAGAGCGGCTTGCCGGCTTCTCCTTTTCGAGTCTTCCAGAACGACGGCGCGGTCATCCAGCGGTCGAGTGCACTGCGCACGTGCGTCGCCCGCACTTCTTCCACGCGCAGATGGCCGAGCGTCGGCTCGATATGCAGTCGGATTTGGGCCTCGTACCGCTCCCACGTGCACGTCTGCGTTCCGTGCCGCTTCGCCGTCAACCAGTCACGGCAGAGATCGCGCATGAGCATATCGCGCGCGCCCGTGACCCCGCGATCGAGATCCGCTTGAAGCGCGCGAAGACGACTTTGCGCGTCGGCCTTCGTCCCTTTCACCGTTTCGCGACGTTGTTGCCGCTTGCCATTGACTCGCGGGAGATCGAGACGGATGTACCAGTAGCCGTCACGCTTGGCCTCAATGACAGAACCGTTTCCACGACCGCGGCGAGACAAAACTTTGCTCATAAGGAAAATTCCTTCGGGGCGTTTTCGGATAAAAAAGGCATAACGTTCGGAGGCAGCACCTCATCGAGGGCGCCGCATAGCTTTGAGAACATTGCCGTGTCTGCCGAGATCGCCCACCGACGAAGCGCGATCCACGACTCGAAGGCTGCAACCTTGCGCGGGATCCACTCGCTTGCGAATAGCGCCTCGGCCAGCATGAGGCCGAACGTCGCGTAAAGCGCGGCAACCTCGCGGCTACCCGCGTCTCGCATAGCCGCTGGCGAACTGTTGGCAGCAAGCAACATTTTTCGACGAGAAGGGAGCGATTGCGCTTCCTCCCATGCCTCACGCTCGAGTCTTACGTCAAAGGCGGCCGTCAACGGCGACTCGAGGAAAGGCGTCGCGCGATTTCGCGTATCGACCCAGCCCGGGGGTTTCTCGGGAGATAGCACGTCCAGTACCCGAATTCGCGCGTCGTCATCAGCAGCATAGGAAACGTTATTCGCATGCCCGTTTCAACGGCGACACGGAGCGGCTTCGCACGCTACGGGATGAACGTCGAAAGCTCGTCGGCTGCCGTATTCCGGGCGGCAAAGCTCACCGCCGTTCGCAAGAGGGCGCATGGCGCCGGATTCTGTTACAGCAAACGGTCCGACGTCGCCGGCCTGCGCGATATACGGGGTAGCCAAGCAATCGCCAGCCGCCAAGGAACGGGCTGCCGTCACGAAAAGATGCGCTCCTCCACGCTAGTTCTTTTCGAGGGTGAAATGGCCGACGTTATCGTTCCGGAGATGCCGCTACGCGACATCCCGCTCGTGCCGATAGCGGAGGAAACCAAGGGTTTTGCGCCGCGCGATCTCGCGCCGCTCGACGCAATTCGCGTCGGAGGCCCGGCCGTGTTCACCGTCGACGGCACGCCGGGGAGTGTGGCTGAAGACAAAGCCATCGTTCAGTATCTCAAAGAGCACCCCGATGAGCGCTTTTGGCTCGTGCATCTCACCGCGTCATTCGATCCGGACAATAGCTTTTGGTTTGCGAAAGCTTGGCTACGCGTGCAACTCACCGGCGCGGCGAATGTGCACCCGACGGCGTGGTCGCTGGATCCCATTCGTGTGGAGCGTTCGACAGAACTGAAAACGACGCTTAAACTCGGTGCCGACCTGAAGTTTCTCGGCACCGGCGTAACGCCGTCGGTTGAGCAAACCGGGACATCCACACGAACGCAAGGGCTCGTGCTCGGCATGCGGGAGCTCAACCCCGATCCCTATTGGGTCTTCGCACCGACCGACGGTGAACGCGTTGCCGGCACATATCGCTGTTCGATGGTCGTGAAAGCTCCAACCGGCAGCCAGATCAGCGGTGCGGTGTCGCTCACTGCGAACGTCGAGCGAAAAGCGCTTGGCGTGATCCCATACGGCGCGACGCCACCCGACCCGTCAACACTCACATTCGCGCTGAAGTGATGTAGTGAGCGCATCATCCGACGTCCTTTCGCTCTCGCAAATCTGGCTCGATTTTATGCGCGGCGAGATTTCGATGGCCCAAGCCTTGTTGCAGGCGCGCAACCCCGACATAGCGGCAAACTTCAACGACGAAGAGGCCGGGCGGATCGCAATGCGCTGCGGAACCCTCGTTGGGTCGGGCAATGCGCTCGCCGCCGTCTATGGCTATCAGTTGATCCTTGCCGCGCTCGAACTGCACGAATTATCGCCTTGGCAGAAAAAGCTGCTGTTCCAGGCACGCGTCAGCGCGATTATGGCGGCCAAAACCGCGTTGATGGACACGCCCGATGGTGCCCTTTATTCTTGGGCGCTGGCGCTTGTAAACAAGGGCCTTCTCGATAGCGCCGACGCCGAGGTGATCGGCGAAATGTCGTATGACGCCGGCGTGCTCAACCTTGATCCGTACGTGGCCGGCCGCCGCCTGACGACCCGCGATGCGTACGACGAGTCGATCCGCTTGTGGCAACTGCGGCTCGAGCAACGTGTCGGCGATCGATTCGACGGCGTTGCCGACGCTGCTCGCATGCTTGAACCCGAAGACGCGCTTGCCGCTGCCGATGCGTGGCTTCGTAAAGCAATCCATCATCAGTCGGGCCGAGATCGCGGACGCGGCATCAAAGCTTTGCTTCAGACAATGCTGGCGCGCAAGAATCTGTTCGACGTTGCGGTCGACGCCGGTGACCAAATCGATGGGCTCGTAACCGACGCACTGCGCCTGCTCGATATCGACCACGAAAAGATTGAGTATATTGCCATTCTCAAAATGGCGATGCAACTCGCTCGTCCCGTCCCGGCGACGGACGTTGAGGCGATCCTCAAGCCCTCGGTTGCTGATGTTCTTTCCGCTTTACCGCCCGGCCGCGCGGGCGACTTCGTCACTGAAGTCGTCGGCCTCCTAAGAGTCGCGAATTCGCGGCGCGCGCTCGACATTTTTGTCGAAGCCCGGCCGTTGCTCGCTGCGGGCGATCAGCAAAACCGCCGAGATTTGCTGCTGCTGGAAGGAAGCGCAATGGGGGCTGCCGTTCCCGCGGCGATTGCCGCGCATCTTCAGGCGGGTGTCGACACGGCGGCCGACCGTGCCTGGCTCGACACGCAAGCGACCTCGGATGAAACTGCCATGGCGTGCGCGTACGTGCAGCTCGCGCAATTGTCGTTGAGCCGCAGCCAAGAGCCGGAGGGGCGAGCATGCATCGCCCGGCTCCGCGAACGCGCGCCACAATTCGCCGATCGCCACCGCGAGGCGTTGGACACACTCGACATCACCCTTGCCGACGGCTGGGCGGTCGACGCCGTGGATGCACAAGCCTACGGCGATGCGGTGTTGCGGTACGGCGATGCGGTGACGCTTGCGATGAGCGTCGGCTTGGTGGAACAAGCATTCAGCGAACTTGCGTACCTCGAGCAAATCGTCATGCGCTATCGCACGCTCGAGGTGTTCGACGCGGCCTCACACGCCTTGGACACCGCCGGCTTTCTTGTGCAGGCAGCCGGCGGCGACCGCGGGGTGTGGTCGGTCGTGACGCTCGCGCAAGCCGTGTTGAAAATGCTACTCGAGCACGACGACCCCGACGCCGAGATCATCTCGCGGTTGCTGCAGACGGTGAAAGGCGCGCAATTTGCCGGCGCTCTTGAGGCGGGAGTCCGCTATGCCGCGGCCGCCGATCCGCTCGCGCGCGACCAGTTGCAGCGCATCGGCTCGGTGGCGGCCGAGTCGGGCGGCGACTTGCTTGGAAACGCCAGCGTCGATGTCGATGAAGACGTCCTGCTCAATGCCTATTTCGGCCGCTTCGATCAGAGCGCCGGTGCGACGGCGCTCGAACGGCTTGCCAATTTGCAACATCGGTTTGATGCCTATGTCGGCGACGAACTGTTGCCCCTGCCACGCGCGCAGGCGGCGACCCAAACGCTGGAGGATTTGCGTACGACGATTGACGTCGGGACTGTCCTGCTCGATCTGTACATCGACGCGGACGCGAGCGGTGTACGCACGGCGGTCGCGCTCGTATCGACGAACGAGCAGACGCAGGTGCTGCGCAATCCGCAGCCGGGAGCCGGTTCGATCGATGTCGCGGTTGGTGCTCTCCGGCGCAGCGTCGTCCGGTACACCCCGGTCGGTGTCGTCGATGACGATGCGCAACAGCAATTGGCCGACGATGCAAGCGCGCTGCTCGGAGCACCGGTGCTCGAAGCACTCGCCGCCCACCATGCCGCGGGCCGGCGGCATTTGCGAATCGTCCCGCACGGCGCGTTGCAATTCTATCCGATGCATTTGCTCTGCCCGGCCGACGCGCCGCTTGCCGACAATTGGACCGTGACCTACCTGCCCAACCTCGGGCTCGCGCGGCCCCTGTCCCCGCCGGCCGACGCACCGCCGGTCGCGATCGGCCTCGGCTTTGCGGCAGACCCGCCGCTGCCGCCGCTGACGTCATCGATTGCCGAAACGACCGCTGTCGCGAAGTGCTTCGGTACGCCACCGGTCCTCGATAAGGATGCCACCAAGTCGCGCGTTCTCGACAGCTTCCGGCGCGCGCGCTATGTGCATCTCTCGACGCACGGCAAACACAACGTCGTGGCGCCGGCCTTCCAATGCATCTACGTCGCCGGCGAAAAAACGCCGGATCGCATCTTCGCCTACGAATTGCTGGCGCTCGATTTGCGCGGGCTCGAAGTGCTCACGTTGAGTGCGTGCGAAACCGCGCTCGGTCGATTCGACCGTGGCAACAACGTTCGCGGATTACCCGCAGCGCTTTTGCTCGCCGGCGTGCACGCGATCGTCGGCACGCTGTGGCCGGTCTTCGGCGACGCAACCGCAACGTTCTTCGCGGCATTCTATGCAGCGCTCCGACCCGGCGTTCGCGTGCGCGACGCTTATCGCGCGGCTCAGTTGGCATGCCAGACCGCGTATCCGATGTACAAACATTGGGGCGCGTTTTACTTGATTGACCGCACGGCATAGACGCCTGCTTCTACGTCGTCGGGTCGCCGGCGCTGGATTAATCGGCGACTCGATTCGCGATGCTCCGCCAGGTCGTCGTGCTGCCGTCGCCACAGGACGAAGGCGAGAAACGTGTCGCGCATGACGTGCATGTCGCCTCGGTGGCCGCACCGATTGCAAGGTGCGCGATCAACGCCGAGGTTCGCTCGAAGGCTCATCGCGCGCCTATGCTGGAGCAGCCCCCGTTTCGATCGGACACGCGGCATAACCTGAGGGCATAGGCGTACGCCTATGTTTATGACTATGTCGGAAGAACGAATCCAGGTGATCACCAGCGTGGAACGCCGCCGGCGGTTCACGGTAGAGCAGAAACTGCGCCTCGTCGAGGAGTCGAACCGGCCGGGAATGTCGGTTTCGCACGTTGCTCGAACTCACGGGATAGCACCGAGCCAGCTATTTCACTGGAGGCGCCGCATGGCCGAGAGTAGTCGCGAAGCCGTTGCCGCCGACGACGAGGTCGTCAGCGCAGCCGAAGTGCGCGATCTGAAACGGCAAATCCGTGAGCTGCAGCGCGTGCTAGGCAAGAAAACCCTCGAAAATGAGATCTTGCGCGAAGCAGTCCAGCTCGCGCACGAAAAAAACTGATATCGCGTTTGCCATCGCTGCCGGCGGGCGATTCGCAATGAAAACAATTGCGGATACGTTCGATGTCTCGCGATCGAACCTGATCCAACGTATGGAACGCGGCGCAAAGGCGCGGGCTTCATACGTCAAGCGGGACGACGAGCGGCTCTTGCCGCTCGTTAAGGAAGTCATCGATGAGCGTCCGACGTATGGCTACCGAAGAATCACGGCGCTGCTCAATCGCCGACTCCGAACAGTTGGCGCGCCACGTGTCAATCATAAACGGATATTTCGGTTGATGCGATCGGCTGGCTTACTGCTGCAGAAATGTACTGGGAGACGGATCGACCGCGCCCACGATGGCGAGGTCCAAACGTTGCGCTCCAACATGCGCTGGTGTTCGGACGGCCTTGAAATCCACTGTTGGAACAAAGATGTCGTACGCGTCGCCTTCGCAATGGACACCTGCGATCGCGAAGTCATCTCTTGGGCAGCGAGCACGCGGGGTCTTTCGGGAGAGATGGTCCGCCGCGACATGATGCTCTTGGCGGTCGAACGGCGCTTCGGGACGTACCGTGTTCCTGGCCGTCGCCTTGCCGCTAGTGAGTGATGAGTGCGCTCGATGATCCCAACGGTCACGATGCACCGCAAGCGCGTCGGGATCGCGGCCGATACCCGCACGGCGGCAGGGGGAGGTCGGCCCTGAGTGCGTCCCGGAATCATTGCATAGCGCGTTCGCGTGGAAAAATTCTCGGAAAGTTTTTAGTAGAGAAGCGGCGCCGAACGTACTGCCTGCTCGAGCAGAGCAAGGCCGTCGAGGACAATCTTGATGATCGACCGCAACTGTAACACGATAGGACGCATACCGGCGATCAATATCTTGAGCTGTCGCATGACTTCGACTTCCGGATCGTCGGTCGTCGATTCCTCACCGAAATGAACGCCACCAAGCACTTTTGCACAGCAAGTTATGACGTTGGCTATGGTACATTTCTTGCGATCATAAACACCGACCGACGTGGCCAACAAGGTTTGCAAATTGACGACCTTCCGCGTCTGCATTGAGGGGAGGGCGCCATCCGGATGTAATGCATCGGCGTGAAAATACGTGGTGGGGTTCAACGCCAAGGTTGTCTGCGTCAGAGGGTGGGATGCGAGGTCCACAACGATGAAGCGTAGCTTTAGGCGGCGCGTGCGATTGATGATGTCGACGAAGCGCGAGCTATCGAGTAGGAGCTTGCGCAAGAGAGCACTCGCCGTAACGAGTTCATAATCGTCGGCGGAATTTGCACCCTTGCGCAAGTCGTCCATGATTCGCAAAAAGTGTTCGTCGCGAGTCATGCTATGGCTCGTTTCTATATCGCAAGAACAATTTGGATGCTTGTAGCGGCTAAAGCCAGGGATAGCGGGCCGAGAACCACCCGCAGTACAGGGAGCGTCGTTCGGCGTAGGGCGTTTTGCCGCCTCGGCTACGAGGAGCAGGTGACGCTCTCACGCACGCGCTGCCTGGCAGCCGATTAGCGCCGTCCGCGACCCGTGACGACCGCCTTCGGTGGGCGTGGCTTGGGCGCCACAAAGATCATGCGGTAGCTTGGCGGTCGCGCTGCGATGAGGTCCTCGACGGCGGCGGCTTTGCATTCGGTGTGCTCCCGCGAGCCGAAGGTAGTGGTCCCTTTTGATCCCGCGTAAAGCTTGACAACCGGGCGGCTTCGAGCAAGGCTAAGGCTATGCCAAATCGCTCTCGCAAGCCGCCCGCCGATCCAAACCAAGCCGCTGCTTCGATCTTGGCCCAAATCACGGGCGAGGACCTGAAGCTGGAGCCGATTGAGAAGAACGCGGCGGCCGTTGCGCTAGGTCGTCTAGGCGGTCTAAAAGGCGGCAAAAAGCGCGCCGAACATCTCGGGCCAGAAAAGCTTAAAGAGAGCGCGAGAAAGGCCGCCGAGGCCCGATGGGGGCAACGGCGGCCTTCTGACGAAACGAAGGTGGAGAGAGAGGGATTCGAACCCCCGGGGGACGCTCTTACCTGACCCCGGCCGAACCTAAGTCGGCTGCCTTCAACCGCTCAGCCATCTCTCCCAAATCCAGGCGACTAGCTTGCTAAGTCGCCTGGTATGTTTCTGCTCCACTCGATGTCAGGGCCGAAGTCGAATGGAATGTCGATTCCGGTTTCACTCGGGTTGACGTCATTCCAATGATTCACGTCGTCCGAAAGCTGCACCGCGTCTCCGACCATTTGCTGACGCCTTTGCACGAACGACTTTAACATCGGGTCACGCCCCAATTTGTCGATGTCGCCCCACAGTGACACCTGTTTGCCAGCCCGCATTTCGGTCCGTGCGTGATTAACGCGATACGCACGCTGAGTCTTTACATCGACGCGCGTTTCCTCGCGGAGAGCCCTAGCGAACTCTTTCGTGAGTATGTCGATTGGCGCGACCGGCTGCGGCAGTTTTAAATAGCCTTTCAATACGGCCCACTCGGAAACTGTTCGTAAATCCACATCTGTCCCACCAGTCTCATCGCGATACTGGTGAACAAGGAGTTGCATCTTGCGATGCGTGCTTATCATTACAGACCGCTCTCTTTCCTCAAGCAGTAACGGGGAAAATATCTCCCCAACCGTCGACCACTGCGCCTGGCGCGACAATGGACCTGATCTTAACTAATTGCTCGCGAAAAAGGTCGTAGCGTCCAAGTCTGCGCTGTAACTGTCCTGCGACGATCCCGGGATGGATGTGAATCGTATTCGCAAAGCCTAGCATGTCGCGCTTCGTGACTACCGGCGCCTTTCGCGCAATGAATTGGTCCATGTATTGCGGAGGAACGCAAAAATCTGCGGCAGCTTCGTTTGCAACGCGTTCTTCCTGCGAAACGCTAGGGCTGGTCCCAGCCCTCTCTCCCTCAAGCTCTGCATCTAAGATAATGGCGTCCATGCCGTGTCCGCGCAAAACATGTTCAATCTCGTGGCGCAGGACAAACCAAAAATTGTCGATCCGATCAAAGCGAAAAGAAATTCCGATTACCGGCGAATGCTTATCCAGCCAAATACAAACGCCGTCGATCTTCGCCGCCTTGAGAGATTCAACGATGATAAACCTAATGCCGCACTCAGCCAGCATCCGAGGCACTTTGCGCGTTTCTTCGGCTGATTGGAGGAGATTAGCCATGTTTTTGACCGCGGCTTGGGTCGCAGCTCGCGAATACTTTGGGACCACCATCTCACTAGCGATTTGTTTAACGCGATAGATCCAAGCTAATTGCGCTGGCGTGACGGGTGTTGCCGTGTCCGTTTTTTTCGCCGCGTAAGGAAGAATCTCTATATCGGCAACGCTATCGACGCCGAAAAACTTCGCTAACGCAGCCTCAGTCCCCGGAATGTTCGGGGCATTCTCAGCGTGCAACCACCCGCGCTGAAACATCTCGGCAATTGGAAGCTGCCCGAAGAGTTCCGCTCGCGTTGCACGGCTAGGATCAGGGATGACCTCGATACGAGCCTTCGCAAGGTCGTACGCTTGCTGTAACTCCAGGAAGCGTTCCGGTTCGACGCCGAACGCCTCGGAGAGGGCGATGGCCGTTTCCGCATCGACCCGCCTCTTGCCGGAAATAACCCGGTTGAGGTTGCCGGTATCAATTCCCACGACGGCTGCCAGCGCGCGCTGATCCCACCCTCGCTCCTCAAGGAGCGAGTTGATGAGTTGGCCGGGGGTCCGAAGTGTCGCAGTCACAGGCCTCACAATAGCACGAATTGTCAAATTGCGCAATTTGACAATTCGTGCTTTACACTACGAGAGCGCTCACGTATAATGGGAATATGAATCGCCTCTCGCTCGACCTCCGCGTTCGCATCCTCTCCGCCCTGGTCGAAGGCAACTCGGTTCGCGGCACTGCCAGGATCGTCGGCGTCGATAAAAAGACGGTCCTGCGCCTATTGGCCGACGTGGGAGACGCCTGCGACGTCTACATGGATCAAAACGTCCGCGGCCTTCGCTGCGAGCGCATCCAATGCGATGAGATATGGTCGTTCTGCCATGCCAAGGAGCGAAATCTCCCGGTAGAACTGCGCGGGGCGGACGGCGTTGGCGACCTCTGGACCTGGACCGCCATAGACGCCGACACGAAGCTGATCGTGACGTGGCATCTCGGCAAGCGGACGCGCGGCGACGCCGACCTATTCGTGCGCGACTTGTCCGCCCGCGTCGTCTCCCAACGCGTTCAGATTACGACGGATGGGCTCGGCTCGTACAACGATCCGATTCAACGGTATTTCCACCATCGCGCCGATCACGGCTCCGAGGTGAAAGATTACGGCCTCCTAGACGACGATGTGCCGGAGCGCAAGTACAGCCCGATGGTCGTAAAGCGCGTCGTGCGCACGCCGATCTACGGCATGCCCGACCCTGACCACATGACCACGGCGCACGTCGAACGGAACAATTTGACGATGCGTATGTCGATGCGCCGGTTCACGCGGCTAACGAACGGCTTCTCGAAGAAGGCGGAAAACCTACAGCGGGCACTCGCCATCAACTTCATGTATTACAACTTCTGCCGCAAGCACATAACGATCAAGACGACTCCCGCAATCAAGGCGGGGCTTACGGATCGTCTTTGGACGCTGCACGATCTCGCGCGGTTGCCGGACCTCATGGCCGGCGGGGTAGCCGCATAGTGAAGAACACGCTTTTCTACGGCGACAATCTCGACGTAATGCGGCGCTACATCGCCGACGAAACGGTCGATCTCGTTTACCTCGACCCGCCGTTCAATTCGAACGCGGACTACAATGTTCTATTTTCGGAACACTCAGGCGACCGTGCCGCGGCCCAGATCAAGGCGTTCGAGGACACTTGGACGTGGGACGTCGATTCGGCGCGCGCTTATCAGGAGGTTGTGGAAAGCGGCGGCGCGCTTTCGGAAACGATGCAAGCATTTCGCCAAATGCTCGGCGGCTCGGATATGCTGGCATACCTTGCCATGATGGCTCCGCGCCTTGTCGATCTACATCGCGTGCTGAAACCAGCGGGTAGCATCTATCTACATTGCGACCCAACCGCTAGTCATTACCTGAAATTGCTAATGGACGCGGTGTTCGGAATCAGGCAATTCAAAAACGAGATCGTATGGAAGCGCACGAGCGCGCACAGTAGCTCTAAGAGATACGGCCCAGTCCATGACGTGATTCTCTTCTATTCAAAATCCGATGGCTTTACCTGGAACCAGCAATATGTGGCATACGACGAGGCGTACTTGGCGAGCCACTACAGAGCCGAGGATTCGGCTGGGAGACGTTTTACGTTATCTGACCTGACTGCGGCGGGCGTGCGACACGGATCGTCGGGTCAGGTGTGGCGCGGTTTTGATCCAACAGGTAAGGGTAATCATTGGAAGTTCACGATTGAGAACCTTGAGCGGCTCGACGTGAATGGCCGTCTTTATTGGCCTAGGAATGGCGGGTGGCCGCGCTATATTCGCTATCTCGATGAACTCAAAGGCGTACCCATGCAGGACGTGTGGGTTGATCTTGATGCGATCAATGCGAAGGCACAAGAGCGTCTCGGATACCCGACACAAAAACCGGAGGCGCTCCTGCATCGTATTATTTCTGCGAGCAGTAACCCGGGCGATACCGTGCTTGACCCGTTTTGCGGCTGCGGCACGACCATCAGCGTCGCCGAGCAGTTGGGTAGGCCGTGGTTAGGTATCGACGTAACGCATCTCGCCATCGGTCTTATCAAGCATCGGCTTCAGGAACAGTTTGGGCCCGCAATCGTCAACTCGTATAACGTGGTCGGCGAGCCTGTGTCGCTTCCCGACGCAGCGCGCCTTGCAGCCGACGACGCGTTCCAGTTTCAAGCGTGGGCTCTCGGGCTCGTAGGAGCGCGCAAGGAGGGTAGTTCGAAGAAGGGCGCGGATCGTGGTATCGACGGAACGCTTTACTTCCACGACGATCCGAAGGGCAAGGCAAAGCGCATCATCCTCTCGGTGAAGGCCGGTGCGAACGTCAGCGTCTCCATGGTGCGCGATCTTGTCGGCACGGTCACGCGAGAGAAGGCCGACCTTGGCGTTCTAATCTCGTTCACGAAGCCAACGAAACCGATGGAAACCGAAGCGGCAGACGCGGGATTCTATGTCTCGCCGATGGGCGGAAGGCATCCGAAGATTCAGATTCTCACGATTGAGGAGCTACTAGCGGGCAAGGGCATCGACTATCCGACGCGATCCCAGCGAGCCGATCTCACCTTTAGGAAGGCCCGTCGTATCGTCTCGGAGGTGCCAGCGCTCCCTCTCTCCGCTTTCATTGCCCCGGGCGCGAACCTGGACCCGGAGGACGACGACCAAGACGCCGAATAACCAGGCCCCGTTTTCAAAAGGGACCACTACCCGAGCCGAACGGAATCCTGCGCTTACGGAGTAAGGCTTTCATCGATTCGCTGTCCCGTCGAAACCCTGCGAGGCCCGTTGCGTGGCAGTGAGTCCGTGCCACAACGGTGTCACAGGCGGAACCGCCGAAGGGGGCCGCAGAAGCTTGCCACGGATGGCAGCCCCATTCCAAGCCCTTCGCTTCGATCGCGATGCGGTGCTGGTTCTCGACAGGCCTACCGTCGCGGCCGTTCGGGCGCTTGCGAATCGTCGTCGCGGCCTTCTCCGTGCACGACGGCCTCGGGTCGGAACACGCGACGATCAAGACGCGCTTACGAATTTTCGTCGTAGTCTTCGTCCTCGCCGCGACGGGTCGATCGTCCTACCGGCCGTAGAGACTTAAAGCGCAAACCCGCGCCGCCAATCGTCATACTGCCGCAACCGTGTCCGAAAGCTCCGCTTGAATTTTCGCCGGCGGATGCGCGCAAGAGCGCCCCGCAAACGCGAACGCCGACGCCACGATCCGCGAGGCATGGCACACCGCCGAGCGAGCCGAGATTTGGGCCGTCGCGCTTGCCATCGCCGGGTTCGTTGTGATCGGCGCGCTAACCGAACGGAAGACGTCTAGCTCGATGATCTCGCGCGCACGCCTGCAAATCATCGTCGCGATATTCTTTCTCGCCGGAACCGCGTTCGTGCTCGTCCCCCGCTCGACGCTTGGAATACTCTTGTACGTGGCGCGCAGGGTGGTCGCCTGACTGCGCGGCGTAATCATGAACAAGAATGAACCCTACCTCGGAGCTGTAGGGCCCGATTTCCTCGCCGCAATCCCACGATTAACGATGACGGCGATGTCAGTCAGAATATCAGGATTGCCGAGGGCCATGCCTATCGAAAGCTTGCCTGTCCGGTGCTTGCCGCAACATGCAGGCGTTCGTCTTCTGCTGCTCGAGACTTCGCGCAGCAGTCCAGACCTCGCGCGTGGCGCCGAAGTACGACGAAGCTACGTGCATCGCCAACAGGAACGGTCTGAGGAGGGGCGAGGTTGCCGCGAGAGCGCGGTCGCAGGCCGCGGCGAGCGTCTCTCGCCCGCGTTTTCAACTATCAGCCTGCCGCCTCAACCGCAGCCCCGAGTAATTACCAAACGTCCAGCCTTACAAAAAACCGTGATGGTCTCGGAATCGGTCGCCCCAGGCGCACCCGGGCCGAAAGTCCCTTCCTTCACTTAAGGTGGGCCGATAAGATGGCTACCGTGGGCCTTGGCCCCGAGCGCCATATAATTTATTCAGGAAGTGAATCGATGCTAAACCTCAGATGGTTTACAGCCGTCTTCGTTGTCGCGTTTGCGGGCTGCAGCGCTGGTTCACCGGCTTCACCGACACCGTCGGTCCCGCCGGTCACCGGACCGACGTCGACGTTGTCGGGTGCCCTCAGCGAATTCGAAGCTGGCAAAGCGCATCGCCTTACCGCGTACGTCGCCGACGATAACAGCATCAAGGCATTCCCGGTCGCAGCTAACGGTAACGTGAGCCCGACGCGGGCGCTCGCCGGACCGGCGACCGGTTTCGCGGCAATTTCGGACGTGGCGATCGATAAGCAAGGCGCCTTGTACGTCGCCGACGGCGGCGCGGGAGCGGGTTCCATCCGCATCTTCGCGCATGGCGCTAGCGGGAACGCCGCCCCGATCCGCGTGATTGCCGGCCCGAATACGCAGATCGGCTTTGCGTATGCAGTGGCCGTCGACACGGACGGTCGCATCTACGTCGGCGAGCAAGATTCGCCAGCAACCGGACCACCGGTTTCCGGGAAATTGCTCCGCTTCGCACCGAATGCCGCGGGTAACGTGGCGCCCGAGGCGACCCTCTCGGCGGCCGTGATCCGGCACATCGCGCTCGGCTCTACCGGGAAAAACCTCATTCTTTCGGAGAGCACGTCCGGCTTTTCGGTCAGCTTGGAAAACATCGCGACGTATCCTCGCCGCTTCAGCGCCGACTCAAAGCCGCTCTACGACATCCGGGGCAGCGGCGGCGATCCTATTGTGGACGACCCGAGCAACCACTCGTACTACGTGGTAAACCCGATCGGCTTACCCTTCGTCCGTATGGAGATCGGCCGCTACGACGAGACGGCGGTCTCCGTGTTCGGGCCGAATCCGACCCCGCCCCCGCTGCTCGACGACCTCATCGTATCGTGCAACGTGCGCGGTTTGGCGCTCGACGGAAGTCGCGAGCTCGTTACGACGGGAGCCGTGGGCGCTGGCTGCGCGCAAGGTGCAATCGCGATCTTCGATCCGGGCGCGAACGGTCGCGTCGACCCGATCCGCACGATTACGGGCTCGCTCACGACGCTCGTCGCTCCGTCGGCGGTCGCAATCGGCTCGTAAGCAACCGCGTTCGCTTTATTACATCGGGGCCGAGCCGCAGAACGTCGTCTCCGATTTCTTGACCTCATTATCGAAGTCCGATCCGTCCGAGCGCGCGTACGTGATCGTCACGACGCCCGTTCCGTCGGGAACGAGCATGCGATTGATCAGCACCTTCTTGCCGTCGGGACCGGTCGCAAACTCGACGACGTGGCCCGTCTTGCCCTGACACGTAATGTCTTTATTCATAGCCGGCTTGATGTTGTTATCGGAGAAGTTTTTTAGAATCGTCGCAAGCGCTCCGGCGTAGGGTGCCGAGCCATCGCGAATGTAAGTACCGTAGCGATATCGCCCGCGATGTGCCACTGATCGAATTGCCGGGTGGCGTCGGTCGCGGGCGGTACGGAAACGTGACTCCAACCTTCGGGCGACGGGAAGGCGACGCCGGCGGCTCGCACGGGAACCGCAAGTAACGCGCAGATCGCTGACGACGTAACGATGGTTCGAAACATTTCGCTATCCTATCCGGCGCGGGTGAAGCGTCCAGTAGACGTTCGCTCAACCCACACGCAGCAACGTCCGACGTTTGGAGCAGGTATGCTGGGAACTTTTACGCCTCAGCGGTCGCAGCGGCGGCGCCGATAACGAGCGCCGCGAGTTCGCCGCGGCACGTTCCACAACCGGTCCCGGCCATCGTGCGGCGCCCGATTTCTGCGACGTCGTGGGCCCCTGCGGCGATCGCGTCGAGAATTTCCCCGCGCGATACCTCGTTGCAGACGCAAATACGGTCGCCGGGCGCGCACGACGTCCCCGCAGAGGCCGCTCCGATCCCATCGACGCCGAAGACGAACGCTGCGAGGGAACCCGGCAGCGGCGTACCGCGTTCGAAGGCGCGCGCGAAAGCCGCGGCCGCAGCAGCGTCGCCGACGACTTGCGCGCCCGCGAGGCGCCCATCGCGGGCGATCGCACGCCGAAAGCCGCCGTCGGAACCCAGCGCCAAAATGACCTCGTCACCCGGGCGTGCATCGCGCTCCCCGACGGCGACCACGTTGATGCCCGCGACTTTCAGCCGCGTGCCGACTTTCGAACCTTCGTAAACGGCGGTGCCGCCCACGAGACGATCCGCCAGCGTACGACACTGCTCCCACAGCGGTTCGACGAGCCCGTAGAGTTGGCCGCGATGCTCCGCGCATTCACCGAGCGCGAAGATGCGCTCGTCGCTCGTGCGCAGCGCGTCGTCGACGACGATGCCTCGTCCGCACGCGATTCCGGCATCGCGCGCGAGCTCGGCGTTTGGTACGGTACCGCAGCATACGACGATCAGATCGCCGGCAACGACCGTACCGTCGTCGAGTTCGATCCCGCGTCCGCGGGCGTCATCGTATGCTGCGGCGGCGCGGGCGCCCGTGCGGACCGCGATGCCGAGCGCCTCGATCTTTGCGGCGAGCGCGCTCCCGCCCAGCGGATCGAGTTGCACGTCCATGAGCGTCGGCATCAGGTGGACGACGGTCGGCGCGATACCGAGCGCGCGAAGGCCGGCAGCGGCCTCGAGCCCGAGCAGGCCGCCGCCGAGCACGACTGCGGTGGCCGCCGTCGCCGCGGCGGTGCGGATGCGTTCGCAATCGGCGAGCGTCCGAAACACGAAGACGTTTTGCGTTTGGGACAATCCGCGAAGGGGCGGCACGAACGGCCGGCTGCCCGTTGCGAACACCAAGGCGTCGTACGGCAGCGCCGAGCCATCGGCGCCGTGCACGACGCGACGTTCGCGATCGATCGCGACCGCGGGGCAGCCGATTTTTAAATCGACGCGACGGTCGTCGTACCATTCCAGCGGATGCGTGACGATGTCGCTTGCGTCGCGCATACCGACGAGAACGCCTGAGAGCATGATCCGATTGTAGCCGCCGTGCGGTTCGTCGCCGAGCACGGTGATCTCGAATCCCTCGCTCGCACGTTCGCGCAGCTCTTCGACGAATCGCGCGCCTGCCATACCGTTGCCGATCACGACGAGCCGGCCGCCACGTACGGCCGGTTCTGCGACGCGAGCCTCGAGCGCGTTTTGATCCGGCGTCAGATAGACGGTCCCATCGCCGAAGCGGATGGCGGCGTCGGCCAGCTCGCGCGCGGCGTGCGTCGCGAGTTCGCCCGTCGGCACGAGAGCCGGTACGGTAAAGCGTCCCGCTTGGTTTTGCGCGATCGCATCCGCCACGGGAACGCCCGGCGGAGCATCGATCGAAGCGACGGCGGCCTCCCCGCACCGTACGTCCGGTTTATCCAAAAGCAGCGTCGCGTGCGCGTCGTGAATTTTCGCGATCGCCAACTCTTCGGCGAATATGTCGCGCACGCGCTGCGCGCCGAACCGATCGACGAGCATCTTGATCTTCGCCCTCGCGCGGCTGCTGCGGTCGCCGTGTTTTTCGCCGATCGCGACGAGCGCAGCGAAGGCGGCGACGATATCGCTTTCGATCTTCGTCCGAGATCGAGGCGGAGCCGTCGGCTGCGAGCGCATCGATATCGACGCCGATCCCCGTAGCCTTGACGTCTTCGATGCGCACGGCGGCCAACGCGAATCAGCCCTCCAGCAGCATCGATGGAACGCCGTGTGCTCTACGCGCCCCCGCAGTGAGGAACGTTCCGCTCCACACGCGGCCCATCACCGTAACGAGTACCGCGCCGACGAGCGCGATGGCACCGAAGGTGATGAAGCCGCTCGCGAACGTGCCCGTCGCCGCTCGCGAACGTGCCCGTCGCCGCCCGCAAGATGCCGAGCAGATTGGGCAAGTAGAAACCGCCGATGCCGCCCGCAGCTCCGACGATACCCGTCACGATCCCGATTTCGTTCGGAAAACGTTGTGGGACGACTTGAAAAACCGCGCCGTTACCCATACCGAGTAAACCGACGGCGAGGAATACGACGACTTCGCACACCGGCAGCGGCGGTGCGAGTGCGATCGCAAAGGCGCAGAGCGCGAACGCCACGTACACGATCCGTACGAGGGTTACCCCGCCGATCCGGTCCGACAGATAACCGCCCACCGGACGTAGCGCGCTTCCCATCAGCGACGCGAATGCCACGATACCGCCGACGGCGACTCTATCGACGCCGTACGCGGTATTGAAGAAGATTGCGAGATAACTCACGAGCGCGAGAAAACCGCCGAACGTGATCGAGTAGAAAAACGAGAACCACCACGTATCCGCGGTCGCGAGTACGCGCGTGTACGCTGCGAAAGGTTTGGGGGGCGGGCTGCGTCGGGCTATCGGATGCGAGAAACGAAAAGGCGAGAAACGCGAGCATGACGGGCAACGTCGCGAGCGCAAGCGTCACGTGCCAGCCGAATCGCGCGGCGAGTATCGGCGCAAACAACGTCGACAGTACGGTGCCGGAGTTTCCCGCGCCCGCGATCCCCATCGCGAGGCCCTGACGCTCCGGCGGATACCAGCGCGATGCGAGCGGCAACGAGACCGCGAAGCTCGCCCCCGCGATTCCGAGCAAGAATCCGACGGCGAGCATCACGCCGTACGACGTACCCGCGAGCCAGCCGATCAGCAACGGCACGAGCGTGAGTCCCATCGAGACCACGCCGACGCGTTTGGGACCGTACTGATCGCTCAAGTACCCGAGGATCACGCGAAAGAACGCGCCGCCGAGCGGCGGAACAGAAACGAGAAACGCTTTCTGCGCGATCGACAGGTCGAGATCTTTTGCGATGAACAGCGCGAGCGGTCCGAGCAATACCCACACCATAAACGAAATATCGAAGTGCAGGAACGATGCGAGTAGGGTAAGCGGCGCGCGGCGCGATGTCGTCATGGGTTAGGCTACGACACGCGCGGCACCGCGCGCACGTTGAGTTCGGCTAGCGAATCGCGCGTCGCATTAAACCGTTGTCGTAACCCGCTCGATGCTCACGGCGACCGATTTAAACGCACGCATGCGTGAGATCGGATTTGACACGTCGCTCGTAAGGTCGTTGACGGTTTGAGTTCCGCCCCAATGGAACGTCGCGAAAATCGTTTCCGCGCGAATCTCCGGGGTGATACGCGCGCGTAATTCGACGACGCCGCGGCGCGATCGAAGTCGCACGAAATCGCCGTCGCCGATCCCGTACCGCGCCGCGAGCGTCGGATGGAGTTCGGCGACCGGTTCCGGTGCGGCGGCGAGCAATCGCGCCGTACGGCGCGTCTGCGTTCCCGAGAGGTAGTGCTCGCGCACGCGACCCGTCGTAAGCGTCCAAGGAAAGGCGGCATCGGAGACTTCGCTCGTGGCGTCGGCGGCAACGGCGACGAATCGCGCGCGCCCGTCGGCCGTCGAAAATCGCTCCGCGAAGAGGACCGGCGTTCCCGGATGGCCTTCGTCCGGCACGGGCCAATGCAGCCGCTCACCGGCTCGCAAGCGCGCGTAGGTGATGCCGGAATAATCGGCCCGCGCGCCGCGCGTGGCGCGCCGTAGTTCCTCGAACGCGCTGGCGGCGTCGTCGCCGGGAAGCAGCGCCGGTACCCCGAGCCGCGCGGCGAGCGCGCGCAGGATCGCGAGATCGCCGCGCGGCCCGGCCGGCGGCGCTGCAACGCATTCGCGTAAGATCACGCGGCCTTCGAGATTGGTCACGGTCCCCGACTCTTCGGCCCACTGTAAGGTCGGCAAAACGACGTGCGCGTACCGGGCGGTCTCCGAAAGGAAAAAATCGCAGACCACGAGATGCTCGATGCCGGCGAGCCGCTCGCGTAGCGCCGACGCGTCGGGCGCCGAGACGACGGGATTGGATGCCATGACGAAGAGCGCGCGCGTGGACTCGCCGACGCCGGCGAAGATCTCGCTCGCCGTCGCGCCGCGGCGCCGCACGCGCTCGGGCGCGCAGTTCCAGACCCGGGCGATACGCGCGACCGCCGCTTCATCTTCGACGGACGAATACCCCGGCAGCTGGTCCGATTTTTGGCCGTGTTCCCGGCCGCCTTGGCCGTTGCCCTGGCCCGTGATCGTCCCATAGCCGCTCCCCGCGCGGCCCGGAAGGCCGAGCGCGAGCGCCAGTTTGACGTAGGCGCTCGCCGCATCCGTGCCGTTGCTATGCTGCTCGACGCCCCGGGCAGTGAGCACGATCGTGCGCTTTCCCGCCGCCAAGAGCCGCGCTGCGCGCCGAATCGATTCGGCCGCAACGCCGGTGCGCCGCTCGGCGCGTTCGGGATGCTCGCGCTCTGCAATCCGACGCACGTCCGCGAAACCGCGGGTCCGTAACGCCACGTAGGCGTCATCGACGAGTCGCTCGGCGACGAGCACGTGCAGTAAACCGTACGCGAGCGCCGCATCCGTCCCCGGCGCCGCCTGCAGATGCAGCGTCGCGGAACGCGCGAATGCCGTCGCGCGGGGATCGACGACGATCGACGCGCCCGTCGCGCGTTGCGCCCCGAGATACCGTTCCAGCGGGGGCAACGTCTCTAGGGGATTGCCGCCCGCAACGAAGAGTACGTCGGCCTCGCGCAGCCACGTCAGAGGAAACGGCAGACCGCGATCGACTCCGAACGCGCGGTTCGCTGCTGCAGCAGCCGACGACATGCAGAAACGGCCGTTATAATCGAAGCTTGCGGTCCCCAAAGCCAGCCGCGCGAACTTTCCGAAAGCGTAGGCTTTTTCGTTCGTCAGTGCGCCGCTGCCGAACGCGGCTACCGCGTCGGCACCAGAACGCGCCGCGACCGTGCGAAAGCCTTCGGCAGCACGGTCGAGCGCCTCGTCCCACGTCGCTTCGCACAGACGACCGTCGCGGCGCACCAGCGGCGCGAGCAGCCGCTCGGGATGCGCGAGTGTTTCGCCGGCGCTAAAGCCCTTCATCAGAGCTCGCCGGCGCTCCCATCGCAGCCGGCTGTCGCGCCGGCACGATATGCACCGTCGCTTTGTTCGACGACCATCGCACACTGCAGCGCGCAGTAGGGGCAAGTAGTTCGCACGCTCTCTACATGTGCGCTCATGCGGGAGGCTCCGTTGGCCGAACGGTTAGTAATGCCGCCGCCTGGATCGAGATTTCGAAATAAAGCGCCACGGCGCATCGCGGAGAAGAACGTCCGGTGCTGAACGGACGCTTCGTGGATCTCGTTCCGCTCGACCACTCCCATGCAGCCGAACTGTTCGCAGCTGCGAGCCGGCCCGAAATCTGGCGCTACATGCCCGTGCGCGGCTTCAGCAGCATCGCCGATCTCGAACGCTGGATCGAGGCGGCTCACGAAGCGGCCCAGAACAAGCACGAAGAGCCCTACGCGATCGTCGACGTCGCGACGGGCGTGGCGATCGGCTCGACGCGCTATCTCAATATTCGTTCGTCCGAACGCGCGCTCGAGATAGGCTGGACGTGGCTAGCACCCACACATCAGCGGACGGGCGCGAACGTTGAAGCGAAGTATTTGTTGCTGCGCGAGGCGTTCGAAGCGCGCGAGATCCTGCGCGTCGCTTTTTTTACCGATGCCAACAACGGCCGCTCGCGCGCGTCGCTCGTGCGCCTCGGCGCGACATACGAGGGGACCTTACGCTCTCATCGCGCTCGCGCGATCAATAATTTCGAGCGCGACAGCGCGGCGTATAGCATCATCGCCTCCGAGTGGCGCAAAGTCAAAACGCAACTCGAGGGGCGCTTGAGCCGGCGCCGCTGAGCGCTAGCCGTAGCGGCCGGTGATGTAATCTTCGGTACGTTTATCTTTGGGGCGCGTGAAAATATCGGAGGTCGTGCCCACTTCGATGAGATCGCCGAGCAGAAAGAACGTCGTGAAGTCCGAGATACGCGCCGCCTGTTGCATCGAGTGAGTGACGATGATGACGGTATACTGTTTCTTCAGTTCGCCGATGAGATCTTCGATCTTCGACGTCGCGATCGGATCGAGCGCCGAGGCCGGCTCGTCCATGAGGATCACCTCGGGTTCGACGGCGAGCACGCGCGCGATGCAGAGCCGCTGCTGCTGACCGCCGGAGAGATCGAGCGCCGAACGGTTGAGCCGGTCTTTGACTTCGTCCCACAGCGCCGCAGCGCGAAGGCTCTTCTCGGCGATTTCCATCAGCCGCTTTGCTTTTTTTTCGCCGTGAATTTTCGGTCCGTAGACGACGTTCTCGTAAATCGATTTCGGAAATGGGTTGGGCCGTTGGAAGACCATGCCGATACGGTGACGTACGGTGACGGGATCGATGTCGTCGGCGTAAATATCGGTGCCGTCGAGGGTGACCGTGCCCTCGACGCGCGCGCCGGGGGTAAGATCGTGCATCCGATTGAGCGCGCGGATAAACGTGGATTTGCCGCAGCCCGAGGGACCGATCAGCGCCATGACGCGCCGGTCGGGGACCGCAAGGTTCGCGTGCTTGATCGCTTGGAAATTTCCGTAAAAGACGTTGAGATCTTCGATCTTCATTTTGTCTTTAAGCGACGTTGCGGCCGGCGTTTGGATCATCAAGCTTTCCCGGTGAGCCGCGTGGTCAGCTGGCGGCCGATGATGCGAGCGAAAATGTTGAAAAGCAGCACCGCGACGAGCAACACTAGAGCCGAGCCGTTGGCGATGGCGTCGGCGTCGGGAACCAGCGCCTCACGATGCGTCGAATACAGATGGACGCCGAGGGTTTCGGCGGTGTGGAAGGGGCTCGGATCGTACGCGCTTTTCCCGAACGAGACCGACGCGCCCGCGGTGTAGATCAGCGCCGCCGTCTCACCGAAGATACGTCCGGAGACGAGCACGACCCCCGTCGTCAACGGGCCGATGGCGCTCGGCAGAATCGCGCGCACGACGGTCTGCCATTTCGTCGCACCAAAACTCATCGAAGCTTCGCGATAGGTCGCGGGCACGCCGGCGAGCGCTTCCTGCGTCACGCGCATCATCGCCGGAAGGTTGAGCATGGTCAACGTGAGCGCACCGCCGAGCGCGGTGAAATGCCAGTGGAACGTCTGCACGAACACGAGCAAACCGAAGAGTCCCATGACGATGGACGGTACGGTCGCGAGCGATTCGGCGCTGAATTGCACGAGATCCCGGAAGCGGCCGGGGCCCGCGTATTCTTGGAGATACATGCCGGCGCACACGGAGATCGGCACCGTGAAGAACAGCGTGAGCGCCAGAATGTAGAACGAATTGTACAGTTCGGGGCCGATGCCGCCACCCGCTTGCGAAGCAGATGGATATCCGAAAAGAAAATGCGGCGTGATCGCCCCCGCGCCTTTGTAGAACAGGTACGCAACGAAAATCAGGAGCAGACCGACGACGGCGCTCGCCGCGGTCCAGAGAGCGGCTGTCGCTATGCGATCGGTGACCCGGCGAGCCCGCGCATTGGTGCTCGCGAACGTATCGGGCACGACGTTGGCAGCAAGCGTGCGCGCCACTACGATCTTTTCCGAAGTGCCAGGCGTATCAGGACGATGAGCCCCATCGCGATCAATAAAAGCAAGAACGCCATCGAAAACATCGCGTGCTGGAACGCACTACCGTCCGGCGCATCGCCCATATCCATGACGATCTCGGAGGTGAGTGCGGAAGCCGGGTGAAGCAGCGATGTCGGTATCACCGCGGCGTTGCCTAATACCAGTTGTACCGCGAGCGTTTCGCCGATCGCACGTGCGATACCGAGGATGACTGCGACGGCTAGACCGCTGCTCGCCGAGGGCAAGAGCACGCGCGAAATCGTTTCCCAGCGCGTCGCGCCGAGCGCCGCCGAACCTTCGCGTAGCGAAGTCGGAACGACCCGTAGCGCGTCTTCGGAAAGCGAGATCACGGTCGGCAAGATCATGATCGATAGGACGATGCCGGCTGCGAACAGTCCGTCGCCGCCGGTATGAAAAACTCGTCCGATCAGCGGCACGAGCAACGTCAATCCGAGCCAGCCGTAGACGACCGACGGAATGCCGACCAGGACTTCGATCGCGGGTTTCATCGCAGTCGCCACGCGTTTGGGTGCCAGTTCGGAGAAGAACACGCCGATCGCGACGCCGAGCGGCCCGCCGATCAGGATCGCGAAGCCGGTTGCGACGAGCGATCCGACGATGAACGGCCCCGCTCCAAATTTGCCGGCGAGGCCGTCCCAGTCGCCAGAGAACAAAAATGTAAACGGCGAAACGTGGTCGTGAAAGAACAGGCGCGTCCCGCTGTACGCGAGATACCCGAGAATCGCGGCGATCGCGACGATGAAAATGCCGCTACAGGACATCAATACGGCGAGCGCGATCCGTTCGTCGCGATGGGCCTTGTTGGCGCGAACGCCTACCATGTCGCCGTTTCCTCTCGATCCGATGCCTCGGACGCGGCTCGTCGCCGCGCCCGAGACGATCGTACTAGGCAGCGATCGCCCTAGCGATCGTTTTCCGGTTTTTGAATGTCGCGGCTGAGGATATACCCGAGCTTCCGCAAGAGCGTGCTGTTGCTCTGCAAGAACGCTAGAAAACGCGATACTTCCTTGCTGGGCGGACCGTTGGTGTACATATGTTCGTACGACCAGAATGGGTACTTGCCGTTCTGGACGTTCTCTTCGGTCGCGGCGTTTCCGTCGATTCCGATCTCGACGATACCCGTCTTGCCGTGCGTACCGGAGAACGAGGCGTAGGAAACGGCCCCGGGCGTCTGCGTCACTTTCTGGACGACGGTTCCGGTCGCGTCTTCGACGAGCGTATCCTTCGAGAGATCGGCCTTATCCATCAGCGTCTTGATGAAGACGGCGCGCGTTCCGGAGCTCGCGGGCCGGTTGATAACGGTTATCGCTTGATCCTTGCCGCCGAGGTCTTTCCAGTTCTTCGCTTTGCCGGAGAAGATGTCTTGAATCTGCTTCTTGGATAGATTTTTCACGCCCGTCTCCGGGTGCGCGACGATCGCAAAGCCGACGGCCGCGACCCGGTGATCGACGAGGTCGGTTTGCTCCTTGGCGGCGAGGATGTCCGAATCGCCGATATCGACCGATTTGGAACTGACGAGCGTGAGGCCGGTGCGCGACCCGCCGCCCGTGACGCTGATCTTAACGTCGGCATGCTGCGCCTGATAGGCTTCGGCGCCGGCTTGAACGAGCGGCTGCAGTGCCGTCGAGCCGGCCGCGGAAATCGACACGTCGGCGAACGCGGCGTTCGGGGCGAGCAACGCCGCTGCGATGAGAAGGGCCGCGAAGTTGGCGGACCGGGACATGGAAAACCTCCTGCGGTATTCTACTAGTATCGTGGCTGCGCTCGTGATGCTCGCAGTCCGAGCATAAGCTACGTTTAACGGTAGTTTAAGGGACTGTTAATGATCGGTACGTTTTTCCTGACACCCGCCACATGCTCCACGCATAACGAACGCGCTTGAGACAACGTAAGTTCGCGCCAGTGCTGCTCGACATACGCGAGCAACCGGCTCCGATCCAGCGCTGCGCTAGCGTCGTCCATCGCCCACGAGTATCGCGCAGCGACGTTATCGTCGGTTTATGAGGGCCTTAAGCATTGCCGAGCCGGACGCACGGGCGACTGCGCGCACCGACGTCATCGACGGCTTCCGAGGCCTCGCCATCGGACTCGTGCTCGTGTATCACACGTGGCTATTCTCGTGGTTTACACCGGAGCTCGCCATGTTCGGGCACGCCGTCCCCGTCGACGCCGTCGCACGGACCGGCTATCTCGGCGTCGAGCTGTTCTTTACGATCAGCGGCTTCGTGCTGTTTTTACCCTGGGCCCGGCGCGCCGCGGGCGGCGACTTCACAGCGCCGCAGACGGCGCGCACGTATGCCTATCGGCGCTTCATCAAAATCGTGCCGTCGTATTACATCGCCCTCGTCGTCTCGTTCGCGTCGGCGGCGTCGCTGCATCTGCCGCTGCCGCTCGGCGCGACCGTGGCCGAGCACGTTTTTTTCGTGCCCAATTTCGTAACGAGCGAGCTCGGAGGTGCCAACTCCGTCTTCTGGAGCCTCGGGATCGAGCTGCAGTTCTACGTGCTCTTTCCCATACTCGCGCGAGCCTTCGTACGCGCTCCCGTCGTGGTGGCGAGCGCGATGTTCGTCGCAGCGCTCGGCTACCGCTACGGCGTGGCGGGTTGCTGCCTGCTCGCGGAACCCGTGAACCGCCAAGTCCCGGCATTTTTCGATATCTTCGCAGCGGGCATGCTCGCGGCGTACGGCGTCGCCGTCGTCGAACGGCGCAACGCCGCGCGTGCCGACGTTCGCTGGTTCGCGACGCTGGCGGCAGGCGCCGCCGCCGGTGCGGGCCTCGCACTCGTGCTTTCGGCAAACGCCATCCAATACGATGTTGCGGGGCGCGAACGCTGGATCTTACTCGACCGGACGTTCGTTGCGCTCGCGGCCGGCGGCGCGCTCTTCGCAGCGTGCTTCGCGGTGCGCGCAGTCCGCGCGCTCGTCGCCAATCCGGTAACCCGTTTTCTCTCGACGATCTCCTATAATCTTTATCTCTGGCACACGCTCGTGCTGATCTGGCTTTGGAAACATCGGGCGCTTCCGTCCACGACGGCGAACCCGCACGAAGATTCCTCGTGGAAATTCACGTTTATAGTTACGGGCTGGGCGCTCACGATCGGCATTTCGACCGCCCTGACGTACTTCGTGGAACGGCCGCTTCTGGCGACCGCGAAGCCGCAATCGTTCGCCTTCGATTGGCGTCGCTTTAAACCGCGGGCGCCTGGCGCGACATCGGAAACACGCACGTAAACACCGCACCGCGCCCGAACTCGGAATCCGCCGAAATGCTGCCGCCGTGCGCTTCGACGATCTGCTTGACGATCGAAAGACCGAGACCCGTACCCGCGGCCTCGCGCGCTCGCGAACGGTCGACGACATAGAAGCGCTCGAAGATATGCGGCAGGTCGTTGAACGGAATGCCGACGCCGGTATCGCGCACGACCAGCGTCGCTGCCCGCTCCTGCGCGGCGACGATCACATCGACCCGGCCGTTCGCCGGCGTATGCCGCAGCGCGTTGTCGATGAGATTTACGAGCACTTGGGCCAAGCGATCGGGATCGCCGTCGAGTTCGAGCGCTTCCCCCGTGCAGCCGAGCGTGACGCCGATCTGCGCCGCGCGCGGCTCGAACGTCGCAAGAATGCGTCGCGCGAACGAGCCCAGATCGATCGTCTCGCGGCGCAGCCGCAGCGTGCCCGATTCCGCTCGCGCGAGATCGAGAAGATCTTCGACGAGGTTTACCATGCGATCGACTTCGTTTTTGATGCGCGGCAGAAACAGATCGAGGGCCTCTTCGTCGCCGTCGTTGGCGAGGATCGTCTCGATCATCAGATTGATCGACGACAGCGGCGTACGCAACTCGTGTGATACGCTGGAGACGAAATCGCGCCGCGTCTGTTCGAGTTCGTAGAGGCGGGTCTCATCGCTTGCGACGATCAGCGCGCCGCGGAGGCCATCGAGCGGCAAGGTCGCGACCGTGAGGACGCGAGTGCCGGCGGCGTTGGTCAGCGAAATACGGCCCCGCGACGGGCGCCCGCTCAGGGCCTCGCGCACGCGGCGATCGAGTTCGAACGAGGGCACGACTTCGATGATCGCACGTCCGAGCACCGGCCGCGAACCCACTTCGAATATCGTGGCTGCGGCCGCGTTCATCGATTCGATCTGTTCGCGGGCGTCGACGATCATGATGCCGACCGTCAAGGAAACCAGAAGTTGTTCGAAGCGGGAATCGGGCGCTTCGAGAACCGCCTCGTCGTTGCGAGCGGTCGCGAGCGCGGCGTGCCGCGCTTGAAACCGAGCCGTGCCGAAACCGGCCGCGATGCCGGCTGCGGCGGCCGCAAGCATCTCGACCGTTACGAACACGACTACTCTTTAAACATGTAGCCGCGGCTGCGGACCGTGATGATGTGCTGCGGGTTGTTCGGATCGATTTCGGTCTTCTCGCGTAGCCAGCGCACGTGAACGCTGATGGTCTGATGCTCGCCTTCGAAATCGTAACCCCAGACTTTATCCAAGAGCGTCTGGCGCGTAACGACCCGGCCGCGATTTTCCATGAGAACGTGAAGGAGATTGAACTCTTTGGGCGCGAGGGCGACGTGACGGCCTCGCACGACCAGCGACTGTCGCGACGGATCAAGTACGATCTCGCCCACGGCGATCGCTTCGCTGCGCGCGGCCGCGTCGGCCCCGCTCTGGCGCCGTAAACGTGCTTTGACCCGGGCCAGAAATTCGTGGAGCGAAAACGGTTTGGTGACGTAGTCATCGGCACCGAGCTCGAGTGCGAGCACTTTGTCGATCTCTTGATCGCGTGCGGTCAGCATGATGATGGGCACGCCGCTGCTCTTACGGATTTCCTTACACGCCTCGATGCCGTCGAGCACGGGGAGCATGATATCCAGAATGATGAGATCGGGCCGTTCGCTCGCGGCGAGCGCGATCGCGGTACGCCCGTCGCCGGCCGTCGCGACGACATAGCCGTTGCGCTCGAGATTGAAACGCAACGTCTGGAGGATCGCCGATTCGTCATCGACGATCAAGATTTTCTTGGCCCCAGGGCCGCCCGCCAGCATACGCAGGGCCTTGTTGGCGCGGGCGAGATACCGTACCTCCGCATAGTTTGCCGCAAAAGGAACGTACCCGATTGGCCAAAGCGCCGCGCTATGACGGCATTTCGGCGGAGATGCCGCTCGCAGGGGCCGCACGCATCGTCGTGAGCGCGCTCTTCGAAGCGATCCTGGCGCTCGCGCCGAGCGTCTTACGCGGCGACGACACGCGAGCCGTTCACGACATGCGCGTGGGAATCCGCCGCGTCCGTAGCGCCCTGACCAGCTTCGACGACGTCTTCCCCTCCAAACGCTTGCGCGCGCTGCAGCGTGCGACCCGGCGCGTCGGTCGAAAGCTCGGTGACGTGCGCGACGCCGACGTCCATCTCGCCGTCCTGCGCGCGACCCTGGGCGGAGCACCGGAGTCCGAACGGCCCGGCATCGCGTACGCAATCGATACGCTGCTCGACCGTCGCCGCGCGGCCCTTACGGCATTCGCGATCGAACTCTCTCAATTCGATCGTGAGGCGATCGCGCGCGTGCTCGATGCGTGATACGCCCTTCGGAACGGCACTGGCGCACATCGTTCGCGAGCGCATGCGAGCGCTAGTCCGCGATGCTGCGCGCGCGCTCCGGCGCGGCCGCAACGACGAATTACACGCCTTGCGCATCGACGTCAAACGCCTGCGCTACAACCTCGAATTTCTCGTACCGCTCGCGCGCGAACAGACGCTCGCTGCGCTCGACTTGCTCGCGGTGCTGCAGGAACGGCTGGGCGCACTAGCCGATGCCGACACCTTCGCGCGAACCTACGACGGCATGCGCGCCGACGTGCCGGCAGGCGACCCGCGGGAGCCCGGCCTCGCGACCCTGCGCGCGAACGCCGAACGCGAACGCGAACGATCGCTCGCTGCCGTCCGCGCGCTCTGGCGCGGCGACAATGCGACCTATCCGGAAAGACTCGCTGCGTCGATTTCTGCGACGCTCGCTTCGGTATCGGCAAAAGCGGCACCGTATGCCGGGCGGGGCACCACTTCGAACGAGACGGTCGTTGCGAAAGCTCGTTCGAACAGGTCCGATTTGTAGATCGCGGCTTCGATCTCCGGAGCGACATCCTCTAACGCATCGAGCTTCACGCGAATGCCGTCGTGAGCGACCGCCACGTCTATGGACGACACGACGGCGAGGCGGCGGCGATCGAGGCCGTCGGCCACACGCAACATACCGCCGAGGCCTTCGATCTTACGCCGCAACGCGGGCGTTGCGGTCGCCCATTCCGGGTGCGTCGGTTTGGGCAGCGATTTGCGGTGGTAGCGCACGAGCGTGGCGATCAATTCGATCTCTTCGGGTCGCCAGCCGGTGAGACCGGCGTTACGCACGATGTACGCGCCATGCTTGTGGTGCGCGCTCGCGGCGATCGAGCGGCCGACATCGTGAACGAGCGCCGCCGCGAAGAGCGCATCCCGATCGGCGGGCTCGAAGCGATGTACGTCCGCCAACGCATCGAAGAACTGCAGCGCGAGAGCGGCTACGTGATTTTCGTGTACCTCGGATGGACCGAAGCGCCGGGCGAGCGCGTGCGCCGAATCGAACCGGCGCGTGCGCTCGTCACCGAGTTTGCGCGCGACGGCGATGTTGCGCTCGAGATAATCGACGACGATGCCTTCGCGCAGCGCCCGTTCGCTGACGGCCAGTTCGTCGCGCCCGAGCGATTCCATCACGGCGATGACGATCGCGTTTCCCGCCACGATGATATCGCTGCGTCGCGGGTTCATCCCGGGCAGTTTTCGCCGCTCCGCAGGTGAGAGGTGCGACATCATTTTCTGTAACGCGCGCAACCGCTCGAGGCGAAGAACGTACCCGTGAGCGCGCTGGCTCGGCACACCGGCGTCGGCCGCATCGAGTGCCGCCAGCCCGAGCACGGTGCCCGACGTTCCGATCAGCGTATCGAACCGATAATCCGCTAATTGCGTCGCGACCGGCACGAGCGTCGCGCGCACGTGTTTCTCCAGCGCCCGGTAGCCGATCGTGCCCGCACTTTCGTCGCGCAGAAATTCGTCGTAGAGCCGCAGGCTGCCGATGCGGACGCTATGCAGATAGTACGCGCGTTCGGCGTCGCCGACCACGAATTCCGTCGAGCCGCCACCGATATCGAAGATGCACGCGACCCGTCCGCCCAGCGGATAGCCGCGGCTCACGCCGAGATGGATCAGCCGCGCCTCTTCGACATCGCTCAGTACGTCGATATCGACGCCGCACGTCGCGCGCACGGCGGCGATAAATTCTTGACCGTTGGATGCTTCGCGGACGGCCGACGTAGCGACCGCACGAATATCACTCGCACCCGCGGCGCGCGCCGCGACGGCAAATTTTTCGATCGCGAGGACGCCGCGCTGCACGGCTTTTTTGCTGAGGTGGCCGCGCGCGAGCGCGTCGCCACCGCCCAAACGCACCATCTCGCGAGCTTTGAGAATCGTGCGCGACGTGCCGAAGCGCGGATCCATTTCGACGACGATGAGATGGATCGAATTGGTCCCGACATCGATCGCGCCGAGCAGCATACGTTCGAGGCCGTACGCGTTCGGCCAGGGGCGTCCCTGGCGCGAGGGGGAAGTCCGTACAGCATGATCTGCTGTGCGGGATATCCGTTCGTCAGCGGCGGCGATACGACGTTCGAAGTGGACACGTCGCGCATCAAGTACGGCAGCGGCGCGCTCCGCGAAGTCGGTACCGACGCGCGGGCTCTGGGCATGACGCGCGTCGCGCTCGTGACCGACCCCGGCGTCGCCCGGCTTTCGTACGTCGATACGGTCGCGGATTCGCTGCGTGCGGCCGGCTGCGACGTCGTTACGTACGATCGGGCGAGCGTCGAACCGACGGACCGATCGTTCGCCGACGCGGCCGCCTTCGCAAGCGACGGCAAGTTCGACGGCTACGTTTCCGTCGGCGGCGGCTCCGCGATCGACACGGCCAAAGCTGCGAATCTTTACGCGACCTATCCCGATCTGTTCGAAGCGTACGTCAATGCGCCGCTCGGCCGCGGCCGCGCCGTGCCCGGGCCGCTGCAGCCGCATATCGCATGTCCCACCACGTCGGGTACGGGTGCGGAGGTGACCGGCATCGCGATTTTCGATTACCTCGAACACCGCGCGAAGACGGGCATCGTCTCCAAACGCATTCGCCCCACCCTCGGCATCATCGACCCCGACGTGACGGCGACCTTGCCGCGTACCGTGGTCGCGTGCAGCGGCTTCGACGTCCTCTCGCATGCGCTGGAAAGCTTCACCGCTCGGCCGTACACGCAGCGCGAGCGACCTGTAACGCCGGAGGGGCGGCCCGCCTCGCAAGGCGCCAATCCGTTTTCCGATATCGCGTGTCGCGAAGCGATGCGCATCCTCGGAGCGCATATCGTGCGAGCCGTTACCGATCCGGACGACCGGGAAGCTCGGGAACGCATGATGTTCGCGGCGACGCTCGCCGGCATTGGTTTCGGAAACGCCGGCGTTCACGTGCCGCACGCGATGTCGTATGCTGTCGCGGGCCTCGTGCGCGAATATCGCGCGCCGGACTATCCCGGGAGCGAACCGATCGTCCCGCACGGCATGGCCGTCGTGGTGAACGCGCCGGCCGTCTTTCGCTTTACCGCCGAAGCAAACCCCGAGCGCCATCTCGAGGCTGCCGCACTGCTTGGGGCGGATGTCGCAAGCGCGGCACCTCGCGAGGCGGGCGAAGCGCTCGCGGGGCGCATCGAGTCGCTCATGCGCGCCACCGGCATGCCCAATGGCACGGGCGGCGTCGGCTTCGCGGCGAGCGACGTCGGCGCCCTACGCGCGGGAGCCGTCGCGCAACGCCGGCTTCTCGCAAATGCGCCGCGCGAGGTCGGTTCGGACGCACTCGACGCGCTCTTCGCGGCGACGCTCGCGTATTGGTGAAGGTCTAGCGCTTGGCGACGGTGCCGTAGCCGAGCTGACGCGACAGTTCTTCGGCGAGCGCGCAAGCCGTCGGCGCGAGCTTGAGGACGCGCTCGTGCGTCATGCGCGTCGTCGGCCCCGATACGGACATCGCCCCGACGCAGCGGTCGCGACGATCGAAGATCGGGACTGCGAGGCAACGGACGCCTTCTTCCATCTCCTCGTTATCGACGCAGTAGCCGTTCTTGCGAATCGTAGCGATTTCGTGTTCGAGCGCGGCGCGCGTCACGATCGTCTTCGGCGTGTAACGCTTCATCGGTCCGGCGAGGATCGGCTCGGCGAACGCGGCGTCTTTATGAGCGAGCATTACTTTACCGACGCCCGTACAGTACAGCGGCGCCCGCATACCGGGCGAAGTAAACATCTTTACCAAATGCATGCTGGCGACTTGATCGAGATACACGACCTCGCCGTCGCTAGAGGTTACGAGGTTCGCCGTTTCGCCGGAATTGCGCATCATGCGCTCCAGATACGGCCGCGCGACGAGCCGCAGATCCAGATGGATATCGGCGGCACTCGCAAGCGTGAACACGCGGGAGCCCAAATGGTAGCGCGAACTTTCCGGATCTTGCCGCACGTAGCCGCGGTCGACCAGCGTCGCGAGGAGCCGATGGACGGTGCTCACATGCAAGCCCACGAGTTGCGCTAGCTCGCTGATACCGGTGGCGCCTTGACGTGAAGCGAGCGACTCCAAGACATCGATCGTGCGGTCGACTGACTGCACTTTGGGCCGGCCGGAACCGGTACGCCGCCGCGCTTTCTCGGAAGTCGGATCCACGCTTGCGTTTTGCACGGTACGAAAGGCTTTTTCGGACAGCGGGGAGGTAGCTCCCTGCCGCCTGCGAAGCCGCGAGCGTGCTCTCGTCGGTGCGTGCGTTCGTGCGCCTCTCGCGCCTAAAATTTCTCATCGGCGGCTTCCTTGGGGGCGCTTTCGGCACCGCGATGGCCGCGCACCTGACGGGCCGGGTCGACCTCGTCGCCTACGCATGCGCGCAGGTCACGATCACCGCTTTTCATCTCATGACGCATTACGCCAACGACTACTTCGATCGAGCCTGCGACGCCCGTTCGGTGCGGACGCCGTACTCGGGCGGAAGCGGCGCGCTCGTGGACGGATCGCTTTCGCCGCGTGTCGCGCTCGCCGCCGCGACGCTATGCGCGGGCGCCGGCGTAGCGGGCATCGGCGCGCTCCTAGCCGTCGCCCACGCGCCGCAAGGCGCGGGCTTCGCCGTGGCCATAGCGCTCGGCGCGTGGAGTTATTCGGCGCCCCCGCTGCGGCTACTCGCCCGCGGATTCGGCGAAATCGACACGGCGATCGTCGTCGCGATGCTCGTGCCGCTATGCGCGTATGCCGCGCAGGGTGCGGCGCTCGACGCGCGGAGCGTCGCGAGTACGCTGCCGGGAGCTGCCGCGATGTTCGCGATGATGCTCGCCATCGAATTTCCGGATCTGGCGGCCGACACGGCGGGCGGTAAACGAAACCTCGTCGTGCGAATCGGTGCGGCACGTGCCGGGCGTCTGGGCACCATACTGGCGGTTGCCGTGTATGGGGGCGCCGGCCTCGCGGTTTTGGTCGGCGCGCCGCCCGCACTCGCGCTCCTCGAACTACTGACGCTGCCGCTGGCCTTCGGTTACGGACGCGCGATCTGCGCTTGGCGCCGGCCCGATCGCTCCGGCGACGAAGCGCTCGCGGCGCGCGGCGTCGCGTTCTTCGTCGTCGTCGCCTCGTTCGGAATGTTCGCGTACGCCGTGCCGCTACGGCTATTCTGAGCGCGACCGAAACGAACGCCACGCGGACGGCGGTTACGGTGAGGTGATCGATTCTGCGACCCTTGAGAGCCGCGTGAACGCGGCGCTCGATGACGTCCGGCCCGGTATCTTGCGCGATGGCGGCGACGTCTGGCTGATCCGGATCGACGCAAGGGTGGCCTACGTGCAAATGGTCGGCGCGTGCGGCGGTTGCCCGATGTCGACGGCAACGCTCAAAGGCGCGATCGAACGCACCGTCGTCGAGCGGTGCCCCGAGATTGAACGCGTCGAGCAGATATAACGTACGCTTTCAGCGCAGTGTGCCACCCTGCTGGCACGGTGCGATGGTGTACTACGTGCGGAGGAACCCGCACTTGCAGCTCTACGAATGCCCCGACTGCCGCCGCACGCACGACGAACCGGCGGAAGCCACGATCCGGCTTCACGTCCGCTGCCTGGATTGCGAGCTCGAAGTCCAGTACCGCATCGAGGCGATCGTGGCCGTGACGATTTCGCGCGCCGCCTGAGGCGCGAAACGATGCGGGGAAGCGCCGACGTTTCCCCCGTCGTAAGGAGTCGCCGTTGAAGCTCGTACGCTGGGCCGCCATATCGCTCGTTGTTGCCTACGCCGGCTTCCCGCTCGTCGCGCGGGCGCAGAACGTCGGCGTCGTCCTTAACGGCATCGCCTTGGCGTTCGATCAGCCCCCGCTCGAACGAAACGGGCGCGTCTTCGTTCCGTTGCGCGGGGTGTTCGAGCGGCTCGGTGCGCGCGTTACATTCGCGGCGGGCTCCATCGCGATGGCGGCGGGTACGCATACGATCGCCCTACGCGCCGGCGAGACGACGGCGACGATCGACGGCCGGACGGAGACGCTCGACGCGCCGCCCATCGTCATCGGGGGCCGGACGCTCGTTCCGCTGCGTTTCGTCGCTCAGGCGCTGGGAGCCGACGTCGCCTACGATGGGTCGACGCACGTCGTAACGATCGCCGCGATGCCGGTCGCGCCGTCGAGCGCGGCTATGACGCCGCCCGCCACCGCCGCCGGCACGACCGTCGCTGCGCCGTCGCCCGTCGTCGAGGTCGCCCCGAGCGCGCCGCTGGCAAAGGGCGAGATTCCGATCGAGCTACGGCTCTTACGCGTCGAGCCGGCTCCCAACGCGATCCTGGCGCGCACGCGGCCTGAGATATCCGCGACGTTCGCCGAAAGCGTCGTGCCGGCGAGCGTCCGCATCGCCATCGACGGCCGGGACGTAACGCTCGATACGCTCGCCACCGCGCGCGCTTTCGTTACGGATCCGAGCGACGACCTCGCCGCGGGAACGCATACCGTGACCGTGGGCGGACGCACGCCGGATAAGGAGCGTTTCGAAGAACGCTGGACGTTCGCGACGACCGATGCCGGGAATGCGAATTACCTGAGCGGACTCGAACCGGTGAGCGGCACGACGCTCGGGAGCACGTCGTTCGAGGTGAGCGGTTTTACACGGCCTAAAGCGCGCGTACGCCTCGTGGCTACGACGAGTTCAAGCAGCGCCGCCTTCAGCGACGTATCCGACGGCTCGTCGACCGTCGACGCCGTCGCATCGTCGAAAGGCTACTTCGCAGCGCCGCTCGTCTTGGTCAACCATGGCTCGGGGCTCGTCGACGTTCGAATCGCGTCGAGGGCACCCGACGGCAGCGTCACGGTCAGAACGTTGCGCTTGCGACTGTAACGACGTCGGCCAGGGCGCCCGCTTCGAACGGGCTGCGCAGCCCCGCCGAACGCACGAGTTCGCGAAACGGCGCTTCGCCGCCGCGTGCGCACAGCGTGACGTAGGCCTGCATGGTCGCCGCGCGATCGGTTTCCGCTCGCATCCAGAATTGCAGCGCGCAGCACAGCGCGAGCGTGTAATCGATGTAATAGAAGGGCGCAACGTAGATGTGCCGCTTTTCTTGCCACAGGCCGCCTTTGCCGGGATGAGCCAGATCGCCATACGACCGCCACGGCAGATAACGGCGCTCCATCTCTTGCCACATTGCATGGCGCTCGGCGGGCGACGCACCCGGATGTTCGTACACGAGATGTTGGAAGTGATCGACTGCGACGCCGTACGGCAGGAAGAGCATCGCATCGGCGAGATGCTCGCGGCGATACGTTCCGGCGTCGTCACCGAAGTAGCGCTCCATCTGCGGCCACGACAGATACTCCAGCGCCATCGAATGGATCTCCGCGGATTCGTACGTCGGGGTCAGGTAATCGACGGCGGCTTTTTCGCGACTTTCGTACGCTTGGAACGCGTGCCCGAGTTCGTGCATGAGCGTTCGCACGTCGCCCCGGCTGCCGTTAAAGTTGGCGAACACGAACGGCACTTTGCGGGTTGGGAAATTCGTGCAATACGCGCCGAGCGCTTTCCCGGGACGATTGTCGACATCGAGCAATTCGCGATCGAGGATGACATCGACGAACGAACCGAGTTTAGGATCGATCGCGGCGAGCGCTTCGCGCGTGCGCTCCAAGATCCACGCCCGGTCGCCCAGCGGCGCGATGCGCTTCTCGACACCGAGCGAACCTTCGTCCCAAAATTCCACGCGATCGTAGCCCGCGGCGGCTCCGCCGCGCCGAACCAGATCGTGGGCGAAGGGGACGACGACGCGAGCGACCTCGTCGCGATACTGCGCGACATCGCCCGGGCCGTAATCGACGCGCCGCATCCGCTTATAACCGAGTTGCGTGTAGTTTGAAAATCCGAGCTTGCGCGCCATGGCATCCCGCGTTTTAACGAGCCGATCGAAGAGGTCGTCCAAACGCTCGGCGCGTTCTTCAAAGGCCGACCAGCGCGCGCGTTCTGCAAGGTGGCGCGTCTCGCGGTCGGGATCTTGCAAATAGATCCCGAGCCGCCGAGGCTGCGCGCTTCTCCCGCAAACGGCACCGTCGCCGTCGCAAGCAGTTCGGTATATTCGCGCGCGAGTTCCGATTCGCGCACGAGATCCGCTTGGATGGCGTCGTCGAAGGTCGTGACGTCGGCATCCCATAGCGCAAACGCCTGCGGGCCGAGATCGGCCTCGAGCCCCGGCCGGGCGTCGCTGGACAAGAAGCGTTGCTTCATCGCCGTATCGAGCGACGTGATGACGGGCGCGCGCCGGTCGAGTTCGCTTTGCGCTTCGCGATAGTCGTCGCGCCGCGTGTCTTGTGTGTAGCGCAAGCGCGTGAGGTTCGACCACGATTTCCACGTTCTGCGCAGATCGTCCCATTGGCCGAAAGCGGAGCGCCACCCGGCGACGTTGGGCGCCCGATCCAGGCCCGCCGCGATCTTTTCGTACCCGGCGGTGAACTCGGCATTGCTCGGCGCGGAAATCTCAGACATCCATTGCATCGCGCCCCGTTCGTCGAAGCGTCTCGACGCCACTGCCGAAGGCCGGGCGTCCTTAGATCGAAATCGCCCCCGCGTAGCCCGTCATCTCGACGTAACCGACGCCGAGCGTCTTCAGCCGCGACGCATCGCGCACGTCGACCGCGCCTTCCCAATACGAAACTCCCGTCGACGTGCCGGCCAATTCCTGATCGGCGACCGTCGGCGCGAGCGTGACATCGAGGCCGGCGAGCGGCACGCGCACGTGCCACGCGCTCGGGTACACGCCGCCGGTATGCGGCGATTTCCACGTCGCCGTATGCTCGATCGCGAACGCGGAGAGCGGCAGATAGCGCACGCTTCCGTCGCGCTCGACGAGCGAACCGCTCGACTGCGGCGTCACGCTGCCGTCTTTCTGCCGCAAGAGATACAGCATCAGCTCGCGCTTATCGTCGAGCTGCAGCGCGAACCAATCCCAGCCGGCTTGATCGCGCTGCAGTTCGTCCGAACCGTACTCGTGATCCATCCACGAAAGCCCGTCGACGACGAAATGCTGCCCGCCGAAGGTTAGGGTTCCAGTCGTGTGCAGGCGCGTGTAGGAATAATAGTGCGACGCACAACTCCGGCACGCGGCCTTGCGCGAAACACCGCCATGCCCGTGGATCGCCGGGCGTTTCTCCGGTGACAGCACGAAATCGATGGCGTTGGTACCATCCGCCGTCGATTGACTGGCAAACATCGCCATCCGTTCGATATCGGGCGCTCCGGCGGGCGCCCCCCGTAACGTCCAGTCGTCGGCGCGGACGTCGAGCCGTCCCGTCGCGGCGGCGCCCAGCCCGAGCGCTTCACGGGCGAAGCGATCGACGTGATAGAACGTTTTGCCGGCCTCGTCGGTCAAGGCGAAGTGCGCGGGATAGAGCTCGTGCCCGCGCCAGCGGCTTTGCGCCGGCCCGGGCTGCGGATCGCCGGGTCTGAGGCCGACCCGAAAAAACGTCAATTCGTACCCGAAGCGCCGGCCAGCTTTCGTACGCACGTGGCCCGTATAGTACCACCACTCGCTCTGATAGTCGGGATGCGCGCCATGATCGCGCGGAAAGACGAACGCGTACGGCGCTCGCGCGATCGCGAAGCGTCTGTGCGCCCCCACGCGTTGCGTTGCATCGGTAGCTTGGGGACTGCCGCCGGCTACCGGAACGAGCAGCAGCAGAGCGAGTGCGACGATCTTCAAGGACATCCGTTTCATTCAGTACGCACGGCTTCGGCGGTTTTGATCCGCGCCGCAACCGAGGCGGGGAAGATGCCGGCGATGAGCGCGGCGACGACGACGAGCACGATCGCTTCGGCGAGAAAATCCCAGGGCATATGCAGTTCGATCAGCCACCCGAACGCCTGCCGATTGATCACGAAAATGAGCAAAAATGCGAGCAACACGCCGACGATGACGCCGCAGAGTCCGCCGAGCCCGCCGATGTACGCTGCTTCGTAAAACACCATCTTACGGACGTCGCCCGTGGTGAGTCCGAGATAGCGCAGGAGGCCGATCTCGCGCCGGCGTTCGAGCACGAGCGCGAAGAGCGTGCTCACCACGCCGAGGACCGCGATCGTGATGGAGATGATGTAGAGCGCGTACGTGATCGCGAACGTGCGATTGAAGATCGAGATCACCAGCTTGCGCAATTCGCGCGTGGTCGCAACGTCGATCCGCAGCGGCAGGACGCTGCGAATGACGGCGGTGCGCAGCGCCGGCAAATCGACATCGGCTTTCGCGTAGATCGCGAGTGAGTTCACGCTCGTGTCGTGAAAGAGCCGCGCGAAGGTGCGCGTGTCGACGATCATGATGCCGGCATCGCTCGAGTAGTCGTTATAGAGCGCCGTAACGTGGAAATGCGTTAGGCCGCCCGGCGTGTCGATATCGATCGTATCGCCGGCTCGCGCGCCGAAGCGCGTCGCGAACGGCTCGCTGATGACGATATCGGTCGTGTTCGGCATCGTGTGTGCGAGCGCTCGCGTATCGACGGAGCCGAGGAAACGTAATTTATTGCGATCGGCGATGCTTTTAAAATCGGCGGCGGCAAGAGTCGTGATCGAGCCGTGGTACGGCAGCGAGATCGCGCGAAACGTATCGACGGCTTCGACGCCGGGAACCTTGCGGATGAGATTCGCGACCTTCGGCGAGAAGCGCGCGTCGTAGCTGGCATCTTGCAACCCGAGCGGACGCACGAACAAATCCGCCTTGAGGGTTTCGTCCGCCCACGCGACGACCGTGATGCGAAAACTGCCGATCAAAATCGCCACGCTGACCATCATCGCGATCGCGACCATCAGGCTCGCGACCGCCACGCTATTGCGCCGGATGGACGCGCCGAGGTTGGTCGCACCGATGAGACCGGCGGGGGAAATGCGAGCGGTCAGCGCGCGCGCCGCGGCGGAAACGCCCGCAATTGCCAGCGGCACGCAGAGCGATCCGCCGAAGATGATCAGCAACCCCGCCGCGTAGCCCGAGACCGGGATGCCGTCGATCGGCGGCGGGAACGTCAGCGCGTACGCGAGCGCGAGCAGCGCCGCACCGGCGAACGCGAGACCGACGCCGGGCCGCGCGCGCCGCGTTTCGAAGCCCTGCGCGCGCATCGTGATCGCGGGCGCTGTCGAGGCCGCTTCCAGCGCCGGAAAGAGCGCCGAAAGCGTCGCGAGCACGGTGCCGACGACGAACGCTTTGAGCAACACGAGCGGATCGTAAAATACGCGATCCGCATGCGTCGCAACGTAGAGCGTATCGACGGTGCGCGAGACCGCACCCACCGACAGCTGCGCGAGCAGCCCGCCGAGCACGAGGCCGATGAGCGAGCCTCCCACGCCGAAGAGTGCGCCTTCGGCAAGAAAAGTTCGAAAAATTTGGCCGCGCGTCGCACCGAGCGCGCGAAGCGTGCCGACTTCCGGGCGCCGCTGCACGACCGAAATCGCGACGGTATTATAGATGAGATACATACCGACGAGCATCGCGATGTACGACAGAGCGGCGAGATTGAGCTGGAAGCTGCGCAGCATGCGTTTGATCTCGTTCGTACGGACGACCGGTTTGATGACGCGTGCGCCGTGGGGCAAGACCTTCGCGATCGCGGCTTGCACGGCATCGACGCGCTTTTCGTCGGCGACGATATCGATACGATCGAGATAACCGACCTTTTCGAAGACTTCTTGCGCCGTCGTGATGTCGACGAACATGACGCTCGTATCGATGCCTGCGACGGCCGCCGGAAGTATCGCACCGACTTCGAACCGCACGGTGCGGTCGCCCGCGAGCGCCCGCAGAGTTCGGCCGACGGCGAGATGATAGCGGTCGGCGATGCGTCGGGAGACGATCGCGCCGCGTTCGGCGATGAGCGCGTAGGGATCGGGGCCGCTGCCCGAAGCGACGTATTCGCCAGGCGTCGCAACGCGCGCGGTGTCGTCGCTCGGCAAAGGCCGTAAAAGGTCGACGCCGAGAACCTGGAGTATTTCACCGCTGAACGGATCGCCCGCCTTCGCGCCGACGACGATCGACTCTTCGATCGTCGGGCTCGCGTACGACACGCCGTCGATGCCCTGCACCCGCACGAGCGCTCGCTCGTCGAAACCGCGCCCGACGCCGACGACTTGCAGGTTGACGTGGTTCGAAACGACGTTGACGCTCGAGGCGAAGGAGGCGACGGCCGTCGCGTTCGCGAGATCGATCGCTAGCGAAATAGCGACGCCGAGCCCGACCGCAACGAGCGTAACGAGCGCGCGCAGGCGATTCGATCGGAGATGCCCGAGCACGAGCCCGCGAAAGATGGGGCCGAGCCATGGCAACGACGCGTTTATCATAGAACGAGTCCTTCGACGCCGCCGGCCCGATCGGCGCGTCAGCCGACTATCAAGCCGTCCTGCATGCGGACGACGCGATCGCACACCGACGCCGCCTCCGCCGAGTGCGTCGCCATCAGAATCGCTTGGCCGCTCGTCGCGAAACTCCGTAGCAGACGCAAGACGCTCGCGCCGCTGTGCGAATCGAGATTGCCGGTCGGTTCGTCGGCGAGGACGATCGCGGGATTGTGAATCGTCGCGCGGGCGACGGCCGCGCGCTGCATTTGGCCGCCCGAGACTTGCGACGGATAGGCGCCGGCCTTTTCCGCGATCCCGACCGACATGAGGGCGGCGCGGACCCGGCTGACGATTTCGCCGCGCTCGACGCGCTGCAGCACGAGCGGCAGCGCGACGTTCTCACCGATCGTCATCGCCGGCAAGAGATTGAAAAACTGAAACACCGTACCGATGCGTTCGCGCCGTAGGCCCGTCAATGCATCGTCGTCGAGGGACGACGTGGCGCGGCCATCGACTTCGATCGTACCGCCGCTCGGCAGATCGACGCAGCCGATGAGGTTCAGTAACGTACTTTTCCCGCAACCGCTCGGACCGACGAGCGCGACCATTTCGCCCGCGCGAACCTCGAGCGATACGCCGTCGAGCGCCCGCACCGCCTCGTCGCCGGCACCCGAATACGTTTTGCGCGCATCGATCGCGCGGACGGCAACGCGTCCGTCGGTCGCGGTAGATTCCATCGCTTAGTTTTCGATCTTCCGCAACACGAGCGCTGCATTGATGCCCCCGAATCCCGTCGAATTCGATAAGATGACGCGCGGCCGGAGCGCGCCCGTTTCGCGGACGTAATCGAGATCGCACGCGGGATCGACGTTCTGCAGATTGACGATGCGCGGCACCCGGCCTTCGTGCAGCATCAGCAGCGACAGCGCCGCTTCCCACGCGCCCGTCGCACCGAGCGCGTGACCGTGCTGACCTTTCGTCGCCGTGACGGGGATACGATAGGCGGCGTCGCCGAAAGCGCGTTTGAACGCCGCCGTTTCCGTCACGTCGTTGAGCGGGCTCGAGGAGCCGTGCGCGTCGATGAGTTCGAGCTCGTCGGGAGCGACGCGCGCTTCTCGAAGTGCGGCGAGCATCGCACGCGACGAGTCACGACCTTGCGGCTGCGGGGCGGTCATGTGGTGGGCGTCGGCCGTCAGGCCGAAGCCGGAGATCTCGCCGTAGATGCGCGCGCCGCGGGCGACCGCATCGTCGTAGCGCTCCAGGTAGAGCACGCCGGCTCCCTCGGCCATCACGAAGCCGTCGCGATCGCGGTCGAAGGGCCGGCTCGCGTGCTCGGGATCGTCGTTGCGCGTCGACATCGCTTTGATAACGGCGAACGCTCCGAAGATCAGCGGCGAAAGGGGAGCTTCCACGCCGCCCGCGATCGCCGCCCGTGCGTCGCCGCGCGCGATGGCGCGGAACGCCTCGCCGATCGCGACCGCGCCGGCGGCGCACGAGTTCGCATTGGCGACGTTAGGCCCGTGCACGCCGAACGCGAGCGCCACGTTGGTCGTCGAGGCGCCGCCGAAAACGGAGATCGCGAGCAGCGGCCGTACGGCGCGCGCGCCTTGGTCGCGAAACGCGTCGTGCTGGGCTTCGGCGAACGCAAGACCTCCCAGGGCGGAGCCGATCCACACGCCGACGTCGTCGCCGTTCGCACCGATCGCGACGTCGGCATCGTCGAGCGCGAGTTGGGTCGCGACGAGCGTGAACTGCGCGAAACGATCCGTCCGCCGATACAACTTCGCTTCTAAATAATCGCCCGCATCGAAGCCGTCGATCTGCGCCGCGACGTGCGAGTTGAAATCGGCGGGATCGAAGCGTGTGATGGCGCCCACGCCGACGGTTCCCGCAAGCGTCGCGTCCCAGAACGGCCGAACACCGATCCCCAGGGGCGTGACGACGCCGATGCCGGTGACGACGACGCGATGGAGATCGAGCGCCCTCAACGGGGCCCGGCTTCCGCCAGCATTTTCATGCGCGCCAGCGTTTTGTTCGCAACGTCGCGCACGAAAAAGTTTCCGACGACGTGCTCGCCGATCCAGTCGCTCGCGAACGGGAACGCGAATTGCAGCCGGTGCTCGATCGTCACGCGCGTTCCCCTTTCCGACGTAGCGAAATGCCATTCGACGTCCATCCCACGCGTCCACCCGCGCACGTGACGGAACCGAATGCTCGGACGCTCGGCGTCGTTCGTCTGTTCCGCCGTCCAGGAGATCGGGATGCCGTCGCGCGTCGCGCCCATCTCGACGGTCCGCGTCGCGCCGTCGCGAGCGATCACGCGCACGTAGCGATAATGCGGCAAGATTTCGGGCCACCGTTCGGTCGCGGCGGCGAGGGCGTAGATCGCCGCCGCGGGTGCCGCGATTTCGATCTCGTTCGATGTGTGGGTCATACGAGCAACCGCCCCACGAGCGCGGGCGAAAGCGCGCGCTCGGGCGCAACCGTTCCGGCAAGCGCCCCGAGCAACGTCGCGCCGACGTCGGGCCGGCGACGCAGCCGCGAGACGGCGCGGCCCGCGAGTAGCGGAACGTCGACGAGCACGTCGACGAGCTTGGTCAACCGTCGCCGCAGCGCGAAATCACGCTGCCGTTGTCGCGCGTACGCGTCGATAACGGCGACCTCGTCCCTCCGATTCCAGAACGACGCCGCGATCGCATCGGCGGCTTCGGCCGCACCGCGCAGCGCGAGAAAGACGCCTTGACCGGTGAAGGGATTGAGAAATCCCGCCGCATCCCCGACGAGAACGCAGCCGCTGGCGAGCACTGTGGAAACGTCGAAGGCGAGCGGGCCCACGGAGACGCGCGGTCCGATGCGCGCGGCACCGGAAAAGCTACGCTGACCGCGGCCGAGCGTCGCCGCTTTGCCGCGCATCCCGCAATCGACGTCGCGCGACCACGTACCGAGATCGCGATCGCGTACGACGACCATGACGTTGCAGCGATCGGCGTCGAGCGGGTTGATTGCGAAATACGCACCGGTTCCGACGTACATCTCGACGTGTCCGTCGAGCTCGCCGAAGCCGCGGTAGTGGCCGCCCACGGCAAAACGCCTGGCTCCGGGCTTCGTCACCGCGACGCCGAGTTTGCGCGCCACGAGCGAACCTGCACCGTCCGCCCCGACGACGAAGCGTGCGCCGAGCGTGTGCCGGTCGCCCGCTTCATCGCGCACGACCACGCCGACGATGCGGGTGCCGTCACGCGCCAGATCTTCGGCCCCCGCGCGCAGCACCGTCGCGCCGGCCGCGCGTGCCGCCTCGAGCAGTACGTCGTCGAGCAGAGCCCGTTCGCACGCCAGGGCCGGCGTCGGAAACGGCAATTCGATCGCCTCGGTATGCGGCGGCACGAGACGGATGCCCGCGAGCGGCCGCGCGATCGCGCGCACGAGGTCGCCGACGCCGAGCGCATCGAGTGCGGTGACCGCGCCGCCGTTAAGATACTCGCCGCACACCTTGCGCCGCGGAAATTTTTGGCGCTCGACGATCGTCACGTCGAGGCCACGCCGTGCGAGTGCGAGCGCGCAAGCCGAGCCGGCGGGGCCGCCGCCGACGACGACGACGTCAGCCATTGTCGGTGAGGACCATACGAAAGAACGGTGCGCGCGTCACCCGCGGCCGCTGCCAGCCGGCGCGCGCGGCCAGCGCGCAGGCTTCGCGCGGCGTGTAGGCGCGTCGCACCGAAAGCGGTCCGTCGTGCTTCGTGAGCCGGTTCTTCGCAAAAAAACGCGCGAAGAGCGCCGTCGCAACGTAAGCGACGCGCGAGCGCACGAGATCGCAGACCACCGGCGTCGAGCGCGAGACGCGACGCAATTCGCGGAGCATCTCGACAGCGGCCGCGGGTTCGAAGTGATGCAGCGCGAGATTGCACGTGGCGATGTCGAACGACCCGTCCGCGAATGGGAGCGCCGCACCGTCGCCGCGCACGAACGAAAGCGCCGGTTCGCCGGCCGCGCGTTCGCGTGCGATCGAAAGCACCGCGTCGCTCGAATCGACGCCGACGATCGCAAGCGATCGCCGCCGCGAACGGGCTTCGCGAAGCAGCGCGCGCGGAATATCGGCACTGCCGCAGCCGACGTCGAGCAGCCGCGACGCTGCGCGCGCGAAGACCGCGTCGAGTACGGGCCGCGTCCCGCCGAACCAGCGGTTCGCGCGTTCGATGTCGTCGAAGTTTTCCGCCAAATCGCGCGCGTCCACGCCGGGATCGTCCATGAGTTCGCGCGCGACGAAGCGACGCATCGTTACACTTGCCCGCGGAAACGGCGACGGCGGGCCGCTACGATCGCGACCCGCCGTACGCCGAAATCACGCGAGCAGTCGTTAATTCTTAAAGTAGTCGGCGTTGATTTGCGTGTAGTTCTTCCATTTGTCCGGGACGTCCGAATCGGCATAAATCGCTTCGACCGGACACGCGGAAACGCAGGCGCCGCAATCGATGCAGACTTCCGGGTCGATGAAGAGCATCTTCTGGTCGTCACTGCCGTGGATGCAATCCACCGGACAGACGTCGACGCACGACTTGTCTTTGGTGCCGATGCACGGTTCGGTGATTATGTAGGCCATGACGCGGTGAGGGAACCTTTCGAGAGCGAAACAGGCTGGTGGTATTAGGAAGCCGGGGGTGACGGTCCTTGCGACCTTTAGCGGTCGCGAGCGCGGACCGTTTGAGCGGCGAAACGTATCGGCAGGGGCCGCATGGGGTATGCTTCTCGATGATGCCAGCGATTTGCGAAACGTGCGGACTTGCGCCCGCAACCGTACGAGATTTTACCCTACGCAGCGGTTCGTGGGTCGACGCCGAGGTCTGCGACGCCTGTGCGCGGCGTCGTCGCACGGCGGTGGTTCCGCTCGTCGGCTCCGCCCTCGTCGCCGTCGCGCTCGCCGTGGGCACGACGTTTGCCGTCGACCGGTTCCAGCGCAGTGAAAAAGGGCTCTCGGGTGCCGATCCCCGCGAATGGGCGAAAAATCTGCGGACCACGACCCCGACGCTCTCGAGCTATTCGCGCGACCTCACCGCGGCCGCGCGTGCGGGCGAACTCGATCCCGTCGTCGGTCGCGACGTCGAGATCGAGCGCGTCGTCGCGATCCTCTCGCGGCGTTCGAAGAACAATCCGGTCCTCGTCGGCGAACCCGGCGTCGGTAAAACCGCCGTCGTCGAAGGCCTCGCGCAACGCATCGTGCGCGGCGACGTACCGGCCAGCTTGCGGGACAAACGCATCCTCTCCCTGGCCCTCGGACCGCTCGTCGCCGGCACGAAGTATCGCGGCGAATTCGAAGGGCGCATCAAGCGCATCCTCGAGGAAGTCAAACGTTCCTCGCGAGAGGTCATCCTCTTCATCGACGAGTTGCACTCGCTCGTGGGAGCGGGAGCCGCCGAAGGCTCGCTCGATCTGTCGTCGATGATCAAACCCGAACTCGCGCGCGGCGAACTGCAGTGCATCGGCGCCACGACGTTCGATGAATTTCGCAAGCACATCGAATCCGACGCCGCCCTCGAACGCCGCTTCCAGCCCGTTACGGTCGCGGAGCCGACGATCGAAGAGACGGCGGGCATCTTGCGCGGCCTGCGCGGGCGGTACGCCGCGCACCACCACGTTACGATCTCAGAGGGCGCGGTCGACGCGGCCGCCGCACTATCGGCACGCTACATCGTCGATCGCTTTTTGCCCGATAAGGCGATCGACCTCATCGACGAAGCGTCGGCCTCGGTCGCGCACGCCGGGCGTTCCACCGTCGAGGTGGCCGATATCGCCGCGATCGTCTCGAAGTGGACGGGCATCCCGCAAGGCGCGCTCACCGAAGAACAATCGCGCACGCTGCTCGCACTCGAAGCGTCGCTGGCCAAGCGGGTCATCGGACAAGATGCGGCGATCGCCTCGGTCGCGCAAGCCATCCGGCGCGGCCGCGCGGGGCTCAAAGATCCCCGCAAACCCGTCGGCGGCTTTTTGTTCCTCGGCCAGAGCGGCGTCGGCAAGACCGAACTCGCCCGCGCGCTCGCGGCGGAATTGTTCGGTACCGAAGATGCGCTGGTTCGCATCGATCTCACCGAATATACCGAGTCGCACACGGTCTCGCGTTTACTCGGCGCGCCGCCCGGATACTCGGGGCACGACGAGCCCGGCCAGTTGACCGAACCCGTGCGCCGGCGGCCTTATTGCGTCGTGCTCTTCGATGAATTCGAAAAAGCACACGCCGACGTCGCAGCGATTTTGCTGCAGATTCTCGACGACGGCCGGGTCACCGATGCCAAGGGTCGGGCGATCGATTTCCGTCACGCCATCGTTATTCTCACGAGCAACGCGGATCCGACCGAGCTCGACGTTTTTCTGCGCCCCGAACTCCTCAATCGCATCGACGACGTCGTTCACTTCAACACGCTCGGCGCCAAAGAGATCGAAGCGATCGTCGATTTGCAGATGCACGCCGTCGCGGATCGCCTCGGAGCGCTACGCGTCTCGATCGTCCTGGCCGACGACGCGCGACACTTCCTGGCTATGGAGAGCCTGGCGGCGGGCAGCGGCGCGCGCTACGTCGCGCGAACGATCGCGAAGCTCGTGACCAATCCGCTATCGACGGCAATTTTGAGCGGTTCGATTAAGGGAGGGGGCGCGGCGCGCGTCGAGCTGCGCGAAGCCGAGCGCATCGAAGTCATCGCGGCGTAGGAGTCGGCGCGCCGTAAAATCGAGCGAGGATCGGTGCCAGCGGCGCGCCCTGTAGGACGAGCGTCGCGAGCACGACGGCGAACACGCCGTCGACGATTTCCGAGCGATACGCGAGCGTGTCGGGAAGTGCGAGCGCGAGCGCGAGCGGTAGCGCGCCGCGCATACCGGCCAGAAAGATCGTGATGCGCGCACGATTCTCGCGCGCGACGACGAACGCCAGCAGCACCCGCGCGAGCACGATTCCAACGATGGTCGCGACGACCAAAACCGGTTCGTGCAGCGCGCGCGGAAGATCGATCAGCAACCCCGTCGCGAGAAAGATCGTCGCGTTCGCAAGGAACGCAATCGACGTCCAGAACCGGTCGACGTCGTCGCGATTATCCATGTGCGGCGAGCGTTGCAGGAGCGCGCGCAGGGCGATAGCGGAGGCTGCGGTTGCGAAGATGCCCGAAAGCTGGAGACGGTCGGCGACGAGATACGCGATATAGGCAAGCGCGATCGTTGCGGTCACCTCGTGCTCGGCGGCGCTGGCCGAACGCAAGAGCCACCACAGCAGAGTCGCGCAGACGACCCCAACCGCGATTCCAAGGAGCACCGCCGCCACGCCGTGCGCGATCGCCGGCGCGAGCGCGAACGTCGCGCCCTGCGCGAACGTCAATGCGATGCTATAGAGCACGACTGCGACGCCGTCGTTGGCAAGGGATTCGGCTTCGACGAGCGTTTTTACACCGGCCGGAACCGCCGCATTGCGAAACATCGTCACGACGGCGACGGGATCCGTTGCCGAAACGATCGCGCCGAGCAACAGCGCCGGCGCGAACGGCAACGCTCCGACACTTGAGACGATCGCCGCGACGCACACCGCGGACACGAGCGTTCCCGGAACGGCCAGTAAGGCGACGCGCGGGACGATGCGCTGCAAGGCGCGCAGATCGATATTCCAAGCCGCCTCGAACACGAGCGGCGGTAAGAACACGAAGAAGAGCGTCGGTCCGAACGCGAACGGCGGCCGGATATGCGCGACGGTTCCCACGATCGCACCGAAGACGACCAGCATCACCTCGGCCGGCAGGCGTAGGCGTTCTGCGCCGATCGCGATGAGCGTCACGACGGCGAGCAAGGCGACGAATGCGCCGACGTCGGTAGCGATGCGGCCCTACAGAATTTTCTGAATAGCTTCTTCTATTTCGTTTGGCGCCATCTCGCCGAGCCGATACGTACTGACCTTACCGCGCTTATCGATGAAGATATGGACCGGCAAGGCAATCGCGCCGTAGTCTTTGCCCATGTTGCCGTCGTCGAGCACGACGGGGAACGGCCAATGGTACTTCGCTGCGAAGCCGAGCGCTTTCGATTTGTCTTCCTGTTCGTTCACGCCGATGACGGTCAGACCGCGCTTATGAAATTTCTTGTAGAAGTCGCCGACGGAAGCCGCTTCGGCATTGCACGGTGCGCACCACGAAGCGAAGAAATTGAGATACGCCGGCTTGCCGCGCAGCTGCGCGGACGAAAGCGTGCCGCCGCTCGCTTTCGCCAACGTGAACGCGGGCGCGGAGTCGCCTGCATGCGGCACCGCGAGGGCCGGCACGGCTGCAAGCGATGCGAACGCGACGACGGATGCGACCAGACGGATGGAACGGAACATGGCGGAGACTCCTACGATCGTTGAAACGTTGGGAAACGCGCGTGCGTCGCGTCGTCGCGCATCTGAACGAGCAGATCGTCGATCGAGCCGAAGGTCCGCTGCTCGCGGATGAACGTGAAGTCGCGCAGCATCACGTCTTCACCATACATCGTGTGCTTGAAATCGAGCAGCCACGCTTCGATCGTTCGCACGCTGCCGCCGAACGTCGGGTTCGTCCCGATCGACACGAGTCCGTTGTAGTCGCGACCGTCGTGGCGCCCGACGATCGCATAGACGCCGTCCGCCGGAACTGTTTTCTCCGGCGCGACCTCGAGATTCGCGGTCGGAAAGCCGAGGTCGTGACCGCGCCCGGCACCGAGGGCGACCCGTCCGCGCAAGGTATAGGGCTGTCCGAGTAACCGGTTCGCCGTCGTCATGTCGCCGCTGGCGATCGCGCCGCGGATGCGCGTGCTCGAAATGCGTTCGTCGTCGTCGGCGAGCGGCGCGACGGCGGCGACCGCGATGCCGCGCGGCCCGAGCGTCTCGCGCGCGAGCGCCGCATCGCCCGCGCGACCCTTGCCGAAGTGAAAGTTCTCGCCGATGACGAGTGCGCGGATTCCGAGCGTTTCCGCAAGCATATCGCTGCAGAACGAGCGCGCATCCAGACTCGCGATGCGCTCGTCGAACGGAACGAGATACAATTCGTCAATGCCCGCGCCCGCTAGCAGATTGACGCGTTCTTCTACCGTCGAAATCAGCGGCGGCACGCGATCCGGGCGCAGATACGTCGCGGGATGGTTGCGAAACGTCAGTACCGCAGCGCGATACCCGGGCCGCCGCAAACGCAACAGCGACGTGACGATCGCGCGGTGCCCGCGATGAAACCCATCGAAAAAACCGATCGCCACGACGAGCGGACGCGACGTCGCCGGCGACTCGATGTCGTGATGGATCTTCATCGGCTTTAAACGAAGACTTTGCGCGGTGCGAGCAGCGCCCCGACCGCCTCGCCGACACCGACGAGCGCGCGGGTCGAATCGCGCACGAAGAGATGCTTCGCCGCCGAGCCCTGCGGCAGCGGGACGAGCCGTCCCGCCCGAAAATCGGCGGCGCCGCGGCCGTCAAGCACGATCGTCGGAAACGGGATCACGCGCTCCGGCGCGATAAGCGCGGCCCGCGGATCGGCTTCGATCTCTTCCAACGTCAGGCTTTCGTACAGCACGAACGGTCCCGACGCATCGCGCAGCAGCGCGCCCATGTGCGCGACGGTGCCGAGCGCCGTACCGAGATCTTCGCAGAGCGTGCGCACGTACGTGCCTTCCGAACACGCGACGGCCAACCGTATCGTGTCGACACCTGCCCGACGAGCGGGCTCGATGCCGAGCAGGGTAAGCGCGTAGATGGTGACCTTGCGGGGCGCGCGTTCGACCGTTTCGCCGCGGCGAGCGATCGCGTAGAGCCGTTCGCCGGCTACGTGCAACGCGCTATACATCGGCGGCACCTGCTCGATCGCGCCGACGAAGGCCGGTAAGATGGCATCGAGCCGCTCGCGCACGTTCCCGGGAACCGGCGCTTCGCCGACGACGGTGCCCGCCGCGTCGCCCGTCGCCGTAGCGCGCCCGAGCACGAGCGTGAAGACGTAAGACTTGCGGCGATCTTCCATGAGCGGGATGAGCCGGGTCGCTTTGCCGAGTGCGAGCGGCAAGACGCCCGCCGCCATGGGATCCAGGGTGCCTACATGTCCGAGCGGCAACTTCGCCCCGCCCAGATGCGAATAGATCTTGCGGACGCGGACGCCGGCCTGCGTCGATGTCGGGCCGGCCGGCTTGAAGAGATTGACGAATCCAAGCATCGCGGCCGCTAGCGGCTTAGAGACCTTCCGCGAGTAGCACTTCGCGTACCGCGACGAGCGCATCTGCGACGCTGCCCACGAAGGTCAGCCCCGCGGCGCGATAGTGCCCGCCACCGCCGAGCCGTCCGGCCACCTGCTGGACGTTGACACGCCCATTACCGCGCAGACTCACGCGCACGTCGCCTTCGAAGTCTTTGAAGAGCGCCGCGACGTCGACGCCTTCGACGGAACGTAAGTGCTGGATAATTTCTTCGGTATCTTCGCCGTCCGCGCCGGTGCGCGCGAGCATCGCGTCGTCGACGACGGACCAGCAGAACTTCCCGTCCATCTCCAAGCGCGCGTCGGCGAGCGCCGCGCCGACGATGCGGATTGCGGCAAAGCGCTTATTCGCGAAAATCTTCTCCGTGATCTCCACTTTATCGGCGCCGAGATCGGTCAATTCGGCGGAGATCCGCAGCACGTCGGCCGTGGTGTTGGAGTGCATGAAGCCGCCCGTATCGGTCATGATCGTCGTGAGCAGGCAGGTCGCAATCTCCGGCGTGATCGGGGCATCCATCGCGTGCAGCAAGCGCAACACGCACGTGCCCGTCGAGCACTCGTCGCTCAGAACGTAATTAAGCGCCCCGAAATGCGTGTTTCCGAGATGATGGTCGATGTCCAGAACGTTCGCCCGCTCGAGCTCGGGCAGATACTCGCCGGCGCGTCCCGTATCGCTCATGTCGCAAAAGACCCATAACGCGTCGGCCGGCAGATCGGGCGGCAGTTCGCGCGCGACCCGGTCGGAGTCGGGCAAGAAGCGCAGATTGCGCGGCACGGGGTCCTGTTGAAAATACGCGACCTGCTTGCCCATTGCGCGTAACCCGAGCCCGAGCGCGAGCCCGGCGCCGAGGGTATCGCCGTCGGGCTTGACGTGGCTGACGAACACGAACGCCGAACGGCGCCGCAATTCGGCAACCACCTCGTCCGTCGACGAGGCGCGAATTTCACTGTGAATCATGAGGCGACTCCGGATCCGTGGTTGTGAGGGCGTCGGACTCGACCACCGGCTGAGGCGATCCATTCGTCCCGGCGAGCACTTTGCTCAAGGCGATCGCTCTTTCGGTCGTCCGATCTTCGATGAAGGCGAGCTCGGGCGTATGCCGGAGTGCGACCGCATGGCCGAGTCCACCGCGCAGAAAGCCCTTCGCCGACTCTAGTGCCGTCATCGTCTGTTTTGCGACGTGGCGGTCGCCGATGATCGAGACGAAGACTTTCGCTTTTTGCAAATCGTTCGTGATTTCGACGCGCGTAACCGTCGTGAAGCCGAGCCGAGGATCTTTGAGTTCCGTCGAAATCAGACGCGCCAGCTCGCGCTGCAGTTCGTGATCGATGCGCCCCATGCGCTCGCGTTTCATGTAGTAGCCTTTCGCAACCGGGGCGTCGCCCGGGGCGGACGCGCCGCGATGCGGCTGTCGATTCTCTCTAGGAGACTGCGTCCCCGACGGCTAGTCGTTCGCCACGCAGGTCCGATTGTCGTTCCGGCGCTCGAGATTTTGGCGACGTTATCGTTGATTCGGCTTCCCGAGGCCGCTCTGGCGGCGGCGCCACCAGGCGAACGCGCCGACGATCGCGAGCATCGCAAGCGACCCGAGGGCGTTATACAGATCGTTTCGAAAGAACGTCGGCCGCGTGCGGTCGGCGATGAGATCCGCGACCTGCAAGCCGAGAAACGCGCAGGCGACGGCCGCACCGCCTACGAGCAGAGCGCGCCAAAGCCGGTCATTCGAGGCAGGCGCCGGTCCGGAGATAGCGCCGCGGACCGGTCGTGGACGCGGCTCTGCGGCAATCGCGGGCCGGTCCACGACCGTATCGCTCGTCGTAATCCGCCGGAGCCGGCGCCGGGGTTTCGCGGCGCGCGTCGCTTTGCGGCTCAGCGCCGCAGCCCCGCGGCACTCGCGGCCCAGCGTACGATGGCCCGGTCGAGGCGGAACAGCAAGATCGCCATGCCGAGGACCACACTGAGACCGACCCATGACGCGTGAAAGCGGACGAACACGAAGCCGAGTATGGCAACCTTGGCCGCCATCACGAGGGTCTCGACGACGGCTTTCACGGCACGGTCCACGGCGGGGCGAGCGACGTCACGTTCACTTCGATGCAGCGACGATTCGTTGGAATGTCGCACGCCAGAAGAGCCCCAGAACGATAAATAAAGTTCCCGTGACGACACCGTTCAAGACGGAATAGCTCAGGAGCGGCTTATGCCCGATGGTACCGGCGTACACCGCGAAGCTGCAATCGAGCACGCCCAGCGCAACGTACAACGGCCACAAGCGGCGCATGTAGCCCGAGCCGCCAAGGCTCGTCGCGAGAGCCACGGATGCTTTTGAGAACGGCGGCTGGAGGGCACGGGCCATGCCATTCCCGTTCCATGCGCTTTCCTCGGGCCCTCGCTCAGTGACGCATGCGCCCTCGTTGCAAGGCCGCGAGCGCCATCACTCCGAGCCCGATCGCCATACCGAGTAGCACGGCGACGAAAAAATCGCCTGGGCCGCGTGGCGTCGTCCGGTCGAGAACGACGGCCCCGACGAGGCAGAGCGTCGCGGAAAGCGAGAGATCGCGCGGTGATGCGAACCGTAGCCGGGAAAAAACGCCCATCACTCGCCGGCGCCGGCGCGACTTGCGTTTCGTATCTCACGCAACCGTGACGCGGCGAGGGAAACGACGAAGAACGAACCGAGGAGACCGAACCCGAGGGCGCGCCACGACGTGAGCGCTTGGCGATCGTTAACGAACGAATCGGCGGCGCGTCCGAAAGCGAGAACCGCGCCAACATACAGCGCGGCGAATTTCGGGACGTGAGAAAACCAGGCGTTTCCGGGTCGTGGCGACCGGCCCGCCGCGCTAAGACACATCCCCGAAAGAAATCGGAAATGGTAGACCGACCGCAAGACGAATCCGGCCGCCCCGAGCGCCGTCTTGAGCTCGTGTTCGTCTTTACGGGGTTCTATGGTGCTGGCTCGGTCTGCACGTCGTCTCGTCGAACGCGGTCCCTCCGAGCATCGCGACCAAGAAGTCGCCCGCGTCGACGAGGGCGAGCAGTACCGAGATTGCGATGGCGCTCGGCGCTGCGAAGCGCAGCAGCGTACGTATCGCTACGCCACGCGGCACGCGGCCGATGCGTCTCGCCGACCATCCTTAGTTCAGCGACACGTCCGGAGCGACGAGTTCGGACGCATAGGCCTCGATGATGTCGTTCGCCTTGAGATCGGCGAAGCGCGCGACCTGCACGCCGCACTCGTAGTTCTCGGCGACTTCCTTGACGTCGTCTTTGAACCGGCGGATCGATTCGAGTTCCGATTCGAAGATGACCGCCGAATCGCGCAGGATGCGCACCTTACCGTTGCGCACCAGCTTGCCATTCTGCACGTAGCAACCCGCGATCGTGCCGACCTTGGAGACCTTGAAGACTTCGCGGACTTCCGCGCGGCCCAAAATGATCTCGCGGTATTTCGGCGCGAGCATCCCGACCATCGCCTTCTTCAGATCGTTTTCGACGTCATAGATGACGTTATAGAAGCGAATGTCGACCTGCTCGTTCTCGCTCAAGCGTTTGACCGTATCGTCGGGCCGGATGTTGAACCCGATCAGCACGGCGTTCGAAGCGCTCGCGAGGTTGACGTCGTTGGGCGTGATGGCGCCGACGCCCGCGTAAATGACGCGGATCGAGACTTCGCCGCGCGAGAGTCCCTCGACGCGCGAACGCAGCGCCGCGACCGCACCCTGGCCATCGGCCTTGAGGATGAGGTTGAGCGTCTTGTTGCCGCCGTTGGCGGGGGTCGCCATGAAGCTTTCGAGCGAGACGCGCGGACCGTCTGTCGCCGCGATAGCCACGTCTTTGCGCCGCGTCGAACGCTTGGCGGCCGCTTCGCGCGCGACGCGCTCGTCGGAGACGACAATCAACGAGTCGCCGGCGCTCGGAACCTCGGAAAGACCCATGATTTCGACTGGGATCGAGGGCCCGGCTTTCTTCACCTGTTTGCCTTTGTCGTCGACGAGGGCGCGGATCTTGCCGAACGCGCTGCCGACGACGACCACGTCGCCCGTGCGCAGCGTGCCGTTCTGCACGAGTACCGTCGCGACCGCGCCGCGGCCCTTATCCAAAGCGGACTCGATCACCACGCCTTGCGCGCGCCGCGTTTTATTGGCCTTGAGATCTCTGAGCTCGGCCTCGAGCAGTACCGTATCGAGCAACTGATCGATACCGTCGCCCGAACGCGCGGAGACGTGCACCATTTCGACCTTGCCGCCCCACTCGACGGGCTGCAGGCCTTGCTCCGAAAGCTGCGACTTGACTTTATCGGGCGCCGCGCCTTCCTTATCCATCTTGTTGATCGCGACGACGATAGGCACGCCCGCCGCTTTGATGTGCGAGATCGCTTCGAGCGTTTGCGGCATGACGCCGTCATCGGCGGCGACGACGAGGATCGCGACGTCGGTGACTTTCGCGCCGCGCGCACGCATCTGCGTGAACGCCTCGTGACCCGGCGTATCGATGAACGTAATCTTCTGATCGTTGCGGTCGACCGTGTACGCGCCGATGCGCTGCGTGATGCCGCCCGCTTCGCCCGAGGCGACCGTCGCCGAACGAATCTTATCCAGCAGCGACGTCTTGCCGTGATCGACGTGACCGAGCACCGTGATGACCGGCGGCCGCGTGGAGAGCAGTTCGGGACGATCCTCTTCCTGCTCGACGACGACTTCTTCACCCGCTTCTTTGATGACCGCGTTGAAGCCGAACTTCTTCGCAACGTTCTGCGCGGCCAGCGCCGGGATATTTTGATTGATCGTCGCCATCGTGCCCATCTTGATGAGCTCTTTGATAACGTCTTTGGCCGGGACGATCATCGACGTCGCGAGTTCCTGCACGGTCAGGACGTCGGGAATCTCGATCGTCTCGAGAGCGGCAGTCGCCGAGGGCGCCTCGAAAGAGCCGCCGTTTTTCTTGCGGCGGCGCTCCTTTTCGAGCAGCATCTCCGTCTCGCGGTCCTTCTTGGCACCGCTGCGATCGACGCGACCGCGCGGCCCCTGCGGACCGCGGGGACCGCCCGAACTCGGGCTCGGGCCGGCACCCGGCGGCGTGAGCGGCGTACCGCCTTGGCCCGGCGGACGGGGCGCAAAGGGGCGCGGACCGCCGACCCCACCGACTCCGCCGGCGGGCGGCGTGAGCGGGCGGAACGGACCGTTGCCGGCCGGCCGGCGATTCGGAGCCATGGCGCCGGGTGCACCCGGGGCGCCGGGCATGCCGGGCCGTGGCGGTTGACCGGGCAGGCCGGTGCGATACTGCTGGCCGGGAACGGGATCGCCGGGACGGGGCGCGACACCGGGACGGCCGGGCAGACCCGTTTGCGGACCGGGACCCGCGGATGCGGCGATTCCATCGTCAGATTCCGGCTGCGGCGCAACGGGCCGCGGCTTCGCGATCGAGGATTGACCGGCCGGCACGGGCCGCAGCTGCGGCATTGGCGAGGTATCGGCGGGCGCCGCAGGCGGCCGCGGCCGCGGCGGCATCGGCGCGGAGCCGGGTGCGGGACGTAGCGGCTGGCCGACCGGACGCGGTGCGCCGACCAGACGCGGGACCGGGCCGCCGGCGAGGCGGGGTGCCGGGCTCACGACGCGCGGCGCGGGGCTCGCGGGACGCGGGACGCTACCCGTTCCGGAGTTTCCCGCCGCCGAAGGCGCGGTAGGCTCGGCAGGCAATGCGACCGGGGCAGCCTCCGAAGCGGTGGCCGGTTCGGCCGATGACGCCGTAGGCTGCGGTTTCGCAACAGCGCTCGCGGCCGGTTCGGACGGTGACACGACTGCCGCGGCAGGAGCTTCGGCGGCCGAGATTTCCGCGGCCGGCGGCTCGGCAACGGGTGCTTCGGCAACCGGTACGGCGGCCGGAGTGTTCGCGACGGAGCCGTTGGCGACGGGCGCCACGGCGGACGCGCTCGCGTCGGCACCTGCCGGCGCTTCGACGCGCGCGAGCTTCGTCCTGCGCGGAGCGGAGGTGACCGGTTTGAGCGTGGACACGGGCGCTACAGGCGGCGCGGCCTTAGCCGGCGCCGAAGCGGCGGAACCGTTGCTCGCCGGCGGTTCGGCCGCCGGTGCGACGACCGGCCGTTCCGCGACGGCGGTCATTCCCGCCATCGCCGCGGCCGATTTGCCGGAAGATCCGCCGAGAAGTACGCCACGCACGAGATCCGCGATGGGATCCTCGACGACGCTCAATTGATTCTTCGCTTCGAGACCGAGCCGTCCGAAGAGGCCGATCAGATCTTTCGAAGACAGACCGAGCTCCTTCGCGAGCTCGAATATTCGCACTTTACCGGTTGCCATATCGTCCTTCTCAAAACCCGCACGCTCGCTCGGAGGCTGCGCTCGGGAAAACCTTTTAATTCATGTATGTGTGCTCCGGCCACGAGGCCGCATCGCTGGAATGCCGTTCTCTCCGCTCGCTGTCGGCACGGGGAACCCATCTATCATACACGCCCCACCCACGCTCGCAAAGTCATCGCGACCGAACTCGCTCCGCCGCCGGCCACGGGGCGGACTCGGCCGCCAGGCCCAATCCAGGGTAGCGTTTGTTCTTTTGCGCGCGGGCGGCGCACGGCGACGAACACAAGTAGACGCCGCGTCCCGGCGTCCGCGGCCCGGCGTCGGGCAGCCAGCCGTCGGCCCGGCGTACGAAGCGCACGAGGCCGGGCTGCGCGGCGCGAAGCCGGCAACCGACGCACGTGCGGGTCGGAACGTGCGCGGTCGCTATGCTTCGCCGCCCTCGCGGTGCGCCGGATCGAACATCTGCCGCTTGAACTCTTCGAGTTTGCGGATGAGTTCCGGATCGATCGATGGGGTGCCGTCGCCGGCCTCCGCATCCTCGGAAGCCTCTTCGCCCTCGAGGCCATCTTCGGGGGCGACGACCATCATGCGCTCCTCACGTTCCGCAAGATAGCGCGCGCGCGTTTCATCGGCGTCGGCTTCGCTCGTGATATCGAGACGCCAGCCCGTGAGCCGCGCGGCCAGCCGAACGTTTTGACCTTCGCGCCCGATCGCAAGCGAAAGTTGGTAATCCGGAACGACGACGAGGCCGACGCCCTCATCCTCGTACAACTCGACGCTGAGGACCTTCGCCGGGGCGAGCGCGTTATTGATGAAGCTGACGACGTCGCTCGACCAACGGATGATATCGATCTTCTCGCCGCGCAGTTCGTCCGAGACGCTCGCGATTCGGCTCGACTTCGGACCCAAGCACGCCCCGACGGCATCGACCTCGGTGCGATGGGAATGGACCGCGACCTTCGAGCGGCTGCCGGGTTCCCGGGCGATCGCCATGATCTCGACGGTGTTATCGTCGATCTCCGGCACTTCGCGCTCGAGCAGCCGCTGGACGAGCCCTTCGGCCGCGCGCGAAAGCACGATTTGCGGACCTTTATTAGTCTTACGCACGTCGAGCACGAACGCGAGGATGCGGTCGTTGATGCGATAGTTTTCGCGCGGCACTTGTTCGGAAAGAGGCAAGAGCGCTTCGGCCTTGCCGAGATCTACGAACATGTTGCGCTGCTCGTAGCGCTGCACGGTCCCGTTGACGAGATCGTGGAGCTTCTGACTGTAATCGTTGAAGATCGTATCGCGCTCGGCTTCGCGGATGCGCTGCACGATGACTTGCTTCGCCGTCTGGGCGGCGATGCGGCCGAAATCTTTCGGCGTGACTTCCTCATCGAAAAAGTCGCCCGGCTCGTACTTCGAGCCGGCTTCTTTGCGCGCGATTTCGAGCTTGGGATCGGTCACTTCGTCCGCGACGGTCCGGCGATGATAGACTTTGTATTCGCCCGTATCGCGGTCGATCGAGACGATCGCGTTCGCTTCACCACCAAAGTTTCTCTTGTACGCCGAAATCAAGGCCGCTTCGAGCGCTTCGAGCAGCATGTCGAAGGGAATCGCGCGTTCGCCCTGCAGCAGCCGCAACGATTCGCGTAGCGTCGGTTCGTCGGGGGAGACCTTGGTTTTCGCTTTGGCAGCCATCAGCGTTTCTCTCGTTTCTCTTGTTTGGCACGCCGCAGATCGGCGCGATAATCGTACTCGACATTGGCGGATTTCACCATCTCGAGGGGGATCGGCAGCTCGCCCCGCTTCTGCGCGAGGACGATCGTGTTTCCGCGAATTCCCAATAATTTTCCGCGATGCGTGTATTCGCCGGCAATCGGCAGCGTCGTCGTCACGAGGACGTTCTGATCGCGGAAGCGTTCGTAGTCGCTCGGGCCGACGAGCGGGCGGTCGATACCGGCCGATTCGACTTCGAGCGTATACGCATCGGGCTCGGCTTCCAGGACGTCGTTGAGTCGCGCGGCGATCCGGCCGCACGTTTCCAGATCCACCCCGCCCGGTCGATCGACCGTGAGCGCGAGTACCGTCGACCGGCCGCTGCGCCGCGAGCGCTGCGCGACGATCTCGATACCCCCGAACCCCTCCTCGAAGGGCAGTGCGCGAGCCGCATTTTCGAACGCTTCGACTAAACCCACAGGCCCCCGAACAACAACGAAGCGCGGGACAAACCCACGCTCGCAACAGTACCGTTGCGCAGTGTACCACGCGCGAGTCCGTTCGCGCAACGCGAGCGCCTCCGCCGGCCGGCAGCGGACCCGCGCCTATTTGGGCGGCGGCGTCGGCAATCCGGGTGGCGGCGCAAATTCCTCGCCCGCGCAGGAGCCGAACGTGTACCCGCCTTGCGGTTTGGCGCCCGGCTCGGGCGTCTCGACTTTCCAGCCCGTGCAGATCTCGATCCCGAGGATACGCTGGCGTTTGATGATGTAGACGATCGACGCCGAGCGATCGAGAAGCGTCCCGCGCTGGCGGACGATTTTCAGGACGCGCGCCAGCACCGCCGGCGGCGGCGCGGCAGCTGCGTAATATTCCGCGCGAACCTCGTCGACGGCCGCATCGAGCGTATTGGTGAAGTGTTTGTTGGAATACGCGATCGGCTGGCCTTGCGGCAGCATCGCATTGAGCCGTCCGTTGAGCTTTTCGACGGCGCCGTTATTGGCATTTCCGGGGGCCGCGACGCCGGCATTGGGCCGGTTCGCCAAGACGGCGGGGGCGGCTGCTGCGGGGGAACTCACGGCGGAACTTGTCGCAGCGCCGGAAGCGGGCGCACTGCTTGCAGCCGTCGCTGCGTTGCCATCGGCCGCCTTCGGAGCGTTCGCAAGTCCGGCGTCCCCTTTCGCCGCGGAACCGCGATCCGGCGCGCCGGTCGCTACCGCGTCGGCCCCCCCACTCGTCGCCGGTAACGTCGCCGGAGCCGTCGATGCGGCGGAGGCTGCCCGGTCCACCGCGTTCGCGAGCTTCGTCGGCGTAGCCGCGGGTACGTTCAGCGTCGGCGCTACCGTTGGCTGCGACGTCTGGGAGCGCTGCGTGGGCGCAGGCACGGGCACCGCGGCCGGTGGTTCCGTCGGCGCCGGCGTTGCGGGCGGCAACGAAGGCCGAGCGGTCGGCGCGGGCGTCGAGGAAGCGATCGGGGCGAGCGTCGGCGGAGTCGTCGGCGCGGGCGTCGGCCGAGCAGAGGATACGGGCGTTGCCGGAGCAGTCGGCACGGGCGTTGGCGCTGCGCTCGGCGGGTTCGGAGCCACGGTCGGGAGCGCCTGACCGCGAGCGGCCAAGACGTTGGGCGGCGCCACGCTCGCAACGACCGTTGGAGCGGCGCTCGGTCGGCGCGTTGGGCGTTCGGAGGGTTCCGGAGTCGCCTCCGGCGGCTCGGCCGTCGGCCGCGTCGCGGCGGGCGGGGCGACGACGGCGACCCGCGCGGCCTGCGGCGCGGCGCCGCGCACGATTTTCGCGAGCTCGGGATGACGCGTGCGCGGACGCGCGCGTGCGGTGAGCGGAACCTTCGGCGTGCGGACGGTAGGCGGCGCGATCGGCGTAGCGCGGTGCACGACCGGCTTTGCCGTGCGCTGCGGTGTGAGCGGCGCACTCGGCGGAAGCGGCGGCGCCGCGAGCGGCAGCGGCGGCCGCGTGGCGGGCACGTCGCTCGGCGCGGCGACCCGCACCAGAGGTCGGTCTTGCGTGATGGCCACGGTTTGCGAAATCGCTTCCGGAGCGGCGCTGCCGGCCGGCGCGAACGCGCGAATGACGAACAGGGCACCGGCGACGAGATGCAGGCCGGCCGAGAACAGATACGCGACGACGTAGCGCCGCCGTGCCTCTTCGTCTTCACGTCGACGTAGCGAACGCATGGGAGGTGTCATTCGCGCAAGGCCCGCCGCACACTTCAGTGTAACGCGCCACGACGTGCTACTGGAACGTGCGAGCAAACGAACAAAAATTGTTGCGACGATCGGTCCGGCATCGCGCTCGCCCGCGATCCTTCGCTCGCTCGTCGATGCCGGCCTCAACGTGGCCCGCTTGAACTTCTCGCACGGCACTCACGCCGAACACGGCGCGACGATCGCGGATCTGCGTCGCGTGGCGAGCGATACGGGCGTCCCGCTTGCAATCTTGCAAGATTTGCCGGGCCCCAAAGTGCGCACCGGCCTGCATGCGGACGGCGTCGCGTCGTTCCGGCTGGAAAACGGTGCGAACTTTTTTCTTTCGACGACGCCTGTGGAAGGCACGAGTACCGGCGTATCGGTGAGCTACGCGGGGCTCGCGCGCGATGTCGAACCCGGTAAGCGCATCTATCTCGGCGACGGTGCGATCGCGCTGCGGGTCGTGTCGACGACGGACGATCGCATCGAGACGCTGGTCGAAGTCGGGGGCGATCTGCGCGCGCAGCAGGGAATCAACTATCCCGACGGCACGCTCAATATCGAAGCGGTCACCGAGCGCGATCTTGAACATCTCGCCTTCGGTCTCGAAGCCGGCGTCGATTGGGTCGCAATCTCCTTCGTTAAGACCGTCGAAGACGTCTTGCGCGTCAAGCGTTTTATCGCCGAACGCGGCAAAAATACGCCGATCATCGCGAAAATCGAGAAGCACGAAGCGCTCGACGTTATCGACGACATCATCGCGGCCTCCGATGCGATCATGGTAGCGCGCGGCGATCTCGGTATCGAAATTCCGCTCGAGCAAGTCCCGATGGTTCAAAAAGATCTCATCGCGCGGGCGAATCGCCTCTCGAAGCCCGTGATTACCGCGACGCAGATGCTCGAATCGATGATCTCGGCCGCCCGGCCGACGCGTGCCGAAGCGACCGACGTCGCCAACGCCATCATCGACGGAACCGATGCCGTGATGCTCTCGGGGGAGACCGCGCGCGGCGCCTACCCGATCGAAGCGGTCCGCACGATGGCCACGATCGCGCGGCAGATCGAGGCGGGTTATCCGCACGAAGTCTTGCGCTATCGGCGGATGGCGCACACCAACCGGTCGATCGAAACCACGATCGCCGAAGGCGCCGCACAGATGGCCGAGGAGCTCCAGCTGCGCTATATCGTTACCGGCACGACCACGGGCAATACCGCGCGGCACATCTCGTCGTTTCGGCCACATGCGAGCATCATCGCGATGACGCCCATTCCCGAAGTCGCACGGCGCATGTCGCTGTTTTGGGGCGTCGAAGCGATCGTCGTTGACTCGTATCGCTACTTCGAATCCTTGATCGATATCGTCGAAGCCCGCATGTTGCGCGAAAATCTCGCGCGGCCCGGCGAGACGATCGCGATCACCTCCGGCATGCCCGTCGGCGAGGGCGGGACCAACGTACTCAAACTCCACCAGCTACCGTAGCCCCGTCGCTCCGGCTTCGATGCGAGGCCGATCGTCTTGCGAAAGCAAGCGGCGTTGCGCGCGGCGGCGTGGGTACAACACGGTACTCTATAAAGCGTTCGGCCGCTTAACGTCCTTTAGAAAGGTCAGTGTTGTACGATTATCTCGTCGTCGGAGCGGGCTTGGCCGGCAGTACGATCGCGGAGCGGCTCGCGAGCCAACTCGGTGCGTCGGTGCTCGTCGTCGACAAAAGGCCGCACGTCGCCGGAAATACGCATGATCCCCTCGCCGAGAACGGCCTGCGCTATCACCAGTACGGACCGCACATCTTCCACACCAATAGCGCGAACGTTGTCGCGTATCTCAGTCGCTTCACGCGCTGGCGACCGTACGAGCATCGGGTTCTCGCACGCGTCGACGGGCAACTCGTACCGATTCCCATCAATCGCACGACGATCAATCGTCTCTATGGCCTCGAGCTCGACGAAGCGGGTGTCGCGGCATTCTTCGGAGCGCGCGCGCAGCGCTTCGCTCGAATCGATAACTCCGAACAGACGATTCTGTCGCGCGTCGGAAGCGAACTGTATGAAAAGTTCTTCCGCGGTTACACGCGCAAGCAATGGGGCCTCGATCCATCCGAGCTCGACGCGATGGTCTGCGGCCGAATTCCGACGCGAACCGGCGACGACGATCGATATTTCACCGACGCGTTCCAAGCGATGCCGGCAGACGGATTTAGCGCGATGGTGCAGGCGATGCTCGCAAGTCCGGGGATCGACGTCGTGCTCGGCTGCGATTTCGCAACGATCGCCGATCGCGCGCGCTTTCGGCACATCGTCTATACCGGTCCGATCGACGAATACTTCGGCTATAAATTCGGTAAGCTGCCGTACCGTTCGCTGCGTTTCGAATTCGAGACGCGTGCCGTCGCGTGCGCCCAGCGGGTGGGTTGCGTGAACGAGCCGTCCGAAAACGTGCCCTACACCCGCACGACCGAGTACAAACATCTCACGGGACAAATTCACCCGCACACGATCGTTTCGCGCGAATATCCCTGCGCGGAGGGCGACCCCTACTATCCGATCCCGCGCCCCGATAATCGCGAACTGTATCGTAAGTACTCCAAGCTAGCAGAAGCGCAACGCGGCGTCACCTTCGTCGGGCGACTGGCCGAATACAAATATTTCAACATGGATCAAGTCGTCGCGTCGGCACTGGGCGCATTCGAGGGTCTCGCCGCGAGCGCAGCCGTTGCTTCCTGAACTTTGGGCGTCCCCCGAGCCGACGGTCGCGCGGATCGATGCGTCGCAGGTGCGGGATCAGATCGACGAGACGGGGCACGGGCGGCGCGACGACGACATCGAGCGCATCGCAAGCCTCGGCGTCGCGGCCGCGCGTTATCCCGTGCTGTGGGAGCGGGTCGCTCCGTTCGCGCGTGACGCGCGCGATTATGCGTGGCCCGATCGGCGTCTTCAGGGGCTCGTCGCGCGCGGCGTCGAGCCGATCGTAACGCTCTTGCACCACGGTAGCGGTCCGCGTTGGACGGGATTGCTCGATCCGCAATTTCCGGAACTCTTTGCAGAATATGCGGCCGCAACGGCACGCCAGTATCCGTGGGTCCGTCGCTGGACGCCGATCAACGAACCGTTGACGACGGCGCGTTTTTCCACCCTGTACGCAGCGTGGTATCCGAATCTCTTCTTCGACGACCGGGCCTTCGGACGCGCCGTCGTCAACGAGGTTCGCGCAATCGCGCTCGCCTGCGAGCGCATCTCCGAAGTGATTCCGAACGCATCCTTTTTGCTGACCGAAGATCTGCAGAGCTTCACGGCTGCCGACGAGGGCGTCGTCGACTACGTGGCCCATAAGGGCGAGCGCATGTACCTGACGTGCGAATTGCTGCAGGGTCGCGTCGTCTTAGGCCATCCGATGTACCGGTACCTGGCGGAGACGTGCGCTATTCCCGAGCGCGAACTCGCGCTCGTGGCCCGCACGCCGCGGCCGCCGGACGTCATGGGCTGGAATTACTATCCGAATTCGGAGCGCTGGATCGAAAGCGACGGCGCCGGTCACCGCAACCTCTCCTTGGTCGACGTCGCGCCGCAACGGCTGGCTCTCGTTCCGCTTCTGCGGGCCGCACATGCCCGGCTCGGCATACCGTTCGCACTCTCCGAAGTACACGTGCTCGGCAACGAACGCGAGCGTGCGCGCTGGCTGCTCCAGCGCCTCGACGATGTGCTGGCGGCGCGCGATGGCGGCGTTGCGATCGTGGCGTTCGGCGCCTGGGCCGCGTTCGGAATGGTCGATTGGACGTCGCTTTTGCGTAGCAACGAGCGGCGCTCCGAAGACGGCATCTACACGTTCGCAGGGCCCGAGGGCATCCCGCAGCCCACCCTCGTCGCGGACGTTTTGCGGGAGTTAGCCGCCGGAAAAGTTCCGGCGAAGCCGCTCGAGCCCGCGTGGTGGGAGCGCGACTCGAGCTTCGCCGCCTAAGCTGAAGCGGGCGCTACGTCGCGGCCAGCACGGCGTCGTACATGTCGCGATAGCGCGACCCGACGACGTCGCGGCCGTACCGCTCGCGCGCTTCCGCGCGTTGTTCCGCAGCGCCCGCCCACGTGTCGTCGATCTTCGTCCACGCGTCGGTAAGACCGGCGACGAAACCCGCGGTATCGTCGGGGACGAGCCACCCGGTACGCAGCGGCAGAATCGCGTCTTTGAGCGCCCCGGCGTTGGCCGCGACGACGGGTATTCCGGCGACCAGCGCTTCGAGCGGCGCTTGCGGTTGCGCGTCGTTGGAAAGCGGGACCGCGAGCACATCGATATTGGCGAAGAGGTCGGCTGCCGGAACGTCGCCGCGAAAATTCACGACGCTTGCGAGCTTGAGGTGCCGGGCGTGGGCCACGACGAAATTCCGCGCGCGGCCGGCACCTGCTACTTCCATACGTGCTTCGGGAAAACGTTCGCGCAGCTTTGCGAACGCGTCGATTGCGGTCTCCCAGGAGCGGTCCGCGGAGAGATACCCGCGCCATCCGACGATCGGACCGCTGCGCGTCGCGGGGCGCACCAGCGGCGCACCGCCGTCCAGCGGCACGGCAACCGCATGCGGCACCACGTCGATCGTGCCATCGGCGAGCTGTAAGCGTCGCTCGAGGGCCCGCGCGAGCGACGGATACGTGGCGCATAGCCGCGCGGCGCGGCGCAGATAGCCGGGAAGTTTGCGCTCGACCAATTTTTTCGGCAGTTCCTTATCGCGCTGCGGTTCGTGAAAGGTCACGAGCGTGCGCGCCGCGAGCGACGCGGGAAACGTGCCGAGCGCCACCGCCACGGCGGGAAATCCGTGCGCGTGAATGAGGTCCGGGGCGAACTGCGTCACGACGCGGCGCAGCCGCGCGACGGCGATGCCCATGCCGATGAAACCACCCGGCCGCCACCCCTGGCAGCGCACGCCGGCGGCACGAAAGCGGCGCTTGTCGTCGGTCGACGCGAGCACCAGCATGTCGTAATCGTCGCGCAAGTGCGTCGCCAGATCGAGCACGTCGCGGACCATCGCATCGCCGCGCGGCGAAACCAGCATCAATAGCTTCTTCTTCATGCCCTGCCGTACGTTCGCGCCGGCCGCCGCACGTTCTTCGCGCGAATTACCCGGCCGCGGCGTGCGCGAGCTTCTGGACCCGCACGTCGCCGACGAGGGTTTGCGCGTGTTCGAGTGCGACCGTGGCAACGCTGCCCGAAAGCATGCGCGCGATTTCTTCGAGAACGTCCTCTCGCGCGTCGAGCCGCACGAGCTCCACGACCGTCGTACCGCGCGCTTCGCGCTTGCGCAACGCGTAATGGCGATCCGCCCACGACGCGATCTGCGCGAGGTGCGTCACGCACAAGACCTGCGACGTTCGCGCGAGCGTGCCGATGCGCACGCCGACCGCACTGGCCGTCGCGCCGCCGATACCCGCGTCGATCTCGTCGAAAACCAGCGCCGTGCGCTCGCGGCGATCGGCCAGCACCACGACGAGCGCTAGCAGCACGCGCGAGAGTTCCCCGCCCGACGCCGCACGCGCGAGCGAGCGCACGGGCTCGCCGGGATTGGGCGCGAGCGCGAATTCGGCGCTTTCGCCGCCGCCGGGACCGATGGCCGTCGAAGCCTCGAGCACGACGGCGAAACGCGCGGCCGGCATCGCGAGGCCGGCGAGTTCTGCTGCGACGCGCTTCTCGAGCGCGCGGGCGGCTTTCGCGCGGAGAGCGCCGAGCGCGAGGGCGTCGGCTACGAGCGCCGCCCGCGCGGCCGTCAGTCGCGCACGCAGTTCGTGCTCGCGCTCGTCGCGCGACGTTTCGCGCGAGATCGTTTCGGCGAATCGCTCGCGCGTTGCCAGTACCTCGGCGATGCTACCGCCATACTTCTTCTTGAGTTTTTCGATGAGGTCGAGCCGCGCGGTCGCTGTCTCCAGTTCGTCCGTATCGAGTTCCGTTGCGTCGAGCTCGCGTGCCAGCGCGATCGCCGCGTCGTTCGCATCGCTCTGCACCGTCGCGAGGCCGGCGGCGAGCGTTTCGAGAGCCGGTGAAAATCGGGCGATCCCCGCGACGCTCGCGGCGGCCGCGCCCAGTGCTTCCAGCGCGGATGTTTCGCAGCCGGCGATGGTCTCGTGCGCGCGGGCCAACGCCGCGCGAATCTTCTCGACGTTTCCAAGGTAATCGCGCCGCTCGCGCACCGCGTCGTCTTCCCCCGGGCCCAGCGTCGCGTCGTCGATCTCGCTTGCCGCGAAGCGCGCGAATTCGAGTTCCGCCAGGGCCCGCCCGACGTCGTCCGTCAGTGCGCGCAGTTCCGCCTCGAGATGCTGCGCGCGCGCATAACCGCTCGCCACGGCCGCGCGTTTGGCAAGCGCGCCGGCACCGGCGAACGCGTCGAGCACGTCGAGCTGATACGTCCGCGAAAGCAAGCGCTGTTGTTCGTGTTGCCCCACCGAATCGAGAACGAGCTCGCCGATCGCCCGCAATTGACTCGCCGTCGCGAGGCGACCGTTGACCCGCGCGGACGACTTACCGCCCGGCGTCATGTCGCGGGCGAGAATGGCGGTATCGTCGTCGTCCGCCGGCTCGAATCCGTCCGCGCTCAGATGCGCGCGGAGCGCTTCGTCCAGCTCGATCGCGAGCGTCACGCGCGCGCGCGCCGCGCTCGCCCGTACGATATCGGCCGAAGCCCGTTCGCCCAGCGCGAACGCGAGCGCTCCGAGCAGCATCGTCTTGCCCGAACCCGTCTCGCCGCTGCACACGGTAAAACCGTCCGCAAATTCCAGCGTGGCCCGTGCGATCAGCGCGAAATCTTCGATTTCCAAGCTGCAGAGACGCACGTTAGCGATCCTTGACCGGTGCGTTCCAGCGCAGCTTTCCCTCGAGTAGCGCAAAAAAGTCGAGCGGCTCCCGGCGCGCGAAGCGCACTTTGCGCGGATAGCGCGTGACCGTCACGCGTTCCCCCGGATGCAGCGTATCGACGACTTGGCCGTCGGCTTCCAGTGCGACGCCGCTGGTTTCGGGATCGCACGCGATGACGATCGTCGAACAGGTCGGAACGACGAGCGGCCGCGAGAAGAGTGTGTGCGGCAAGAGCGCGGTGAGGATGAACGCGTCGACGTCGGGCGCGACGATCGGCCCGCCCGCGGAGAGCGAATACGCCGTCGATCCCGTCGGTGTCGCGACGACGATACCGTCGGCCGGTACGTGCGCGGCTTCTTTGCCATCGACGTAAAGCCCGAACGGAGCCATATGCGGGCTCGTCCGCGTGACGACGACGTCGTTGAGGGCGAAGTGCGTGCGGCCGTGCGCGACGACTTGCAGCGCCGTGCGTTCGTCGATCTCGAAACCCGTCGCGAAGATCTCCGGGAGCCGCTCGATCTCGGAATCTCCGCCGTCCATCTCGGTGAGGAAACCCAGCCGTCCCGTGTTGATGCCGAAGAGCGGAATGCCGTGCGGCGCGGCCAGTCGGGCCGCCCGCAGAAGCGTTCCGTCGCCACCGAGGGTGACCAAAAGCCGGGCGCTCTCGAGTTCCGCGCCCGCGCTTGCCAGACCCAGCTCGCGCTCTTGTTCGACGTCGAGTGCGACCGCGTAGCCGGCATCGCGGATCGATTTTGCGATCGCGGCGGCCGCCGAGCGCGCGTGTTCGCGGAACAGATCGACGTACAGCGCGATCGTACCGGAGAGCGGCGGTGCGTCCATCAGGCGACGCTCGTGCACAGCGCTAGCGTCCGTTCGATCGCGGCATCGTCGTACGGCGTTCCGGCGCGGCGTACGAGTGCGAAGAACTCGACGTTGCCCGCGGGCCCGACGAGCCGGCTCGCGGTCAACGCGACGGGCGCGAGTCCGAGCCGTAACGCACCCTGCCGCGTCTCGCGGAGAATCGCACGATGGACCGCCGGATCGCGCACGACGCCACCACCGCCGAGGCGCGCGCGACCGGCTTCGAATTGCGGCTTCACGAGCGCGACGATCGCGGCACCATCGCCCGCACCGAGAAACGCACGCGTGCGATCGAGCATCGTGACGACGGAGATGAACGACGTATCGATCGTCACGACATCGAACGGCTCGCCGAGCGCACCGTCGGGCACGAGCCGATAATTGGTGCGCTCGATGACGCGCACGCGCGCGTCGTCGCGTAGCGAGAGGGCGATTTGACCGTAGCCGACGTCGAGCGCCGTCACGTGCGCGGCACCGTGCTGCAGCAGACAATCCGTAAAGCCGCCCGTGGAGGCGCCGACGTCGAGCGCGCGGGCGGCGCTAACGTCGAGTGCGAAATCCGCGAGCGCCCCTTCGAGCTTTTCGCCGCCGCGGCTCACGAAGGGCCGCGCGCGTTCCACCTCGATCGCGGCGCCGGCGGCGACCGAGGCACCGGGCTTCGTCGCCGGATCGCCGTCGACGCGCACGCGTCCCGCGATGATCAGCGAACGCGCGCGCGACCGCGTGACGCCGGTGCGTTCGGCGACCGCCTCGTCGAGCCGCCGCGCCGTTCGCGCTGCCATGCTTTAAAGGTCCGGGTCGGCGTCGTCGGCGGCGTCGACGGCGGCCGCAGGCGCATCGCCACGCGTGGTCGTCTCGATCGAAGCTTGCGCGTCCTTGAGCAACTGCTCGCAGCGCAGTGCGAGCGTCTTGCCTTCTTTGAAAAGAGCGACCGACTCGTCGAGCCCGACGCTTTCGCGTTCGAGTTTCGCGACGATCTCTTCCAGGCGCTTGAGCGCTGCTTCGAAGTCCCCCGCTACGCTAGTTGCCATCCGTCTCTTTCCGTTCGACGCGCGCGTGGAGCGTTCCGCGAGCGAGCCGTGCTTCGATGCGTTCGCCGGCCGCCACGCCCGCAGGGTCGCTCACAATGCAGCCGCGGTACGTAACGATCGCATAGCCGCGTTGCAGGATTGCTTCGGGATTCTTACCGTTGAGATGCGCGTGCGCGAGCGCGAGCGCTTGCGCCGAGCGCGCGCCCACGCCGAGTGCCGCCGGGGCCAGGCGTCCGGCGGTATCGCGGGCGCTCCGGCGCGAACGCTCGACGCTCGCACGAGCGGCGGCTTCGAGGCGGAGACTCGCGGCCTGCAGGCGCCGTGCGCGAGCGGCGAGGCGGCGCGATGGATCGCGTGCGTCGAGCCGGCGCACGAGTCCGCGCACGCGATCTTCGCGGGTCCGCAGCCCCGCAGCGGCGGCGTTCGAAAACGCTCCCGACGCGGCATCGACGCGTTGCGCGAACGGCGCGAAAAAGACGCGCGTATCGGTCAGTTTGGAGCGCACCAGCGCCGCCGCTAAACGCGAGCGAAAACGCTCGAGCCGCAGATCGAGCGCGCGCAGCGCGCGCCCGAGACCGTCGTCGATGCGCGCTTCGAGCAGGTGGAGGCCCGTGCCGACGGCTTCCGCGGCCGCCGTCGGCGTCGCGAAGTAGACGTCGGCCGCGAAGTCGCAGAGCTGCTGGTCCGCGGTGTGTCCGATCGCCGAAATGACGGGATGCGCGGCGCGGGCAACCGCGCGCACGACGCGTTCGTCACTGAAAGCGAAGAGATCTTCGAACGATCCGCCGCCGCGCGTGACGACGATGCAATCGACATCGGCACGCGACGCGCGCGCGAGCGCCGCGCAAATCGCGTCGGGAGCGTTCGGCCCTTGCACGAGGGTCTCGCACCACACGACGCGCACGTGCGGCGCGCGCTTCTGCAAGCGGGTCACAAAGTCGATCGCGCCGTTCGCGGTGCGCGACGAAACGAGGGCCACGCGAAACGGGAACGCCGGCAGCGGGCGCTTGCGCTCGGGCGCGAAGAGGCCTTCGGCTTGCAGCTTCTTCTTGCGCGCATCGAAGAGCGCTTGTACGCCGCCGATGCCCTCGAGTTCGAGCGCGCGAACGACGATCTGATAGGTGCTTCGCATGTCCGACGTCGTCACGGAGCCGCGCACGACGACGGCGAGCCCGTTCTTGACCGCCGGAAAGCGCGCCGCATCGCTCGCCCGCGCGAACGAAGAGACGACGACGTTATCTTCCTTGAGATCGAAATACAGGTTGCCGTTGGGCATCGTTCGCAGATTGGAAATCTCGCCGCGCACCGATACGTCGCGCAGGTTTTGATCCGCCTCGACTTTGCGTTTGAGATAATCGGCCAGCCGCTTGACGCTCACGACCCGCGCCGGAGCGCGCCCCTGCGGCTGCGGCGTCATTGCGGCGGGGGCGCCTCCCCCGCCGCCGGGGTGGATTCGTCGAGCGGCGGCGCGGTCGCATCGGGAACCGGCGTTCCGGCGGCGGCTGCTTCGAGCGCCGCGCTCGCCCGGCGTCCGGCCGCGCGCGCGTCGCCGACTCCATGTGCGACCGTCACGACCACGCGTTGCGCGGCAAGCGGCACGTTTGGAAGGTCGCGCCGCGGTGAGGCCGCCGCCGCTCGCGCGTACGCGGTGGGCGGAACTATCGCGGCGATCGGCTCGGCCAGCGCCGACGGCACGTCGATCTGCGCGCGCCGGCGCCCGTAATAGCCGGCGCTGGCACACGAACCGAGCGGTTCCGTCCCGTCCAGAAAATATTCGAACTTTTTCGGTTGGCCGCAATATGCGACTTTTCGAACTTCGGTCGAAGGATAGACGAACTCATGTTTGGCCACGTGAACGAGTGCCGCTTTCATGAAGCGCGCCCACGTCCGAGCTGGAATATTACCACCATACGATTCGCGCATGCGCGTGTAATCGTCGTTGCCGAGCCACACCGCGACGGCGAGATCGGGCGTGAAGCCGACGAACCAGGCGTCGCGAAAGTCCGACGTCGTCCCGGTCTTGCCGGCGGCGGGGCGGCCGATATCGGCGTTGGGAAAACCGGTGCCTTCCTTGATGACGCCTGCGAGCATCGAGGACATCAGATACGCCGTGCCGGCGCTGACGACTTCGGTCTCCTGCGGAACGCGATTGTCCAGGAGATCGGTTCCCAGCGAATCGCGCACGAGCCGGATCGGCGACGGCTCGATATGGATGCCCTGGTTCGCGAGCGTCGCGTAACCGGCGGCCTGATCGAGCGGCGTGATGACCGAACTGCCGAGCGCGAGGGAGAGATTGGCTTCCAGCGGCGCGCGCACGCCCATGCGGTGCGCGTACTCTATGACGCGATCGACGCCGACTTGCTGCGCGAGTTTTACCGCGACGACGTTGCGCGATTGCGCGAGCGCGTAGCGTAGCGTAACGCCGCCGAGAAAGCGAAAATCGTCGTCCATCGGACTCCAGCGCGTTCCGTCACCCATCGGGTACGACACCGGAGAATCGTCGACGATCGACGTCGGCGGCATGCCGCTGTCGATCGCAGCCGTGTAGACGTACGGCTTGAACGACGAACCGGGTTGGCGCAGCGCCTGCCACGCGCGATTGAATTGGCTTTTAAGCGTGAAGCCGCCGGCACCGCCGACCATCGCGACGATTTCGCCCGTCTGCGGCCGGATCGCGACGAGCGCCGCTTGGTGCGCGTTGATGCCTTCGTTGACCGCGCGTCCGACGCCCCAGTTCACCGCGTCCTGCGCGAGTTTCTGCAGATGCGGATCGAGCGTCGTGTTGACCTCGAGCCCGCCTTCGTACACGGCTTGCGTGCCGAAGGTCGAATCGAGTACGTGCGTCGCGTACGTCGTGAAGTACGGATATTTGAACGACTGCAAACCGGTAAGTCGTTCGGACATGAGTCCCAGCGGAGCGGCGAGCGCGACGTCGAGTTGCGACTGCGTGATATAACCGCTCGCGCGCATGCGTTCGAGGACGTGGCGCTGGCGTTCGACGGCGTGCTTGCGATTGACGTACGGCGAGTAATCCGACGGCGCGGCCGGGAGGCCGGCGAGCAGCGCCGCTTGAGCGATGGAGATACGCGCGACGCCGGTACCGAAATACTCGTGCGCCGCAGCTTCGATCCCGTACGCGCCGGCGCCGAAGTAAATTAAATTGAGATACCGCTCGAGAATTTCATCTTTGGTGTAGTAGCGCTCGATTTCGAAGGCCAGCAACGCCTCCTGTATCTTGCGCGAGATCGAGCGCTCGTTCGAAAGAAAGAGCGCGCGCGCGAGTTGCTGTGTGATCGTCGAGGCGCCTTGCAATTGTTCGTGACGATAGTCCGCGAGCGCGGCGCGCGCGATCCCGCCGAAATCGACGCCGTGATGCTTGTAAAAATTATGATCTTCGTTTGCGATGAAGGCGTTGCGCACGCGCTGCGGGATTTTGCCGATCGGCAAGAAGATGCGGTTCTGCTTGTAGAGCGTCGCGAGCAACTCGCTGTTTCGTGCGTAGACCCGGGTCGAGCGCGAGGGCTGAAAATCGGCCATGCGATTGATATCGGGCAAGTTCTTGGAATACGAATAGACGACGCCCGCGATCGTGCCGGCAGCGAACAGGACGAGCAGAAACGCCGTCGCGAGCACGCCGTAGACGATTCGCCCGAAGATGGATAGCCGGCGGCGCTTCTTCCGGCGGCTCCCGATCGTTCCGGCCATCGCTAAGCGACCACGGCGTTGGCGAGCACGCCGTTGACGTACCGGCCGCTATCGTCGGTGGAAAACTTCTTCGCAAGCTCCACGGCTTCGTTGATCACGACGGCCCGCGGTGTATCGCGGTGATACGTCATCTCGTACACGCTCATGCGCAGCACGAGCCGGTCGAGCGTCGGCAGCCGGTCGATCGTCCAACCCTGGAGCAGCGGTGAGATCAGCGCATCCGCCTCCTCGACGTGTTCGAGCGTACCGAGCACGAGCTCGCGCACGAAGGCCCGCTGTTCGGATTCCTGCGGTCCTTCGAGCGTCTGAGCGAGCGCGTACGCCGGATCGTGATGGCCGACTTCGATGCTGTACAGCGTCTGCAGCGCGAGCTCGCGCGCGAAGCGACGGGTCACGTAGCGGCGCCCACGGCCGCGGCGTTGAACGCCGGCAGATATTCGATCGATACGCCGCCTTCGCGAAAACGTCCGTCACGCATGATCGCGCTGCAGATGTCGATCGTCGTATTGACGCCGGAGATCCGCGTATCGCCCAAAGCCGCGATCATACGATCGATCGCTTCGAGTCGCGTCGTCCCGTGGGTGACGATTTTTGCGAGCAGCGAATCGTAGAACGGCGGAATCGCAAGTCCCGCGTAGGCATGCGAATCGACACGAACGCCGTTGCCTCCCGGCAGCGCGACGTCGACGAGCGTTCCGGCGGCCGGGGCGAAATTGTGAGCTGCCTCTTCGGCATTGATGCGACATTCGATCGCGTGGCCGCTCGGCACGAGGCGTTTCTGCTCGAACGAGAGTTTCGCACCCGCCGCAACGCGGATCTGTTCGCGCACGATATCGACGCCGTAGAGCATCTCGGTCACGGGGTGCTCTACCTGGATCCGCGTGTTCATCTCCATAAAGTAGACGTCGTCGCCGCTGAGCAAGAATTCGAGGGTTCCGGCGCTCTTATACGATACCGTGCGCGCCGCCGCCAGCGAGACGTCGTGCAGTTTACGACGCACGCGGTCCGAAAGGTGCGGCGCCGGAGCTTCCTCGACGAGTTTTTGATGCGACGGTTTTTGGACCGAGCAGTCGCGCTCGCCGACATGGACGACGTTGCCGAAGGCGTCGCCGACGATCTGCACTTCGACGTGGCGCGGCTTTTCGATCAGCTTTTCCATGTAGAGGCGACCATCTTTGAAATTCGCTTCGGCTTCGGCTTGCGCCGTCGCAAAGGCATGTTCGAGCTCTTCGGGCGTGCGGACCGCGCGCATGCCCTTACCGCCGCCCCCCGCGGTCGCCTTGAGCATCACGGGATAGCCGAGCCGTTTGGCACCAGCGAGCGCGTCCATGACGGAGTTAAGAATGTCGGTGCCGGGTGTCGTGGGCACTTTCGCCTCGGCCATGATCGCTTTAGCGGTCGCCTTATCGCCCATTTTCGCGATCGTCTCGGGGGCCGGGCCGATGAAGGCGATGCCGTGGTCGGCACAGATCTCTGCAAAGCGCGCGTTTTCGGCAAGGAACCCGTAGCCCGGATGGATCGCGTCGGCGCCCGAAATAAGCGCGGCGGAAATGATGTTCGGAATGTTGAGATACGAGCGCGCGACGGGCCCGGGGCCCACGCAGAATTTTTCGTCGGCATTGCGGACGTGCAGCGAGGCTCGATCGGCTTCGGAGAATATCGCTACCGTCTCGACGCCGAGTTCGTGCGCCGCGCGATTGACGCGCACCGCGATCTCGCCGCGATTGGCGATCAATATCTTCTTGAACATTACGCTTCTATCGCGAACAGCGGCTGCCCGTATTCGACCGCCTGGCCGTCGCTCACGAAAATTTCGGCGACGGTGCCGGGGCCGCCGGAACGGATCGGATTACGAATGCCCAGCGACTCCACGTAGGCGAGTTCTCGATCGGCAGCTAGCATGGCGCCGAGCGCGACCGAGGGTCGCGAAAGGCGCACGATGCCGACGAATTCGGCCTTCAGGATGTTGCGCGGATGCTCGTCGTGTGCCGCCGCGCCGTTGGTCGAAATGACGCCGCTCACAACCGTCGCGTCGGCCGGCTCGAGCGCGAGCGCCGGCGCGGCGGCGCGTGGCGTCCGGCGTACGTCGATCCCCAGCTGCCCTTCATCGATGCGAACGCGTGCGAGGCCGGCGTCGGCACAAAACGCCGCCGCCGAGCGCACGCGTTCGAGCGTCTCGTCCCAAGTCACAGCCCGTTCTTTTCGAGCCGTTGCGACCGGTATCCGCTGGACGGCCGAGCGTTGCGCTTGGGGCAACGCCGCGAGCGCGCCGGCATACGCGGGTTCGATTTCGGCAAGCGGCGCGAGGGCGAAGGCCCGTTCGAGCAGCCGCGCGTGCGGTATCGTGAGCTCGGGTTCGGCGAGTCGCACGTCGTCGAAGGCGAGGATGTCGAGGTCGATCGCCCGCGGGCCCCAGCGGAAGGTCGTAACGCGTCCCAACCGCGCTTCGATCGCCTTGAGGCCCGCGAGCAGCGCGTGCGGATCGCGGGACGTCTCCAGTAGCGCGGCGGCGTTCGTAAAATCGGCCTGATCCGCGACGCCCCACGCTGCGGTCAGATAGAGTGCCGAACGGGCGGTGACGCGCCCGAGTGCTTCGAGCGCTTCGAACGCGGCCGCGATCCGCGCGGCCCCATCGCCGACGTTGGAGCCCAGACCGATTCGCGCGAGATGCATGGTCAGGCGCGGGTTGCGGTCAGGCGCACGGCGGGCGTAGCGCCGTCGAGCAGCCCGGGCTTCGCGATCGTGATTGCGGCCGCGGAGATCCGCGCGTCGCGCATGATCTCGCGCAATACTTCATCGCCTAAACGTTCCAGCAAGCGGTACGACCGGTCGCCGACCAGCGTGACGATACGAGCGTGCAGCGCCGCGTAGTCGATCGTATCCGAGAGCGTATCGCTCGCGCGCGCCGCCGCGATGTCGACGTTGAGCTCGATCTCGATATCGAAGGGCTGCACGTAGTCGCGTTCGCCCGGGTTCGCGCCGTGCTTGCCGTACGCGCGAATCCCGCGGACGGCGATCGTGTCGGTCACCACGTCTCTTTCCAGTCCGGCGGGCGCCAGCCGCGCTCGATCGCGTCGGCGACCGCGACGACATCGCGCATGGCTGCGACGTCGTGAACCCGCACGATATCGATCTTCGCCGCCACCGCGAGCGCGACCGTCGCCGCCGTGCCGTACGTACGCTCCGAAACGGCGCGCCCCGTAAGTTTTCCGATCGTCGATTTGCGCGACGTGCCGAGCAGCGTGGGGAAGCCGAGGGCAACCAGGCGATCGAGCGCACCGAGCACCGCGAGATTGTGTTCCGGCGTCTTCCCGAACCCGATTCCCGGGTCGAGCACGATGCGCTCGCGCGGAATGCCGGCCGCAAGCGCGAGCCGGGCCTGGCCCTCCAGCGTGGCGAGCACTTCGTCGACGACGTCGCGTTCGTACACGGCGACGCGTTTATTGTGCATGATCGCGACCGGGACGCCCGACTCGCGCGCGACGGCGAGGAGCGCCTCGTCGAGCCCCCAGATCGAATTGAGCATATCGCCCCCAGCGGCGAACGCGCTTGCGAACACGACCGGTTTATAGGTGTCGATCGAAAGCACCGCATGCGGCGCGCGGGCGCGCAGACCCGCGACAACCGGTTCCAAACGACGGCATTCTTCGACGGCATCGATCGGCATGTGGCCGGGACGCGTCGATTCCGCGCCGATATCGACCAGGTCAGCGCCCGCGCCCAGAAGCGCGAGGCCGCGTTCGATCGCCGCTTCGGGGTCGGGCAAGCCGTCGCCGGAGAACGAATCCGGCGTAGCGTTGACGATTCCCATCACGTACGTGCGCTCGCCCCAGGCGAAACGCCGTCCGCGGAGCGTCAGCGCCTTAGCGACGCGAGCGTTCGAAGACATGTTCCAGCCACCACGCACGCAAGGTCGCCGCGACGAACGTGGATCCCGTGACGACGACGATCGCGCTACCGTCCGCGTGACGGCGCGCCACCGCGAGCGCTTCGATCGGATCGGCGATCGTGCGCGATGCGACACCCGCATGTTCGAGAATATTGGCCAAGCGCTGAGGCCGCTCGGCGGTTTTGCCCGGCGCGTCGAACGACGTGACGATGAACGTCGCCGGCAACGACGACCACGCCCGCAGGATGTTCGCCGCATCTTTGCTTTCGCCGATGCCGACGATGAAGATAAAGCGCCGCTCGGGAAACGTTTCGCGCAGCGCGGCCGCGAGCGACGCCGCCTTATCGGGGTTGTGTGCGACATCGAAGATGACGCCCGGGAATCCCGGATAGAACTCCATCCGTCCCGGGAGGACGAGTTGCGCGAGCCCGCGCTCGATCGCTTCGCGCGTCGGCCGCAGGGCGGGACGGAGCCGTTCGAGCGCGACGAGCGCGGTCGCCGCGTTGCGTTGTTGAAAGCGCCCGAGCACCGGCAGCGCGAGATCGTAGGTCTCGCGCTCCGTCGTTACCGCGAAGGATTGACCGTAGCGTTCGCCGGGCCGCTGCTCGATCGTCGTCCGGTCGAAGACGCCGACGAAGGGCGCACCGACGCGGGCGCACGTCGCTTCGATGACCGCGCGAGCGTCCCCGGAGGCATCTGAAACCAGCGAAATGCCGGCCTTCACGATACCGGCTTTATCGCGCGCGATTTCGGCCGGCGTATCGCCCAGCAGTTCCGTATGATCGAGCCCGACGTTCGTGATGACGGCGATCTCGGGCGCGATGAGGTTCGTGCCGTCGAGCGTTCCACCGATGCCGACCTCGATCACACCGACGTCCACCTCCGCTCGCGCGAAAGCGACGAATGCGAGGGCCAGCGTCGTTTCGTAATACGACGGCCGCCCGAACTCGTGCTGCGTCGCTTCGATGGCGGGCAGCATTTCCGAAAGCACGTCGCCGAACACGTCCTCGGAGATCGACGCGCCGTCGATGCACGCGCGCTCCGTCACCGAGGTGAGGTGAGGCTTCGTGTGCAGGCCCGTGCGTTTGCCCGATGCCCAGAGCGCCGTCGCGATCATCGTCGCGGTTGACCCTTTGCCGCTGGTGCCGCCGACGTGAATCGTCGGATAGGCCAGATGCGGGTCGCCGAGATGGTGCAGCAAAGTTCGCATGCGGTCCAGACGATGCGGGTTGTGACGCGATGCCGTTTCGTTGATCGTTCCGAGCAGATACTGCGTCGCGCGTTCGAAGGTCACGAACGTTATCCGTCGGTTACCGTATCGGCGAGCAGCTCGAGCGCGTGCGGCAACGCCGGCAACAGGATCGCGAGCGTTTCGCGCACGGCTTTCGGGCTCCCCGGGAGGTTGACGATGAGCGTCGTGCCACGCACCCCCGCGACGGCCCGCGACAGCATCGCCGTCTTCACTAGCGCCGCTGAAGCCGCGCGCATCGCTTCGGGAATGCCGGGGACTTCGTAATCGAGGACGCCTTGCGTCGCTTGCGGCGTACGGTCGCGCGGGGAGAGTCCCGTCCCGCCGCTGGTGAGGACGAGCGGTACGCGCCGCCGGTCGGCGAGGTCGATGAGCTCGGCCTGCAGCGCCGCTGCATCGTCGGGCAGCACGCGCACGTGAACGACCGAATACTGCGGGCCGAGCGTCTCCACGATGGCGGGGACGCAGGCGTCAGGCCGCGTTCCCGCCGCCGCACGGTCGGAGAGCACGAGAATCGCGACGTCGCAGCCGGGCACTACGCCGTCTCCGGCGCGTGCCACGTTCCGCTCTTGCCGCCCCGTTTCTCGATCAAGCGCACGGGTCCGATCGTCATGCCTTTCTCCAGTGACTTGGTCATGTCGTAAATCGTCAACGCCGCAATCGACGCGGCCGTCATCGCTTCCATTTCGACGCCGGTCTGCCCGTTCGTGCGCGCGATCGCGTCGATCTGTAAGATGCCGGCCGACACCCATGCGAACGTCACGTCGACGCTCGAAAGCGGCAACGGATGGCACAGCGGAATCAGGGCCGCAGTCTGCTTGGCCGCCATGATGCCGGCGATTTGCGCCGTCGTCAGTGCGTCGCCCTTGACGAGCGTTGCATCGCGCAGCGCCTGGGCCGTTTCGGGCCGCATACACACGTGCGCCCGCGCGTGCGCACTCCGCTGCGTCGGTACCTTGCCGCCGACATCGACCATCGCTACGCCGCCGTCGGGAAGGACGTGCGAGGGTCGCTCGGGGGTGAGCGGTTCGTCGGCGCTAATTGCGCAGGCTCGAGCTCGACGACGCTTGGAAGCGTAACCAGAGCAGCGACAACGCCGCGAGCACTTCGAAGAGGATGAAGTGCGAGACGTGTCGCCCCGGATGCGACGCTCCGATTTGAAGCACGCCGAGCAGATAGAGGAGGCCGACGATTGCGAAGATCACGGCGAGAGCGATAGCGAGAGGCTTCATGCCATGACCTTTGCAAGCGTGAGAGCGAGACAAACGACGCCGAATATCAAACAATACCATCCGAACGGGCGCAAATCGTTAGCGCGAAAATAGCGAGTGAGGAAGCTCACCGATGCGTACGCGGTGATGGCCGCGAGCACGCCGCCGACTGCGGCTTGCGCGAGAATATCGTGAGCCTGGGGCTTGAAGAGCTGCGGTACCTCCAAGACCGAGGCCGCTAAGATGACCGGCGTCGCGAGGAGAAACGAGTAGCGTGCGGCGTCTTCGTGCGAGAGACGCAGGAGCAATCCGGCAACGATGGAGGCTCCCGACCGGGAGATACCCGGAAAGAGCGCGGCTCCTTGCGCGAGGCCGACTTTGGCAGCGTCGGCCCATGGCAACGCGCGTAGCGGTCGCGCGTCACTCGGCCCGGCGCTGCGCCGTAGCGCCTCCCCCGCGAACATGACGAACCCGTTGACGATCAGGAAGATCGCGACGAGAGCGCTCGAACCGAAAAGTTGGCGCACCGGGTTTTCCAGAAACACGCCCAGCAGCGCCACCGGAATCGTGCCCACGACCAGCAGCCAGGCGACACGCTCGTCGACATCGTCGGAAAGCTTGCCGCGAACGACGCTCGCGACGAAAGCGCGCACGATGCGCACCCAGTCGTTGCGATAAAAGACGATGAGCGCGAGCGCCGTCCCCAGATGCAGTGCGACGACGAATGCTAAAAAGGTTGGATCGCTGCGGGCGATATTCCAATGCAATAACGACGGTACCAGGACCGTATGCCCGAGGCTCGAGATGGGAAAAAGTTCGCTAAACCCCTGAAGAATGGCGAGGATCATCGCCTGTAGCCACGTCACAGCACCTTATTGGCCCGTGAAGTCGGCTCGGAAGATATACGACCCCGCGGTCTTCACGCAGTTCACGGTTTCCGGCGCAAACGAGCTCGCCTTCGCGGCCTTGACCGCGGCTTGATCGAGCGCGGCGTTGCCGGCGGACTTCTGAACCGATGCGTCCAGGACGTGACCCGCTGCATCGAGCGAGACCTTGACCTGGGTCGTCCCGACGGCGCCTTGCTGACGAGCGATATCCGGATAATCCGGTTCGACCGCCTGCGTCGTAGTGGCGTCGGCGTTGGGGTTGGCGCACGCAGGTTTCGGCGTCGGCGTCGGCGTCGGCACGGGCGTGGGCGCGGGAGTCGCCGGGACGCCCGTCGCGGCGGGCCGAGCCGGTGCGGCGGGCGCCGCGGGCGCCGACGCGACGTTGCCTTGCGGGACGCCGTTTTGACTGCCGATCTTCGGCGCCACGTACTTTTGCTCCGACGACGTCGAAACCGATTTCGACGTCGTTTTCGGCGGATTGATTTTGAGCTTGACCTGCGGCGGTGGATTGGTCTGCTTCACCGGCGGCGGGGTTTGCTTCGGCGGCGGGGTGGGCGGCGGCGGCGTGGGCGTCGGCGGCGGTGGCGTCGGGACGACGACCTTGATCTTCTTGGTTACCGAAACTTTCTCGACTTCCGGCTTATCGGCCTGACGGCCCTTGAGATGGAAGAACGGCAGCGTGACCGCGTGGACCAAAAGAGAAATCAGAAATGCGTAGCCCAGAAACGAGCGTACGCGGTCGGCCGGTCGCAACGGCGCCGGAGCGGGTGTAGCGACGCTCATCTAGCCCTTGGTGCCTTGAGTCTTGTTCGCCAAACCGAAGTTCGTCAAATTCTCTTTTTTTGCCGCATCCATGACTTGCAGGATCGTGCCGTAGTTGGCCTTAGGGTCGGCCTTGATGATGACGCTCGTAAAGACGTGATTCGTATCGTCCTGAAGTTTTTTGAAGACGGTCGGAGCGCCGGCGATATCGGTCGTGGTAGAGCCGATTTGAATCCGGGACTTCTCGTCGATGTAGACGATGATCTGCGAAGCCTTGACGATTTCTTTGTTTCGCGCTTCTGGCAGACGGGGCTCTTTGGTGACCGACGCAAGGATGATAAAGATGATCAACAAGACCAGCAGCACGTCCGTGAAGGGCGTGATGTTGATCGTCGACATCACGTCGTCGTCGCCGGACGTCGTCGCTACCGCCATATTAGGACGTCACGAATCCGACGTCGTCGAGGTTCGCTTCCTTGGCGGCATCGAGAATCCGGATGATCGTGCCGTACGGCGCTTTTGCATCCGACGTGATCGAGACGTGGAGGCGCCCGCGTTTGGCGGCCGTCTGCGCGAAGATCGGGTAGATGCTCGTCGTATCCGCTTTCTGATTATCGACGAAAATCACGCCCTTGTCGTTGACCTCGACATCGATAACTTTCTTATTATCCTGTTGCGGGTTATTTTGCGGGTTGTTCTGATTCGGAAGCTCTTTTTGGAAACCCGGTGGCACCACGAGCGCTGCGAGAATCATGAAGATGATGAGCAGGACGAGCAAGACATCGGTGAACGGCGTGATGTTGATCTCCGCCATGACGCTGTCGTCTTGCTGCGCGGAAAGCAGCGACATACGACGGGCCTACTTTACGGCGGCAGGCGTCGCTGCCCGGCTCGCTCCGACGGGCTGGTAGAGATCGGTCGGAATCGCCTCGCCGACGTTGTGGAAGTGCAGCATCTCGGCGAGTTGATTCGCCGATACGATCATCTCTTGGTTGTACGCCTTGATACGCGTCTTGAAGTAATTGAAGAAAACGACCGAGACGACGGCGACGAAAAGTCCCGCCATCGTCGTGACGAGCGCTTCACCGACGCCCGCGGCGACGACGGCCGGCGTGGAATTGCCCTTGAGCGCGATATCTTGGAAGGCGTGAATGATACCGGAAACCGTTCCCAGCAAGCCGACGAACGGCGCGATGACGGCGATGGTACCGATGATGCCGAGGTTTCGCTCCAGCGTGTTGAGATTTTCCATCAACGCTATGGAGAGGGCGTCGGTGATGTCGGCCCGATTCTTCGTGCCGCGCAACAGTCCGAAGGCGAGAATGCGAGGCAGCATGCCCTTTTCCGAACTACACACCTTGACGGCGCCGCTCATATCGTCCGTAGCGATCTTCTGACCGAGCGTACGCAACAGCGCCTTACTATCGCCGTGCTGCTGCGAGAAAAACACGAGGCGTTCGATAACGATCGCGACGGCGACGATCGACATCACGATCAGAATGATCATGACCGCTCCGCCCTGCTTGATGAGTTCTAGGAAGCCACTAAAGAAATCCACGCTTGCTGCGACGCCTCCGAAAAAACGGTAAATATTGACGATAAACGATACGAAGCGACGCCGGGGCAGGTCGCGGGCACGATATTGTCCTCGCTCCGCACCTATTCCTCGGCGCGTTCTTACTTCGCTCCGTTGAGTTGCTTGATGACGTTCTCGATAGCGGCCGTCAAGGTCGCATCGGTACCAGTTTTCGCCGACGCGTCGGCCTTGTTAAGGTAGACGAGCGCGTCTTTGGCTTTCCCCGACTGATTCGCGAGCGCGACACCGGCGGCAAAATTCGCCGAAGCGTTCGTCGGCTCGATCGCGAGCGCCTTATCGGCGTCGGCCTTCGCCTTATCGTTCGCCGCATTCGGTTTGATCTTGAGATAGGCGAAAGCCGCGCTCACGTAGGACTGCGCGGCTTGCGATGGTGCGACGGCGGCGGCCTGCTCGTAACTAGCGGCGCCCTCGGCGAACTTACCGGCCGTAACCAGATCGCCCGCGAGCTTCGAATAGTAGTTCGCGAAGAATACCTGCGCGCCGGTCTGGCTCGGGTCGAGCTTGCTCACTTCTTCAACGAGCGGCTTCGCAGCCTCGGGCTTTCCCGCACTAAGATACGCCGCAGCGAGGTTCACGTCGATGTGGGCGCGGTCGGCCGGCTTGAGGCTCGCATCGGCCGTCGCGAGGGTCCGCGCCTTTTCGAGGTCGGCGATGGCCACGGCGTGATCGCCGGCGGCGTCTTCCGCCGTTCCCAGCGTATTATACGTGAACGGGCCAGGGACGATGGCGACCGCGCGCTTGGCGGCAACGACTGCGGCCGCATAGTCTTTTTTCTTGTACGCCTCGCCCGCGGCGTCGTTGTACGCCTTCGCCGCGAGAGGCTTGTAATTATCGGGAATCGTGCCGGCTTTACCGAACGCTGCGGCGGCCGCCGTCGCGTCGTTAAGATAGGCGCTCGCCACGCCGAGATCGAACTGGGCCTTCGCGTCGGTGGGATGTTGCGCGACATACGCCGTCAACCCGGTTTGAGCGCCGGCGTAGCTGCCGGAACGGATCTGGCGTTCGAAAGTGGCCAGATCGCCGCCCCCGGCTGCCGCTCCGGCATCGCTCGTGGTGCTCGCGGAGCCACCTTTGGCCGCAAACTTCAACGTGTAATCGTAGAAAGCGGTTTGCGGCGACGTGCCCCGCGTAGCGGGGCGATACGTCGAAGTCTTCGCGATTTCGAGCGCCGAAGCGTCGTCGCCGTGATTGGTGGAGCGGACGACACCCTGCACTTTCGCCGACCCGTCCTTATTCACGAGAACCTTCACGATGACCGTACCGGCGCCGGCCACCGGGGTCGAACTCGCGCCCTGCGTTTTGAGCTTCGGCGGGGTGTAGTACGATTCGGTTCCGTTCGCGGCGCGCGCCGGTCCCGCGCCGAGCGCGAGAGCGACGGTCGTCAGAGCGGCGCCGAGTGCGATCCGTCGATCCATGTTTGCCTTTCGTCCGTAGGTGTGGTCGCCGCCGTAACGGAGCCGCTCTCCGAAGCGTTGGCGCCCAAGCAAGCGACGGCGCCGGCGGACGTCGCGAAATCGCTCGCGAGGACGTCCGATCGATCGTCGTCTAGCGCATCCGCGACCATCGACAATACGTTCGCCAGCGTGCGAACTTCCTGCGCCAGCGCGACGCTGTTCGCAGCGACGATAGCGCGCCAGATGGGCCATGACGACGCCCCGAGGCGCAGCATCGAACGCACGCCCGTGCCGCACAACGCGACGACGTTCGGATCGGCGAGTTCGGGCCCCAGGCGCCGGCCCAACGCCACCGATACGAGCTGCGGCAGGTGCGAGGTCAGCGCGACAATACGGTCGTGTTCGACGCTGGCGAGCGGGTACGGCGTCGCGCCCATCGCGACGATGAAGGCCCGCGCCCGGCCGACGGCGTCCGGTGAAGCCGCCGGATCGTACGTCCACGTCCGGCCGGCGAAGAGGTCGGCGCTCGCGGCGACTGGGCCGCTGCGTTCCGAGCCCGCGATCGGATGCGTCGGGACGAAGGCCGGCAGCGCGGCGCCGGCTCGCGCGATCGGCATCTTGACCGACGCTACGTCGACGATGAGCGTGGCGCCCGGCGGCACGGCGACGAGCGCGTCCAGCAGCCCGATCGTCGCATCGAGCGGGGCGGCCAGCACGAGCGTCTCGGCTCGCGCCGCCAGCGCTGAAAAGGTGGGCGAAACCTCGCCGACGGCGCCTCGCTCGCGCGCGAGACGTGCGTGCTCGAGGTCGGGATCCCAGCCGATCGCACGCCAGCCGCAGGCGGTAGCGCGAAGACCGATCGAGGCGCCGATGAGCCCGACGCCGGCAATGCCGACGATCGGCGCGCGCTTCACGCCGCCGCGGCCGCCGCTTCCGGAAGCGCGCGGCCGACGGCCTTCGCGACGGGTTCGATTCGCGCCATGAGCTCGGCGAACATCGGGAGGGTGAGCGACTGGGGGCCGTCGGAGAAGGCGGCGGCGGGGTTGGGATGGACCTCGACGATGAGGCCGTCGGCGCCACCCGCGACCGCGGCGAGGCTCATCGGCGCGACCAGTGCGCGGACGCCCGTTCCATGCGATGGATCGACGATGATCGGCAAGTGGGTGAGTCCTTGCACGACGGGGACGGCGGAAAGGTCGAGCAGGTTACGCGTTTGCTGATCGTAGCTGCGGATGCCGCGCTCACACAGAACGATATCGTGATTTCCCGCGACGTAGACGTACTCGGCGGCCATCAGCCACTCGTCGATGGTCGCCGCGATGCCGCGTTTGAGCAGCACCGGAACCCGGGCCCCGCCGACTTCGCGCAGTAGCGTGAAATTCTGCATGTTGCGTGCGCCGACTTGGAGGATGTCCGTATACCGCGAAACGAGCTCGACGTCGCGTACGTCGAGCACTTCGGTTACGACCGCCAAGCCGTAACGGTCCGCGGCATCGCGCAAAAACTTCAAACCGTCTTCGCCGAGGCCCTGGAACGCGTACGGCGAGGTGCGCGGCTTGAACGCACCGCCGCGTAAGATATTCGCGCCCGCGCGGGAGACGGCTTCCGCCGTAGCTTCGAGCTGTTCGCGCGATTCGACGCTGCACGGACCCGCGCAGACCGCGAGCGTCGTTCCGCCGAAGGACACGCCAGCCTTGACGCGCACGATCGAACGTTCGGCTTTCGCCTCGCGACTGACGAGCTTGAAGCTCTTGGAGATGGGCACGACCGATTCGACGCCGTCGAGTCCCGCAAACTGAGCCAGCAGCGTCTCCTTATCGTTCGCCGCTCCCACGACGCCGACGATCGTGCGCTCGGCACCCTTACTCACGTGGGCGCTCATTTTCAGTGTAGCGATGAGTGCCGTGACGCCCTCGAGTTCGGATTCGGCACAGTGGGGGCGCATGACGATGATCATTGGGGCGTCGTACTCCGGGCGATGGCGGGGGCAGGTGCGGCGGCGAGATCGGGACGAAGCGTGACGGATTCGCGCAAGTACACGTGAACCATCTCAGCCTGGGTCCGCAGCGTATTGACATGGACGAGGATGCGGATGCAGCGCTCGAGCCTGCCGGGCACGCCGATCTCCGTAAAATTGAGAAGCGGCACCATCGTCCAGCCCATACGGCGCGCGGCGGCAGCGGGAAATTCTGCGTGCAGATCCGGCGTAACGGTGAAGAGCGCGGAGGCGACGTCCTCGGGGACGATCGCATTCGCCGCCACGATCTCGCGCACGAGTTCTTCGGTCGCGGAGAGAATCGCTTCGCCGTCGTCGCGCTCGACGGTCGTCGCGCCACGAATGCCGCGCACCATCATGACGCATTGGATCCGGCGAGCGCCGCCGCTTCGTTCTCGAGCGTACGCAGAGCGGAGAGCTCGCGCTCCGTTGCATCGCGCCAATTGCCCAGCGGCAGATCGCCAAGCGACAGCGGCCCGAAACGCAACCGCACGAGCGAGAGCACGGGATGGTCCGTCGCTTCGAACATGCGCCGGATTTGGCGGTTGCGCCCTTCGTGAATCGTCACGTCGACTTCCGAGGCGGCCGGGCCAGCGCGCACGACACGGATCTTTGCAGGCTGGCTGCGGCCGTCGTCGAGGCGGATGCCCTCGAGGAAACGCTTCATGTCGTCCTCCGCGAGCCGCCCTTGCACGATCGCGCGATACGTTTTTTCGACGCCGAATTTCGGATGCGTGAGGACGTGCGCGAGGTCGCCGTCGTTGGTGAGAAACAACACGCCGGACGTATCGTAATCGAGCCGCCCGACCGGGACGACGCGGCCGCCGTGGTGCGGCACGAGCGAGGCGACCGTGCGGCGTCCGCCGGGATCGCGCATCGTCGTCATAACCTTCGGCGGTTTGTTGAGAACGAGATAGCGCTTTTGGTCGGGAATCTTGACGACTTTGCCCGCGAGTTCGACGCGATCGCCGTCGGCAACCGACGTGCCGAGTTCCCGCACCGTCGTACCGTTGACGCGAACGTGACCCGCGGTGATGAACTCCTCGGCTTTGCGACGCGACGACACGCCAGCATGCGCGAGGTACTTCTGTAAGCGCACCTCCCGAGCGTTCGCCGCCGGAGGGGAGTATCGCTCTCGCGTGCTACGGCCGCGCGGCATTCGGGGGCTTCGGCCCGCTCGCAAACGGGCTATCGCGTTCGAGAAAACGCAGGCTGCGGTCGGCTTCCTTCGTGATACCGATCCGCGCGCTGGTCGCGATCTCGCCCGCGGCCCCACGGGCCGCCGCGAGCCACAGCGGCCCTTCGGCGGTGAGATCGAGTCCGTCGTGCAGCCGCGATATGGCAAGCGCGGTTGCGAGTTTTCCCGGGCCTCGGCAGAGATCGTCCGGCCGCGCGCGCGGGCGCCGTCGCTGCATGAGCTCCGCACCGTACGTCGGCTCGCCCGCACGGATCAGCACGCCCGCACCGATTCCGACGCGTTCGCTCGAAACGTTCATGCAGAAGTACATGCCATAGATGAAATAGACGTACGCATGTCCCCTCCGCAAAAATAACGAGCGGTTTCGCGCCGTCTCGCCGCGATACGAATGTGCGGCGGCGTCGTCCGGAAGATACGCTTCGGTTTCGACGATCCGCACGGCGGCACGGCCGTTCGGCGCATCGCTTACGAGCATCGTTCCCAGCAGAAATCTGGCGAGCGCTACCGTCTCCGTGGGAAGTTCCGCGAGGCGTAGCCTGCGCAGGGGGGCAGCGCCCTCAGGCGGCGACGTCGAGCGAGGCTTCGGCTCGGGCGCGAGCGGTGAGGTCACGGGTGGTACGGTCCGCCGTCGCGATGACCGACGCCTCGCCGAACCGGTTGAGCGCACAGCGGAGACGGACGTACGGCATGGTCAAGGCCGCCGGCACCGGCCGATGCTCGGCGAGATCCGCCGCGAGGGCCGGATCGTCGACGCGTAATTCGATCGAGCGCTGGCCCCGGCGCAAGAGGTCGGCCGCAACCGACTCCAGTGCCGCATAGCCGATATCGCGCCCCGCGAGCGCCGGAAGCGGACGGCATCGAAAAGCTACCCTGACGAGCGATGCTTCGCGACCATCCGCCTCCGGCACCGAAGCATACGCCACGCCCTCGCCACGGCTCCCCGCGGCAAAGCCGACGGTTAGGACGGGGGGAGACGCAAGTCGTGCAGCCATCATATGCCTCAACGACAGCATATATCGAACGTACGTTCGGAGTCAACGGGCTAGCGATGCGCCGCCACGAGCTCCCGGACCGGGGGCGCTGCAACGAGCGAATCGTACAGCGCGATGACGCGTGCCCCGATGGCGAGACCGTCGTAGGTATCGGCCACCGCCGCCCCGCGCCGCGGATCGGCCCGCTCCCCGGCAAGCGTGGAGCGCAGCGCCGCCGCCACGGCCGACGGGTCGTTCCGGCAGACGATACCGGCACCCGCGAGTACGTCGCGCGTCTGGGGCGTGTCGAGCGCGACGACCGGTGTCCCCGCGGCGAGCGCTTCGACGAGGACGAGCCCTTGCGTTTCGCTGCTGCTCGTGAACACGAACGCATCGGCCGATGCGTAGACGTCGGGTAACGCGTCGCGGGAATACTCGCCGGCGAACGTCGTGCGCGTCGCGATGTTCAGGCGCGCGGCGAGCCGCTCCAGGACGGGCCGATGGGCGCCGTCGCCCACGATAACCAGCCGCGCTGCGAAATCGTCGAGACGGGCAAACGCATGCAATGCGAGCTCGATATTCTTTTCTCGTCCCAAACGACCGACGGATAGGACGAGCTTATATGTATCGTCGATGCCGAAACGAGCCCGAACGTCCCGCCGCCGGCGTCCCCGTGCGAACAGCGCACGATCGATTCCGCTCGGGACGACCTCGATGCGAGCGCGTACGCCCATCGCGCGCAAGCGCGCTTCCATCGCGAGCGTCGGCACGATAACCGCATCGGCGCCGTTGGCGAATAGACGCGTAAGTCTCGTTGCAGCGCTGCGCGTCGCATGACTTTCGAACGGCACGTAGTGCGCGTACGCTTCGAGTTGCGTGTGGTACGTAAAGACGAGCGGCACGCGCGCGCGCCGCGCGGCGCGCACGCCGAGCCAGCCCGTGACGAACGGCGAATGCGCGTGCACGATCGAAAGCGCACCGATCGCGCGGGGAAGGTACGGTACCGTAAGACGGTAGGCCGTTCGGGTCGGCAACGGCAAAGACGGGACGCGCACGACGTCGTCGCCCGGAACGTCGCGATACGACGGCATCTCCGGCGTGATGACGACGGCGTCGTGCCCGTTATCCCGCAGCGTCCCCGCCAGCGCGTCGATCGACGCAACGATGCCATTTTGGATCGGATGGTAGCACTCGGTAAAGAGCCCGACGCGCAAGGCGTTCACGAAGACGAGCTTTCCTTTCCGGTCACGAGACGCCTACATTCGTCGGAATGCGAATTTGTCAAGTTGACGCGAGGCAAATCGCCGTGATAGGGTGACCCGAGTTCCCGAGATCCAAAGCGGTCTCTCACGTGGTAATGTTTCCCATTGGAAGCGTCAACCGCTACTTTGCAAGCCTGCGCCTCGGCGTTTACGGCCCGCACTATCGTGGTGGTCGTGCACGCCGGCGTGCCGCACGTCCAGAAAGGAGCCGAGTTGATCGTACGCGATCAAAGATACGCGATCATCGCGGCGAGCGCTTTAGCACTCGGCCTCTTCAGCAATCTTCCTGGTCCGGCCGGCGCGGCCGAAAGCGACGCGACCGGCGCCGGCATCGTCACTCAGGCGACCAGCGCTACGGATCACGCTTCTGCCCCGAGTTCGGCGCTATTGACGACTGCGTCGGCCTCCACGGTCACCTTCGTTCGCGACGGCATCGGTTACACGTATGACACCAAAGCGTCGACCGTCGGTGACTTCTTCGCCGAACGGGGCGTACAACTCGCGCCGGGCGAATCGGCATCGTCCCAGAGCGGCGACGCCGTCGTGGACGGCATGAAGATCGTTCTCCACGCAGGCCCCGCTCCGCTCGTCGCCGCGCGGAGTGCTGTGCAGCGCGACGCCCGCGAACGCGCGCCGCGCCTGCGCTTGGTCGCATGGACGTCACGCGTCAACGTACGCCTCGCGGCAAAAGTCAAGCACCGTAACGATCCGCGTATCGCGGCCGGCAAGACGGCGATCGTGGAGGCCGGGCGCTCCGGTCTGCGCGTCATCACGTACCGCTACGAGCGCCGCGGAAATGGCAAAGCGACTCGCACGATGCTCGCCTCGCGCATCGTTCGAATACCGCGGGCCCGCGTTATCGCGCACGGTGTCGCCGCATACGCGTCGCTCGCACGCTTCGCCGAACAAGGCTTCGCGAGCGCGATCCATTTCGCGGGTTCGGCGATCCGCATGATCGCGACTGCATATACGGCCGGTTGCTCCGGCTGCAGCGGCATCACCGCGAGCGGCTTGCGGGCGGGATTCGGCGTCATCGCCGTGGATCCGCAGGTCATTCCGCTTGGTACGAAGCTTTTTATTCCCGGGTACGGCCGCGCGGTCGCAGGAGACACGGGCGGCGCGATCCTCGGTAACCGCGTCGATCTCGGGATGAACACCCAGCACGACGCGCTCCAATACGGCAGGCGGCCCATAACCGTCTACGTCCTGCGATAGAGAAGAACGCCCCCGAGCCCCGCGCCGAGCCGATGCACCCCCGAGCGCTCTTGGCAGCGCACGGTCTGCGTCCGAAGAAACGGCTCGGACAGCACTTTCTCATGGACGGCGGTGCGGCGAAGCGCATCGCCGTTTCGTGTCTTTTCGAGACCGGTACGCACGTGGTCGAAATCGGTGCGGGAACCGGCGCGCTGACGCGCGCGCTACTCGACTGCGGCGCCCGCGTCACGGCGCTCGAAATCGACGGCGACATGGTCGGAATCTTGCGCGGGAGACCGGATCTGGCCGCAGCGACGGTCGTACACGCCGACGCACTCGGCTTCGACTATGCGTCCCTCGTACGCGGCGAGCCGTGGTGTGCCGCGGGCAATCTGCCTTATAACGTCGCGACGCAGCTAATTACGTCGTGGCTCGAGCTCGAACACCCGCCGCACCGAATCGTCGTGATGATTCAGCGCGACGTTGCGGACCGGCTCACGGCACGGCCGTCGACGCCGCAATACGGCAGCCTGACGGTCTTCTGCAAGTACTTCATGACGGTACGGCGCGCGTTCGTGCTGGGTCCGGGCTTTTTTTATCCGCGCCCGAACGTCGATAGCGCGGTCGTGATCCTCGATCGTCACGCGGTGCCCCCCGTCATCGTACGCGACCGCAAATTTTTATTGCAGGTCGTCCGCGCCGCCTTCGCGTACCGGCGCAAGACGCTCGCCAATAGCTTGCAGCTCGCGCTCGAAATCGATCGCGCGCGCACGCAAGCGGCGCTTGCGGGGCTCGCCATCGATTCGGAGATCCGTGCGGAACAACTCGACCTGGGCGCTTTCGGCGCTCTCGCCGATGCCCTGGCCCCGTGAAGCCTTTCGCGTCCCGTTAACGCTCTTAACGGCGTTCGGCGCCGTCTTTTTTGCAATCGTTCCCGGCGTCGCTTACGTCATCCTCGGAGCCGTCCTGGGATTTATCGATCCCCGTCATCCGAAAAATATCGCGCCGGATCAATTGCTCATCGCGCAGATCATCACGTACGTCCCGCTCGGGATCTTTTTGATCTTCGCTCTCCCGCGCGTCGCGCACGTGTCGCTGCGCGAACTGGGTTTCCGCGTACCGACCGCTCGCGAACTCGGGATCGGCGCGGCGGGAACGATTCTGATGTGGCTTCTGGTCAGCATCGTCGGCGGCATCATCGGCGTGCTCTCGCACCGTCACGATACCGAAACGGCCGTAGCGCTCCTGCAGCAGATGAAATCGCCGGGAGAACAGCTGTTCTTCTTCGCCATCGCCTGCGTACTCGCGCCGATGATCGAAGAATTGACGTTTCGCGTCTTCCTGTATAACGCGTTGACGCGCTACGTGTCGATCCCCGTCGCGATCGGCGTAAGCGGCTCGATCTTCGGCGTCGTGCACAGCGCGTCGTTGCCGCAGCTTCTAACGGTCTCCATACCACTGGCTATCGGCGGCATGGTGCTCGCTTACGTGTACGCACGTACGCGCAGCTACTGGGCTTGCGTAACGACTCACGCGTTGTTCAACTCGATCAGCGTGGTCGCGATCTTCGTCTTTCACGCCAAACCATGAATGCGTGCGAACGTCGGGATCTCGGCTTGGCCGTCGACGCCGCAAATCTCGCGCACGATCGTCGCGGCATGGGCCGGCTCGCCCGCGGCGTCTTGATTGCCGCGGCGGAATCGGGCGATATCGCGATCACCCTGCTCGCCGATAAACGGCGCGATCGCCGCGCGCTCGCGCGCGAATTTCCGTATCCGGTCGAACCGACGCATTGCGCGCGCGACCGCGATCGCTTCGACGTCGTTTGGTACCCGTTCAACGGCATGCGCTTTCGCGCTCACGCGCCGTCGCTCGTCAGCGTTCACGACGCGTTCGCCTTCACGCTGCCGGCGGGCGGTCCGGTCGCGAAGATGCGCGAGCAGCGGCCGATGCGCCGGGCGGCGCGCGATGCGACCCGGCTACTCGCAAATTCACAGTGGACGCGCGAAGAAATCTCGCGCGAACTCGCCGTCGACCGCGAGCGCATCGTAGTCGTACCGCCATCGCCCGATCCGTTTTGGTTTCCCGCAAGCGATCCCGATTTTTCCGAAGCGGATCCCGCTTACGCAACGAACGCACTGCCCGCCGCACTCGGGGATGCGCGCTACGTCGTCTTCGTCGGACCGAGCGAAGCGCGCAAGAACGTCCGGCTCGCGATCGATGCGTGCGCGCGAGCGTTTCGCGAACCGCGCGAACTACTCGTAATCGTCGGAGAGCTCCGCTCGGCGGATCGCGCGTACGCGCGCAGGAGCGGCGTCCGGGCCGGCGAGATCGCCGCCAGCGACACGCTGCTGCGGACGCTCTATCGCCACGCCGAGATGGTCGTTGTTCCCTCGCACGGGGAGGGCTTCGGTCTCGTGGCGATCGAGGCGATGGCCTGCGGCACGCCGGTACTCGCTGCCGATTCCGCGGCGCTTCCCGAAGCGACGGCCGGCGCTGCCGCCCTGCTCGATCCGGACGACGTCGCACTTTGGGCGGGCGCTATTCGGTCGCTACTGGACGAGCCCGCACGGCGCGACGAGCTGCGCGCACGTGCCACGACGACCTTCGCCTTCGCCGATCGCATGGCGAGCGCGCGGACGACCCTAACGGTTCTGCGCGACGTCGCTTCGAACCGGACGCGCGGCCGGACCTAAGCGGACGATTTCGTCGACGAGCGCGGCGAACCGCGCTTTGAATGGTTCGGGACCGAACGACTCGGCGTGCTGACGCAACGCCGCCGGGTCGTAGCGGTCGGCGTCGAAGCCGCGCAGCGTCTCGGCGAGCGAGGCGGGGGTTGCACCGGGGAAATGTTCGCCCGTCACGCCGGGACGGATCGTTTCGAGTGCGCCGCCGCGGCCGTAGGCGATCGCCGGCCGGCCGGAGGCATTGGCCTCGAGCGGCACGAGTCCGTAATCTTCTTCACCCGGTACGACGATCGCGCGCGCGCGGCCCATGACCGCCCGTAACGCTTCGTCGGAGAGCGCGCCGAGAAATTCCGTCCGCGTGCCCACGGCCGCCGTTTGCAGCGCCGCGCGCGCGGGGCCCGCTCCGACGATCAGCAGCCGGACGTTTGCGAGCGCCGCAGCGGCGATCGCCAGATCGACGCGTTTGTAGGGCAGCAAGCGAGAGACGACTAGGTAGTAGTCGCCGTCGCCGGGACCGATAGCGAAGCGGTCCACATCGACGGGGCAGTGCGCCACAAAGGCGTCCCGACCGTAAAAGGCGCGTACCCGCCGCGCGACGTTTTCCGAATTCGCGATGAAGGCGGTCGGACGCTGCGCAGCTTCTTTGTCCCACGCCACGAGCCGTCCGACGACGGAGCGCACCAGGGGTGCTAGCGCCCCGCGCGGGCCGCCGGTCAGAGCGCCGACGTATTGCTCGTAGGCGTACGCGAAACGACTGACGGTGTGGATGTAACACACGTGAATCGCGTCGGGGCGAAAACGCACGCCCTTGGCCCACGCCGTCGTGGTGCTCACGATCGTGTCGTACGCCGAGAGGTCGAAGCGTTCGAACGCCGCCGGGTAGAGCGGCGCGAGCAACCGGAAATAGCGTTTCGCGCCCGGCAACGCCTGGAGCGCGGAGGTTCGTACGCGCTCGGCTGCGACCAGGTCGCCCGTCGCGACGCGATCGAAGAGCGACGTGTACACCGGCGCGCGCGGGTAGAGGTCCGCAATATGGCGGAAAACTCTTTCGGCCCCGCCGCGCTGATTGAGGTAATCGTGAACGAGCGCGACGTTTGCCGCGCCCGCACGCCCGGAGTTAGTTACCTCGCGTGCTCCCGGGCGCGCCCGCGGTACGCGGGAGAACGAGCGCAACGATATAGCGTTGCAGATACGCTTTGGCAACGCGCTGCACGTCCGTCGCCGTCGTCCGTTCGAGCGCATCTAGCGCGGCGTTGATCGAGTCCGTCCCGAGCCCTTGCGCCGCGAACGTGCCCAGCAGATACGAACGGTCCGAAAGCGTTACGGAATCGGTGAGAAACTGCCCCTCGGCGGCGGTCTTAAAGTGCCGCAGCGGATCGGCTGCGAGCGGCTTGAGCGAAAGCGACTTCGAAACGACCAGCAATTGTCGTAACGCCACCGACGGATCGCCCTGCGTGCCGTTCACGTAGACGACCAGACTCGCCGGCGCGGCATCGTAGAGATAGAACGCTCCGACGCTCTTTTCGATGAAGCCGAGCGTCGTCGCACTATTGCGCTCGAAGGCCTCCGCCAGAAGCTTTTCGAGAACCAGCATCGCGCCGAAATCTTTGCTGCCGGGCGCCGGTGCGGCGAAGCCCACCACGACCCACGGTGCGCCGATATCGCGATGGGCGACGATGCGCGGCGCTTGCGCGGGGATCACCTTGGTCTGCGAGACGACCGGAAACACGGAACCGTCCGGCAACGATTTTGCCAGCGTCTTGAGCGCGTCGTTGAGATCGGGCACAAGGGCCCCGACGGCACTCGCGGTTAGGCCACCGCGCTTATAGTTGGCGGCGAAAAAGGCGCTCGCGTCTTTGCTTTCGAGCCCCGCTAGGGTGGAGGCATTGCCGAGCGCGGGATTGCCGGCGCCCGTCGTATAGTACGACCGGCGGAACATACCGATACCGACCGAAAGCGCGCTGCCTTCGGTCTCGGCGATGCGCGAAGTCAGCGCCGCACGGGCAGCCGCGATCGTCGCCGGCGTGAAATCGGGCGCCGCGAGCGCCTTTGCGAAAAGCCCAACGGCAGCGGCGAGCCGCTCGGCGCGGCTTTCGAGATAGAAGTGCACGGAACGGCCGTCGACCGTAAACGTCAAGCTGCCGCCCTGCGCCGCGATGGCTTCGCGCACCGGCAAGATCGTGCCGTTCGCGCCGGCGACCGGAGTCCGCACGAGTGCCTCGGCAACGAGGGACGCGATGCCGTTGCCGTTGAGCGGCTCCCGATCGAGTCCGGCGGCCACGAAAATCTGGACGCCGCCGAGCGCCGCGTCGGCGTCGATCTCGCCGACGAGCTTCGTCACGCCGAGATCCGCGGCAAAAGCCTTCGGATACCGCGCGCCGGAATTCGGCGCGGGAGCCGCGCCCGAGAGCCCGAGCAACCCGGCCAGCGCCATGCTCGCAAGCGAAGCGCCCCGTAGCGAAACGATCATTTCGACTTCTTCTCTTCCGGCGTCAGCGTCACCACGATGGGCGACTTGCCCAGATACTTCTCGGCCACCGAGGCCACGAAATCGGGCGTTAGCGAACTCGCCGCTTTGAAATACGCGCCGTTTTCGCCGTTGGCGCCCGGCGCGTACGCGGCCGAGCCTTCCACACTATACCAGCCGTAATTATCGGCTTGCTGCGTCGGCGTCTGCAGATCGCTCAAAAGGTGGTATTTGAACGATTCGACGGCGCTCGCAAACGTCGCGGCAGGCAGCGGTTTGCGCACCGACGCCAATCCGTCGTCGACGAGCCCGCGCAGAACCGCCGGACTCGTGCCCGCAAAGGCTACGAACATCACTCCAGGGTCGTGCAGGGTGATGAACTGACCGACCAGCAACGACTGCGGCAAACGACGTGCGGCAGTTTTCGTCACGATGCCGTCATCGACGCGAAAGAGGTAGTCGGCGATGAAATCCATCGCCGTCGCCTCACGCTGATCGGAGATCGCGGGACCGGTCCAACCGTAGCCGCCGGAAGGCTGCACGAAGGTTTTCGATACGGGCGAGATCGTCGTCGCGAGCACCGGCGGAGCCACCGCCTCGGCAGCATCCCTCCCGGTCGACGGACGGCCGGCAACGGCGGCCGACGCGACATCGGCGGCGACCGCGCCGCTCACAACCAGCGTAGCGTTGGGCGAACGAAACGCGCGCGTCGCGAACGACTTGACGTCGGCGAACGAGATGTTGGTAACGTCTTTCGGCGCCCCGAGCGAGGGATAGTGTTGCGGGCCGCCGGCGAAAAGCCCGGCGAATACCGCGTCCCGCACGACGGTCTCGGCATCGAACGTGGAGATAAACGCTTCCTGGGCGACGTCGCGCTGCGCCGCTCGGAAGCCCTCCTCGGTCGCGACGGGTGCGAAGAATGCCGTCGTCATCGCCGTGACGACCGTCCGGGCGGAACTGGCCGGAACGACTGCGGAGATCGCGATCGAATCGCTATATACAGTAATGGCGAGCCGGCCGCCGACCGCTGCGACCGTCTGACCCAGGTTCTTTCCGATCAGCGGCTTCGATCCGGCGACTGCCTGGGCCGCGAGGCGCGCGAGCGAGGGCAGCGGCTTCGCACCGAAACCCGTCGATGGCGCGCGGTACCACAGCTCGATCGCTGCCACCGGCGCACCCTGTATCGGCCGCACGATGGAGGTGCCGCCTTCTGCGAGGCGCCCGACGGTTACGTTGGGCCCTAGATCGGGCAGCTCGCCCGTTGCCCCGGACGCCGGGAGACCGGCAGAGACGAGAAAAGCTCCGAGCGCGACCGCCCGGAGCCTGTAGCCTAGCGCCATATCATCGATTAGGCGGGTTCTGGGGTGATGTTCGGAGGAAGGCGCTTCGGCTTTTCCACCCGCGGCGATTCCGGCTCGTGCGAGGCAGCGGCCGCGCGCGGCAATTCGACGGTATCGTTCGGCTTACGCGCGTACGGCAAATCGTTGATGATGGCGATGACTTCGTCGGTATCGACCGTCTCGAATTCCATCAGCGAGGCGACCATCCGCTCGACCTTATCCCAATTGTCTTTGAGCAGCTTCGTCGCATCCGCATAGCAGCGTTCGATGATGCCGCGTACTTCCGCATCGATCTTGCCCGCGATCTCTTCGGAGTAATTCCGGTCTTCACCGAAATCGCGTCCGAGGAAGACCTGGTGATTGCCGCGGCCGTATTGGATCGGCCCGAGCGTTTCGGACATACCGTACTGCGTGACCATACGGCGCGCGAGTTCCGTCGCTTTCTCGAAATCGTTCGACGCGCCGGTCGTCACGTCGCCGAATTTGATCTCCTCGGAGATCCGGCCCGAGAGCGCCATGGTAATCTGCGCCAGGATTCCGTTTTTGGTGATCGAGTGACGATCTTCGTCCGGCAGCGACCACGTGATACCCAGGGCCATGCCGCGCGGAATGATCGTAACCTTATGGACGGGATCGGCCATCGGCAACAAGCCGCCGGCGATGGCGTGGCCCGACTCGTGATAGGCCGTGTTCTCTTTTTCTTTTTGCGACATCACGAGCGATTTGCGCTCGGGTCCCGCGACGACACGATCGATCGCTTCTTCGCAATCGCTCATCTCGATGATCGACTTGTTTTTACGTGCCGCGAGCAGAGCCGCTTCGTTGAGCAAATTTTCGAGGTCGGCGCCTGAGAAGCCGGGGGTGCGCTTCGCGAGCGTCCCGAGCGAGATCTCTTTCGAAAGCGGTTTGTTTTTCGAATGCACGCCGAGGATCGCTTCGCGCCCTTTGACATCGGCGCGATCGACGACGATCTGCCGATCGAAGCGTCCGGGACGCAAGAGCGCGGGATCCAGTACGTCGGGCCGATTGGTCGCCGCGATGAGGATGACGCCCGTATTCTGATCGAAGCCGTCCATCTCGACGAGCAGCTGATTGAGCGTTTGCTCGCGCTCGTCGTGGCCGCCGCCGAGACCGGCGCCGCGCTGACGCCCGACCGCGTCGATTTCGTCGATGAAGACGATACACGGCGCACTCTTTTTGGCTTGTTCGAACAGATCGCGCACGCGGCTCGCGCCGACGCCGACGAACATTTCGACGAAGTCCGAACCGGAGATCGAGAAGAACGGCACGCCGGCTTCGCCGGCGATCGCGCGTGCGAGCAGCGTCTTACCCGAGCCCGGCGGACCCAGCAGCAGCACGCCCTTGGGGATACGCGCGCCGAGCGCTTGGAACTTCTTCGGGAACTTTAGAAACTCGACGACTTCTCCGAGTTCTTCCTTCGCTTCGGGGATGCCGGCGACGTCGTTGAAGGTCACTTTCGGGCGATTCTCAGATTGGAGCTTCGCCCGCGAGCGGCCGAACGACATCGCTTGACTCCCCCCGCTCTGCGCCTGCCGCAAAATGAAGAGCAAGAGCAAGGCCATCAGCGCGAAGGGGACGAGTTGGACCAGCATGCCGATAAACGGCGTCGTTTGCGGATTATCGACCGTGATCTGAACGTCGTGCCGGCGCATGTCGGCCGCCAGGCCGGCCTCGTCGAGCACCGTGGTGACGAAGCGGGTATCCGCGTTATCGGAAAGCGGCTTCTTCAATTCGCCTGCGACGTCGTGCTGGCCGGAAACGGTCACTTTTTTGACGTTGCCCGCATCGACTTGCTGGTAGAACTGCGAATACGTCAACTTCGTCGCGGCCGGCTGATTGAGGACCAGCTTGTCGACGATGAAAATGACGGCAATGAAGATCAGGACGACGATGACGATCGATCTAACGTGCTTGCCCAACGTGCTTACTTATCCTATTCCCTTCGAAGGCCGCGCCTGCGGGGCTTCGAAAACCCAGTTGTGGAGTCTCGCAAGGTATGGAAGATTCCGGTATTTTTCTTGGTAATCCAGACCGTACCCTACGATGAACGTATCGGGGGCGGTCAGGCCGATGTAGTCGATGGCGACGGGGACGGAGCGGCGGTAGGGCTTATCGAGCAGAACGCACGAGCGCAGCGACGCTGGATTTCGGCCGGCGAGGAGTCCTTGCAGATAGCACAGCGTCAATCCGTTATCGACGATATCCTCCACGATGACGACGTTCTTACCCTCGACACTTTCGCTCGTATCCTTAAGCAGCCGCACTTCGCCGCTCGAACGATCGGCGTTTCCATAGCTCGAGACGGCGATGAAGTCGATGGCGGCGTCCGTAGCGGCGGGGAGCGCGCGAGCGAGATCGGCGGTAAGAAACAACGCTCCCTTCAACACGCCGACGAGCGTGACGGGTTCACCCGCCAGGTCTACGATGATGGCCGCGGCGAGCCGCTCGACGGCGAGCGCGATGACCCCGGCGTCGAACTCGATCCCCGCGATCTCGTCCGGCAGAGCGCGCGCGACGTTCATTCGACGATAGCTTCGACGCCGCGCCGCAAGAAATGGCGTCCCGGCGTTCCGCGCTCCAGGGCCCGGGCGACGGCATCCAGACGTTCGAACGGGACATCCCGCGTGTCGCCCGCAGCGGCCCGTACTTCGACCCGTAGCCGTTCGCGCAGCGCCGCGCGAGGTGCCGCAGCCCGCTCGGCGCGCAAGATGTCGGCGCAGCGCGCCACGGCGGCATCGAGGTGCGGGAAGCTCGCACGTAGGTCCACGAGCGCCGCCCGAACGGCATTGCGGCGGTACGCGAGATCGCCGTTACTCGGGTCGACGGCGTACGCCAGGTGTTCGCTCGCACAATACGCGCGCAAAGCGGCCGGTTCGATTCCGAGCAACGGCCGTTCGACGACGATGCCGTCGGGGAGTTCGCGTACGCTCGGCAAGCCGAGTAAGCCGTCGGGACCGGTACCCCGAAAGAGCGCCAGCAGCACCGTCTCGGTCTGATCTTGCGCGTGGTGCGCCGTAAAGATGCGGCGCGCTCCGAGGCCGCGCGCGATCTCGGCGAGCGCTGCGTAGCGTTCGTCGCGCAGGCGCGCTTCGGCGGCACTGCCGAGGGCCAGGGAGCGCGCGATAACACGGACTCCCAGCGCCGCACCGAGGGCGAGCACGACGCCTTCGTCCTGCCAGGCGCCTTCGCGAAGAGCGTGATTGACGTGCGCGAGCGCGAGCGTCGCCCCGGCCTGGCGGACGCAGCGCCCCAGGAGCGCTGCGAGCGCGACGCTATCGGGGCCGCCCGAGACCGCGGCGAGCAGCACGTCGCCCGGCCGCGCCGCGACGCCCTCCGCAACGGAAGCCTCGAGCGCCGCGAGCGGGCGCGCTCCGCGCACTACCGCCGGACCGCCCGCGCCATCTCGCGCTGCACGTCCCGATCCTTCTCGACGCGACGCTTATCCCAAATCTTCTTGCCGCGCGCGAGTGCGACCGAGATTTTAACTTTTCCGCGGACGAAGTAAAGCCGCACCGGAATGAGCGTCAAGCCCTTCTCGGAGACGCGGCCCGAGAGCATTGCGATATCTTTTTTGTGGAGCAATAACTTCCGCGGACGGTTGGGATCCACGTTCGAAAAGCTACCCTGCTTGTACGGCGGAACGTGCATCGAGAGCAGCCACAATTCGCCATCGCGGATGCGCGCGTACGCTTCGGCGATGCTGATTTGACCGCTGCGAATGCTCTTGATCTCGGTTCCCGTCAGCACGATGCCCGCTTCGAATTGCTGGAGCCACTCGTATTCGAAACGTGCGCGGCGATTGTCGATCGTCGGCGTCGGAGCGGGCGGCTTCTTCGGCTTGGGCGCGGCCGCCGTCGGCTTGGCTTTAACCGCCGACACGAGCTTGCAGTTCTCCCAGACGTTGGCCGGGGGCGAGTTTGCCGCGCGAAACGAAGCTCGCTTCCGCCGAGGCGAGCAACGTGCCGGCGGCGTCGCAAATAGTCGCTTCGATCCCAAAAACGTTGCGGCGCTGCCACAGTACGTTGCCGCGAACGACGAGCGGTTCGCCGACGGGCACGGCCTTGCGAAACCGCAACTTGAGCTCCGCCGTAACGCCGAGATAGCCCTGCGCGCCCGCGGCATAGGCCATCGCCTCGTCGAGCACGAGGGCCACGACTCCACCGTGCACCACGTCCCGCCAACCTTGAAACGGCTGCGGCACCGTCACCGTACTGTGCACCGAATTATCGTCGTCGACTTCGAAGCGCATTTTAAGGCCGATGGCGGAATCCTGGCCGCAGCCGATGCAGTAGCCGTCGTCGACCGGCGTCGCGAGTTCGGGCATCAGTTCCGCGAGGGCGACGCGCCCGGCGCCGGCGACGTGCCCGGGGCCGGCGCCGAAGACGAGGCGCCCGGCCCGGGGGACGCGCCGCCGTTGTAATCGCCCGCCTTGATTTTCGCGAGCAACGTTTTCGCATAGATCGAATCGACATCGCTCGCGACCGCCGTCTTGAGAACGGTCGTCGCAGCACCGAGGTTGTGCTGTTCGATGTAGATCCGTCCCAGCAGCGTATAGCCGTGCTGTCCGGCTTCACCGACGTGCCCGACGTCGAGCGCGATGCCCCGCTCGAGATAGCGGACCGCCGCATCGGATTGATGCAGATCGTGCAACAGCGAGCCGATGTGAAACTGAATATCCGCGTATTCGGGCAGCAGGTTCGGCACCTCGATCACGTACCCGAGGCCGCGCGCCGGATCGCGCAGATCGCTCTGGTAGAGTTCGCCGAGATACTCGCGGGCGAGCACGTTGTCGCCGTCGCTACGCAGCGCCGCGAGCAATTCCGTCTTGGCACGATTGGCCGAACGTTCGTTGAACCGCATGATTCCCAGCCCGACGTGGGCGGCGGCCGCTTCCGGATCGAGATTGACGGCGGCGTTAAGTTCGTCGCGCGCGTCCTGGGTCCGATCGCGTCCCGAAACGGATTGGAACATGTACGAAAAACCGAGCCGCACGTGGTTGACATAATTCTTCGGCGCGCCCGAAACGGCGTCTTCCTCGACGTTGGTCAGGACGTCGAGCGCGCCTTGCTGCTGCGCCACCGCGGCATTGAGGAACGAAATCGCGAGCGTATTTTCCGGAACGACCGCGAGCGCGCGCTCGAACTCGCCCTGCGCCTTCTTGAAGTCGCGGGCGTAGAAGTGCTTGAGCCCGGCCGTCAGCGTCTCGACGAACGCCCGGTTCGCATAGTCGTGCCGGGCGGCCCCGCGGGCCGGTCCGCGCGCCGCAGCCGCCGCCGGAGCTGGCTTCAGCGGCGCTGCGACGGCCGCCGAAGCCAGCGCGAGTAACAAGGCGAGCGAGCCCGCCGTACGACTGATCATGAACACCTATTTAGCGCGGGGCTGCCCGTCTCATCGTCCGACTTCGAGGCGGCGAGCGAGGGCGTCCGGTAATCGCGCCTCGCCGATCTTCCGTTGCGTGCGTTCGATCGCGTAGGGAACGCGGTGCCAGGTGACGGTTCGCGCATCGGAATCGTAACGCGCGAACGACGCGTCGCAGTTGAGATCGCGCGGTTGTCCGACGCTGCCGACGTTGACGATATAGCGATACCCGCTGGCGAGCCGCAGCTCGCCCTCGCGCTGGCGGAATTCGTGAGCGATCGTTCCATCGGGCGCGAGCGCGTAGTAGTCGGCGATGTGCGTGTGACCGACGAAAATTGCGGGAGCGTCGGTTGCGGCGAAGGCGCGCGCGGCGGCCGCTTTATCTAAAATATAGCTAAAATAATCCACCGGAGCGCCGTGGACGAGCAGATACTCCGGCATGCGGAGTTCGTAGGACAGGCCATCGAGCCAAGCGGCGTGGCCGGCCTCGAGGACGGTCTGCGTCCATTCGATCGCTTCGCGGGCGGCGTCGTTGAAAAACGCGAGCCCATGACCGTCGACGGCGGCGACGTCGTGGTTGCCGAGCACCGTCGCCGTCGCACGTTCGCGCACGAGCGCGAGACAGTCGTTCGGGTCGGGACCGTAACCGACGATATCTCCGAGGCACAGCACGCGCTCGTCCGCGGCGATCGTCGCGAAGACCGCGACCAGCGATTCGAGATTGCTGTGAATATCGGAGACGAGCGCGAACTTCATGTAGGGGTGCGGGCGTTCTTTGCCGAGCGCGCGAGCGCCTCGCAAGCGGGAAGCGCCTCGCGCAGGGCCGCGCCGAAACGTAAGCGATCGTTTGCCGTACCGACCGTCACGCGAATGTGTCCGTCCAGCGGCGGCGCACCCGGTTTGCGCACGAAGATGCCGAGCTGCAGCAGCGCTTCGACCATCGCTTCGGCACCGTCGCGCGAGCCGATGTCGATGCATACGAAATTGGTGCGCGAGGGCAACGTCCGCAGCGCGAGCCGCGCAGCGAATGCCTCGTATTCCGCGCGACCGCGCGCGACTTCCGCGACCACGCTTGCGATGAAGCCGCAGTCGTCGAGTGCGGCGAGCGCGCCCGCTTGCGAGATGCGTCCGACGTGAAAGTGCGAACGGATCTTTGCGAACGTGTCGATCGTTTCGCGCGGCGCGATGCAGTACGCGATGCGCGCGCCCGCCAGACCGTATGCTTTCGAAAACGTGCGCATGCGGACGATGCGCGGATCGATGACGTCCGGCAAAAGCTCGTCCGGCGCGACGAAATCGCCGTAGGCTTCGTCCAGAACGAGCAGACAGTTCGCGGGCAACGCAGCGACGAGCGCGGCGACGGCATCGCGCGAAGCGAACGCGCCGCTGGGATTATCGGGATTCGCGAGATAGACCAGACGCGCGCGCGTTTCGCGGGCACGCGCGGCGAGCGCGTCGAGTGCAACGCTGCCGTCGGCAGCGTATGCCACGGTTTCTAGGCGCGCTCCGAAACCGAGCACGTGATAGACATACGTTGGATACGAGCCGAGGGTCGAGACCGAGACGTCGCCGGGGGCGCAGTAGCCGCGAACGACGAGCCCCAGCAGATCGTCGATGCCCGCGCCGACGGTGATGTTCTCCGGCGAACAGGCGTGGCGCGCCGCCAGCACTTCGCGTAAGGCGAGCGACTCGGGGTCGCCGTAGTACGACGTGCGCGCGAGTTCGGCGTGCATCGCTTCGAGCGCGCGCGGCGGTGGCCCGAAAGCGCTTTCGTTGGCACCGAGCCGCAAGAGATCGGCGCGGCCCACGCGGCGCGCGAGTTCTTCGGGCGCGACGAAGGGACGGCTGGCCGGCAGCGCCGCGATCGCCGGCGCGGCTTCGATTGGCGCCCGTTCGAGCGCATCGCTACGTTGCTTCACGAGTCGACGTGCAGGTCGTCGACGACGGAGGCGACGCCCTTGGTCGTTTTCGCCGACTCGACGAGGGTCGCGTGCAGAGCCGCGGTTTTCACGCGCCCGCGCAACGTGACGACGCCGCCCGACGCTTTGATGTCGAGCGCGATGCCGTTGAGGCCGGCTTGACCCGTCAGATTCGCGCGCACCGCGGCCGCGAGCGCGAAATCGGCGACGCGTTTCGACGTGCTGGGTAAGCTCGCGTCGGCCGTCAGCGACGCGGAAACGTTTTTGACGCCCGCGACGCCTTTGGCCGCAGCGACGTAGCGCTGGGCGATCGCGCCGGACTTCGTGCGTCCGCTCAACCGAACGTTGCCGTCGTGCGCTGTGACCGCGACGTGGAGCGCAGAATCGCCGTCGATCGTGACGAATTTACTTTCGATCTGCGCGATGATGAAGCCGTCGTTCGCCAGAGCCGGTGCGGCACTCGCGAACGAGTTGCCGGCGTTATTGATATCCTGGCGCGTACATCCCGCGCACGCGAGCGAGAACGCGAGCGCGACGACCGGCGCTACCAGGACGCCGCCGTTCACGCCGCACCGATCGGCGAGCCGCCGCTTGCGAAGAGCGTGATGCCGATACGTGCGCCCGCTTCGATACGGTCGGGCAGTTCCCCGATCGTCGCATAGCCGCTCGCGCGCGCGAGCAGGCTCGTCTGAGCGGACCGGATGAGCAGCGGTTCGGCAATCAGCTGCGCGCCGCGCACGAACAGCCGCGCCGGCACGAAATGCGTCCAGCCGGTGCGGCCCACGAACGGTGCGGCCGCAATCGCTTCGAGCGTCGTCGGCCGCGCATCGCGTTCTCCTACCAGGGCCGCAACGATCGGGCGGACGACGGCCTCGAGGATCATCAGCGACGATGTGGGATTGCCCGGCAGGCCGATCACCGCTTTTCCGTCGATCGCGGCCAGCAACGTCGGTTTGCCGGGTTTTACGCGCAGGCCGTGGACGATCGTCCCGGGCGCACCGAGTTGCGCCACGATCTGCGGCATGAGATCGCGTTCGCCGACCGACGAGCCGCCGGTCGTAACGAGCGCGTCGCATTGCGCGAGACCGGCTTCGAGCGCCGCGCGCAACGCGACGGCATCGTCGGCCGCGCGCGGCAAATGAACGGGTTCCGCGCCGAGTGCGAGTAACGCACCGGCGATCGCGTAGCGATTCGAGTCGCGAATCTGACCCACGAGCGGCGTGCCGGCAGGATCGATGAGTTCATCGCCCGTGCTGATGATGCCGATCCGAGGCCGGCGAAAGACGGGCACGCGCGCGATGCCGAGCGTCGCGAGCACGCCGAGCTCCGGGCCGCCGATGCGCCGGCCGGCCGCAATGACCACAGCGCCCACCGCGATATCGCTCGCACGCTGCGACACGCTGTCGCCCGCCGCAATCGCGCCGAGTAGCACGATCGTCGCGCCGTCGATCTCGACGTCTTCTTGCGGCACGACGGAGTCCGCCCCGTCGGGCAGCGCACCGCCGGTCGGTACGCGCATGGCGTCGTCGACGCCGACGGCGTGCGGCGGTTGCGCGCCCATCGCGACCGTGCCCGCGATGCGACGACGCGTCGCACCGCTGGCGCTGGCGAGCGCGAAGCCGTCCATCGTCGAACGCGCGTGTGAGGGATGATCTTCCCGCGCGACCGCATCGGTTGCGAGCACGCGTCCTGCAGCCGCCTCGAGCGCGACCATCTCGCACTCCGGTGCTCGCAGCGACGCGCTTCCGAGGTAGAGCACGACGGCCTGTGCGGGCGGCAGCAAACGCTCGGGAGCGAAGCCGCGCAGCCGCGTGCCGCGCGCGAATGGCGAGTGTAGGACCGCAGTGGAATCCCGCATAAACCGTCTCTCGTTCTCTCCGACGACGAAGCGGCGCCCGTATCCGGACGTCTTCTTATCCCTATAGACAAGGACCGATGTTAGACCTTGCGCTTTTGCGCCGCGATCCCGAACGCGTGCGCCGTGCCGCGTCGCGCCGTGCCGCCGGCGCGGCGTTCGTCGACGATGTCCTCGCAATCGACGTGCGGCTACGCGCGGCGCGTACCGGCGCCGAAGCGCTTGCGGAACAGAAGAACTGCTTGACCGCACGGATTTCCAAAGCCGCCGATAAGGGCGCCGCCGCGCGCGAATTGCGGCCGCAGATCGCCGACCTCGACGCGCGCATCGTTGCGGCGAACGCGGAGATCCCGGCGCTCGATGCACGCATCGAAGCGATCCTCGCAGAGATCCCGAATTTGCTCGACGACTCCGTGCCCGCAGGCGCGGGCGACGCGGATAACGTCGTGGTGCGCGATTCGGGGCCGCCGCCGTCGTTCGCATTCGCAGCCAAAGCGCATTACGATCTCGGCGAAGCGCTCGGCATCATCGATTTCGAACGCGCGACGAAACTTTCCGGGGCGCGCTTCGCGGTGCTGCGCGGCGCCGGTGCCCGGCTCTCCCGCGCGATCGCGTCGTTCTTTCTCGCCCGCGCGAACGCGCGCGGATATATCGAAATCGTACCGCCATTTCTCGTAACCCGCGAGACGATGTACGCGACGGGCCAGCTCACGAAATTTGCCGATGCGATGTTTTCGGACCCGGATGCGGACCTCTTCATGATCCCGACGGCCGAAGTACCGCTGACGGCCTTGCATCGCGACGAAATTCTCGCAAGCGACGTGCTGCCGTTGCAATACACGGCGTATTCGCCCTGCTTCCGCAAGGAAGCGGGCGCCGCCGGTAAGGATACGCGCGGACTCATCCGCCAACATCAATTCGAGAAGGTCGAGCTCGTCTGGCTCACGCTGCCGGAGGCCTCGGCCCAGGCACTCGAACGCCTGACGGCCGATGCCGAAGCGCTGCTGGAAGAACTCGAATTACCGTATCGCGTGCTCATGCTCTGCAGCGCCGACGTCAGCTTTAACGCGGCGCGCACGTACGATCTCGAAGTCTGGTTACCGGGGCAGCAGACGTATCGCGAAATCAGTTCGTGTTCCAACTGCACTGATTTCCAAGCTCGCCGCGCGCAGATCCGTTTTCGGCGCGAACCCAAAGGCAAGCCGGAACTAGTCCATACGCTCAACGGCTCGGGGCTCGCCGTCGGGCGTACCCTCGTCGCGATTCTGGAAAACTATCAGCGAGCCGACGGCAGCGTCGAGGTCCCCAAAGCCCTCGTGCCGTTCTGCGGCTTCGCATCCATCGACGCGCACGGAATCGCGCGCAACGACTAACGCGCCGGCGCCGCCGCGATGAGCGCCGGCGTTTTCGCAACGAGCCGGCGCACGGAGTCATCGATCGCATAGCGTTCGATCTTCACGAGCGGTATCCAGGCGACCGTATGCGACTCGGCGCTGGGGACCGGCGCATCGCCGCGGCTCGCGTAAAACGCGAAGCGGACGTCGTAGTGGTCGTGTTCGGGTTCTCCCGGGCGGGCGGGAATGCGATGTACGTCGACGTCGTAGATCGCCGCGCTCGCGAACGCGATGTGCGTGAGGCCCGATTCCTCGGTCGCCTCGCGCAACGCGACGCGGCGGATATCCGCATCGCCGTCGGCATGCCCGCCGAGTTGGAGCCACGTATCGAGCTTACGGTGGTGGGTCAGCAGCGCGGCCGTCCCGGCGCGATCGACGATCCAGGCCGAACCCGTCACGTGGCCGATCGCAAGCGTGCGTTCGAAGCACGCGGCCTGCGCGCCGACGAAGGCGCGCAGACGCTCTGTCATCGCCGCTTCACGCGCGTCGCCGGGAACGTAAGCTGCGAGCTCGCGCAGCAAAGCCGCGCGGCCGTCGCGTGGATTAACGCGCAACGCGCGCGAGATCGCGCGCGATCGCCCGCGCGGTCATCTTCGCCGACATCATGACCGCGGGCGTGCCGCCGCCGGGCTGCGTGTTGGCCCCCACGAGATAAAGCCCCGCGATATCCTCGCTGCGGTTGTGCGGCCGAAAGAACGCGCTTTGGACGAAGATCGGTTCGAGCCCGAAGGCGTTGCCGAGCCGGCTGTTGAGAGTCTTCTCGAAATAGGTCGGCGTCACGTAGCTCGACGTCGTCAGCCGCTCGCGCAAACCCGCGATGTAGCCGCGCTCGTCCAGGAACGCGAAGACCTTCGCCACGAGTTTGGGGCCTTCGACGGCCCAGTCGATTTTACTCGCATTGTGCGGCACGGGCACGAGCGTGTAAGCCGCGTGATGCCCCGGCGGAGCCAAACTCGGGTCGGTGAGCGACGGCACGTGCAGGTACTGTGAAAAGTCCGGCGCGAGCACGTGCCGGTCGAAGATGTCGCGGAGCAACTCCGCATAGCGCGGGCCGAGAATGATGTTGTGGTGGCGCAGACCCGCATCGCGTTTTGGATCCGCGCGGAATCCGAAATAGAGCACGACGACGGACATCGATTGTTTGGCGAGCTTGAGCCGCAGATCGGGGTGGAACTTGCGGAAACGCTTGGCGACGAGGCCGTACGTGCCGGCGTAATCGCCGTTGGAGGCGACGAGATCGGCGGTGAGCCGTTCGCCGCTCGCGAGCGTCACGCCGCGCGCGCGCGGGCGTCTGCCTCTGCCGGGCTCCTCGGCGACATCGATGCGCACCACTTCGCTTTCGTAGCGCATCGTGCCGCCGAGTTCTTCGAACTTACGCACGAACGCGCGCACGAGCGCGCCCGTGCCGCCCATCGCGAAATGCACGCCCCAGCTCTTTTCGACGAAATGAATCATCGCGTAGATCGCGGGGACGTGCATCGGATTGCCGCCCACGAGCAGCGATTCGAAACTGAGCACCGCGCGCAGCTTTTCGTTTTTAACGAAGCGCGACACGAACCGATACAGCGGCTGGACCGCGCCCAGACGAACGAGATCCGGCACGATGCGCAGCATCGTTAGCAGATCGCCGAAATAGGTGTAGCCGAGGCCGAGGAATCCGCGCGTAAAAATTTTTTCGGCAGCGTCGTGAAAGCGCTCGTAGCCCGCAAGATCGTCCGGTGCGATCTTTTCGATTTGCGCGCGCGTATGCGCGGCATCGCCGTCGTAATCGTACCAGGTTCCGTCGTCGAAGTTGATGCGATAGAACGGCGCGACCGGCACGATCGTCACGTATTTCGAGGTCTCGGGGCCGCCGCTGATGCCCGACGTAATGCGTTCGCCGGTAAGAACGTGCCGCGGAAAATCCGGTTCGTCGAGCCGCGCATCGCCGCGCTGGAGCGCGAAGAGTTCTTCGATGAAGTGCGGCACCGTCAGCACCGTCGGACCCATATCGAACGTGTAGCCATCGTGGCGCCGCACGTACGCGCGACCGCCCGGAGCGTCGAGCTTTTCGACGATGGTCGTTGAGATGCCGAGGCTCTGCAAGCGAATGCCGAGCGCGATCCCGCCGATGCCCGAGCCGACGACGATGGCGCTCGGCCGATCGCTCGCCCGATCGTTTGCCGGTGTCCGAGCGCCGCTCCAGGTGGCTGTCATGCTGCCTTTAGACCCGTGCCGGCGGGGGGCCAGTTCCGAAGCGATGCATCGAATTTGTACTCTGCGTCGCAGAGTACAAATCCTTGACGGTTTACTGGAACGTCTACAATTGTCGCAGGCCCTGCCGCTTCGTGCGGCGCATCACATTAAATAACGTGAAGTATCTGGTTCGGACCTTTCCGCTTCACGGCGGTCAAGCCGGCGGCCGTTTTGCGGTTAACTCGATTATCAAGCGAGGAATACTTTGAGACGACTTGTACCGCTCGGTGTTTTTTGTATTGGCGCAGCGGCTCTGGCGGGATGCGGCGGCGGTGGTTCGTCCCCCGCAGCGGCGCCGGCCCTGCCGGGGACCAATCAGAGTGCCGCTAGTTCGGCGCGCTCCAGCGATTACGGCCAGGGTCTTGCGAGCGGGCGCTTCGCTCATGTGTGCGACGCCGTCCCTGCGGGCGAAGCGTCGTGTCACGCGATCATCCGCACCGATACCGGCGTCGGCCGCTCGCCGCAAGGCAAGGCCGGGAGCAACGCGACATCCCCGTCCGGCTACGGCCCCGCGCAATTGCAAGGTGCGTACAGCTTGCCGGCGAGTACCACCACGAACACCGTGGCGATCGTCGACGCGTACGACGATCCCAACCTCGAAAGCGATCTCGGCGTCTATCGCTCGACGTTCGGCCTCCCGCCGTGCACCACCGCAAACGGCTGCTTCAAAAAGGTCAACCAGAACGGGGTCCAGGGATCGTACCCGAAGAGCAACGCCAGCTGGGGGCAAGAGACCTCGCTCGATGTCGACATGGTGTCGGCGAACTGTCCGTCGTGCCATATCCTCGTCGTCGAAGCGAATTCCGCGAGCTTCGCGAATCTGGGCGCCGGTGTGAACGCGGCGGCCAAGCTCGGCGCGGTCGCGATCAGCAATAGCTACGGCGGCTCGGAAAGCTCGGGCGAAAGCACGTACGCGCCGAATTACAATCACCCCGGCATCGCCGTCACCGCGAGCTCGGGCGATAGCGGCTACGGCGCGCAGTCGCCCGCTTCGTTCAATACGGTCGTCGCGACCGGCGGTACGTCGCTCACGCTCTCCGGCACCACCCGCGTCGACGAAACGGTGTGGAGCGGCGCCGGCAGCGGTTGCAGCGCCTACGAGCTGCAGCAGACGTGGCAGAACCCGTATAATTCGGGATGCACGAAACGCATCATCGCCGACGTTGCCTACGACGCTGACCCGAACACGGGCGTCGCGGTCTACGACTCGTTCGCGTACCGCGGGCAAACCGGCTGGCTCGTCTTCGGCGGCACGAGCGTCGCGTCGCCCGCAATCGCGGCGATCTACGCGCTCGCGAGTAACACGAGCGCCACGACCTATCCGGCCTCGTACACGTATGCGAACAAGGCCAGTCTCCACGACGTCACGTCGGGCTCTAACGGCAGTTGCACGGTTGCGTATCTCTGCAACGGCGAAGTCGGCTACGACGGCCCGACGGGGCTCGGAACGCCGAACGGAATAGGCGCTTTCTAGTCGCCTAGCGCCTTGCGGCGTTCGGGACGACGGAAAAGCGAAAGAGGCCGCAATCGTACGATTGCGACCTCTTCCGCTTTTCCGTCGCGGCGAACGCGACCGAGGATCTACGCTGGAACGGCGTCGAGGTCCGCGCGGGCCCACGCGCGATGTTGGCCGATCGCTGCGACGAACCGCTCCGAGATCGCAGCGGCGTCGCCCACGACGACGCCGCTCGCGGCATCGTCGTGGGCCGGTATACCGGCTTTTTCCAGAATCGCCGCCGCGCCGTCGCCGAGCGCTACTGCCTTGGCGTGTTTATAGGCCTCCGTTACGAAATGCCGGACATCACCCGATGCTGCGAGAGTCGCCGCCGCCGCCGTTCCGCCGGGAACGTAAAGCGCATCGAACGCAACCGAGGGCATCGTCACGATCGTATGGTCGACCTCGATCGGACCGCCCTGGCCTTCGAGCTCACCCAGCCTCGCTGCGAGCACGAGTCCTTCGGCACCGGCTTTCGCAAGCGCGCCTTTCATCGTCGTAACGTCGCTCGACGACGAGCCTGCGGCGACGATGATGGCGACCTTGCGACCGGTGATATTTCCCGGAACGCCGGTCGCCGGATTGAGCAGGCTCAGCAATGGAGAGGACGCAGCCGGTTTGCCGTTCGCTTTCGTGGCGGGCTTTCCGTTCGCGCTCGCGCGCTCGGGAGCGGGCAATCCGATATTCTCGGCCACCATGCGCGCGAGTTCGGAATCGATATTGGCGAGCATCGCTCCGAGGACGCGCTCGCGAATCTCGATGCGATTTACTTTCGCCAGCTCGAACGAGAAGGCAGAAACGATGTGCTCTTTCTCCGGAGCCGACATGCTGTTCCAGAACATCGTCGCCTGCGTGAAGTGGTCGCCGAACGACGCCGATCGTACGCGGCGCATGATTCCGTCGACGCGATCCGGCAGCGTTGCGAAGCCGCCGGCCTCGACGTCCTTCGGCGTTGGGAAATTGCCATCGAGGCTGTTGGGCGAGTACGACGTATCGCCCGTATCGATGGCCATCCGGTGCATGCCGTCGCGCTGGCCGTTGCTGAACGGACAGATCGGGCGGTTGATCGGAATTTCGTGGAAGTTGGGCCCGCCGAGCCGCGATATTTGCGTATCGAGGTACGAAAAGTTACGGCCCTGTAACAAGGGATCGTTGGTGAAGCCGATCCCCGGCACGAGATGGGTCGTACAGAACGCAACCTGCTCCGTCTCGGCGAAATAGCTATCTGGATTGCGGTTGAGGACCATCTTGCCGATGCGCTGCACGGGAACGAGCTCTTCGGGAATCAGCTTCGTCGCATCCAAGATATCGAAGTCGAACGTATCGGCCTCGGCGTCGCCGAAAAGCTGTACGCCGAGTTCCCACTCAGGAAAATGTCCCTTCTCGATGCTTTCGAACAAATCGCGACGATGGAAATCCGGATCCTTCCCGGCGAGCTTCTGCGACTCGTCCCAAACGAGCGAATGCGCGCCGAGGATCGGTTTCCAGTGAAACTTCACATAGCGCGCTTCGTTCTGCGCGCTGATGAAACGGAACGTATGGACGCCGAAGCCTTCCATCATCGCAAGCGAACGCGGAAGCGCGCGATCCGACATGAGCCACATCATCATGTGACTGGACTCGAGGGTGAGCGAAACGAAATCCCAGAGCGTATCGTGCGCCGATGAAGCCTGCGGGATCTCGTTATGCGGCTCCGGCTTGACGGCATGCACGAAATCCGGGAACTTGATCGCGTCTTGTATGAAGAAAACCGGCATGTTGTTGCCGACGAGATCGTAGTTGCCGTCGGGCGTGTAGAATTTCACGGCGAACCCGCGGACGTCACGCGGAGTATCGGCCGAGCCGCGCGAGCCGCCGACCGTCGAAAAGCGCGCGAATACCGGAGTTCGCACGCTCGGATCTTGCAAGAACGAGGCGCGCGTTATGCCGGCCATCGATTCGTACACCTGGAAATAGCCATGCGCCGCCGCGCCGCGAGCATGGACGACGCGTTCGGGAATGCGCTCGTGGTCGAAATGCGTGATCTTTTCGCGCAGGATGAAGTCTTCGAGCAACGTCGGTCCCCGCTCGCCCGCGCGCAACGAATTCTCGTTATCGGCGATGGGCAAGCCTTGATTGGTCGTCAAGGTTTTGCCCCTGGGATCCGCGCGGAAGGGCGCGAGAGCTTCGACCTTTGCCGACGGCGCGACCGGTGCCGAGGATGACCCCGTCTTGCCGGCTGTCTGGGGGGCAGGCGTACCTGCTTTACGCGTGACGGGAGATTTGGCCATGCAGATCCTCAAGATGGTAAGTTGAGAGCGCCCAGTCGAGCTAGGCGTCGCACTTTCGTACCCGAAAATGTGGCCGATCCACCGATTAAAAGGAGGCGCCTAGCTGCCGCAGAGCGCGCGAACCGCCCCAGCGCTACGTTTGGGCGCGCATTGCCGGGGAAACATTAAGCATGAAATTATTGTCGATAGCCGCCATGGCGGCGACCCTTCCGATCGTCGCATTTGGGACGGCTTCAGCGCAGTCGACCGGCACGATGAACGGCGTCCGGCATGTAGGTGCGAAAGCGCGCTGCAGCCCCGGCGACCCGAACGTCATGGTCGATAAATCGAAGAAGACGTTTATGGTCGATAAGAGCGCGAAAATGGCGATGATGAAGCCGGGCGGCGCGAAGAGCGCGAAGAGCGCGATGGGCGACGATGCCGCGGCCGGCGCCGGCGCGATGTCGGCGCCGCAATCGAACATGGTTTCCATGTGTAAGTCGGAGGCGCTGAGCATGGGCGCCAAGATGATGTCCGGCGGTATGCATAAGAACGGGATGTAACATTCGAACCGCCCGCTCCCTAAATTCGGGCGCTTCCTCGAACGCATCGTCGAGGTCGAGCTTTTGGCCCCGTTCGAGGTGCGCGGTAAATTGGTCGGACGGTAGGCCGGCGCTGACCGTCCGAACCATTTTTTCGTAATCCCGCTCCCATGCCGGCAGGCGTGGGAGCAGGTGTTCGTCCCGCATCTTCTGGCTGAACCCCAGGAAATATGCGGCCTGGGGGAACGCTTGAACCAACAGCGCGAGGCCCGAAAAGGTTCGAAACAGCGTGCGATGTGCCGCGCGTGAAACGACATTTTGAGATGCTCCACCGCCCCGCGCAATAGCGAACGCGCTTCGTCGGCCCTTCCCGTCGAGAGTTCGTACCGCGCGAGCCGCGTCAACTCTTCAGCGATCAGCGGCTGGTTGTCGATTCGCCGAAACGTTGCGAGTGCTTCGTGCGAGATATCGCGCGCCGTCGCGATATCTCCGCTATGCGCGCGCATATCCGCGAGCACGCCGAGCGTGCTGCCGACGTTCATCGAATGACCCAGGCGCCGAAAGATTGCGAGGCTCTGTTCGTAGCGCGACTCCGCGGTCGCGAAGTCCAACCGGCATTCGAAAGCAATTTCTCCTAAGTTGTGCAGCGCGACAGCGACTCCGCGATCGTCGCCGAGTTCCCGGTACGTCGCCAGCGCACCGTCGAAGAAGACTTCGGCTTCGTCGTAGCGACCGGTATACATCGCGGCGATACCGAGTGCGTTATTTGCCTGTGCGACGCCGATTCGATCGCCCGACTTCGTATACGCGTCGCGAGCGTGCCCGGCGGCGATGGCACCCGCTCGATAGTCGCTCTCATAGTTCGCTACGAACGCGAGGTATAGGAGTATCTTCGCATCCGTTGCAGTTTCGATGTCCGGCGACCCACGCCGAACGCGTTCCAGCCATTGCCGGCCCTCGTGAAATAAGCCGCGTTCGAACCAATATCTGCCGAGCGATGCGACGAGCCGGGCGCCGCGTTGGATATCGTTCGCTTCGTCGATGAAGTAGTGCAGCGCCGTTCGAATGTTCTCGTATTCGAGCTGAAACGCTTGGAGCCACGCGATCGTGGGTTCCGTCGCGAAGCGAGCATCGGATGACTCGCTGAAGCGCAAGAAGTAATCCGCGTGAACTCGTTGTGCGTGCTCCAGTTCGGCGTGTTCGGAAACGAGTTGCAGCGCGTATTCACGAATCGTTTCGAGCATCATGAAGCGCGGTTCGCGATCGCCCGGCGAAGCGGCCGTCGAGAGCAGGCTTTGATCGGCGAGGGAGGCCAGCGTTTGAAATAGCGTGTTGGAGACGCGCAGATCGCCCTCCACGTCGACTTTCGCGAGTGCCCCGGCGGCGGCAACACTGATCCCGCCGGCAAGGACGGCGAGCCGGCGAAAGAGCTGCTGCTGCTCCGTCGAAAGCAGCGTATAACTCCACGCGATCGTATTGCGCAGCGTCTGCTGGCGAACGTTGGAATCGCGCGTGCCATTGGTCAACAGCGTCAGGCGACTTTCGAGACGGCGCAGCAGTTCCTCGGGCTCGAGAATGTTGGTTCCCGCCGCGGCCAGCTCGAGTGCGAGCGGGAGACCGTCCAGACGCGCGCAAATCGCTGCGACGGCTCGTGCGTTATCTTCGGTCAACATAAATTCGCTGCGGTACGCCTGCGCGCGCTTGACGAAGAGCGAGATGGCGGCATACTCTTGCAATGTCGCGATCGGCGGCAGATGCGCGAGATCCGGTAAGGCGAGCGGAACGACGCGGAATTCGCTCTCGCCGCGCACGTGCAACCCGGCTCGACTCGTGACCAGCATCTTGACGTGCTCGGTGTTTTCCAAGACTTCGCAGAGCTCCGGCGCGGCGGAAAGCAGCTGCTCGAAGTTGTCGAGCACGAGTAAGACGCGTTCGGTGTGCAGCACCTGGATCAGCGTCTTCGTCGCAGGTGCGGCGCTCGTTTCGCGGATTCCGAGCGCTTGCAAAATTTCGACATGACCTGCGCCGGATCGTCAACGACGGCGAGCGGCACCCAAACGATGCCGCCGGTGAAGACGCCGTGAAGTCCCTCGGCGATAGCGATCGCCAGATGCGTCTTACCGACGCCGCCGGTGCCGACGAGCGTTACCAAGCGCGTATCGGGGCGGCAGATCCGCTCGCGAAGGGCCGTCCAGGCAACGTCTCTTCCGATGAGTTCGGTCAGTTGCAGCGGCAACGGCGACGAGCGATGCGGTGCCCGCGCGCCGACGTTGCCTTCTTCGACGAGCGGCTCGTGGACGCGCAGCGTCGCGAGCGGCGGATGGTCCTCGGCTTCTAAGAGCGCTTCGATCTCGGGATCGGTGAGCCGCAGCGCGTCGGCGACCTTCATGAGATCTTGCCAATGCCGCGGTTTGCTGACGCGTCCCTCGAGCCAATTGATGATGGTCGCTCGGGACAACCCCGAGAGTTTACTGAGCAGGCCCGGCGTGGCCGTATAGTTCGGCCGACGCAGCAAGTCGCCAAGCACCGCGGAGAAGCTCGGGACGTTCGAATCGACTCGCGAACGTTGCGAAGAACCCATCCTTACCCTCGGCCGCTAGGCAGTGCTACGACTTCGCTACAATTTCGGCGGCAGATTGCGTACTCTCCCGCTCGGTATAGTGAGGCGATGAACGGCTTTCGCGCGAACGCGTAGATCGCGAGCTGCGGCGTCCTGGTCCTGTCGGCGGCGTACGGTCTGGCCCGCGTCGCGGACCCAGCGCACAACGTCACCGTTATCGCCATGCTGTACCTCATTCTCGCCTTCGGAGCAGCCGGCGGAGCCGCGCTCCTCTGGAAGCGCGGCGACCGCTTTAGTATCGTCGTGCTCGTCGTCGTGGCGCTGGGCGCGCGTCTCGCCCTGCTCGGGAGCGCGCCGTTTTTTCCCTGGATGCGTACCGCTACGTGTGGGATGCGCAACTGATCCGCAACGGGATCGATCCGCTGGTCGTCGCACCGAGCGATCCCGCGCTCTCGGCTTTTCAAACCGGTGCGCTATATCGGTGCATCTACTGGCGGGACATCCCATCGTTGTATCCGCCGCTCGCCTACGCGCTCTTCGTCGCCGGTACCCTGCTACCGGGTGCGGGCGTACTCGGTATCAAGGCGGTACTCGCAGTCGGCGATGTCGGCGCGCTGACCGCCGTGCTCGTCGGACTACAACAGCAGCGACTTCCGCTCGGGCGCGCGGCGCTCTATGCTTGGTGCCCGCTCGTCTTGATCGAATTCGGTTGGAGCGGTCACGTGGAGAGTTGGGCCGTCGCCGGTATCGTGCTCGCCACGCTCGCCGCGCCGCGCGCGCACGCCGTTTGCGCCGGAGGCATGGCGCTTGCGATTCTGACGAAGCTAACGCCGCTCGTACTGCTGCCGGTCGTCTTCGCGCGCAACGCCGCAGGACTCGCTCGACGTGTGCGATCGTCGCGGCGGTTTACGTCCCGTTGCTCGTGCATTCGCACGGTTCGCTCGGGTCGCTCGGCGCTTACGCGGCCCATCAACAGTTCAACGACACGCTGTTTCTCGTGCTACGCGCACCGGGTGCGATCGCGGTACTGGGCCTCGCCGTTTACGCGTGTACGAGCGCTCGGCACCGCGGCGCGCCGCTCGTTTGGTGCGTCATCGCAATCGAAGTCGTTTTTCTGGCCGTCGCTCCAAACGTGTTGCCGTGGTACCTGACGATCGTGGTCGCGCTGCTGCCCCTGGCGGCCGGCGCTTTCGCGGGACCCAAGCGCTCCTTTACACTGAGCCTTGTGGGCTGGACGATGAGCGCGCCGCTGGCCTATGGGGCGCCGCTGGTGTACGCGGGAGGGTCGTTGCGCGACGCCTGCGTACGAGCCGTCGAATACGCGCCCGTAATCGTTGGGGGACTCTACGCGCTCTACCGCAGCACGAAGCGCCGAGCCGTCAACGCGGCATTCGTGGCGCCGTGAGGGACGATCTGCTGCGCAGGCGTTGCGCGCTCGCAGTCATGGCGAAGCTTCCGCGTGCCGGTACTTGCAAAACGCGCCTCGTACCGCCGCTGACGGCCGAGGAAGCCGCGGCCTTGAGCCGCTGCTTTCTCAACGATACGGCACATAACGTCGGGGACGTCGCCGATGCCTGCGGCGCCGTGCCGGTCGCGGTGTATGCGCCCCCGGCGCCGATGGCCGAACGCAGCGAACTCTTCGGTCCCGCGTTTACGTATCTCGCACAGCGGAGCGACCGATTCGGCGACCGGCTCTTCAACGCGGTCGACGACTTGCTCGCTGAAGGCTACGGAGCGGTCTGCCTCATCGATTCCGATAGCCCGACGCTTCCGCGCGGTATCTTGCGGAAGCCGTGCGGCGCCTCGCAAAGCCGGGCGAGCGCATCGTCATCGGACCGGCACTCGACGGCGGATACTATCTGCTCGGCGTAAAGTCGCGCCTGCGCGCGCTTTTCCACGACATCGCCTGGAGCACGAGCGCCGTTTTCGAACAGACCTGCGAGCGAGCCCGCGCCTGCGGCGTTGCGATCGATATCCTCGAAGGCTGGTACGACGTCGACGATGCCGCGGGATTAGAGATGCTACGCAGCGAGTTGTCGCGATCGCGAAGGGGTCCCGGTTATGCCGCGCCGGTCACGCGACGCTATCTCGCGGGCAGCGCGTCGTGATGCGCGCGCTCGTCACCGGCGGCGCCGGGCTCATCGGCTCCCATATCGTCGATCTGCTGGTGCGCGAGGGTTGGCACGTTCGGGTGCTCGACAATCTCGAACCGCAAACGCACCGTGACGGCGCCCGGACTGGCTCGCGCCGGCTGCGCAATTCGTACGCGGCGACGTGCGCGACCGCACGACGATGGAAACCGCGCTGCAAGATATCGATGTCGTCTTTCATGAAGCGGCGTACGGCGGCTACATGCCGGAGATCGCCACGTACGTCGCCGTCAATAGCTTCGGCACCGCGCAGCTGCTCGAAATCATTCGCGACCGTAACCTTCCGATACGCGAGGTGATCGTCGCTTCCTCGCAGGCGGTCTACCCGGAAGGCAGCATCTCGTGCCGCGTGCACGGCGTGCTTCACCCACCCGTGCGCGCGCTCGAACGTCTTCGGCGCGGCGATTTTAGCGTACCGTGTCCGGTGTGCGGCGCGACGACGACGCCGGTCGCGACGCCTGAAGACGCGCCGCTCGACGGCCAAACGGTCTACGCCTTGACCAAGGTCGATCAGGAGCGGCTGGCGTTGATGTGGGGGCGGCAAACCGGCATTCCGACGATCGCTTTGCGCTACTCGTGCACGTACGGTCCGCGACAGTCGATCTTCAATCCGTATACGGGTGTCATCGCGATTTTCTGCACGCGGCTACTCAACGGAATGGCGCCGATTCTCTATGAGGACGGAGCGCAAACTCGCGACTTCAGCTTCGTCGAGGACGTCGCCTGTGCGAACCTCGCGGTGGAACTCAGCGATCAGCTCGACGGTCGGGCGGTCAACGTGGGCAGCGGACGCGCCGTCACGATCCGAGAGCTCGCGCAGCATCTTGCGAGCGGCCTCGGCGTATCGATCGAACCGATCGTCAGCGGAGAGTTTCGTCCGGGCGAGATGCGGGACTTACGTTCGGACACGACGCTGTTGTCGTCGATCGGCCATACCGCGCACGTGTCTCTGGATGCGGGTATCGCAAGCTATTTCCAATGGATTCGAACGCGCGTCGATGTCCGCGAGTACTTCACCGACGCAGCGGCTGCGCTTCGCGGCAAAGGCATCGTGCAGCGCGTCGCCGGCGCGAACTCCGGCGCGGCCTAAAACCTAGCAGAAAGAGGTTCCACGTGTATCCCTTCCTCCAACGGTCTACGGCCGCTTTCGCGCTTAGCACGTTGACGAAAGCCGTCGCCGACTTTCGCTTGCGGAGTGGGAAAATGCGTTGCTTACCAATCTCACGGGCTCGTCAACATCAGTTCGGTGCACGAAGAGATTCCGCGCGCCGGAGCGAGCGAGTATTGCGCGAGCAAAGGTGGATTGCGAAATCTGAGACGCTGCCTCGCGCTCGAACTCGCGCCCGATAACATCACGTCAACGGCATCGCGCCGGGCATGATCCTGACGCCGATGAATCAGGCCGACCTCGACGATCCCGAAAAACTTGCGAAAGATGAAGCGACGATTCCCTTGCGACGTGGCGGCTCGCCCGAAGAAATTGCCGAACTCGCGCTCCTCCTCGCATCGTCGCGCGCCGATTACGTTACGGCTCGACGTACGGTTTGATGAGTAATGCGATGTGGCGCGGCGTGCCGTTACGCGACTTGCTTGCGGCCGCCGCACCCGCCCGCGAAGCGAAGCGCATCGCACTGCATGCGGCGGACAATTACATCGAGACGATCCCGTTTGCCAAAGCGCTCCAGCCGACGACGCTCGTGGCGTGGGAGATGGACGGCCAGGCGCTCTTGCCGCGGCACGGTTTTCCCGCACGCATCATCGTGCCGGGACTCTTCGGAGAGAAGAACATCAAGTGGCTTACCGGCATTACGGTCGAGACGACGGAGTTCAAAGGCTTCTACGAACGGCAGGGCTGGGGTCCACACTACGAGATCCCGACACATGCACGCTTCGATGCGCCGGATTTCAGCAAGCCGCTGCGCCGCGGCCCGATCGCACTCCGCGGCGTTGCGTTTTGCGGCGATCGCGGCGTCCGGCGCGTCGAAGTCAGCACCGATTACGGCGTGACGTGGCGCAATGCGACATTTACGTCGCCCTACCGCCAACTCGCGTGGCGCCTCTGGCGTTACGACTGGCGGCCGCCGCGTGACGGATCCTATCGACTTGCGGTACGTGCGACCGACGCGCGAGGCGAGGTGCAGACTGCGGCCGTGCGGGGCGCCGAAACAGAGGGCGCGACGGGCTACCATCGCGTGGAAGCGCACGTCGTCTGAGGGATTTGGCGTCACCTAGCCTCGGAGCGCCTTGAGAACTGCGCCGTACGTCGGAGCGACTTCTCGCTTGAATTCATCTCGATCGCGTTGCTCGGCTTCCGTCTGCGCGGAATCGGGTTCGCCGCGGTTCTTACGGTTGATCGCAAAGGCCATGATCTGAAGCTGCGCCTGCGCCACACGCTCGACGAGCGTGCCGTACTCGTTCCTGACGGCTTCGGGCACGTCTGACGACGTCGAGGAATACAGGGCTTGCAGGGCTTCCGCGTACTCGGCGGCTTCTTTATCCCGTTGCTCGCAAGCGTCGAGGTCGACCACGCGCGGATCGAGTGCCGCCACCGTCGCGTCGTAGGCCTTCACGAGTGCCGTCGCGAGCGCTTGTGCGGACGCAGATGCCACGACGCGTTCGCCTTGTCCCTCGCTTTTTACGGAGGCTGATGCGGCCGGCATCGCGCTTGCAGGCTGCGTGTTGCGCGGCGCAGGCGCTTTAGCGGGTGTGCCGAGGATCGATAAGCCGATCTTGGCGACTTTGAGCACGAAGGAAAACGGCTGTAGGAACAACGGGGACACCTCGGCAGACAGTATGTGACTACGAACGAAGCACTTCGATCGAAGGCGCAACGTAGCGCAGCTAGGTGGCTACCCCAAAGACGGCTCTCACAAAACAACTTGCCGAAAGATCGCGACGCCGCGCGAGGCCGCGCCGAGCGATTTCTTGGGCGGCGCTTCGGTTCGATCCGGACTGGCTCAGAAACTCGCGTAGCACCTGCCGGACTGGCGAGCCGTCGTTCGAAACATGACGAATGCGCCGATCGGTGGCCGCGCCGCAAACGTCCGATTCCGTCGCTGTGATTTCGACGGCGCGGACACGCCGTCCTCAAAGAGCGTCTCTATGGCGTTACGCCGCCGGGAACGTTCGCTGACACGGCATTCCCGATCCGTCCGGCGTTGCGAACAGTTCCTCTAACGATTCGGCTAAGACGTCGCCCCAGGGATCGCAGGACTTCCCCATGACCGAACTCAGGAGAGAGTGGGATTCGAACCCACGGACGGCTCATCACCGTCTGCAGTTTTCAAGACTGCCGCAATCGACCGCTCTGCCATCTCTCCATGTAGCGCAATCCCATGTACCGTAAGACTTTACCGTTGTCCCGCTTTCGCGCCCGCCGGTCGCCGACGGCGAATGGTGGCCATCGGGTGGCCCTGCCGCGAGCTCTGCCCCAACTTCATGCATGTTTGCGACGTTCCCGAGCCGCCGCGAGGCTATCGTCGATGAGGCTTACCGTCTTCGCCTGAAGGTCGGCGATCGCGTGCCCATAGATGTTCAGCGTCGTGGAGGGCACGGAGTGTCCCAAGAGCGTTTGCACGGCGTGGATGTCGGCGCCGTTCGTGAGCAGCCACGTCGCCGTCGAATGCCGCAACGTGTGGAGTGATGCTCCCAGAACGCCGGCGCGCCGCGCGAATTGCGCGAACGCCTTGGTCAATGCATCGGGAGCCACCGGCTGCCCGAGCGCATCGGCGAACACGAAGTCCCCGGCGTACGCGGGACCGGCAGCTAGGCGTTCTTTCATTGCCTCCGTGCGGCGAGCACGTAGCGCGTCGAGCCCAAGCGCCGCGATCGCGAATCGCCGCGTCCGATCGGTTTTTGTTCCCTTCATCGTCAGCCGCCCGTTGGTCGGAAAGTGACGCGCGAACCGTCATCGTGCCGGCGGTCAGATCAACCGAACCCCATGCGAGGCCACACAATTCGCCGCGACGCGCGCCGGTCGCGAGCGCAAGCGCAAGCGCAAGAGGCGCGTACCATCGTGTGCCGGCCGCAGAGTCCAGATTCGGTCCGCCTCGTCGGGCGTCAGGTAGCGGCGCTCTTTCGAGCGCACTTCCGGCGACGAACGGAACGAAATGGCGATCGCGCGATCAGCTCTTTCTCTTCCGCCCACGCAAAGCAGGCGCGGTACTCGCAATCGATATGCGCGACTGTACGCGAACCACGCTTGCCGGCGAGTTCGGCGTGAAGCTGCGTGATGGCCAGCGGACGCAGTTTTGAGATAAGCACCGAACCGTGCCGCGGCAGGATGTGCAATTTCGCGATCTCGCCGTTTCGCTCGAGCGTCTTCTCTGCCCACGTCGGCTTCTTCACGTCGAAGTAGGCCGCGATCAGGCTTGCTACTGTCATCTTCGAAGGCTCGAGATCGACGCCGTGATCCCGCTTGGTAAGCGCTGAGCGTTCAGCCTGTTCCGCGTCTTTCTTCCGCTCAAACGAACCGACGAAGAGGCGCTTGCGGTTGCCGGTCGCATCGCGATCAAGCGGGATGCGAACGACGTAGCGACCGCGCTGCTTATAGATGGCCATCAGTTTGCTCCTTGAGAAGAATAAAGAATCGCGCGCTCTTCGTCCGATAAGCCGGCGCTCGAAGCGAGCACCCAGTATTCATCGTCGAAGGCGGTCAACAGCGCGTTCGCATCGCGCGCCTCGCCTTGCTCGGCCATCCACGAGATGAGAACGCGAGCGTGTGATGCGGCCCGCCTGCGCGATGGGCCGAGTCCCGCTATCGCATCAACGAGGTCGGCGACGCGATTTGCGATCTTCGGGTCGGCGGCGAATCCATCGAGTAACCCGAACCGACTCGCAATCTTGCGCAGCTCATCTTCCTCGCCATCGACTTCAACCTTCACGATGAAATCGCGAAGCAGTCCCTCACGTTTCTCCTGCGCCAGCGCGTTGAAGCGCTGCTCAAAAGATTCGATGCGCGGTTTCGAGGCGTTCAATCGCAATATCAGCATCCGCTTGAGATTTCGGGACGCCTCTGCGAAATCGATCGCGGTCGCCGCTCCGGCGAGCGCGCGTGCGCCGCGCGCCGAAATGCCGACCTTCTCGCAATAGCGCAACACCGTCGCCTTCCGCGCCTTCTTGGAATTGAACGCGCGCTGTACAGTCGATGGCGATATGCCCAGCAAAGTAGCAAGGAACTCTTGGGATAGGCCGCGCCGCAATGCATGAGCGGCGACGGTCCTCATTGGCTCCGGTGAAAGGTTTACGTATGACTTCATAGCACTCGGTGGACGCGGCATGCCAGATAATAGCAAGAAACGCTTGCTGAAGGCAAGCACTTTCCTAACTCTCACGGCGGTACTCTGTACGCGAGCGCAGTGCTCAATCTATGGAGGCCATAAGTGATTAAGGACAGTTACCGCCCGCACGAAGTCTTCGGCCCGATCCTGCCCGTCGGCAAATCGACGGGCTACGAACTGCTTAAAACCGGCGCGCTAAGATCGATCAAATGCGGGCGTGCAATTATCATCCCTCGTGCCGCGATCGAGGAGTTTCTGCGCGGAGAGGTGCCGGCGAGTCGAGCCTCATGACCGCCACAAACGAAAGCGGACGTCGCTCTATCGACGCCCGCCATTTGCCCCTGTTTGCTTCAACATGCCGCCGATTCATCACATCGGCAGAAGGCTCTTTTCTCGATGCTCAAGCCCCATCTGGCCGTTTCGCTGCGAGGCGCGCTCCTAACCTGCGGGTGTGCGCGCTGCTTCGTAGTGATTCGCCAACTCGACGACAATTCGAAACGCTTGCCGCGGCCACGTTTCTCGAGGTCACGGCGAGGCCGGCGCGCCTCCCGCTCGATCGGCATCTGCTCACCGATCTGCGGCTACGACAGCTACGTGCGGACGACAGTGCGCGCATGGGGCGGTCTGCAACGCGAGCCCGAGATTGACGTCGACGGCTATCTGGAGCGCGCGACGTGACCAACGCTTCGATAACCGCGCGGCTCGGCGTCGGCGATGTTTTTCGCGCAGCGAAGATTCCGCCGCCGGCCGACTCGAACAAACTCATGAAATGTCCGCTACCGGGACACCAGGACGGGACGCCGTCGTTCCGGGTGTTCGCGCGCGGTTGGGTCTGCTTCGGATGTAACCGCAGAGGCGGCATCCTCGATCTCGTCGTCGCTCTCGGACGTGCGCGCGATCGGCGCGAAGCCGCGGCCTGGCTTGAGGGTCGGCTCGGATGACCGCGAGCGAAACCGTTTACCGATACGTCGACGAAAACGACGTGACGCTGTACGAGGTCGTGCGGTACGATCCGAAGCGGTTCGTGCAGCGCGTTCCGCTAGGGAGCGGGCTCTACAAAAACAAGCTCAACGGTGTGCGGCGGGTGCCGTTCCACCTTCCCGAACTGCGCGCGGCGATTAAAGCCGCGCGAACAATCTTCGTCGTCGAAGGTGAGAAGGACGCCGACGCGCTCCGCGCGCTCGGTTTCTGTGCGACGACCAATGCCCAGGGCGCGGGCTGGAAGTGGACGCCCGAGTTCATCGAGCACTTTCGCGGTGTTAAACGTGTTGGATTCATCGCCGATAGTGACGCGCCCGGGCGCAAGGCTGCCGACGAACGCGCGGCGCTGCTCGCGGCCGTGGTAGACGACGTTCGCGTTCTCGATCTCGCGCGCGAGCGCAGCGACGGCTACGACGTTAGCGATTGGGTTGCTGAGGGACATACGGCCGACGACCTGCGTGCAATTGTTACGAAGACCCCGAAGGTCGAGGGCAGCGCGCGCGAAGCGCCTCGGACCGCTCGGCTCGTCAGTACCGCGACGATCGCGCCGGTCGAGACGAAATACGCGGTGGCGCCCTATATCCCGCGCGGCGAAGCGACATGGTTCGAAGGCACGACGAAAAGTGGTAAGACGATGGTCGCGCTCGACATCGCCGCGCGCGTATCGAACGGAACCGCCTTCATAACGGGCGCGCCGATCGAGCGCGGCACCGTAGCCATCCTTACATGCGAGGACGATCCCGCCCGCACGATCGTGCCGCGGCTCATCGTGGCCGGCGCGAACCTCAAGCGCGTGTCGGTTCTTCGCATCGAGGAGAACGGCGGGGAGTGCGTCCCAAGCTTTCTCACCGACCTTCCGCGCATCGAAGCTGCGCTGCGCGAAGCGAGCGTGTCGCTCGTCATCGTCGACGGCACGTTTGGAATGCTCGGCGTCTCGGATTCGAACTCGTACACCGACGCCTACGCTTCGATGGTGCCGTTCATCTCGATGGTTCGCGCGCTCGACCTCGCGGCGATTATCATCCGGCACGTTCGCAAAACGGACGCTTCGGCATTGCATCGCGGCATCGGCAGCGTAGGCTTCGGAGCGCTCGCGCGCTCGACGATCTCGATTGCAGTCGACCGCGACGACGAGACGGGGGTGCGACGGTTGTTCGCGCACGCCGGTTCCAACGTTGGCGAGACCGGTCCGACGTACGCCTTCCGCATCGAAGGCGTTGCCTTGAAGAGCTTCGAGCGGACGGTCGGGCGTCTGGTATGGGACGGCATCGTCGATGTGAACGCGGACGACGCGATGGCGAATCGCGTCTCCGAAGACGGCACCGAGCGCGACGTCGCCGAGGAATTTCTTCGCGGGCTTCTCGGAGGTCCGATGCCCGCTTTGGAGGTGTACGGTGCCGCCGACAAGCTCAAGATAAATCGCCGAACACTGCGCCGAGCCGCGAAGCGATGCGGCGTCCTCTTCGAGCGGCGCGGCTTCGGCCAAGGCTCAATCTGGTCTCCGCCCCATGACGAGCCGAACTCCATTCGGGACACGAAACCCCATTCCGGTCACGTATATATACCTGTCCCGAATGACCCCAGTGTGTCCCGAATTGACGATTCCGAGGAAGTTGCCGGAGCGGATGCTCGCCCGATCGCCGGCGCCGAAACGGGTACGCCGCACGGAACATGGGCTGCCGATAGCGGGGCGTTTGAATTATGACGGCCTTGGACTTTATCGCCCGTCTTCTCGCGCACACCCTCACGTTTTTCGTCAACGGCGACCGCCTACACGTAGCGATCCCGGCCGCGCGGCGACGCCCAAGAGCGAGCGTTGGGCGCCCGTGCGCGACGCGCTGCGAAGGGACGGAACGCCATGTTCGAGGCCGCACTACCAGCTGACCGACCTACTGCAGGCGAGACTGGTGTGGGCTGCAATGCCTCGGTAGGGAGCGCTGCCTTATTTGCAGCAGCTCGAGCCCACTTATGCTTGGGAACCGGTTTTACGAGGCCCAGCGCAGTAAAGTCCACACAGCTAGAGGCACCAAGGACTCGAGGAACCCACGGGCCTCTCTAAGGCCGTGGACGGTGATGCCGGACACATCAACATTCGCCTAGACGAAACGACAATCGAACACGAGGGTACATCGCTTAAATGTCCAACCTTTGTGCAACTTTCAACTGGAGAACGCTTGCCTCTCGATCTGCCCCCCCCTTTCGAAGGCACTCTTCCGCGTTCACCGCTGAGGCTGGTCGCGTGCCAGTTGCGGTACAGCGACTTGGCGCGCCCGTTCTCCGCCGCCGTCGTCATGCGACTCACCCAGCATCTTACTGATGCGGGCTTCGCCTATCCTCGGATTGATCAGGTGCAGCTCCAAAACCTGAATATCGACATGAACACGGGCGTGGCCAAGAGCGAATCGACAGGGCATGGTTGGCGGCTCCAGAGTGAGGACAGCCGCTGGATTCTTACGGTAACTACGGACGCTGTCACCTTAGAAACCACACGATATCGAGCTTGGAACGAAGATTTCCGGGCTCGCTTTCGGGCACTGATTGATGCGTTGGTTGATGCCTTCTCGCCGGCAACAGAAACACGGCTTGGACTGCGTTATGTCGACGTTATCACAGATCCGTCGGCGCAAAATATGGTGGAGTGGTCGCGATGGATCGATCGGGCACTTCTAGGTCCGATTGCACACGAACGCCTCGGCCCCGGCATAAACGTAATTCAACAACAGATGACGCTATCTCTCGACTCCGACGTACGTGCAACAGTCCGCCAAGGCGCGTATCCCGACCCTGCGCGCGAGAATGCCCCGACTTACTTGATAGACATCGACGTATTTATTGAGCGCTTAGCCCGACTCGACAGAGATCGTGTACGTGATACTGTTGAGCGCCTCCATGAGTGGAACTTACGATTGTTCGCTCAAATGATCACCCCCGAAATGCTTGAATACCTCCGGCGACCGAATACGGCGGTCCAGTGAACTACGCGACGTGGCAAAGCGACCCGGTATTCGAGGGCCCACAAGACACACCGTTTGTACGCTCCGATTTTCCTAATGTAGCGAAGGAATGTATATCCGCGTTTAAGGCCGCCTTTAACGCCCCCGCTTGCGCGGTACCACTCCGCTCCGGCTTTTTGATTATCGATGCATACGCCCTTGCAGGTTTCAAGACGTTTTTTCAACGCGGCTACAATTCTTTACCGTTTCAGTTCGATCAGGGGCTTTTCTATTATCTCGGAGATCCGTTACAGGCGACGTTCGTCTCGACTGATGTCCTGCGGAACGGTGCGCCGAGTCTTTGGCATTTCTGTTTTGGAACTGGTACTCAAGATAAACCCGAGCGCATGCAGCCGAACCGCTCGGCGCTACTTGTTTATCTCGATTCACTGGTGACGGCCACGTACGTCGCTTCTGCAGATTTTAGGGTGGACCTTAGTGCCGAGCGGAACGACGATATCTTCGATGACGACGAAGGTGATGTTCGAGCCGTCACACTTAAGGCCCTTAACTATGTTCAGGACTTCATGGGTTGGACCGACGAGGAAATGGCTTCGGCCGGCAACTTCGGCCGTAGTTCGATCTATAACTGGGAACGTGGGACACGCCCGCAGGCTGCTAAAGTCGCTGGATTGTTGGCGATTGATTCATTACTCAAGGCCTTGAGACGTCGCCTCGGCGATGACGGGACGCGCACCTGGTTGAATCGCGGCAACGGCACGCGTCGTGAACGCCTACTAGAAGGTGACTATGCTTCGCTCTTAGCGGAGGCCGAAGCTATCCTGTTTCCAGCGCCGGCATCGCGGAACGATGAAGGGTATTGGGGGAGCGGAGAGGAGGAGCTTCGTCCTCTGGAAACCCACTGAAGATTCGCCATGCACGACGATGTAGCCACGCCTTGGACAGCGGAGCGCCGAGCTGCGCTTGCGCTGCTCGAGCAAGGTGATGTTGTCCTTGAGCTGCCCTTTGGCTATTACGGGCAGAGGAACGGAGCAGCTGCTGTCCCTTCTACGCGAATCGGTGGAGACGACATTTCTTTCGCCACCTTGGATGAGTACGCTCCGCAATTTGGAATAATCACCTCGCAGAGCTGCGACCTCGACGAGGCGGCTGATCCACCGAAGCGGCCTTGGTTTATGGCGGCACCTGTGTACGAGCGGGCCGACTACAATGATCGAAATGCATTCGCCGTGAGAATTTTCGGCGTGCGTTATTTATACATGTTGACGGGCCCGCGATTCCGCGAATCTATCTGGGTTGCCGACCTCCGAATACAGACTCCATTTGACAAGGCGTTACTCGTTGGAAGAGAAACGATGCGCGGTTTTGCAAACGAATCTGATCGCGCTACGTTTGGACAGCGGCTAGCACAACTCTACTCTCGGCCAGCATTTCCTGAAGTCGTAGTGACACATGTAGTCGAGACGTTGCGGAATTGGTTTGGAAGAAGCGAGGCACGTGTCAGAGAGATTGAAGCAGCAGGAGTCAGGGGGTTCATGCTTCGCGTCACTGGAGACAACCCTTATGATGCCCAACTGCTAATTGTCGTAGATCCGAGCAAGTCTGCAGACAATGCAATGCAGTGTATGAACGGTTGGTTTATAAAGGCGAAGTCTTCGGCCGATGCAGCGGGCCTAAATCTACTTAACTCAGATTTCCGCTCACTTGAGCATATGACGGCGTCTGCCTACCTGGGATATCAACCCGTTGCGCTCGATTACCTTAGGCAACCGCTTCGTCGTGAAGGTCCAGTAGCTGAACAATAAATACTCTTAAATTGAGCGTTTACGGACCATCCCGTGGCCCAGAGTTTGGGGCTAAGGCTCGAGCAGCTCGCGGTAGCGCGAGCAGCAGATGCGCGGCGGTAGCCAGCTCGCACGCGCCGGCGCGAAGGAGCAGCGCCGGGCCGCCGAAGCTCGATGAATCGCGATCGCGAACGCGACGCCATCCGGCTCGAATCCCTTAGGAGGTCCGCGACGCCATCCGGCTCGAATCCCTTAGGAGGTCCGCGACGCCGTAGTAGCGCGATCAACTCGCGCCATGCTGCTCGTGACGTTGCCCCGGGCAAGTACCCCGGTCATAGGTAGAGAATTGTGAGCCAAAACGGCTCACTGGGAGTCTCTCGCCTTGAAGAAATCACGCATTACCGAACAGCAGATCGTCGGTATCCGGCGACGTACTGCGCCTGGAAATCGAGATTCAGTGGCATGGAGGTCAGCGACGTCGTAAACGCGCGCGGCCTCGATGACGAGAACCGTCGATTGAAGCGATTGCTGGCGACTCTGCGCTCGAGATCGACGCGCTAAAATTGATTGCCTGGGGAACCTTCTACGCCTGTGCAGCGGCGACGAGCTGCTCAGAGGTCGTGCCGATTTGCGGGGGTTGAGATAAAATCAGCGCAGTCGAGTTGAGATGATTATCTCACGCAGCTTTCTTCTTTGCAACAGTCGTAACGTGTGCGTCTCGTG